>JGI24508J20089_1000023_pt1 | contig 743154 bp, 773 predicted proteins | sample LinPmetageLP24_FD_20089 | JGI IMG/M metagenome (IMG submission 20089) | reverse complement strand
GACCAAATATTAGGCTTAGATTATTTAGAGACTTTTTCAGCTACTTGTAGACCAGAATCTTATAGGCTAATATTTATATTAGCTATGTCTAATAAATGGAAATTACTACAATATGACGTTAAAAACGCGTTTGTACACGCTAATATAGATGCTGATATATACGTGGAACAGCCTATTGGCTTAGAAAGATATCATAATAAGAATAGTAATAAATATGATTTAGTTAAAAATGTTCCTAAATTCGAATCTGATAATAAAAATAAACCAGAACTATTAAAGTTATATTGTAAGCTTAACAAAGCCTTATATGGATTAAAACAATCACCTCGACTATGGTATAAACACTTATTAGAAGCTCTTACAAAATTAGGCTTCGAAGTATTACCTTATGATGAGGCTATATTTATTCATAATAAACTCAAAATAATTATAATTTGCCACATAGATAATTTAATATTTACAGGACCTAATAATAATGAAATATCTAATATAATTAAAGAATTAACTAAAACAATTAAAATAGAATATATAAGCGAAGTTCACCAATTTTTAGGAATAGAGATAAAATTAAATTATAAAAAACAATCAATCCATATAAACCAAAATAAATATTTAAATAGCTTATTAGAACGCTTTTGTAAAAAAGTAATAATCAGTGTAAATGTATAAGAATATAATATGCACCTCGCTTAGCCTCGCTTAGCTTTCATAACCTCGCTTATAGCATAAACAAAGGCTTGCTTAATTCAAAGATATTCCTCGCTTATGGCATAAACAAAGGCTCAGGGACTTTTTATAAGATCTGTAATTACAGGCTTAAGGACCCCCTATAAGATCTGTGACTACAGGCTCAGGAACCCCCTACAAAGCCTATAACTCCGGTAGTTTAAAAAACTTGCAAGCCCCTTTACAAGGGTTATTTATAAAGCACGCAAAGCCTCCTTAAAATAAAGAGTTATTTATAGCTTGCGATGCGATGCAATGCGAGGCCTTGGTATTAGGCCTAAATAAGCAACTAAAGCGATGAGAGCTAGCCGAGCTTTGGCAATTAGAGTAGTTATAAGGACCTAAAAATCCCCCCTCAATAGAATCATCATTTATACCGATTATTACTTCTTTACAGTGGAGTATTCTAATAACTCGTTTCTTTGATAACTTGATTTGTTAACGCTACTTAATCGATTTCTTTATTAGATAAAGAAAACGCAAAACTTTAAATTGAAGAAAAGAGCTTTAAATAAAGTATATTTAATACGGGTTTATCTTTTATATATTTTCTATCTCGCGTAACTCTTCACTTGTAATTAGGTATATGCACAGAATTTTCAACGATTTCCTATTAATTAAAAATCATGAATCTTATAATGTATTTTATTAAATACATATATAATTACTATTAGATTCATACGATGGTTATATGATAAATATTTAATTAATATAACAATTAAAAGTATCGGTCCAGTGAACCTGGCCAATTGACTTAATTACCTAAGACTCACCTGAGATAGAAACAACTTAGCGTTCTCTCAAGGATCTTTTTGAAGCCTGTGCTCGGCTGGACTGGAAGTGCTTTGAGGAATAGTCTATTAAAACAGTTTTATCTTGAAGAGCCGTTATGATGAAGCACATCCGCATGTCTTCGATCGTGGGCTTGCAGTCCATAGCAACGCCATCCACCGATCCCGGTGTGCGGAAAAAAAGGTTGCGAACAGGCGAGGACGGAGGTGACCCCATTTCCAGCGACATTTCATCTAAGCCATGTCTTAGATAGCAACACAGGGTGCAGCCTCGCTCTTCCTCTGGTACAGTTACCAAGCTGCGGGTAAACTACTGATTGAGGCAAAGTCAAGTGACGCACTGCGTGGAGTAGCATCGTAGTATGCGCTTTTCATGCGCTATGAAACCGTGCAATTCTACCTTTCTGCTGTTAGCCGTCTCGACTTCAGTTTCCGTAGACGTTTACCGTCGACACATATCGCCAACAGTGTTGCAACATAAGCAAGAGGGGCCAGTTCTTGGGAGTCATACAGCCAGTACGGCGATTTCTTCAAGGAGCAGGAGGTTTCGAGCGCCCAGCAGATTCGGTAGGGGTTTCCGCGTACTATTATTCTATGCTGCTTGCTTTGAATTCGCTAGACACATGAAAGAAACATGCCGGTTCTCGAAACATGAAGGGGCCCTTGGCCAGTCACTCGGTCTTGATCATTGCTGTATCATCAGAAGACTTGACTGCCCCACCAGCAACAAATGTTAAGCCTTGCAGAATCTCACTCCCTGTCAAGTAGATCATGTATGATGGAAGAACGAGCCAAGCACCACTAAAATGCATCAGAGTAATTCACCACGTCAGAAATGCATACTCACTTTGGAATTATCCATAGGAAGATTAGATTCCGGACACTGTTGTGGCCGATGTTCTCGAAGCCAGAATAATATTCGTTCATCCCTGCCGATGTTAGAAAAAGAAGCTTTAAGGAGGAGATATACGTACAATATAGCACAGTCTTGCTCACCGTCATAACAGCCGCACTGTAGCCCACCAAGACAGCTATGGCACCTTTCTGGCCGTCGACATACCGCTGCTGCCCTAGAACACCTATGGTCTGTGGGCTAGGGGCACCCCGACCCCTGGAATTGGACTGGCGGCCAAAAACAAGCAAGATGTATAGGTAATACAAGTACATCAGTGACTCCACAATGTTGAGAAGGCCTTGAGCAGCGGTAAAGCCATTGCGCTCGTTGAAAGCCTTCCATCCATAGATGTAATCGACTTTACCATATAATTCATACGGTGCCCACAGAGGCCAGTGAAGACGTCCTCCGGGCATGCTCAATGGCCGGAGCATGACGTATCCTGTATCCCAAGCAACGAGAGGCAGAGAGATGAACAGCCAGACAATGGCCAAATTGGAAGGGGTGTGAGCCCATTTGCCCTTTCGCGCTCGCGACGGGCCTGATTTGGATGGACTGAGGTCTGGCTCGGGGAATTCCTGAGGATGACCTCGTGTTGAGACCATATTGAAGTAAATCTGGTTTGGAGGCTTGGAGGAAGGAGACGAGGCTGTGGAGTATGCTACGCGGAGTGAGAAATAGTTCGGTCGGGTGGACTCGTCGAAAGGGGCAGCGGAAGTTGTGTCGCCAGCAATAGTATAGTATGTATGTATGTATGTATGTATGTATGTATGTATGTGCTGTAATGTTCTTTTATTTCCTGGTGAGATGACGGAGTGGGATCTAGGAGTTTGAAGCTGAGCTTAGAAACGGAATAGTAGAGGGCGTTCTGTGGAACGGAGAAATCGTCCCGAGGTTGAAGTTGAAGTTGAAGTTGATTTCGTTTGTTTGTTACTGCAAGTGCAAGTATGCAAGTACTTGCCTGCGAGCTCCTGCCAAGCCTACCAGCCACAACCGAAGTGAAGTGGCGTTAGGTGCTACTCCACTCTTTCAGTGTGTCCCGTCGATCCACAGTCTCGAGTTCACAACGTCATCGGCAGCAAGCTATGATACTTGTAGTTGTACTGTACTTGTACCCATAAGATACTAGTGACAACACTGTTTTCCTGCCTCAGCCTCAGCCTCTGCCTCTGGTAAGTCAACAGCGTGGCCTCTACACTGCACCACGTCGTTACTCGTTGCCTTAGCTCTATTCTTCGTACTCCGCATACTTTTACTTCGACTTTTACTCGTTCTCATGTCAACCCAGAGCCGGAGCTGTAGCAGCACTTCTAGATGGATTCTCCATCTGTGACCCCTCGCCGCTCTGAGCGAATTCAAAAGCTCTCGTCTTTCCCTACAGCAGCAAACGAGTCCTCTCCTCACTCGACGCGTTCAAGGCCCGCTTCCTCTGGCAAAATGGGAACCCGAAGATCTCCACTTCTCCCTACATCCCTCGAAACGATACTTCTCTCAATCTATCCTGTCATTCTTGTGGTCGGGTCACTTTTCGCCCTTCTAGATCCAGCAGCAAGGGCAGCTCCATACAATTCAACCACTCAGTCCCATTTTGCGAACAGCGCCCCATCATACTTCGCGAAGAAAAGCAACATATTCAATGTGTTCTTTGTCAAACAGGGCTGGGCTTGGGTCACAGTTAGCTACCTTTTCTTCCTGTTCACCCACCCAGCTGCTGGCCCAAGTTCGCTGGCTATAACGCCGAAACGATTGCGCGGGCTATTCAGATATTCAGTCGTCACTCTATGGTGGTTTTTCGTCACTCAATGGTTCTTTGGACCTGCCATCATTGACCGTGGTTTCACGCTCACGGGAGGCCAATGCGAGCTTGTGGAGCAAGCAGATGCCGGAAATGCTGATATGGATCCAACGAGACAACTTGTCACCGGGGTAGCTTGTAAAGCTGTGGGTGGTAAGTGGAAGGGCGGCCATGATATCAGTGGGCACGTTTTTCTACTTGTGCTTGGGAGTATGTTTCTATTCGAGGAAGTCTTCCACGTTGCCCGGAGGGCAGGAGGTGCGAAGGAAGAGCGTACTATATTCATGAATGATGGGGCTATAAAGAGCGCAGAAGTAGAATCGCAAGCGGAAAACGGAATCTCTACATCATGGACATTGGGTGCGAAGATTGTCCTGGGTATTGGGGCACTCTGCTTATACATGCTCTTGATGACCGCAGCCTACTTTCACACTTGGTTTGAAAAAGTTTGTAGCACTCACACTCTTTCAAGGGCTCGCTAATATCCCTTCTAGTTCACAGGACTTCTGGTAGCCTTTAGCGGTATTTTTGTTGTCTATTTTGTTCCTCGAGCAGTCCCGGCAGTGCGAGATGTACTCGGCATGCCAGGAATATAGGATGTGAAAAAATAAGGTGGTCCGGATTAACATGGCAAGCAATGCCTATAATAGAACTAGTCAAGGTGAATATGACACTGTTCATCAAGGCAAAAGCCTACATTTGCTCACGTGCATACTTTTTACAACTCTTCTCAGATTTGTGCAAGTATCCTCTTGCCACACCAGCACATGAAGTGCTAGTACACATATAGGTTTCAGCCAGTACAATAGGTTCTCGAGACTCTTTCACAAATCCTCTGCATTTTTTGCCGAAAGGTATCACAGCGTCTCGGAACTTGCACTAGAGCTTGCACTTGCACACGATCGAAGTCCAGACATAACTGCCCTCGGAAAGATCGATTGAGTATTGGACCAGCTAGGAGGCATCGTGATATGCTCTACTTCCACAAGCTAAAACCCCTCAAAGGTATTGTTTTCTACTTCCAAATTCCTTGTACCATTAATTCAATGAGAGGCTCGCGAGCACCTAAAACATAAGGCGCCTTCAAGAGACGCAAAAAAACCAAACCCATAATAGCGTAACCACTAGAACTAACGATATCAACAAGCACAACCTTCCTTTGACGCAGCGTCTCTTGGTCCAGTCAAATTGACTCTCGACTGATCCTCACTCCTGCCTGTGCTGGCCTGCGAAGCTCCTGGTCCTCTAGCCCCCTTCAACGAAGTTTCGGGGATAGCGTTGGCAATAGCCGTGAACACCTCCGTCACGTTGGTGCCTAGTTTTGCACTTGTTTCGAAAAACAGCAAACCCTCCTCCTCTGCATATGACTTGGCTTCAGACACCGAGACCTTTCTTGCATCTCCATCGGCATCCTCACTATCCGCCCCCTCACCATCTCCATCTTCTGCCAGATTATTGGCATGACTGCTGGGCTCATGGGTCAAGTCCAATTTGTTTCCAACGAGAGCAATAACGATTCCAGGGGAAGCTTGTCTCTGAAGTTCCGCAACCCAGTGCTTGGCCTTGATAAGAGATGTAGGCTTGGTGAGATCGTAGACAACCAGTGCGGACTGAGCATTTCGATAATACATCGGAGCAAGAGATGCGAAGCGCTCTTGTCCCGCAGTATCCCATATTTCAAATTTGATAGTCCGAGTCGGAAGATTACACTTCTGAGTTAGAAAAGCAGCTGTACAAGAAGAGTCAGCCAAACAATAATCCGCTGGTTCTGCGACTTGATTGCATACCTCCGATCGTTGGTTCCTTGTTCTCCTGGAAATCATTGTTCACGAATCGCAGGACAAGGGATGACTACAAAAATTCAGTATAGGAACTACTGCTGAGTCTGGATGTTTAAGTACCTTCCCTACAGCTGCCTCGCCTAGAAGAACCAGCTTCACACTGCTGCTAGGCTTTGGCGCTGTTGCTTCAGCCATGGAATATCGAGCGGCGGGGGCCTGACGGGTGGCAGGGAGCTGATCTCGGGTTTTTTTTGGGGGGGGGGGGGGGGGGGGCTTCTGAGGAGCTTGAATGTGGTTTCGTAAAGGCGCGAGATGGTTATCAGAGTAATTCGTTGTCTTTTGTTTGTGGGCTTGGTTGGATGGTTTGACACTCGTGAACCTGAACCTGCGACGAGCTGGATGACGCGGGACAGCCAGCCATGCCGGCCATGCTAAGGCTAGTGCTAGTGCTAGTGGCTAGTACCCAATAGGTCAACCCGAGCCTCGTGCTTGGCTTGGCATGAAATAAAATAAAATATTCAGCCGCCAACCTTTTTCTCTTGTACCTTGCATCCTGCTTTGCGCCGATTGTCGACCAGGACATAGGTGCAATTCCAACAAACGCAGCACGGAAATGGCGAAACGAAAAGCAGAAGGCTCTAGTCAGGCTTCGGGATCAACCGGTAGCAAAAAGCTCAAAGCCAGTACAAATGTGGCTGACCAAACATCAAATCTTTGGGACGACAGCGACTCGGGCAGTGATTCTGACGGCGGGGTCAAAGTTGAGAGCCTCGAGTTCAAGATCAACCAAGACTATGCTAAGCGCTTCGAACATAACAAGAAGAGAGAGGAGTTACATCGCCGTAAGCTCACTCTATGGCCCGTAGTTCTCTACATACTGACCCTGACTAGTTGAGGAAAAGTACCAAGACTCTGCACGGAAACTCAAAAGTCAATATGGCGATAAGTACGACGAGGATTCAGATTCATCCGATGATGAGGAAGAGGACGACGAAGGGATTCTCGCAACAGAAGAGCTAGATGCCCAGATCTCCGACGCACTCAATGCCATTCGGTCCAAGGATCCGAGAGTGTACAAGACCGATGTCACCTTCTACACCCCGATAGAGGAGGATGGTAATGCAGCGGCATCTGAGCTTCCTGAATCGAAAAAGCATAAACCAATGTACTTGAGCGATTATCACAGGGAATACTTGCTGAAAGGTAACACCAATATGGAAGAGGAGGAAGCGGATGCGCCGCGGACTTTTGCACAGGAGCAAGAAGATCTTAAAAACACAATCGTGAAGGAAATGCATGCCGCGGCTGTGGACGAATCGGATGATGAAGCTGATGAAGATGGTGGATTTCTTGTTCCTAAATCAAAGCATCACACCACTAACGAAGGTGTACATCCGTCGAGAGCGGCGAAGGTCAAGGCTGATCTTGATATTGCTTCGGCTGACAAGAATCCCGAAACCTTTCTTTCCAACTTCATGGCAGCCCGTGCTTGGGTCCCAAGCGATGGGGCACGTTTTCAGCCGTTGGAATCTGATGACGATGAGGAGGATGAACGTGCCGAAAAATTTGAGGAGGCATACAACCTAAGGTTTGAAGATTCCAAAGGAAGTAATGAAGTCTTAAAATCCTATGCAAGAGATGTCATTGCTGCAAAATCAGTAAGGAGGGAAGAACCGAGTGGCAGGAAGAAGCAGAGAGACGCTGTGCGTGAAAAGATTGAAGCAAGCAAGAAGGAAAGAGAGGAGGAGAGAGCACAGTTGCGACGTCTGAAGATCGAGGAGGCCGAGGAAAAGCTCAAGAAGATCAAGAAAGCCGCCGGGATTCGGGGTAAGACACTCAAGGGAGAAGAGTGGGCGGATTTTCTGGACGATGGTTGGGATGATGGGAAATGGGAAACAGAGATGAATAGGCAATTTGGTGAGGAGTATTACGCGGAATTGGAGGCAAAGTCGGATGATGAGGATGCGGATGCGGAAGCTCGAGGAAAAGTTAGCAAGAAGAAAATCAAGAAACCGAAGTGGGACGATGACATTGATGTCAAGGATATCGTTCCGGACTTCGACGAGGAAGATTCCAAGAAGCCCGGATTCACACTTTCAGACTCCGATTCATCCGGAGACGAAGCCGACAGTGCATCAAAGGAGTCAAAAACAAGCAAGGAACGTCAACACCAGAAACAAGAGAAGAAGAAAGCAGCTCGACTAGAGAGGAAGAAGCTGGAGGCATTGGTGGACAGCAAAATGGATCTCGTCATTCCCACGAAATCTAAGCAAACGACGCTATTCCGCTATCGCGAGACCTCACCCACAACATTCGGCTTAACAGCGCGAGATATCCTTATGGCTCCTGACGCGTCACTGAATGAGTTCGCTGGTCTCAAGAAGATGGCTACTTTCAGGGACGCCGAGAAGAAGCGGAAGGATAAGAAGAAGCTCGGGAAGAAGGCTAGACTACGCCAGTGGAGGAAGGAGACCTTCGGCAATGAGGATGGACCTGAAATTATCTTGAATGCCGACGAACCCCAGGTTGAAGCTGACAATGGCTTTGATATTGTAGAGGGTGGGAAGAAGAAGAAGAAGAGGTCAAGGAAGGGGAAGGGTGTCATTCAACCTGCGTGATATCTAGCATAGCGATTCGAGTCAACCTCTTTGATATTTTACTGTGGGGGTCGTATGTAACAAGTCAACACGCTGATTGAGCTCATTTTTCACTGCCTTTACATGGTGTTATGGATTCCAGCTTACTCTCCCAAGCCCAAATGCCGCTGCCACAAGATGACGATTGAAATTTGCAAGATGAAGTGAACTTACCGAGATTCCTACAAATCTCAATCGTGACTAGTTGCCCTGTAAAATCTAGACATGTGTACACGCATGGTTCGAGAAATTATCTCCACGGAAATAGTACCACCTGAAGGCCGCTTAGAGCTCGACCCACCTTCGCTACTTACAAAACACAGTCCAGGATATTTCGCCTAAGATCAAAACACCTTACACCAGTAAATCCCCGCCTAGCCACTGCCGTGGCCTCCAATATTTCCATTATTATCGATCATTCCCCCCATACCGTAAGCGCCCCCCATAGTATTGAACACATCCTGCTCGTGGCCAAGATCCGGGGGTTCCATATTGAATGGCATAAACCAAGCACTTGTCGGCTCTGTCGTGAACCCTGACAACCCACTACCCATTTGGATATCCCAACCTTGGCCATCGAGCATGCCCTGAGATGCAGGATCCATATTAGCATAGGCACCGAAAACAAGCTGACGATCAAGCTGTGGGAGAATCCCTTGCTGGTGCGGCGGCAACATGACCTCATGTCCATAATAGCCTTGCTGAGGATTGTACATATGTACAGGTGTCGTGGGGCTCATTTGATTATAGATGGGAGGCACTTGGTGTGCGGTTTGTTGCATCTGCATATTGCCAGGTCCCATATCAGAAAGATCGGTATTGACGGGTGGGAGTTGATCCTGCCGACCAGCTTGGCTCTTCCTGATCTTACGTTTCGGAAGTTTGACAGCATCGCGATCTTGCGGAGCCTGGGGGAACTCGAGAGTGTCGAAGAATTGTTCCACGGTATGCAGACCCGACTTCTCCCCTAACACAGCATCACCGCCCTTCTCCTTCTTTATCCCGCTGACAGGATCCTCGAAGTCTGATTGTGACACACCATGAGGATAACGATCGAACCAATCTCCATATTGAAAAATGCTTGGGGAATGGGATGAGGTATTCGCAGAAGGCCCTTGACTCCGGGCATCGGCGCATACTCTGTATTGCTGCTTAAGATTCTCGGCCATCCAATGGAACATGCCCCAGTATTTCTTCATTTTGGTCAAGTATCGAATGTTGATAGCAAGACTTTTCTTCGAGGCAGCTTCCATGGCAGGGTTATTTGAAAACGATCCGAAGACGTGGACAGTACTCGAAAGGAACGCACAATAACCAGTGAACGGCGCCGTGATGAAGTGTGACTCCCCATCCTGTAATAGACCGGTGATTCTGTTAGCTGCTTCGAACGCTTTGGCGCCTGCCTTCGCGACAAAATCTTTCGGGACATCTGGTGGGGGCCGACCTCCAGGCTGAACGGGGACTGCAAATCGGTTCATAAAAAGAATGTTCTGCTGTACTGATACATGAAGGAAAAGAAACTGGTTTGCCAAGGCCTCCGTCTCGTGCGTATGAAGATTTTCAGGGGTGTACCTCAAGGACTCTGGGAGCGTCGACACAAATGCTTCTGTCTGCTTGACGAGGCGAGAGTAGTTAGAATCTGGGTGCCACATGGGATGTGGATCCTGGTCTTTCCCACCCAGATTGAGATAATTAACAATGTGACCCCACAGGGCAATGGATCTAATCATGTACGCTGCAACACCCATGTTTTCCTCTGCATCGGAGAGCTGGCCTTCGCCGGCCGATATTGGATGTGGCACCTCGCCTTGAAGGTTCTGGGTCGGTCCTGGCATGTCAAGCTGGAAATACTTTTCCTTGATAGGGAGTTGAACCTTGATTGATGACTCCTTGATGAATATAGGTCGATCCGTCCCAGAAGAATTGAAGCGATCCATTAGGAAGCAGGACCACATAGTTCGCCGCCTTATTTCACGGTCGATGAAGCTTAGCTCCGCTGTACCGCCCAATTTGTGTGGATCGTAGTCAAGGTCAAGATGCAACTGCAATGCGTAGGCCATGCGTATCGCTTGACCTCCAAGTGACCAACTTCTTCCGCCTTGGCATGTTCCGAATTCGTGGAGACCCAATATCAGAAGGCATGTCAAAATAGTGATATTGGGCCACTCGTACCGTCTTACGACTATGCTACGAGCTGGAGCAGCCCATTCTTCACCTCTCAGGAATGCTGGATATGTCCCGAGTTTTGGATGTGTTGAGAACCGTGCAGAAATGGCACAGACGGCCAGAATCAAAACAGGTGGAACCGTTCCAGCCCTGAGAAGAAGTCAGCATCAAGAGATTCGCAGAGGTTGACCGCATTACATACCGTAGCTTTCTCATGAAGCTTGGCTTGTGTAGCAAGTGATATGTTTGCCCATTGACGTTTTCAAAGAAGATTTCCGAGAGGTGTTCTTGTAGCTCTTTGGAAGGCAAGGCTTCTGCGCCTTCAGTTAGCAGCCGATTCTCCTCGGCTTCCTGGATCATCAAGGGCATTGGCTTCGAGCCACCGCCGTCTATGTTTGAGTTCGAGACAGATTTAGACCAATGATCCAGCTCTTGCGCAAAAGCCTCATCAGCTGGTCGCTTTTTGCTATTTATATTCTTGACTGTCGCTGCGCCTGGTATTCCTGGCTTGACAATAGCCCTCGTCACAGCTGCAGCTGTACCGTCCTGTTCTTCCTTGGGTATGATCTTGATGATCCGCTCTTCCATCCTCTTCAACCTCTTATCGAGCATAGCCATGTAATCCGTCCGTGGAGCAGCTTTTCGAGTGGTAACTTTATAAACGCAGGGTATTCGAGACCGAAGACAATGTTTACACGCCGGCTTCTCTCCCGAACACCGTATCTTTTTTCGACGGCACGCTATACACGCCAAAGGCAGCCGTTTCCGTTCCTTCCCTGCCTTCGTCTTCAATTCGCTCCATGGCGGATTTGGATCATTCTTCTCCTCCTTGGACCTGCTCCCTAAATCGCTCCCATCCAAAGCCCCGCTCCCGATCCCAAACTCATCATTGTATGTGCCATCTAACAGACCTCCGGCTCGATTACTCGCAGGGCTCGCTTCGTCTGAGGCATCACTGATACTGGCGTTGCCTGCCCGCCCAAGTGGACCATTACTGAAACCAGCGTGGGATGCTGCGGGCTTAGATGTTATGGACCCCCGCGGATCTCCAGGAAGAGAAGACACAGAGCCGCGGTGGTCATGGTGGATGGATGTCGTCGAATGCTTATTCCCGGAGGCGGAATCGGGACCAGAGAGAGCGTACGGATCAGTGTTATCCAGAGTCAGATCTCCTGGCAGTCCATTCTCCGTGGAGCCGTTGTAAGCAAACGAAAAGTCGGCGAATTGAGGATTGCCGATTACATCTCCATGTGGCGGGGTAGCTAGGGAGCCATTGTGCGCCTGGTGACTATTCTCCATCATGAACTGCTCCAGGTCCAGAGAATCCGAAGATTGGAAAGGCTGTGTCGAGGACATTATCGGTGGGGGGGGGAGCCTCTAAGCTACTCTTACTGCCCCGCCATGCGACCCGGTGAACTCAGGTTCTTCATGCAGAGCAGAGAGCACTGGTAGGGAGGGTGCTACAACGCCGTCACGTAAGTCGTGATGGATACCTCGGTGGTTTGGATGGGTGGTTTTGCGCAGGTCAGCCAATTCTCATGAGCTGATATGGACCTTCTGTGACGATTGCGCTGCGGTTGAGAACCGCGGGAGGTTTCAAGGCTTACGGCTTTTCTTGTTCTTGTTAATGATTGTTCTTGTTCTTGTTGTTGTTGTTATTGTTGAAGAGGAGCGCGGAATGAAGGATGTATGAGAAGATGATGACCAAGAGGGGCTTACCTGGCATGCAGTATACAAATACAAATACAAGAAAGTAGGCTGCTGTTGGGTGGTACTGGCAAAATTGTAGGTGCGGGTGCAGGTGGTTCATAGATGGCGGAGGCGAGGCGAGGCAATGGCATTGGCATTGGCAAGGGGAAGGGAAGGCAAGGGAAGGGGAAGGGCTGCACCGCGATGGAGTTCTGCGGGATGTGGAGTGGCCAGTGAGGGTGAGGGCGAGGGCGAGGGCGAGGGTGGGAGCCAGAGAAGACTGAGACGGATATGGCTCGGCTTCCCGGTTGAGGGGAGGAGGGGAGATGGGGAGATGGGATGGGATGGAGCAGAACAGAACAGGGCTGGACTACTGAGCTAGGCTGGGCTGGGCTGGGCTACCAGCAGATCCGGTCAGTAAGATACAGTACCTTAAGGTAGGTAGGTGGGTGGGTACCTCTGGATGAGGAACTGGCAGATTGTACCATATAATGATTATGACTTAATCGTCAGTAGCACCGGAGTTGACTGTGAGTGAAGTAAAGTACCTGAAGTAGCTAGGCAGGCAGGCAGGCAGGCAGGCAGGCAGGCAGTTAGGTAGGTAGGAAGGTAGGAAGGTAGGAAGGTAGGAAGGTGGAATTGACAAGAGAAACTTGGAATATGGACGGACCAGTGGACGAATTCGTATGGAATTTTGTGCATGAAGATTGACTACTACTGTACCCATATCTACCTACCTCCGTACACCTGGCTGCCTAGGTAGAGCTGGGTGCTGCAGGTATACCTAGGTAAATTTCCCTTACTGTCTTGTCTTGTCTTGTCTTGTCTTGTAGCTCCCACGCAGGCTCTGTTGGGCTAGCACTGATATGATGACCAGCCAGCCTCAGAAAGCAGGTGCTGATGAGGTACTGGGTTTGCTACCTAGGTAGGTACGCAACTGTGGAGATGTGATTATTGGCCGTTCTATTTGGTGACTGTTGACCTTGACCTTGACCTTGACCTTGACCTTGACCTGGATGCACGATTACCACTGGTTCTACTGAACCCTGTATACTTAACTGGACTTCTTCAAGCCAGGCATGGCATGCAAGCAATTGCTCTGCGGTGCTTCCCGGAACTTCGACCTGACTGACTGGACTGGACTGGAAAGCACACTTCTTTCTTTTTAGAGTACTTAATCTTATGAGAGGGTGGCTAAGCCGCTTGCTTTGTATAGTCCTAACTTTGGTGGTCTTGAGGCAATCTTGAAAATGTCAGGTACGGAATGAGCGCACACGGGCATAGTAGTCGAAATGGAAGGAGAGCAGCACTACTTCTCACGAAGAGAAAGTCTATTGTTCTTGATAATGATGCCATAAGCCTCTAGCCTGCTGGAGCGTGAGACATAGCCAGGATAAACTTTGCTTTAGTGATGGAGATCTTGGTTTACATTGGAGGCCCTGTCCGGCGTGGAGACTGTTTGAAGTAACAAGACCTCTATCGGAGACTAAGTCAATTGAGCTCCTTGATTGGTCTTGTACCTGGTCGCCTGCCTCTGTCTTTCACTTCCGTTCCCTTCCTCTCAGTAGCGCTCTCACTACTTGAACTTGTACCTTTCGTACATGTACCTGCACCATCCATGCCTTTCCATACCCAGGGATAACATCTAAAACCACCGTCTCCACGTCTCCGTTGTGCTCTCATCTCTCATCTTTCATTGTTGATTGTCCCGTATGAGGACCCATAAGGCCGCGGTGATCTTCCATTGTCTGGGCACGTCAATCGGGCAGGAAATCACAATACCTTGTTCGCTGTAGCCTTAAGTTCTTCGTCGACATGCACGTTGTCGGCCAAGGGCCACTGGTTACCTAGGTACGCCAGACTTCGTTCGGGCTCTTTCCTTTCCTTTCCACTATTCAACGGGCCTCGGCAAGGCACCCGGCCAGAGATGCCTAAGTGTTAGAATTAGCAGTATCGCCATACTCCGTAATTACAACTCAGCACACAACTGACAAACAAAATACCCTGCCGCGCGTATTTGAGGTCCAGCCATGAGGTCTTTTGTCGGTGCATCTGGCCCAGACACTTTCCCTTTATCCAGAGTACTCAAGACGACGACACCTGAGGATACCAGGAGGGTATAACAAAGCGTGGAAGCCTCACATCATTTACTTTCTGTCGGATTTCTGAACTGCACACTAGAATATACAGTATCACAGGAACATTCGAACTAAGAATACCTCCACTATATTCTTGCTTTGCCTGGGCCGAATTTTTCGGCGTAGTTAATAAGAATATACTTTTTATGAGGAATATCCTTAAGAATTTTAAGCCGAACAAGGGCTCGCAGGGGGTTTACAAAAGGTAAATATTCTTACGGAGCTTCTATGTGACGGAAAATTCCTCTGTTTGGCCCTTCCTTCAATTAGATATTCAATTAGATAATTTCAGGTGGAATGCTAAGACTCCTTTTCGCTATAAGGATATCCTAGATATATTCTGATTTCCTTCGGTCCGCCCCACATTCTTATGGCGAGGTTATACTGTATCTAGAGTTATAGCATGTCCACAAAGAGAAGGTGGAAATGCCCACACGGAACCAATTCCAGATTAATCGTGGGGTGTGCATCGAAACCGCACGAGTCGCGTAGTTTTAATCTATCTCGGAGAATTATCTCAGCCCTCGTCCTGATCTTTTCGCTTACATTGCCTAGATCTGCCTCATTGAGATCTGCAGATGATTTGACAGGCTTTTCTCACTGCTTTCCAGTCAATTTACAGAATAGCCATGACGCTGCTCATGCTGATTAAGGCGACGGGAGAATGCCTATAGAAGTGTCAGAAAAAGTAAGGATCCCGGTCATTCTTGTTCGCCTGGGTAAATTGGGCATATCCACACCCCATATCCCCTGCACTTTGCTAAGAGCAGGCTCGAAGGACAGAGCATCATGTTAACCAGATTAACTTCTTCCCCGAAATCGAACAAGCTACGCTCAAGTAAATACAACCTGCAAACATGGATCACACCGGAGCAAGGCCGAAGTTCTCGTGATCATCGACGCAGGTAGACACGGAACCTGCAGGCTGCACAGACCTCCGGCAGCCCCAGACGATATTAGAATATGTCGAGTCTTGAAGACACGTTTCCTCACAGAGGACTCATATTTAACTTTGACCTTGTATCCTCCGGAGTGTTAGTCTAGTTGAAATTAGGTAGAGTACACGGGATGTGTCATGTGACGACCCTTGTGGTGTATTTTCAATTCAGGTGTAAATAGTAGAATGGCGTCTTGCGGGGTATCAAGCCAGCTGAGCACATCTTCATGTCGAGTCGCACTAACAATGGTGAGATGGCTCCATCTGTGTCGCATCCAGCTGTGTCGTAATCCAGTCCGATTTTGTGTTACCAGAATGAGAGTTTATTTGGTTCGGATGTCGTTGACGACTAGACTCGGCAGTCGTCGGTACTTGGGAGGAGCTGAAATCTTCATCCCCTTCCGACCCCGACGAGCAGCTCGCGTTCCCTATTAAGCCCCTTTGAGTTGAAACGAGGTTAGTCTACTGTTCTAGCTTCCGATAAGTCTCAATAAGGTAACAGAGTAGTGATCCGGTGGTAAGTTTTGTATCCATGAATGCTGTGTACAGATGAGCTTCTCAGTCGCCTTGAATTTCTTGACCGAGAGCACATCTAAAGCACCAATCCAGCACCAATCTATATGAATTAAACCTCTCGTCCATGCACCGGCTTCGTTATGATCATCTGAATGATCTCCTTGTGCGGACGTCTAAATATGACCAGCCGAACCTGATCTCGAGGACTGGATAGAGAGGGGAGCAGCCGCCCTAAGCCGAGCTCTATTGCAGCATCTACCAGCATATGCATTCAGTCTGTCGAGTCTCCGCTCTATATATCGACATCGACATTGGTGTAAAGTACCTGCTGCCTGATGGTTTGGCTAGGTTCAACTCAAGGGTCTTGGTGACCATTCCCAGTCCTTTTCTGTTCTCTGCGACTAATGTTGAAGTCCGAGGAGCATGCTGGAGCAATTTTAGGGTAGGGTGATAACAGAGACGATCGAATTGAAAGCCATGCAGATGTCCTCTGGGGATCAATTACTACTGGCTAGATTCAATCTTTGAAGTTCTGGTCTGCAAAGGATAAGTTGTAATCGCAGATTCAGTTTTCCCGAGTGACGTGTGCCGTTATGACCGTTTATCTCGAAGTCGATGTCGTCGAAGTTCAGCCCAGAACTCAACACTTCTTTGTGGTGACTGGAGGTAAAATTAGGGGTCATGAAATTCCAAAGACTATCATATCCCGAACTCTTGCCTGAGATTGAAAGCTTACCATCTGTATGCACATGGCCAATGGATCTGGAGAGTTCTAGTTAAGAACTCTGGTCAAGCTAACCCAGCGTAGGCCAGTCACGAGGCGCTGCTCACTGCTCAGAGCCTCGCTTAGCTCAGGGGCGCGCATAACTCCTAGCTAAATATCATGTCCAAAACACGACTAGTTCATTGAAACAATTGTCCCGCGAGGTAGCCAGAGGCACAATTCTCGGACTGCTCGTCGCCCATACGAACACACCGATTAGGAATATATGTTGTGATCCACAAATTTGCATGAAGAGGCTTGTATCGATTCAAATTGTGTAAGATCCTACATGCTAGTCAAATCATCAGCTCATGATTTTGCCGGAGCCACTGGCACTATATTCTCGGTGGCCTTTTCCCCACTAGAAGTGCTCCGATAACTTGGCGCTCGAGTTATGCCCTTCAAGCTGCTGGCTCTCAACCTTCCCGTGCGTCCCGCTTCCGCCCTGACATCCCTCAAGACCTCTTCGCCCTGGGGCCCGAGCCTTCCCACCTTTACAGCCAGAGCAGTATTCTCAGCTTGCAGGTCACCGACTTGACCTCTCAAAATCTCCTTTTCCTTCCTTAGAATACTGAGCTCGGCCTTCACCTCCTCCAGCTCCCGTAGCAACTTGCTTTTCTCGTCCTTCTCAAGAACCTTCTTGCGTCGCTCCTCTGCTTTCCTCTCCTCCTTCTCCTTCTTCTTCTCTAGCTTCTCGACCTCCTTTTTGTATCTCTCCTCCTGCTTCTTCTTTTCTCTCTCATGCCGCTCTTCGGCCTTCCGAAGTGCCTCTTCTTCTTTAGCGCTGTCCTCACTCTTCTTGTTTGATTCCTTCTCACGAGTTTTGTTCAACTTCTCATCTAACTTCCGCTTCCTCTCTTCAAGCTTCTGAAGTTCACGGTCCTGCAAAGCTGTCGCCTTCTTCTGAGCACTCGATCCTGAAGTTATAGTTGATGATGCATCGTTACCGCTCTCATCGTAGTTTTCTAGTGCAGAAGCGAAACTTCCAACAGAAGATGCGCTGCTTATGGACGATAATGAATCTCGATGCAGACCAGCAGACTCTGTCTCCTCAGCATGGGGGATATTATTTGAAATGACGGCAGGGGCGTGAGCTGCTATGAACCCACCAGCTGCTCCAGCGGCCCCGGCGACCATCCCATATAAGCCCCCAGTGGTATAATTTGGGGCAACTTGCGGAACTTTGTGCGTAGCACGCTGCTCGGGAACGTCAGTGATTGGTGTCGTGACTTCTTCTATCCCTGCTAGATGTCCGTTTGTTTGAAAATTGTGCAGATCTCGTTTATGATCGTGTGCATGACTGTGATGGCTCTCGGCGTTGCCACCTGTAGCTTGATCATCGCCCGACAGAGACTCGTCGTCACTTTCGAGCTCACTCACGTCTTTTCCACAAGCCCAATCAAGAAACTTGCTCGCGTCGGACACGATACCCCCCGGCGTCCCTCTATCGATAAGAAATCGAGGTACACTGCCGCCAGGATCGCTTCTGGTAATCATGATCCATTCGATAGGATTGTATTCGCTTTGGTCGGCTTCGTGCGAAACATCCACGTTCTCACCCTTTGCATCTGATCCTCGCGATGTGTCGAACGAGATAGTCTTTCCTCTCGGCCGCCCCTCGACCTGGGGTTGTTCTTCTTCGGATGAAGTCACGTTGTCCTCTTTTGCATGGCCATTTTCACCAGCTAGGGGCGAGTGATTTTTCTTGGCATTTCGCAAGATTGCATCTCTGCTGAGTGTAGACGCGGCTCTACTTCGAGTAGCAGGAAGATTCGTTGTCGAAGATGACTTTCGGGGAGGCTTGACTATGGGAATTTCCCTAATGAACTCGACAGACTCGTATTGGCCTCTTATGTATCCATCGCGTGGTGGGGCATCTGGATGATTACAAGGCCGGGAAATGACCATGAAGTGTCGGGGAACATCCTTCCCATTCTCAGACTGGTCTGAAAGAGCTTGATCGGAAGTTATGACCATCGTGACAAAATCACGAGGAGTCGTTGGGCCCGGAAATTGAGCAGAAAGAAGATATACTGTGCGCAATCAGTACCGGTAACCGAATTGATTTGGAACTGGTCTTACCTTCGATCTTGCCCATACCATCGACATTCTTGTATTCCACTCTCCTCTCTCCACCAATTCCCCTGATGTTACCCTCCCCAGGCCCACCAGTTACTTTCATTGTTTCCGGAAATTCCCTTTCCAAGCCCTTCTTCCACTTTGTAAAACCCAACCCTTCATGAACACTCCGCCGCGCGAACCATGATCCTTTCCCATCCTTGCCTCCCATTTTGTAGACACTCATTCCCAAAGGATTCTCTTTAGGATTCAATTTGACCTGTTTCCACTCCTTTTGCAGAGCCTCAACATCGGAGGGTGGGGGATCGGACCGGGCATGGGAGAGCGATATTTCGGAAGCAGACGATGCGGTGGAGCTTGCGCGCGAGCGTCCCTCTGGAGATGCGACTCCTTCGGACGGAATGGAGATGGGCACAGAATCTACAAGAAGCTGTCCTTTGCCAAAAGCATCCGACAAGAAGGGCTTGAGGTCGTCTAAGGGCGCATCGGCAATATCTAGGGGTCCGAGAGACTTGAGCGCATCGTGCAAGGCAGCCATGTTGTTGTGGTGAGGTGACCGACGGTATCAACGGTCTGCGTGTGAAGAGAGCTGATAGTGAGTAAGTAGAGCGTGGATCTCGAAACATGCGCTTGCTTGTTCTGATGGTTGTCAGGGGCCCTATTTCCGAATTGTGTCACCGCATTGGAGTAGCAGAAAGTTTAGCTATGCTACGGTATGTATTGAAATGTGAGATTGCAGCGGATGCTTTGTAGAAATTGGAGGAAACGCAAGCCTATCCAAGCACGGGGCAGGGGCAAGGGCAAGGCGACAAGAGGATAAAGGAGAAGATATCTCAGCCTCGGAAGTTGTAGTTGTAGTTGTAGTTGTGTTTCGGCCTTGCTTTGGAGGTCGTCGACATCATCGCATCGAGGGCGGTCTAGTCGACTGAAGGAGGTGGGAGTGGGAGTGGGCAAAGGAAGTATCGGAAACCGGTATGTGGCTGGTGTGAATCTAGATATTGTCTGACGGTGGTGCTGGGGAAAGATGACGTTGAGCCATTGAGGGGCAAGGGGCACGGAGCACGGAGCACGGGGTACAGATATCGCGGCGATGCTTACGTTTATGTTTATGCTTACGAAGTGAAGGTACGGACAATACTTAGTTACCTTTCCTACCAGTCTACATACCTCTCTTACCTATTGTATACACTCGTAATCTTGATGTTGATCCCGAATCCTGCTACTTCCGTCGCTAATTTCACCGAAGTCCTATTTTCTGCATCCCCCGGAGTCCTATAAGGCAATCGGTTAATTGGCTACTCGTACTTTGAGTAGGTGACACTGACTCCTGGCCATTTCCTTTTGGTGCATCTAATGTACAACGTACACTACGGAGCCGAGCTGATCAACCATCCTCAACTAGACGCTACATATGTTCCTCTCCTTCAACAGCTTCTCCTGTTCAAGCCTGCAGCTGCCACAATAATTCTCATGCCATGTTCGAAGTTCGTCCATCCGTAACTGCTGCTCGCTAGTCACCATTGCCTGTTGGGAATCTCCTTGCTGTCTTTTTCTCTTCTTCCGATCTTCCTGAAGCATCATCTGCACCTGTCGGCATCGATGATTCTCATCAAGAAGCCAATTCTCCCATTCGGCTTTTACCATTTCTCGCTCCACATTATTCACCACCCGGATGGCAATCATAAGCTCGTGTCGATATGAGCCTAGGTGCTGCCGAGTACGCCGTAGACGTCGAGCAGTTGATTGGGTTGCCCGTTGCGAGAACAAGGCCCCAGCAGCTTCATGTTGGGAGTCCAGGTCCGTTACATTTACAATTTCTTTAAACTGTTCATAACTTTTGACTGGTCAGCATCTTATGGTTTTTTGCGATTCTTACCGACCTACCACTTGCTTGCCCATTGTTCCGATCGGATCACGGGCGAACCTGCCAGAGCATCGTCGAGGTCCTTCAAGAATATGGATTTTCCCATGATTGGATTTGGTCCAACGCCAATTCTTGTCATAAACTTGGCGGCGTTCCGTTCCGACCACCATTCCGATGTGTCCCTTGATGTGAAGAATGCGTTTGCCAGGATGCTGATCAACAGAGCTGTTAATATGATGCTGTGAGCATTTGAAACTTTCCAGAGTGTCCGGATTGCTGCAAATGTCCACATCATAACAGATGAGATTGCGCTCTCGCCGAACGATCCGACCGTCTCAAGAAGCATGTTGGTAAGGGTGCGTTGTTTGATCTGTGGCCGCTTCGAGTGTCCAGATTCCTTTGCCGAAAAAAGAGAGATGGAAGTCTGTTGACCAATGTGACCGAAAATGTTTATTGCCTTTTTAGTCCTACTATGCGGGCCTAATTTCCGGACTTGGTCCGCAATAACGTCCACTAGATCATCGGCATCTAGCCCCGAATCATCAAGTGCCTGTCTTTCCACGAGGCCTTTTGAAAACGTTGGGGCCTTCGACCAGTCGACTTTGGTATAGATAGCCAGCTTGGACTTGGATTTGGCGACGTGGGTGATCACGATCTTCGACACCAGCATAAAATCCTTATGGTGCGGTAGATGCCACGGTGTTTTGAAATCTGTGACCACGTAACAGACATGGTCATTCATTACTTCGATGATTTGGTAATCGACTATGTTGGCCTGCCTGGCACGCCGAAAGATATCCAAGTAGTCGATCTGGAATTGAAAGTCGCGACGCAGTTGGTTCTCTTCAATGGGGACCCAAGGCCCCTGTGCAATACGTTGTGCCCTCTTGTCGTTGTAGAGCAGCTGAAAAATTGCGCTCTTGTCTCCAAACACTACATGAAATAAAGCCTTGGGACTAATATCGAACTGTTTTTCAATGGCCTTACGCTGCATGTCCCGAGGTTCGTATATGATAGGCTACTCGACAAATTAGCCACGACAATCTTGATGTCCTAGCATATGAAGCGAAATTGTGAGTATCAATTCCGCATAGAGACATGCAGTCCTTATTTGCACTACCGATAGGAGGGAAGAAATTGTAGCGTAGGCAAGAACATATGAAGAAAGGGGGGCAGGTGGCTACATACCTGCGATGGAAGCTGGAATTTGGTGACCTCTTTGTTCGTCCGCCCAAGGTGAAGTCCTCGTTCAACATGGATTGTTGCACGTAGATCTCGGTCTTTCCGCCGTCCAGCCAGTGTACCATCATCGACTGGTGTGTTGACCGACACATCCTCCCAGCTTTCCATACTTGGACTCCGAGTTGGATCGACATTCTCCATTTTGATCAATGCATCGATCGTATTATCAAGACCTGGAATGGTTAGTGCATGTCTTTGAAAGCACCAAACAGTTCTACTGACCCAGAGGCTCTGTGGACTGAGAAATATCTATCAGGTAGTTGAGTCTTGACTGGAGTAGCCGTAGTGGCTCCAGGAATGTCTTGATTGTGATTCTTGTGTAGCCGGAAGAGGAGGCATCTTCGCGAAGATGCAGGAATATGAAATCACAGTCTTTCCCTGGCGCAACTGTTACTTCTGTGATGCTGTCCATGGAGACTCCTGAGATTAACACAAGGCCTAGGTGGTGACTGTAGAAAAAAATGTCATGCTGCGTGACATAGACCCTGCCTGGGAACTCTTGCTGCTCATTCGGATTCCACGCAGCTCTGAAAACAAGTAGCAGCTTGTCGTCTCGAGACACGTTCGGAAAGAGCATTCGAAATTGTGCTTCTTGTGTCCTCAATTCAAGAGGATAATTGGCGGGAAATACTTCTGGCTTTGGGGCAAAATGACCTTGTAGGCGGTTAGACTCAATGTCGACACTGATGGCTTTCCTGTGCGCAATGGGCAGAGCTGGAGTCGTGGCAGCCTCAGATGGCAAAATGAATGCTGGTGAAAGGTGTCGTAGTCCCGTATCGGGTTTGCGGTTCTCGTCCCCTATGGATGCAGTTAGTAAGTATCGAGACCGTCTTGAGACGCTCAAAAGTAAAATATAACAGAGTGTGTTCCAAATTACCAATCTTGGGCGAAGGCTGTAGCGGTTTAATGCTGGGGCTTGAAGGGACTGATGTAATTTGCCCCTGGGACTTGATCTCCCCTTTCTCGAGGCGGTTGATATATCCCCAATTACTGCTTCCCCAGAGATTTGCCATTATTCCAGATGGCATCCCACCCGTGGCATCACTTCGTCCCACACCAATACCTCGTTCACCACTGACGATAACGGCAGATTTTGACAAGTTCGTTGGCGCTGGTGGATTGGCTAGAGTAGATGGAGCTAGGCTGCTTACTGTTTGAGGCTCGGTGTTAAGCAGGGAAAATCCGGGGGGTTTAGTGGGAGCATTGGGTCCCAGCTGAGTGATGGCAGGAGTTGAGTAGACCGGCAGAATGTTGTGACTTGCGGATATCAGACTGGCGATACCACCGGAAGCAACTGGGGAAGCCGCGGCAGGTGGGTCGGCCTGAGCAATAGTGGTTTTCCGATGCAGGTCGAGTTTCGACATTATTCGTGCTGCGTGATCTCTACTACTCTCACCTTCTTCTCTTGTGGTCACTGACCTGCGAGGAGCGCCGACATCGAAGCTACTCCTTGAAGCTAAATTCCCCATTTCTGGCCCTGGAATTGGCAAGGTCCCGACTCTGTCAAAATTGCTTCCGAGCTCATCACTTCCATGTGCCATATGACCATCCATAGTTTTGGCGGCGAATTCAGGGATAGACGGCGGAGTTATCGCAAACGCAGGATCCAAACCCCCTGGATGACAATAAGTGTCATTTGCACTAGCTTCGAGAGCCATGTTTTTTGCGACTTCAAATGACTCCAACCAGTCCATCAACTGCCCTTGGGTCTCCGCTTGGACAGTGATCGTTTGATTCTTTGTCTTGACATCGAAACAAAATCGTCTTTCTTCTTGAACCGCGGGCTTGACATTGCAGAGGAGTACACCGATCTTGTCCCCCTCTTCTACGCCGCCTGACTGTATGCCTTGGACAAGCCACCCAAAGATGCCATTCTTGACGTAGAACCATCGCCGTACCCATGTTGTTCTGGCAGGTTTACCTGAAATAGTCTTGAGAAATAACCATCCCTGCTTTTCTGATCGCTCTCCCTCCTTAGCCTGAGAGACATTGACAGCCGATGGGCCTTTCACTCCAAGATTGGACTGTGTTTTCTTTAGTGAAGTTCTCTACACTTTGGAACGGACCTTTTTTTATTTTACCACAGTGGATAGATTGTAATCGTCCAGCTCTCGGGATGGCTTCGAGGCTTGGGACGCAGCCTCTGCGATTTCTCGCCTTGCGATTTGCAATTCTCGCCGGAATATACCCTCACCAGCTTCCATTTCTCTGCTCCAACCTCTTACCCGGTCCATTTCGGCACCCCATTTGGCAAAGCTAGCTCCACTATTATCTCTTGAGCGTCTCATTTCTCTCCACTGGTCCGAGGATACTCTTATAAGGAGCTTGTCAATAGTATACCGAAGTTGAGGGGCGAGAAGGCAGAAGTCAAGCGAGGCTTTGAGATATGCTTTTCTGGTTTCGTGGACTTGAAAAGCATCTTCCCTTAAAGAAGATGGCTCTTTGGTTTTCGATTGCCCGACATATCTGGCCAGGGTGTTATCAAACGTCTTTTGCGTTTGCTCAAGGTATCTCCTTGCGTCCTTGAAATTACGCAGCCTGAATTGTCAGTAATTATGGTTAGGGAAGAAGTAGTGACTTACTCCCCAGCCATGAAAGACTTGATAGGTTCAACAATATTTGTATCCATCTTCTTCATGCCAGAAATGACTTGTGACCACCATTCCCTTGATCCTTCGCCAAACCTCTTCATCGCAAGCAGGGTATAATCATGGTCCAGCACCGCCTCGGATACATTTGGTGGAGGGACCGACCGCAGGAGGAATGCATTGAATGTTTCTTCGAGTGAAGACACGTCATGGACGAGCTTCGATATGGATTTCACATAGGCATCAAGCCATTTCTCGATGATTTCGACCTGGTCGGAGAAGTGTACAGCTGTGGCGCGGTAACTGGGACTGTCTAGTGAGGCCTCTATGAATCCAGACAAGTTAATTAGCTTTGCGGACCTAGGGGGGGGATGTGGAATTAGTTGCCTTTCAGTCCAACTGGTATTAAGCTCAACGGCTTTGCTATCTGTGGTATGGCGGTTGGGGGGAATAATTCCGACATGGTGTATCAAGCTTGTTGATAAAGGCGGATCAGCCTGCAACCTTCATTGCATGCTTTTACAGTAAGTTCCGTCACCCAATGGCAGAATGTGGGTTTTGAATAGGGCTTGTTGATTATTTGTAGCATTCAACCATCGCCTTGATACCGTGAGAGCAGGAATCCGAATACTTGGTTGTCGTTGTCGCGTTGTTGCGGCATCATAGCGCACCGCCACCTTAACCTTATTTCAGCCACACCAGTTGGATCTCTTTCTGTCAAATCTGATATCAACGACATGAACGCTCCCAAATCTCGATAATCCTTACGCCGATAAATCTCTTGTCAAGCATTTGTTTGTCTTGCTTGTCACCCAATTTCACCAGTATTATTGCTTCGGACAAGCTATTAGTCGTATGGTGGGCGAATGCGGCAGAGACAGGAAAGCTCAGTCTGCCTGCTCTTCGCTGCTTCAGCCACACTTGTGCGGGTCTATCTTTTGGTTTGTTGATTACCATATACTTCAAGGTATGTTCACTCGGAAACGTGGCAGACAGAGGTAGAAATATCTGCTACAAAGCCTCTTGATGAAATTCTAGCTTTAAGAGACAATATTCACCACAAAGAGCTTATGTCGACAGCCAGACTTACTTCTGCACCAACCTGATTCCTAGACCTGGAGTTAGACCACCTTCCGATCAGTCTCTTTCGGGACATTTGGCTCCACCCGCCTCCCCTTCTCACTCTGGCGACGAGATCCTGCTTGCTGGATAGGTCTGTAAGCGCATGCTCGGCTTCTTGGGACACAACTTATGCCCGTTTATGCGGTACTTCGATCCCTGGAGCTGTTCTCATCTTGTGATCGTCCTGCGTTGAGGTCGTCCCTCTGTCGAAACCGTTCCTCGCACCAATCCCCCCCGCCCCGCACCTCTCATATGAAGTCGTTTTCTTGGAGTACTGCCTTGTCTACTTTGATATTTCTGTAGTATTTCTGTTCAATCGCTGACTTCTACAAGTCTATTATCCTTGCTTGGGTTCAATGTTCAAATATTTTGGTTACGTAGCTACTCTTCTTAAAGTACAGATGACAATTGAAGGAAGAATCACTTAATCGATAACTTAAGCACGCAGTCCCGATCACTTATATATATATATATATATATATACATACAAGTTCTTTCCTGGTTGGAAACAAGGAATACTGATAGAGTAATCGAGAATCACGGAAGCGTAAGATCAGACTCGTTACATGTGTATAAGTTCCCTCGAACGCTTCGCATACCTGCATTAAGTACGAAGTTCGCCGGGTTATTCATCAGGAACCGGATTTGTGGTCTATCATGCCTGATGGCGAGAAATACAGTGAATCGCAACAAATATAAGTCTTCAGGGCTCTCGGCATGATGTCTATTTCGGGAAAGGGCTTCATCTTACTCCTGCATGTCTCGCTTGCATGCCACTCAGCACCGTATAGGCTAGTCACAGGACCGTTGAAGCAATTGAGATGCTGATATCGAACGTTCTAGAATTTGTTGGACTCCAGTCGAGTATAGCGATGGAATGATCACTGGAGTCATATTGGCCAGCTTCTCATTACTGGTTGATCACTCTACCCGGATAGATGACCACGTAGAATTATGATACGTTCTCGGGTGTAACGCCTTCGAATCCCCCGATAATCTCATGCGCACTCGTTTGTAGCTCTATAGGGCGAACGTTCAATCATCCCAACCTCTGAGCTCATGAAACTGTTAACAGCTTCCGACGACTTCGCCGACAAGAGTACGTCTCCAGATTACGACAATAATGGGGCAAATATAGGAACATGAATATGTTTCATACACCAAAAAGGAAATACAAGTTTCAGGGTGTTGAAAAGTACTTGCATTGTTGCAACAGCACTGCCCTCGCCTTTTAAGCGCACTTCTGTCGACGAATCGCCGCCACTTGGAAGGATACATCTGGAGGAAAGTACAGTTCGACATGGTAAACAAGATTCATGCATGCAAGAGGGATCTGTCTTGTCGAAGATCCCTTTTCAGCTCCTCCAGGATCTATGCATCTCTGAAGTGCATATATCATCGGAGTGGATTACAACTCCACGAGCAACATGCTGAGAAAGGACTAATGCCAAGATTCAGATCCCAAAAGTATAGTTTCCTTGGGCCTTTCTGTCATGGACCGGCCATCCGAGAATGGGATGGATGTTATGGGATCCTTGGGAGCTTTGTATGATCTGCTATAGACAGGGATTGTTGACGGTAAGCAATCGATTGGCAGCGGTGAGTCGAGGAATGGAATCTTGAAACTTTCTTCTGTTCGGACCGTTGGAAGACGGCGCCAAAAAAAAAGATCAGCCAGGCTGCCAGGGAAGGTTACGCACTCCCGAATGCCGATGGGATGCGCGGTGTAAGGTTAGACGCGCCCAGGAAGTCACATACGTATTTTCCGACCTTTAAATTTAAATCTGCGTGATTCTGGAAATTCTCCTGGCTCCACGACGGCACAAAGCGCTTCAGGCCGGATGGTAGACGGGTGGGGGAATATCTGCATCAAGGGCGACTCACATCAGCTTCGTCGGGACAGTACCGATCTCGTGATGGCTGGCACGTGGATATATTCGCTCATTCCTGTGGACGTTCAGCCGCCAGTAAAGAACAGAACCGTACCTTGATATTTGCTTCAAGGTCTCCCTCCGTATCTGCATCCTCCCTCGCATGACTCCTCTCGGAGCGGAGGCTGGCAAAGCTCGCATAATCAGGTTCTGGAGAATAATTGCCACTGCTCCTGGAAGACATATCTCATATCTCCTGCCTCAAGGTAGTGAGAAGAGGAAAAGCAGAGCTCAAGAGGAACCCGGAAAATTACTGACGGGTTTACTATCACCAAGATCATGCTAGGAGGCTGAGGTAGGAGGCAACATGGGAATTGCAGCCTGTAGCAATTATTATTGCCGTCTGGGCCATTGCGGAGTAGTGATGAGTGCAGTCTACTGTGCGAACAGACTCTGACTTNCCCTGCACAGACATGACTTCCTTGATGCTTGATGAAGTTTCTCGGTTCTGGTCTGCAGTGTGCAGACTGTTGATCCTGGCGGGGTCTCCGATTCCAAGAATAGATTACAGTACAGGTACTGTACTGTAAAGTCCGTACTACGCAGTGGCCAAGTTCCCCAGGCGTCGTCTCAAGCAGCTGCATGCCTCTTTGTTCAGGCCCAGAAGGCTGTTTATGATGTAGGTGGGGCGGGGTGGGTCGGGCAGTGGGCAGTGGTAGTGGCAGTCAGGTCGGCTTTGCCCGAGATCGCCGTGAGGCTTGAGGCTTGACGGCGAGTTTTGAGTTTTGAGTTTTGAGACAGCACAGCACAGCACACCCCCCGCCCTGAAGGCGAAAGCAGAAAGCAGAAAGCAAAAGCGAACCTGTGCCACGACGACTGTGGCGGTCCCTTGTGTATCTACTGGGTCAAGCCGGTAAATGGTGACATGACGCCAGCGATATTTCGGTCAAGTCAGTAGGTGTATAGGTACACTGTACTGCGGCGAGCTGTAAGGTGGTATCTATCCTGCCTAAATAGGCTACCCAGGTAAGATACAGTACCTAGTTAGTTAGGTCCGTCGGCATTATTTTCAGAGTTTGCCCAACGGTGAAAAATGGAACAAATGGAATAATGGGAATGGGTTCGCATCGACACATGCCATAGAGTGAAAACCCGGCCACCGTATATAGAGCATCCTTGCCATGGCATGCATGATAGCACCAAATGGGGTACAGGTGGGCTGGACTGGACCAGACCACAGGTCTCTTAGTCTCTAGATCCATCAGATGTAGAGCTTAGACAGCGTGTAAGCTGAGTCGGCCCAACCCAACCAAACCTCAAGGTCAAGTGCCAGTGCCAGTGCAAGCAGTGCGAGTGCCCACCAGGCAATTTCAACCCAAAGTGCTGCACTACTGCGCTACACTACACTACACTACACTGCTGAAGTGAAGTGTGAAGTGTGAAGTGTGAAGTGTTGAAGTGTGTGTGGAATTTGTGGGATCATAGTGTACTGTACTGTAGTGTGGTGTGGATGTAAATTGTAAATCTCGAATCTACCCAGGTAGTCTCACATGGCTTGCCCCTCGTCAGCCAATGGCAGACCAGATGGGCCCTGGAAACACAAGCGCACTTTTCGCCCAAAGCATTGCCGACGAATGAGCTCTGTGAACCCCTCCAACCTCTCACCTGACTCCCGACTAAACCCGCCCCCTCGCACAAGGATGGGATGAAGAGCAACGATGTCCAGCACGCGTCGAGAGGCCAGGAAGCTCCCATCGAGAGCTTCATCGTTCAGGGGCAGCCGGAGCAATGGCGCATTTGGGGGATGGGATGGGATGGACTGATGGGAACAGGGAGAGGAAGAGCCAGCCTTCGACACCTTCATGCGGCGCGACCAGGAGAAGACAGACGACAAAACGCGATTGCCCACCTCCACCGAGCATCAGAGAGACCCGGTTGGCCTTGCCACATATCATAACATATATCGTTCAGGAGAGAGCTCGGCAAGGGGAAAGCTACTCATGCAGGATAATCCTGTTCTGGCATGATGCCTCGACGAGAGATCCAGTACTGGCTGTTTTCGCCGTTGAAGCTGATGAGACTGCAACACAGTATACTGAAGGGAGCCATGCGAAGCATTGGCTCAGTCTACAACAGGCTCAGGACAAGAATATTTCAAATGTTTCACATCCGGCTGCCTGTCCTGTCTACGGCATCTGTCTGCATTCTCTGCACTGCGCATGCAAGACATCCACCCCAGTGGAAGCGGAGGAGTATATTCTGCGCTGCATTACTTGCTCGCTCTCCAGCAGGCCTACCTGGCCGGCCTCGGCTTCCCTTTCTCTCCCTTCTCCTCTTTCCTTTTGTCCTCTACTCTACTGCAGCGCACAGGCATTTGGCGTTATCGCAAAGGGCAGCTCCAGTCGCTATGATGGGGGAATAATTTCAAAGTTCAGCCCTAATCACTCTTATTCCTGCCCGTCGAGGAAGTCAAATCTTCTAGAAGTGCCCCTTGTCAAGGTCAAAACTTCTAGAGACAGCCCTTGCGACCTCTGACTGGAAGAGCCTCCGTGTGCAATTTTATGATTTCACTTAATCAGACTAGACGCGGCTGACCTGAGGGCGGCCCTCGAAACCAAAATGTTTCTACGGCGATGCCTAAGCCGGTCGAAGCGCAGCGATCATTTGGCTTTTCCATCGTCGTTCTCTTTCGGTAGCTCTTCTGCAAGTGCAGGGGATTCATGTGGGCATGCATCTGTAGTGTGCAGCTTCAGCTACTACAGTCATGCTCTAGCTTTGTACGGTAGCTTCTCGGGTGGCTGTGCTGCGTGCTCGTCACTCCACCACCATCCAGCACCAGGGCCCTACCTATATCTCAGGTCCCCGCCATCTTGAGGTTTCTCTCTTGTTTTCTCCTCCTCACGACGGTTCATTCGTCCCTCTCAGGCGCAACTCTAATTCATTCCCAATCCTGGGATCGCCACCTCCTCGTACACTTCGTTTATTCTTTCGTTATTACTGTTCTTGTTCCCCAACTTTGTTCCTCTTTTGCTCTCTCGCACCCGCTGCACCAATACCCGCTGCCCTCAGTCGCTGGTCGCTTCTGGCCTTTCGATCTTCCTCTCGTATCCTGCCCCCACACAAATATCCTGATGCCTCCTCAGCTTTTACCAGCCTCTGCGGCAGCCTTCGCGCCTCGAGCAACATCTGTCAACGTCGTACTGAGTTCAAAGGTGGAACCATGGTTAACACAGACGCTGAAGCGCATAAATCGCATCAAACGTCCTCTCAATAGTGTACCTCAACATCAGAGGTGTCTGACAGAGACTTTGTCTTCATCGACCGCGATCTGGACTCTCACCTCGCTCATGGTACCGAAGGCTCCGGAATCAGAATTGCGCAAGGATGAGAACCCTTTGATCGAGGCCCTGTTCAACTACCAGCTCCTGCATATCGAAGCATATATCGTCCATGTCGATATGGTACTCCGGAATGAAGTCGCATTCAAGCTCACGCCAGACTCAATAGAAGCCCTAATTGAGTATCACAAAGACATCCATTGTGTGGACATTTCTGCCAATACGTACAATTGGTCGGAGAAGGAACTGCAAGTCAAGAAAATGCACGAAGAGTTTATCCAATCCATCAACAAGTTTGTCTATAGGACTCATGTTTCTGCTCTGGAAGGGTTGGAAGAAGATGGTGCTGGCGAGCTACTATGTGGAAAGAGTGAGGAGGTCAAGTCCAATGTTATGGGCCTTTTCCACCCGTTATTGCCTCCGCCACCCAGGATCATCGATGTTGTCCGACCACCTCCCTTGTTGCCCAGCTCACCTGCTGGAGCAAACTGGTGGTCGCAGTCTAATATTTCCGCATCAGTGCCTGCGCCTGTTGACTCTTGGAGAGTGATTCCGTCGAGTCCGAGCACGACATCATCAGTCGACTCGAACTCACTGTGGGCTAGCATGGGACTGCACGAAATACAGTTACCGTCTCCCACTCCGTCCTACAGTCAGCCATACTCGACCTCGGGGCTCTTCTACTCTTCGCCTCAAGTCAGTGCGTCGATTCCTTCTCTTCCACTCCCCAGCATGCTAGCACAGCAGCAATGCGGTGTCAGTGTCGGATACGGAAATTTTGGCCACAGCTGGGACAGGTACCAAGAGTATGCGACTACCATGTGACAACCAAGGCCCAGTACTTTTACGAACTACTCTACTGCCCATTCCGGGTACTAGCATGGGCACCAACGATGAATTTCACATGCGGCTTCACTCATGACAATTGGCACGCAAAGATCTTTCTTGAATAGACCATCATCGGGCGAAACTTAGCGGCATAAAGATACCTAATCGAGGGGCACATCGGCGTTCTTGCATCAATCTCATCGGCGGCTGAGCGACATTTTCGGGATTAGCAGAACATCCTCTTTTTCCTTTTTCCTTTTCTCAAGTACATAATGGATACCACTTTTCCTTTGTCACCTGGTTGATTATTTAGCGTAGCGAGTTTTGCTTTTTGGGTCGAAACGCATGTCACTTTCTCGAGATCTCACACCACAGCCGCTAGCTCGGTTTTCCTTTCTACAGCATATGGCAGGACCGGGCGGGATATTTCATGGGCATTTTCTGGGAAATCAAATCTATAAAGAAGTACCCAAGAAGGGGGAACACGCAGCAATGCAGGGCTCGGCGCGTCAGGACACATTGTTTTTCCCTTTGTCATTCGGGGTATATTTTCCGATTTCGTTTGTCACGCGGACATGTCTGTTACGAACTTTTCATGATTTATATCCACGACCTTCATCTCTGCCAATGGATGGCTTGATGTCTCTTTTGTGTCTGGATTGGGATTCTGGGTATTGCGATGGTCATGATAAGGTTGGGTACAGTAGACATTCCGGGCTGAGGGATCTGCCTGCGGGTCCCATTCAGTATAGCACGCTTGCGTGCTGACAGCGACGGAGCACTTCGATGACAGACCTCAACAACACATTTTCGCTGAGCGGAATTACTGGTGCAACGTTAGGTCAACCTGCCTAATCTCGCGGCAGCCTAATCACCCCCTCTCACCACCTTCAAATTCAAATTCCGAAGATTCCTGCGAGTCGGGAATGGATGGATTACAGGGTGTGCGGGACGGGAAGGATCTGGGAACTGGAAAGAAAGGGCTGTAGCTCATCTCACTATATGCTCACACACTGCATGCATACTTATTTCTGGAGCATCCCTCCTCTCCGATGATAGACAACATGCGAGTGTGTGGGTGAGCTTGGACTGCTGTGCAGTACGAGCATGGGATGCTGGCTTCCGAACACGCACTGGCCCTGGAGGCGAGTAGCACTATTCATAGTATTTAACAGTAATTGACCACAAAAAAATATAAATTCAACATCTGTTTGTCTGCCTTGTCCTCGCCTCGGAAACGATATTTATGCATCAAATTCCATCATTCACGTAATCAAGCGTGCCATTTCAGCTTCTGCTCGGATTTCCTCATGCAGTAAGTAACACCAGAAACTGACAGTCAGAACGCAGGTTGCTCCTTCATATCCTTCCTGCGCGATTTGCCTGTTTGCGCAGGTCCTACTTTCATTGGATGTCGCACGCACCTGAGGCTGACTGAGAGGCAAACGAGCCCCTTTGCTTCTTCCCCTGTTGCCTGAAACTTGTTTATATTTTTCGCCACTAGGGCCGTTCCGGAGGATCCACAAAAATCACATCCAAAGTTGATTTTACCGCTTTAAGGAGGATACCGACGTTATGCGGTGGTTGAGGAGGCCTTAGATGCTACTGTTTTGAGGTTTAGTGTAGATGAAAAAAGAACGGTAAAATAACTCGGATTAAGAAGCAACGATGAGATCAAAGAAGTTCAGTCTGTATAGTCCCGCTTATTCTCAGCGAATCAGCAGCTCACTTGAATTTTTCAAACGCCCCTGAGAGTGTACTCAGTTTCTTTAATTTAGAAAAGCATGAATTGAGAACAAGATGTTGAGACTGAAGCACCCGAATCTGGAAGAACAGGGGCATTCGCGAATTTTTGAAGTTTTGAGTTCTTATGGTCCGGAATAGCCTACTACCGTGCCGTAGATTTGGATGCCTTTGGTCCGCTCTGATCTTGGAATGCTCGCGCGCCTCGTCGCTTAGACCAGACCAGTAAGGACGTTTCTCTATCGGTGTTGCCACGTCCGGCTGATTCGGGTTGAGCTGACTGAATGAGCTTGATCATGACTGGCAAATTGACGAATCGATGACCCATTTCAGGGTGACGTCTTAAGATTCGGATTTCAGCGTGGGACGTGAGGCTGCCTGCACAGGGTACATCCGAGACCAGATACGACAAATGCCTGTTACCTCAACGCTGGGCAGACTGTAAACACTGAATACTGCTTCGGAGAGGCCAAGTTGGGCATCTCTCCCCCAGAAAACTATCCGCTCATTGCACTCGGCACAGATCAGGATGTATGATGTGTTGCAAAACCCTCAGATTGTCAAAATGGAGGGAATTATGCCAGTTGATGGACCATGCGAATAACCAGCAGTGGATTAACTACTGAAACTAGCGATCGCGAAGGAAGAAGAACATCACAAGCCACTTATTCCAGCTTAACCTACGTCACTTCAGCTTGATCCCCAATATAACAGTTTTTCCTACTATTTTTATTCCCGCAGTTTCGTAAGAAAATAAATAGTAAGTATCAGTGAGAACTAGGCTACGATACATCATAGTATCAATTCGCTTGGTTGGTCTTACGGCGTAACCGTATCTCAGCTGCGTGTCCGTCTGCAACAGCTGAATACAGAAATTGCATGCTGCCACTCTCCTCTTGTCTCACCACAGGGTCATACTAGTGACCCAAAATACTTCGATCTTGTCCGGGAACCCACAGCCTTTCGAAAATCCAGGCAGATGGCAAGAGGACACCACTGATGCGTAGAAGAAGTTGCCTGAAGACTCGGGGAATTGGAAATTGTAGCTTTTGCCTTCGAAGCCCAGTTTTCTCTCTCCTGCGATTCCCATACAAATATTTCATATGGATGGCCTCTCCGTGGTAGTTCCGCGCCCTTCGGCCAGTACGTCTCCATTCCTTTGAAATAGTCAATTTTTCGTCGCCTCACAAATTGACTTACGATACACAGCAAGTGTCGAGAAACATGCAAACTTTCGATCGAGCTACGACCCGCGTCCTGACCGGCGGTATGACTTCAGCGGAGACTGCGAAGCTCTCTAGGAGGCCACGGGTTTCGAAAGGCCTCGTATGTTGAGAGCTCCTTTTTTTTTTGGAGAACTAGTGATGATGATAAGAGGAGCATGGGATCTGGGACAAAGAGCTTCGCTGATGGTTGATACACAGTGCTCTCTTTTGAGGACGCCGTGTTGAGAACAAGCGAGAGTGGGCTGTTTACCTTGCCGAGACTGGTTGAAACAACACCGGGGCTAAGCGAGATACCGAGCCATGGGATTGTCAATTTATCGATGTTCATGCCATAGGCATTTTAAAATATAGTTCCATGGGATCAGAGATATCGCGCAAGGGGTGGGGATCGTTCAGAATCGCCGTTATTCTCGCGATGAGTGTTTTGAACAAGTCTACCTTCGGCACGCTCCAGCTCTTCTGCTGCGAATGGGAACAGTGTTGTGAGCAATCGACAATCATCGAGACCAATAATCAAGTCCCGCTTGACAAACCTTCCCGTGTTATGATCCAGGTAGCTTTGCCGACATGGAACCCTCCTGCTGCGCCTGAATTTCCGGTCTTTGGAATTCAGACGCGTTCACCGTGAAGCCGGAAGCAGTATCGGCGCCGAAATGTTGGCAGAGTCATTTAGGTCATGAGGTACTCTCAATTCGAAGAGCAAATGTCAGAACACGGGCAATCACCATTACAAAACATGGACTAGAAGCAAGCGACCTCCGGCACTTGGAGACAAGAGGCGATATGGCCGATGCGATACAAGGGACGGTACCACATCCGAACCTCAACCACTAAGGGTTTTCAACTATAGCCACATGATAATGCTGGAAACATCAATTCAATTCTGCGCCCGAGCACCCCTCGACCTCCAACTTTCACTGCTTTAACCTTATCGCTCCTTGGTGCCTCGGTCCATGACGTTTGTGGGGTAAGAATTCCTTGTCTGTTCCCTGTCATATCTAGATCGGCTACTACGCGACCCCCTGAATGATCTCGATAGGGTAACATCACCGCGTACCTGTGGCCCTGTGAGGACACCGCAATTAAACTTGATCATGGTGATAGCTCAACACCACTTGCTAATAGACAAAAAAGCGGCACTCAACGAAGAAGTGACAGATAAGTGTCGTCAATCCAGTCATCCTGAATGTCATCGAATCATATGCCGAACTATGATCTCATGGACAAATCCACATGTTCTTTAGAATCCACTATTCTTCGATATTGTCGGGAGCCATTTACCCCGAAGATGAGAACCACCGAAAGGGCCATTAGATGTCCTCGATCAGTGCCGCTTTTTGTGCCCATCACCAGACCCCATGTCTTACACGACGGCCCTCTCGCCCAAATGGGCAACTCCTATCACGATGACCGTCTTATACTCATGGTTGTCTCCGAATAAGCCGACCTTTATCACTGGGCCGGCTTGGACTGCTCAGAAAGCGATTTCCTTATATTACACCCGACGCGCTCTTCTTCTTTCCTTTGTTGTCCCTCACCACTCAGCTCTCACTAGGAGCTCTTGGTGTCACTCCATAGGCAAGTTTGAGTCAATACTCGGGTATCAAGCAGACTATCATCTTTACCATTCATCACTGTTACGACGTTCTGCAAGATGGCTCGATTCACCTCGTTCTTGGTCTTTCTGGCTATCTTGTCGTGGGGCAGTGCGCTCGTCAATCGTCCAGATTTCGCGTCCGATATCCTCTTTCTTGAAAAACAAGAAGAGCCATCCTTGGATAAGCGTGACGATGTGCCTGCAGGCTTCGTCGCGAGTCCTTATTACCCCACACCCAAAGGTGGTTGGAGTCCGAGCTGGTCGGCATCGTATGCCAAAGCACATTTGGTCGTTGCCAATATGACATTGGCCGAGAAGGTTAACCTCACTACTGGAACTGGCCTGCTCATGGGACGCTGTATCGGCAATACTGGATCGGCACTTCGGTTTGGTATTCCCAGTCTATGCTTGCAAGATTCTGCTCTTGGTATTGCCGCCACGGATAATATCACGGCCTTTCCTGCTGGAATCACCGTCGGCGCAACCTGGAATAAGGCTCTGGCGTATGCAAGAGGAGCTGCTATCGGCGCCGAAGCTCGTGGCAAAGGTGTAAACATCCAACTTGGAGTATGTGTTCTCTCGCGTTAATCGTAAACAAAGTGCTCGGTTGTGGTGCTAATATAGTGTAGCCGGCTGTTGGGCCACTTGGCCGCAAACCCCGAGGAGGAAGAAACTGGGAAGGATTTGGAGCAGACCCTGTCCTCCAATCTTGGGGTGGAGTGGAAACAATCAAAGGCATTCAGGTGAGAACCTCGCTTAGTTTATGACTCTCAGAAACCTTACTTACGAGCTCTGATAGGACATGGGTGTGATTGCCACTATCAAGCACTTCATTGCTAATGAACAAGAAGCTTATAGAATGGACATTGTAAGCAACCAATCCTACCTGTACCCAATTGATCTAAGGCCTGGGATGTCTCTGTGGTTTCGCCCACCTCAAAAATTCTCGCTGCCTATACTGACTTCACGATCAGCCACCCCATGGCTTGATGAAAGCTCTGAGTAGCAATCTTGACGATCGAACATTACATGAGCTCTATGCATGGCCATTTGCAGATGGCATCAGAGCAGGAGTTGGCGCGGTCATGACTGCATACAATGTAAGCGATGTGGACTTCGGACGACCGGATTTGATTGCTGACTTTGAAAAGGATGTCAATGGTAGTGCTTCATCTCAGAACAGCAAAATGATGAACGGCATTTTAAAAGATGAGATGGGCTTCCAGGGACTTGTCAGTCAATCTTCGTCTCCTAAATGGCAGTGAACTAATGTTATCAGATTATGAGTGATTGGTTGGCCCAAATCGGCGGTGTCAGTTCAGCACTCGCTGGTCTGGACATGGCCATGCCAGGAGATGGCTCTGTGCCCTTGTTTGGAGTTGCTTATTGGGGATACGAACTCTCCACGGCTGTTCTAAATGGTACTGTCCCTTTGGAACGTCTGAACGACATGGTTACGCGGATTGTGGCTACTTGGTATCAACTCGGCCAGGACGTTGAAAGCTTCCCAGAGCCGAACTTCTCGGCCAATACTGCTGATGCCAGTGGCCCCTGCTATCCTGGTGCGCTATTTTCGCCAACCTGTGTGGTAAACGAGTATGTCAACGTACAAGCGAACCATGCTTCAGTTGCCAGAGAGGTTGCAAGAGAAGCCATCACTGTGCTAAAAAATGACAACAAAACGCTGCCACTGTCAAGTACGTCAGTACTCAGAGTTTTCGGTACGGATGCACAGAAGAATCCGGACGGCATCAATTCCTGCAATCAACGCTCTTGTAACAAGGGAACATTAGGCATGGGGTGGGGAAGCGGTAGGCCTTCAGCAAATCTTATGACTTAGACTTCTTACTGACTATACAGGGACTGCAAACTATCCATATATGGATGATCCGCTCACTGCTCTCAAGCTCAAGGCTGCCAATGTGACCTACTACGATACCGATTCTTTTCCCTCCGGCATCACTGCTGCGACGGGCGATATTGCCATGGTCTTCGTCAGCAGCGATTCAGGTGAAAATCAGTATACCGTGGAAGGCAACGACGGCGACAGAAAGAGTGATGGCCTTCAATTGTGGCATAAAGGCGACGATCTTATCAAAGCTGCTGCAGCCAAGTACGCTACAGTCATCGTCGTTGTGCACACCGTCGGCCCGGTCCTTGTAGAGGCCTGGGTTGATCTGCCCTCTGTCAAGGCGGTCGTGTTTGCACATCTGCCAGGACAGGAAGCCGGAAACTCGCTGACGGATGTCCTATTTGGGGACTACTCTCCGAGTGGTCATCTCCCATACTCGATTCCCAAGGCCGAGTCCGATTACCCTGCATCAGTCAGCCTCATGGGCTTCCAGTTCTTTCAGGTCCAGGATACATTCTCCGAAGGGTTATATATAGACTATCGCTACTTGAATAAGCACTCAATTGCACCTCGATATGCATTCGGCCATGGCCTGTCTTATACGACTTTTTCGAAGACCAGTGCTACGGTCACGGCTGGAAAGGCCATGACTTCTGCGCCTCCTACAAGAGCCCCCAAAGGACCAGCTCCAGCTTACAGTGAGGCAATTCCATCACCTGCAGAGGTAGCATGGCCCACAGGATTCGACAGGATCTGGAGGTATCTGTATCCGTATCTCGACAACCCGCAGGACATAACATCGACAAAGGCATTTACCTACCCGGTGGGATATCAAACCACTCCTCAACCCGACCCAGTAGCCGGTGGTGATCAAGGTGGAAACCCAGCACTGGTATGTAATTCATCGGATGCCTAAATGCCTACAAACAATCTGGGGACATGTATTCCAGGCACAGTGCTAACCTCGCTCAGTGGGACGTAATGTTCACCATCTCCGTAAAAGTCACCAACACGGGCACCGTCGCCGGAAAGGAGGTCGTAATGGTATACGTGCAGTATCCCACTGACAACCCATGGGACACACCAATCATCCAACTCCGGGCCTTCGAAAAGACGGCTACCCTTGCAGCCCGGGCCAGTGCGACGCTGACCCTGGAGATCACGAGGAGAGATCTGAGTATATGGGATGTTGTCTCGCAAAACTGGATCATTCCTGTCAGCAGCTCGAAGCCATTCTTGTTTTGGATTGGCAACTCAACTGCTGGGTTGACCTTGGCGTGTGAGAGTTTGAGCAAGACTTGCAGTGACGGGAGAACACCACCTGTTGTATGAGGAGGTGTGTATGTGGTGTAGACTAGGCTCGCATAATCCTTAGTCATAATGTCAAATCATCGTTGAGAAATATCAAAGCCGGATAGGGATTCAAGCGTCACTCATGATGCAACTTAGAGGTCCATTCAGCCAGCATCTTGACAGACGCGAGTTATGGACACCATTGAAGCTCGGTCTATATCACCAGGATTGGTACAACTTCCTGTAGTCAAGTGTAGTATCTACATTTCTGAAAATTGTTCGCCGACTGTAGGAACTGTTGGCAAGACAATTACATTCATGGAGAAGCAGTAGAAGTTGACCAAATGACCACCAGCGCCAGATTTTAGAAGATCTTGATTGATCATCGATCCACCATTTGTACATAGTTCCTAGCAATCACCGATCCGATATCCTTCGTTGAGCCTGGATTCTAGATGTCTTTCTTGTAAGCATGCTCCGGCTTATGAGTAGTTTCATAGTCAACATGGACATATGCCCGTTCCACGTCTGGCAAGCTCTCCAGCTTGATCTGCAACTCCTCGGCAACATCATGCGTATCTCTCAAAGAGGAGGACGCATTCATGACAACGTCGACTTCGGCAATCAGTCTTGGGCCAGAATGGTAGACTCGGACCGTATCGATTCCTTCGATCGCAGGAGAGTGAGTCAGGCAAACGTAGGTGATGAGTTGTTGAGTCTCGACGGAAGCTGTAACTCCGACAAGAAGCATAAACTCGCTGAAGGCGGTGTGGAGCCAGACGGAGGTGATGATGCAGGAGAGAATAATGGCTCCCATCGGGTCAATCCACCACTTGAGCTTAGATCCACCAACAGAGGTGAGGATACCGAAGCCATTGATGAGAAGATCATTTCGGTGGTCTTGCCAGAGAATGTTAATCTGGGAGTATTTATCTTTGAGAGCCCAGCAGTAAATGAACAGGCATAGCTTGGTGACGAAGGCTGTGGCAACGGCAATGACAGACGGAAGATGAAATTTCTTGACTTCGCCCTGAGGAGGATCGGCGAGTTCGCGGCATGAGAAAGCTATGAGGATGAATGAGACCGTAGTCATAATGAAGCAGAAGACAATATTTCCTGTCGTCTCCAAACGAGCTTTGCCAGAGGGAAAGCGGTTTGGGTCCACGCTCTTGACGGCACGGTTGGTAAGGATCAGGGTAATGTTCGACATCGGATCGAAGATAGAGTCCGCCATGGTCGTGATCAAGGAAAGCGAGCCGGAAGTCACAGCACCATAGAGTTGCAAACCTGCCAGGATAATATTGGCACCAAAAGAGCCGCTGTGGAAGACACTGAAGTCAGCATTGCCTACTGCGGGTAGTGCAGAGATATAATGCTTGTGTGAATAGATGGATAGATGATTGTGAGGAATAAGGTGCTTGGAAGGGAGTCCGCTGAGCGAGCGTTGAACGCCTCGAAGCGTCTACGGCTCACGCGAGGTATGAAAGTCCCCCATGGGTGTGGAAACATCTGAAAGTAAAACAAGCGAAGAATAAGAGACATTTCCATCGATTGATATCGCGTGCTGCAGCGCGACTAAGCATTGGGCAGCTTGGCTGAAGTAGAGCGACTCTTTCGCTTGATCTCGCTGGATATGATTTGGACATAAGAAAGTCACCCAAAGTATCAAGGCAAATACTTTAAGCAAAGAAACTGTGCGGACACTCACTATACGGCAATCTGCCACTTCAGGCGATCCTCACCAGCTTCCTCCCTTGCCTCAGCGCAATGAGCCTCCACTGGCTTGAGCATCCTCTCAATGTTCTCATTCTGAGTCTCGTAGAATTTCTGAATCTGTCTTGCCTTCTTGGCGTCTCTGTTGAACTTAATGGGGCCACATCCGTCGCGCTTTCGAGAGGTGTTCGCTGCGATAAGCTGAAGCTCGCCTGCATCTTTGAAGGCTGAGGACAACTTGTATGGATCGTTCTCACGGGTGTATCGTGGGGGTCTCTGTTCCTCCACGTCATTCATTGCGGCGGACGTGTGTCGAGAAATCGGATCGTGTTCTTCAGCGCTGGGTGTGACTGCTTCGAAGGCAGTACTTGCGCCTGGCTTTGTGAAGGAAGTAGATTGGATGGGAGTGTGTGTCCGACTGGTCGAGTGCTCCATTCGGTTCGGATGCAGATGGAAAGGATGAGGATGCATCGTAATGCTGTTGGATAGGTCGGGATTATGTGGCATTGTGAATGGAAAAGCAGAGATATGTCGTGAATGGAGTATAAGAATAAGGACAAAGATGGTGAATCAACAAATGATGGCAAGACAATGTTCGGACAGAAACCCCCGACTCAGCTGGATCTAGACATGGGACAGAAAGGACAATCAAGAGGAGAAGATGAGGGGTTTGTAAAAGCGTACGAAGATACTCGCCAAAAGCTTGCGCAGAAGTCAAAATCTGGGGGGATCTGAGATTCAATGCCATGCCACACAAACGCAAGCAAGATTTTGGCGGTGAGGGTGAGCTTGATAGGATCGACAAATGGCGCAGGTGGAGCAGCCATGGCGAGACTTGGCGAGGCGTGGCATGGCATGTCACCTACCTGAATTATTGTTGAAGCTATTTGCGAACGACGACTCAGTCAGTTTGGAAGAGGATAGGATAGGAGAGTTGAAGATGATTCCGAAGAGAGGTAAACGAGTAAACAATGGGGTCAGAATGCGGCTCCACCCTTCCCATCCCATCCCATCTCATCACGTCGTCCGAAACTTCTTGTCTCGTCTCGCAGCTTCTCATTGGCCTCATTGAAGGCCAATGCCGATGGCTGGTCCGACTTCGTCCGATATCGACTTCAGACCAAATTCCGATCCCTCATCAGGATTCCCATGTTACGTCCAATTTGCATGTGCCATCGCGGTACTGGGACTTTCCATTCGTCAGAGATGGAAACTTACTACATATACATGTCCCCATCAGTGCAAAAATCCTCGTGCTTGAATGCCAAGCCCATTCCATTCATTTGTCCTGGTATCTGACTATTTACAGTAATAAGAAACGAGCAAATTTCTGTCCCACCATCGTGAAACCAGAAACTCGGAAAGATGCTACTTCAGGAATGTTGAGCAAAACCAAACTATGTGGATGCAAATGATGAATGCTCGCCAATAGACATGACCCAGCCAGCGATGCCAGATACCAAACAGCAAGTTATATTGTACATGATTTTGCAGAGCAGCAGGACATTAAGCATTAATTGTCAATCACATCTCTCTCTTCCTCGCTCGGTCCCAGGGGTGTCTCTTTTGATGGAAATGTCTCATCTTTCTCCCACATTGCTCCCGGCCCATGATAACTTGGTTCCTCCATGGTGGTTCTAGGAACCTCCTCTAACCCCGATCTACCGCTAGGCGGGGCCTGAGCTACATAAGTTGGAGATACCACTCCTTCCGAGCCATAGGGAAGGGGTCTTAGGGGAATCTCTCGTGCAGTACTATCATCCGTTCCTAACTTATGTGCCAATACGTCTGACTGTCGTCGAGCTAGCTGCTCCAGCTGTGCCACCGGATCCTGCCAAAAGTAAGAAAAACACCTCACGTAAAAGGATTGAAAAAAGTACCCAGTCCTCCTGCGAAGGAACTCCCTCCGCAGCTGGTAATTCACCCTCCTGGTCTCTCTCTTCACCCCAAAAGCTAGGCCTCCGGATTGGGGCAGGAGTCACGGGCAGACTAGGTCTTTCAAGCTCTGAAGGGAAGTCTGTGAGCCTCATACTGTGTCTCCTCGCGCCCGGACTGGACACCTGTTCTATACCTGAGCCGTACCCCTGAAGTACCTGGATGTTACCCTTCCGATTCTTTTGCAGGTTTCCAATGTATCGTTCAATCTCGGGGATGTCATCCCAGGCGTTCCCACGCGTGTAAGTCTGCCAAGGATCAGCAGGCGTGAGTGAGATGGTAGGAGTGGTAGGTGTGACTGTGGTAGGAGTATTGTCTTTGTCCTCCACTCCTGGTGCGGATGCTGGATCGCTGCCGTCGAGGTTTTCTGTAACCAGTGCTATATTGTCCTCGGGAAAAACCCTCGTAGGCTTGGGGGCGTTCATCTCCCATGGGAAGATAGGTGCCGGCTTCTGATATGTTGGCGTCTTGGGCACCTCGTAGTACATGTTCTTTGGAGGGTCAGGGTAACGCTCGGGAGCTTTGAATGGGGTCAGGTCGGAAGACATGTCGTAGTGCGTCGCTGGGAAGTTCGAAGCCTCTGGTCTCGAGTCTGTGGGTGGAGGGGCTCTGAATCAGAATCAGCATATATGCATTAGTCTCTCAAACCCGGATGCTGACCTGCTGGCATCCCATGCGGAATACTGGACATCGGGTTGGGTTTCGCGCTCCTTTCCCTTATCCAGGTTTGTTTCAACTGGCGGAACATAAGCTTCTTCCACTTCTTTCGGAATTTCTGATGCTGTCTCGTGCAACGGCCCTTCGGTGGTCGGCTGGAATATCTCACTCTCGGTCTCATCAGGTTGAAATTCCTGGCCACTCGAGACTGTAGGCACCACTGGCTGGAATTCTCCCTTGGTATGGTATTGTACAATTGACGAAGATCCTTCCGCGCTGCTTTCCATGGACTTCTAGGAGTTAGCCCGGAACTTGTGAGAGATTCAACATATTATACCGATTCTTTGTAGTGTCGGTCATAGACTGACCACCACCTTCCCACCATCTGGTCGTAGGGAGTGGACCCTCTATGCGCTTGTCTTCCCTGACTCCAAGGTTTTTCCTGGCCGATGAAATGTGCCACACTTATACTCGATTGAAAATGTTGAAATGCTGGTAAGTACTGGTAATGAGCCGACGGAGTGACGTTGTAAGTAAAACTCAAGCGATTGAAGTTGTTCTTGAAGTGCATGTTCAAGAGACCTTGGTCTGCACCATCGAACGATATTCCCCGCTCTGCCATGGCAAGCAAAGCATAATAGTCCCCCATGTTTGGATTCAGAACCATCAGACCAGAATTGAAGATGTCAGGCCATCCAATGTCAGGAGCTGCGGAGAAGGGTTGAGGCAAGTCGAACAACTCGTCTGGAGCACGCAGAGCAACCATATCTGAGTCCATGTACACGATTCGGCGGAACTGTAATTGTTTCCATAACGTTATCTTGGTAAATGTCGAATGTAGGTCGGGTCGATTCATGAGTTGCAGATTGGCTGGGGACTGATTTATCACTCGCTCGACGGGAACGATGAAGTCGAATTGTTTCTGCGGAGAGTCAGAGGGGCCCCGGGTTTCACAAATTCAAAGGTGGATGGATTTACCTGAAGCTGGACCATTGCATCTGCAGATACCGAGTCAGTGGTGACCAGTACGGCCAACCTCTTGGTGGTGCCAGCATCTCGCAAGGAATGCGCCAACACCAAAGCACCTGCAATGAAGCTTCAGTAAGTAAGTTTATATCGGACCATGGCAGTTAGTTTTACCTGGAAGGTAGAAGTCGTTCAACAATAGCTGTGGCAGACATTCAGTCAGTTTGCGCCACTGGAGGTAAACAGGCGCACGGGCAACTCACTGTCGCGTAAACATCCTCCTTGTCCGAAGCCATTGCCTCTGTTCTACAGCAGGGCGCTGGTTCCTAGGAGATCTGAAGCTGGCCAGGAAGCTGAAATTGTTACTGACGAGCAACAGACATTCAGACGATAATCGTGGAGGTTGGGAGTGGAAGATATGAAGAGGGTAAGGGCGAGAAGGATGGAGAGCTTCACGCCTTCCGAGTCGAATCGGCTAAAACGGCTCTGCAGGGGAGGGGAGGGGAGGGGAGGGGAGGGGAGCAGAACAGAGAACTTCCTAGCGGTACAATGCAGTGCTAGTTATGAGTGTGGGTATGGCTAGGTGTGAATATGGGTATGGGTTCGCAGACGGGAAAACAAGGAAGGAGGAGTAAAAGGTAGGTACTTGGTAGGTAGGTAGGTAGGTAGGAAAAGGTAGGAAGGTAGGAAGGTAGGCATGTGCGGCGTTTGGATTTCTTGTGGAGATTTGAAAGACAAGGGCCTCGACTAAGTAAAATCCCAACTACCTTACCGTACCTTCGGTTACCTGCCTAGACAGCGAGGAACTAAAGACGTTGAGAACAATGGCCGAGATTAAGGTACTAATAAGTAGTTCTGGAATGGAGATTCATAGAAACAATATGCTGCTGGGGAGAAACAATAAATTTTCCGTACGGAAAGTACCTAGGTATTTTCATTTTATTTCTATTTCTATTTCTATTTCTATTTCTATTTCTATTTCTACTATACTGTACTCTTTCGAGACCCCTCAAACGTGTGTCCTCGCATTGCTGGTGCTGGACCGCTGGTCATGGCCATGGTCGTCATGGTCATGTCATTTTCCTCTGGTGCAGGTGCAGATGCAGGTGGGTAGCTACTAGCTGCATGTGGAGCTCCCAGTCACCTGCCCTGCACCTCAGTTACTTCCATTTGGATCCACTCATGACGCTGGCGGGGGCCAGGCGGGACGGGAACCTCGAGCTGAGGTGAGGATGAGCATGAGCATGAGCATGAGCATGAGGTGAAGCTCGAGGTCTCGGGTGCGGAGGCTGCTGCTTGGACTTGGGCTTAAAGCTGCTTGGAGGGCACTTACCACGTACCACTTATCCTGTCCATTACTACTTACTTAGTAGAAGGGCGTCGCTGCTCATCCTGCAAGCTGGTCTAGTATACGGTACGATACAGTATCTTGCCTATGCCTATGCCTATGCCTATGTTTGATGCTGCAGTGCTTCCAAGCCAGCCAGCCTATCCCATCCCTATCACCATCACAACACCCAACGTCGGGTCTACCCTCCCAGCCTTTCGCCCCCGCCCTCCGCCCTCCGCCCTCCACCCTCCCACCACGAGCTAGCGAGCCAGCCTTGCCCTTGTCCTTGCCCTTGCCCTTTACCCCGCGATCGAGCTGTTTGTAAGCTCTCTTCTTGCACATCTTTGCATATCTATTCCCCAAAGGCACCCATCACCGGAAGTCAAATAGCATCGTGTGACACTGACTTCGCAGCAGCTGGTCCGGTCGTACAGTACAGTACCTAGTGGAGAAGGAGAGGGAAGGGAAGGGAAGGGAAGAGAGGAGAACAGCACGAGACAAGACAAGACGAGACGAGACGAGACGAGTCAAGGCAGCAGGCAGCACAAGGAAAGGCGAGGGACCTGGAGGGCAAGTTCAGTCGACGGTGCGGGTAGCTGACGAGCCAGAGCCAGAGCCACGAGCCACGAGCCACGAGCCACGAGCCACGAGCCACGAGCCACGAGCCACACATACTCTTCCGAAATGCTAGGTATTCGGTCCCGATTGAGGCATCCGCAAGCACAGCAAGGCTTGCTTTGGCACCGATGACCACAGCACACAGCATAGCGCAGCGCAGCGGAGCTATTTGGATATTCGTTGGTGGCGTTGGGAAACTGCAAGCATCATTACCTTTGTCATTATTCAAGCCATCACTATCGACCACTGCCACTAGCCACTACTCTCTATCAGTGCCCCTCACACCTCACCGCATATTGCAATTATTGGCGTCGATACGAGCTCACGCACTTCGCAGTAAGCCGGCATATGCACATCGTGCCCCAAGTCACATACACAGCACATTGCATTGCATTGCATCCGGCCGCGCCACTCCTTCCGCGTCGTGACGATTGATGATATCCAACGCCCACGTGACCGATACTCGCTCTATTCAGTGCCCATTGAAAGCCGTCCAGAACGCCCACGATAAGCCGGAACGTACCCATGTCGGATTATGTGTCGTTACAAATCATACAGTCCTCTTCTCCTGCTGCAGGAGATGCCCTCTTTGGGAGCAGTATGCATCCGCCAAGTACTGATCATGTAAAAACAAAAGGTCGACTCAACTTCATGGAATTGCCTGTCGAGTTGCGCATAAAGGTATTGTGCCATCACATTACCACTTTGACTTCTTGGCATTCTCACTGACAGGATCTAGATCTATAACACCCTTTCAGATGAGCCTGGCGAGCTGCTGATTTTACCAAGAGCAGCAACACCACGCCGTGCGGATCCGTCGTATGTTTTGTGAAGCAAATGGCTTGGACTTTCATCCAAATTGTGGTCTCTGACCTCTGTCAAGTGCTGATATATCGTAGCTACCGGTATCCTGGAGTCTCTCTTCTCTCAACCTGCAGACTCGTCAATGACGAGATGACCCCACTGTTCTATGGGGGAAACACTTTCCGTGTCAATCTGCGTGGGTGGTAATGGTCCTGGTCAGCGTGTGTAAATTAACAGATGACTAGCAATTTCGTATGAGCAACCGCTTTTCATTAGAAACTTTCGTTGGTCAACACTTCGGTGCTTTGAGAAGATAACATTTCGCGGCGATGTAACACGTTCGCATGTTAGGTCGGACTCGAACTTCGCATGTAGCGGCCCGGAACTGCTGGCATTTGTTCCTGAAATTGCTATGCTCTGCTCGCTGGTAGGGCCGGATAATAGCACTTCGTCAAGCATGATGACTTTGATTACAACAAAGGTTCTCCTTGCAGAACTCGCAGACTTTCAATTGGAGATGGAGGGTCTTTTTTTTCACTCATGAGGCTCAGACATAAGCCTTGCCAGTGTCTTCGACTCTTGTGTGAAGTCAGAAAGTCTTCTTGGTACATTCATCAGGATGTGCTCTTTTTTCACGCTGGTACTGATATATACTGCGCACATTTTATGCTGTACATGTTCTCCGTAAAGCCTGAGAGGAGTCGGGATCTCAACTTCATCTGCTTCCGGCCTTCCGCTCCATTTCTTGAGTGCGTTTACATATCTGGAACCACGAGTCACCGTTTCTATGGCTTCCTGCATGGTCGTTTTTTGCCTATCTCAAAGAAAGAATGGATGTTGTTTTCCCCAAATAAACCGCTTTGTTAGTTTCATGAGGCAGAGAAAGAGGTCATTCAAACATCGGTTTGAGGATCTCTGGAGGTTAATTCCTCAGAGGGAGCCTTTCTAGACCACTGTGGGCTCTGCATCATAGTAACCTGGCTTATTTGGTCAATTTTTATTTATTTGAGATTTCTTGGGACCTCAAACAAATGCCCGATACAGCTTCCCAAAATTGTGTTAGCCCGTTATCTTAACTGTTAGTTTCGTTTTATATCTTTGCGAGAGAGACTGGTTTAAATTTATAGCTCCTCTCCAAGGTCAGATGGAGCGAACGTCCGAAGCTGCAAGTTTTGACATCGCAGTGAACATCAATGCCACGGAGATCGAGAGATGGACAGCAGCCTGTTGCAGGCGGCAGAGCGAATGGAAGAGGACTGAGAGGCCATAATTGGAGAGGAGTGACTAGTTGGGCAAGGAGTGAAAGGGCTGGAGGCAGTGGGAGAGTAGCTCAGGGGCGAGCCCTATCAAAGCACTCATTTATCGTCGAAGAGTGCATTCGTAGAGGAGAGCAAGTGGAAGAGTCTCCCGAGGATTACGCAGCCAAAGCCGGGTACACTTCTATGGAAACGAATGATTCTAATATAGCGCCCATTTCGCGCAAGTTCCGGTCGGCGTTCCTCATAGAGTTGGCATAAAATTGCATGCTTATGAAGATAGCACCATCGAAGGTCAAGATGCCAATGATGTTACCCGTCACAATAAGAGGGCTGTCATCGCACGACAGCCTCATCAAGAACCGGCCAACACAGAATGACTCAAGTACGATCGAGAAATTGTGGATGGTGACGACCGAAGCTGGAAGCGGCACATGATCTTCGACTTGGATTCCGATGAATATTACGGACGAATTCACATCAAAAGTCCCATGAGAATTCAGAAACATTTTGGCGGATTTTCAGCCTTCGTTAGGCTAGCAGGATATTCCCTCCTTGTTATAATTCCACCAAGCCCTTCTGGACTGCCTCGCTGTCGATACCGCTGTTGGAGGCGTTTTCACTTTCATCAGTGGTAGTCACGGTGCTCGAGCTATTTCCACTTTTCGTGGCTTCCGCGATAATTTGATGGAGCATCACCTTGACACTGCCTCTGCTCCCACCAAGGACCTTGAACAAATGCTGGTCGCTCCCGTCAAAGCCATCCACGAGCTGCTTAGGCGAGAGAACCGAGTCTCGTTCAACGATGGTCTTCCAAAACTACTTGACTCGATTGAGGGCATGATGGATGCCTTATATGGTGACAAAAGCTCGGTCACCTTCCATCACGTAGGCAACAAGATTGAAGTGCTCCGCAGAATTGTTGCAAGGTCTCGGGGATTATTGCATGAGGACGGGCCCAGAGTTAGCGGCGTTACAAAAAGTGTAGTCATATCGACATTGTCAAGGGCGATTCACTTTCTTGGGGATAGGCACAATAATGAAAAGGCGGATGTCTCTGAGATCCAGATCCGAAGAGATTCGCAGTAACCATCCCGAATACTTGCCCTCGGCGGACTTGAACATGCCGCATTTCATCAAGGACCGAGCACAGCGACACATCGACACACACTTCCATCTACTACGGCGTGATATCTCTGGGGAATTAAAGGAAGCTGTGGGTGGGTTTACCTCGCCGCGGAGCAGGAAATCTTGCTTATTGAAAACCCACGACTCAACATCGGCAACGTCCAGCCTCAAGCCTGTCCAGTGACGCCCATTCTTAATCGTTCCTTCGATCGTCGCCGAGGCCTTAAAGTCCAGCCATCTTGCCTCATCCAGCGACGATTCGTGAGAAGATCAGAGAACAGAGACGTAGGTGGTGAGAAGATCCAAGCGGCTGGAAGAGAGCATTTTACTCTGCTTGCTTTTGTTTGAGGGAAACAAGAGCTCGTTGCTCTTTTTCACGGTCAGCGGCAAAGAAACAGATCCCGGAAAACCTGCCAGCTCGAGCTCCCACGGGTTTGCGACGGTTACTGCCAGATTCGCCGCGAACAACGAGAATGACCTGAATACGGCATTTCGGCTGAATTGCCGGAACTCAAGTGGGATCTTGACAGAGATTCCTGGTATCCTACCTGCCACGTTGCTGCTGGTCTTGGAAAGTCTTCGAGACTTGTACCGTCTCTGCCGGCTACCATTCCGACAGTGGATTATCCCTGATCGGCTGGAAAGCCATATCGATAACTCAGCTCCGCTTGACATAACTCCAACCACCTATGCCCGAAGCAGAAACTTTAAATTCCCCTTGAAAGATATTTTTAAGTACAGTGCTGACGATGTCCTGGTCTACTCCACGAACAACCAGTATCCAGGAACAACGTTATTGATAAACTTGAAGCCCGTACAACACTTGACCGAGAACAATGTGAAGCCCTGGTCTCGGCACTGACTAACGAATTCGCCATATTCAAGGACCTCCGGGAACCGGCATATCATAACTAGTTGTGAACCTGATGCGAGTACTGCTTTCATCTTTGACGACCGCTCGGCTGGGCCCAATCGTAGTCGTGTAAGTCTTCTTACTTATTATGTAAAGTCAGTCAAATTAACGTTTCGGAGATGCTATATAAACCACGCTTAAGACGACTTCTTGGAGCGCCTTCTGGATGCTGCCGTAGAGATGGTCATCCGCATTGGGCCCAGAGTAAATCTCTGCGAATAGAGGGCAAGAACCTCCGAGTTGTCGCTGAACAGACCGCGTAACCAACTTGAAGGGCTACATATGTGATGACCTATAGACAACTCGAAGATCTGGAGGCACCTATTAGGAGAAAACTTCAGTCCTTATGCAACACCAGAAAACAGCCGAGCTGGGCAACCTTGAACTATTACCTGGCCGCGAAGTACCCAAAGATACACTCCCAAATCAATCTTGTCGACCAAGATGGAAATGAGACAGTTGGCAAGCATCCTTTCGAGAGATGGCTCCAAGAACCGGAAGACATCGATGGACAAAATGGTGCTACCAAGTCTGTGGAACAACTTTTGAAGCTTGCGACAGGAGCTGCCATCTCACTTTCTCCATCTGATAGACCGCCACCTAGCTGAACCGTGGGTCTCGGAAATCCAGGATGATTACTCACATGATTTGTATGAGGCCGTGAAAGCGACAGATATACTACGTAAAAGTTGACTGATGTTCATGATGAGGTTGATCAGCGGGTTTCACAGACGGCTGATGTTATCGGAGTCACAACAACGGGCCTTGCAAAGCGGATCGCAGCCCTGCAGAATATGCCTTGCAAAATACTTATTTGTGAAGAAGCAGGTGAGGGTAAGCATCTCCTGGTCCTTAACATTGCTTCTTGTGTACTTCCAGGAGCCCTGCTTAGCTATGTGTTCTGTCTCCATTATAACACTAGATTGGTTTCTGGAAGCGCTGACTTTCACATTTCTCAGTAATGGAGCCATACTTTCTCACCACGCTCCCCCCTAAACGTGCACCTGTCGGTTCGCACTAGTTATGAGCCCCTTCGAATGAGCTCATAACAAGTGCTCCGATCAGGGGGACGTTTACTGTGGAGTACATCATATCAATCGGGGACCAGCAACAACTTCGTCCTCAAATCAATAACTTCGGCTTGTCACTTAAATGCCAGATCGAGACTCCTTGTCAACTGGATCGTAGCCAATTCCAACGACTATCTGTCGGAGAATCCGGCAGGCCACCATTTCCCGTTTCTCCGTTGGCTATGTAGCGAAGAATGCAACGGCAGGTGTTCGTACTACCATCTATCCTGGCCTCCTAGACCACGGAAACACCCAGGATCTTCCCGATGTCGTTGGCATGCGGAACCATGTGTTCTTTCTTTGCCATGAAAACTTCGAGGATGGAGCACGAATGATGACCAGCAGAAGTCTTACAGCAATTCTTGGGAGGTTGATATGACACATGTGCTTGCTCGTCACATCGTTCGCTAGGGTACCCACAGCAGTTCAGACATCGCAGTCCTCACCCCTTACACTGACCAATTACAAGCTTTGCGTGCGAATTTTCGCAGATAATTCGAGATCATGAAGAGGCTCTTGCAATGTAGGGGTTGACCAACCTCAAGGTCGCTGGTGAGATCGAATTCCAGAGTTCTCAAGTAGAGGAAAAGCCACTTGTCAAGAAGCAGATGAGTGACTTGTTGCGGTATGTTTCCACTGACGTCTCGCCCAAGAATGCTTCACTAATAGGAAAAGTCTGGCTTCTATTGATGGTTCTCAGGTATGGAGCACTATCTCCATTGAGTTCCATCTATGCCCTTGTTATATGTTTTGAGACATGGGAATGGCAGTAATTTGCATTCTTTCGCTTGTCTGAAGCATCAAGGTCAGGAAGGTCAGATTTCCAAGAACCAGCAATCATATCAAGGTGCTGCTCAGCCGCGCACAGCACGGCCTTTACCTCATCGGGAACGCCGATACCTACCCAAATGTGCAGATGTGGAATATCGTTCTTGGGCTGCTCCGAGCCGACGATGAGGCTGGCCGAAGTATTAAGTCTGCTGCCCTCGGCAGCCAGAGACCCAAACCAAAGTCTCGCACCCGGGAGCCTTCACCAGATTCGGTCCAGAAGAAGTTTATCAGCTGATTTGCAATCGTCGTCTGAGCGATTGCGGCCATCAAAGCCTGGCTTGATGCCACTCCAGATCGATGTACCGAGCTTTTGCTTTGCCAAAGAGCTGTGAGCTGCTCCATACCGCTTGCAGCCATGCCTGTCCAAAGTCAATATGTGGAGAGGATGGCGATAATTGTATGGTGAAGATGGACGATGTTCATCTTCCATGCGGACACATTAAGCACGATGTCTGGGTGCATATTGCCTGCCATCTTACCCTACTTATCGTCAAGATTGCCTGCTCTGTTTTTGTGGAAAAGTGGTTCCAGGAAGCAACCACAGAATCAAGGTTGACTGCTCTGAGGTGGTCAACTCCACCTGCTTCACTTGTCCGGGTCCATGTGTTATTATTCGCAGTGTAGGCATCCCTGCTTGGAGCCTGCGGTCGTTGCAGCCAGAAGGATGCTGCCGGTAGTATTGTTGTCATTCGGCGTTCCATTTGTAACAAGGCTCGTGGAAGAGGCTTCGAAGCTTGCAGTCATACTTGCCCCTTGCCCGGCCATGATGGTTTGGAATGTGGTGCCTGTCCACTGTCTTGTGAGATATGTTCCTTTCTACCACGTGGCATTCCACACTTCAATCTGGACACCCCGAGCCTTAAAGAATTCGAGAGTACTAATTTTTCGAACGAGACCCCGAATTTCATTTCTCACTCGCTCTAACATGCAAGAAACTGAAGTGCTAACTTGTAACAAGATTAAATGTGCGCATTCGAACGGCACAAAGAAGTGCAACGACCCTTGCTCCCCTTCTATCGAGCATTGTACAGGGCTATGTGACCGTCGAGGAGCCTGCATTCTGCCTTGTGAGGCTCCTTGTTTCCGACTGCCTTGCAACGAACGGTTTTTCTTCACTCTGAGCTGTGGCCACCAATGTCCTGGCATCCCCGGAGAGACCTGCTTAGATGGGTACTGCCAAATTTGTGTTGCTCAATAAGACAGTAAGACAGGCGAGTCGACCTGTTGGAGTTTAAGTCACAAAACGAGATCGACCTTGATGAGACTTCGATTCTTCTTCTCGGTTGTGGGCATTGTTTCACCGCGGATTCACTCGATGGCATGGTTGGCATATCTCAGGTCTATGACATTGATGTATACGGAGACCTCATTGGCCTCAAGAACTCGTCACCAGAGCTTGCCCAGTCAGTTCCAAAGTGCCCAGATTGCAAATGTACCATCCGACAATATACGACCCAACGTTGCAACAGGGTGATCACCCGAGCTATAATCGACGAGGCGTCCAAGCGGTTTCTTGTTAGTCGTCAAGAAAGTCTTTGGAAGCTAGAGACGGAAATTGAGGAACTAAAGGAGAAGCTCGATGAAGCCACTGTTTGCGCGGCACGAGAAGCTGCGGTTCTGAGCGACCAATTGAACAACTTGGTCCTAGTATCCCGAAGCTTGCTCGCAATCGTCGTGTCACACTCGGAGGCTCCGCAGCGGGCCTCGAAATTTGCTCCAGTATCTTGTCCAACCCCTTCGCTGTTGATAAGGTACCGAGATCTGGCCCAGCAGGATCTCCCTTCAGGATCACTAGCGGAGGCCCAATAGAGCATCAAATGCCTTTCCTGAGTGATTGCAAAAAAGTCGTCAGCGATTGCAACGATGCCAATCTTCCGAAGCTCACGGTTGAAGTGACTTGCTGCTTTGGGAACATTGCCCGAGCACTTCAGATGTATAGCAATGCGGTGAAAGCCGGCATTACCAAGGCCAATGAGATCACGCATGAAGCCATTTGGACTTCTTGAGGAGGCGAAGGAGCTCTGCCCCCAGCGCTTCAACGATGCCGATGTGCTTGACAAGGGGGTTGACAACATCCCAGGGCTGCTGAGGAAGGAGTGGTATAAAGAATTTACAATCGAAGAACTCCACGCTATTAACAGGCAATGGTGAGTGGTTGTGAAGGAATTGCAACGCTTTGCGGTCACTGGTTCAACTGCGCAAATGGACATATTGTAAGTCACCCTTCCTTTATCGAGTCGTCGACATGAGTCATAAAGCTGACTAGCATAGTTTGCCATCAGTGAGTATGGTATGCCTATGGAACTGGCTCGATGCCTGGAGTGTGGTGCGAGGATTAGGGGCCAGAGTCATACTGCAGCGTTGGGCTGGAGTGACTCGGATGACTGAGACGGAGTAATGAATTGAGGTGAGCGCTATGGGTGAAATTCACATGTTGAAGGGGGACTTCTTATGAAGGGAATCAACCTGTGGTGCTGTAGGCTGTACTCAAAGCCTAACCTTACCATGTTAATCATAACCTACCCAAAGACTCGGAAAAGACCGTCATTCCAGTGAGTCAGGTTACTCGCTTCTGACAACTTTGCCCGAGAGAATACACTGGTGGGAGGATATCATGTAACTGCACGTTCATACTCCATTCATGTGGAAAGCAATTTGCCATCTTTTAACACAATATAGTATATGGCAAGAACATGGTCTAAATCAGCATTGTTTCAGTTCTAGACAGACTGAAAAATGCTAAGGACTCAGAACTGTCATTGACGACGGTCGAAACGTTGAATATGGGCGAGGGTTGCAGAATTTATTAAGTGATGGTTAGCTGAGATGGTGCAGCTAATATAGTGCTAATTGCCAGAGTTACGGGCGCCAGGAACCTTATCTCCAAATAATCACCAGATAGAGAGTTAGCGTGTACGAGGGCGAGTATTTGATTCGCTTCTCAAATTTGATTCAAGTTACCGATACAACGAGCCTAATCGTCGGTTCCCAATCCTGGGGCCATCGAGAATGCACGATCAAAAATACAACGGATCTAGGAGTCTTCCTGCCTTGGCTTAAGCTCCTTCTGCCTCGTCAACGGTGTCCTCCACCGTAGCAGCTTTAGCCTTTCCCTTGTCATTTCTGCGCTCCGTCTCATCGGTATTTCGCGCTGCAGATGACCCCTCTACAGCTGTGGCAGGACCCGTGCTACCCTGTACATCGCCCGTTGTAGGGGCTTGTGCTGCCGAAGCTCTGGAGGAAGGTTCCCTCGGATTATTGATCGGATTGGGTACAGAACTTGATCCCATAAATAGTTGACTTGATCCCCAATTGGGCAAAACATTTGCGTTTGCATCCGCCTGTGGTGCTGCGACAGATTCCCCTGTGTTGCTAACAGTAGTGGTGGTACCTTGTGTTGTGGTAGTCGGAGCTGCGGTGCTGGATTGGTCAGCTGCTATAGACGGGGGGGTGTGGATGGCGTTCGTGTCGGACGAATCGACAGAAGAAGCCTGTGAGTGACCTTCGTGGTCTAATGTCGGCGTGGGTGTCAAGGTATTATTAGAAGTAGAACTTGTAGGGCTGATGCCACTTTGTGTGGTGGCTGTGGGGGCCAAGCCTGTGTTTGCTGCAGGTCCTGGAGTTGCAACACTGGTTGGTTGCGGAATGGCGGCGCCGCCATCCAGTCTTTCCAACGGGAGAAGGGACCACCCTTCTGGGATCGTTACACCAGAGGGTAGGTCGGCACTGCCTGAAGGTATAGCGGCTGTGTTTGGCCGTGCTACATGTCTTGCCAATTGAGCAGGAGCGTATTGCGAGGGAATTCTGCCATTTCCCAATGGTCCCATTTGTGGAAGTGGGAGCTGTGGCAGTTGAGGTACCTGTGGCATCTGGAAGTTTGCTGCTAATGGATCTGCCCCTCCATTTTGTATCAGCCGCAGCCTCGCAAGCTCTACCTGCAAGAGCTGCACTAAGTGTAGCTCCTGCTGTGTTACTTGCAGAGCTCGAATCTCCGCCATTATTTGCTGCTCAAGCTGTTGAAGCTGATCTTGAATGGGTTCAATCCCAGCCAGATTCAAGTTTGCTCCCGCCTGGGCTTGCGGTCGACCTCGACGAGGAAATCCCAATTCCAAACCATAAATCCTGGCATTGCCGGCTCCAGCTGCCCCGTTTTCCTGTCCTTGTTGCTGCCCAGCGAGACCTTGTGCAAAATCTTGGAGATTAGCTTGACCGAAGCCAACCCTCAACGGTCCAAGGTTGAGCATCCGCATCCTACGTTGAGGTCCGGCAGCTGCAGGAGGCTGTGCTCCAGCACCATCTTGTTGACCGGGAGCAGGTTGTGCTCCTTGGGCAGCAGCGTTGCCATTATTCACAGCGCCACGTGCTGGATGAGCCCCTGTGGTATCAATGACGGGTCGTCGACATGTTGGACAGACCTGCTGTCGCTCAAGCCAGCTCTTGAGACATCCAAGATGCAGTATATGGCCACAGGGTAGCTTCTTTGGGCGTGTCCGTTCGTTGACAGTAGAAGCAGGTCTTGCTGGGGGCACTTCTCCGGGTGCCGCAGGAGGGGCCTCTGGATTTGTGACAGACCAGGGCCGCATTTCTTCTCTACATATGATACAAGTATCTTCTCGTTGAATGTCCTCCACTGTGGCATCAACATATCTGGCATTCATGTCCTGCGTAGCTTTGCGATATTTCACGAAAGCACCCAGACGTTTGGTGAATGAACGTGCCGTAAGGAAAAGATCACGCATGATGTGGATTGGGAGGCCGTAGAACATGAGTAGAATGACGAAGAACGAAACGTAGATGCCCAATTTCACAAAATCTAGATGGTCAGCAGGAAGCAATACTCAAAATCATGAATGCTTACCAGTGATCAAGTCTAGGGTTAGGACCCAATGACCCTTTGCTTCCCATCCAGGAACTTCAATGTCCATCTCATCCACATCATCTTCTGAGGGTAAAGGCGTGCTTGGCTCAGCTGCATCAGCATGTCCCTCGGCATCTGCAGCTGCGGCTTCTCTTTGGCGAATCATCTCGGCCCTCTCTTCTCTGACCTCCCTCCTCCGCTCGACAAGTCGTTCCTGAGTTTGTTGCTTAACTACCTTGGCCTCGGCCAAGGAAATACCATATCGCAAAGCTGTTGCCAGCGATGAAGTGGTGAGGATGGCAAATTCAAAGAGAAACATCACCATCATATTCGGCCGCGCTTGTTGTATGACGGTATTTATGGTGTACCTCATCAGCCAAAGGTCATACAGTACCGACATGCCCAAGGACAGAGAAAGTCGAATATGGAAGAGACGTGGATTCGCTGGTGGTTGCTGTTCGAGAATTTCCACTCTCCCATCTCCAATCCATCCCCATACCTTGCCTGTCAAGAGTGCAACGAACATCACCAAGAACCATGCCCCCACTTCCTCTCTGAATATAGTCATAGCCAGACATGTCTCCGTTATTGCAAACCAGGACTTCTCATATAGTTGTTCGATTTCGATAGGTCGAAGTGCTCCATAACAGAGTCTCTGCAGTCCGTACATGAAAGATCCGTAGATGAAAAGAATCAAGTTGATCAATATCTGCCAGACAGGTTAAAGTCGTGCTCTTTGCGATGGACATTCGAGCTTATGCATACCATCAAGCACAGGTTGCTTTGCGCCATGTAAACACATGCTGAATAGAAATTCGCCCGCTGGTTGAAAGCAGAAAGTATGACACCTCCTGCCAGAGCCGTAGAGACCTGTATCCATCAGCCACTTGATCCGGATATGTCGTTGGAGCACCAGATATCCTTACCCCAGCATACCAAACGAGCCGTCCCATCTTGTTTGCAGTTCTCTCAGCTCAGATCCAAAGGGTAGGAAGACCTTGCTGCATCTGAGTATCAAGTGCCCATGCTTTTACTTCGTCTGAGAAGATGTGGACGAATGTTTCGACGCAGGTTACCAATAAGTCGTTGATAACACGTTAGCCATGCGACCGATTATCATGAAGCTGTCTTGCGCCGCCGGGACGGAGCCACAACTGTCAGCCACACCGGCAAAACGCCACACTGCCTGCCGACGCTAGCCTTGTTTGGACGCCACTTTTCGGCTCCCATCATTCGGAAGTCAGGTCAGGTCAGATTCGTGTATCAACAGGACATGTCAAAGGTATTCATACACTCAATGTGAAAACTGATGGGAATTCTGAGAGCTCAGATACTTCACATCCAGGAATTTATCTTCACTATTCACTCACTCAACCTTGAAGTCGCTCAATCGCTATCGATACAAATAGCTCATGAAACCCCAAGCACAATGGCAGCTCCTCGGGCACTCTCCTCCATAATAACACCATCTCTTCTCAATTACATGCAGACTCACCCTCATCTACCAGAGCACACATGGTACCTTATCGCAGCTACTACACTTACCATACTTAATCGGCCAGATGAAATCCGAGTTATTTTTAAGCATGCCCTTGGACCTGGTCTTGATCGCTTTCCTGTTGACCATCCTCAACAGATATCGATTACTAGGAGACTCCGAGAAGCATTGCTGAAAGCGAGCTCGGTTGGTGGAGTACCTAAGGTACATCGCGATATAACCTGCTGAACCGTTCTAATACATATATAGACAATCAATGCCCTTCTCGCTCTGAAAGCTGTCACACCCGCCGATCTTGAAGACGCTGCAGTGGAACAACAGTCATTAACAGGGAGAAGATCTGACATCTACGAGACTGCTCCTACCAAAATTCTAGACCGAGGACAGATTTTCTTTGAGAGAGTCTATGGCAAAGTAGCAAAACGGGTTATGAGACAGCTGGATACTTCTGGTGCGGAAGATTTGGGGCTAATTGCTCGTTTGATGTATGCACACATCTTGAGCAATACAAGGATTTTGAACGGGGCAGAAACATCCTACGTGCTAATTGCTGCACTAATACCCCAAGACGTATGTTGTCCCCCATGGACTAGATCTGACACTGATGTTGAGTTAGGTAAATCCGCAATTGAAGGGCCACTTGAGAGGGGCTCAAAATGGTGGAGCAACGCTTGAAGAAGTCAACGCCGTGAGAGACATTGTGATAAAAATCTGCGAGAGCGCAGGTATGCGAAGGCTTGAAGATACAGATGTTAGTGGATGGGGTTGGAGAGAAGATGTTGCGACTCTTTGATACTGTCCTAGAACGTAGGAGGGGGGAAATGCACTGGCCCTTTGCCGGATCAATTGTCTAGCGCTGTCGTTGATAAAAATGCTGCCTTTATAGACCAGAACTTACGAGAGCTGAACCTCTTCAAGAGCACGTTTTGAATGATCCTATCTTTCAATCGACTGTATGATGTAGAGGGATGGGGCTTCAAAAAGGGAAACGGTAATGCCCTGAAAATAGACTTGACAACCAAACCTGGGAAGGACACCACGTGCGAGGCCTCCAGGCTACATGACGATCTCAGTTCAGATCGGAATCGATTTGAGGTAGAGCAGGTCAGAGAGACGATAACCTCCCTGACTTTGAATGGATCGACTGAAATCAGAAAACAGGAAATTGGTTCATACTGTGGTCATAACCTGGGAATTGATTGCGAGCTGCAAGCAATGAGCAATTAGCAGGGAGGAATTGATAGGTGGGTCATTGTGATCATACTTGCAGCGATAGACGGCGGTCAAGAAGATACATACCGCAATTCCCAAGCCTGATGCCCAAAAGAGGATGGAATTTGATGGTTCCTGGCGAGCCCACCATACAGACCACCGATCGACAAGCCTTGTCCTTAATTCAGGAAGACGGGAATAGATCTACCACATTTCGAGTGAAACAGGCAAAGAAAGATTGATACTTAAACCGATATTGATAGCCATCATGCAGTTCACAATCGAATTGACCAAGGTAGGAAGTTGCATTGCATTGCATGAATTTTCAAAAGCAGGAAGGTCTGCGATAGTACTGAACCTTTCCGATCTTGCAGACTAAACAAACTCCGGGGGGATGAGACACGCTTTTCCGGCTATTTGGGATCACCGCAAAATGTTTTAGGTGAACCGCAAACCTTAATGTGTTCTAAATCTCAACAGCTAGGCGAAGTCAAAGCACCCGAAAAGAAAAACTTGGTCGTGGTCTTGCTCAGTCAATCCGGCGCAGCACAATCTGATACCCAGACCCACTTCAGTTCAAGGAAAGTGTCGAAGTGCACTTTTGTCGGGATGTCCCAGCAAATTGAAAATCAAGCAGGGGTAACAAGGGCCAAGACGCAGACTAGGGCAAACACATCATGGTATTATTGATATTGACGGTTAACTTGCTTTTCCTTCCACCTGCCCCTCGTTCTGCTTCGCTTCCCTCTCCTCTACTCCAGGAATGGATCATAAACCCCAAAGATCTGTAATCGACAATGCCTCAACAACCTCGACGAGTCGATCATCTGCAGGGTCATGCTTCTGGCATGGATGGGGTTCCAGTCAGGCTCAATTCAATCGCGCTTCCAAACTCCCGGTTGCACAAGAAGCCACCAAAGTTCCCGATAATCGAGGAGCACGGCAGATGCCATGTTAATGACTGACTTCGNCCTCCNCCACCACGACCAACCGCCGTGACCATGTCGATGGTCCAGCTCGAGGCTCTCAAACCCAAAAAGCATAGCCGAACTCAGGCCTTGCTGGCAGAGATAAGAACCAAGTCATCGTATGATTTTAAGACATCCGAAACCACACACAGCGCGTGGATAGGATAGGATATGTGGATTGAGTGCACACTTGCATTGTGCATTCATCACCGTCACACATCCTGACTGATCCAGTGCCATGCCTACGGGACATGCATCTTGACCGAGTTGGGCGACTCAAAGTCTGTACCCCGCGACGCCATTCCCAAAGTAATACCTGCTCGCCTATTGCTTGCTTTTGGGAAAGCATCAGCGAATCGCGAAAGTTGTGGCAGGGACAAACTTGGGATCTGGACTCTGCTGAAGACCATCGAGCTCCACCGCTCCACTGCCCAACGTCCACGAGGTCCACCTCGATTCACCCGTTACCGGAGGATCGAGAGGATCCCGTTGTGCTAAATAATGATCGAATGACAAGTCGAAGATAACGGTCAAAGTTTCGGCTTTAGCAGAAGCCATCCGACGTGGAGAAGAGGCGTCGAGGCTCGATGTCAAGAAAGCGGCTTGATTTGAGGGCTTGGCCACTTGTTCTCCACCCATCCACCCCGTCTGAGTTACTCTCCTGCAACTGAACCTTTGAGTCGGCGACTTGGCGCCACATAGTCCTGGTCGGGACGACCCCAGATAATAATTGCCATTCACGTGGCAAGTCACTTTTCAAGCTCCGACGGCCCCACACGGGTGACAGCTTGTCCAGGCTGGGCTGGAGAGAAAGTGGACAAGCGAGATATCCTGTTGGGTGTCGGACGTGCTATCAGTGGTGGCTGGGTTCTCTGGCTCACTCTTGGATGCAGTTTCATCGGAACTCCTGCGAGATGAAGATGAACTGGGGATGAGATGCTGGTGGTTACCAATGGGACATGAGACGAGCTTACCTATGAGAACAAGCACCAGACGACACCGTGCGGGCTTGGAAACCACCCACTGATCAATTTTAGGGGCTTTTGGACTGGACTGGGTTGGCCCAGCCAGGCGGGTGTGGTGGACTTGCGAGATAACCAGGTGGCAGGCGCAAGGACATAGCTCCTACCTAAGTAACTCAAGGATCGTGTGGGTGGGGGCGGAAGTTCAAACTGAGCCACTAAGGTAAACACAAGTTTGCTTGAGACATTGCGATACTGGGCGGCTACAAACGAGCAGGGGAACATGCCCAGTCAACGCTGATAGGTTGGTGTTACGAATGAGCAATTCCCCATGCTATATCTTCTTTGATTGGGCATCTCGGGGCCTACAGAGCCTCAGAGCCTCAGCGGAAGCGGGATTGCGGCCGGTTCAAAAATAAATCACCCCTGAAGTTCACAGATATTGCGACGGACGCGGACATGATCGACGGCAAGGGACATGGTGGGCGCGGACTTGACATATCCCGCATTTCACCGCATGGAAATTGGCTGGGACTCGAAATCGATCCTCAAGTGAATGGATGCGGACCGCAATTCTTCGGTGGCCCCCTTATGTATGCCAATTCCAACCCCCTTTCAGGAATGTTTGCGATACTGCAGTGAGTGCTCCAGCTCGAAGAAGTGGTTCTAGCCATCAGAAGTCTATCTTCATCCAGACTTCGTCGCATGCTTTAGCATCACGAAGCAGAATCTGCAGTTTTGATTGGATGACCTGAAAAACACTATTGCTGAATGAGTTGTCTTGCTATCCAGAAAGGGGGTTAGAGTTGTGACTCTTGCAGAACTGACTTCGCCAATTATCTGGGCACAGCGGCATTTCCGCCATGTGTGTCCCAAGCATCTGGGTCGTGATTAAACGAGTTTCCCATTGCTCACTACTTTACGCCAATAATCCTCGTCAGCCAGCCAAAACAAGTTGTCCTTGAATCATCTGAGCGGACTGGACTCCGACGACTCTCAGCGGGAAGAGCACAGACAAGTTCATTCGATGTCAAGTCTCCTATGCAAGTTCTCGAGGTTGCTGTCGCCTGAAGATACGAGCTTCAAAAGTGGCCGTATGAATCTTTGCAGCCGACGTCCGATAGGCAGGAGCCAAGAACCATATGGCGATAGAGCTCCCTTGGTGACGGCTTCACTTTCCTGAGAATCCAGTTCGTTCTGCTAGCTAGGAAATGGTGTGATGTCGGAGTATTTCTAGTCTCATCATGGGAATTAGCGCCAGGAGTTCGTTGTCAAGTACCACGAGGAAAAGCAACGAAGGCGTTGATGGCTCATAATGGTGGAGAAACATCAGGGGATTGGTGCATGCGGCATTGCAACACAAGGGCAAAGGAGCAAGAGCCATGGAACTTATGGAAGTCATGAAAGCTACCGAAGACTTCTGTGTCGAAACGTTGCCTTCGTAGTCACATCTCACTGCATATCAGGTAGCATCTTTGAGGTTCACCGACACGCTTGCGACCTCATTTTGACCTTCATTCACAGTCGTCTCACTCAGTCTCTCGTTCAGCCGGCCATTTTCTCAACACATCGGTCGATTAGGCAGTCAGCATTTGCTCACCCTCCAAACAAATGCCATTAATGATGCAGTCATGTACATCATGGTGTGCTTTGCACAGTCATCCACACAGAATCTGCATCTTCATTGGCTTACATACGCTAGCTCTCCTCCTCGCGCCAAGGACGGCGAGCCCGAGACCACTCATTCGTGGGTAAACAGTTCGTTGATGATGATTGGCTCGCTGAGCAGCCCTACGAGCTACAGGGTTCATGGATTAGGGGATGGGCCGTCGGTAGGGAAGAACGGGAGGCAGAGCATAGGCATAAGCATGGGCCAGTGAATGGCCCTGGCGCAGCGTGGCATTTGAGGTGCCGCAAGAGGTGCAAATAGAATTGCGAAATACCGAGGAGCAAGTCATCACGAGGCGGTGCCATGACAAGATGGTACACCGCTGTTGCTGCCATATCTGCGGTCTGCGAGACAGGCTCTTGGGACAGTAATACCCTGTATTCCGTCCCACCGGACATTATCTAGATGCGACGAAGTTTAGAGTTCAGATGAGGTGTAACTTAAAGTTTTTATCGAGGCGAAATGGTCATTTGCAGGATTGCAGTAGTGAGAGTTATGCTTTATCAGGCGCCTTATTCTTGCTTTTAATCTCTCTTGTCGATTGAATTCGTGCAGCCTGCAAAGCTTGGCCTTTGATGGTTTTCGCAAGAAGCCAATAATCGAAACCAATCGTGTACACCTCTGTGAGAAGGAACGGAAGTAGTGGCTCAAGTTACCTCTCATCCAGAAAGACGGCGGTCCCTGGGAAGGGTAAGCATCAAGCCCATCATCTCGATTGGCGACATACCGGGGATTCGACACCCTGGCTCGTTACAATCCGGAAAATGCCTGGACAGATTGACTGAGAAATTCGACAATTACTATGTTGGCTACTGGGGCCAGCGATTTGCACTTTTGCGAAAACAACGATTTATGACATCTTCGTCTTGGCGATACGCAAAACAATCAGGACTTCAGATCATATCTGCTCTATTACTCAGTGCTGCTGGTGAATACTNGCGTACATGCACTGTCGTTCATTAACCTATCAAATCAGATATTTGAATCCAGTAGGGCCCGAAGTATCGAAAACGGCCCATTGCATTCGGGAGTCGAGATAATCATTACCCACGTACGATTTCGCCATACCGAACCTGTGCACGATATTATCTTCCACCACACTGTGGTGACCGCTGTTCCCAAACATAGGTAGTTCACATGAATAGCAATTCGAAGGCTTCAATTACGAGCCAAAGAGCTATCCTCGATCTCGGCAGAGTTAGCGAAATTTCAAATACCTTTTTAGCATATTACGGTGCTAGAGAAATGTGTCTGGCCCGCGAAAATATTAGTGCGGTGAGATGACCAACGCATTGTTTGAGAAGGACTTGCACCGCCAGTCAGATGCTCAGAACCTTGGGGTTTTACTACCAAGCTTCTGACAACGGAAAGCCAGCAGGCGGCAGCGCTCATTGCGACACTGCGTCTCTGCCAATGACTGCTCGCTTGGCCGTTCTCCTGTCTATAAGGCTGAAGGATTGCAGGAAGACCTCAATATCCGACACTCTGCATTGACTAGGATGGTGCTTCTTCAAGGCTCGGGTCCAGTTACCACAGCCTGGCGACGACTGATTGACCTCTCGTTTCGCACGCGGTTGGCTTGCTATTGTGGTGATCTGTTGCAGACTGCAGACGCCCGGGTAGCGAGCAGGAGCAAGGGCGTATCTTGAATGGTAGGTGGACGTTGGACTCACGGCGATACGATTCATGTTTAGGTCCTCGCCATTGGAGTAGTTCTTGTTCTGAAGCACCAGAGACATGTCAAGTCTGCCTCGCTTACCGATGTACCGTCTGATGATTGAAGCCGTAAGCCTGGGACCAAGCTCGATCGACAGGGGTTTGGATCTTCAGTGACCCTTCCACGATGATGTCGGTTTCTCGTTCGATGCGACAACACTTGGAATACGACGCATTGCTAGCTATCTGCTCTGCTGGCGACTGCGGACAGTAGCAGTGTGGAGATTCTATAATGCTGCAACATGATCACATTGTGCAAGCTATTTCTGTTGCATAAAACAATGCTCGATTTCATCATTTGCTAAGCCATGAGGCTGTGCTGCCACTTGGGGTCTATTTTGGGACCTTATCCACAGCAGTCGTAGTTGAGCCAATCATACGATTTGAAATCGTGCCTGAGCCACATTAATGTTTCCGGCAACTGGGAACCAAGATTTGGTGGGGAAGGGGAGAGAGAGGGTAAGTAGTGTGAGGGTTGTGGAATTCGCGATGGTGCCGAGCCGACAAGTACGGATACGGCTGGTGCGGTCTGCGATGCTGTACTCCATTGTGTTCAATTCCGTCCACAACAACCTCATTTTCTCGTCTGCTCGGTGTAGGACAAAGCCTCGGCGCGTTTGACGGCCTCGCGCATTACTGCTTCGAGAACAAACTCTGGAAGTCTGTTGTGTTTGCACTTGCGACACAAAGTATTCATTGCAATGGCTGTGCGAGAGCCCAGGCACCAGTTGACTGGTGTTGCCTCGGTTAGAAGAATATACTTTTAATCACTGCTAGATCGCACTGTAGTCAGTCATCCTCACTTCAGCACTGCGAAATCGATTCTGTGTTGCAAGCGAAGTCACCGGTATGGGCAGTGACTTTGCTTTTGCCCAGATGGTGGCCTTTTCGAATCGCGCCGAGTCATCAGATCTGTCTCCCACGCATCCAGATCTTTCAAAGATCACGATGCGTCGATGGCGCAAACTCTGGCGGAGGAATGAACTGACTGTAACTTCACGATACTCTCGAAGCGTCCTAGTGTGTGATCTAGCCACCACTGTGCTGTCTCAAAACGGGCAAGCCAAGAACATTAACAGACTTCCCCGCCGACTAGCCAGCTCAGAGGATGCTCAATCAAGCTACTAGGATCTACGACTTCAACCTAGTTGGGCCCTGTCAGTCCGTGCAAATCCGACGGCCTGGTGAGGTGCGGGTGCCAGCAAACAGTAACGGCTACTTTTTGCGACTTTGTCTCACACCCAGCGACTGGCCCATAACCCTACCAGTGCCTTTGATCCGTGGTTTTCTGAGGTTTTCTGGAGCGAGACACTTACGGAAAACATTACAAGTCTTCATTCTCCGGCAGTACAGGACTATCTTCTCTTGGAGGACTTTGGAAGAACCGAGGACAGGGCTTGCCGGAAGTGGAAGTGAGAATGAGAATTGGAGGGACAAAAGCACGGAGCATGAGAAAGGTCGAGGGGTGAGAGGAGAGCCCTCAATGCAGCTTTGTGATTGGCTTGAGCTACGACGAAGCTTGGTCTTTGGGTTTCCCATCTTTTCCCTTTCCCTATCCTCCACTACTGAGTACTTCCACTTTACTGTTTTTGCTCTGATCAAACGAGTCAAACCTCACCGACTGGCACCCGGGCAGAGCGAGAAGAGATGGCCCTAGATATGCAGCTCCCCTGTCCCGGATCCCTGATCATCTCCACCCAGAGAAACCCCAGCCATTCAGACTAGTGCGTATCATAGCCAAGGCACATAAGGCTGTGTTCCTGTTGCTGTCTGTCATAGGGTGCTGGGGAAGCTGGCGGTGTGTTTCTGGGTCACTCTACTGAAGGTGAGCAGGGTATTTGGGAAAACAACTAGCTTCAAGCCACATCGCAAATCATGAGCTGTGAGGGACACTTTCGGTCTTGGTGCACAACAAAAGTGCACTTCCAGATGGGGGTGCGGCAGTCGATGATGCTTCGTTATGGACATGGTGCAGCAAATCAATAACGATATTGGCGCGAAGAGAGGATAGGGAGGATTAGGGGAGACCGACTCTGGCTGATACTGACACTTTCCGCGCTGTGATGCGACTCGACCCACCAGCAAGGCAGACCAAGAAGAGACTTTGAGAAAGAAGAAACACACTGTAGATTTACCATGCTCAGGGCAGTCTGGCAAGACTGTGACGCCTACGGGTTGGGGTACCTTTGTTGTCACCGCGCCGGTACTTTACTTGGGCGGTCCTTTTGTCTGTACCATAGTGTGGTTACAGCGACCGGTTGCCTTCTCCGGTGGGCAAGAGTGGAAAAAGTTGGGCCTCTTAGGATGGGATGGCCAGTGCCAAAAGACCCTGTGGTCGGCAACAGGACACACCGAACAGGCTCTTCTGTAGGTACGAATGGGATGCTCATAGGTCCATACACGACAGGTAGAAAGAGAGGTAGGGACCTTGGGGACTCGGTCGAGGTCACCTCGGGCTATCCTGGATCATCCTCGGCGGGCTTCCAGTGCAGTGCAGTGCAGTGCCCCCTATCAGGTCTCCAAGCACTCCATAGTCCAAGACTCCAAAGACTTACCTACCTGAGGTACTTGCTGTATAATATTGAGCCAGGACTCTCTGCATGGCACGTCCACTACTTTCGTTGTTTCTGTATCCCTGAAAGCCATCATCCCTCAAGTCCCTTCCCCTGCCCTGCCCTCCCCTGCCACAGCCCTGCCCCTGCCCCCTTGCCCCTGCCCCCCTGGACCCTGGACCCTGGACCGCTGCGCAATATCCATTTTGGCTTGGTCACGACTAACTGCTCGCTCACTCTGTCGAGGTCTGCTCTAACCCAACCTAACCCAACCCACTCACTCCACTCCACTCCAAATAATTATTATAATCTGGAGATGTCCGCACAAGCTATCCTATGTTCCGATCCCATAGCTGCCATCCTCAGATCTATCTACATCCACATCCACATCCAATCCGTACATATCAAGGTCCTCCCCCCTCAGTCCATCCCAGGCGCCGATCAGCATCAGCATCAGCATACATCATTCCTCCTCATCTGACATCTATTCACTTATCCCCTCCATCCCAATCCACTTTCGAACCCTAAATATCCCCGGCGCTTCACAGATACATAACTATTCACCATCCTCCACGCCGTATCTGTTGATATTATCTTCCTGTCTCAGATCACAGCAGATCAGCATCCGTCCTTTCCGTCCCTGGTCAGACATCTCCCCTGCGTTCCCGCTTCTACAACATATAAGTCGACAGGAGCACGTCTAGTCAAGGCACTTTTCCTTGGCACCAACAAACAAATTGGAGTAACTTTCGGTAATAAGGTATGCTGTCTATCAATCATCTCTCTAAGAATACGGAACTGATCAGAAGTAGACGAGAGGTTGTGGCTTCAAACCAAGATAACAGCCAGCCGTCGCCGTCTTGAACCTCAACCAAAATGGTCTCAATTGCCGAAACCACTTACCACATGCTCCCGCGCCACATGAGCGATAACGAAGAAGTCGACTTTCCACTTTACCCAGATCCAAACATGTCCTTTCACAACTTCCCATTCGGTGGGCAGAACTTCAATATGGACACTGCATATGCGTATCCTAGAACACAAGACGGCTATCCTGCGAGTACTGGATTGAGCTCCTCCACCATGTATGCCGAAGCACCGCAATATGCTCTTGAGTCACCAGATCTTCGAGCAGCACCCTCGAACTACTCGACAGCATCTGGACCTTCAGCGACATCCTCTGCAATGGGATCCCCTCATTCAATTCATGGACATGTTGTCCCAGTCCCCGAATGGACCCCACATGGACTCGGGCTGAATCCCGGCATTGTCCAGTATGACAATACGGGCAACTATAGCCATGGCAGCAATGACTATAGCTACCAGCAACCTACAGGTATGGACGACTTCGCTTTAGAGTTTAATTCAGCAAAGCCCAGTTTTGTTGGTGAGTGCAAAAACGTCTCTACATTAGGGTCTCGTCAGCACGGTTCGATGTCATCCAACTGCGAGTCCTTTTCTTCTTTATCGACTTTTGTTGCCTCTCCAAAGGCTGCGGATGCCCCGATGTCAATGGCCTCGCCGATCACTCCAGTCAGCGCGGTGCGGACAGACTTCAGAGACGATGTATTCAAATCTCCTGTTTCTTCTTTTTCCAATTCTCCCTCAGACTCTCGGAGGCCTTCGCAAGCTTTCAATGTTCCTCTCTACGCTTTATCGAGCCCCGACTCCCGGAGTCAAGACATGCGCTCTCCAGTTTCTTCTACTTCTCAAAGTTTTCTCACGGAGACATCTCCATCGTACACGACATATCATCAAAGACCTTTCTTTTCTCAATCTAGCGGCAATTTTGTAGCGCCTCTTGAATCTTCTTGTCGGTTTCCTCTGTCAATCCAGCGTCATCTCTTTAACCGCTATGAAGTGGAAATGTCGGCTAACGTGTTCCTCCAGATCCATCTATTCTGCACCCTCAATATACCGGCCGCCCGACCTCAGCAACGCAATCCAACGACACATCTGTCTATCCACCACCAACATACCCTGGATCGCCATCGTTGTCGCATATGTCGAGGAGTCCAAGACCGATGAAGCAAGGGAGTCAATCGCCCTATTCTTACGCTTCATCATATCCTTATCCGCCACCTCGTCGACCATCCATCCAATCTTACGACAGCCAAGATGGCAATTTCAGCAGCGAGGAGTCAAAAGAGAAGGGAAGATGCACTTATCCCGAGTGCGGAAAGGTCTTCAAAGACTTGAAAGCACACATGTTGACTCACCAGAATGAGCGACCAGAGAAGTGCCCGATTCAAACTTGCGACTACCACATCAAAGGCTTCGCTCGCAAGTACGACAAGAATAGACACACCCTCACCCATTACAAGGGTACCATGGTTTGCGGATTCTGCCCTGGGTCTGGCTCTGCGGCAGAAAAATCGTTCAACCGCGCCGACGTTTTTAAGAGACATCTGACGTCGGTTCACGCTGTTGAGCAAACACCACCAAATTCGCGGAAGAAGACGTCGGGCAGCATTAACAGTACCAAGAAGCTCTCTGGATATGCACCTGATGCTACTGGCAAGTGTTCAACATGCTCCGGTACCTTTAGCAACGCTCAAGACTTCTACGAGCACTTGGATGATTGTGTTCTTCGCATTGTCCAACAGGAGGAGCCATCTGAGGCTATCAACGCAGCTAGACTGGCGGAGGTCGAGCAAGACCAAGCTGTCCATGAAACACTTCGCAATAATGCCCTCCCAATCACCATTACCAACGTCTACTCAGCAGATGAGGAAGACGATGAGGAGGATTTCGATGACGATAACGATGATGACTTCACTCTCCGCGCAAAGTCACGCAAGAACAAGAACCGCAACCCCGCCAATGGGGTTCAAAAGTCCCGTGGACTTACACACTCTAAAGGAGGCGTGACCTTGAACACCAAAGGCCGGAAGAAGCGCAAGGATTACCCTTCTTCTTGGGGATGCCCCACTTCGCAGATGAAGATGAAGAAGCGAGTTCTGTGCGTCTTCGATGGGCCCCGTCGTCTTTGGAAAGACGACATGATGCTGGATACGGACTACGAAGTCCGCATGAAACTCCAAAACGAGAAAGCATACGTCACGGACTTGGACGTCCAAACAATGCGACGAGCGGACGCCTTCCACAACTCCACTGAAGAGGAGAAGGGCCCTTGGGTGGCCGACGATCTCACCGGTATGGACTTGGAGAAGTTGATGGAGGTCAAGCACGAGTAACGACCTATCATCTGACTATGATATATGTGCTTATGAACATACCATTCTATTGTTATCACATTTTTTTAATTTTATATTTACCTTTTCGGCGTACAGGATTTGGGAACAGGGACGATACCATTGCAAAAAGACAAAAGCTCTTTCAAAGTCACCAGCATCAACTAGCATTGTATGCAAGCATCAGAGTCTGATTTTTCTAAGCGTCTTATATACCTTTGTTTTCTTAATTCTCTCAAAACTTGTTCGGCCGCAGGCGGGTCCGTCTACATGTTTTGCAGCAAAGCTGGGTATCTAGCTAGCTACCTATCTATCAACGCGAAGGGCGAATGTTAGTAGCAAAGTAATTGTTAAATGAGAGTTGACTCTTCCATCAAAAATGTGTTCCTCACTGATCGCGACCATTGTCCCTCTGACCTCTATGGGTTTGACTCAAGTGCAGCTGCCCTCTTCTAGGTCACACTTGCAGGTCTTGCAGCCGAAAGTTTGCTCAAGGTCATGAGACAAAAGCGAGCGTCATCCCGAGATATCGCAACCTAAGAATAAACAACATTCAGGGCTGTGGCACAGCACAGCCTCCTAAAGACCCTACAGGGTATGCCACCGCCACGGCCACGGCCACCAAACGCACGCTAAACGAGGGGCAATGTGGTCCAAGCTCAGACGGCCCCTCTCTCTGACAAAACTGGTCCACCTGAGACTCAGCAGTACTTGTACCTAGGTAGGTAAGGTAAACACAGCCTCGTCTCAAATCGACCAGAACAAACCAAAGAAAAGAAACGCAAATCGAAGCAGAAGGACCTCGCAATGCTTACCGACAAGATTCGTTTGAGCGGACCGGAGACTAACGAACCAGAAGACTACCTCTCCTCGTCCCTAGCTGTCATATTCCCTGACGATATCACGAACCAACACGGCGACCGCGAGAGCTCAGTCCTGTATCTCTCACCATCACACGGCTCGCTTGAACTCACGCTGGCAGATCCGCAGGGCGAAGACAGCAGGAAACTATTCAGCCATTTTCTGTGGAATGCGGGCGTGCAGCTGGCGGAATTCATTGAGGAAGGGAGAAGCATACTTGGTGCGGATGGGCATGGAGAGGAGAGGGAAGCGTGGAGTGTGAGAGGAGAAAGAGTTTTGGAGTTGGGTGCCGGCACCGGACTAGCAGGCTTGATGTCTGGCTTGGAAGGCGCGGAGAAGGTTGTCATAAGTGACTATCCTGCGCTTGAGGTTCTGAAGAATATTTCGGCAAATGTAGAGCGCAATATCAAGCCTAGGAAAGCGAAAGACCCTGCGACGGTGGCGGAAGTGGAAGTTCAAGGTCATGAATGGGGAGAGCTTGACGATACTTTTTCGGTCGAGAACAAAGGATCTTTTGGTAGGATATTGGTTGCGGATTGTTTGTGGATGCCGTGGCAACACAAGAATTTGTTGAAGAGCATCGCGTGGTTCTTGCAGGATGGGGTAGGCAGGGCTTGGGTTGTAGCAGGGTTCCATACTGGGAGGGAGAAAATGAAAGGCTTCTACGAGGATGTATCTCTGAACGAAGCAGGCTTGGAAATCGATAGGATATGGGAGAGAAATGCAGAGGGTTTTGAGAGGGGATGGGTGGAGGACAGAGGCATTGAAGATGTGACGGAGAGGAAACGATGGCTGGTTGTGGGGATCTTGAAGAAGAGAGATGGGTGAAGGTAGCCCGGGAAGTTCTCGACTTTGACAGCGATTGTTTGCAGCGCACACGTCCTGTAGGGGTACATAAGGTGTCGGGCAAAGGAAAAATTAGCAGATTGAGAGTGAAGCGTGGTCAGCTTGTGGCGCTGAACTGTACAACTGGCTCGTGTAATTGATGAAATGACGCAGCGGAGAGGATACTCATAATTCGGCACAAGTTTTGTAAACAATTTTTGCATTCTGGGCATTTCTGGTCGTTTTAGCGAATAGCTTAGCAAATCATCATCTGCTCGACCCTTCTCGCCGCTGGCGACTTTCGTCTAGATTATATATGAGGCCTCTGGGGAAACTAAAACAAGAATTTATCTGCCATCCAGCACTTGGCTGACAGTGAACCCCAGAATCCGTGTAAAATCCAGGCCTCAAGAGACCTTATCTACCACCTGTATTACAAACTTCACCTCTCCATCCATCCACTCGGTCTGAAGTACTGATGCTATAGCTCCTCTCCAACTATCCTCACCGTTCACGTTGACCAATCCTGTAGGACCAAGCACCTTGATACTGCTCGGTTGCTGCTCTTGACTTAAACCATCCATCATATTGTGTATATGCTGGACCAAGCTTGCGAATCCTGGGCATGCACTTGGCTTCAATGTGACCTGTGGGTGAAGTCGTCGACCATGGTGCATAAGATTGACGAGGTATCTAACGTCCGCAGCCCTTTCAGCATCATACTTTCGAACGCTTGAGCCTGGCTCTTTCATGATACCATTGGCTTGACCGTCTCCGTTGCTTTGGTGCGGATCGTAGATCTTATAATGATAATCGTTGAGCTTTGGGTCTACCGCGGATTGCTCCGTCGTTGTAACGCTGTGGATTTGCCTGGATTCTGGATGTGGGCTTATCGCTGATGCTGTAGTCTGTGATGTATGACGTTGTCCCTGTCTGGTAGCATCTGGTCTTGATCGCTTCTCTTGTCGTGTCTCCAATGCGTACAGTCGTTGCCTTTCGTTGGTTACCATTCGGCGCATAAGAGGGGTTACCAGTGAGATGATCCTAATAACACAATTAGTATCTTCTAGTGAGCTTGGAGTATTCTGTCTTACTTATTCTTCATCTGGGGCCACTTCAACTTCCGGAATTTGCCTCCAACAACTTCATCTGTAAAGCAACGTGCTCCCCATCCTTCATCCTCCAAGAACGACTTCACACAGGCAAAGAGCTTCAACTTGACCATGTCAGTATCTCCCCTCCCTCGATTTCCTACACAATCGCCTCGTTCTGGGTGATTCGGGTCCAGCATGTAGGCTTTGGCGGCGGATTGTAGATGGAGGAACTGTTCGGCAGTAAGCTCGAGAGAGGTGAATAATTTGGACATCGGAGCGCCTGATGTTATTAGCTTTGTTGTCCAAATAAGATAGAGGGATGAACTTACGGGTATACTTCTTAGACGCTGTTGACGGTCGTCTGAATAATGCAGTAGCCGAGTGAAGACCAACAGCTCTGGCATCTGCAGTCTGAACTGGGGAGATAGGCCGCTCAGACGCAGATATACTACACTCTTCATCCCCCTCTTCAGCACCCCATAGCTCTCGTTCTAGAGCCAATTGATCTATATCCTCTCCAGAAACCTTCTTGCGACGCTTTGAAGCATCGCGAACCAGCATTTGTGACTCGCCGTCCGACTGATTTGCTTCATCTTGCTCATTTCTCTTGCGCTTGTTTTGGTTCTCGAATGGGTCGAAGCTTCGCTTGAAATATCCGTAAGCATCAGTCTGGTATAAGAGCGCAGAGCTGTCGCCCACCTGGCTGCGATCCTCCTCTGCAGCATCAACCCCTTCAGCTGTCGCGGCAGCCTGGAGTAAGCTCTCGAAGTGATCATGATCATTGGGAACAGCTGGCGCGCGCGACCCAACGACCGGAGACCGTGGAGGCTCGTAGTTCGCGAGGCTTTCAAGAAGAGCAGCTGGATCCTCTAGCTCCTCCTGAAAGCTGGTCTCCAGCCCTGCAATGAGGTAAGTATCATCTTCATCATCTTCGAATAAATAATCGAGGTTGGAATCTGCACCATTGAGATCCTCAGTGCGTCCATCTGCACCATAATTATCAGGGATTCCATTTGGAAGATCTTGCAGTATCGTAGAGGCTTGATCTGTCGCGATTGTCCTGGTATCCATTTATAGATAGTTACTGAAATCTGTTTGACAGTTGGACTTTGAGTTGCGCAAGGCTGAATCCCCACCCAACAGAAGGAACAGCGCTAGTGGGGTACTCTGGATTGCTCTAGCCTAGGAAGGCCAAAGGGCACGTACGTACCGAAATCGAAACTTACGAAGCACAAAGTCACAAATCCCCTTGACGACATCAATCAGGTATCAATCCTTTTTGTTAAGTACTTCTCGGTCATGAATGAAGTCTGTTAGTCACAAGGCTTAGAAGACTGGATCCTAGCATTCTTGTGGAATGCATAGATTCAATTAGTTGGCAAGCAGTTAGTCCTGGTTTCAACCTGTACTGGCCCAAGTCTTAGGTCGACGTCAGTAAAGCTATGATTTAATCCGATCTCTGTATAAGACGTCTGTATGTGTTCCATTTTCTGTATCCTATATGTATATATGTGTGTGTGTGTGGTATATCATAAGCTCATAATCATCAATCATCATCATCATTCAGAATCATGAAACAAAAAGAAACTCCCGCTCCCGAGATTGCTCATTCTTGCTTCTTGTTACCAGTATCCCAGGTACTGGCTTTACTCATTGTCCGCTTACGCATCATAGCCATGATAGTTCTTTCCATATCTTCGCTTCCCTTCTCCAGATCTGCATCTTCCCTATCGTATCTCGCCTCTCGCTTCCTCTCCCAGACATACCAGATTCCAACGATGATTGCCGTTACGGGTAGAGTAACCACCCAGTAGATCCAGAATTGATTCGATACTTGAGGCTGATCAGAATCCGCTTGGAAGTTGAAGAAGGTCATAGAGAATACGGAGGCAAGATATGCACCGGGCCTGTGATGACCGGAAAGTCAGCAACTACTCCATGTACTCATAACTCTGGAGTACTTTCAAGGCCAAGTACTCCCGAGACACTCGATTTGTAAAACAGGCAAGTAACGTACAAAAAGACCGCCCCAAGGAGCGAAATTATCTTCATGGCTGCCGAATCTCGTTTGCTGGAATGCGCAAGCTTGCGCTGTTCACCGGCCATCTTGAAATTCAGCTTGCTCTCCTTTTGGGCGATGATGTTATACAACTAAGCTCTGTCAGATACGGTGCAAAACATCAGACATGTAGAACTTACAGCACTTCTTTGAATTTCCAATCGCTGCAAGGTCGTATGGGCGTAACTATCGATCCCTTGCAGCTTCACCCTGTAGAATTCCATCCTTGCGCGCATACTAGCCTGCAGTGCTTTCATAGTCTTCTCCTGTCTCCGTTCAGGCAGGGCTGTGTAGAATTTGTCCATGGCAACCTCGATTCCGCTTAGGATCTCGAGGTATGCTTTCGGTCTTTTCCATAGAACCTGGCTATGACATTCCACCAAGTCTCTGTTGACAGCATCAAGATCTACAACCCCTTCCTTGACATACCCTTCTCTTTCTTCGATCTCGCTCCTCATGCTCACAGCATGTTCGAGTCGTCTAAGCCAATCACGTGCGTCTCGCTGCTTGATATCGGTCTTGAAGGATACATCGTGGGAGAAGATGATGATCGGAAGCAACATAGGATGCCCAACTTGTAGCACACATTCTTTCAAGTGCTTGATGCATTCAACGATGTCGGAGGAGGGTGTTCCTTTGGCGAAACCAGTTGTGATTCCATTGTTGACATCGTGAGAAAGCATAAGTTCCCAACCACGGGTATAACCTTTCTTTCTGACATCACTCTTGCGGTAAACGATCTCTAAGTCCCGTTAGTCATCTGGCCTTGACGGCAAAATCGAATGGGGGATTATACGAAGATGCGGATTTTCTTCGTCCTGATCCCACGCTGCCCAGAAAAACGGTCCGACAGCACTCGTGCTCTCGATTGCTCGATATGGAAGATTCAGCGTCACAACCATCGATTTATACACTTCGGGTCGTAGGCTGATAACGTGTGGTGTGAAGGTTTCTGGATGTTGAGCATTCTGTTGCAGGCTTCGCGAAGTCAGCTTCAAGCCCGGGAAATCCCCAATTCTACATCAAGTTCAGTCTTTGGAAGACTCACATCAATCGCATTCCCGCCAACTGTACAACTCCGTCTGGGAGCTTTGGGGGAGCAAATGCGCCCTAGATATCCAATCAGCCTCTGAAGCATCGGTGTACAATGGCGCATGTCATACTCTGCGATTGAGATAGTTCTCAAATTCATCCGGCGTCAGCGGATGCTCCTCGACTGTGTTGAAGCTTTGGTCCTGGCATTGTCAGCTCCTCATGCCGTTCTTAACTCGATTGGGTATTTACTGAGTATGAGAAGAGCTCGAGGTAAGTCGTCGCTTCAGAAACATTCTTGCAGCGGTCCACGTTCGCCTTAAACATATAATCGTCCATGACAGCGGTGTTGAGACAAGCGCATTGTCCTCTATTGGTCGAATAGGTAGGTAGGTAGGTACAGGCTCGCAACAATCGATAACGCGGATCAGATCAGCAACTCAATGGATGAGCAGGAGGAGGCAGAAAAACTATGATGACAAGAGTGAAAGAAGGTGAGCACGAAATCTAGACGGCACTACTCGGTTTCGGTGTATGCCCGTCTATCTATGCAGCAGCCCGCCGCTGCATCCTCCACTGTAAGCCCAACCGCGCCACAGAGCTGTGAAGTCTTTTACTTGCTCGGGAAGCTTGTCATTCTTATGATGGCGGGGCTCGATACGGCCAGACGGCTCCCGTCCACAGTGCAGTGCAGTGCATCCCAACCCCAGTGTTTGATTGTCTAGTTTACTCCTGTGACATGTACTGTACCTACCTATAATGCCTTTCTAGTTTTATTTCCAAACTCTTCCTCTCCTGTTCTCCAGAAGTCCATTTCCAGTGAGGTCTATACTATTTCTTCTTCTCAATAATTCTCTATGATAGGCTCTACCTCCGTAATACCTTTCACCACTTACATTAGAGCTGCAAATGTCACAAAACTGCGCCAGACAACTAAACTGGGGGGGCAAGGGGGTACAGTGAGCCGTGCAAGGCTGGGGATGGGGGTGAAGACAGGGACTTGATTGGCATCTTGTACGATAGAACGGGTTGATCCGCAAATATACGTCTGGCATCAAGTCAAGTTGAGAGATATGGAGACTTTCCGGGCGCCAAATGTCTTGCATAGTGGTGTATTAATGTAGATAGACTGCACAAGTCAGCAAGTACTTTGTGATCCTCTGGTAGCTAGCTAGCTAGCTACCTCGGTCCTGCAGAGGGCAGAGTGAAGAACAGACGGAATTGATAGGCGAGTGACAGCAGAGGCAACCGTAGAGGCAACGACTGATGAGATGAAACAAACAGGCCATGCATCGACTCAACGAGTTGCTTTGGTCTGGTTTATTTTGGGTTTGTTGTTGAAATCCCCCAAGTCGATAGAAGAAGTACTCTGGTAAGTGTTCCTCATTGGCCCACGGAAAGCGTGGCAGCTCAGTCAGCACGATGACGAAGGGTTTCAAGGCGCATCTCCAGATCCAAAACATCCAATATCGAAAAGAAACCTCCAAGCTCCCGACGCCAAATTCGATGGAAACTTTCGCCTCAACCTTTATATGATGGATACCGCAGGAAAGGCCGCTTCGCCGGTGGGCTCGGAGATATTTACCGCCATCGCCCTCCTAGTGATCAGTCTGGGAGTTCTGTTACTCTTGCGCCATTACCTACCACTCCGGACAACGCCCGCATATCTTCTGGTTCCGATATTCTTTGCGCTTGGGTTACCGGCCAGTATTATACTGCTTGTGCCAATAGATCTCGCCTCCAGCGCACGGAATCAAGATGCTGGAAGTCGAGGAGTTTGGTTGCCGGACAGATTACTTCTGGTTGGATGGAGGATCTCGTACTGGCTAACCTTCGCCTTGACATGGTAATCTATCAAACTTTCGAAACGATTTGGAAATATTCTAATACGTTATGCAGGTTCATCTTACCGATTTTAGCAGAATACGCGGACGCTGGGTACAGAGATCCAAGGGGACGGCTGCTCTTCTCCCTAAGAGCCAACGCACAATATCAAGCACTATTATTTGGCGCCGGTGTGATCGGGATGATCTATGTTTTTATAACTCAAAAGGCTTCGTTCGCCTCGCTGAAGGCGACCGTAATGGCACTGGCATACTGCTGGGGCTTGATACTGGCAATTTATCTCATGGGACACGGACTGGTCGCCCTGCCCAGGAAGCTCTTTAGGAATGCAAGCATCAGTGGGAGGCTCAAGCGAATACAAGCTAAAGCCGCGAAGATTCATGAGAATATGGAAGATGCGATTCAGAATTTGGAAGATCTTGAAGCCCAGGTTTCGGAATTGGCTCAGCGAAAGACCGGATCAGCCAGCAAATTCAAGGATTGGATCGAGGAGCTTGCGGACGATTCACATCTTCCAGAATCTCGGCCGAGAACTTTGACTCGGCGTATGTCTGCTCCAAGAGTCAATGTACCCCATGTGATCACGGAAAGGTACTTAGCAGAGCTAAGCAGGCAGCTTAACAGAGCACGCCATAGCCGTGCACGGTATCTTGATGAATGGGATCGACTATTGCACGATGCCGTACAAACCCAAGCAGTACTTGATTCGGCTGGATCTAAGAAGATAGAGATTGGTCAGGCTGCACCAGATGCGCCTTTGATGGATCGCCTCACCATTTTGACACCGTATACTCGCTACCTCTACCGATACTTCTTTCTTCCGTATACGAGGATAGGCTTAGGCATATTCTTGTCATTTGCATCATTCTGTATCATCTGGTCAGAAGTCATCAAGTCAATAAACCCACTTCTGTCGATTATCGCCGTTACAGTCGTCCATCACCCAACGAGTGAGCGCGGTCAGATTGGATTTGCTGGCCAAGTGATTGCAGCTTGCTGGATCCTCTACATGTGTGTAGCAGCGCTGACTTCCTTAACCGAAGTTAAAGTGTGGCGTGGTAGAGCCTTGGTGAAGAGAAATACACATGGAGAAAGTGCAATGTGGTATGCTATGCAGGTTGCAAAGCTATCTGTACCGTTATCATTCAATTTCCTGACTTTCCTGGCTCCGGACATCTACGAGGATACTGTATTCTACAATTTTCTAGGACAACTGATCAAGTTGACCCAACTCGGAGCGTGGTTCGATTGGTTGTTTCCAACTTTCATCCTCGTTCCCGTCTGTGCAACTCTCTTCAACCTTTATGGGAAAGTGAAGAGTTGCATTGGATATGGCGGAGTCATCGACGACGACGATGAAGAGGAGAATGAGTCTGGGTATGGAACTGGTTCCTGGCGCGAAGGCCGTGATTTGATCGAGCGAGAATTGCAAGGCCACTCTTCACTGGGAAGTCTGGCAGCAGACAGACATCATGTCCCAAACAATCCGAATAACCGAGCTGCACCTACTGTATCAGTACCTGCGGCTCAGAGACGTGCTTTAGGTCAAGCATCAGCTTCGCGGCCGAGTGTGGTAGGTCTACCTTCCCAGAACAAGATATTCAGTGTGCCACTTTCTGCTTGATTCTCTCTCTGTTCACCCAAACGCTTGAAGAGTTCCTTAATCAGTAACAGTAAATTGACACTAAATGCATAGGATCCTCAACAGCGAGATACTGTACCGGAAGATGAGAATTTCTTTGAAGCGTTCGGGCATAGAGTGAGAAATACCTTCGACACGGTACAGACGCCAAAATGGATTCAGAATGTTGGAGAAGGTATCAAACGGCCGAAATGGATGGGTAGAGACGGTGATGGTCAAGCAGAGCTGAGCCGCAGTGGCAGTGACTTCACTCGTTGGTTCGGTGGTGGCAGGTCTGAGGGCCAGGTACGACTGTAGACGGATTGAATGACTTTCGAGGCATAGCGAGTGGAGTTTGGAAGAATATTTGTAGAATTAGATTGGATGGGGTCGCGTAAACTTCTTAAATTAGTATGTATGCCCCTAATACCGTAATCATTGAGATATCGGAGCTCTTGAGCTCCAACCTCCCCATAAACATGATCTTCTACGATACCTTCCAATGCTAGTTTACCCAAGCAAGTATTTAACCACTGCAATCTGGTAGCCTCCCCTCATTAATCGTCATGCCATAAATAATGCATACTAACAATCATATCAGATTGCTCAGTCATCACTTTCTCTGTCGCCCTTCCCCTCAGTACTCGCCCCTCCAGCGACGCTCCCTACAAATTCCTGGTACTTGAACACCTCTCCCCTCTTCCCCAACCCACTTGCATGCTTTCCAAAAGCCCTTCTTCCAGTAAATCCACTCATGACTCTGTCGATTTCCCGTTCTGTCAAGGCTTTCTCTCCTGGTTCGGGTGCCGTGTGCAGCAGGGCATCTCTAAGCTCGGCCAAATCTACCTGTCCACTATCATCTTCATCGAAGGCCGAGAATGCAGAGAGAAGTTCTGCTGAGGGGCTTAGTGCCGCCAATTGTACAGCAACTGAATTAAGAAATGTAGGCAGAGCGACAGTCTGTGATGTGGACGGTGGAAAGAACGCAGTAATATCTGATGCATTTGCCGAGAGACCTGAATCCATCATTAGCACCTGTATCATGACCTCGACCTTTCTACTTACCCAGTTGTGTCAACATGTCAGCGACATCCTCCCGCCCAACTTGTCCATCACTATCTCTGTCCAATATCTGAAAGACCTCACGCAGTTCCCGGACCTGCGCAGGTTGCAATTTCGAAAGCGCATTATTATCTCCCGTACTCCTTGCTGTCAACATCCCTCCAAATCCCGGACTCGCCGCACCCCGCGTCGGAGAAGCCTCTCTTTCCCTCTGCGCAGGCGCAAGACCCCTCGGAGTCCATGCAGCTGTCTCTGCGTCTGTCGCTGGCGTTGACTGGTGTGCTAATCTCGAGGGTGTGGTTGTTGAAGCTGTAGCCATCTTCGTTGGAGAGGGGTTCGGTGTAGATTGGCGAAGTGGTGATGGAGATGCAGGATTGCTCTCGGGACGTCTGAAGGGTGATGATCGCGGTGAGCCATATGAAAGAGGCGAGGGTTTGTATGAGGCCGCCATGATTGAAAGTTCGTGGATGTGTTTTGTTGTGAGGAAGTCGCGATGCGAGAGCAGGGTCGGACCTTGAATTGGGTGTTTGCTTCAAGATGCAGTACGCAGTGCAACCCCAAAATTCGACAGCTAGTGTTGGCAGCGATAAGCACGAGCTTCAGAAGACGCGATAGACCTTTGAAGGTCGAGGTAGATGCTGTTTCGGTGGTTCTGGTTCTCTCAGTGTTCATTACCTTGGAGTGCGAACGTTGACGGGAGCTGGCTGTATTAAGTCTCGTCAAGGTCGATGTAAACAAACAAGTTACCGTACCTAACCAAGCTAAACTGGTATGGTACCTTACCGCCGTATGGTAGGCAAGGCTGCGCTTCAGCCGCTCCCACCATTCATCAACTCCACTTCGCTTCCACACCCGAATGGCACATTCCATTGGCCAGGCACTCAGGGGTAAACTTCCACTTGCTGCAGGTGCACCAGGAAGCCATTCCATTATCCATTATCCGCCAACCCTCCACACTTAGAGCCCCTATTCACATCACGAACCTGCCGTGCAACTTCCAAACAGTCAGTGAACGTGGCCGTCATCCCTCATATGCAGGATCCCGCGTCCACTCAATATAAAAGCTGTCAAAACGCCACGAGACTTGCGATCCTTTACCGTTCTTCCTCCCTCCCCCTTACCTTACCTTCCTTACCTTGCCCTGCCGCTCGCTTGCTCGCTCTCCATCCTCACATGCACGAGCACGCACGGTTCCCCTTCAATGCTTGCCGGAACCTTGTCAGTGCCAAAAGTGGAGCTGTCGCAGATATTGCCCTAAGGTATTAATGTCCCGAGGGTAGATCAGCGATAATGGCTTCCTCATATACAACCCCAATATACAAAATCAGGGAGCTCCAGATCTCACGGTCCGCCATGCAGCGTCCTACCACCAGAGGCACGACGGGGACATCGGGGACGACAGCGACCAGGGACTCCAATGGTAGCATAGGTGCTGGTGGTGGAGCTCGAAGAACTTCGCTGTCCTCCTTTCCGTCCTCCAGGTCTCCCAGCGCCATGTCGAGACACTCCAGGCCCTCGAGGTCTCCCAATCCGCCAATGATTGATACCGATCGTACTTCAAATCCCAGTTCCAATTCGAAGACACCCTCGAGCGGGGTCTCCTCCCAGCACTCTTCACTGTCTGCACCGAAGCGGTATAACCCAGATGCCCATCCAAGAAGGAAGCTCAAATCCCAGTACCCGCGTGGGGAAGCAGAGAATCATGTTGAATATATTTTGGTGGCTTCATTCGATATTGACAAGGGGCCCATCATGGAACATCAATATCCTGTTGCAATCACTGGTGATGAGCACATGTTGGCAGAGTTGATGCTGCCCGATCAGGCGCATGTCCGAAACCAGGACTGGACCATATTTTTTCTGCACAAGGACACAAGTCAAGAGGAAGAGGAGGCAGAGATGAAAGAGGAGAGGAAACGGAGACGACAAAGGAAGAAAGATAGAGCTGCTGGACTCCTCGGTCCAGAGGACGACGAATCCGTGGAGGAGGATGAAGAGGAGGATCTTGACAGTGAGGACTCAGATGACAGTGAGCCAGAGGGTGGGGAAGGGCCGCCATTAATTTATGTCTTGAACTTGGTCAACACGAAGCAAGATAAGACTGCCAAAAGAGGAGCTGTTGTGAAGGCTATGGCCATATGCACGCGGCATCCTTTCTTGCACATTTATAAGGTTCGTGCAGATGATTGCCCTATTCGATGTTGTCTGACATAGAGTAGCCTTTATTATTGTTAGCCCTGGAGGAGTATTTCAAGTCACCACACCCTGCGACGCTGGCGTTGCTTTACGAAGCAGTCAACACCATGGACTTATCACTGATGCCCAGACTTAGTCTCCTGGAACGGCATCTCTTACAAGCGAGTGACAATAAGGATTTGTTCGTTGAAAAGTTCGAACAGATGATTCAAATGCGAATGGCAGAGGATAGAGGAGAGGTTCCAGAAGGTGCAGCCGCAATGTCAGAAAGTCCCGAAAAGCGAATGGATCTCACTCGAAATGGGACGAAAGCCCATGTGGTTGCACATTCAATGTATTCGGTGCCGCGCGACACCCACGAATTTGAGACAAAAGTAATGTATAACGGAATTCCGATCCCAATCAAGGTTCCAGTAGCGGTGTCACCAGAGACTGTTGGAGATTTCTCTCTTATCAAGCTCATCCAGACTTTTGGAGAAACTCACACAAAGTCACCGCAGCCGTTTGCATTACATCCGCATTTGACTACGAGCGGCGCGTATACTCATCCGATTATCGTCTTGGCCAACGCCATGTTGACACAGAAACGTGTTATCTTCCTCGGTCACAATCGTCCATCGGGCGAAGTGGCTGAGGCTGTTCTTGCAGCTTGTGCGTTAGCCTCAGGGGGTATCCTCCGGGGCTTCACACGCCATGCATTCCCTTATACCGATTTGAGCAAGATAGATGATCTTTTGAAGGTTCCTGGTTTCATCGCCGGCGTTACAAATCCTACTTTCGAGAATCACCCGGAATGGTGGGATCTTCTCTGCGATTTGCCAACAGGACGAATGAAAATCAGCAACCGAATAGAGGGTGCTCCTCTGACTGAAGGCCTTGCCCAATTCCAATCTCAGAATCCTGGCTACGCCAACCTCGTCAACGTATCATCGTCGGCAAATTCAGCGACCGATCCAACGGGCGACGCAGTTTTCATGGGGGACGTTCTGCGGAGTATCGCTGCTAGGCATGGTGAAGGTGTCATTCGTGCTAAGTGGCGAGATTGGGTAGAGAAATTTACCCGTGTCTCGGCAGCTTTCGAAGAGACTGTCTATGGCGCAAGTGCCTTGTACATTGGGGTGGAAGAGGCTGAGCCCGGAAATGAAAATGTCTCCGGTCATGGATACGTCTGGCCTGATGAGCCTTCGAAGCTGCGTGAGCTGGCAGGTGGCGTTCATCGAATTGAAGGTTGGAGAAATACTCGAAGCTACTTCAGCTTCAAGCAGGTAATTGATTGCCTTCAGCTCTGCTCGGTGGACAAGACTGACTTGACTAGGATATCGCTCAGCTGTACAACTTCAGGCCTCTGAAATCACTTGATCTCCATCACCTACACGATCGACTGCGTATGACCAAGTTGACGCCAAGTACTAGTCGAGAAATTTACCTGGCATTGTCTAAATATACGCATTCCTACGACGAGATTTGCCAACTTCTTACAGTTGCTCCCGAGTCTCATGCGGGGCTCTTTTATGTTGCATTGGGCCTGTTCCACAAAGATAAAGATGTAAGGCTGAGAGTTGTTGACTTATTGGAAAGAATAAGCGAGCATGAAGCGGGGAGACATTGGTGGAAGGCTCTGAGTCGCTTTGAGAAGCTCGCATATTATCGCATACGAAGAGAGGCAGAGGCCGAAATGAGAAGCAAGATGGGAGAGAATGGAGATGGTCCACCCTCCAATGGGCAGTCATTGATGACCGAGAAACGAATAAGCTGAGCTTTTTAAAGCAACGCAGCATTTACGAATTATGAGGCTATGACTCCTCTTGTTGTTGCTGAGCAACAAAACATTAATAGAGATACCCACGAGCGTTTGCAGGTAGGGAAGGGGCACTCCACGGTCAAGAGAGATGAGACAGCAGAGTTGGGACGGACGTATGGGTTCTATGGCGTGTCTATAGCTTTTGTCTCGAGGGCGAGTTGCTTCTATGGATATGAGCCTAGCTTTAAAATAGAGCATAGTGGATTGGAATGGCCTACTATGCAAGCAGATATTTCGCCGCATAATTGACATGATCCGTGGCAAACGTTGAGATGAAGAAGTATGAATGATCGTATCCCTATGCAAAGTCAGTAAATTACACCTCGTCTCCCCGGCCAACCATGGTCATGCCAGCAGGAATGTACTCACATCTTGATACCTGACTTTCAGACCTTTCTTACCACTCTTCTCTGCTGCATCCACCAAGTTCTCCGGCAGCAATTGCTTCTGCTTATAAAAGTTGTCGCCAGTTCCAACATCTACCAAGGCCTCAAATTCCCCTTTCCATCCCTTCAACAGTTCCGTCGCATCATGCTTCTTCCACTGCTCCCTATCCTCCCCAAGGTAGCCCTTGAACGCCTTCTCGCCCCAAGGGCAATTGCTGGGGTTCGAAATCGGTGCGAACGCGCTGACGCTCTTGTACATGCCTGGGTTCTTCAAGAAAAGCGTCAGAGCGCCGTGTCCACCCATACTGTGGCCTGAGATCGAGACGCGCGAGGAGTCGAGCTCGGGGAAGGAGGAGAAGAGTGCTTTGGGAAGCTCGGATGTGATGTAGGATTCCATCTTGTAGTTCTTGGACCAGGGCTCCGCGGTCGCGTCAATGTAGAATCCAGCGCCGCTGCCGAAGTCGTATGCGTCGTCTTCACCTTGGATCTTGAGTCCTCCTGTGAGATTATCAATTATTATTTCAAATTCTTCTTAACAGATGAGTTACTTCATCGGGGCATGGTGAATTAAAGCGTACTTGGAGAAGTATCTGGGAACACAACAGCTATTCCGTTTTGACTAGCTCCGTATTGGAAGAACCCCTTCTCGGCGCCGTTATCGCCCGTGCAAGTCAGACCAGCGAGGTAGAACAGAACTGGAATTTTGCCCTTCTCTGAATTGGGTGGAAGGTACAGGTTCAACGCCATTTCGCAGCCAGTGGTTGATGCATCATGAGTGAGCTTCAGGAGCTTGCCTCCAAACGAGGCGATCGTTGCTGTTGTTTTGAAAGACATCTTGATAGTTGTACAACTTTTGGATTGAAAACAGAAGAAGTGAAGAGATATTAAGTTGCGAAAAGGGTACTTGGTGTTTTGGAGCTTTCTCCTCATGACGTTTTAGGCTTTACGACCCCTCAATGCCCCGCTTGATTGGCAGCTGTGGACTTTGCATCCTTGTTCGGCTCTTGAATCCTTCGGAGATCTCCCGGCATTATTTGACGACTTCGGAATCTTTGTCATTGGCCATTATTTACTTTCGATTGCGTGCGTGCTTCGAAGATCCGTTTGTGCTTGACGAATGCGGGGGAGCAGATTGAGGCTCACTTGAAAACACAACATCGTAGACTTCTGTACTATTCATAGAGTTCATATGGGCACTTCCCTCCATCCAGATATCTGCCTGCCAAACGCCATTTTTACGCCAAATCCGGCACCAACGCAATGCAGAAAAGAAGCCTCATATCTCACAGTCTCCCGCATCCCAATCTAAAAAAAATATCCAGAGCCCACTACTGAAGAAGCTCCTCGCAAGTCCAGTCTTCGTACCTAGTGCACTGTCAGTGCTTGAGGATGTATTATGCCTCTCGTGTTACTCACATGCCATCGGGCATATATCTGCGCACAATCAAAGGAATCTTCTTCTCTCTCAACTCCTTGATTGCAATCTGCAATGGATCCGTCTCTCCCTCCAAATCAACCAGAACTGGCGCATTCATACTGTTGGCAAACGTTGTCAGCATGCTGCCATCAAGTCCCTTCGTTTCTCATCAATAATGGCTACTACCAACCTGATCTGCAATGCCCGAGTGCCCAAGATTCTGGCTCTCTCGTACTTTGTCATGTATGGTGTCGTCGTCCGCTGGTCGTTGGGTATCTTCTTGTCCTTGGGCGCCTTGTCTTTGTGTGATCGGTTGGCTTTTGCTGATGGATCGCCCGACGAGATGACTCCCATTCCATTGTCCCCGGTAGCCAGAAGTTGGTCTGGGTTTTGACTAGCATTCACATCATCCACCACATTATGCTCTTCAAATGGATCCTCTGGCTCCGCAATATCATAGTCGCCGCCCTCATTGTCATCGTAGGCCGGCGAGAAGCTGGTTCTGATCAGCAGCTTGTTCCTTAAAGGAAGCACGGCGCGTCGTTGGGTCGCTGCAACTTACCCGCCATCGCCCATACCCTCATCGTCAGACATAGCTCTAGACAAGTCGCGAACTTCTGGAGATTGAAGTGATCTTGGGATGCTCGGTGGGAGGTTATTTTGCGACGACGTGTTGTTGCCTCTAGATGTAGCAAAGAATTGTTCGAGGCTTGAATCTGCAATCAGGTACTAGCGTCAAAATAATTTAAGGTTTAGCGTGAATACCAAGATTGTTCGTTCAGCCACACCAGTGAGGAAATATTTCCAGGCAGGTCAACCACAAACACAAACCGACCAACCAAACGAAATCTTCTCGAATGTGAGCAAATTCACAACGAAGCTTCCTAATGGCTTCAAGGGTAGGAAAGAGGAAGGCGCCAGCCTCGTTGGAAGACTTTGAAAAGAGACAAAGAATTGAGAGACCGCCTTCTCCACCCGGTGAGCTCCATTCCGCGCACAGTCTGAAGCAAGAGTCTAACAACTCCATAGTCGAGCAAACCCAAGAAACTGACGACGAGGACGATGAATACCGAGCAGAGGGCGGTGAGTTCTCGGAGGAAGAACATATTGCGGATACCCCAGTTACCCCATTCTCTCCAGGCCGGAAGAAGTTTCCTTCCGAGTTGAAGACGATCAAATGCACCTATGAGGGCTGCACCAAGACTTTCAACAGACCAGCAAGATTAACAAGTCACTTGAGAACGCATACGAACGAGCGGCCATACGCCTGTACATATGAAGGTTGCGACAAGACATATTTTGAGGACAAGCACCTTCAACAGCACATCAAAGGATCTCATACAAAAGAGCGATCATTTCCTTGCGACTGGGAAGGATGCAATAAGAGTTTTCTGACATCAACTCGTCTGAATCGTCATAGAAATACACATACGGGCCAGCATGTATACCGCTGTACGGCGTATCCGCCCTGCAATGAACCTTTCCGGAAGCACCAAACCCTGCAACGTCATATTCGCTCCGTACATCTCCTACTTGCACCATATCCATGCACATATGTTGACCCAGTCACGTCGGCTCCCTGCAACGCTGGATTCGATGGTGCCACCGGTCTCCGCCAACATGTTGATCGCGTGCACTCAGCTACAAGAATCACATGCTTCTTTTGCCATGCGCCAGGTTTCAAGACCGAGCGAGAACTTCAGGCCCACATCAGGAAGGAGCATGCAAATTGCGCTTTCTGTGATATCAAATGCTCAAGTCAACGCGAATTGATGAAGCATATTGAAATTCATCACTCGGGGATTACTGTCGAGCAGCGGAAGAATGTACCATGTACTTATGCTGGATGCAACAAGCGATTTACCAAGCAAAACAATCTGAACACACACATACGAACCGCTCATATGGGAGAGCGCTTCATCTGTGGTACTTTCGACTTCAGTACCTACCCGGAATTCGCCAATTTTGACTCGGAAGACGGATGTGGAGACGACTTTGCGTCAAAAGCTAGTCTTATGGATCATATCCGTACAGCCCATCTGGGACTTAAGAGTATTGTCAATGCAAACCGTAAAAAGACAAGATTCAACGACGGAGCAGTGGACGTTGAGGATACAGAGGACGATTGTGTGGACCCAGCTGACGGTCACGGAGACGATGATTATGTTCCTACTTTGAAAAAGTCCAAGCGAGGCAAGAGAGCCAAACCTTCGCTTGTTGAGGAACTTTCTGGCATTCATCCAAGGAGAACCATCCCCTGCTTGGTACCTACTTGTCAGGACATGTTCATCCGAAATTACGACCTCGATATCCACATGCGTACCGCGCATCCTTTATTACCTGCAGACATTAGTACCAGTTTCGCTGCACCGGTTGATCAATTTCCATACCCGGTCGACTTTGACATGTCTCACATGGCAATGGATATGGGCGGTGTAGGGCCGACCTTCGGTGGTGCCCTTGAACAGCCACTCCCTGGGTTTCAAGATGACCAGAACGACTTTAGCTGGGAGCTCCAGAGGCAAGCACTTGAGGGTGGTGCGTTCTGGGTGGGCGCGGATATCGGGAGTGGTGATTTTGGAGATACCCAGGACGAGTGGACTCAGGAAGAGGAAGAGATGAGACGCTTGATTGGTTGAAACCCCCGATTTTCTTGCATCGATGCCATGAGATGGAGTCAGAGTTGTCGTTTGATTGCGTACGAATCATGTTCGAGATGTCATGCATCCAATATCCAGAAGCTATGAGTGAGCAAGAGCTGCATAAACCTCTAGCCATATGGAATGTGGAGATACCCTGTTGCAGATAGCACTAGTCTAGCTGTACTATCAATTAAATTCATTCTGAAATCCTTCACCATGTTTGGGTCTTTAAAAGGCCCAAATTTCTTGGGACCAAACCAAGATCCCAGGTAAGCGCAGCGTATCAAGCTCTTCAGCAACCAGTAACTTATTACATGCGGCCAAGAACGGTAAATCTCGAAAAAGTTATTGCATCAAATATCGACTCAAATCAAACCTATCAGCCCAAACCAAGTCTGAGCTGATTTTTAACTCTATCTCTGGTCCCTGGAAACTCTCAGACTCGTCCCTAAGAGTCCTGTAGATCCCCTCCCGAGTCCCCTGAATACCGCTAGTAGTGTAGGGGTCCGGCCCGCCTCACTAAATTCGATAAGGGCATGGTATTTTTAGCGTAAGTACTCTCGACCCTCTTTAAAGTCGCGTCGAACATTAGAACAATAAATAACACCATTCAACAAACAACAACACGTCGAGTCACATTCCAAAATTCCTCATTGTAAGAATTCACTCTGAGAAGAACCGTCATCTTTTCTGCAATCAAAAGTCAGTCTTACTGCCCATGAAAACATTCACTTGGCTCAACGCGTACAATTAGATATCTACACGCGACTTACCGAATCCTCCAGAGCTCCTTCTCAGAATACATGAACACCACTTCCAACACGCCCACAATCTCCTCCGTCTTCTCCACAATGACATCTGTATCACCAATTCGCCGCGTGCTCAGCGCCCTCGATGCGAACACGCCCCTCAGTCGACCAGGCGCGCAAGGCCTCAAGACAAGCAAGACCAGTAGTCCTACAAAGTCGTTCCAGATGGCAGGAATATTACCGCAGGCATCATTATCGGAAGCAACAAAGTACGCCTCGACTGGTGAGGAGACTGCTGTTTTGGGTGCAAAAAGGAAGTCCCCTTGTGAAGACGACACTGCTTCAGATGTCGCAGCGAAAAGATATAAAGAAAGTGCTGGCCCGGAGGAGGATGCTGGATCAGATTTTCAAACACAACTTCCGAGTAGTGAGGTTCATGATGTTTGTGGACGGTCTCGATCGTCGACTCAGGGAGTACGTCAACTGGATTCTTCGTACAATGAGCTATGCTAACTTTGATTCAGGGAACTTTGGGACACCCTTATGATTCTACAACGACACCCTCCTCACCAGCCTCCTCCTATACGTCTCAAGATAATTCTGGACTGAACGATTCTCAAAATACCACAATCACGATTCCAGACGACAGTCCGCTGCCTCCGCGCTATTCTCCACTGACGCGTGAGGAGCTGCGTCAGGTATGGAAACATCTCTACCATACACTCTTGTGTCTGTGCTGACATTCATACAGAAAGCCAGAGAGATCAAATTACGACTCAGTCTTGCAAGCTATAAAGTTCGAACCAACCAAATCGACATACCTATATCCCGCCTAGAGATTCGATCGTCAACTACATCTTCCAGAGCACGCCCACTACCACGAACCACAACCCAATCCTCGCAGCTCGAGCAACCTTCTCGTCCCTCAACTGCTCCGCAAATTCCAGAGCTCAACCTACAAAGACCATCTGCCGAGAAGAAGCGACCACAACCAGTCGCAATACCATCCTCACCACCTGCCTATCGCTCAGAACCGGGCGACAACGGGAGGCTAACATCTCCAACTAAAGTGGCAAATGACGCGACGCGTGAAGGTTTCGCGACTCCCTTGTTATCCCGACAACGTATGGGCGTATTGAATCCTCCAGCTTTGGGTGGCAGTCCGAGCTGGGAAGACAGAGGAAGCGATCTAACAAGTAGCGTGGTCAAAGGACGAGCCGCAGATGGGCTATTGAGCTTGATGCGTCAGTAGAACTGAAAATGCTAATGGTCTGGAGCTTTCCACTGAAAAGCTAATACCAATGTCTTCCACTTCTTGAAGATGGGTTGCGACTGATTTGCATTGCATGGATGGAGTATTTGTTGAGTCTACGGAACTTCTTTGTACAAATCAGATTCGCGTCATTCAAGATGAGACGAGAAAATGGGTGGGTTGCATGGGAGGTGGATATTTGGGACATTGATGAATGTTAGGCTCTCCTGCTTCTGTTCTGTAGATTGGAGGGGCGATGCAGCAGGCGCAACGTGGCGATCCTGGCGTTGAGTATTGCTAGACCAGTCCTGCTGTAAATATCGAATTCGTCAAAACTACACTTATGCTGGGTTGGTCTTTACGTCTCCACCATGGGAACATGCTTTCTGCCCTTGAACATGCTCTCTCACTGAGGTTTCCAGAATCTGAAAATACCTGGAACCACAACAAAGCTGTGGCATAGCCGTGGGTGTTGGTGGTCATTCCATTGCCTTGCCACCCATCGCGCATGACGCAAATTTCCCTTTCCCCTCAGCGCGTCGCGACCCCTTTTCATCTCGCTTAAATTAGCGAAATAAACAGACGAAAGCAAGAACTTGCCGAACCGCCTCGAAAACTCCAGCCATCACACAGTCACAACTGCATAGCCCGCAAATACCACGAATACAGTACACAGCACTCAGGTGACAGTTCAATTCTCATGTCCACGCGATGCAGGATATGTTTATTCGATTCTTCTCTTCCAATGTCAAAGTAAGTCTAACAGCGGGTTTGCTCCGCCTCCCCCTCATTGCCCCGGATTTACCGGATTATTGTGATCCGGGCAGGACTCACGCGGATGTGACGTCGTCAGTGCGTGATCCCATCCTTGCTGCATGTCTTCCTACCTTCAACCATGTCTGTCATTTCTATGCCATAGTGTTTGTCAGGGATGATGACATATGACATGTCATTTCGCACGTGGCAACTGCTGCAGAAGAAGTTCGTCCGATCCGACTTTGCTGGAGTCACGAACAATTTCGTCGAATATCGAATCACGTCTTAGAAAATGAGGGTTTGTTTGTTACGCAGGAAAAATGTCATATTCAAATCGTACAGCTCCGCTCAATTTTCAGCTAAGCAGCGCAAACCAAAGTCAAATATATGCAAGCAACCCTAACCTGATCAATATTGTATCAAAGTCGACGCAGGCGCTAAGCCAAGATCCTTCTTGTGCTGCTGATAGCATTTCAATTATCCCATCCTTATCCCAAAGATGTTGAACCCCGCAACGCCGGCCACACATGCTTTTCCCAACTGGTATATTTCTTCAACATCGTTGCCTGGTTTCCAACCAGTGTCATATTTTCCATCCATAGCTGTAACGCCCCCAAAAATTACACGAAATAAATAGTGAGAATTGCAAGAACTGCTGATAGATGCCCTCACTCGGCATTCATAGAGTATAACGAGGTATCGAAAGAAAAGGGCTTGTCAAGAACAGAAGGATCAACCATGTCATCCCAGGATTGATATGTGACGGCCGGGGGGTCAACATCAAACATGGCAAGGTCGTCTTCACCATTGACGTTGAATCCACTTATATCAAAGAAACCCTCAGTGTCGCTGGGCCCAAATGGCATCCACTTGTCATCGAAGATATCGAGACTGATATCAAGACCGACGCCATCAGAGATATCGCTGTTCGGTTCTGAAACACCGTCTTTGCTAGACTCTGGTGTATCGTTTGGAGTGATTGAACGGTACACATTCATGTCCGAGATCGCACCGCCTGCGCCACTTTCGAATGGCTGGAAACTCTGGAAGAGATCGTGAGGATCAATTGTAGCATTAGCCCAGGGGTTCGGTGCCACCGCCTCGACTTGGTTCTCTTTCGGCTTAATGGCATCCTTCTGGTTAGGTTGACCCTTTCCGGCGGCATCTTTGCCAGGAACAGACTTAGCTGGCAAATTCGTCTTGGCTCCTGTAGTGCTACTTTGGCGATTCATAGAAATTTGACGATTCATGGGTGTAGCTCCAGCAGGCGTATTTTCTCCCTTCATAGTCGGCGTTTGGCCCTGTCTCGAACCAGTCGCTACCATTTTAGCCGCAACTGGCCCAGTTTCGATTGGCTGGGACGCTACAGGTTTCTTTGACTGCCCTTGGCTATCTAATCCGAGAGTACCAGCTAGATTTTCCTGGACATATTTCAAAGGATTCTCCAATGGGCGTATGTGTTCCTCCTGTGTATGAGCCTTCGGTGCCTCAGGGGTCTCGAAGCCAATATTGTGTCTATCACACTCTGGCTCCGAGCAGCACAAGGACGGTTTGCTTCGTTGTTTGTTGTCTGACTGCTGTCTCTTCATATCAGGTGAGACTGCCTTGGAAACTTGTGGTGAGGAAGTCGAGCCAGGTGTTACTTGACCAGGTACAGGAGTACTGTTTTGTTTTTGCTTCTTACGAGCGGGTATATGCAAATCCTCTTGCTTGAGAGTATTCTTACCGGCGTATGCAGGCGTTCCATGGGGCGAAGTGGCTCCGAATGCAAAAGGTGGTTGGGATGAGGTAGGAGCCGCAGGTGTGTTTGAACTGCGGCTGTTGTTTCTTTTATGCAGATTGTTCAGTTGCTGCTGTTGCTGATGTAGATTGGCAGCATTCAATGGTGTAGGCGGCTGAGCAGGTTGTGATTGTTGGGCCTCGCTTTGTGATGCTGAGGCTTGTTGGTTCTTGGCGCCGCCGTCAGGCTTCTTCATATTAGGATATCTTTCGCTCAACACTTTGACGATAGCTCCCATCATGGACCGCGTATTCTCGATTTCCGCCATATTGATAGAGAAGGTGTCCCTCAACGTGGGATTTTGCTGGTTAAAGTCGCCACGGAATTGCCTACCATATCGGAAGCGCTAAGAAGTCAGTGCCGGGCCAGTAAAAGGTGGACTTGGATACATACTGCTTGGAAAAATCTCCTCGCTTGAGCCTCATCATGATCGACTTGGAACCATCTTGGCAAAGCTTTTGAGACATTAATCATACCCGAGTGTACGCTAAGCAGAGCCGCCGCTGTTTTCTTCCTGGTTTCTTCATCCATGGGAATATCGGGAAGTGTCTGCGGGAGCTTTGCCTGCTCCTCTTTTGAGATAATAGCCAATCTGGCTTGCTCTGCGGTCATCTTGGCGCCTTGATTCGCGTTGTGCGCAGCCCGGATCAGATTCTCATACTTTTTCCGTGTCTCTGGGTCCATTGCAGCAAGCTGCTGTGGGTTTGGAAGTTGTCGTGGCTGTTGGTTCGAATCTTGCGCCGGCTGGGGAGATGGTCGTGGCTGCTGTGTGTTTGGATTAGGCACTTCAATAACGTCGTCGCTACTAGCTCGCTTTAGGTTCTTGGCTGGTTGCGCCGGTGAGGACGTTTGGGCCGTATTTCGAGTATTTGGTTGAGGTCGAGAGTTTAGTCGATTGTTCTGAACACCAGGAACCGCTTCGGGATGAGTCTGAGGTCCAGAATTCTGGCCAGCTTGAGGTGGCTTGGGAGCCTGGGTAGATTTGGGTTGAGCTTGTCCCATCTGATTCGGGTTTGGCTGCCCGGTCATATGGGGGGCCTGGGCGTTAGCTTGTTGCATTCGACTCAATTGCAAGGCCATCATCTGTTGGCGTTGCTGATGCTGCTGTGGTGTCATTTGTCCTTGTCCTTGAGCTTGGGCTTGTTGTTGGAGCTGGTTGGCCTGATTCCTCATGTATATAGCCCGTATCTGTTCATCGGTTGCTTGTTGCAATTTACCACTGGGATGGGTCCGCATCGTGTGTATCTCTTGGGCAGTAGGCTGTCGCAGCTGACCAAGGCCTGGCATGTTCATACCATTGTTCACAGGTATCATAGGCGCCACAGGGGCAACCATAGCCGGAGGAGCGTTCGGACCCATACCTGGTTGAGCACCTGGCTGCATACCAGCACCCTGACCCTGTTGGCGGTTGCGTACCGCCTGTGTGTAGTGCATCTTCTGGAGATTCTTCACAGCATCGAGGCTCCCCGTTCCTGCAAGATTCGGGTTCTGTGATATCCATTGCTTAAGCTGCCCCCATTTTTTAATTTCTGGTGGACTCCCTTGAGGCATACTGGCATGATTGTGGAAAATCTGGGGAATGTCCACATTGTCCATCTGCTGTATAGTGCGCTGCTCCATCTGTGCAGCATTCGGGCCGACACGCTGTTGCATCTGATTCTGTCGTAGGCTAGCCATTTGCTGTTGTAGAAGCATTTGTTGCTGCGGGTTCATGCCAGGTGCCATAGACTGAGGTGGACGTTGCCCTGGATTACCCATCATGAATTGATTCGCTCCATTTTGAGGATTGAATGCGCCTGGTGGCATTTGCTGACCAGGACGAGCCTGGCCTGGTCCTTGCATTGGCATTGGAGGTCTGCCGCCAGCCATGTTTGCGGCATTCATCTGGCCGGCGCGGGATTCGTGCCATTGCTTTACTACCTCATTCAGTTTGTCCGGCGGCATGGCAGCCAAGGCCCTTTGGGTCTCGGGCGTCATATTCTGAAGCATAGCAGGATTTAATCCGGCAAAGGTCATTCCATTTACTGGTCCAGGTCTGTTCCCTTGCATGAAGCGGGGATCTAGAGGCTGGCCAAATTGGGCATTCGGATTTACCTGAGGAGGTTCTTGATGGGCCATTGACTGTGAAGGCGTCCTCAACGGTGCATTGAGCGTTGCCATTGCAGGGCTCTGTTGTGGTGGATTCGGACCAGGACCCATTCCACCTGGTTGTCCCCGAAGCCCAATCGACTGCTGCGCTTTTTGCTGTGCATTCAGACGTGCTTGTGATTGTTGCTGCTGCTGCTGCTGTTGTGCATGCTGCATTCTTTGCTGTTGAATCTGCTGAGCATTGAACATCTGCTGCTGTTGCTGGGCTCGAGGATTAGGATTTTGCACCATGTCTATGCCTTGACCAGCCATACCCGGCTGTGGAGTTCCATTTCGAGGAGGAACGCTGGCCGGGACGACCATCTGCCCAGCTTCTTGTGCTAGCACGCCCTGCTGTTGCTGTTGTGCTGCAAGATTCTCCATGTTTCCCATGAATGATCCAAAATCCGGGTTCCCACCCACGGATGTAGGTGGTTGATTCTGTCCATTCATAGGGCTGGGGTTCATAGATCGTTGGGGTTGCATCGGAGGCGCAACTGGCCCATTTTGGGCTTGCTGCTGCGAGAGAGCAAGCTGTTGTTGCTGAGCCTGTGCTTGTTGCATGCGCTGGCTTCTTTCCTGTCGAAGTCTGTTCATGGCTTGGTTCCGATAGTACATGAAGATTGGATCTACGCCTTGAGCCTGATACTTGTTGAACTGTGCTGGGTCCATTCTTTGCTGCAATGAAGTTCTGAGCGTGTTCTTCTCCTCCTCTGAAGCCCCAGCCATCAGTCTGTTGGTAAGCTCATTAACGACTGCATTGTCCTGCTGGGTCATGGGGGGTTGACCGTTGACCGGCCTACCACCCATGTTCTGTTGCTGTGGCATGGGAACAAATTGCTGTTGATTTTGTGCCATGTTCTGCGGAGTTCCTTGATTTGGCAGTCCCATAGGAGCTTGCGGTGGCTGTTGTCCTGGAAGTGGAGAGGCTTGCATCTGACGCTGTAGGTGCGAAAAGCCTTGCTGAGGTGGTTGCGGAGGCATGACTCGAGGGGCTTGCCCTGGCATATTGTTCTGGTTCATCATCATTTGCTGCTGAGCTTGAGCTTGTTGGGCCTGTGCCTGCGCTTGAGCTTGAGCTTGTTGGTGGATCTGTTGTTGCATTCCAGCCTGGTTTGCTGCTCGTCGTTCTAATAGTTGCTCCAGTTTCATTTGTACCTCCTGCTTGTAGATTTCCTTGACTTCGTCAGTAATTCTTCTTATCTCAAGCAAATTCCAACACGAACCTTGTTCTGAGATTTGTCAAATATGTCCTTCTCAAACCGAATACCAATTTCAATCATTTTCTGCAGACTTGGAGCATTCGATTGGGTTTGACTAGCCAGGCGGAGATTTCCGATTCTAGTGTTGGATATGTCAGTATAGGACTTCAGGAGTCGAAAGTCTTTGAAATGAAACATGTAGAAGCTCACATGTTGAAAATAAGACCCATGCGTTCATTCGGCATTATCTGCGTTCGCCAACCAGTGAGAGTACCAGTCTGTTGCTGAAGAGTAGAGAAGATCATCGACTGAATCTGAGCGGAGGCGTGAGGATTCTGTGGTTGCCGCTGCTGCATTTGCTGGGGCATCATCGGCCCAGGGCCGCCGCCCATTTGTTGTTGGAAATTTGCTGGATCCATCTCGAGAGCTGGCAAGCCACAATCCTAAGCAAGAGAATGAGTTTTCGGTACAGGTCCACGACCTGACCTACGCTCAATGCTCTGAGCTTTAAAATATGCTGTGTCCGCCCTAACAAGAAATTCGAAAACTTTCGGTGTCGAGACTGGCGGGGACAGACGAAATCTGTATATGGTAGGTGTTCCTCAACAGGCTGTGCCTTGATCGCCCTTCTACGTCGACATAGAATTACAGCTTGTGCTCCGCGAATTTTTGCTCCTGCAAAACGAACATGTGTTTGCGACGCAAGTGGAGCGAACAGGAGTCCTGCTGCGTATCGCGGATTTTGCAGAGTCAGAGAATGAATGGGGCTGAGGTGAAGGCGAGGGTGCGGTCGGGCGGAAAAGTATCTGAACTTTCATTCAATCGATCGGTGATATCGTCAGAGTTAATTACGCAGCTGACTGCAAAGTGAAGGAGGTTCGAGTGTGGTGTTCAGCGAGGTATCGTGAGGAGGTCGCGGCGCATGGACGAGGACAAGATAAAACACCAGGGCAACGCTAGGGTAACAGATCAAAGAGGTGATCTGCCGGTCACTACCACTCCAGGCTACTGTTGGACAGAAAAGAATATCGTGCGAACGTGCTGCGTCCTATCGTACCGTATCTTCTCTTGGAATTCAATGTCGTCGTGCCTCGTCGTGCCTGGGGAATGGTGAAGTGAAAGTGCTTGTTCAGTGGAGGAGGACGGGAGAGACGAAGATGAAGGTCGAGGAAGCGGGCAGGGCACAGGCTCAGCAGGGCACTTGCGATGGCTGATGGGACTCATGGGAGCGCTAGCTGGGGCCCAAAGGAGTTTAGCGACTGTCCAATTATTGATAGTTCTGGAGGTTGTGCACCACATCCATATCCACCCTACCAGGACAGGAATACATACTTCACTTCAAATCATCAAGGGATAGGGTCACGATGTTTGGAGGAAATAGTAGAAGGGAAGTGATCGGCTTTCTTCATCTCTACATATGCAAGTGATTCTGTTCGAAAGAAATATCATGAGAAGAGACTAAACGCTTGCGACCACCGATAGAGATTCGCGAGAAATGCTCAACTGTCGCAAGACAGGATTGGTAACAGCAGGATAGCGGCTGCAGGTAATTAATTCGGTGGTAATTCTTCTCCTCTATACGTGATGAAATACGAAGATATCTGCTGGCTGGAAGTCATCGTTTTTGCGATCGTGGTCATCACCGAGTGAGCCTTGGGCTTTCACAAGTATCTGCTGCTGCTGAATAGGTTTCAGCTTCTGTGTTCCAGCAAAGATATCTGCCCCCCCCCCCTCCCGATAGGACCACGCCGAGAAGAAAAACTGAAGAGGCAAATTGCGCCCCCAGGTTGTCATTTGCAGTTCATTGGGTGTGCCCGTCCAGGCAGGCACGCAGGCGGGCGGGCAGCCTTCCCCCCAAACATACTGAATTTGCTGAAGAATATGAGCGCCCAGTCACTCAGTCGTCTTCCCTGGCAGGTATATGGGCGATCTTGGGAGATCTGGAAGACGACATCAAATCTTTTCAGGACATTTCGAGGGATACATTGGGGATGCAGATGCAGAGAGACGGTAAGCTAGTGATAGGCGCAAGAAGTGGTGGGTCTTCTCCATGCAGAGAGTCCTTGTCGAATCTGTCTAGCCCAAGGGTTTCAGTCTCAGAGCATCGTGATGAGCTATGCGCCGGGACCGCACAAACTCTCCATACTTCCCGATACCACGGATCTGAAGCTCGAATGCACTACAATGTTGCTGGAAGTTAGGATATCCTACCTAATACAATACGTCCTAGAGCCAGGGACGAACCCCAAAGAGTGGAGGGAAAGAGGGCGTTCCAGACTAGGTACTTGGGTACTTGAGATGGATCGCCATCTCACAGCTCACAGCTCGGCCACAACCTGACACCCTTGCCACTTGTCACGCCGTGCTGAAGAAGGGCGAATGACAATGGATGATCGACATGCGGGAAGCTCAGGCGTCGGAGCACCCCTTGGGCAAGGCAGGGTAGGGCAGGGTAGGGCCCTTAGATGAGGCGGTCGTAAGCTAAATGCGACGGACGGTGGAGCCAAGAGGCGAAAGCGCCAAAACTTGAAGGCCCAGACGAGGACCATCTCGTCTCATGGCTTCTGCTTTCGCAAACACAATAATGAACAATATTTTTGAACCCTCAGTTTGGATCTGGCCGTAATAAACTACTCAGCTGGAATGCTTACTGACTTCGGGCAACATCGTCCTCATCCTTGGCGATAAGCCAGGTGGCCAGAAAGCAAACAACGCATCCAGTCCCAGTCCGCCAGTCTAGTCATCCAGGGTTTGCTGTCTGTTAGCGCAAGGCAGGCAGGGGTCATATGCCGCCACGAGAGCCAAAGACTCGACGAGGCTAACAAACCACTGCCGGCTGTTGGCTCCTGGGGTTTGGTTGACTGCAGGTGTTGAACTTGTTCCCTCTACTCGTTGTACAAACAATACTGACTGAGGTACGAGGCCGTCTTCAGAACATATGCCACATCACTTCGTTCGACCCACGATCTTGTCTTGACCGTCTTCTCTGCTTTGGAAATTGGAAGAGAGGGTGCAGATGAGGACCGGGGATCCGGCTGCAAGGCACAAGGATAGGTACGAAGTAAGGCAACGACATGACATCGCACTGACCTCCAGTCCTCTACAGTAAGGGGGATTGGCGCGGGACCCCCTCTATCTCGAGATCTCAACCTCTGGTATCTGGAGTCTTGACTCTGCTTGATCGCGCAAAGAACTTGGAATATACTGAAATCTCCTCGAGCTAAGTCGTGTACTGCTTCACACATATCGACCCCTTTAAACGGAGGCTGCACACAAAATCATCTAGCGGGCCAGTAAAGCGTTCTGTACAACCGCGCATTACCTAGGTACCTTCTGTTCAAGATGTACTCATCATCGCTGTCCTTGAAGAGGAGATCGGATGCCCCAAAGATTGGGACAGGAATTTGTACTTTCTCTGACTTAAGGAAATTGAGTATGGACTTTGGACACATGCTGCCCGTTATATTGTGTTGTCAAAAATTATTGATGCTCCAACAGATTCCACAAAGTTCAGATGATAGTCAGAACTAGCAGGCCTAAATTAGGCGAGGCTCCTTCCATTCGTGTCTCCTGACTTCTCCAACGGCATGCATTTCTGCATCCATCTTCGAACAGTGTTGCAAATATTTCTACAAACCAATCTGTGCAAATACACGTGATTGAGAATGCCGCAACCTGCTGGATGTAGAGCTACAGGCTCACGGCACAAGAACAAGCTGGATAATTATGAAGCAAGCCTCGAAACAGAACCGCAGGCGCAGTGCCGAGTAAATCTCCTATCGATGGCAATGACAGGTACTTCCTTGGAAGTAGAAATTCGTTACGAAATGCGGGAAGCATGGGGAAACATCAATCAGGTGTCAAGACATTTTCATTACATTGTGCCCACTCCATCTGTATCGCCAATACTTGGATGTCCCTGTTGTTGTTGATTTTGTTCGTTCTTGACTTTGCCCTTTTCAAAGCTGCTGGGGTCGGCCTTGATGAGTACTCGTGTATGATTTCAGCTGTCGTCTGAAGTCGTCCAGTGTACGCGCCATATTTCAGCGAAGTAGATGATCAGAGCTTGCTGAGCTTGGGCTAACGTCTCGTGCCTCACTGCGTGCATTCTTGACATCTAAATATGTTGTTCAGTTACGGCCACAAGACTGACAAGCTTTCCAGACTCGATTCGGCACCTGGCAGGGAAGCAACCTCCCACACCAGAAGCCCTTTTGAGCCTCGAGCTCAATTACCTACGTCCTACAATGCGCACTCAGACAAGCCATCAAGCAAGTCAAACGCTTTCCTGTTACTTTATATCAACAAGGATATTCCAGAAGCAGACAGTGGTATAGCAATGGCAGTTTATATCACCCTTTTATCCTTCATGCTGGCCCATGTTTAGGTATCTTATATTAGTAACGGATATTACTACACCACAGCTCTAAGATAACGATTTGAGAGCCATATCTTGGGCGAGGACAGAATCTCATGCTTTGGAAGGTATCGCAAGAGTCAACTCAAAACCGTACGAAGTGATCGCTGGCCGCCCCACTTATTTAGCTGCAAGACAAAACGAAGATCATCCCCCGTTCAGCGTTTTGGAGATAAGTTCTGTGCCTGCATATCTTCGCAACTCCGCAACTGACCTATGGCGTAGCTCAGTCAATGTCAACATGCTAATCACGACCCCTGAACGGGCAACCTACAGATCTTCTCTTATCTTCCTAAAGCTAGCTCTCAGAACTGCCGAGAATGATTGACGTAAGGATAAGTCATGGGGACTACATACCCCAAGAGGTGAACGATTGGTGCTCTTGAAGCAATTCCGAGTTTACTCCTACTTGAAGGCTATCCCACTTTTGCATCTTTGCCCTGTGCATGTCTTTATCTATGACTTTTGAGATTGCGAAGTTAAGTGCTCTCCTATCTCGACAACTTCTGCGGCCGACGGCATGTTGTAGCAACAATGATGGTTGTGTTGATGTCATTCAACAGCGGAGAAGACCTCCTGCGAGTGATCCATGATGATCTTCAAGATCATATAAATTCCACTGCCCCTATCTCTTTTCCAAAAGGCCGACCATATTCATCAAATCCAAAGCCTGGATCTCGATACTTAAAATGTCGACTAACCAGATTGCTCCAGTACTGCCTCAGGGAGCTGGGTATGGTGTTGTTGTGGGCATTGGGGTATGTATGGAGATCCCTCACAAACTTCCGAATGATCGCCCCTCGACAGCCTGCTTGCTTGAGACGATACAGCTTGATTCTGACTTAACAATAGTTCTTCTTTGCATTTCTCATGGCCGGGATAACATATATCCAAGTATGTGCCAGATTGACCGCAGTACTTCGAATTCTGATGGTAGAAAACAGAATCGATACACAAAGTATTCTACCAAAGGAAGCGAAGAGTTCAATACGGCAAGTCGGAGTATCAAGTCGGGCTTGATTGCAGCTGGAATAGTGTCAGCTTGGACCTGGGCTGCGACTCTCTTACAGAGTAGCACTGTTGCCTACCAATATGGCATAGCTGGTCCCTTCTGGGTATGTTCTCTTTGTCATATCTTCGTGCCGCTATAGCTGACATGTCCGTAGTGTCAGTCATGACTTCAAAATATTATGTTAGACTTCTACTAACGTTCATCCCAGACGCTGCGGGAGCTACAGTTCAGATCTTTATGTTCGCGGTTCTGGCTTGTAAGGTCAAGCAGAATGCACCAAGATGCCATACGTTCCTCGAAATTATCCACTGCCGCTACGGACGACCTACTCATGTAGTATTCATCTGTTTCGCTTTGCTCACTAACATTCTTGTCGCAAGTCAGTTGCTGCTCGGAGGAAGTGCCGTTGTCACAGCACTCACTGGCATGAATGTTTACGCCGCGATATTCTTGATTCCTTTTGGAGTCTGTGTGTATGTTGTCTTGGGTGGACTGCGCGCGACTTTTCTCTGTGAGTGTTCTCGGGAACTCTCAAAACTCAAGATGATCTTGCTTGCTGATATTAACAGGTGACTATACGCATACGTTCATTGTCCTGATAATCATCCTATATTTCATGTTCTCGGTCTATACATCAGACGCCCTGATTGGATCTCCGGCAGCCATGTTCGAGCTTTTAGCAGAAGCTTCCAAGGCAAGACCAGTGGCGGGCAACCAAGATGGCTCTTATCTGACTCTCAAGTCAAACTTTGGCCTTGTATTTGGAGTTATTCAACTTTGCTCAGGAATGGGGACTGTTTTCCTGGATCAGGGTTACTGGCAGAGGGCTATTGCAAGTCGACCCACCACTGCTGTTCGCGCCTATATCATGGGAGGCATAGCATGGTTTGCCATTCCGTTCGGTTTTGTAAGTGCTCCATAGAATTTGGCACAATTCAAAGCTAATAACATTCAGGCAACAACTTTAGGTCTCGCAGCAGTTGCCCTCACCAACAACCCAGCATATCCGACTTATCCAGATGACATGACCACGTCTCAGGTTTCGTCCGGATTATCCGCACCGTTCGCAGCTGTCGCCCTCCTAGGAAACCATGGCGCCGTCGCGCTCCTGCTTACCCTCTTTATGGCCGTCACATCTTCAAGTTCGGCAGAACTCATCGCCGTATCTTCAGTTTTCACGTTCGACGTCTATAAAATGTACATGAACCCATTAGCATCACCAGAGCAGCTGATCAGAGTCTCACATATCATGATCTGCGTCTTTGGCGTGGTCATGGCTATGTTCGCTTGTATCTGGAACGCCATAGGCATTGATCTAGGCTGGCTGTTCTTGACGATGGGACTGCTGATTGGTGGTGCTGTTTTTCCAGCAGCCCTAACGGTGTGTTGGAAGAAACAATCTAGCAACGGGGCTCTATTCGGAGCGTTGGGCGGTCTTTCTGCAGGGCTCACAGCTTGGCTAGTCACAGCCAAAGCACTCTATGGAGAACTAACAATCACAACGACCGGATCTTCGTACCCTACGTTAGCAGGAAATCTGGCAAGTGTTCTCACAGGTCTGGGTCTAACTCTTGTCATCTCTTCCATCAAGCCAGATAACTTTGATTGGGAAGTCACACGCGGGATCAATGCTCCGGCAACTGAAGGTATGCCCTCCTCAGAACCTTCTAGCGGCGAGCAAAGCCCCCCCAGCGGTGTACAAGACTGGGAAAAGCATGCTGCGTGCACGGAAAATAAGAATCCACCCAAACTTACTCACAACACCTCATGCCAAATCAAGAACGAAGAGCAGCGAGAAGCACTCGAAGACGAAGCCATACTGGAAGATCCAACTCTTCTCCGTGGCGCATTCCGGTTTGCCGTTGTATCAAGCATCGTCCTTACGCTTCTGATGGATTTTATCATCCCTATGCCGATGTTCTTCAGCCATTATATATTCTCGAAAGGGTTCTTTATAGGTTGGATTGTGATCAGCTTCATCTGGGTGTTTTGCTCGCTGGCGATCTGTGCGTTATTGCCTATTTGGGAGGCCAAGACGTTCTTTGTGGACTTTTGGAAGGAGCTTGTAGATGGTAGGAGGCAAAGGAAGATGGTTGTTGCTGGTAGGTCTTAGAACGTTGATACCGAGAACGTAGCTTTTGGTATACACGCCCTCTACATCTGGTTGATGGTTTAATTTGGGTGACATTACCAGTTGGTGCAATTGGAAAAGCATGGAGAGTGAGAGGGGCAGCCTAATCAAGCAGAAATACCATGCAATACCAAGTTGAGTAAGTATCTATTTGAAGTCCAGGTGTTTTGACTTATGGAATGACGTTATTCTTTCTCATGGAAAGCAAGAACACTACACGCTGAAAGTTGGGAGGGAAGTTGCAGCGGAATGTCAACTGCTCTCAGATCATGTATAGATCGCTGCAAAGCACTTTCTGGAAATCGACACCTTTGGCACAGTGGTATCATCTGAGCTGAGGATTGTCAGGGTAAGCTGCTTGTCCTCTCTCCGCATCGAACGAATGCAAGAACAAGAATTGAGAACATTGCAGATCAAGATTCTTGCAAAGCTCAAAATTACTCACCACTAGTGTACGCTTCGAGCTTAGTTACCTAAATTAGGCAGCTAATCTCCTGGCACGGCGATGCCCGAGGGTTCAAGTCTAAGTGGGTCGTTTGTTTGTCAACATCGCGAAAGCACTAGCGTGGCTCACCCCAAAGTCAACACCAGAACGCCACCTCCAAACACAAACAACCTCCACAATTTAATTTGACTTCACCACACAGCATAAACTGATACCCTCTTCTCCTCGGAACAAACAGTCAGTATCATTGCTTGGTATAACAGTAACGAATCGCCAAGTATGGCGCCGCAACATCACTATCTACCCAACCCTCCAGACTTCAATGGAGATGTTTTGGCGGTAGTTGATGCTGAATGGCGTGTATATGCAGCCAGAGAGAAACTCTGCTCAAGATGGGTAACGACTTGGAATTTGCAGGGACAAAAGCGAGTTCAGCTTCAGAAGGATGATGGTCGGGGTTCAAAGTACAAACTCAACTACCAATATCCGGATGCCTCTGGCTACATCAGGATGTGGGCCACAACAGATCATCCAAGCTTGCTCATCCTCACAGTTGAAGATAGTGAGGACCCCTTCTGCTTGTAGCTGTTGGTCTGCTAAGTTTATCATGCAGTGGCCGAAGCTGTCTACCGTCACTATTTAGCGCGTGACGATGAAGAGAACGCGCAGAAGATCTTCTGTAGAAGATTTGGAGCCAGGTACATAGGTACAAGGGAGGAAGATCTGAATGTATGCATCTTCTTGACTACAGGTTTCTGTCTTGAATATCTCGAAAGATCCTTGTTTCGCCATATATCAAAATCCATTCGCTGAGTCAATAGCTAACTGTTACCTTGCCTAGTGGATCATTCAAAGAATCAAGCTTCGAACCAAGGAAGCAGCCCAAGGAGTCTTACCAGTCCTTCAACGAGAGCTTACGACTGCTGCCAATGGCACTACCCACGCCACTTCAGCCCGTAATCCAGGCCCTGTCAGTCATACAGCACCAGCTACACCATCGCAAAGCCTTTGTACAGCCCCTCGTGGTCGTCAGTCTACCTCCAAATTAGTTTCAGCTCGACCCCCGCAGGCGACACCTTTGCAGAGTCATCGTATAACCCTGACATCCGCTACTTGCCAGACCGCAATGACCACTCCTCGAGAGCCTGATTCTGACTCAAGTAGCAATTCGGGCGACACAAACCACACCCTTGCAGAGAGGACGCGTAACTTCTTTATCTACTCCTACCCGAGCCACAGTTACTCCAGCCAGAAAAGCATCGAGTCCAGCTCGTGACTTTGAGAGCCCCCCCGTCGAGTCAAGAAAGAGAGGACAAACCGGTTCAATGGATTTCAGCGAGAGAGTGTCTAGCCGGCCCCGAATCACCGACTCACCCGAGTTGACCTCATCTAATGTTACTCCCACACGAGCCACCAGCAACAGCCTGGCTCAATCTAATTCTGCCAAAGGCTTTGTCAATAGCACTGGGATGCCAAACAGATTGTCCACTAAGACTGCTACACCAAGCAATGCTGGGTCCCGAAGTAATGCTAATTTTAGCATAGTTTCGCCGTCTAGATTTTTGGGAAAGGCTCCTCGAACTGGACTAGCGTCAGATGCCGTGCTCTCAAGCATGAAACATCGTCAGCAAAGTAGCCCAGGACGTGCAGTAACCTTTAATGATCTGAACACTACTACTGGGGAGCCTGGAGCGGACCGCCCTCGTTACATGGGGACTGCACGAAGACCAGAGAACAAGGAGTACATTGGATCGCCAAAGACCATCAAGAACCTTGGAGATACTATAAGCAAGTTGGACTTATCTCGCGGGAAAAACAAGACGGCCACGTGTAAGCCAGACATTGACAGTGGGATCATGGGATATTCCAAATCAAGCGGTATGAAGCAAGGCGGAAGAGAGGGTCACGACACGCCCAGAGACTTGTCAACGAGAATTATCAAGTCTTTGAATTCTCAAAGTACTGGCGCTTCAGGGTCGGATGTACCTCTGGCACACGAGACCTCAAAGGTTCGAAAGAAGGGAAACACTCCTGAAACTATGCCTGGCTCGCCTTTCAATGACAACAAGAGCGCCGATGCTGCGTATTCAAAGGGATCTCCATTGCAAATGGGCAAGCCGTCTGACAATGGTCGCATGGCCAATGCAGGGGACTCGCTCAAGAGTGTCGAAGAAGGTCTGGCAAATGATTCGACGAAGTCCCAAGATCCGTTCGTACAACCTGTTCCATCCGCAAGCAACTCAAAGATGGGTCCTGTAATTGGTAGCGGATCTGGGACCCCAAGACTCTCGCATTCGACAGATGGCAAATCTTCTTCTGTTCCCCAAGAAACGCGCTCAATGGTATTGGGATCGCAGTTCGGACCAGCTCCGCCTTCATTGCCAGGAAACAGCAACCGGACTGCTTCTAACCCATCTGTCCACCCTGGATTGCATTTTAGGAAGAGACCTCGAGGCGATAATCGATACGAGAAGAAGAAGCCGGTTGACTCCACCGCACACCTGTATACTGGTAATCCTGAGCCCGAGAAGTATTCGGAGGAGTGGCAAGCGAGGCAGCTTGGATTAGGACTATCTTCGGACGCAGCAGCAGGACAAGGAGGTCAATCGTCAAGAGCTGCAAGCAAGACAAACACAACTGCATCCTCTGGCCTCAAGAACGGACAATCGTCTTCCTCCGTCGGCAAGACTTCAGCACTTCCACCGAAAGGTTCTGTTAGTACTTCGCAAGCTGTTCTTAGCCAAAAGACTAGGCAGATCGTCAATAATGAAGGTTCGACCTCCGAAACTACAAACCCAGATATCTTGAGACATGGTGATAGGGTAGTCTCCAAACCAGTAGCCACAGCTAAATGCAACGTCCATACTTCCTCGAGCACTTTGCTATCCAGTGAGGACACAAGCTCTATAGCTCGTGCCAGTGGGGGCTTTTATGCTGGGAATCGTGGTGTCTCTGGACCTGCCGGTTACAATAGTTCTGGCACTATCGACCGCAATCTTACAGGGCTTACAGGCTCTGCCAACTCATATTTCCCCGGGACAACCCTTCAAAAATCCGGTGAATTGAGGTCGATGGTCAACAAACCTGCCTTTGCTCCACCTCGGAGTTCCGCTGAGGTAAGTAACCTGGGCGGTATGGCGAATAACAATATATCAAACAATTTGATACCCACTGGACCTCACAACGTATCTCAACCAAGCGGCACAGGCATCATCCCGGGCAGCAACATCCCATCGAAAGCACCTCCCACTGGACCTCGCAGCCCCTCTAGTTCTGGCTACTCGCCTGCCATGACCAACAGCGGTACTCCCGCAAAGGCCACTCCCACCGGACCTCGCAATTCCTTTGGATCAAACTACCCAAGTGGCACTCCTACCAAGGTAATTTCTGGTTGGGAAGACCGCGGTCCTCCAATCAGTGGTGGCAGAGACTCACGCCCTGGTCCTCCTTATGGTGGTGGTGACACTTACAGACCCTACCACGCTGACTCAGATGATCTTCGACGTGGTCGACCTGATGAAGGCCCTTCTGATCATCGTAGCCCTCAGCGACGTACCTCCCATTTCAATGATTTCCGGGTTCGCTCTGGTTATGATGATCGTTACTACGATTCTCGCTACAGACACTAATTGGAAACCATTGATCTTCTTCCAGGAATTTGGCAATAAGAACGAAGAAACAAAACTTTGGTATTGGAAGATGTTGCTGTTCGAGAGAGAATCCGAAGAAGAAAGCATTGCGTATTGTACCACTATATTATTGATTATGGACGTCGACTTCACTGAAAGTCAGTCCGCACTGCCACTGGCAAGCGTTGAACATTCGAGACAGTATCACAAAATAAATGAATTTGCAAAGTACCAACGCTTTTCCATTACATATCGTACAGTGCCCGTAATCGTGACAATATTTACTTCTTCGCCTCCTTCTTCGCACTATCTGCTAACTTCTCCAACTCGTCAGTCTTCTTGTTTAGAACATCCTGCACATCCTTGAAGGCCTCCTTTAGAATCTTTTCCGCATCATCACCCCTCGTCTTGGCGACTTCCTGGAGCTTCATCAACTTTGGCAGAATCTGATCTCCTCCAGGAATCATCTTGGCGTATTGCTCGATATTCTTTCCGAATCCGCTCTGCTTGGCCTTCTCGCCTGCCTGCTTGACATAGTCCTGCAAGCTATCGATGTTACCTGACGAAACCGCATCCTTGACCTTCGCGAAGATCTCACTGACGTTCCCTTGCTTCAGCGCATCTGCATTCTCCTCAACCAACTTCTTGACTTCAGGACTCTTGTCGAGATATGGCTTGGCTTGTTCGAGACCCTTCTTCCAGGCCTCATCTCCCATTTTCCTGACTTTCTCAGTCTTCTCCTCAATCAACTTCTTGACCTTGTTAATCGTCTCTACCGAAACACCACCCTTGACAACATCCTTGATCTGCTGATATGTCTGGTCCAGTTCCTTCTTCGCCTCGGGTCCATATGAATCTGCCATACCCTTCAATTGATCGAGACCACCCCCAAGCTTCTCCTTCAGCTCCGGGTGCTCATCAATGATCTCCCCAGCGGAATCCTTGGCGAGCTCTCCCAATTGGCTCATTGTCTTCTCGAGAATGGACCAGGCCTTGACGGCAGTCTCCATACTCAAGCCGGACTTTGTGGCAGCCTTCAATTCCTTGTAGGCATTGTTCACAATCTTGTCGACCTCATCGCCGTGCTTGGCTTGTACCTTGTCGAGGTCGTTGAATGCAGAATCGACATATGGTTTTGCGCCAGGAATGAAAGCAGCATATTCTGAGTGACGAGAAAGTTAGCGTATGCTTAATGACAGATGTTACATAACGATTTGAGATGCCCAAAAGCATTGAAGAAATTCTAGCAGAGAAGATGAGACATACGGCTTGTTGTGGAGCGAAGCCATTTCAGAGCTTCATTTGGCTCTGGGGCAGAATCTTGAATGCCCTGGGTGAGCTTCTGGAGCTGGGCTTTGCTGGTTGAAGCTGCATTTACGATCGTTTTGGCACCTGCAATTGAAACATTAGCACTGACGCAATTGGATGTCTCACGACAAGTCAGGATTTCATGGTTTTCCAAACTGACCAGAAAAGTAGTAATAGCCGTAACCAGCCTGCTTGTTGTTAGCTTGAATTGATCTCGAACATTAAATCGAGCATGATTGAAGCTCACCAAGAATACAAGACCACCTCCGGCCAATCCTCCAACCAGGCCTGAAGCACCGCCAGCTTTTGCAGCTTGTTGATTTGTAGTCTGGAAACGAACTTGACGAGAGGCTCGTAGTGGCGTCCGCGCAGAGCGAGCGACTGCTCTAGTGGCTGTTCTTGAAGCAAACATTATGAAAGATGGATGTCTTTGGTGTTTGAAATCGAATTGACTTTTGAGAGAAGTTTAAGAGGAAGAGGGGAGCTCTGTCTTTGAAAAAAATCTAAATCTACCTGACCAGAGCTAAGGGAGAGCTTGGTTTCCTGTCATGTGAATGTTGAGAGGGTGGCGGGAAGGGAAACAAGCCACAAGAGCTGTCTGTAAAGCTGTGTCGTCATGTGGGGAAGTGAGACCTACGTCATCGACTTTTTGATCCTGGTACCTGCATTTTAAATTTCTTCAAGAACTAAAAGCCGTGAAGGTCGAGGGCAATATAGACACTACGTATGGGGTTGAGGATATACTCCCGAAATTCAACTGTCGTTCTCTTCGAACATGAGTTATTGGTGGTGGAAGGGACAAGGCGATTACCGGCCAGGGGGATCGACAAAGTGTGGGGTCACTCGTTGGCGGACTAAGCGAGGCATGGTACGCCATGCGGTGGAGGTTTATTGACAGTTCACTAAACTGCACAACCTGAAGAATGGATGTCGTTATATCTGTAGGTTACCGGTTTGCTCGTACGAGCTATCGGTATCAATGATTTTTCAGACCGAAATTTTTGTCAGCCGTCAAAGCACTTTACAAAATCAACTCCATAAGCTCCCAAATTTTAAACTCAACATAAAATCCGATCCGATTCAACAATGAACAGCCGAGCGGTAGTCTCTAGAAATAAATGGGGGCATCTTCAAATGGGCACACGCCCGAGGCCGGTACTGGCTGTGCTGTGAACACCTTCTTTGTTTAGACCAAGTTGAGCACTCGCGTCGTTGTTATCGACCTGGGCTCCCAAATCAGGCCAGAGACAGCCCCACAAGTCGCGAAAACACTTGATTGAATATTAACTTTCGTCTAGTGTTTAGCATTTGATCACAGGGATTATGACAAATTGGTACTTCGGTCTCCTTGCCCGGAATAAAACAATCATATCGTATCACTTGATGACACCATATAGGAAGAGGTGCTTCGGACAGAAATTTCGCCATCGTCTTCCACATCTCTCGTCTTCATCTTTCCAGTCATTTCTCCAGTCATGTCTTTGTTCAAGATCTTGGTACTTGCTGCCAGTCTGACCTCGCTCGTTTCAGCATTCGATCCTCAGCTAGATTTCAACTCATTCGTTGAAGTCGAGAATCGAACTCTTGATGAGCTGTATCAAGCTGCTTTGACAGAAGGAGGAATGGTTACGGTCTAGCATGGTGGAGGTGAGAAGAACCAGCAGGATGGACTCAAAGCTGCTTTTGAAACTCGCTTCCCCGGCCTTACCATGAACATCACTGTGAATCTCAGCAAGTACCACGACATCAACCTGGACCAGCGTGAGTACCCATACTCGGTTCCACCTCTTCATACAACTCCCCCCAGCATCCAACTCCCTAAGACTTACTACCGCCACTTTTCTTCTGACGCTTGTTAATTACTTCTCTATACAGAGCTTGCAGCAGGCAATGTGTATGTCGACAGCATCATCCTGCAGACTCTGCATGATTACCCGAGATGGAAGAGCCAGGGTGCACTTCTTCCCTACAAGCCTCTTGGATTCGAAAGTGTGTAGTAGCTGCTACTTCGATTTCTTGAATACTAACAGAGTATTAGGTATCTACGAAGAATTCAAGACTCTGACGCTTACTATACCGGCTTTTATGTGTTCAGCTGGTCTAACAGCTTTTATGCTAAGTACCTCAATGGGACAACACCTATCGAATACACCGATTACATTAAGCCCGAGTTCAAAGATAGACTGGTTCTCACATACCCAAATGATAACGACGCAGTCCTATATCAATTTGATCTCATGTAAGCCCCCCCCGTATTGACGCAAAGCGAGGTACAGGATTGATCTTGATAAACAATAGCATGAAGCAGTACGGCTTGGCATGGTTTGAAGTACTACTAGCTCAAAATCCAAGATGGGTCCGAGGGACTGCGACTCCGCCTGCTCTCATTATGAGCTTGAATGGTACCTATGCAGCAATCTCCAGGTCAGCCGTAGGTCTTCGTGGCTTCGGTCCAATCAATGTCACGTTCCCTGTTGAGGGCCAATTCGTCTCATGGCCACAGACTGGCGCCATACTCAAAGATTCACCTCACCCAGAGACTGCTAAACTGCTTCACTCGTGGATCCTGAGCAAGGAGCACCAAAATTCTACAGGGACCTGGTCGGTGAGAAAGGATATCGCTCCACCAGAAGGTTTTCCGTCTATTCTTGAGATGCCGGGGATTGATACCACGAAGTTCGCGAAGTGGATATCTGACCGAGCTGCTGTTGAGAGACTTCGATTCTTCTTCGAGACTCAAATTGGTAGTGCTCAAGAGCTGTCTCCTCTCATTGACGATTTGTAAGTGGCTGAAACTGTCTGCGCGAACTTCAAATCCGCAAATGCTCAGATGTGTGTACAAATTGAACAATGTAAATAGATCTAACTGTTTCTTCGAGTTGATCATCAGCCTTGGAGATATCACGGCCCGCAGAAATAGGTAGCAATATAACCTCCCCGTAATTCCCTGCAACGATCATGATATTCCCCCGCTCGGGGAGTCTTCCAACGTAGATCATCTTGAACGTCAAGTTCTGTGCGCAAGTTGGACAAGACTAATAATTCCGTTCCGGGAGTTTAGTCTCAACGCCATATCATTGCGGATGCTGAATGAGATGGTAGGCGTCGACCAAAAGCACCGATCCCATGTTGAAAACAGATGATCTGCCGACTAGGAAGAGAAAGCTAGACATCGTGGATGAGTTTATTCATATACATTGTAGAGGCTGATGTACCTGATACGCCGAGTCTTTGGTAAGTCATGTTTCATCTCGTGGTGTATAATGGAGGAATGGGAGGAATGCCTATGATGACTTGGAGGTTCGGGGTCAGTCTAAAGTAAACAACCACTTAAGCGAGGTAACAAGGGTAAGCAGGACACCACTAGCCGGGGACCACCGAGTCATGGGCACTAGAGCCGAGTGTGTTAACACCCGGTGAGCCAACCATTCAGAACTAAAGTTCTACTTCTAGAGCTTGGATATATATAACTACTAGCTAGCACAAACAAGTTCTGGAATATGCACGCGCAATGATCCACGGGGACGAAAGTCTACCCTCCTCTAGGATATCGATGCCCTGAAATGCAATCATGCCATACGCATCATCAACTCGTCATCAGTTCATTACACGTTAAAGCTGATCCCCATCTCCTCACTTGCCCTCCCCAAACAACTCCCATACACTCTTCGGCGCTTCATAATCTCCCACACTGACACCCTGATACTCCATATCCAGCCCAAACGCCTTCGGCCCACCCATCTCTAATCCCCGCTTTGTAGTCCACATCGGTGGCGCCCGCAGTGCAATTACGCTGACACGAAGCCCATACTTGTAGTCCGAGATTCCCAACGGCGCACCATTCGCTTTATCCAGAAAGGTAATAAGATCTGGACACACAGCGAGGACTTTATCAGCTTGTCCTGGGGTCTGCAGAATAGCGCTGAGGTTTTCGTTTTCGAAGTCCACGAGCAGAGATGTGACGGAGTCGGATGCGGCGGGTTGGCTTTCGGAGAATGCTTCGAGGAGGACGCTGCCGCGGGTAAAGCCTTCGGCGACGTGACGGGTGACGGAAATTATTTTGCCGGTGAAGAGAAGGATGCCGTGTTCGGTGGTGAGGAGGGACGTTACGGGGTCTTGTTTGAGGGAGCGAGAGAGAGCGATGGAGCGGCCGATCATCCAGGCTAGGACTCAATTAGTAAGAGCGTACCGGAGAGGAAGTGAGAGATTCACCATGAGAGAAACTGTTCTTCGGTAATGCCCTGGCTTCAACACCATGAACTGGATTGACGCACATTCCGGAGAGGGAGCCGAGGTCTGTGCATGCTTCTCGCATGAGATCTTCTGCGTGGAGATTATCGCGAGGGTTGGGGAACATCTTGGAACTTGTCAGCAATGCATGAACTACAGTGGGGACGAAAATTACCATCGTATTCCCGACACCATCTGCCACGGCAGCAGGGGCGATGGGGATGTCTTCCAGACACCTGACTGTCTGCCAGACTTTTGGATACGCTCTAGCTACGAGGTCGGAATCTAGCGCGCTCTTGTTAAATCGATGAGCAGCGAGTAGAGCCTCGAAGGCGTTCATGCCTCCGATCTCGTTGGGGATCACGGCGTCAAAAGTCGAGATGCCAGCTGCTTGCATTACACCTTTCATGGCGTCGGTGACTCTATACTTATGTCAGCTAAGCTCTGATCTAGATGTTTGTTGACTTACTCATTCAACCCCGGGATACGTTCAAGGTACACAGTTGGTGACCCCTTTCGCAGCCAGTTAGCATATTTTGATGTGATAAATATGTGCATGCTTACCATAAACCCAGCGACTAGGACCACAGCGTCATCTGGAAGTGTATCTTGCCGCATGATAGTGATATCCTCGCCATTTCTTAGAGCCAGCAAACATGCCACATAAGCAGGATATGGCTCGCCACAGCTTCCAACACCTAGTACTCCTGTACCATCCTGGAGGAATTGAAGATCAAGCTCTGACAAATACCAAAGATCGCCCTCTATTCTCGGCCGATATGCATTGATATCGATGTGTTCCGTAACCTCGTAAGAAGATCCCTTCGTTGCAGCTGACGAGTCGCCAGTGTTGGCTTTCCTCAAGAACGGAATCGAAGGTTTCTCCAAGGCGTCGCTGGTGATGGGTGAGTCAGGCGAACTATGCGTTTCTTCGTATCCTTCCACCAAGTCTCCTACAACCCTGACCAATAGTCGAGTTGCTCCATTTGTCACGTATGAGACGGGCACAGCATCGACTTCCACGACCTCTATCGTTTTGCTGTTGCCACCAGCTGCCACACAGCGTTCGATGGCAATTGCTTTTGCAGTTTCTATCTCTTGATCGATTGTCCTCGAACCTGGAACGACTGTCATATCAACTGCACCGCTGATTTTCCCGATCTGTATGATATTAGCATCCCTCAATATGACCGAAACTTTTGGTTCCTACAGCAGCTCCGACCGCATTAGCGACCTCAAGATATTCCGGCCTGATGACTTCCCCAACACCAGCAATCTTTCCCGGGATGATGATGCTTCCTCCTCCAACCAGAATAACTTTCGCATCTCCTTGTTTCGTCTTGACGATATCGATTGCTTCCTCGAGAGCTCTTTGAATCTCGTGTAGAGCAGAAGTCTTGATGTGCGATGAAACATTTTCTGTTGCGCCAGCATCCTTTGAAACAAGATCGGTTGCCTAATCCAGTCAATTTGTATCGCATGGTGTTCTTTCGATCACTCGACCTACTGTCAATGTTTTACCACCGAAAGAGATGCCCTCCTTCTCAAGTGCTGCTCCAACAGAATCAGGGCCGACGGTAGTTTGAGCTCCATTGACTCTAACCAGTGATCCTCCTCCCAAAGCAATACTGCGAACATCGGGAATTGTGAAGTTCGTCCTCACGCCAGCAATCTTCACGAAAGCTGCAGACTGTCTCGGATACCCAGTTTTCAACAAGGCGCAAATATCGGTAGTTGTTCTGCGAACTTGTTAGCGTCGGGAAATTTAGACCAGGGTTGGACACTTTTACCCTCCCACATCGACGACAAGGATCTCGCGATCATCTGACGTATCGGAGGTCTGTAATTTGGCTAGTAAAGCCGCTCCACGCGCGCTGTTCGTGGGTCCGGAAGAAAAGCATCGGACTGGGTACTCGGCAGCTGTGGAAGCCTTGCTCAAGGTACCGTCATTTAGTGTGATATACAGTTTGCATCTTCCGAGTTTCTGTACGGCGTATCGAAATCCATCAATCACATGTCCTGCAAATCGTCGTAAACTGGCGTTCAGGATGCTGGCATTTTCTCGCTCGAGAAAGCCGAGTCTGCCGATGGCATAGGAGCATGAGATATCGTACCCGGGCCCAAGTTCTTCAGCAAGTATCTTCCGAGCCTGTTCTTCTTGTCTCGGGTCTGATGGAGAATATATGCCAATAACAACCACGCTGGTAATAGATTTTGACCTAATGATCGAAGCCTGCTCTTTCAATTGATCCACATTCAGTGGCAGTATTAGTGAACCGTCAACTAGCTGCTAGTCAGTACCAATCTCTGAAATCTTCCAATAGCCGAACAAGTTCGTTGTCTTGAGTAAGCGTCGATGTTAGCAGAAACATACCTTGATATCCACCGTCAACATATCCAAAGTGTCCTTCCATCAAAGCTCGAAGTTTGGGAGGGAAGTCCACGAAGGGCGGCGAGCCCCGCGAGTATGGCCCACATAGTCGAATAATTGCAACTTTGTCCAACTTGCTCGAGTCTTGCTCTAGGACAGCATTGACAAATTGCTAGAGAGGAGATCAGCATCCCTTGGGCTCGTATACGTAGCTGCTGTGAGCGGGGTTTGTAATGCTTGGTAATGACTTTAGTCCGAGGTCTTGCCGCTGTACTTGCAGCTTCCACACTTTTTGCATGTTCGGAATAGCATCAAACTGTCCCTTCCTGCCTCAAAGTTGCTTTGTGAATGAAGAGCTGTTACGTACCGTTGTACCAATCTTCACGGATCCCACGTGATTAGATGGTATATTTGCTTTTTGTACGACAGCGGCAATTGCGCGTTCCACGCCTTCCTGAATATCTGTCGTGGTTGGAGTTTTGTACCACGCGAGGACTTCCTCATTCTGTAAGATAACACTAAAACCTGATCAGGATTGTCCAGGGTTGGAAAGATAACACCCCTCACCTGTCTGTGTTTGTGCCACCGACGTCAATTCCAATGATACATGAAGCTGGCTTGGGAGGAGGCATAGTAGCCTCGACGTAGATTGGCCCTTCAGAGGCCTTGAATGTGGCTGGTGGCGACATTGAAGTACATTCCGATGTTTAAGAAAGAGGGAGAGAGCAGCCTGCTGGTTTTGTACAGCATTGCAGGATCAGGTGGATCGTGAGAATGAGATGCCCGTCGGCTGGGTTCGCCATGCATGTTTCCCATAAGTCACGAAAAATTTCCATCGCCTAGATCAGATGTACGTCCAGTCCACTGCTTTCGGGCCACATGGACTGCAGCAGTGGGATCTTAATGGGTAAATTTAAGCCTTTCACCAGTAATTGCTACTACCGAAGGCAAATTTTATTTGCCTGTAACGTTGAAAGCAACAGAATTGTCATGACGGCGCCGCAACGGATCGCTGCGTGGACTCGGATGGAGTCGTTGGCGACGGAGATATGACTCGGAAAATATGGACCAGATACACTTCCAGAGGTGAACTTTGAGTCAGTTACAGGGAAAGTGGCGACATCATGCACGTGGCCAGAGTTTCCCCGGGAAAACCTGCCACAAGAGGAAAGTTAGACGAGGATTCTTTTACCGACCAGTAAGAGTCCTGAATGTGTTTTTTCTGTTCTCTGTCTTACTGCGCACTGGAGAAAGGCGCTCTGGGGTCTGGAGGAGGATGGGAGAGAACTTTGAAAGACCGAGGCCAGAAACAAGCCGCTTTTAAAGATGTCGTGATATTTATCGCTGTGGCGCAATAGCAGAGACATCAATTGATTGAACGATGAGCTGCCGTAAATAAGGGTATCGAGCGACTGGCTTGACTACCTGGGCCGAGAGCCGAGATTCTTCTCATGAGGTGTGCAGGTAAGGCAAGGGAGCGAACAATTGAATGATCATGATCGTGATCATGCTTTTGATTGCATCACTCTTCAGCGCCCAAGACCTGACAATTGACAGCAGAAAGACCAAGCAACTTCTAGAGGGAGTTTTCAATGAGTGAATGAGGGGTTGCGTCTGATGCCGCTTTTGCCTCCGCAGAACCTGAAGGTGGGCAGCACTCCAGGTCTGGTCGGGTGAGGTGAGGTGAGGTGTGGTCGGGTTGCACTCGGTGAGGACTGAGGCCACAAGCATGTCGGCAAGATAGAGAATCGTCTTCATCGGGCAAAGCGATTACTCGTTAAGGTTTCAATTAGTACCTTAAGGTGAGGGTCTGCGGGTCTGCGGGTCTGCGGGTCTGCATACAGAACATGCACCTGCAGCTGGGACGGGACTTGGGAGGCGGGAGGTGGGAGGTGAGTGGGTCTGCAGGCTGGTCTTTCCAAGGTTTGGATTGGCTTGCACACGACGTGTCCCGCAAAAGCATCTCATTACCGAGATCTATTGGTTTGGTGTTGCGTACTGAGGGTCTAGATCAGCCATTGAGTAGCCGTTTAGAACCTCGGCCTTGGAAGCATTTGGTTAGTCCGCCGTGTTACGACGACCTCCAAAGTTTGCTTGCTTCATGGGAGTTGATGGCGGACGCAGTGGCCAATCAGCATGAGAAGCATCCACTCCTGAATTGCTTCACAGCTTCAAGCCCTGCCAGACAAATTTCCTCCTTATGCCACTTTTTGATGCTCGCTGGCATTGCTGCACTGTGCCGTGTTCCCCGTCCCGTCCCGAAACGCTTCAACCACCCACTTTCCATCACGCTGGGTCCAGCACGCAGGGAAAGTCGTTCTGCTGCTTGGGGTACTTGAGAAGAGCAGAGCCACCTCCGCACAGAGTCAGTCAGCTTCTAGTTTTCCTCGACCCGCTGTCTGTTCTTCGAGGTTTTAGCAGCGATCTTGGGCCGCGAGATTTAGAGCCCGCCGACTGAACTCTATCTCGACCTCGTGTCGTCCGTCATGGCCGAGCAGGACAAGTATATAACTGAGGGGGAGGGGGACCACATCTCGAAGTTGGCTTTCACTGCTGTGGCTGCGCCAGGTCCTGAGTCGAGCAGTGCCTCAACGCCTCATGAGATTCATGACCTTGATCAGTACACCCCCGTAGGAGCGCCGGCGACCAAGAAAGAAGTCTATTCGTATTACCTCTACTATGCAGGAAACAACGGCATTGGTTCATTCCAATAGTAAGTCCAACGAAAACCTCAAAATGGCCTGATTCCATTCTGACCTGATCAGTTCCAACCTTCTCTTCCAGAACTTGATCTACCAAGCAGGATTCAATCCCAATGTTCTCCCCCTCGGCAGCTCCTCATGCGACATTGACCCCGACGCGCCATGCCACGTTTTCTGGGGAGGTGGAAACAAACACAAGGCCTATACTTCTGTGGTACTCATTGGATCTGGATTGACATTCCTCTCACAAGCACTCGTCTTCATCACTGTTGGAAGTTTGGCAGATTTCGGTAATTGGAATCCATGGGTCGTGAGGGGCTTTTCCGTTCTGTCTTGGGCATTTGAATTTGGATTCCTGGGCGTCACAACAGCTTCAAAATGGAGAATCGCTATGGCATTGTATATCATCAGTGGTAAGTCACAACCATATTACACAAGCATACTAGGTTGGAATTGACCGGTATATGTATGCAGGCGTCACTTTCTGGGCATCATACGTCTTTTTCAATGCAATATTCCCGAAGTTAGCCCACGATCTTCCAGAAGTCCGGCAAGCAAGAGAAGAATTACTCAATGGCACGATTGACGAGGCCCAATTCGAGCGGACATGTTCCATGAGCAGGTCGAGGATCATGAACATGAGTTATGTGTGGAACAATGCCGGCTTCACCATCTGTACTGCCCTCTCACTGGCGGCACTCGTTGGTATCGGCGCAGACGACTCGGTCGAGAAGAATAATTTGGGATATTCTGTATCAGTCGCAGTCTGTACTGGATTCTGGATCTTGCTCGCAATCCCATGGTTCTTGTGGGAGAAGAAACGACCTGGCCCAAAATTGCCAGCTGGAGACAGCTACCTGACTTTCGGCTTCAAGCAGACTTGGTTCGCTGCGAAGCAGGTCTGGACTTTGAAGCAGACTTTCTTCTACCTGATTGCTTTCTTCCTTCTGGCGGATGGTCTCAGCACGACACTCACGCTCATCTCGATTGCTCAGGCTCAAGTCGTCGAGTTCTCTGCGATTTCAAATACCTATTTAATCATGGTTCAAGGAGGATCCGCTGGCATTGGTGTTTTTGTCGCATACTACATCCAGAAATTCTTCAAGCTCCGGACCAAGACTATGCTCCAGGTCACTAATGCTGGCTGTGTAATCGCTTCAGGTTGGGGAATGCTTGGAATCTGGACCAACAAGGTCGGCTATCACAATGAATGGGAGTTCTGGGCTTTCAATGCGACCTTCGGGTTGACTTTGGGGCCCCAGTTCTCTTACGGCCAAGCTTTCATGGCAGAGCTGGTCCCGCGCGGCAGAGAGTACATGTTTTTCAGTCTTTTGGGGATTGTCTCGAAGGGATCCGCGTGGATCGGTCCGATTGTCAGCAGTGCTATTGTTGACGCAAACGGCAATCAAGTAAGCATATCCCCTCCCTGTTTCTTAGCCCCCAAGCGGCTTGCGATGCTCTAGAATTGTTCACGAGCCGAAATCCGTTTATGGAACTCGTGCCTGAAGATCATGTCCCTATGATCATCCCGCAGCTCGCGACCTCAAAAATATGTAGTGCTAACATGTCAATAGTGGACCGCGTTTCCTTGGGCCGCATCTCTGATCGTCGTCCCATTCATCGGCATTTTCTTCATTGACGAAGTGAAGAGCAGGAAGGAGTGTTCAGAGTACTTGGCGAGAGAAGCAACTTCCTTGAGGAAGCTGCAGGAGGAAAGAGATGGAAAGGCACATACAACCTAACCTGATAATTTGTTCATATACCATGCCACATACTCTATTACTTAGTAGCTGTTTAATCGTACACATAGTATTTTTGTTAAAACTGTCGCGTTTATACTATCTTTTTCTCCGCATATAGGGACGGCTGATTAGAGCATGTAGGTGGGTGACTTCTTCGATTCCTCGACGAATGTGGGGGACTTGGAAGCACTGGGTTGTCTCCGCTCAACCCCAGGATTGGGGTGTGGAATCTCATCTTGAAGCGCTCGCTGTGATCCTCCCCGAGAAAGCCTTGGAGTGGTTTCAAAAGCAAGAAACGTTGGATCCTGGATCGCTGTTACGCACTATCGAACTCATGACTGACATGCCGATCCCTGGTGCTGAGCTTGATTTCTACCGAAATTCCATCAATCACCAATGGGAACCTGCAAGCCACATTCCGTATCAACCTCATCCAAGGCAGAAAGTCAATAATCAGAAGAAGAGCTGAAAATCTGCCTATGGCTCGGGCCGCCTTGAGGCATTTATTCGACATCTCAGACTGATCGGATGGATGTCTATCAGACATTAAAGTCGCGACACGCCGAATGAGGCTATCAAGAGTGTTAGGTTAGTTCATCTAGGCCTGCCTGTCACGCACAGGCCAGCATTCCATTAAGACGCCACAGGGTCCAAATCGGCGATCCGGTCCAACAGGTTGGGAAGATTAGATGGAATTGGCGTCTGAGATCGTACGACTTCGGCCGTAATAGGATTTTCGGCTGAGACTTGAAGAATCGAGGCAGAGCACGATGCATATTATTGTTAAGTTTCGTTTGGGGTGTGAGCTGCGACTCCGAGTGCGAGTGCGAGCTCGAGCTGCAAACCGGAGGCGTTTCCTTTACTGTACTGCACTGGTACAAAAACGGGAACGGGCTCAAAGTCGAGAAAGTTAAAATTGTCAAGTTCCACGCCCGACTCCTGCGCTACTTCACATCCGGTGCTTCCCCGGTTGACCACCCTCGCTCATCCCATACCATCCACCCCTTAGGCACGTCCTCCTGGCGTATATGCAGGTCAGCGATAGCACCTGCATCTGGCGAGTTAGATGCAGTCGCAAGTATGATGACAGACGCGCGGAGGATGGTCAATTGGCTGTGGCTACAGAGTTTGGGGTTTGCTAGTCTTCTTCTAGCAACAACTGCATGTTGGAGACGGATGGAACGGCCGCGGACGGACGTTGATTTCATCGCCTTTGAATCTCTGAAGTCGCAACAACAGAAAAGAAGTCAGGGTGAGGAAGGCAATGGAAAAGGCAACTGCAACTACAGAAGGCGATAAGATATGACAAATGAGGCTTCCTTTTCCCCTCCCTGTATGGAAATGTACTGGGGGTTTGAACTGGGGTTTACTCTACTCCGTATGGTCCTGCTCCTTTTCTTTCCTCTCCTCTCCTCTCCTCTCCTCTCTTGTCCTCTCTTGTCCTGTCTTGTCCTGTCCCTGTCCTCCTTGCTTCATTTGTGCTCCCTTGCATCTAGCATGCATCCGTCCATTGTGTGTCTGCCCCCTTGTCTCCTCCGCACCATAATATCGCAATCCCTCCCTTGCCACGTGAGCTCTTTGCGGTAATTGCCAAAGCGGGGCTCTTCATGTGCACCCATTGGCTCGATAGTTCCACTTAGTCCTGCTCTTATTACCAGCTAGACTGTATTCGGGACTTCGGTACGCACTAGTTTCGTGGTTCGGTGGTGTTACCGTAGCTATGGCTTATTCACTCAATCATCACTGCCGGGTCCAGCGATCGACGACCGCTGCATCTCAACCTCATCCATCTGCATTTACATCCATCCTCATCTCCCTAACCCGCCAATCCCTCCAGCCCACCACCACCGACATTCAATCACTTTGTACAACGTGAGGAATTCCGGTTATATAGCAACAGAACAGCGCCACCTGTATGATTCTCGCGACAGCGTCGGGACCAACACTACACTCCCTCTGTAAGACCCGAAAGCCGACGGTCAGCTCCTCAGCTATATAGCAAGCACGCTCAGCCGCCCATCCTCACCGTCGCCGGCATGATTGTTGCGGCAGCTTGACATCGACCAAGAGATGGCTCCTGGAATGGGAATTAAAGCGCCTGTGCCCAGGACAAGAACGGGTAGGAAAAGTTTGAAATCATCTGACTAGCGTCCTTACTCACCTGTCTTGCCTATAGGCTGTCTAACTTGTCGCAAACGCAAAGTCAAATGCGACGAAGCGAAGCCCATCTGTGGACGTTGTCAACGTCTACAGCGAGAATGTACCTGGAGTGACGAGTTGCAAGTGATTCCTCACAAACGCCAATTCGGCTCGGCATCCGGCTCTTCAACGGAGCAAAGCACTCAGCTGAGCAACTTACTTTCCGGCCAGAACTTCGTCATTGAGTTCCCGAATCTTGACCGCTCTACTATCCCTTACATGCACCACTTCATCACCTTTTGCTGCCGATTTCTCGCCTATTCTAATGATAATGAGGGCAATCCATTTCAAGAAGATCTCATCCCCCTTGCAAGCTCATCCCCCGCTTTGCTCCACTCTATGACTGCTTTAGCTGCAGGTCATCTATCGCGCAGTCAGCCTCAACATGTTATCACCGCTGCCAATCACTATTCCATGGCTCTTCGCGAATTGAACTCGAGTCTTTCAGATCCTGTCATTGCCCGTGCCGATTCTACCCTAGGAGCATGTCTGCTCCTTTGTGTATACGAAGTATGTCCTGATACAACCTCTTCGGAACAAACAAGCTAATTGATGACATAGATATGCCAGTCGGAAAGTTCTCTCTGGCTTGAACACCTGCAAGGTGCAAGAGATTTGATTCTGTTCCGTGGAGGCCCCAAGACTAGCGACTATCTGACTCGCTTCTTTTCCCTGCTCGACATATCTGGATCTCTCTCCTCTGGTGGCGGGCCCCTGATTCAAGGGAACTATTGGATGGATGATGGCTCAAGTCAAGATCCTAGCCAAGGTCCACCGCGCCGTCGCTGGCCCTACTACGATGATGGCAATGTCATGACCAACCTTTTCCACGAGCTGATGGTCTTCATGGCCAAACTCTCACGTCTATCAGCTCTATCGATGAGTGATCTTGGACTTCAGCAACCAGAAGAGATAGCTGTCCAGGCTGCCGAGATACACGATGAGCTTTTGGCATGGTGGCAGCAATGCCCTCCTGCTCTGCGGGACCAAAGCAACGATTGGAGAACTCAAGCACGTCCTAGGAAACTCACTGTCCCTGAGACACTGGAAGAAGAAGCATTTTCCAGCACCAAATCCTGTAAGGATGGCTGCATCATATACATGAATCACATCCTCGACCCACTTGGCGCCCAACCGCAGAAACAAGAGGTTATTGAGGCAGTTGCAGATATCCTAGAAATTGCTAAAGAGATGCCGAGAGGATACGGCTTGGAGATGGGATTGTATTGGGGGCTGTTCATGGCTGGGATTGCTATCTTTAACGACCCGGTTGCTGAAGATTTGATCCGCTCAAAGCTGAAGGCGGATACAAACTCCAACATCTACGTATGGGCCTCGCCGTTTTACAATATATGCATCATACTGACAATCTGTAGCATGCTGACCGAGCTCTTGATCTGCTCGAAGTTCTTTGGAAACGACAGCACCAATATAGCAGGAAGTTTGACTGGAGACAGGTTCAGGTTCAAATGGGCATTCACATGTAAGTTGCTTAAGAGTTCAGAGGAACGACATCTAATCATGAATGCAGATTCATCCTAGCATGAAGACTTGATGCAGATTTGTCCTCGGATTCCGTGGATCACATTTCCCACCGAGCGCGGCATTCGGCCGAAATACGGATGAAGGGATTTCGATGCTGAGTGCCACCTGTCATAGCCCGAGATATGATGCTGTTTGGTCTGGCAAGGATAGACCACAGAGTTCAGCCATACAAGCCCTTACAAAGCAATGGGCCACCAAGAGAGCGTCCTGCCTGACATTGCCGAAGATATGACTACAGATTTCGATGAAACCGACCGGTCTCTAGACCACCTCGGGCTGACTCATTGATTGAGATCCGGGGATTTCGAGGCACCCGGACTCCCGGTTGTGGCTTGCTGCGTATTGCCGGTATAACAATGAAAGTGTACAGTCACGAAGTTTTCACCGTAACCCACCTTACCAGAGAGGGCGGCATAACTACGACCCCGATCGCATGCTATAAGAATGAGGAAAATCGCAATGAGGATAAGCACATCACTACACGATCCAACTTTCCATTCGCAGGAAAGAAAGCTCATTGCTGCTCAAAAGCATTCAACGAATTTTGCTTAAACCAAAGTCGCAATGTCTTCACATAGAACAATACTTCTCACGGGAGGAACAGGCAAGGTCTCATCTCGTATCGCGACCTTACTCTCAGCAAATGGCAATTCGACACTCATCGCCTCTCGTTCTGGAACTGCACCTCCACTACCTCACTGTCGAGGCGTGATGTTTGATTGGTACGATTCGGCAACATGGCCGACCGCATTCTCGAATGCTGCGGTCACTGCCGCGTTCCTTGTATCACCGCCAGATATCGACTGTGCACCACCAGTCAACAAATTTATCGACTTTGCCATCGAGAGAGGCGTCAAGAGATTCGTGCTGTTGGGTGCTAGTCTCTTGCCTGTCGAGGATGGTCCTATGATGTCGCAGATATCGAAGTATCTTCTCACGCTCAACGTGGAGTATGCAATCTTGAGACCAACTTGGTTCATGGGTATGTTCTCTGGTTATCTCTTCTACAAATCACTCCAATTGTTTTCGATTACTGACACATCGTAGAGAACTTCTCCGAGGTGCAACATCAGCCCAGCATCCAGAATGAAGATCGCATTGTCACCGCGACAGGGGATGGCAGAGTTCCCTTCGTAGCAGCCTCAGATATAGCTGCTGTTGGATTCCACGCACTCACAGATGAAGTGCCGCATAATACCGACCATCTGATTCTTGGGCCCGAACTCCTATCATACAATGATGTACGTCTTATTCTCCATTTGCAGCCCCTTCACAGTCGCCATACGTATACTCGAGTGTAATTCGATCTTGACACATTTCCACAGGTCGCAGCCCTCCTGACCACCAAACTCAATCGGAAGATCACGCACGTGTCCATCAGCGAGGAGGAGATCGTGTCCGTCTTCTCCAGCATCGGTCTCGCACCCGAACTAGTGAAGGCTCTAGCCGCGATGGATACGGCTATCAAAGATGGCGCAGAGGATAGACTGAATGATGCTGTGTTAAAAGTCACGGGCAAGAAGCCGAAGACTTTGGAGGAGTTCGTGGATGAGGTTGTTGGGATGGGAGTGTGGGAGAAGAAGGAATGAAAGTTTAAGTTGTTGTCTTGGAAGAAGCAGAATGGACACGTAGTCCCGTTGTAGAATGCAGCGTCACTGATGACATTATCACATCTGAAGCGAAGAGATCTCAGACAAATTCACAAGCCATCTATTATCATCATCTCATGCAATCAATGATCCTCCTCTCCTATGCTCTATTCGCTCTCCTCCGCCACCATGAGACACGCATACTATAACACAGATATCAGAGAAGATCACCACCATCACCATCACCATCACCTCCTCGAGCTGCTTGCCCTACCCTTCGCATCCTGAGAAAACACACGAAAAACATAATGCCATTTCAAAGTTTTCAACATCCTTCCTTTCCTTATACACCTTCCCGTCCCCCGTTCCCCTTCCCCAGTCCACCATCGCCGCGATTAAGTCCTATGGTCCATTCTTTCAAGCTACACATACAACAAACCACGCCAACAATCCAACTTTCGCACCTACGAATGCATCGGATTCGGCTGACTAGCCGCCAAAACCTTCTGCATCTCCTCGATATCATTGATCGTCTCATTGAACACTTCGGCCAGCCGCGTCACGACCAGGTTGCGATTATACTCGCCACGCAGCTTCCACAGCTCCTCCATCAGCTCCCTATTAATCTGCTCAAGCTGCTCAATCGAACACCCGCTCGAGCCATCCACTAGACGATTAACCAGATCCTCGACGAAGAAATCGTCAATGATGATGTCTTTCTGTGACGAGGCTTGCGAGGATGTTGGCTCGACGGGTGAGTCGTTGAGGAGGTTGGCGAAGCCGGTGGGTCGGGACTTGGAGACTGGCATGCGAGGACCGGCGCTGAAGGCTGGGACTGCGGGTGTCTGAGATTGTTGGCTACCTGAGCTTGGTGTTTGAGAGGGCAAAATCTGGTTGAGGTGACCACGGGCAATGGCGTGAGCTTGAGAGTGCATCCAGTCATCGCTACTACTGGTGTCGACTTGGGTATTGATTTGGGTATCTGGGAGTTCGGAATCGACACCTGCCCTCTCAATCGGGCTGGATGAGTTGTTATGACTGATGCCATTTGTAGCTTGCGTGCTCCAGCCTTCTGACGTCTTCTTTCCCGAAGTTGTTGTTGAAGCGTAATTGGCCAAATCCGCAGGAGAAGTGTCGTGTGAGATCTCCTGGAATACAGATCGTTGAGAGAGCTGTGTATTTGGTCGAGATGGTCCACTTGTCATGCTAGGGTGGCCTGGAGGCTGCATGGCTTGCGATGCTTGTTCATCTGTCCCACTCATCTGCACATCATCAGTATGCGATGGCCCGGATCCGTTCTGGGCATGCGAAGGCCCAGACCCCGAAGTGAACCCGTTGGACAAGCCGCTTGGAGTACGAAGAGGTGTGACAATCGATATCGGCTGCTTTCCTGGTAACCCTTCTCCCACAGTCACGGGTCCTGATTTCTGTTCATCCGAATTTAAACCACTCTCTGGCAAGTCAGATTGAACGACAGGGTCGAAAGAACGTTCTGCAGCAAGACGTTTCTGGTGCTTCTCTTCGCGCTCCTTTGCCCTTTGCAGCTGTCTTTGGTAAACATTCTCGCAGTCTGCAAAGGCGGGTTGAGCCTCGATGGTCGCGATATCAACCTCAACATTTGCAAGAAGCTCATTGGCTTTCAGTGCTCGCTCTTTATCTCCAATATGTTTAGCATCCTTGGCAAGCGATCTGATATCAGCGAGGAAGTCCTTTGGACGAGCATAGAATCCGTTTGATAGACGTTCCTCGATTGTCGTAGTCTCCAGATTGTAATAGAACTTATTGTTTGCTGTTTCGCGGAGACCTTGAACGCCATCTTTGTCGGTATCAAGTTCGAAGGGTCTAAATTGGGCGATGTCGGGACGCACGAAGGTAGGGTCATTCTCGTCGTATAGATACTGAATCTGATGTTGAGGAATGACTGGAGTCCTGAACTTCTTGTACTTCCGATGGATCTGATCCATAATTGGCTGGATTTGGACTTTCAACAGGTTCAGGAGTTGATGGTCTCTCTTCTTAAGCGCCTTGATTTCTTCTTTCGTAGGCTCCCTCGGTGGCGGAGGAGGCGCGATCTGTAACACCTCCAGCTTCCTCTTCTTCCGATTCAACGGTTCAGGGAAGTCCTTTGGGGCTTTTCGCACGTATTCGGCAATCGTAGCGAAAAACTCAACTCGGGATTGCTGAAAGCGTGTCAGCTAGGTCACTTGAGACGTATCATTTGACTTACTCTGGACGGACGCTCAATAACGAAGCGATTCTTTTGTGAGAATCCAAATAGATCCCGAAGCATGTCCGGATTGACTTTGTCTGTAGGACTGTCGGTAATCCCAAGGACGAGTACAGGATCGGTAGGTGGTATGGAGCGTAGCAAGCCGAGGAAAGTGGTAATTACAGCTTCACTTAGTGTGTGATACCACGTATCAACCCCAGGCAGATAAATGACACTCGGCTTGTGGCGTTTCACTTCAGCAAACAGCTGTACAATAGCAGCTTCGGGAGACTATATAGTTGGTCAGCAAAATCACCAAGCGCGTAAGAGAGGAATAATCACTCTTGCAGAATCACTGTATATGGTTGGAAGATCAAAGCTCTGCACGTGCAGCCCTTCGAAATGGTTCAAAATCCCGCCACCCAGGTATGATTGACCCATGCCAGGCTCTCCACTGATGAGCAGTCTTGGCCTGAACACACGGGACTTCTCGAAGTCTTGCTGGAGTGTCTCTCGTCCGAATCCGTGATCCTCGTCTTCATACTGCTCGTACATAGCTTCTTGGAGGGCTGTGGTCTTCTTCTTGATAGGAATGAGGCCATCCAAAATCGACTCGATCGTCTTTAACTGGTGTCGAAGGAGAGGCTCGACTGCCTTCGGAAGCGGAGCTGCTCCTGACGATGTTGCGCGCTCCGAAGACGGAATCATCTTCTTGACAGACAGCATAAAATCTTTAGCTGTGACTTTGATCTTGTCAGCATCGACCAGGAGCTTGTCGTTTGACGAATAAATCTGAGGGTATGTGCGTTGAATGGCGTTCAAAGCTGCTTCTGTGCAGAGAGCTCGAAGATCAGCACCTCCATATCCTTTGGTGACATGAGCGAGCGAGGTTTTGAAGTTGTCGTCAATACCCCAATCTTTGGTGTGAATGTTGAGAATAGATTTTCGAGCATCTATATCAGGAAGTGGAAAGTAGAACTCTCGATCGAAACGTCCCGGGCGTCTTAGTGCAGGATCAATATTATCTGGTCTGTTGGTGGCACCAATAACAATGACTTGACCTCGACCATCCATACCATCCATCAGCGCAAGCAACGTGGAAACGATAGACGCATGGATTTGCTCCTGTTTGCTTGATCGAACTGGTGCAAGCCCATCAATCTCGTCAAAGAAGATGATACTTGGTTGGGTCTTTCTTGCTTCCTCAAAGAGCAACCGAAGCTGTCTTTCAGCTTCGCCGACCCATTTACTCAGGGCATCGGCTCCTTTGCGCATGTAAAACGTGATTTTCCTTCCTCCAGATCCAACACTGGCAGCAAGTGCTCTTGCAAGCAAGGTCTTACCCGTACCAGGAGGGCCATGGAACAAAACACCACGAGGTGGTGTGACGTGGAACTTCAAGAAAAGCTCAGGGTACAAGAGTGGCATCTGAACCATTTCCTTGAGCTGGTCGATGTGTCCTTCCAATCCACCAATCTTGCTGAAATCTACATTCTGGTCGACACCCAGAGGGTCGGCATCCGCCAGCGCCTTCTGGCTTTTGACTTTTCCAAGGTTTGCAGGAGTGCCCCCGAGAGCTGCCGCAGGGTCCTGATGCGTTTGGCCCAGTCCAGGAAGCAGTCCGGGTGGGAAAGCGGATGTTGGAGTCATACCCACATTACCTCCTACTCCAGATGGCCGTTGCATTGTTTCGTCGTCACTGCTATCAGAGTCGACACCGCCGGTAGCTCCTGTCCCCCAGGGTCCACCGATAACTGGTGCTGGACCGCCACCGCCACCAAATGGCCCGAATGTTGTGTAGAGATTTCGTTCCCAGGGTTGGCTCGCACCGCCGTTACGTCCACCTCTAGCAGGGCGTCTCGTAGGAGTGGCAGCAGCATCTTCACCTTCGTCCGCAGCATATATTTGGTCCATTGGCTTTATCGAATAGTCTACCGGCTTCCTTGTACGACCTGCTCTCTGCTCGTATAGAATCTCAGAAGGTTCTCGTGGTGCTGGTCTTCGTCTCCGTCCACTAGGTTTGAGATCTGCCAGTTCTTCTGCTATCTCATCTGGATCGAGTGGCTCATCTACATCGGAACCAATACTTCCTCTTCTGCGAGAGGTACTTTTCGATTTAGCTTGAGCAGCTCGCCTGCCTCTTCCAGGACGGCTCGACTCGGAATCATCGTCCTTGCTTCTTTTCTTCGGTGACGCGTCCGATGCCGAAAGATCATCCTCAGGAGGATCCTCATCGGGCTCGAAGTCACTGCTGGCTTCTGCGCCACTCTTGCGCTGCTTAGTTTTTGACCCACGAGTCAATCGTCGACTTCCACCCGCAGGCTGTTCCGTTGTAGCCTCCTCGATAACTTCAGCGGTTGGGTCGATGTCCGAAACAACAAGTCCAGCGCGCGATCCGCGGGTACGACCTGTACGAGCCACAGGCATATCATCGTCATCGTCGTCGTCTTCAGCATCGGCATCGCCCGCCTCAGGTTGTGCTGTACCCTCGTCTGGTTCCGCAAGCTCGTCGGCATTGTCTTCTCCCATCACCGCGTCGGACTTGTCGATAGCTGCATCGGCTTCATCTTGATCATCTGTTCCTGCAATCTCGGTCGCCATTGTAGTATCGATGCCTTCTTGCTCGTATGAACTAGTCTCATGCAGCTCTTCCTTGATCGTAGATGCGGGTTGTTTAAGGCCCTTAGATCCTCGAGTTGCCCGACTTCGATTGATGGGCTCGGGACTGTGACCTTCTCGTACAATATGATTGCCGGAAGTCGACAATGCTATTGGCTCATCGCCCTCCTCAGTGTGTGCCCTTGTGCTTCTACGAGTAGGAGCGCCAGCAGATCTGGGCTCTGTACTTCCCCTCCCACGTGTGAGAGCTGTACTGCCAGCCCTTGTTGATCGTGCGGCTTGAGGGGTACCGGTACCGATTTTCAGCTTTACAATCTTTCTTTGCGGACGCTTCGTCAGAACCTCCTCATCGGAATCCTCTTCCTCCTCATCCGGCTCATCAGCGACTGGTCGCGATCGTTTAGCCGAGCGCTTCTTCTTGGGTTCGTCGTCACTATCGGTGTTGTGGATCAATTCTGCAATGGAACTGTCGCTATCTTCTCCGTAGTTGACCGACTTCTTGATGGCTTTGCGAACTGGCCGCCCCGTTTTCTCGTTCATTTCGACCTCTTCCTCGTCCTCAGGATCGGAAAATGATTCTTCTAATAAGCTATCCTCCACGTCATCATCCGACACATCAGATCCCCTGTATTTGGAGCTCTTCGAGCGCTTCTTCTGAGGTCTGCCGCCACCAGAATGACGTTTCGAGGATGACTTTCGAGATTTCTTGGGTGAAGCTCTGGCTTGGGAGGGATCGAAATCAGTATCGTTAGAGTCGGACTTATTAGGATCGAAGGTATCAAGCTTGCGCTTTGCTGGCATGGCGACAATGTGCGAAATGCGACTTGAGGGGTATATGGGATTTGAAGATTAAAACAATCAAGCCGTAGGATGTTCGAGAACCCGCGTTTGTTCCGACATGCGTGCACTAGACGTGACTTGGCAGAAAGCGCTTGCTCAAGCAAAGAGATACATCTGCAGAGTGGATGCGGATGCTGCTTTGGTAATTGAATCGTCACTCTCCCTGCCGAAGTCGATGACTGAAAGTGGACGAGTCGTAGAGTTGACGGGGTGCTTCAAGTCAGCTCGAGATTCGATGAGGATGAATGCGCGGTTTGCGCTAAGCCAAAGATGCACTAGCCACACACTAAACAGACAACCTCGAGACCAACAGGCCCGCTATCTGCCCAACTGCCTTTGAGAGCCAGGAAATGATAGAGAGGAGAGAATTTTGAGACCTGGAATGACATCCTCAAAACTTCTTGGTCCGCCTTCGAAGTCGCTCAAACTCGTGCGCCGAGTTCCGCGACTTCATTCTCCGGCTTTCGGGAGATATTGAGGCCAATCTGAGAGGTCACAAGTGAGGTTACAAAATATATGTTTTTCGATGAAGCTTTCTTCTGTCTATTTTACAACGATGAGGCTGAAAATAAGCTTATCTATTTATGGGGTTGTTCCTGACTTGAGGTTTTTGCGGGGATGATCCGACACGTGATCATATATACTCAATTTGCGCCCCTCTGTCTTTGTGTTCCCAGAATAATAACTTACTTGTTCGATGCATAGTTATTCGGCGGTCTTTATAATTTCTGCGTTGGGGATGGATTGTGGATTCCATTATTCGCATGTTTCGAGATATTCTTGCGACTTGCCTCTTCATCAGTCTGGGAAGCCACCAACTCGCGTGCTTGGCAAGGGAACCTGTAGCAAGTTGTCGGCTGATGTAAGAACTGCCTCTTCTTCGTAGTTTACCCACGAGTGTCAGTTGAACCATCACCTCCCAGTCTCACCCGATGGTTGAAGGCCTGCTCAAGAGCTCTTAGTTCCCTATGCACGTGATTGTCGATCTCATGAAAGCCCACCTTGCTCCTCCTCCGTCCACTATCCAAAAACTTAAACCGTCCACATGCACAACCAAGCAACTCATCACCATGCTACCGTCCACATTCTGCATGGTGAACGCGGGGATATAAACTCACCTAATTCCCTACTGGAATGGTGCAAGGAAATCATCATGACATCGCTTAAGTCAACACTGCCAATTTGAGAAAGCGATTTGCGGAGATGGGTTTGCATGGGTTACTCCGCATTGAGCTACTGGGTGAATTTCCACTAGGTATGACCTCTACTATTTCAAGGCCATCTTTGTGTCTCCACGTAATCTCGTCAATTCTTCTCACCTTCGGGCCTCTCGTCTTCCTCTTCGTCCTCCCCATTCCAAGTTTTTACCGCTCCAAAGATGTCCAATTACTCACTCATGAAAGTACTCTCGATCCTTGGGACTGTTGTATCTTGGATCTCAGCTGCTCCTTCGGTCTCGACCACCTTCAACAACGCTGTTCAGTATCAGTTTGATACAGATGGCAACGCAATTGACTTGACAAGTAAGTTGGGATTTGCTCTTCCTCAACTTTCTCGAAGTACATTGTACTTCCACTTAGGTCTCAGCAGTCTACTCTCATTAGCTCTCCTACTGTTATATATTCTAATAATGTGACTGTTCAGGCGGCAAGATTGATTTTCTTGGAGGTGCGTACGTTTGGTATGGCCTTCACTTTGGTTGTGGCAAGGAATTTTGTGGAGTAGCAACATATTCCTCCACTGACCTCCAAACATGGCACTACAATGGCCCTGCTTTCGACCCCAAAATCCCTGATATCGAAGCCCTTTGCAGTGCTCGATTGTCAGGCAACTGCGGCCGACCTCACATCATCTACAGCGCAACCAACAACAATTACGTGCTGTAGGTCGACGCTCAAAGTCCAGGCTATGCCATCTTTACCAGCGACAGCCCAACTAGCGGCTTCGTCCTCAGCCAAAACAGAGCATTGATCGGCTACCAACCTCCAGGACCATACAAAGCTGGTGACTTCAGCGTTCATGTTATCGATGGCGCCGGATACCTCGCTTACGCCCTGATCGACTTCACAACACTAGGTGCTTCCATCTGGCCACCCTTCCTCCAAAGCATCTATGTGCAGAAGCTCACACCTGACATGCTTAACACAACTGGTGCAGCATACCATGTCCTTACGAACAGTGATCTCGTTGACATGGAAGCCGAATCTCCAGATATTTTCAAGCGAGGAGATTACTTCTACGTCACTGCGTCGAACACTTGCGGCTTCTGCACTGGTACACTTCTTGTTGTTTACCGTTCCAAGAACATATCCGGCCCATGGACTCGGCAAATCATTAGTGATGATACCTGCGGAGGTCAGACAACAGGTGTTCTCACATTGCCTGCCCAATACGGTGGATCTGCGTCATACATCCATACCGCTGATCTCTTCCGCACAGCTCCTCTTACTGGAACCCGCACAGCAGCCCATGGACACCAACTACAGCGTCTGGAGTTCAATACAGATGGGTCCCTCAAAGATCTCGACTGCTCCTTGTCCAAGTCTGTCACGGTTTCCCTCGTTCAAGGAACCGGCGTCCCAGACTCCAAGATGGGTCGTGCCGTCTCCGCCACGGATGGCTCAGGAGAGACAGGATCATATTCCGTTTCCTGTAACCTACTCTCTCAGCAACTCTACCAAACTTGGAAGTCATCCAAGAGCGGCAGTCTCACAGAAGTAGGAGTCAATATTGCTGGCTTAGCACCAACTGGCAATCTCACCATCACCATATTTCGTTACGACAACGACACGAACTTCTTCACTCCTCGCTACATTTGGGACACATTGACTACATTTCAGCTTCCTCCTGCCAACGTCTCGGAGGCTTTAGTTGTTGTCCGCGTACCTGTTGAAAAGGCTGTCAAGCGAGGTGACCGGCTTGGTATTGCGCTTGTTTCAGCAAGTGTCACGCCGATGTGTACGTTGATTAAGGATGCTGGCAAGACTGCCTGTGATTATGGAAGAACGTTGTTTGCCAATGGCCCGGGCCAAGTTAGTCTTCGGGGAAAGGATGGGAAGACTCCACCCGTTCAGGCTTTGAAGCAGGAGATTAAGTGGTACGCCATCGTAAACTGATGGATGCGACAGAACCTGTAATGGGTCTGGCATAGCGAGAACAGCATGATTGCTTCAGTAACTGTTATTTCGACGGTAATGTCTCAGTTGTTGACCAGACATTGAAATGTCTATAATCTACTAATTCCAACCTTGATCCGCCTTCAAGCCGGGAAAGATGTCTTTTTATTGTGTTATTTCTATACTTACAACTTCGACTTCAGTTGGGTTGCCTCTTGCTCAGCTTTAACTTTGTCCCTCAATATCCTCCTCAGAATCTTCCCCGCAGCACTCTTCGGAATTTCATCCACAAAAATCACACCTCCTCTCAACCTCTTATGCGCAGCAACCTTATTTGCTACCCACGCGACGATCTCCTTCTCCAACATCACATCCTCCATCCCTTCAGCATCCAAGCTCTTAACTACGTAAGCCCTCGGCACCTCCGTAGCCTGCTCCGTATTCCACACTCCCAACACGCACGCATCAGCCACTTTCTCATGTCCGACCAACAACCCCTCCAGCTCCGCAGGTGCAACTTGAAAGCCTTTATACTTGATAAGTTCCTTCAGACGATCCGTGATGTACACATGTCCATCTCGCGTGATATGCCCGATATCGCCAGTCTTCATGAACCCATCTTCGGTCATGCAATTGACTGTTGCTTGGGGGTTGTTGAGATATCCTGGGAAGACATTCGGTCCTTTTACCCAAAATTCGCCATCCTCACCCGCGGGGAGCATGCCGCCTGTCTCGTCAACGACTTTGACTAGTTGGTTGGGTAGGATTTTGCCTACCGATCCAATAGCCGTTTGCCAGTCGTCAAAAAGCTGAGTCGTGACCGCGGGACTGGCTTCGCTCATCCCCCAGGCTTGTTTGATAGGGATCCTGAGACGTTTCCAGACTGCTTCGATTAGGTCTAGCGTCAGTGGTGCTGCTGCTGATGCGATCATCTTGACGCTGTTGAGGTCGTAGCTGTCAACCATTGGAGATTTGGCGAGTAAGAGAACGATAGGTGGGACGAGGTAGGCGAATGTCACTTTATGCTTCTGAATTGCTCCGAGGAAGGCTTGGGGTTCAAAGGCGGGCATAACCACCACTTTGGCACCTCGATGTATTGAATGGACAATGAGGAGAGCAAGGCCTGGATAGCTTGTCAATAATCTCGCGCGAAGACAAGTTCAAGGCATGGGCCATACCGTATATATGATAGAGAGGGAGAACAGCGATAAGAACATCACCGGCGTGCAGTTCAGCAGAGCCAACATCCGTCATAAGAGTGTTCGACACGATATTTCGATGAGTGAGCATAACGCCCTTCGGTAATCCTGTGGTTCCCGAAGAGTAGACCAGAAAGCTCAAGTCAGTATTCTTGGGTATCTGGCGCTTCAATCCAGGCGTATTTCTCGCTGAGGCAATGAAGTCCAGCATGTGAACTTTACCTCCAGACCTCTCGTCACCCATCAACAGGATCCGATTTTGAGGTAATCCGGCTATCCTCGCTGCTTCCAGTGCAGTATTCAGAGACGAGACTTGGGTGACCAAAGCCTTCGCCCCCGAGTCTTTCAGCTGGAATGCGAGTTCCTTGGCTGATGATGCTGGGTTCGCAGGCGAGACAATACCACCAGCCCACAGAGTGCCGAACGTCATGACAGGTGTGTCGACACAATTTGGAGAGTAAATTCCGACAACATCGCCCTTTTGCCAGTCCCAATTCGAACGGAGAGCATGCCCAAAAGCAATTGCGGTGTCCTTGACATCTTGGAATGTGTACTGGCGAGTGGTTTTGGCGTCGACGAAGACGACTGTGAATGTTACGTGATTGTTTCACGACCTTTCGGAAAGTGATGAACGTACCTTGGTTATCCGAAAATGATCGCTTTCCTTCGAATATAAAATCCCAGATGTCGATTTCAGGTATGTCAATTGGTGGAAATGGCGATTCAGTAGCCATTTTAAAGTCTTCGACTCGTTGAATCAAGAGCGAAAGCGTGAATATATGGAGAAACAAAGAATGGAGTCTCCAAAGAGATATAGGGAGCCTATGTCCATAGCTATATCCATACTTACGCCTCGACATTCGCCAATCAGGGGAGATTGGCAGCAAGCACAGTTGCCGCAAGACCTACCGACAGAGTGGAGATAAGCTGAGTCTGACCCACAGGATCTGAAGCCCAAACTGCCATGTCTACATATGCACCACAGCCTATCAGAATCATAGAAGCTGACAAGAAGGACCGTTTCTCTGCTTTTGACATCGGGATGGAGATTTGATGGTGTCTGGGAGTCGCAAGACTGGACGGGGTGATGAAAGCTGGAAGCAACCCCTGTCACGAGGGTTCAGGGATGGCTTCTGGCGGGCATGTCGCTAAAGTTTCGGCGTTTAGGTATCCCAAAGCTTCTGAAGTTGATGACTTCCTCCAGTGAGACTACATGGTTCACTCATCATAAAAACCCATTCGAGTGATGAAAAGACAAGATCTTCAGTTGGATGGACTATTTAAGCTAGTTTGCGCAAGACCTTCCTCCGATTTCACCTCGAACGCGACAAGACGATGTTGAATATGCTTCGAATCTCGAATGCGAGCAAGACAAATTTTTCGCACACCAAGCGAAGATATACGCATGATCTAAAAGTCATCTACAGCAATTATGCATGGTTTCTGTTGGCATATGAAATGTCCATGGGTCCTGAAGTTACGGCCGAAGAGCTCACGAGGTCCAACAGCAGAGCTGAGATGAGCATGGTGAGATGCTGACTCAAATGGTATGTCGCATGTCAGAGATCGGTCAGGATTGAAAATGGAATTTCGACTTATCAAATGCCCTTGCATCCTTTCATGCCCAATTTTCGATATACTATTGATACGAACCTACCCCAAGAGACCTGCTGACGGTGTGCCATTTCCTTCGAAGTACAAAAACACCAGGTGACATGTACACCAATCCGGGTCATAGGCATGATCTCACAAGCGGACCGATGAATAGACAGCAACACTGCAGAGTCGTCGTTTCGAACCCGGTAATAATTATAGAGCCCGAAGGACTTTTGACTCATCAAACTATCAATATCTTTCCATCACGATTCCTCGGCTCCGTCCAGCCAAGAGCTCCGTGTGCATAAATCCTTCACAAAACTCGCATAATAACGCATAAAAATGTGCTCAACCAAAACAACCTGACTTGGACGGCCTTAAAATTACCACATCGACACGCGACTTCCCTGCTTGTCATGCCTTACGCTATGCTTTGTCAGTCCAGGAGGTATCTTGCACTCCGAGCATGTCTGCAGCTTTGCCACTATCAGTTCTACGTATCGCTTTCGTCCGAAAATTCGTCCGTAGCAGGGAATTCTGTCCGCGAGAGGCTGTGAATTGATATTGGAGAAACAATCCGGCCCCAAGATGGCACCAAGTTTGAATAGATGAGGGCCAAAAGAAAAGATGTGCACACTAGCAGGTAATGACGATGGGAAAAGTATATAACCCATCATTCTTCCTCGTGTTGTTCAGCCTCTTCAACTCATCAAGCACTCCAGACCTTCTTCATCTCATTCTCCTAATCCGAACCCAACAAGCCTGCCCACCACAGCAATGTCTTCTCAAATCAAGCCACTTCAACTTTACGGCGGCATCCTTGGTCCAAATCCAGGCAAAGTCGCCATTCTTCTCACCGAATTGGGCATCCCCTTCGAGACTGTCACAGTTCCCATGACCGATGTCAAGAAGCCAGAGTATACTGCGCTCAACCCGAACGGCCGCCTCCCCACTCTTGTTGATCCGAACACGGGTCTAAGGATCTGGGAATCTGGTGCCATTATCGAGTAAGTCGGCTCAAGCACAACAACCAACATGACTTACCCATGTTTCTTTTCCTAGATACATAATCGAGAAGTACGACATGGAGCATAAACTCAGCTACCCACAAGGAACGGACGAATACCACCACTGCAAGCAATTTCTTCATTTTCAGATGTCAGGTCAGGGTCCTTACTTTGGCCAGGCATGGTATGTTCTCCTCCTTTTCCCCACATCCAATCCCACCCGACTTCCCCACGAACAAAGCACTCACAACACCAGGGTCTTCACACATCTCTTTCCCGAGAAACTCCCCTCAGTTGTGGAGCGCTACATGAACGAGATCAAACGCGTGCACAGTGTTCTCGAGGTACATCTGGCCACAAGGGACTGGCTTGTCGGAGATAGGTGCACATATGCGGATCTCGCTTTCATCACTTGGCAGGAGATTGCCGGAATTCTGGCGAAGGAGAATCCTGGGTACTTCGAGACTGAGAGGGACTTCCCAAGAGTGTATGCTTGGTACAACAGGATGGTTGAGAAGCCATCGCTGAAAAAATTGATGCAGGAGAGAGTCGAGTTGATGGCTAAGGCTATGGCTGCTGGGAAACACTGATGCTTGCTGGCCGGCCCGATGAAGACATCGTGAGGGAGGCCATATGATGTTTGGATTCGCGATCTCGCGATGGTAATACTATGGATACGCCTGTCTTGCGACGCGAGATGTTGGTCGTTGATGCTCTGAAATCCTTTCTACCGTACTCCATTGTTGACATAAACTTTTCTGAAAAGGTCAAACAGAGCTATCTCAAAGATCACTTTTAGTGCCAGTAATGAGTTCCGCGAGTGGGATCTCAGCCCAAAGTTGCCACAAGTGCGAGATCAGGGCAAAATATGCATGGAATCTTCGTGCCAATTTTCAACACACTCCTCTCGGCACAAAACTGCCCAATTACTTTCCATCGACGGCATGCGGACAGCAAAAGGCTCTAAACTAATCTGCAGCTTCAACCTGGTGCATCAAGGCCGATGAAAACATCACAAGAGCCGAAAGTTATCTCTTGTGATCGAACGCCCCATACACCTATGGTATCTGGAGATATTCAAAGATTGTAGAGAACTCAATGGTTGTGACACGTGGAGAAGCTTAAACCCCAAGATTGCCAGGAGAATGAGGTCTTTGAGGAGAAGCACGGACCAAGCACAGCACCGTGCGTTGTCCATGAATTGACCAGCAGGATCCGATCCTACTCTATCATTTCCCCAATTGATTTCGTAACATGGCTTTAGAAACTCTTACTTATCTTGCTGGTGGGCCCGATGGCAAAATTCATGTGAAGAAATCTCAAAGAGCCATCGGAGGTGTTGAAGTTCTGGTCCGTGTCACACATTCTGGCGTTTGCGGAACGGACGTCCATGATCGCGACTCTGGATGTGGACTTGGGCATGAAGGGGTAGGAATTGTAAGTAAGGTTGGGGACAGTGTTACGGCTGTCAAAATCGGACAGAGAGTTGGTTGGGGGTGTGTTGCAATTTTTTCTTCTCTTGGCCCGTCCTTAACCTTTTCGACTTCTCTAACAGTTTTTGTCGTAGTTGGCAATTTTCGGTATAGCTCTACACCAAAGATCCATACATGCTCGATACTTACCATAGAAGGGGTTAGTCATGCGGTCATTGCCGTGACTGTGTCTCCGGCTATCGTCAGTACTGTCCGGAATCTCGTGGTCAGAAGTACGGCGAGCTCGAACAAGGAGCATTCGGAGACTTCGTCATCAAACATCAGGACTTCGTCTATCCAGTTCCAGACCAGATAGAATCGAAGCATGCTGGTCCACTACAATGTGCTGGTGTGGGTGATTTCTTTTTTTTTGTGCTGCCTTGTACTCACATATATAGATCACGGTTTATGAAGCTCTCGATGTGGCTGGTGCAAAAGCGTCGGATAGAGTCGGGATTGTTGGCATGGGTGGACTTGGCCATCTCGCTGTGCAATACGCAAAGGCTTGGGGCTGTGATCCTGTGGTCTTTTCGAGGGATGAGAGTAAAAGGGATGATGCGATGAAGCTTGGAGCGACCGACTTTCATGTTATACCATCATCCGACAATGGTAAGCTAGAGGTCAAAGACGGCGTGCATGTGTTACTCCTCTGTGGCGGAGCCTTGCCGGATTTCGGGAGGTAAGAGTTCTCAGTATTTTCGGTCTGAAGATATAATGACAAGTCGACAGATTCATAGAAGTTCTCGCTCGACGGGCGACAATCGTTCCTCTGATCATACAAGGAGAACCACTCGTGATTCCGTAAGCCATGGCATTGTTTTTTGATGTGAGTGCTGATAACTGCAGATACATGCCGTTCCTTCTGCCTGGACATAGAATCATGTAAGTGCTTTCTCAAGCCATCACGGGCAAGACACATAGAAGCAGCACTGATATTTTCTATAGAGGGAGTACAGAAGCATCTCGCAAGAACCACCTCGATGCTCTCACTTTCGCGGCCCGCCACAATATTAGGCCTTGGGTCCAAGAGTTCCCAAGTACGCCAGATGGTCTGACTATGGCACTCGATCTTCTAAAAGCAGGGAAGATAAGGTACCGGGCAGTGTTGACTCTAGAGTCTTGCGTTAAGCAATGATGAGGAGCATTAATGAACAGCTCAGAAGATCCCAATAGATGAAACACCTCTGGCAGAGCAATACATTGAATATTCTTATATTTTTACAGAATAAACAGGTCGTGGGAAGGTCTTCAAATTCCGTGCAAGTGCACCGACTTAGACAGACAGATGTAGTCGTTTCGTGTGGAAATGAGAAGTAAACAGAGCAGGGTTTTCATGACAGGGAATCAACGGCAAGGTTTTCCCTCGTTTCAAAGAGACAGCCATAACTTCCTGCATGAAAAACGGCGCGGGCCGTCGTGCGCGGTTGACCACGACTCTGGAAAGAGAGTAATGTGGCCCCCAAAGGTCGCAAAAAGTCTTCGAGAACATGGCAATGATGCTGGAGAGAATATAGGCTGTAGCGTCGTCCGCATATGAAGCAAGACGAGATGTGCCTGACGCCAGTCACTTACTGTCTACCCATCTCTCAAATAAGCAGCCCCTTTGTAAATTTCAATTGCCGTCACTCTCTTCAGCCAGCCGAGACAACAGTTCATCACCATGCGGCCATTTAGGCAGCTCCAATCCACCACCGTTTGTACGACACTCTTGATACCCCCTACCTGGTTTCCCAATGGCTTGGCAATATACCAAGCTTGGCAGCCAAACAGCATCTTTTTGGCGCAGGCTCCATAGGCTGCGAGTCTTCTCTAGTAACTCCCACATTGTTCGCCGGCGAAGGATTTCGACGTTATCTTTCATTGCAGCCAACCTCAGCAAATGAGGAGATCCGGAGATTCTCTTCCCATACCATCAGTATCAGCCCCTAGAACTGCCAAGTGATTCCCTATCGTCCACCGTATTCAGCCGCCTTCGGTACGTCATGTCATCCCAACTCCGAGCTCTCACAGCGATTACCCCGTCGCCTTAGCAACGACGCGTTGAACTCAAGTGGCATCCGACGCGCCGCGGTCCAATGAAATGGGTGAAATGCGTAGAGCTGTCAACGCTCTCCAGCGGCCCGTCCCCCTTGGTCTATTCGTCGTAAACCTTGTCGTCCTGGCTGCCGTGTGACCGAGTGAAAAGCCCTGTGGAGCTGGGATGAAGAGACTTGACCTCTTGTGAACGCACATCTGCACTCGGTGCAGACGCTGATGCAACATCTGGGCTCATCGTGTCACTGTTGTTGTCGCTATTCGCTGTACGTCGGTGGAGACTGCTGTAACATTCGAACCTCTGGACGAGTCGACGTGGCAGTACAGCATTCTCGAGTCGTATTCGCTGCTTTGCTTTGTTTTGATTCTCAGGCGGTGGGCGTGAAGAGAGATGAGTGAATTATAATCGTAGCGAAGGAGCAAACTGTAAAGAGAGTAGAGGTCGGGGTCCTCGGACCTTCGCCGCTGTAAAATGTCACCCTCCAGCTCCCAATCTATCCGCTCTCATATCGGATGCTGAAGATTATCTCGGAGAATTTGAAACTGGCCCAATAGAAGTCTCGAGGTTGCGCCAGCGAGAGAGTCGTCCGTATCGTGGTGCAGACGCAGGAAGATTAGATGGGTGAGTGCCGCTACTACGCTAGCGGGAAACTTTTCTGGTAAACAGATTGGCACTCTCTCCACTGAACACAACCACACAACGACAACGACCTCTACCCGCACGACTCGAAACGGTGCGACGGTTGCGGAATCACATAGTTCGTTACTTTGAGGAGTTTGGTGTTCATATTCGCCTGCAAGCGTATCAATTCCTTTGCATTGTGCTGTGTTTGCGTTGCGATAAGGTATGTTGACATTGAGCTCTTCGATGACTACACAGCAACTGATATTTACCAGCCAATTTGTTCACGACCTAATGACCTGCCTACGATTTCCTGAGATACCCATAGCGTTCCTTCGATCCGAGGCGGAGAATTGGCCTTCAAAACCGTTATTGTGTACATAGACAGCTGGACCTTGGTGCAACGAACGAAGCTCGCAGACAAATACAACCATCATGAATCCTCCGCCACCTCCCCCGCATGGGGAGAATCCCAAAACCTCAGGCCTGCCGAATGGAAAATACGATATATTCATCATACCAGAGCATTCAGCGGGGTCGGGCTTCCTATACCTTCCCTCACTGAAACCGAACGTCAACAGCTTTGCTGCAGGGTTTGCATCGGCACTTATACTAGTAGTGATCGGGTCAGCTCTAGCACCAGCGGTCCAGGCATGGTGGAATAGTGTGAAAGGCGCTGGAGGAGCAGGTATGATAATGCTCATGTTAGCCGTCGGTGTTGGTGCGTGGGCATTGGGGAGGATACAAACAGACGGAGGACCTGGACCAGGCGGGGGAGGCACAAGTGGACCAAGTCCGAGCTCTGGAACACATTCCAATGCACATTCGAGTTCGCATTCGAATGGGTACACAGGTCCGCCTCCTGGTACGGGCCCTATGCCAGGAGCTGGACCGATGCCTGGTGGTGGTGCGGGTGGACCAATGCCTGGGGCTGGGCCTATGCCTGGAGGACCGAAACCGTCATCGTGGCAACGGTCAACACCTGGTGCAAGTGGTACCGCTGGCGCAGGCTCACCTGGAGGCAGTGGGCCGAATGCAAGCACACATGGGTCGGCTGGAGCTGGTGGAGCTGCTAGAAGTGCTTGGGAAAAAGCACGGGAAGAAACCAAGAAGAAGCAAGAAGAGAACAGAGCTAGGGAAGCCGAGAAGAAACGGAAAGAAGAGTTGGAGAAGAGACTTCGAGAAGCTCGAGAAAAGGAAGCTCGAGAAAGAGAAGCCAGAGAAGCCAAAAAGAGAGAAGAAGATGCCAGGCAAGCGCGGCAAAAGGCAGAGGAGGATGCTCGTGAAGCTAAGAAGAAGGCGGACGAAGCTAAGAAGAGGGCGGATGAAACACAAGAGCGAGAAAGGAAGAGAGAGGAAGAGGCTCTGGAGAAGAAGCGGCGAGACCTTGAAATACTTGAGAAGAGGCTGAAAGAGGCGAGAGAAAGGGAAGCTCGGGAACGAGTAGCTCGGGAACAGAAAAAGAAGGACGACGACGGAAGCAAGCCCAGGGGAAGTACATACGCATTCTCCGCCGTAGGGGAGAAGACGAATCCTTGGCCTCGCGGGCGGCCAATCACTCCCGAACCACCTCGTGCTAATCCCCCATCGCCTACGAAAAGACCCCCTCCACCTACAGCAAGAACATACAAAGATGCAGAGGAAGATGCGCATTCTTACCGACCTTATGACAAGCCGAAGAAGCCGATGCAGCACAAGAAATCACTCTCTTCCTTATACTCCGAATCGTCTTATGCGGCATCGCATTCCACTTCACGAACAACACCTCCTCCATCACATAGAGGACCGTATAGCACCAAAGACCCCGACAAGATCGTTATCAAGGCTGTGTACTCCTTCAACAACGCCTTCTTGAGGACGCCGACCTCGCAACTCGTTTCCGGAGTAGGACCAGTAACGGATGGGTTAATTCTCAGAATCACGACCGAGGGTCTGTTTATCGATGATGATGTCCGTGGCGTTCCACAACGAGAGTGGGACGTCAAGGCTTGGACAATGAAACTCGTAGAGGTATGGTGTCCATCTTTCCGCCAGGATCCCGCTGGCAATTCTGCTTCTGCGCGCGCTGCTTCGAATGGATCTCCACAAAAACACAGTAACTTTCGTCGACTCTGGGGCTTGGATAAGGAGAAACCTGCCAGCTCCGAAGAGACCGACGCGCTTCTTGCCGAAATGTTGCAGCTTTGCAAAAATAATTGTCGTCTGCGTTCGAATTCATCTGCTTCTTCTGCTTATAGTGCGAGTTCCTACGACAGTCGTTCATCTGCGTCTGATTCAGCTTATGGTTCTTCTGTTGGCTCGTCGTCGCCTTCTAGGGATAGTTTGAGAACTGACAATCGTGGGCATCAGACAGGAGAATTGAAGACCGCGAGACTGCACGTCTTGAGGGCTAGCATCCGTGACCAAGAAGGCAAGAAGTATGTCTTTGTCGTCCCCGAGGAAGAGAGCTGGAAGGTTGCCATCGGTCTGCAGAGGTTGAGGAAAGGAACTCAGGTCAGAGCTTTGGGTGTTAGTGGTATGAGTGCTGGTGATGCCAGATCGACTTTGGAAAATCTTGGTTGGGGCAATTGATCTCAACAACGACAAAATCACGGCGAACTACAATCACGAATCGAACACGACGGCGATGGTTGTGTGGGATTGGAATGTGTCGGTTGTCTATGGCGAGGAGAGGAATGTAGATGGGTATTGAAGGAATGTTTCTCTGGAATGTGCAAAGAAAAGCAAGCAAGCGTTGAGCGAAATGAGCGGCACTTACATACATCATGGCGACGGAGTTTGATTTTCTCTTCCTCTTGGGAATGGATGGATAGATACTTGGTTTCACCACCAGACTGGACAAGATATCAATCATCAGTTGGAGTACTCGTGGAAAGAACGGAAAAACACGTACAATTACTAATTATTGACTTCTTGTGTTCCACTCTGTGGAATGTAGACTTTCTATCTACGTGTGCCATATACAGTATCCCTGATTCTCCCATTCAAGATGTTTATCTTCCCAACCGAATGCGCCCTTTCTCGCTTCGGAGTGTCAACTCCGCAAATTGTCAGCAATGCCGGATATCGGGGTTGGCGGACCAATGACCATGAGGGTGTGCTGCGAAGCGACTGTACACTATGATCACACACCACTGATTCCGCTCGAATGTACTTGAGGTTACTCCTATCTTTGCGTCGTAAGTGAGTCCAGGCAACAATCACGAACCATGTCACTCCCAAGCTCTTGCAGCTGATCGACGCGGCAGAGCAACGTCACGCCATAATTGGCAATACACTTGAGGAGACTTGATATAAATGCAGCCTCTATAATTCATATTCATGCCCCCGACTTGACGTCAACCCCTCACGGTCCTTTTGTCTCCAAAGTACTTTGTTCTCCCAGTACTTTGGGCCTCGGACACTAATCACAATGACCAAAACCACAATTCCAATCGGTCTGCCGTACCCCAACCCAACAAAAGCCTACTGGCAAACCCCTCCTCATCACCTCTCAGACCACCGTACCACGGATTCACTTCCGTCATCAGCTAAATATGTGATCGTGGGATCGGGTATCACAGGTGCTATTACAGCGTATAAGCTCCTCCAAGAAAAGCCAGGCGCTTCGATCGTGGTGCTTGAGGCTCGACAGGCATGTAGTGGTGCCACTGGTCGAAATGGTGGCCATTGTCGGGCTGGGAGATACTTGGAATTCAAAGATTACTTGGAGCAATTCGGAGAGGTATTCCATCAGCTCTTATCATAGTCCATTCCAGGCGTGGCTCAGGATCAGTTGATGCCATATTTATCACCAGCCTAAGGTCGAAATCAAACATTGCTGACCTGTATGATAGGAAGAGGCGCTGCTAATGGAGAAGCTTGAGGAAGAGAACGTGAAGAAAGTTGGGGAATTTGTGAAAGAGCACCACATTGATTGCGATCTGAGGGCCGTAGAGACCTTGGACGCTTTCACTGATGACAGGAAGTGGAGAAATGCTTTGGAATCATTGAAGGCTAGAAAAAATGTCCTAGATGGGAAGGTTGAGACGAACATCTTGACGAAACATAGAGTATGGAGTGCGAAGGAGACGAGGCAGCAGTTAATGATCCCGGAAGGGGTGGGGGCCATATCCTTCCCTGCGTACGCTCTCTCACCGTACAAGTTTGTCTGCCGCCTTCTCGAATTATGCATAGGAAAAGGCATAAACTTGCAAACCAATACACCGGTACTTGAAATATCGCAATCCTCCGCTCGTGGCTCGTGCAAATGGTGGACAGCCCACACAGATCGAGGAGACATCAGGGCTGAGGAAGTCATTCTGGCGACAAACGCTTACAGCTCGGCGCTCTATCCTCCTCTGGCTAAATTCCTGATCCCCACAAGGGCACAAGTAGCTGCTATTCGCCCGGGCTCGAAGATTGTCGACAATCCTGCGCTGACGAGGACCATGGGCTTGGAAAGTCATGTCTCAGGAGATTATATGCAGTCTCGAGCTGAAGGTACCTCTGGTGTAGGCGATATCATTATCGGTAAGTCGGCCGTCGGGTTTCGTCCTTGACTGTTCCTCCATGGTACAGTAGGGCTTACATCACGCTATGAAGGAGGCGGGAGGCGTTTAGGTACTCCACTTGGCGAGCATGGTGAGCAACCTATTCTGGACGATACTCTGATCCACCCCAGGATCTCCAAATACCTGACCCAGTATGTATTCTGACCCTTGTCGCTTGTACGGCTCCAACGATTGGTCGGAGACTCCAGACTTCATTTCCGTTGTTCATTGACCCTGAATCCGGACATTCCCAAAAAGACATTAAAAAAAAATAGATACAGATAGCTATTACCATGTGCTAATGTGATAACCAGTGCCGCAGCAAGCTATTTCGGGAGAGAGAATTGGGGTGACGATGGTGAAGTTTTACAAGGTAGGCAGTGATCGAGCTTCCCCTTGTTCCTTCAAGGTTGTTCCACGGCAATCGCGCACCCACTCCCCCAGTGTTCTTCAGTCCCCACCAGGAACGTGGCTAATTTGTTCTTTCCGTTCTATTAGAGTGGACGGGTATCATGGGGTACACGGTTGATAGTCAGCCGGTTGTCGGGCAAGCTCCTGGTCAGGAGGGACTCTGGCTCTGTGTGGGTTTCAACGGCCATGGTATGGCTTTGACTTTTCAAAGTGCGGAGGCTCTTGTGCAGATGATTATGGGAAGAAAGGATCAAGTTGACGAGTGGTTTCCGAAGAATTATGGTATTGGGAGAGTGTCTTCAATACGAGGCGGAAGGGAGCCCTTGTCACTGGAGCATATGTGAAGAAGTTGATTCTCGAAAGTACATTCCCCGAACAGTTTCTATCAGGGAACGATTCGCTGAAAATGTCTTTACATACACATTATTCCTCCGTCTCATCCCGATTTCATTCTCTTGAATGGAGTTGTTGTATTGATATCAAAGACCGGACTTCGGACGCCGACTTCCTTATGATAAGTCATATTTGACGATACATTTTGCCCAAGACTTGAGAACACATGCAATCTCCAAGCGTCTCAATCATAATCTCATGGCTCCGTGTTCTCTTCAGTGTGTCTCTCACGGATGAAGCAAAGATCGTGAGCGTGAATAAAGGACTCCATTCAGCCCACTTCCTAGCACCCACGGTTGAGCATAGATCCAGGTCGGACGACTGAGCAGACGGCCATAGAAAAGCCATGACCGATCAAAGGCGTTTCTTAAGGTTGTTGAAGTTGATAGACGAAGTCGCTATTGACGTCATGCTAGACAGGATTTGAGCTCGTCCAAAGATTGTGAAAGGTGCTGCCATGATTAGTCGACTGCTTTTCAAAATAGGTTGCTGCAACTTACGGCTTTTCCATGTCATCATCTGCTTTGCCCGTGAAGAATTTCCTAACTTCCTAAGGTCCAAATGCCTCGCAAAGTAACGAGAAGATTTGTGTACATTCATTAAGTAGGTTCGAGTCCATCCCGAAGCAAGCTGTATTCAGCGATTTCCATCATAGTTGCTGGACCCTAGAATCAGACAAATAAGTATCTCAATCAACTCTTCCAAAAGAAGAGAGTCATCTGGATCAGATTTGGCTGGTGGTTGTTGACTTGGCTGACCCTGTTCTCCTGGACCCATGATAGTGATGCAGCGTTCGAGGATGCGCATCTTGGGTATCGAGGAAGGGTTTGTTGTAAAAATATATAAAGTAACCACAGTGAGCACTACCAGAATATCTCTTCGATCTGGGAAGGTAGGAAGGAAGTATAGCTCAGCCCGGATAGGATCTCGAGATTTTGCTGTGCCTCATCTCTTGTATAGAATCTGCCAGCCAAACTTGGTAATTTCGAAACTCTCCACGAGAAATGTTCTAGGATAAATCTAGCAGCAGTTCCCACTAGGGGAAGTTTACGGACGGGAATACCGTACACGCCGCACGGTAAGGCTGAACACGGGGACCTGGAAGGAAGGGGCGAGTACCGGACGTGACGTTGTCAACCAACCAAGCTGCATCTGCTAGAGACTATTCTGTGGTAATTCTCTAAGTGGCACTCATCCCGCCACGCTCCAGTAGGTTCGGCTCCAGCAGATGCACCGCCCCATAACCTCACAATAGCTCTCAGACCTACTCCAAGTTGAAGAGGGCTATATTTTGACATCCGTCAGAATATCTCCATGTATCAAGGACAATTTAGACTTCGTTTCTCTGCTTTCGCGACCAACCTCCCTATTTGACAAACAGGGATTTACAAGATTTTGGTATGATGCGCTGATACTTTGGGCCTGTCAAGGTACCTCTCGGTAGCAACTAATGTAAGTCTAACTTTCGGTTTGTCCTTCGACTTCTCCACAAGCCCATGGGAACAGCCCTATGAAAATATCGGACAGCGTCTCGGCTTGCCCTGACAAGCAACAGGGATACAGTTTAAAGGGTTCTCACTGGTCAGTAGTACGAGCGCTACTGGAACATTACAAACCTATGGAAAAGGAAGGCGTAAACTAAGCCATTATTGGAAAGCAATTGCAACCTTGGCACATGAAGAATGCTAGGTTGATGAGAGCGCCTCAATTGTGAACATACGAGAAGCGAAAACGCCCGCATCAGATCCTTGGGAACATCATGACGCTTGATCACTGCCGCTTGGAGGATGATTAGCTATCATTCTATGGCGAATCAAATTGCCAGTACAACACAGTTTGGGGGCCTATTTCACGGCAGACCCGAGATTAAAAGAGTATGCATCGCGACAGCTCGCTTATTAATCCTAATTGGGACGTCTCGGATCTCCTTGTTGTGGTCAGCGAATGTGAGTAGCCAGCTTAGCCACAACAGAAATGATCACATCATAGTATGAAGGATCAAATCATATATCTTACCTGCACTAGTTAATATCTGGTCAAAAATGGGGGGCATAGCGCCTAAGCCCACCGATTTCCTTGCCTATTGTATCTTTTCCTGGACTGGTTGGCTATGATGCGACGTCAACACCGCAATACCGCAAACTCTTGCCATTTTATTACCAAATTACCTCTCCTATCTGACCCGAGACCATCGAATCTAATCTAGTCAAAGACAAGTCTCGCGATCGCAATCGCAATTCCGGCCCGGCCCAGCTCAACTCCCGGCACGGTTATGCGTTATTTTCTTCTTTGCTGGTTGCCGCAGGATGCATTTATCATACTTGTGTGTAGAGAGCTCCCGGCAAAACGGTGATTATCCAAGACGATGGGCCAAGGCCGTGGTTTTAGCTGCATGCTTTTTTTTTGTCATCATGACTTGGCACATCCTATTTCCGTGGGTATTGGAGTTAGGAGTTAAACTTGAGGGATTCTTCGCCTGAATTGTTGGATGGATAGAAACAATTGATCAGTTCAGCTCCAGCTGAGCTTCGGGTACCCCGCGGGTTCCCATCCTACAGTGTATCCCCCGGTATAATTAATCAGCATAATTTCCTAAATCTTGCTACTTTACAAATCTTCCGTGTCGCTTGAATTCTTACAACCACTTAAGTCAGCTCCCCCTCGAAATCATGTTTTATGATCGGATTAAAGTATTCTCAGCAGTGAGAGCAGAAAATGTCACAAAATGGCGCTAGACAATCAAACCGGGGGGTACACCGTAGCTTTATATGACCCGATCTGTCCTGCACAGCGTCGACATGGGTATAGAAGCCTCGTATTGGATGTACCCCTCCCCCATGTTTGTGAGCCTGGATTTTGAGATAGAGTAAAGCCATTGGTGTTTTCTGCGAGTATCGGTTACTCTCAGGTACATTAGAATGGGTTTTTGGTGAGCTTCACGACCAAAAGTCCTCGACTAAGTTGAATTGGTACTCTTGCCTAGTCTAAGCAACGCTGAAAGAAGGTAAACACAAGGCATGGAAGCTTCACGGAGGACTTGACGTAACCAACGTGCCACAAAATTGTTGTCCTAAGCTCCCAATCTTATATGAGAGCTTTTCAACGAGACTTGATATTCCTACTCAAATCCACTTCCATTTTGATATGTGAACGTTTTTCGAGCAACCCTGCTTTTCAGTCTCGTCTACAACCCTAACTCATCTTGACTATATCTGATTTCAAGTTGTCACATAATCTCATAGACCATTAATTAAACCTCAAGGTTTCAGATTGTCTGGTGCGATAGCTGAGACCTGAAGCAGATCCGATTAAATCGTTGTTGCTAGTCAAGATCAAGGTAAAGCTCAAAATAGGTCGAATCAAGCCTTGCTCTGCTCAACACGCTAGAAGTAACTGACGATTCTTATGAAAAAGTTCGCGGGAATTTCGAAGATCTGTGGGTGTACGCAGCCCCGAAGACGTCAAGGAGACTCATCAGAAAGTGAAGAGACATCCCGGTTCGGTAGTTCATATCATGCAAAAGAATGCTTTCAGACGAACTCTACCTTAGCTCGAGAATAGTGTTAAGTATGTCAGCTTGAGGCTGCTGAAGAGTTCTCAGATGTACATTCTCAAGCCAAATATTGATTCGAAAGCGGTATCGTTCCAATGAAGAAGAGAGACCATCCTGCCTTCAAGGAAACTGTCAAGCATTCTTCACCTCTCGTCCTCAAGTTGTCTCTTTTCATCCCCAGTATACACAGCCTTATAGACGCCGAGCTGGATTGATGCAAGGTTATTCAGCCGAGTCAATAATGAAAGAATCTCAGCTGTAATATCGGATGATTTTGCCTAATACTCTGGGAGTGGACAATAATAGCTCCCATCAACAGTATTCTTGGAATCTCTCGCCCCATCATAACCTGACAACAAGTTCTTCTCATATCTCTCTTCTCCAGGTCACCTGATGCCCACTCTAAACAACAGTCTTCTCCACAACCTCATCCTTCTCAACCGTTGCCTCTACATGCTCAGTCATCAATTCTTTGACACCCTTCAAGAACCAGATCGCAACTAGCGCCAGCACCACAAATGGGATAATGCTCGCCCATGCCAGTCTATAAGCAGCAGCATAGGCATTCTCACTAGCACTCGTAGCTGCTGCAAGAATACCTGGACTCACACCTGGGATATCAGTAAAACCAACACCGCTAGCGAAAGATTCGAGTAGAGCAGGTACAGATGATGCGGGAAGACCGGCCTCTGTCGCCGCATTGGAGACTGCAGGCGCATAGTGGGATGCAAGCTTTCCATTGATGATCGCATTGAGTACCGCGGAGCCGAACGCGCCTCCCAGAGCGCGTGCGGAAAATGCAAGGCCTGTTGCAGTGGATAAATATGCGTGAGGTGCAGTGAATTGCACGAGGGCAACGAGTAGAGTAAGTGGTCCGCTTTGACCGATTCCAGCTGGGGTAGATTAGCCAAGATCTGTTGATGGATAGTCATTGTACTCACAAATGACGTTGAATCCAAGCTGGGCATGGTTCATACTGGGTTTGATGTTGGCGTAGCATATAGTGCTTGAAAGCTGTTAGATCTCGAGCCAAATGTATCAAGGACGTACTCACACAACCAGGAATAGACCGAAAGTCAGGAGAAGTGGACTCTTTAGATCCTTCTTCCAGGTAGAGTAAAGCCTATTTCTCGTCAGCAAAGTCGGCTCGGGGGAGGATGCCTGCGACTTGGCGATACATACGTGATGGGAATGGAAGCAAACAAAGTCACCAATGTGTAAGACAGCTGACGAATGGAGATCTTCCATGCAGACGTCTCAAATCCGAGATGCAACACAATCAGAGGCGTCACGCTGTTGACCGCACTGTAGAAGATCCACCTACGAGAGATTAGTCTGCCTTCCATGATAATCCAACTTCGCGGATTGCTCACCCTTCTACTGCAAAAGCAAAGACGGACAGAGCGAAGTTTGGCCCACGGGTAAAGAATACATGAGCAACGAGGCCGTCATCTCTTCCTTTCCATTCTGGCGAAGTCATCAGACAAGTACATGGAAATGATGACGCTATACTTACCATACACGCAAAAGGCTACCAACATGACGAGCCCAACGACGAGAGGCGCCACAACATGGACATCCTTCCTATACGCAATGGAATTAGCATTGACCATCGAAGATCTCAAGTGAAAGGACAAAAAATGTCTGAGAAAGGTCGAGCCTCCAGATAACGAAGTGAAGAAGAAAATATCGTTTCCAGTACGTACCATGGGTAGACCCCCCCCGCCCAATCCAAGGCGAGAAGCATCAAAGTTGCGCTGACGATGAACAGGAATGAGCCAATAGGATCGCACTGCCAGGCAATATTCTTCCAGGTCATCTTTGGGAACTCAGAAACCCGTCTGGGGGGATGATAAAAGAAAAATAAGCCGAGGACTGTCGCTGCAAAGAAACCTGCTTGCATCCAAAAGATGTTTCTCCACCCGCCCGCATCAGCGTTTGTTGCAGCACCTGCTCCAAGACCACCGACTAGACCTCCACTTCAGAGTATTAGCGCTGTATAAGCCAAAATTCGAGGATCAAGCAAGTCTTTGCTCTGATATCCCGGATCTTAGAGGTTCACAGGGGGGAAAAGTACATACATGGCGCCGCCGAGGAAGGCAAAACCATTGGCAAGAGCTCGAAATTTCATTGGCAAAACCTCAGAAGGAATTGCTTGGACGATTGAGATGGTCGAAAGCGTGCATCCTACCAAGATGCCACCACCAATGAGCATGGTCATCGAGGTTGCTTTGGCTGATATGACAGCTCCAATGAAAGATATTGCTGGAGGAGCCATGGCTAGGTATTTTCTGTCGAGAACATCTGAAAGTCGACCCACAATAGGCGACAGAACACTTTGCATCAGCAATGGTCCCTGTTTGGAATGCTAATGTTAGCATTTCGAGTCTGCCCATCTGTGAACATCGCCACATACCTGAATGATCCATCCAGCGATTGCTCCATCACCGAGATCTCTCACGATGAACCCAATGACAGACCCTGCAGCTACTACCACAAACACCTGCGCCATAATGCTGTTTTTGATTAGATCGTATTGACTTAATCAACAAGTAGAATACTTACGCGAAACATGTTACACTGGATGCCTGTTAGCTGCGTGTATATTGTCCCCCGGGAGTTGACTTACAAGACTACCATCCAAGACCGCCAGGTAAGGTTGATGTGATGGTTATCTCTATACGAGTCGACCTTAACGACAGGGCTAACTGTCGATTGCTCGACCTGCGACACAGCAATGTCATCATCCTGCTTGGAAACATTATTCATCGTCATAGTATGTGTTTCGGCCATGGCTAAGGGTATGCCTATTCGAACAATATCTTTAAATCTCCTCCTGAATGTATGTCGATCGAGGGTACATAGGCAACCTTTAAGACTATCTCACAAGAGCGTGTATGCATCAAGCACGCAGGGAGTTTCTCCGGAGTCTGAAATAAACCCCCTCGGCACACCAGCCGGTCGGTAATCTGAAGGACAAATTTAGTAAGTGCGGCGTACGCCACAAGAATGCAGAATGGGGTTGGCAAGTGAGCCCTGACCAACTCTATCTCCGTGCCGCCGTGTCACCAGATTGGGGACCCCGCACGAGCGAGCCCAGGCTTTTCGGCAGATATCTTATTTGTCAAAAGCGAACCGTACCCCATATTTTGCTAGTGACGAGGAAGCCTGTCAAGAAGGGAACGGGAGCACTAGGAGCGTGGGCTCTGTCATCGGGAAATCCCCCTGGCTTGGAAATCACACCCAGTGGAGGCGGCCTTTGCATAACCAGGTCAAGTAGTGTTCATGGCTGATCTATATGGACCTCACTCATGATTCAAGAAGTGGAGCAAGTCTAGCGAGGAGCCATTTCTTAAATGATAACTTCTGATTCTGGATTCGAAACAGCCAATAGAAGTAGATACAGTGGTCTAGCAATTCTTGGTGTTGAAAAGCCACCTGGAGACGCCCACAAAGCTATTTTTCGGCAGTTAATATTCAATCCTTCATGAATCGAGTCAAAAAATTATTTCGAGCTACCGCGCTTCGGATCTTCTTCCCAAAAATCCACAATGGAACTGTGAGCATTACAACGGCAACTGTGACAAATGTCAGCATTTTCAACAGAGAAGGAACCTCTCCGGACTAATCTTACCGAATGTACTCCCTAACACATTGAAGACATTTAGAACTCCATCTTTGGCCAGCCAGTCGATGACAAAGTATGTCAAGCCGAAAGTAAGCAAGTTTCTAGCATTGATTGCGACGAACGCTAGAGGGTCAGCCAGTAACACTTCCCCAGGGGTTCTGCAGCTCACCTTCTTCGCTCAAGTCCTCATAAGAGTCAATTACATAGGCAAATACACAACCAGTTTCGAAGGCCATAGCCATGTTTGCAAGACCAAAAGTAAGTACTGGTCCGATCCAGTGAGTCTGGTAGTGGATGGATGCGCCAAAGCCGAAGAAACCTGCCACGCCAAGGAGTAACACAGGAAACATCAACACAAGCCGAAACTCGGGCTCGTAAATTCCATGATTGTTCTTCGTTAGGTATAGACACATGTAGTCATTCAGTGGTCCGGATATAACTTCGCCGAGCAGTGTCATGACAAATGTGGAGATGCTGATGAGTCCTACTTCCGAGACCGAGAAATTGTATGGTGGAAATGTGAAGATCGAAGCATTGACAACACTGAAAACAACGATCCATGTCAACGTAATACCATAGATGAGGAATGCCCATAGCACGGCTGGATAGAAGAACACGACTGCGGGCCGAAGGAGGATCTTCCAGAATGGAGCGTCACTGTACCTCCGGCCTGTCATGAAGCGGAGGCTCTTCAAGTACGAGTCTTTCTTTTCTGTTGAGTTATTCCGAGCGCTTGTGCCTTCTGTAACGGATGCTTCTTGCTGCGTAACTTCGTGCCCAACTTTCTCCATGTCGGTGTGATCGGTGCCATTGACAATTCCTCTATGCACAGGGGTCCGTATGTATGCAGTCTCCGGCACAAAGAGAAGGACTAGAAATATAAAAATACCAAAGAAGATAGCACAGATACCAAAAGTCCACTTCCGTCCGATGTCCTAAGAATTGGTCAGTACCTGAATACGGAAGTGCAAGTCCAAGCTCACTTCAATGATATACCCGCTGACCAGACTCCCACCTGAAATTCCACAGAGCAGAAACAGATTCCAAGCTGCGATTCTCGTAGCCCTTTGATGAAAAAAGTACAAATCACCAATCGTACACTGAACCAAAACTTCGTAGGGTGCCATACCAAACCCAGAAATGATGCGACTCGCCAAGAAGGAGCTGTAGTTCTTCGAGAACGCTCCCCAGACACTACATGCAAACATGATGATTATAGCTACGATAAATACTGGCCGTCTTCCCCATACTTTGGCAAGTGGATTGGCAAGAAAAAGGGACAGACCAACTCTGTATGGAGAGTGTCAACAATGCGATTAGAGGATTTCAGAATTATTGGGTGCTCTGCAAAACGTACGTGAGAATCAGCCAGGCTGTGCTCTGCGCTAGGGTATTGACACTGATTCCAAGATCTGTTGCAATGACAACAAATCCAGGAGATAACATTGGTCCGAAAGCTCCGACGACGGAAGCTGACAGGCCCACAATGAGAAGGACAGCATCTTATTTCCATATCGACCACTCATTTCCTGTTAGCATCCGTTTCAAAAGAAGATTAAATGTAACATACATTCAATGGATCGTTTGGGGAGTCCGAAGGTTGAGGCACGAGGATGACATGTGAGTATCTCCCTGTACCATGTTTCCATTGGTTTCGAGGAACCGTCTCGTATTCCCGTGGAATATCGGATTGGTCATTCATACAAGCTTTTTTCTGTCAGCACTCTATACGCTTGGAACATCACCTTGAGAGCTTACCTGTACCAGGAACAAGCTCCATATGCTTGTCGTCAAGCAAACCAAACGCTATCTTGACGGATTTGCTCCTCTCGATGATGGCACAGAACGCTTCTGCGCGGGATTGGGCAACGTTAAGTAGAAGAATATGGCTGGGTATCACCTAGTAATTGCAGATCAAGGTCATCCAGGATCGAATTTTCGGAGGGAGGAAAGCTTTCTTTCCAGTCAAGCTCGAAGTCTGTCCGTCAAATTCCCAATAAAATTTGCCAGCACCCTTGACATGTTTTGACACGACGTTGAGTGGCTAGGATAAGCAGGGAATCAGGGGTTCATGCGGTAACAACACGGCTCTCCGGCCCCCTGCCAATAAATCCTGCGATAAGTTGATGATTGTAAACATTACTTTAATATTCGCATCTCGTTCGTGGAACAGTATGGCCGTGTTCTTGGGGCGATGATAGATACCGTGTTGTCGCTCTTCATGCTCTACAATGGTTTGCCAGTACAGTAGTCCTTGGGAAGACCAGAGACCATTCAATAACTGTCATTTGAACCAGGATAGCAATACACAATCTGAACACACCACCACACGATATTCGTGAATTGATAGCAGTCCGATCAATAGAGAATACACTCTTTCAGTACAGTACCTATGCGGGGGGCTGGGGTAAAGTTGCACCCCACTTGATTTCCTCCCCGTCTCGATGTGGGTCCTAACAGGCTGAACCTCCCCGAACTTGTCGTTTCGATCGGATGCATCAAACGACAGGTCTTCTAAATATTGGCTGTGATGTTGGAAAACCCGTCATATATGCCACAGATTTCCCAGCAGCTTCACTTCCATACAATACAATAAAATACCGATCATCATGGCACCATACGAACGGCCACAAGCAACAGGAATCCGGGTCATCATAGTCGGTGCAGGATTTGCGGGGCTTACAGCAGCTATCGAATGCCACAGGAAAGGTCATTCTGTGCTATTATTGGAATCGTTCCCAGAACTCAAAATTCTTGGAGATATCATCTCGTTCGCACCTAATTCTGGTCGCATTTTCCAGCGCTGGCCTGGGGTTGACGCTCAACTCGATCCCATTATTCACAAAAGTGATGGTCTGCTGATGAAGACTTGGCAAGGAGATACCCTTCTCAAGCAGACTTGGTCGGATGAGCAAAGAAGTTATGGGAAGGCGTACAATGGTAGAAAACCCTCACAAGATTGATTTCAAAGATGTTGTTGACGAAACCTAGGACATCGGGGAGAGATACATGAAATTGTTTATCGTCACGCCTTAGATATCGGTGTGGATATCCGCCTAGGTCACAAAGTCGAAGACTACTTTGAGACTGATAGCGAGGCTGGCGTGATTGCTAATGGAGAGAAATTCGTTGGCGATGTGGTGATGGCTGCTGATGGGGTTCGCTCCAAAGGTCGAACCATTGTTCTAGGCTACGAAGACAAGCCAAAATCTTCAGGCTATGCTATCTATCGCACATGGTTTGATTCTGCAAAGCTAGCAGAAGATCCTGACACTGCTTGGCTTGTGGATAATGGAGACAAACATTGTGCTTGGCTTGGAACAGACATCCATTTCATTGCCGCTTCCGTCAAGGGGGGCAAGGATTTCAGTTGGGTATGCACACACAAGGTAAGTCTGCAAGCAAGACATAGTGGCATAGCACTAAATCGAACCAGGATGAAGCAGATGTGAAGGAAAGCTGGCAAGCCCATGCCCCCCTAGCAGATGCTCGGAAAGTGTTGGAGGGATGGGATCCCATCGTCCAGAAGATCTTAGATGCGACACCAGACCCTTTGATCGATTGGAAGCTAGTCTACAGAGATCCGCTACCAACTTGGGTATCACCAAAACGCCGGATAGCTCTTATTGGAGACGCAGCTCACCCATTTCTTCCTACGTCTATTCAAGGTGCTTCGCAAGCTATGGAAGATGGCGCAACCATGGCAGTCTGCTTGTCCAAAGGAGGCAAGTCAAATGTCCAACAAGCTGTTGCAGCATTCGAAGGTTTGCGTTACGAGAGGGTTCGAGCTGCGCAAAAGACTGGCGAAAAGACGAGAGATACTTGGCATAAAGCCAATTGGGAAGAAGCGAAAAAGAATCCCGAGAGCATGAAATTGAAGCGTGAAGAATGGCTACTGAATTTTGACGCGGAGGAGTATGCAGAGAAGAATTATGCAGCAACGGTGGCATTACTGAATGATACCGTTGCTGTCAGGGAGCTCAATATTCCATTTCCCAGTGAAGTATTGGCTTCAGCATAGGGGCGCGCTAATCGATAGTTTTGATCCAGAGTACTGCAGGTAAATGTAAATAGAACAATCGTAAGAAAACTGTGATTCAACACAACTTCGCTCATTAGATCTTCCTCAAGATGGGCAATCTCCCCGGAATATTCAAGGATATGTGATACTCGCCCAACATGCCTGTTGATAGATCATCAAACCATGCTGTCTGCGGTCGGTGAACCTCATCTGTGTCTCAGATGATTGTGATCTTGATCAGTCTGCCGAATCCCGAATACCGAGTGACGAACTACTCGTGAGTATAGTTGGAAGATATGTATTTGCCGTGATTATTTGCCGACTTTCAATCGATTCTGCAGTCGTTGATGCATTGCATTTCAGCCGTCAATGACTGTCGGGGAGGAGACTTCTGTTTTCCGGGGACCTTAGCGTATCCGAGCCACTGGCCAGAGCTTAGCGACACTAAACGTACAGGGCTCTCCCCCACTGAGAGGAAATCCCCCACCCCGCCATGCACCAGTGCTTAACCGGACAAATGATTCCGAGCCAGTACTGGATGACACTTCAGTCTTGCTGACCAACATCACAGTGGTCTGGATAGATGTCTTCGAGCATATTGCTTTCCCTCTCTTCCATTCTTGCACGACCAAATCCAAACGACAATGTCTCTCCTCTCAGCTGTATTTTCGTGGTATACGCTCGCAGGCCTTGTTGCACTGCCTGTGTTGATCCTGTTCAACGACATATGGACTTGGTATCGCATGCCACCAGGACCTACACCACTTCCATTCGTAGGGAACAAATTACCGACCTCAAAACCATGGGTTCAATTCCAAGAGTGGTCGAAGACATACGGGCCCATCTTTACCATCTGGGTGGGGAGACGTCCAACCCTCGTGATCTCGGATCCTCAAGTAGCAGTTGATTTAATGGAGAAGCGAAGTACGAAATACTCATCCAGGCCAAGATTCGTCGTCATGGGAGAGATGTACGCAAGTGGTTCTGTTTTGGTGCAGCCTTACGGCAAGGAATGGTCGATTCGGAGAAAGCTTTTGCACCGAGCACTTACACCAGCTGCCCTTCGAACCTACAGAGCAAGACAAGAAGCCGAGTCCACACGTCTAGTCTACCAAGTCATGCAGAATCCCGACAATTGGGAGCGAGCATTTGATCGATTCACGTCCAGCGTTGTATTTTCAATCTCGTATGGAAGACGTATTGACTCTGTGGACTCCAAGACTATCCGTCAACGACTGGACTTCATGCAGTTCATGGCTTCTCTCAATGTTCCTGGGGCCTACAAAGCCGAGTCATTTCCATTTCTGAAACACGTGCCATCATTCTTGGCTGCATGGAAGAGGGAGATTGAGGATCATGCAAAATTGGAGGCGGATGCCAATATGGCTCTTCTTGACGATGTGAGGAGAGATGTGAGCATTGGGAAAGAGAAAGCTCAAGCAGTCACTCCTTCTCTTGCCTCGACTCTTCTGGCCGTTCGAGAAGAAGAGGCGATTCCGCTCCCAGACAAAGACTTTTCATTCGTACCAGCCTCGCTTTTTGGTGCTGGGAGTGACACCACTGCATCTACGATGTGCTCTGGTATCCTCATGTTGGTGACTAATCCGAATGTCGTCCGTATGGCCCAAGAAGAACTGGATTCTGTCGTTGGTACCGACCGCCTTCCAACATTCGAAGACGAGGCCAACTTGCCATATATCCGAGCTCTTGTAAAAGAAATCCTCAGAATTCGTCCCGTTGCAGTACTTGGAGGAACTCCTCACGCCTCGACCGAAGATGACCTCTACGAAGGTTACCACATTCCCACGGGAACAACAATACTCGGCAATTCGTGGGCCATCAATCTGAACGAAGAATATTACCCAAACCCTCACCACTTCAACCCAGCACGATTTCTCGATCAGAAAGACTCACGATATGTGCCTGAATTGAAGGGGGTCAAAACCCACCCCGCAAAGGCAGGACATTCTAGCTTTGGTTGGGGTCGGAGGATATGTCCTGGTGCAGATCTAGCAGCAAACTCTCTGTTTATTGCTGTTTCGAAACTCGTCTGGGCGTTTGATATTTTGCCTACCAGAGAGTATGATACTTTTGACTACACTGATGGGTTCAACATCCGCCCAAAGCCATTTCAGTGTTTGATTAGAGTAAGGAGCGCGGAGCATCAACGGGTTCTGGAGAAGGAAAAGACAATGGCTGATAAAGAGATGGAGAAATTCCCAGCATACGACTAAGCAGGCAGTGTGTGTAACGACCTCTGTAAACGTAAAGCTGCGAGGCTTCATCTAAAAAAAGAGCAAATACATAGATCGCCGATGTAGGGTCATATATGGCGAATGAAGCATTGGCGTGAATTTGTGTGATTTCAGATACAGCTGTGAAGCACGAAACCAATCATAATCTGACATTCACCAAAATGCTACAAATTCACCCGCTTGCTGCAATAGCAAGGCGGCCCATGGATAAAATTAGCGAACTGTGACTCTTTTGCAACATGTTGCAGAAACACTATCAGGTTCCAGGCTCGATCTACTTTCCCTCCCCCACATAACGTCGTCGATTGGCAGTCGATCTGCAGCACTTTCAAGTACCACCACTAATTTCGCCCTTAAATGACGTTTCATCACTGCCGCAGCAGGTTCTGGTATCGAATTAGAAAACACGATACTACCATCCAAACACGAACGAAACGGTGCATTGCTACACGGCAACATAGAATAGGGATCGAGCTTCCCGCTCCGCATCACCTAGAGCCGGTTACTTGACACACCTTGGACAACGAATACCTCAAGACACGAAACACAAGGAACCTTCAAGATCTCCAATCACCATGTGCTGTGGTATCATCGCACTCAGGTTTACTCGACAATCACTAGGACATGGGGCCTGAGGAAGATATTTTAGGTCTGAGATCAAGTCAACACACCCAAATGGAAGTCCAATACTGCATTCGCATCAAAATGAGTCAATGAAACATCTGAAAAGCTCTAGAGAATATGCATTCATACCGCAGGAATAAGCTTGATCTCCATGGGGAATGGCGAGGCACACCATGAGTCCTCATCAGTCCCAGCCTCCCCGTCGCCTCGCTTCCACCTCACTGCCTACAGATCCGTACCCTCAACATGTAACTAAATAAGCGATCCGGTATTCAATTGGAGCTACTCTATTTCAGCGGGGGAAAATCACTGCGCTTCCACTTTTCGAGGCCTCGCTGCAATATGAGACATGTCCAGGCCAATCAGCGTGACGGGAGTCACAGCGTATTTGATGCACGCCTCCTTTGGAAGTATCATTTCATCGGTCCTTCGACCTCTGCTCGGTCTTGGGACTCGCGGCACAGGTCACGGCTCTTAAATTCATAGATGCATGGTAGGGGTCCTTTCCCATGGCGCCCATTCGGGTGGTGCAGCTTGACAGTCGAACAATTTTTTTGAGGATATTTTTTGGTCGCGCTCACGATGTAAACAACGCGCACAATGCTAGGAAATTCGGCCGCACAACCAAAGCTAGGCATCTAAAACACTCGTAAACTGTATGGAAGGCGGCTGAGAGCATAAAACTGCAAATTTTGACTTTTTCAATCAAGAGTCTGCGCGACATTCTAGTGAAAATAAATACAATGCATGAACAGCGCCTGAACGTCATAAGCTTCTCGAGCCATCCACGACTCCTTCCTGACATGAAGCAAAGGATCTATATCAATCAGAAAGCGCAATCAATCACGCGTCATCAACTACCCGCCCCTGCATTGGACTCCAACTTTTCATGCCAATTTTCCGAACCTCGCATGGATAATAATTTTACTAGAGGTCAATGGAACAAATGGTACTATGGCATGCTAATGCCACCATTAATCATGGATCACTATGCGAGAGACCTGTTTTTATTATTGGCGTCTACGAGCCTGCCATTTGGCCTTTACGACTTTTTGCATTCTCTTGGGAGGGCATGATGAAAGAAAACAAACATTAAGCGAGCTTCGCAACCTGTTCCCAGCTGCCCCACTATGAGGCTTCCAGCTTGTCATTCGATCTCAGAGTTGAGGTAAGCTCACCAACCATTGTGAAAGATCGACTTTGGTTTTAGAGCTAGAACCAACATGAATTAGGAGTTAAGATTGATTCTTATTTTCATAGTACGCTTGGCTGGAACGGAAAGTCTGCTAAATCCTAGTAAAGAAGACCCTGGAGACCGAGCAGATGCTTGACAGGAACATCACAACAAATGTTACATGTGTGATATGGATGATGCAGTGCAGCTTGCTTGTAATAACCACATTGACTTTAGTGGTAGCAAAATGAATCATTTACCAAGCTTCCCTCGAAAGCAAAATTATGGAAGGAGAAGATTCTGCACAGCAAAACGTTGCTAGCACCCACTATATACGCTGGCGTATTATTATGTCTGACTATAGCAACGAACCACGCTCATATTACAAAAGAGTATTGTGCAGAATCTCAAATTGTATCAATCCCTGAAACCGAACCCTCAAAACTCCATGCTAAGAGCAATTTGGTTCGGCAATATACTTCTTCCATCGGCCATCACGAGACGGTACTGACGAGACCTGCAGTCGAGGAGTCAAGACAGCTCCCATCCTTGCAAGCCCGTCATCCTGTACCTACAAGCAAAATGCTTCAAATGTTGGTAGCAGTTGTTGCAAAGAAAAGAGTTGCCAAGATTTGCTGAGTGCGTAGCCTGTAAAGTAAGCACTCAGGAGATCTTCCCAACTCTCTTCTTCGCAACTTCAATTTTCCTACCCACACGATCCACATCCTCATCAACCCTTTTCAGCATCTCATTCTGCAGCTCCAGCTCGCCGTGGATCGCAAGTCCCATCTCCTTCTGCCTCCGCACGATCTTGGCCAATTCCTCGACATCTAGATCTTGGTCTTGCATCATCTGTTTCTGCAGCTGCACGACGCCCTCATTGTCCAATTCGCGTGTCTTGTCCGTCTCCGGTACAGGCGCTCCGAGGACACGGCCGGAAGGTCGATTCACGTTCGGGCCGAAGAGGGCGTTTTTGTCTTGCTGCGTGGCAACCGCGCTTCCACTGCCGCTTCCCTTGTGTTGACCCTTCACAGCGAGACTGACAGACAGTTTCTCTAGGCCATCTCTTTCCACCCTCGCGCTTCCTAATAGATCCCTTCTTCTCCTCAGCTCCCCCGCACCGACCTTTCCCTCAGTACCCCTCTTCTCGCCTTCACTCATGATCTTCAGGCCCTCCTCCAGATTCCCCAATAAGCCTCCAGCCTTAACAAGACATCTCTTCGCGTTGGCACCAGCTTCGTACTGCGCTTGAGGTGTTGTAGCTCCATCTCTCCTCCCCAGAAACAACCTCGCATCATGCAGCTGTCCCTTCATCTCCCTATGCATATCGAGCCATACTCCCGGATCCGAAGCTACCTGCCCAGCGCCCATCACGCCCAACCGCTGGTTCGCCTGCACCAGCTCGTTCCTCGCACTACTTCCACTCCCACTGCTGGAAGGTAAGTTCAGGAAACTCCTCCACACGCTCGTCTCCCTCCATCTTTTATCCGGACTTTCCGCTATGGCTCGCAGATAGGCTTCTAGGCCTATACGGCGAGTTTCTGTGAGTTCGGGTGAGGAGGCGGTCGATTTGAACCAGGATTTTGCGGGGAGGAGTGCGGGAGGCGGAGAGGAGACGAGGGAGGTGAGCTGGCTGTGGAGGGTGCAGAATTCCGAGTAGCGCTTCTGGATGACGAATGTGCGGAGAGGGAGACGGAGGGAGATATTGTAGAGGGTGTAGGGTTTGGTATCTTGATCGGAGGAGATGATGGTAGAGGGGATGGAGAGCTCGATGGGGGGCGCCATTGCTGGCTGAGGAGTTGTGTCGGTGCTTTGAGGATGACTTGAATAGGCACTGATCTTATTGCGATAGGATCGGTGAGTCTGTAGGCAGATGTTAACAACAAGAATCGAGGTTGGTGGTAGACTTGTCTTGACTTGAAGTTGTATTTACCTCCGCTGCCTTCCCTGATGGAGCTCGTGACAGGGATATACGGATCATTTGCTTGGCGGCGGGTAAGCCACCGGGAACCAATTTGAGTCAGTTTACTTAGCCGTCACTATCAAGACCTACTCATGAGTATCTGCAAGGAGGAAGTCTAAACATGCACTCAAGAATTACTTAGGAGGAAAACTTGTGCCTGGCGACGGGAAGTCTACGTCCCAGCTATAGGTGAGCCAGCCCCCAAGGAATATCTAGTTCTCCGAAATGCTGTTGCATTGCCTACAATCAAAATCTGTACGAAGTTACAAGAGGAGCTGCGAAGTTTCTAGCTACACTCGGAATTATTTGAGTCGACTTCAGGATACTGAGGAAATCGAGGCAGAAGATTTGGTGGACGGTAACCACTAGGAATTCTACAGCTAAAGCTGCTAGAACCTTTGATAGCCAGAAGCTTCGCGGATCTGAAGACTGCAGACGATTCATTCGTGTTTAAGTATCCATTGCACTTCATTGGTTTGTGGCAGATCACTTCGGAACGCTTGCAATCATGGAAATGTCTTAGATCTGTGGACCAGAGCTGCAAAGACCTACATATGCTCAGGCCCACGTCGTCACACAGCCGAGGCTTCCCAAGCATTGTAAAATATTCTTGAATTGATTGATTCTCGGAAACCTGAAATCTTCTATCAGATCCAGTATGTCGTGTCGCTATGAAAGTCTGCAGACGCACTAAAGGGACCGTCAGGAACCCGTAAACCATGCATCTTCCTTCGTATGCTTTCGAGTAACTCCAACAGCCAAAGAGAATCAATTTTGCATTGTGTCCATCGCCCATCAAATCGTCATCTCGTCATTAAGGAGTCTAGAATGTCTCTTGGTCGTCAAGGCCCTCTGCCTCGGCCGGAATCTCGAAGCCGTCCTCTGTCGAGTAAAGAATGGTTTGGATATGCTTGATCAACCCGTCCTCCTGCTTCTCAATTTCAGGATCCTCCTCACATGCTTGTTGAACCAATAATTCGATATCGCGGAGTTTGCTGAAGTAGAAGTCTCTCTCACGCTCCAAGCCTTGCACGGTTTCCTTCAGTGTGGCGTTCTCCTGTTGTAAAGCAGCACTTCCTGCACCACCTACACCTGCCACTCTTGGTCGTCCTGTGGTCGGCGTGGTACCTCTCTTAGCTGCGCCAGCAGATGTCCGTGGTGCGGGAGCAGACGCTGGAGGAGGGGCGCCAGAGCCTCGTCGTCGAGCAACAGCATCGTAATCACCTCCGGGGAAGTATTGATCCCAATACCGCTTCGACCACTGGAGGAACTCGAGGTTATCTTGCATCTTGCACTTAATCAATTGCTCGACGTTAACGGGACGATCAATGCCATGGCGGGTGAAGCAGTCTGCAGAAAATGTTCGTCAGTATTTTGTTTGCTGGGCTTGGCGTTGGCCGAGGGGTAGTTATCGTACTTTGGAGGATCTTGAAGTTCTGCAGATATGCGTACTCGGTGTTCACATTGAACTTGACTCTGGACATTGGGACATCGAGGTAGATACTATCGAAGATCTGGCAGAGAGCCGCACTAGGAGAGGGGTCAGCAAGGCATAGACAGAAGAATTGGGGAGCTGGTTCGTTGAGCTGCGGGGGAGGGGTCAAACATACCCAGTTCCACATTGTTCGACTTTGGTTACGTTTAGCTGAAGCAAATTATTGAGCCATGCCACGAGCTCCTGTCTGTAGCAAACGCGATGTTAGAATCCCGTGTTGCCTGCGTTGATTATGCGCGCGACTGACCTGGATTCTCCCATCTTGACGCAGTTGGAGGAAGGGAATTATGGCAGATCGAGGGTTGTGATGGGTATATGTTGTCCAAAAGTTGTTGTGTGTTGGAACAGAAGCCCCTCACTGTTGTGGTATCGTTGGCGGAAGTTGGAGATTGTATATGGTATGGTGAAGCGCGATTGAATTACCTCCTTAGATCTACCTACTTTTGTCGCCGGCAATCGCTACCAGACATGATCGCTAAGGCAACGGACCACGTGATTGAACTGTGGGTCCAATCACTTGGGGGAAAGGAGACTAAAAGGAACCGATTTTCATTAGCCCCGGGATTCGGCATTTCTGATCTAGATATATCAAGAAGCAATCTGCTAATCACAATCGGAGATTTTGGAAAGGCGTGATTGCGGACAAATGCACCGGAGACTCTCGTTAAGTATTGAGAACCTGATTCTAGTGGTTGTTCTTATGAAGGTACCTGTATCAGAAAATTAGGAGACATCCATTCCATGGAGATGTGGTCTGTGATTTGGCTAGATTATCTTGTAACCGGGAGAACAATCACGAGTCACTAAGTTGCCGCGTGTTAGTTAAGAAATCTTTCTTCAAGTTCTCTCAAATCATTGATTGGCAAATAATATGCTTCATTGTTTTGCTTATGTCTAGCTACGATGCAAGTCCTTCCCTTTCTTTGTGAAAATGCCAATCGACATCGTATGCTCCATTCCATGTGATGCCCCAAACGCCCCATCCCTTAATGCCAAAGATGCAAATAAAGTATGTACAAGAAGAAAGGGTATATCACCACCTAGCCAAAACACCGAAAAGGGACATCCATTCTCTGAGGCAAAGCTCACAGCATCTAACACTTGGGAGTAGTGGTACCAGCGACCTCAAAGTACGAGATGGCAGCACAGAAGTTGTTGCGGTTGTCCTTGTCAAGAGCGGCGCTCTGACCATCAAGGGTAACCATATTGACGGCAGCCTTAGTGGACAAGCCGTACATGTGGATACCAGTAGAACTCTCGATCGACACCATATTGTCCTGGCAGCTTGCGGTATCAAGGCAAACCTGGCTGTAGTTGTCAAAGAAACTGTAGAGACCAGCGCCATAGACGAAGATGTTATCAGAATCAACAACTCGGAGACCCCATGCCTTATTGACAGTCGAGCTACCGGAGAAGGAAGGATCAGAGTGAAGTGCCTGGGATCTGAAGGGTGTAGTGGCGTCAGGGTTGCTTTGAAAGTAGGGTGTCTCCGTCTGAATGAGAGCCATGTATACGTTAGACGCATTGGCAACCTGGTAATTATACAGAACGTTATGCTCTGAGCTTGTGCCATAGAGCCAGACTGGACCTTCTTCAGATGAGATTAGAACTCCCCGACCATTATAGATGTTTATCTGGTTATGGTCGGCAAGGTCCAATTCATGGTCAGAAACCCAGAACCAGGTGTTCTCGAGGTATGCGGTGGCCTTCGAGGTGATGTGGAGAAGCATGTAGGCGCCGATACAAGCTGGATTTGCGGGGGCAGTGACAGTAGGGTTCTTGGAGCAGGTATTGGACTGCAGTTGAGTTCCAGCAGATCCACCAATACGGAAATGGACGTCCCACAAGCCAGCGGAGCCTTGAGAAGCCTCCTTGACATTCCACTCCATCATGATTGCACCTGGCTGCGGGCCAATTGTCTCGAACATCAGATCCGACATCTCGACAGATCCCACATCACCGACTTCACCAATTCGGAAGACAGGCTTTGGATTGTTCTGGTCCTTGAATGTGCTGGAGCCTCCTGCCATAATGAGTGGCCAGATTTCGCCAGTGATTCGGATGTTCTTTGGGACCTTGACTGTGCTTGTGACAACATACGCTCCGTGGTCGAAATAAACGATATCTGTAGCGCTGACAGAGTTGAAGAGAGCCTGGATGGCAGCTGTATCGTCAGTGACACCGTCACCCTTTGCTCCTGCGGCCTTGACACTCTTGAAAGCAGAAACGGGCTCCTTCTCATATTGTGGCTTTGATCTCGTGAAAAAGTTACCAGCAGAGTTCAAGAGTGATGCGGGCTTTGTGATGGGAGTTTGTGGGCCTTGAACAGCGCTACCAGAGTTGGCTCCCTTGTAATTTCTTCCTTGGGTCCACGAAGCAATCTTAGTATTTCCTGCCAGGATTGTAGCCTTGGTTGCGGGGTTTGAGACTGCGACGGGAACATTTGGCGAGAAGTTGACGTTGTCGATAATAAGAGAACCATTTGTCGAAGCCTCGCTCGTCGAATAAACAGTGGAAATACCGATTGGAGTATTGGAGATGGTGCTGTCAACGAGCAGGACAGATCCAACAGTCTGGCTTGATGCACCTCCATTTGCCATATCGACCCCGACGCCGCAGTTATTGATGGAGAGTCCGGACAGAGTCCATGCCCTGAATGGTCTGTTAGCTCCAGCTTGGAAATTTGAAGCCCAGAAAACTCACCAGTTCCAGTTCATGAAAACTGCAGTCTGACACTGGTTAAAGGTCAAGTTGCGGGTAGTGAACTGTTGAGATCCGAAGAAGGCACCGTATTTTCCACCATTGAATGTCAGATCAGTCATGAATCCTCCTGAACCGTTGTCCATAAAGATTCCCTGATAGCACTGTTAGCAAAGTGCCGACACATTGAATGGGGTACGCTAAGTGCTTACCAGTTGAGCGTTTGCCTCTCCGCCATCAGTCCTCATATTGAAAACGATGTTTTGAAGACTCGTAGCCTGAGCAACTTGCCAATGAATACCGGCACCAGCGCTGACCGGCATAGCAGTAGTGTCAAGGACGAAGTTGCGGATTTGTCTGAAGAAGTTGTCTGTTTGCATTATCAGCTGATGCCTTAAACACAGTTCTAAAAGAAACGTACTTTGATTAGTGTACCAGTTCACGCCACCATCCGCATATGGATCAGCATCCATCAAAGCCATTCCTTGGAAGCCAGCCGTAGCCTTGATAATCGGAAGGTTCGTAGCATCGCCAACGAATTGCGTGTAGTAGTATTGGATTAGGGGTGCCGAGATAGAGTAGGTTCCTGCTGGAAAGTACACGATGGCTGGCGTTACAGTGGTAGAGTCGCATCCTTGACCGCATCGAGAGCCAGCCGTGATCGCAGAATTGATAGCGGCGGTGTCATCTGTGCTGCCGTCTCCCTTGGCGCCAAAGTCCTTCACATTTCTGAATACTTGATAGCCAGCGGTACCGTAAGCTGCAGTGCCTTGACGGGCGATAGACTCGAGCCAGTAACCACCTGCTGCTGCGGCCTCAGCGCCAGTGGTGGCGGGAGCTGGGGATGGAGCGGGCGCGCCTGAGACGACGAGGAGAAAGAGGCACAAGGCCGCGAAGATGGTGGATGAAATTGCCATCGTAAAGTAGTACCAGCTGCTGTAGGATGTTTTAAAAGAGTGTTTAGACTAATCGCGGATCGGTCAGCACTCTATATTGAAGCGTTCTTCGGAACGTCGCGTGGAAATTTGTACTGGAAGATAGTTTTCGAGGTCCTTGGTCGAATGCTTGCTTGTGCAAGAATATTTCGAAAGAATGTAGAAGCGAACGATGAGGAAGAGGATGGAGGAAGGGGATGGAAAAGTCGAGGAAATTTGTCGGGCTTTGTACAAAATAGGAAGAATTGTTATTGTGTGGTCGGTAAATGACATCAATAATTCCAAACGAAGGCGGCAGGTGTGAATTGAGGCAAGCGCGAGGAATGCAATGACTAGACAAGCGAACCAGAAAATAAAACTCACAGATATTGATTTCGGCTGTCTCTCGTGGAGAAAAGGAGCAAAAGGCGAGCGCTGACTGGAATTAGGGTACTCTGCAATCTGGATAAGTCTATCCTCAGAGGTGCGAGGCTTATATATATCTCGAATCAGACTATCCTCCCGCCTCGTCTCCACGCCTTCCCCTACCTCAAACGGAACCCCTTCGGATGATTCAATGTCCTGGTGGCTTCTCGGGACATGTGGTCCAAGCAAGATTGAATTAGACTCATGATGAGGATTGTCCCTTTGCAGGGAGCCATGGCCAACGACGGCCATCAGACCCATCACAGGCCTCCGAAGCTAGCTGGGGATGCTTCAATACTCTACGTTAAGGAGATGCACGGTGCAAGCGAGGATACGTCTGACCAGTAGTCAGGCGGTCCCTGAGCCAGGAGGGCCGAATCGAAACAGACGATCTGGCGGGAAGCCGGGACTTGGGATGCGGAGTGGCACTTGATTCGACTGGCTTTTTTGATATACCGGGGTTTGCTGGGGAAGTTGTTTGTTCGGGACTTGGGCAGCAGCATTGAGATTCCCCTGGCAATTACAGTAGTACAGTACCAATTTTCGGCTCTAGAAATCGGACTAAATTGGTCCAAGTGTACCAGGAAGTCATGAAGCACGAAGGATGGCCAGTCGTCCGGCACTCGTAGTCTGTGAATGGATGGTCGGCCTTGGTTCAAATCAAGTAGAGCGGCTCTATTCGTACCACGACGTTGGGCTAGGCATGTGAAGCATTGATGGCCACAATGAATGATGGGAAGTTGGTCTGGTACTTTGGAAGTACCTGTTCTGAGCTGTTTTGTGACTGCTGTCCCTGACGAACTGCCACCAGTGAGGTTGAAAGTCTGAAACTGGTAGCCAGATGGAGATGATGCACGCTGGACCCTGTCGTTGGACGTCGTGGCCTCGGAGATTTCGCAGATTGCCCAGCGCCTGCGTGGCGCATGCCCGATGCTGCATCCAGAAAGGTGCCCGAGAAACTCATCGAGTCCAGGCTTCTTTAGGGCTCACTAGCCACCCATCAGATGCCAAGGACAGCCATCAGAGCCCCTGTGGCACAAGGATCAGTGGTCAGTGGTCGTGAATCTGGAGTGACCAAAACCTTCATGGTTCAAGGCATCGCTTCATCAGAAGATCACCATCGGATCATATGCACCCCACAATACGCAACGTATCACTTGTGCTATCTACCTTCTCGCCTGCCTGAGATCTATTACCAATATGTACTCTCCTTCTCGGCCCTTTTCAATACGCTACCCCAGAGTACGACACTGTGTCGAAGTGTGACTATGCATCGTGGTGTTTCTCGAGTCATCCACGTTGTTCGAAGCAACTGGCTATCATTCTTGAGCCTTGAGCCCATCAAGCCACAGGTGCTCAGGCCATGGTGTGGATGTTTGTCTGTTCCGTTTCACTGCTAGCTATGCGCATGCTTTGGTTGGTTCGAGAAGCGTGAGATGTTTCGAAACATCTGCATCCTGCAGGGGCCTGACACAAAAGCGGTATCAGACAGAGAAGTTCGGATGGAAAAAGAACATCAAGTCTGAGCTTTATCCTCCAGCTTGCCACCATAGGGAAGGTCGGCAACGGGTTCCTGCCGCCCAGCTTTGAGCAGACAGGTAGAGAGAACCCTCTTACCTACCTTGGTCATAAGAGCATCACCTGACGACTGGCTACTTGCTAGGAAAAAATCGTTTTACGGCTTGTATATCAAGTAGGTGCTCCGCTCCCGTTAAATTGATGCAACTTACTCTGAAGTCGGTCTTGACAGCAGGTCAAGGGTCAGCTGGCGTCTAGTGGTCAAGTCGGCCAGATCACGTGTCTGACCAGAAGTTTATCCTCCTTCCTTTTCTGCTTTAGATCTGTGCCTCATGGTGTAAAGTTGATGTGACTGAAGACGTTCGGGCCGATTATGTATTCTTTTCTTGATCAGTTGATAATAGACAGCGCTTCGAGTCCTGCACTCCGATGCATCTCGGTGCACTAGAGGCTTTGGGCGTGTCCTGGGGTCTGAAGTCCTGACACTTTGCGGGGGAATCTAGCCGTTGTGGGCTCTCATGAGAAGCTTCAATCTGCATGGCTTCATGCCGATTCTATGAGCTCTTTCTTATTGTTGTAGTTTCCGTTCATCCCGTAATTTCTCTCCGTATTTCTACCTTGCTAACTTCTGACCGATGGAGGAACGGACCGAATAAGATGTTGCTGAAGGTCTTCTCAAAGTGTTTACTATCTATCATCAGTAGGTCGGAGAAGTTGCGAGGATGACTCTAGACTAAGATTAGTAGGGCGTATCCTGTTTACGGTCTGCCTTTGAAAGCTTTGGAGGAAAAACTCATTACCGGTTCGACTTCTGTTCTCGCTTATTTCCCACTTGTTCTCGGAAATCAAGCTGTCACCCATGAGAAGTTAACTCTTTGAGAGTAACACAAGTTCTGAATGTATTTTGCGACTTTCTTATTCTTATTTTCTTTTAAACAGCTACCTTACATGCAATGGAACTTATGTTTCTGACGTCATGTGACGTCGCCTCTACGAAATGACTCCTCACCGTGGTGCCTCTTTTGTTTTGAAATTCGTTCCCATTTTAAGGTTCCCGCAACTCTGGAACAGCTTCTGAATACTTTAATTGCCACTCAATCTTTGCAAAGGTGCAGATTGACCAATGTAACTATGCCAAACAACAACCAGAATCGAGAATAGCCGAATAAACAATGGAGCCTAACATGAAAATTCCTCCTCCAAAGGACGCTCAAGTACCAAAGGAGCTTTCAGGAAGACATTTACTCAACCTTCCAGCTGAACTACTTCAAGAAATTACCTCACACCTCATACCCGCAGACTTCCCCAGCAAACATTACCTCCGAATGACGTGCCGACTGCTATGGAACACCATCTCCACAGACACCAAGCAAGACCTACGCGAGCTCGAGCAAACTGAGCAATGTATCGCCCGTGATTGCATAGCCTGCACCATCTGTCTACGTCTCCGTCACGAATCGAAGTTCGCTGATAAGATGCGGAACATCATGAGATCGGAAGGCATTCTCACCGTCCATCGACAGACCAAGCGGAGGTTTTGCATCGAGTGTGGGCTTGCACGGAAATTGTATACGCCTGGCTGCTATCTACAGATCGATGGAGTTGGGTACACGATATGTATCAAGGACAGAGGTACTGAGACTCTACAAATCTCAGCGTACGAGACAACGGAGCCAGATGACTGTAGAGAATTGAAGATGCTGAGGAAGAGGTATTGCCGGAAGTGCTGGCTCAGGATACGGAGAGATGTTCTTGAGATTCTAGCCGACATGGAGGAAATCTGAGCGCGAGGATATGGAAACTGGTGTTTTGTGGGGGGAGGACATCATGGGTCTTCAGTTTTCCGTGACGCCGACACCAGTCAAGAGAGACCTTTTTCTCTGCAAATTGAGAGAAGAATTTCAAAAGGAGCGTGGTGACAGCCCGGGTATCAATGCCTAATAACATGAGTCGCTAAAATGCCATAATGCATGCAGACGCAAATCTATTGCGGTCTCAGGGCACCGCCCTGCATACTCCCATATTTCTCCAGAATCCGCCGTCTCCACTCCTTCCCGAAAATAGCTATTGGAATACCGATACTGCCGACTCCCAAGATGATCCCACCAAGTGTGGCATGCATACTCCACTGTCCGACCTTCGCAATCCATGGCTTGATGACGAAAGATAAGGCGAAGGGAAGAACATACGAGACGCCCATTACGACGGCAAGGCTTGCGGCAGCAAAACAAGGAAATGCTTCCACAGCCCAGAGACTGTTCTGTGGCAGAGTTAGCATATATTCATGTAAAAAGCAGTTGAAGCAAAACTTACGCAAGTGTAAAGAGATATAAAACTGAAATACATCATGCCGTAAGCAGTAAATATCCATCCGTAATGCAACTTCCGCTGCGCGGCAAGTCCATACAAGAACTGTGCCAGGAATCCGGTGATCACGGGAAGGATGAACGAAGGCAAATAATGCTCGACGCTTTGCCTCCCACCATTTCTCGTCGCTAGCCCTCTCGTAATCTTCCGATTCAGAAGTCCCGTGATAGGAAACGTTGCAAGCGAGCCAGCAGCGGCAGCGAGCTTGATGAAAGCTACCTTGTCAATTGGCAGACTGTATGGCGGAGAAAGCAACAAGACTCCGTAGCTGAGATCGAAGGCCAAAATGCCGGTGGTAGCGAGAGCGTTGAGTATCATGACCCAAAATACTAAGGGGTTGAGGAGAAGCAAGAGGATTTGAGGGTAAATTGCTCCCATCCGTTTCCATCTGTTCGGTATATCCAAGCCCCAGACCTTCAGCTCATCAACCTTCAGCTCCGCTAATGTGATTGGAAGCGCAGGTAGCGCTTTGTCCACGCCAATTTCCCTCCAATCTTCGTAAATCGTAACTCTCTCGGCTGTGGATTGAACCAGGACGCGCCCGTCAAATGCGAGTGGAGGCCGATGGAAGTAGGTTTCAGGACAGAGGAAGAACGCCACTACGAATGAGAACAAGGCAAGCAGGAAAAGAACGTGGTAAAAGCCTCGCCATGTATGGAATGTGCTGTCGACTTTCGGTACTGCTGCGATGAGGGCATTCGAAATGGCTCCGCCGACCGACCAGAAGATCGAGAGGACAATGATCCGTTCATGAATGAAGGTAAGATCGATCAGCATCAAGCCAAGCTGCACAAGTAAGCGATTGAAGTCTCCACTGAGAATCTATACTTGCAGCAGAGAATGTAAAACCCGAGGCAACTGATTGCATGCTCTGCGCTGCAACATGATGGTAGAAGTTCGGCGAAAGAGCGGCGTAGATAGATCCCACAGCCAACAAAAGATTTGCGAGCAAGAATACTGGACGTCTTCCGATTGCCAGAGACAAAGGGATCCAGATGAACTGAGATAGGCCTACGCATAAGAGTGAACTTGATGCCATTGGTGTAAATGCCAGGATTGAGATGCCCTGCTAAGTCAGGAAAAATATTGGGCACTTTGAGATTGAAAAAACTTACCTGTGGTAGATAATCAATTGCCATTACTGGAACGAGCACACCCAAGCTCTGGAGCTGTACGACAGCAAGCATCGCAAAGAAGAAAACATTCCCCAGTACTATCCTGCGTTTTGCCGGATGCCAATTGAGAGGATCTTTCGGTGAGGACGATGGGATCGGGAGCTGCAACGTTTTCCCATCTGAGGTGATCAGAAAGACACTCGTGCTGATACTGGAGCCATATGGAGACTCTTCCAGAACTGATGCCATGATCCAGTCAAGCTACTACTCAATTTGGAAGTGACTCCGGTTGATGTCACCGGGGAAGGAAGAGATAACGACTGTGGTCCAAAACAAAACCCGGCGGAAACAAAAAGCAATGGGACATCGTAACATTTTATGAGGCTTGGGCTTTCCAAGAAGGTTTGAACCTATATCTGAAAGAGGGAAAAGTTGCTCTGTACTACTGCAAGTCTGCTTCAGATGTCTTGCATCTGGAAGTAGTGCAAAGTCAAGGAGGCAAGCTCTTAGTTGGTCGGCTTATGTACATGAGAACAATATCCAATCAATAGAAATCGAGTACGTCTTCACTGTTTTCGGGTGCGAATGGATAGAGAACGACCCCGAGGTTGCGTTCAGGGATTTTCCGCTGACGTTGGTTCCGCAGGCAGTAGTGGTGCGGGAGCTGTCTGAATGGTGTTTCGAGAGCAAACTCTATTGCCGTTAAGCTGCCCGACCAGCACTCACCGGAAAATAGATAAGATCTCTAGATCCTATTAAAAATTAGATCAGTGCTGGAAACACATTACCCGTTGAGTGGAATTCGTTCCTATTGGAACATTGTTCGAGGCTCGCTCGCAACTTGGTTCTTCCCAGCGTCAAACCGTTATTGTCATACATCGCAACCATACACGTGCATTCGCTCGTCGCTTGGGACTGCCAATTCCCATATTCCGGAGCAATGGTACAGTAATAGATCGCGGAGATCATGAGACCCCTGACATCTGTCGATGTAGTAGCACGGGGAGGCCGCCATCTGGCCCAAACACCGGGATGACTTCAATCAAACGTGCATTGATCGAATTCTTGCCCAAAACCTTGAACTGTTGATTGCAGTCAGCCCAAGCTCCAAGCACGCAGAATGCGGGACGAGTGTGATGATAGTGCGACGAACTACTGGCAGGAGCTCGTGGTTCCAGACCAGCTTCCCCGCCTTCGCAAGATGGAGGGGCAATCATGATGCTGGAGTAGATCATTTGGTGTCCATAAGATATCTGTTATCCAAACAACATCGAAACTGAGATGGCCTCCTCTCGGACCGACTTTCAGTAGAGCTGGAGAATCGGCATTAAATACCGAACATTAGCTCTGTTCTGGGTGCTTGCATCAGCAATTGTTCATCAAGATGTATATTTCAGGCACGCTGAAGCTTTGGAACTTACTCACCAATGCCGAAGAGGAACATGTCGAACTTTATGATGATGGATTCAGGTCTACATCCTCATCCCCAATGCATATGCAGGAAGTATTAATGCTGACTAATAAGGATATGTGATTGGGAAATGTGTGAGGCATCATCCACTGCTCGTACCATAAGAGTTTTCAAAACAGTGGGCCCATTCTTTGCTCCACTGCAACCTATTGAAGGATTGAAATAAGGGCTTCGACAACATTCATCGGGGCCACTGGCCCAATGGCAAGGCGCTTGACTTCGAATCAAGAGATTGTAGGTTCGACCCCTGCGTGGCTCAACGAAAATACAAAACTTCTATGAAGTCTTTGTTTTTTGGTTTTTTTGGGAAGGCATTTGCATGGACGGCCTCGGTTTTTGACGGCTTCTTTTTTTTTGTCTTGGCCACTTTGCCACACCATACCTTTTGATCTGCTTGTAGTTCAGAGCTCAAATGCGTGTGAAGACGAGTACCTACTGATATACAAGACATTCCAGGGAAAGAGAGCGGGGGAGCTGGTCACCCATTTTCATCTGATCACGCTTTAAGTTGCTCCGAGGACAGAAGATACTGAGCCAATTGTCGAACTCACAATAGGGGCAATTTCTTTGTTTTGGGGCCCGGCAAGCACCCGTATCTTGATCCAGTATTTCAGCAAGGGATTGACCAAACCTCGATGTCAAGTGACTTGCTTTATCCTCGAAACTGCAGCGATACAATTGAAAAAGATCCATATTACTTCACCGAACAAATTGTATTAACTCCTGTTATCAAATGATGGAAGTCATATCCATTCAACCCACGCCCGCCTGCTTTTCTGTAGCAATTTGATACAGCCCCGACCATACAGCCGCCCACACATCCACACACCCAACCCACCACCCATATGACTACACATATATGCACAACCAACTCCTGCCACTCCTTAACTAGCACTCCATAAGCAACACTCCCCGACCTTCTTCCCTTAAGCACCAAAAACATCCTCATAACCAGTCAAAGTAAACCGATACCTAACATCATTGTTGTGCACCCTCGTCAACGCACTCGCCAGCCCCTCCTTGCTGATCTTGATCTCCTCAACCCAACTCTCAACCTTCTTATCAACAGCCAACTGCAACATAGCAAGAACTTCCTTCCTGCTTCCCAAATGACTAGCTCCAATCAAGCATCCATTGCTCAAGAAATCCTGGGCCTTAACCTCCTGCCCGCTGCCCTCTGGCAGACCAACAGAAACGAACTTGCCATGCACATCCAACAGAGCAAGGTACTGGCTCAGATCCATACCCTCTGTCGAACTGGCAGTGCAAACGATCAAGTCGAAGGTCATGATGTGTTCCTTGTTCCAGTCCTTGTCGGCAGTAGCCAAGAACCCGTCAGCACCCATCTTCATCGCATCGGCTTCCTTGGAGTGTGAGCGGGAGATGGCGTAGGTCTCTGCGCCAAGAGCTTTCGAGAACATGAGTCCGAAATGTCCGATTCCTCCCATACCGACGATACCGACTTTCTTGCCGGGGCCGGCGCCATTTCGGACGAGAGGGCTGTAAGCTGTGAGACCCGCGCAGAGCATAGGAGCTGCCTTTGTGGTTGCGAGACCATCAGGGATTGGGAAGACCCTGTTTATCACTAAGTCAGCTTACTTTGCATGCATGTGGGGGCAAGCTTTGTGGGGAATGTATCTTACCAGTGCTCGTGTGTGCGCACATGAGAAGAGTATCCTCCTTGGGAGATGATTCCGGTTTCTGGCCACTTCGCACCATAGGTATCCAATTGATGGCGGCAGTAGGTCTCATTGTCGTTCTTGCACTGGCGGCAGTTAAGGCAGGAGTAGGATTGGGCGCCTACTCCAACTCTTTGGCCAGGCTTGATGAGAGTGACTTTTGGGCCAACGCGGAGAGCTGTGCCGACAATCTCTGAAGTGCTGTGTCAGTAATCCCCATCTATTTGGTAAAATAGCAGAAGGGCTAGAGGGAATCTCACCGTGTCCAACACACAATGGGAAATGCTGCTCTCCCCATCCACCGCTGATAGTGTGCAAATCACTGGCGCAAACACCACAAGCCTGGATCTTAATATCAACATCGAAATCGCCAAATGGCTTTGGAGTCAGCTCATTCAGCTTGAAATCGGTCCAGTGCTTAGGATCCTCAATCTGGAAGCCTTGGAAAGTGTCTGGGTAAACCATTTTGACAGAAAACCACTAAATGGGATGGAACTGAATTAAATAGAGAATTGACTGAGGATTCCAAAAATTGTAAATGCAGAAAAGGAAGAATAATGGAAAGAGAGGAAGGGCAAGAGGAAGAGCGGAGGTTAAATGCAACTGCCCCTCAGCAGACGACACTTCGCAGCATACAAAAAATTCCCCCACTCTCAACATCATGGCGGGGTTCGTGCATGCCCATCCTTGCTGCTGTCCTGCACAGGGGTCCAGATTATCCCTGGCATCTGTTGGCATCGTATGGAGAGGCGTTTTCCCCACAAGAAAAGTCGTGGTGTTGTTCCGATGCTCGGCTTTTTGCATGAAGTTTTTCCACCAAAGAAGTTGCAGCTTTCCGCTGGCAACGTGACAAGCACGGGTAGACCAGAAGCTGTTTCAAGCACAAGAAGTGTACTTCTGCATGAAATTTGAGACTGGTCCCAATAGATTGGGAAGTACTAGACTTGGACAGGCTCGGGCCAAAAGATTTCGGCGGCAGTTGGGAATTAATTGTTGGCCCGGCTTCGGACGAACTCACGGCGAGTCACCCCGAGGCCAAGATCTGCCCAGCTTCCCCATCTCACCGTGTACTTACATTGCGGGTACGGTTTGAGCAAAATATATTCTTACAATTGAAAGCTGTCACGTGGATATTATCGCTCCTTCTTACCCTTATGTTGTCCTCCGCGAGCAGCGCTTAGTCGCTGACCCTAAAACTCCACACAATGAACGCCAAAACGCAGAAGTATCTATGATACAATAACGAATACAGTATTGGTGAATCAACGCCTCCTAGCTTTCTTCTTCGCCTTTCCTTTCTTCGCCTTCGACGGACTGGCAGTAATGACACTGCCAACAATTTCTGTTGGGCCGGTCTTGAAGTCTGCCCCAAGGCCTTTTAGCTCCTCGTCGTCCATTTCACTTAGTTCTTCACTGAAACTCGACATAACATCTGCTCCTTGCAGGAGACTGGTGCCGTCTGGTTGGAAGTCCTTCAAGTAATATGGGATCCCTCCGTTTGCCAATATCTCAGCCTGATCGGTAGTTGTGTCGCCGTTGGATGTTGGAGGTGTGGGTGGTGTAGGTTGGATAATGTCTTGAGCCGAGACATATCCATCTGTATTCGGAGGTGTTTCCGAATCTTTGATGCCATTTGCTTGAGATGTCCTTTTCGACACATGCGCGCCAGCCCCAGGGACCATAGCATCCGTATTAATGGTATCATCTCCGCCTGGTAAAGCACTTGCACTGCTCTCAGCTATCTCACCCGGCGCGTCTGACATCTCTACATCTTCGGCTGACGACAGGTGTGCCTCGCTGGCTTTGCTGTCATTCCCATTCGAGCGCGCTGTTACCTCTTGATCAATGTCGAGGTCTCGTTCTCCTACAGATCCTGTGTCACCAAGAGATACCGAAATGGAATCCTGGCCAGCAGAATAGCTAGAATCGAGCAGCTCTATAAGCTCCTTCAGATGTCTGTCGACAGGCTTGCTACTGATCTCGGCTTCTGATTTTGCTGCCGCTTCTAGTTGTGGTTGGATCGCTTTGATGATTCGCTTACCAAGTCGACGCCTTTCTTTGATGTCGAGAGGAGTTTTTTTGATCGTGGATCCTTTCTCGAGTTCCCTTGAAACTGCCGTCTCGGGCTTCACTGGTGGCTCGGATAGAATTCCGTTTCGGAAGATCTCGCTGAAGTCATGTGCGAAGGACATTGCTGTGGTGTAAAATCGGCTCTCGACTTTCGTTTTTAGCTTCAGTAATCCATCGGTGAATATGGACCTGATGTCAAGCCTAATTTGTGTCAGCATGGAGCAACCCAATTACTGTAGGGCACTCACGTGAGGGACTTTTCGATTATTTTGGGTAGCATCCTTGCTACTGGGAAGTAGACTGAGTCCACGAGGTCCTCCTCGAGCGCCACCGCCTGGAACTTTTCTACTTCTCGCATCACTATGTCATCTGAGAGGGACTTCAATTTCTCCAGATCCTGGATGAGGGTCTGAGCGAACTCTATTCGACGATTGAGTCTTGTTCTGCCAGCAGGACCCATCCCAGCAAAGTTTCGACGAGTGATTTCCATCGAAGAAAATGTTTCCATCTGCAGTTGTAGTCGCTTCAGTAAAGCTGCACCTCTACGTGCTTCCCGTTTGAGCGTCCAGTATCGACACGCATCGGCCGTGTACTCTTTTCGCTTGTGGATGTTGAAACGTTGAAGGGATTTTTCCACAATATCGAAACTGTATCGGGGAATGACAGGCGCACCTGAGGGCAGTTTCCAGACCGGTTTTTGAGGCTGGTTACCTTTTTTCTTACCATCGGCAAGTGTTAAGGCAACCTTAGCACCTGTGAGCTGTGACTCGTCTGGCTGATGCTCAGTGACAGCATGCCGATGCGTTGCTGCCATTGCCAACGCTGACGCTTGGCTATCGGCCCATAAGCGACCACGCATAGTTCTCTTGTAAAAATTCCTGGCTTCTCGGGTTGCTCGTGCAACGTCGTTCTCCTTAGCGTAATCTGAAGGGCAATGTTTGTCACAGAAAGCTTTCAGGACTGTAGTGCCATCCAGGACTGCAAGTGTACCATGATTGTTTTTCATCTTCAGGAACAGGCGAGCTCTCCTGGCACATGTGACATGGAATGCTTGATAGCATGACTTGTTTCCGCACTGAATGCAAGCACCCATGCGTTGGTTGCAAAGGTAACACGTTAATTTCCATCGAGTTTTTGGGACTTTTTCGACTTCCATTACCGGTTCCATGAATGTATGATTGCCAAGAGAGACCTCCGGTATCCACATAGCACAAAGAAGATGCGCCCATTTCGAGGCGTTCGTTTGTTTGAAAGCTCCGTCTGTGTTTGGACAGAAGATACAAGTCTGTGTAATGATTAGTTTTGAGATAGTGTATTAGGCTTAGAAGTCACTCACTGGGATGCCACGGCCAATCAATTGGCATTTCCGGCAAAGCCACTGGCCTTCGGGTATGAAAGGAACACCATAACACTCCTGATGTACCGCCAAATCACAACCGTCGCAGAAAACGATGGCGTTAGTGTTTTCGCAATCGCCATCATCGCAAATGGCACATTTGCTGTCCTGCTCCTCTCCAGCTTGCGGCTCGCCGTTCACTGCTGCAGCGGAACTCGACCTAGGCCTGTGTGTCTGTGGCGGTTTTGGATTCGGCTTAGGTATACGCTTTTCGAGCGCGTGCCATTCTTTTTCAATCTTTGTGATGGTAATCTCAAATATTTCCCGGGTGATTGGCTCCCAACTGGATGATTTGCGTTCCGCATTATATGCTTCCAGCCATTTGTCATCCTGCTCGTCCATATCATATTCTACACGACCCACATTGCCAGTTCCTGAAGCAACTATGCCTTCTACATCACTCTTGTGCCCGGGTCCTAGGTCCATGTCTTCGTCCAGATTTCCATCGGAGACTTTAATGAGGGTACGCTCTGGACGGACGAATATGTCACTCTCTTGATAGCCAACATTAGCCATGGACTTGTCCACATATCGAACGAGCCCGAGAGCCTTGTCTTCGAACCGAGCTAGAGTATCGGTTTTGCGGTATGATGGTTGCGGCAGAGTCAACCTCTCCTTTGCATTGATGTTGGTGACGGGTGCCATCGCTTTAGGTGTCTTAGGTAGAGACAATGCAGGGGCCACGATGACGTTGCTGGCACCAAGTTCCTTCATTGCTTTGGCTGTAAAAAAGGCGACAGGGTCCTTCGGAGGTCGCCCCGGCCTTCTCTTCCCACCACCTGGTGTTCCAGGGATACTGATAGTTAAGACATCGCCATTGATAGAACCTAAGGGCGTAGGGATGCCGTCGCTTTTAGCCTTCGACTCTGAAATGCCATTTGGTGTCCGTAAACCACTCGCAGATGTCTCGCCCGTTCCAGGCGTTACTGGCCTTGAATCCAGTATCCCTTCAACCTCGTGAGCGCTGAAAGCGCGCAGGGGCGCATCAATATCAAGATTAGGGTGGAATTCCTCCCAAGCGCGTTCTTCTCGTGGTTTATAGCCATCACTTTGCACCACAGCAGCAGCCTGAGCTGCTGAGGTGAATCTCATAGGGGGCTGCTGCGATCTTGGAAGGACTGTTCGTGTTCGTGTACTTCGATCTCGTCGACTGTAGACCTCTGGTATCAGACCCATGGCAGCGTTCTCTCGACCAATTCGTCCTCGAGGCCCTATATAGTTGTATCCTCCTGGTCCTGTTCCACCTACTGGTACTTCGTTACCCTGATCATCAACGTATCTACCTCCTCCTCCAGGGCCACCTGGGATGTATTTCCTTCTCTTATGAGGTGGTTCAGAGGCGATGTTCGTAGGGGTGGATTTGTCGGGCTGCGCTGCGCCAACTGATCGCGGACGAGCTGTACGTATTCTGGAGGATGCAGGTCGGCGGGGCGTTGCTGGCAGAGGGGCCATTGTCCTCTGGAATCAGAATGAGGAATGTATCGCAAGTCAACCAGACTTTGGTGGGGTTCAGCGCGTGGAGCCCTGAGGGGGGTGTAAAGGTAACGCGCTGGCCGAGTAAGGGATGGATCGCATCGAGAATAGATGTTGCAAGAATCGCGCTTGACGCGTAATATTACAAAGAAGTGGTGATGTACACTGTAAGTTCCAACAACGTACCCCAGGTGAAGTCGCTGGTGAGCACTGGACGTTGGCAAAGAAGGAGTTGAGGTGCAGTCACTAGAGCGAGGTGGTTGAAAGTGGACTAGTTCCGGAGAATAGTATGGCCGACGCCAAGCATAAAGAGCCGCATCTCGTGGTGAATCTGGGGAAAGAGTCTAAGCTTTTCCCCCGTCTTTGTCTGGTCCGGTCCTTTGTCGAAACCTCAGATTCTCGTCATATCTATGCGAAATGGACTTGGATGGAGTATTTTGGCCAAAACATAAATCCAGTCTGCAAGTATGAACTTGATCCTGTGCGCCAAAGACAGTGAAGCATCCAATTCGATACTCTTATTTCGTGGTACGATAGATAAGTCTGTTTAAAGGTAGCGTAGGCGCAATGCAAGCCTAAGGTAGGTGTCACAGCAAATTGTGTGCAACGTATCGCTACTATAAAGTCCGTACGTATTCATTATTTTGAGATCACTACTAATTCAGATGAAGCCTTTAGCAATATGTTCCCTGCATTTGCTTCGAGGTATCGAGATACAGTAAGCATCATATATCAGTTTCCAATGTTTAGAAGTTTAATTATGCAATTTCAGATTTACCAGCGGGAGGCTTCGTATCAATTTTCGCAATAATAATCTGTGGCACATTGCAGAGTCAGCATTTCTTTCCGGATTAAGTTTCAGGCTGCAGCTGCCAAGCGTCACCTACACTGCGACGAGGATTATCAATTGGGAGGCGAAATTTGAGCAGAACATAACAAAAGAATCCCGATTATATTGCTTTGATGCTTTCGAAATGTCAAATCGGGTTACACAGCTTTCAGCAGGACGGATTTGAATCAACTAAATCGGATCTGACGCCGCTCATTACGGAGTGGTTGCTTTCCCGAAAGTCCCATCAGAACGGGGATTGAACGATAGCATCGTCGCCAATTCAGCGTTCGTTTCACCGGATATCGCACCTCGGATATAATATGTTTACTTAAATCTCGAAGTTCATCAATTGCTTTCTACATGAAGCTTCAGGATCTATAATATATCATGCTGCAACTCTCCTCATCACACCAACTCAGCTTCTCTGAATGTTCTCCTCACTCGTGCGAGCATCACTGCTCTCCTAGCAGAGCTCAAGGTCGATCATGTAGGCAACGAAAAATGGATACTGGACCTCGTTGGCAGTAAGATTGGCCGCACTCCGGACTTTCTCTCCCCGCCAAATACTGAGACAGGGGCCCCAACATTCTCACAGTAATACCAAACGCAATTTTTCGATGGATTTCTTCTGGACTCGGATGGCAGTCAAGACTTATCAGATGCTGTCACCATCATTCACTGCTTCCTCGAACCAGGTTGCTGAAGCTTCTAAGGAAGGAGGATACCGAAACCCAATCAACGAGATACGGACCCCTAGGAAGGTCATCAACTTCTTTTGCAGGGGACTCGGGATGTGAATTGAAGGAGAGAAGTTACTTTAGCAGCAGAGCGCGAAGGTCAAAACTTGATATCTCTTTGCTTTCCGCGTTGTGCTTCGCTTGGATTGTTACGGGAAATATACTTTTCAACAGGCATGCTGGCTTGGCAGCTGAGGACGACGCGTCTTCCCATTGGCCTCCGAATAACAGCATTTACGAGACGCAAACTCTGCCTTGCATGACTGTCAAAGCATGCGGCCAGCTCAACATCTCAAATGTCGGATGATTGACAGAAATAGCTTCCCTGAGTACGTGATATGCCCGCTACATCCTGTCCAGTNGGACTGAGCATGGGTATCTCCAGTGAGAGTGGCGATACCCAAGGAAGTACAGCATGTGGTCTGACAATTTACATAGTTAAACTTTCCGCAAAAGTTTTCTCTGCTGATCTGAAGCTGCGATCTGGCGGACTTACGAGAGCCTCTACTATATCCTCGATGCTTATAATGTATTATGTCAACAACTTGGTTCAAGAGTCAAAGCAAAAGTGCAGTGAGGCAGGCACCTCGGGACCTCTAGCACCACAGAAGGGCAGAAGGGCTCTAAGTCTCTAAGTGGGACACTCGCAGGACAAAATAGGGAAACAGCACAAAGCAGCATCATATTTCGGGGATTTAGAGCTGTCAGAATGTAATCAAACGCATCTGGGGCGCTTTCGGGGGGCCTTAGTATACCTGCAATGACATCAGAAAAGCCTCGAAGGTTTCTTACTCCACATTCACCAAATACAACAGAAGCACCTACAATTGCGACTACATTTAACTGGCCAGGGAGCTCGATGGAAAAGAGGCGCGGAGCATTCTCCAGTCTAAGGGGAGCAAAAGAATAAGGTTATCTTCAAGGAGAAGCTATCACTGTCGCGGGCGCTGCACGACGAAGCCCGATGACGACAACCCCGCTACCAAGAATTAAGGGTCCAATCAAACCACCCAACTTCCTCGAGTTTTGTTTCCTCAAACTAATCTAGGTACACTTCTTACTACTAAAGTCTTCGATCGGGTCAATATCTCAGATCCCACTACGACTTTAAGTTGTTAAAGCTCTTGGTAGAGAGACGTCCCGGCCCTGCATGTAGATCTTGTCGACGGATGCTCTAATGCCTGCTGATGCAATTGTTGCTCCTCGCTCTGAACGAAGAACATCTCGGCTACCGTCACACTCAAGAGAGTTCTGTAGCAAGTGATGACCACCCACAGGTACTCAATACTTCTCAGGTGTGGATATGCGGCTCGGTAACCATCATGGGATCAACAGCGTCGGATATCGCCAGCCCCGGACCTACAATTTGCGCTTGCTCCCGTCCACCTCCGCAATTTGTTCCTCTAAAGGATCTCCTCGAAATGGACTTATTGCTACGAAAGGAGCTTCCGAAATTTGAGAGAAAGAGGCGAGCTGGAATACTACCCTCATAGTTTCTAGAAAATTCTGGACCGGTCGACGTTGAAGACTTCTCCGTAGTATATAGCTGTTTCGTCGTTTGGTCTGATCGTAGCTTGCGGAACTCTGCCCTTGGCGGCTGGCTGGAACCCATCAGGACTTTTGTGATGGTTGCTGGAACAGTCGTGGGCCGAGATACCCAAGTCGAGCCTCTGCCCGGTTCGGGCATCGCCATTGCTCGATGAGGTATAAACATTGTGACTGTCAATTCGAAATACCCAATGACGGCAGGATCTTCAATCCCAGCGATCGAGATCCCTGATCCTAGCGCACATCAATCGACTCCAGCCTCCATCATATCGCGGAGCTTTGACAGCCTCGTCCCTCCTCCTCGGAATTGTGTGGGGGAAAGTGTTGCACTGAGAGGTCAATGCTGGCCTTGGACATCCTTCACTCGAGCGTTTGAGCTCTATCATAGGTGCCACCAGCAGCCATCTCGACTCCAACACCGAGCGGGCAGATCATGATGAAGTCTGATGTACCGTGTACCCTTGTTCCGCCAGATTTTCCGATGGCGTCGCCACGCCACAAGAAAAACAACAAGCGATTTCTGCGAGATCTTGTCAAATTACTTTGGATACAGTAAAAGACAAGAACTGCAAGAGACGAATATCTGTTCAGCAGAGAACTATTGTCTGACGTCTAACCCTATTCTTGTTAATTGGTTATCGTTTCTAAGAAAATGATAGAGTAGTGTTTTGTTTCTCATCAAGAATCGGGTACGTCCCAGTCCGGAATAAGTCCAAGAAATAATGGGGGCTGCAGGCGGGGTTGTTCTAGAGAGCCATCGCTGCTTTCAGCTTCAAGCCACCACCACGGCTGCGAATCTTCAGCCAGTGACAATCCCTAAAGTCACCACCACAGCCCTGTGATTCCAGATTTCTGACTGGAGCCAGCGCGTTCCGCCCAAGCTCTTCCCATGCAGATGGCTGCACTCATCCCAGCATGTCTTCCCGCTATCGATAGTTTACGCTGCAAAGGTCTTGTCCAGAGGCAAGCCGCCACGGCAGACTCAGCTGAGACATGCGCATACATATTATTATATCAAATCCGAATCCCATCATGTTTCCCTGAGCTGTCTTTCCAATTTTTTTCGATTTAATCGATCGGAATTCCTAACCTCATGTCTTCCCCACTGAGCCCAATAACTGTACGGGCCGTCTGATTCGGCCGTACCTTACCGGAGAGAAGCTTCCCTTAGAAAGTCGATCCCTTAAACACTAGAGCCGCTTTGATCGACAGTTGCCAGCTCGACTTGACGTCGTGCCCGACGATCACCAAATACCTCATCGCAGTGACGCTCGTGCGAGTGGAAAATAATTCAGTGACGAGTACAATATGAATATCAGTATGTCTCTAGCTATGTCAATGGCTGGTAAGCCAAAACCGCCTTCAAGAACAACCTCGACAAGAAAGACAGCATCAGGAACTGTAAGATCCAATTCGGTATGCTCCAAGGACTTTTCGTTGTACAAAGGAGTTTCAGATAGACCGCTGGGCTGGAAACCAAAACGACCCGAGAGGAACCCAGCAAGACTTTCGACCTATAATCCAAATCTGGGAGAACCATTAATTGAAATGAGTGTAAGAAAATGGGACGGAGCAGCCAGACGGTCTGTAGACTGGGATGGACTCAGAAGAGTAAGCATTTAACCTGTGTCGTATTCTTTGGAAACCCAGCTTACACTTCTTTGTAGGATCCCGAATTATGGTACCACGATGGCAATTGTCTCGTTCACTTGTATGAGCAGGGTCAGTCCAGGAGAGGACCCGCATTCAAGATTCCCATGGATGCCCTTCTTCAAACAAATTGCGGACCACTTCTGGATCGATTCCTGGCTGCTTCGCCGGGAAGCTCACCCTCATCGCAATGCAGCAGCGACGACAGCTACTTTGGCCAATCCCAGGAGAAAACATTTGAACTTTACATTCCAGCACCTTCTAACGTTGATCGAGGACAGGCGTTTCTGTACCACACAGCCACGAGAAACTTCTTCGCTTGGGTTTTTGGAAAGTCACTGGTCGGAGTCCACCTTGGCGGTGCACTTGTTGGCCTCTTGAATAGTATGAACGAGTTCAGGTCTTCGGGAGAAGACAATGTTCAGGGCATCATCGATTACGTGGATGAAGAAGGATACGCAGACATGAGAAATGCTCCAGACCATGCACTGGCAATTCTCTACTTCGCAGAGCACTTTCGATTCAGGAATCTGTGGATCGATGCCTTTGCCCACTGCACTGGTATGAACGAGAGACTGATTGTCAGTCCTGGATTTGAAGTAAGTTGAGGCTATTTTTAATTTATCACGAGTAGGGAATTCTTACTGACTTGACCAAGTTCACTGCCAGAACCACCAGGGCACTTGTGACACGATCGAGAATTGAAATGGACATGAGATTGGATCAATGCGGCGAGAGACTCAGCTCCTTCCTTTCAGATGACTTATCCGACTCACACCTTGGCCTTTCGTCCGCGGCCCGATCGCACCTCGACAAGTTCAGATCCTTCCTACAATCATACTACGTCGCAAAATTCGGTTACTATCCACCAGCATGCGAAAATGGACGTCCCGCCTTTCCAAAACACATATATGCGCAGATGTGCTCCGAATTCCACAAACTCTATGAATACATGGTAGACAAATCGCGCACAGCTGGCGATGCGCTTCCACCTGCCCATTCAGGCGGAGTGTGTGTCTTGCAGAACGTGCAGGCATTCGACCTACGACATAAGTACCAGCCATTGGAGCACCCATTTCCTCTACTTCCAGAGACGGAAGACAATTCGAAGCCACCCGCGAATAAGCGTTTCAGTCTGATCTTTAAAGCAGATAAGATGAAGCCAGATCCACGACTGGTCACGCTTGCACACCTGGTCAAGGCCACGAATGTACAAGACCAAAGTCTCCTCGAGTCGACACTTGTCCGCGCATACAGAGGATTCGAGAAAGACTGTGTCTTTTATCCTACTAAGGACAGAAATGAAAAGTTGTCACAAACAGATGCTCGCAAAGTAAGGTGGATTCTCGTCTACACAATCCTGCAGACTCTTCTGTCTGCAACTTTGGCTCCAGATGAGGTCCGCGACACTCATAATGTGCCATACAACATCTGCGTACTCACAGCCGGATGTCCACCATGGAAAGAACGACCATACGAGACTCTGCTGCGAACGCAAACAGATCAAACGAAGCTCGACTTCAAGACAGCTACCACGCAATCGCTGACAGACAGCGAGCCTTTCTCTCCATCAGAGATCCGACCCGATATTGACTACTTCGCCATTACACATGCTCGCCAGAATAGCGAGACTTCGCTGTCCTCAACAACATCAAGAAAAGGAACAGTCAGAAGAGCTCTCAGCACACTCGGCAACATGCCCGAGCTCCGCCATCCTAAGCCGCAGCGAGCATCGTGCCATGAGATTCTGGTTCACGGATACGGCAATGGAACAAACAACGTCTGTATCTCAGCTCGGCCTGCAACCACAAGCCCAGAAGATTCACCTCGCAAGATCTCCTCCGAGTCTGGGTCCTCGTCTATGGAGGACTTGTCTTCGAAATGGTCGAATACTTCGTTTGGTGGTGTTGACAGTCCCACCACAAGTGCCTCGAATAGTCGAAGAAGTTCTGATGCCAGTATTGAGGCTTCGAAGAAATCCATCAAGAACTTTCTTGATCGACCTATGAGTGCACTAGGATTAGCGAGATCCCCGAGCAGTGTTTACTCGGAAAGCGTGTATAGCGAGGACCCACTACAACCAGACCCATTGCAGGTCAAGAAGACCGAACAGGACTTCATGAAGGTCACCACCGAGGTCAAAGTTGAATACGAGGAGAATGATGAGCCGATGCGAAATGTTCATGTCGCATTCTAAGAATGTGGCTCTTGCAGCTTTCTTATGTCATTGGAGTTGGGGAGGCGATTTGGAATTTCAGGATACCCACTTACACTCCTTTTTCTGTTTGTTTCCTTATTTTCGAGATTGGATGTCGTCGTGGACATAATGTCTAATTCCATCCGAATATTGTATAATAGTAATGTATGATACTTGTCGATAGGGATTAGGTCAGGCAGTGAACAATGAAGTTTAGTTCGGACACTCAATCGGAATCTCAATCTGCTTTGAAACTTCCAACTCGATATAAAGCATGAATACTGGAGTCCCTCAAGGTACTGCAGTTTTTTAATTTTAAGGAGAAGCATTGTAACTGTAATGGGTTCGAGCTGAAATCAAAAATGGAAGAGAAAATACATCTCGTAGTTCTGTCGCGAGCACATTCCCTGTCAACTCTAGCGCGTTCCTCCATGTCTTCACCTAAACCACCACAGCTCTCCACTCCTCCCAACGCACCCCGCCATGTCTTCCTTCACACCATACACGTATTTCCAGTGTCCCTGCACCGATACATCGACACCTACTCGTAGACTAGGAGAAGACAGTCCAATTCCTGCAGAAGAAAACTCCGAAGACGACGATCGCACCTTCGACCCGCGAGCTCCCCGCGCAAAGTACAGCTTGTACCCCCTCGAGCACCTCCTCTACTGCGAAGACTGCCACCAGATCCGCTGTCCACGATGCGTGCTAGATGAGATTGTAACATGGTACTGTCCGAACTGTCTGTTTGAGGTGCCGAGTAGTACCGTGAAGACCGAGGGAAACAGGTACAGCTTGTTATGATTTTGAGCTTCGGCACATGTTTAGCTAACATGAAATGGCGACCAGATGCACGCGCAGTTGTTTTCAATGCCCGATATGCATCGCTCCTCTATCCGTCAGCAGCGTCGAAGCACCACCCGAAGGCCTTGGGGCAGAATACGCTTCTCAGAATGGCCCGTTCGTCCTCAATTGCGCGTATTGCACATGGAGCTCCAAGGAGATAGGCATACAGTTTGAGAAGCCGAACGGAATCTTCGCACAACTGGCTAAGATCAGGAATGGTGGGGAGGCTATAGTGACAGCTAAAGAGAGGAGGAAGGATCGTGAGGAGAGGAAGAGAGATTTCTCAGGGACGTCTATTTCGGAGGAGAGTCCTGACCAGGAGACATTTCAGACGTTGGACCCGAACGAGAAGCTAGATGCTGCNAGTCAGTTCTCGAATCTGAAGGCCTTCTACCAGTCACAGCTTGCTGACTCCTCACCTGTCGGCGCACTGGGATTTTCAGGCGATTATGGCTACGGCTCTCCTGGAGCACTGTCCAGAATCATGGGTCTATACACGGGCGGAAGCATGGTAGACAAGAAATCCAAGAGCAAAATCGGCAACATGCGGGAAGCGCAAGATGCTCTCGAAGGTCTCCAACTTACGCCATCATCCGACGATGAAGCTATCATGAAACTGCACACCCAAGGCTGGCAGAGCACATCCACAGCCACGCAGCGGAAAGAGCTACCAAACAACGACGCCCAATTCCTCAGCGATCTCCGTCCCATAGCCTATCTGCTCCGCACGAAGCGCTCGAAGCGGTGCAAAACATGTCGACATATCCTCTCGAAACCTGAATCCAAGATCCAGACTACACGCTTCAGAATCCGGTTGGTAGCGCTGAACTACATACCTACTATCGGTATCAAGCCATTGCAGAATACATCTGCATTAGCACTAGCACCCTTGAAACCAGTACAGTTCTTGCTCACGTTCAAAAACCCTCTCTTTGATAGAGTGAAGGTCACGTTAGCTACTCCGGCTAAGACGCCAGGAAGGTTTGGCAGCAAAGTCACAGTTCTTTGTCCACAATTCGAGGTTGGCGCCAATACCGATGCATGGGAAGAAGCGCTACGTGAAGGAGGCAATAGGAACAGTTCTGGGGAGAAGAGACGCACCAAAGCCGAGACGAGTGAGGGACAGAATCAAGCAGAAGCCGGGAAGGTATGGGAGCGGGGCAGGAACTGGACGAGTGTTGTTCTCGAGGTTGTGCCTTCTTCGTTGAGGATTGATGGACCTGACTTCATGAGGACAGAGGAGCAGAAGAATGATGATGGGCCGTTGAGGGAAGATGAGGATGTGGTGGAGATCCCGGTGTTTGTGAGGGCCGAGTGGGAGACTGATGCTACGCAGGAAGAAGGTGCGGGATTAGGTGGGAAGGATAAGGAGGCGAGGGAGAAGAGGGAGCTGGCTTATTGGTGTGTGCTTGGTGTTGGGAAGATTGCTAGAGGTTAGATGGAGATTTGGCTGGCGCAATATACCCATTTGATATTTGCACACTTCGTTTCTCTCACGTATCGATTGGTACTGTACAAGTTCTAGATTTGAGACGTGATGAATTGAATGGCAAGCATTGACATTTGCAAGCCTATCTATCGATAGCCCTAGCTACGCCTCCCAAGTAGATATCCCATCCATCCATCCATCCCAAGCACTCCATTCATGACGAAGCAAGCAAGGACTTTTTTGATTCAACAACCACATCTAGTACTCAGCAGGGCCAGACTGGGGGAACTCGAAACCGACACCACGACCCGTCAACTTTCTGTAGACCTCAGAGTAGGTATCGAGTCTGTGATCAACACCTCCCTTCTCCTTCTCATCGAGGACGACCTTCAGGACCTTGCTGCCATCTTCCTTGGTGCGGAGACGCTTGCCGACGATCTCGACGGGGTAGACGAGGTCGGTGAGGATGGCGTCGTGAACGGCGGTGAGTGTTCGGGAACGGGGTCGCTTTTGAGTCTGCGAGGTACGGGAGCGGTTGGAGCGCTTTGGGCGGGGGAGAATGCGACGCGAGGCAAGGAAGAGGACGTGGCGGTCGGAGAACTTCTTCTCGAGCTCACGGGTGAGACTATGAAATTTTGTCAGCACTCATTCATCGAGAGTAGTGGAAGGGGAGAGATATCATACCGTTGCTGCACACGGTGGAAGCCCTGGAGGGATGGGACGGGGACAAAGATGACAATAGCCTTCTTGCCGTGGCCAACTTCGACCTGTAAAAGGATCAAAAGTCAGCATGCGATCTCCATGTTTGTTGTAGAAACAATGGTCCGCAGCCCGTCCGATTCCGAAATTCCACAACAACTTGGGCGGCAGAAGTAGCAGCCCAGCCAGCCAAATCTTCTCACTCTCGCGAAAGAGGAGAAGAAGAGCAGCCAGCCAAGTACGACCCGCCAGCCGACAAACCATCCATTGCATAGCATAGCACCACAATTGCAGTATGTATCCATTCTGTATCTCAAGTATGCTGATATAAACCCCTCATGTATGTATGTGTATGTTTCTGGAAATGGGTATGTCTGCCAGCGGCGCCCGCGTCGTCGTTTGGTTCGTTCGATTCTGCGGCTGCGAGCCATTCCAACATCTCATCGCATAATATACGATACCAACATTGGAAATCTGTTTCTAGAAAAAGAATGTCTGTCAATTGCTTACCTCTCTGGCGGAGACGATCTGAAGAGGGCGGAGAGCGGCCTTGAGGTCGGAGGTGTTGCTCTCAAGGTCGTAAAGAGCACCAGCAATGCTGGTCTCGAGCTCGCTGGGCTTCGCGCGCGATGGGCTGTTGGCCGCGATCTTGTTGATGGCACTCATGATTGCGGTTTGTCGTGAGGTCGAAAAGAGAGATGGAGCGCTTCGAGATTTCAAGAATGTCGCTGGGCGAGGCGCGAATTCCGTCTGTGGGAGTTCTTGACGCTAAGAATTAAGCGAGCCGACCACAACCTTGCTGCACCTGACCAGACACAAATTGCTTTGCTCACTTTTAGTATCTTGTAGGAACTTCCACTGGGAAGGAAACGTTCATCTGAGACAAATGATTATGTCATGGTCTCTGGTTGCTTATCTAAGACTGCATCTGAGTTCTATATACAATGAGTCTCTGCTGAAGCTGGGAAAGTAATCGAATCTATGGTTACAATCGTCCACAAGGCACACAAGGCTGCCAACTAAATGCAGCCATCGTCCGTTGCAAATTGCAAATTGATAATCCATCAGGCGTGGTTAATTATAGAATTCTAGATCTTTGCTTGTCTTCGAAAACAAGAAGAAACCTCATTGATTTATGCACGCAAGTCTATGCTAAAAGAAATTCCTGAAACTCCAACAGGACCCGCTAAGTCAACGATGCAAATCAGCAAGCTCTTCTACTTGCCTATTAAGTCTTCACACCTTTCTTTCGTGGAAGAAGGTCATATGCAACGCACAACGTCGGAATTGCTTCCCACAGTGTATATCTTGAATCCCTCAAAATCCATGCAGTGCCCTCACTCCGCTCCTTCAAGCTTCCTCGACTCTAACAAATTGGTCCGTTCGCTTGTGGTGCATTGCTTCTCAGCTTGTCGATGTTCTTGATCCCCTTGCCGAAATCTAAAATCAAAATCTTTGGATCTTGCCCAGTGCTGATGATTCTTCGATAGTCCGACTTGGCTCCCAGTACCCAGCTCGCATGCCAGTGAGGAAATACGAGTGTCTCCTGTCCCTTCTCCATGTTGTAGACCTTGATGGAGGTATCATAGCTTCCAGATACCAATCTTCCGCTAATCGAATCGATGTGCAGTGACCGCACCAAGTTCTCATGGGCGTCATCAATGGTGTACATGAGTTGATGTGTGTTGGCATTCCAGACATTTATCAGCCTGTCGTTTCCAGCAGATGCAATGTACCTCGAATCCTCGGAGAACTGACTACATGCCAGTCCTTTGGTGTGATTCCTCAAGGTCTGGATAACATTGCCTGTCTCAATGTTCCACAACTTGACGGTGAAGTCGCCGCTGCAGCTCACAATAGTGTTTCCGCGCAATTGGACTGCATTGACAGGTCCACTGTGGCCTCGAAGTTGCTTGAGAAATTCACCCGTCTGGCGATCCCAAACACAAATACTTATATCTTTGGAGCACGTAACAATATACTTCTTGTCAAATGCGAGATCGAGCACAGCGGCCGTGTGGCGGTGTAGCCTTTGAATCGGCGTGTAGCCATTTTTTACATCATAAACAATGCAAGTGCTGTCAGAGGATCCAGTGACCAGAATCTCCTCGTCGTATTGAAGGCAGAGGATTGACTGCTCGTGATGCATAGAGAAAGAAGTGGTTTCTGGCATGCTTTCTGATTCCCTGACCAGATCGCTGTCGTCCTGTGAATTCCCTGCCTGTTTTGCTGAATAATGCACTGGGAGATTGTCGTTGTCCTTCATAATCGAAGGGTCGCTGACCACGTTCGGTGGACCAATGACGAGTGTACAAGAGAGTGTCTCAATGTCCCAAATTCTGACAGTTTTATCTCGAGAACCAGTGATGATTTTGTTCCTGCGGCACGTAAGCATTTTTATCAAGAGTAAATGAATAGTAATAAGCTTACTCATCAAACTGAACGCAGTAAATACTATCGAGATGACCGTGAAGATAGTGTGGCTCGCACTCCCCCGTCTCCCAGTTGCTTCGAAGCTGGTTTCTTGCTTGAGATAGTGCCATCCAGTCATTCTCAGGGCTGAGAGCAGGGAGTCCGAGACCAGCCCCCAACGGAATGGGCTTTCCTGTAGCATATGCCCGAGTTTCTTCTCTCAGGAAAACCTCTCTCCACACTTGTTGGGAATGAGCAACCTCATACCACCGGCGAGATACATGAAATAGTCCCCTGAGTGTCTTCGCATCGACTTGGCCGAGTATTTGCATAGCGAGCTCATTCGGCAGCCCAGTGATAAAATCGCGATTGATCATCGAGCTTCCTACCGCTGTCACCGCGGTGCTCTCAGTCTCAACCTCGCTTTCTGTCGGCTCTGGGTCTGAATTGTCAAATGGCATGGCGATCGCGCTCTCTCGGTCTCCCTCTCCGCTTGTATTTGAGAGTGTGAGGTAAGGATTGGTTCTCTCCTTGCCTTGCTCAATTCCATTGTGCAGAGCAGCATTTTGTCTTGCCGCAAAACCCCCATTCCTCGGTATTCTAGGTGGCCGATTGCCGCTCCCTGGAATAGGGGCAGACGTGTCCTCTTCGTGAGAGTCAACTGGGCCGTCTGTATCATAATTCACCGACATTGCCCTCGAATGGCGGTGGAAGCTTGTGGCTGTCTTCAATCTGCGCCAAGGGCTCTCGAGTTGTGTCCCTTCCTCACCAGCCACTGCCGAAGACAAATGCGAAAATCGCCGTTGTCGATTCTTGAGGGACACGGAAGCTTTTCGAAGAAGTCCAGCTAACCCTCCAGATTTCTTTGCGTCGTCTGGTCTTAGGTGTGGCGAACTTTCCGACATGCCTTGTGTTTTAAACAGGTCGGTGTCTCTGCGAAGAAGAGGAAGTGACTGTAATCTCTGCCGAAAGGGAACGGCCTTGAGCTGTTTTGGATCACTCTCGTCCGACCAAAGATTCGTGCTGTCATGATGTGGAGTTGTAGTTGAAGCTGGCGCATCTTCACTACCGCTAGACGCCCAGTCCTCATACCGAAATATTCTGGCCATTGTTCTCGGTACTCGCAATTACGTGCAAAATCCGCAGAACCCTTTCCTTGTAAGTGAAATGGTAAAGACCGTCCGAGACTATAGTATTTGAATCTTCGTCATAAGGGAACAAAACGGGTGGACTGCTGCTGTTCAAGACCGAGGGCGGATTCGGGTAGGGAATTTCCCGTCTGGAATGGTGGTCGTGTCGGTGGTCGTAATCGTGGTAGCTTAGACTTCGTTAAGTAAAGACTGGTGGGGAGTCAATATATTAAGAGGGCGAGGAAAGGAGTGGGCATAGAAAACAGAAAGGGAAAGGAAGCAGCGCATGTTTTATGCGAGGGAGGAGGAGAGGAGAGACAGCGGGATCCGATGTTGTTGGAAGGGATGACTGTCGCACTGCAGTGCAGTGTTTACCCTCGAAGAGGAAACCACGTTACGCTAGGCTACTTGAGGGAACGTTTTTGGCCCTCTTCCTTTCCGTGGCCTGCCCGACCTGCCGCGCGATGACCGAAAGTTCAGTCCCCGATCCCAACCCTGCAAGTTTTTCACTCTCAACAAGGCTGAGTCTGTTCTGTACTGTACCTACCTGAGTGCTGACTCTCGGAATTCCATTCGACCCAACCAAGTTGAATCAAGCGACTCATAAGTTGTCGGTCAGGCCGGGACTTCTCTGCGACATCAAAACCACTGCGAGTAAGTCTGGCACGCAATACCTTTGTTATTGATGCTGCATGAAATACCCGACTCGATTGGACCCGCTCGGAGATGGGGTTTCCTGCACTCTGTGGCGCATTAAATAAATTTCATCTCAATCCCAGCCGATGATCAAGGACCAAGCCAGGGTCCAGCGTTTCAAGCCTCTTTCATTTCAGACGTCCTAACGAACTGCATCTCAAACGTGCAGCAGGTACCAAGACATAATTGGACATTCAATTGTTGAGGTGGAAACAGGAAACATCGCCAAAAGAAAGAGAGTTGCCTTCACCGTATCTGCGCCCTTTATCACAATACCCACGTCCCCCGCACTCAGACCCTCTTCCTACAGCAACATGCCGACCCCAGCTTTTGCCCTCCCCAGGTTCTACACCGCCTTTTTCCTGATCATCGAGCCCATTTCTGCTCTCGTGGGAGCTTTCTACGCACACTTTCGTCCCTTGGAATACCTGCAGCTCACCCATACTGGCTCTGCCCCTTCGTGGGAGAGCACCATACCCCTCTCTACATCAATTGTCCTCTCTCAACTCGCCAACCTATATCTCCTCTTTGCTATCAATGAAGCCCTGGTTCTGCGATCCACATCCGACCTCCGTGTGTGGAAGACGGTGTTGTTCGGACTGTTATTGGCAGACTTCGGGCATCTGTATAGCGTAAAGGGATTGGGTGCGGATATATATTGGAATGTGTTGAAATGGAATAGAATGGATTGGGGGAATGTAGGATTTGTCTATGCCGGGGCAACCATGAGAATGCTGTTTCTGGCTGGATTTGGAATGGATACTGCCGGTGGGAGAGAGGCGGCTGAAAGAGTTGCTCGGAGGGCGAATCTTGAGAAGTCCAAGTGAGCTGTCCTTGTACTTGTATGTGGTCTTGTGCCTGCAGCTTCGCACCGAACAGAGTACTTTATAGCCACTTCACAGCCAAGGTTGTAATTTTCATACCAATCTGAAAATTGCAAAAGGTCTCGAATGTGCTGTTGAGAATAGAACTCAAACATCGGAAATGCCAGCTCTTGCAACGTAGGACTGTTGCCGGTGTCCGGACTGGGCAATATTCTGGAGCAGGTCTGGCACATTGGAACTCGAATCTTTCAGTGGAAGGAATACCTAGTATTTGCAATGTTCTTTCTCCGACCCAAAGTTTGCAAGTTCTAGAAACCTGCCACTCTTTTCCCCTTCTCCATTGTTGTCACCCGTTCTTTCACACTGGCTTGATACTGTCTTATGCTGGTCACCCCTTCCATTTCTGGCAGTCACTATCGCGAGCACCTGCCTTTCCCACTGGCTCTCAACTAATTCTTTTATTCAACTATCCGAACAAGCACTTTCTCCACCAGACGACGCCCAAATGGTCGGGCTTGTGCTTGAAAGTCTCTCTGGCACGTATTGCACATGTCATCCCCGTGAGACTTTCGCAAGGAGTACGAGAAGATGGTTCAAATCCACCCGTCCCTCTTTTGTCTTTCTTGTCTGGTGGTCTACTTACACATCACACGCATCTCAACCCCCTCGTTTTCTGGCTTGGTTTTGGCTGGCCTCGGATGGCCCGGCCCTGCTGGTTCGAAGTTTGAGGGAACCTCAGCATCGTTCCTTCCATCACGAGAAAGTTCACCTCACGTACATCCGCGGGTGTCAAACTTCCACGATATGGAATCAATTAAGCAATTTTTCCGTCCAGGTGAAGCTCAAAAGGTCGAGCGTGCGATTCGATTGCAAGCGCGGCGTAGCAGGTACCTGCTACATAGTGTTGCACGGCTCTCATAAGGATTGCAAGCAAGTGGTTCGAATCCACTCATCTCAGTTTTTGGCACTCATGAACCAATGCACGCATTGCATCTGCTGTATATTCGATTTCATCTCTGATTCAAGGTATCCTAGATGAAGATGTAAAGCGCTTTGGGGATTTTGTGTCCAGAACTCGTCCGACAGGTTTCCAGGAGCCGGATGACATCGTACCTTCCATCCTGAGAAGGCATCAAAGTTGTCACATGGCATTTCCCAGGCGTTGTCACATCAGAGATTTGTATCACTGACTCCCCAATTAAGCACTTCCACCATGATGCCCATGCCAGACACTCAAACTCCTTCCCGCGGTGCTCTACATAGTTGTTTCGCTTCCACGTCCATGGCAGGGGATTCGCGAGTGCGAACCTCCAAACCCAAAGGTGAACTCATCCAAACCAAGCCGTCGGAAGGCTTCCGTTCACCATCCACCCAAGCCGAGCAAAGTCTAAACTGCTACTTGTATTCAAACAAGGGGTTTCTATTTCAAGCACCCACGTTTCTGCGTCACGGTGATGCCTCTTTAAAACCATAACATGCTTACGGTTTCCAACAGACTGGTCGCTTCTCGGTCGGATCGATTTCCGCCTCATCGCGATCAGTCTGTGAGTTTTGCTTTTTTGACCCATGTTTTCGGAGCTTTTTTGATTTTACTGAGGCCTTAAAATCTGTGAATAGATTCATTTTTTTGTCTTCGCTTAGACACCGGCTAGTGTCCAAAGTTAATTCCTGCTTCCTCTCTGTATCTTCTCGTACTTCATTATTGATTGGAGAACTGACCTTAGATCAGATCGCTGTTTTGAGTTTCTCTCTGTAACATTGGTGTCGTCGGGCAGTCTGGCCCTCCAAACCGCTCTCTGGCTACCATCATGATCTTTCCCTCGTTCCTTCCCAATTCAGCAAGCTGGGACACTGTAAGAATAGCGTCTTCATCCCATTTGCCTACGGGTTAGTAGTACAAGATTGCATCTAATACATATATCCAGATAAGGACTTTCGACGCAACTGATGCCAAATGGTAGGCCTGCACCCGGCGCATAAGCACGATCCCTTGCGATATCCTTTCCCACCGCAAGTAAGAGGTTCGAATCCTCTCAGCCCTCTTTTTGGATTCTTTTCCAGTGTTCTGGTGACTATTCCTCAAGCTCTTCAGACTATCAAGCTGATCCAAAGGCCACGGAGCGTTGAAGCAGACTATATATGCGTGGCGGAGATCTCGCATGAGGATTGCTGTTGACTGATATCATCAGACAGCTTCTTTTCTTCTTCTTTTTCTCAAAGGCTTCTCAAGAGCTCTGCGCCGAGACCCATCCGAGCCTCCCTCGTACCTTCCCTTTTGAGCAGCCAATAGCCTGCCCCGCACAACATCCATATCCTAAGGTTCTCCATCTAACAAAAGAAGAGAATATCGGACAGGATGAAATCCAAAGGGCGGTACCGCAGGGCTTGGGGACATATGTCGTCACATGCCATTACCTTCACAAACTATGTATAGTGAGCAGGTGGTTCGAATTCATCCATCCTCATCATGTTCTTTTTGCCATGAATCTGGGCGTCAGGATTTCTCCCAATGGCTTGTAGCCGAATGGGATCTTTTGGGCCAAGATGTCGCTCAAAAGCCAGGGCGCGCTGGCTCGGAGGTCTTCTTGGTGACATTTCGCAGTCCAATGCCTTGCTGCTTCTGATAAGGCTTTGAGAGAAGGTGGATCGAACCCACCCGTCCCAGAAGCTTCATATTTTGGGGGGTCTTGAAACCTTTCTATCACGTCTGCCTTGCGATGCATCAAGATTCTTGCTGGTGGAGTTCTGAAGCAGGTGGTTCTAAGCTCTAAGATCAACTTTTTGCTTGCTCCCATGCGAGAGTTCACCTTCACGCCAATACCCCAACCTTAGATACATCGCTCTAGCTCTTCCGTCATCCGACTCATCTGCCACAGTCACTACTCTTGTGTCTATCCAAATAAAGCTTTCCATTTCTAAGATGTAGCTCAACTGGTCGGTCGAGCAGGCTTACTGCCAGGTGACGTCGGTCGCATGCTATCAGATGAGCCTGATGCGAAAGTATAGCCAGACAGTATGTTTCGAGTCCATACCATCTCAATTAAAAGCTATCGTGTTCGCTCTTTTCGTTCTTTTTCTTGCCTTTCCCAAAGTCGATTTCTGGGTTTGGTATTTTGTTCTTTCAGCGCCCATCCTTGTTGAGATTTAGCCGGTCCCTGAATGTTAGGACTTCTTTTCGCTTCCGATATAGTTAATGTCTGTACCATCACATTTTGTCTATAGACATAGTAGTTTTTCTACGTAAATGTAGAACGCCTCGAGTCCCTGTTATTCTCAATAGCTTTTCGCGCACGTACGTCGCGGGGTCACATCAGTCTAGATGGAAGTCTCCGATTCCTGCTTGTCACATTCCCAACGAAAAGCAGGTGTTAGGACAGATGCTTGCATCTTGCGCGACTTGGAGCCTATTCCGAACATGCTTGGATCTATTGTGGGTCGCTCATTGTTGACTTTGCCACCACGAGTTCGCTTAATCGGCATGTTTACGAAATAAAGTTTTCTCTCCCTTTGGTGTTTGGGAAATATTCCAAGGCGCGGCCGCCAAATTGCAATTTCTGCGCTCTGTTGCCCGTATCTTCCATCACTTCCTGGTCATTATCATCGAATATCAAACATCATCTCCTGAACGCCCTCCCAATTCAACGCCTCACCATACATCGCACCATGCACATAGCACTCTCCAACATTTCTCCAATTCTCCGCCACTTTCTTGGACTTCATCTCTCCTTCTCGTAGCACGAAGGGAACTTTAGCTCCATGCAAGATACACACCGCATCATTCGGCCGTGTCCATCGAGGGACAAGGCAGAAGTGACCACGAGTAGTGATACCGAACCTTCGACCATGCGAAGGTAGAGCGGCTGCATGGAGCTGTCTGATCTCCTCTGTCTGCTCCTGATCTTCGTCTTCGAGGTATTTGAGCCATGCTCGGACTTGGGAGAGAAGCTGTTTCGAGGCTGCCCAAGCAGTGCCGAACGAGACATTGCACCCTCTTGCTTGGACGGTTTCTACCCAATGCAAGAGCAGTCTGCAGCTGTCAGTACGAAACGATAGGGCTCGGGAGTTCTAGAGCAATACCTGTCCCTATCGCCATTGTAACTCCGCAATGCATTTTCTTCAGCCCATTCATACCATTCCATAAAGAAGAATGCATTGGCACCGCTGGCGTTGTATTTGTCGTGAAATCGGCGATGGGGCAGGAAACTCGAGACTTCGTCTACTCGGTCAATAATCGAACCATCAAACAACTCCACATCCGAATCTGTATTTCGCTCTCGACTGTGAAACTTTGCTGATGTTCTTTGTCCAGACGCTTTGTAACCACAGTCCTGTTGGTTCAGCCTGTATCGGTTCAAAGGTGCTCTCCAATCTAGACATCCTTGGTATTAGCCAATTTTATGCTCGTTTTTGGGCTCCAAATTCTGAAGACTTGAATACTAGTGTCTGATTCGAGCTTACCTGGTATCCTAACAGAAATTTTAGGGTCAGTCTTGCTCCGGGTTCATTTCAGCGAATTAGATCGTGGATCGAGGGAATAAATTAAAGGAGCACATGCCAGGATAGAAATCTATCCTTAGACTCTGGTGACTCCCTGTCTTCGACCATCGAGAATGCCGCCAGGAAAGGACCAAAGCAGCCGCCACTGTTCAGAGTCCGAGCAGTCTTGTCATAAACCTCATCAACTTTCATCATATAATCCGACGATAACACTTCTTCAGGGTTAGCTTCTTGGAACGGCCCGTAACTTGCAAAAACATTGTCTCTCGGGTCATGGGCGGCCAGACATCTCGTAACATCCAGTTGTACATCCAGTGTCAGGGGTCGACCCTGAACGATGCATCGTCGTATATACTCCCGTTGGAGGACAAATTGCAGCCCAGGAGACTTGACGACATTGGGTTGGCTGTATGAGGCATAAGTTTCCAAGCCTTGGCAGACATCAACCCATGACATTTCTAAGCCACAGCATAGAATTGGGTTCCTAGATAACACAATGTCGGGTACCGTCCAGACCCTGCTGATTGTCAGGGATCCCTTGATTAAGCTTGTCTGTAGTACCATATCATTCACCTTGTGAAGAACCGTGCATCAAGTAACTCCTCCAGTGCCTTCCAATCTGGCGAACTTGGCGCAGGGATCATTCTTCTATAGTCTTCTAGCTGTTGGAGGCTTGGAGTATTTCCTTGCGGGGGAAGAAGAAGTGGGCCCTTGAATAGTAGATTTCGTACTTCTAGAAGCTTGGAAAGAAGTTCAAAGGCTGACTTCGTGGATGGCATTCGGGGCCCAATCCAGATGTTCGACCGAGCGGCTTTCCAAGTGATAATCGGCATAAGTCCAACCTGTGCACTACTTTCTTGAAGATCTGATTGGTCGATGGATATGGAATCTGCCCATAATATTCTGGGGCGATGCCTACTTCTGAGAAAGAGCAGAGCATCCGACAGATTCTTCATTATCATTAGTCCTTTCCCTTCACAGCTAATTTCGACCATGTCGTCCTCAGCACCACCCCAGGCATATGAGATCATCTCGAAGTCTGGGAGCTCATTGGAGTCTAAGGAGCAAGGACGGAAGTTCACTTTAATTGGTGAATCTTGGGACACTGCTGGAGCAAGCTCGAGCAAACAAATTTCGCGGTTCTCCAAGGGTCGCCTGTAGCACACACCTTCTGTGCCATCATGTTGTGCTGGTCGTTGTATGGACATCCTGAACCTCCTTCGGTCCGCTTGTGAGTAAGAATCCGGCACAGGAGGAATTCTGACCAGACAGAAGACTTTCCGATGACTATGAGACACCGTCGCCGATTATAGAGGTTTCGATGGCAGTTGACGAGCTTCAGGGAAACAGGCAACGACGGTATCGAAGTCCGTCACAGCCTTGTGGTGATGTCGATGGCGTAGTAACAGCTGACTCAGCAACTCAGCTACTTGTGTTGCTTGCGCCTTGCTCTGTTTTGTCCTGTCTTGTCTCTCAGAATTCAGCTTCAGATGATGCTTGAAACGGCACTTCTCACTCCAGCCCAGACACGCTACAGTTTGCAGTCAACTTTGCTTCTTTTGCCTCATCGGAAAAGTTTATTCCTCTTGCAGCAGCAGTGTTTGTTGCCGTGATAAGCGCAGCCTTAGATAGCTGTCCAGGTCTATTTAGCCTTAGCATAGGATGGACCCTCTGACCATCCTTGGATTGGCAAGCAACATTGTCCAGTTTGTTGACTTTACGAGCAAACTTATCTCGGCGACCCATACTCTCTATGTTTCAGCATCAGGTGCAAGCTCGGATAACTTGGAGCTTGAGGCTCTCACACAAGACCTTCAACGGCTCGCCTCACAAATTAAGCCGCCCGCTAGTTCTGTTTCCGGGATCGCCATAAGCGTTGAGGAGAACGACCTGTTGAACCTCAGCAAGCAATGTCTAGAGGTTTCTTCCGATCTATTATTTGTCCTAGAGAGCATGAAAGTCAAAGGCGAGCACAGGAGATGGAAAAGCTTCTACCAGGCCTACCAAAGTGTCAGGAAGAAAGGAGACATCGAGGCTCTACAGAAGAGACTTGACCGCATCGAGCAACGTGTGGGAATCCGAGGTCTGCTTACCAGACAATTGACGGTGCTCGCGAAGCTGGACGAAATGGAGCTTGAAAACCAGACTTTCCAGGTGGCCAGAACAAATGATATCGTAGAACTCCAGAAGGAGTTCAAGCGATTGTTTACAGATATTAAATCCGCGGTAGAAGACAGCACCGTGATTCAAAAAGGGCTCCTAGAACGAATGTCACTATCTGCACAAAAGGGAGTCGAGTTTGAGTCCGAGCAACGCATTCTGGCTTCCCTACGGTTTCACACTATGGAAGATAGACACACCTCTATTCGAGCCGCACATGCGCAAACATTCTCTTGGATCTTCGAAGAGTCATCAGCCGAGCGAAACCAGAGAGCTCCTACAAAGTTCGTCGAGTGGCTCAAGTCCGGCGAGTCTCTATACTGGGTCTCCGGAAAGCCTGGTTCTGGAAAGTCGACGCTGATGAAGTACCTATGTAAGCGAATGAATTTAATTAGCGTCTTACGAAAAGATTGAGAGTAGTGATCAAACAATTCCTGCTAGCCGCGACTAACGGTGATTAGCTGAATATGAAGCCGTGATTAGACAGCATTTGCGTGTGTGGACAGGCGAGCAAAAGCTCGTCACCTCAAGCTTTTTCTTCTGGAATGCTGGCAGAATTGCACTCCAAAAATCACAAGAAGGTTTATTGCGTTCCATGCTCTACCAGGTCTTGCGACGATGCCCAGCATTGATTTCGAAAGCTTTTCCAGGCCATTGGTTTTCTCATGTCTCTGGTGGAGTCAACGCGGGAAGCAGTCTCGATTTCCTCAGCATCAGCGAGCTTTTGGCAGCATTCGAGCGCGTCGCCACGGCGCTGGAGTCTTCCAAAGTAAAACTCTTCTTCTTGATCGATGGCTTGGACGAGTATGAGGGAAAGCCAGATGATGTCATACATTTAATTCAGCTCCTAACGTTCTCCAGGCAAGTGAAGATATGCGTATCCAGTCGACCTTGGAACGAGTTCGAGAAAGTCTATGGGCAAGATGCATCAAGAAAATTGTATATGGAGAGTCTCACTAGACAAGATATTGCATCCTATGTCAGAGATACTCTTGAGAAAGACCCCAGTTATCAGGATCTGGAAGAAGAAGCCAGTCATGCTTTGAATCTGGTTCAGGATATTGTCAACGCAGCACAAGGTGTCTTCCTCTGGGTCTTCCTAGTCGTCCGTTCTCTTCTCGAAGGACTCACAAACGCTGACCGGATCATTGATCTACAAAGAAGACTCCGGCTTCTTCCAACTGATCTCAACGAATACTTCAAACGAATGCTCTTCACCATCGACAAGTTTTACCGAGAGCAAACAGCCCAGATGTTTCAGGTGACCCTTGTCGCACGTGAAATATTGCCTCTCATGAGTTACTGGTTTCTACATCAAAACGATTCGAAACTCCCGTTCAAACTCAGTGTTGAGCCGCCAAGTATGCAGAGGACGAACGTGCGGTTGAAACAGATGCGAAAGCGCCTCAACGCCTGCTGTAAAGGCTTGCTAGAAGTACAATTTTACGACTCAAGCAATCATAACGACAGTTCACTTTCTTCTAGTGTCCTGTTTAATTGGAAAGTTGACTTCCTCCACCGAACCGTGCGCGACTTTTTGATACTGCCGGATATGCAGACCATGCTGGATGAGTGGGCTGGTGATGACTTCAATGCTGATAAAGTCATTTGCGAGGCCATACTATGTCAGATAAAGTCGGCTCCACAGGAGGAGGAGTATCTGAGGAGTGATGGCCCGATCTCGAACCTAGCCCATACCATGAAATACCATGCTGAGGCGTTGAAGGGTGACCTTGATCATCAGCAGGATGGAGTTCTGCTAGTACAGGAGCTTGATCAGACGATAAGAAAACAGAAAGAGGTGATGGGGTTGACGATGGAGGAGTTATCGGCAGGCTTAAACTCAAGATTAGTGGAGGAATCCCAGGGCTAAAGCTCGGGGAAATCATCGAGATTGAGGACGATACTTTCCATACGCTGAACAAAATGCGAAACTTCCCGGCAGCTCTTCTTGTGTGCATCATTTTGCCCTACGTGGACTACATAGGATTCCTCGGGAAGTTGATTTCGTTTTGCGAGACCATGAATTGGCCAAGACTGACACTCTCAAGAAGCATGCTGTCGTCGGTTATGAAGAGCAACATTCAACACCAAGAGCCACAAAGAACGCGGGACTTTGGTGATGAAAGGGGGCCAATGGATGAATGGACATCTTCATTGTGCGGATTAAGGATCGTTTCTCCCAGCTAACTGATGGAGCAAGAGAATGTAAGCTTTCTTTGACGATCTTTCACAGTTTCCTGGTGCAGAACAGTGGCAGATTCAGGGTATTTGTATTTGTACGGACAACTTTCCTGTCCTATTTTCTCATCAATTTGGGCCTCCATTTACATTTGATCTCTACCAATCAACAGCCCACCATCATTCACGATGTCGGACAAAGTAAGCAATCTCGGCGGATCCCCTCAGAAGCAGGAACATCTTACAGAGGCTGATTCGGTTGCAGAAGGTAAAATTGCAAGCAACCTCACTGGGGCTGTGCCAACGAGACAGCTGGTTGCCGATTCAAAGTGCGGCCATGTAAGTCCTGAACGAATACCAGCACATGAGTCTGTCAAGACCCCAACAGATATTAGACAGTCCCGCCGTATCCCTGACACAGTCAGACCATCTACATCTGGAAGAGAACAACCGTTTGTAGTTGAAACGCTAGGTGTACCCGACACCAAATCCACCAACTATGCAGAAGTTCCGCAGGCCATACCAGCAGATAGACAAGCGGAACCATGTCCAATTATGACTACAGGTTTGAGTCAGCCACACACGAGCTACAAAGCCTGTGTCAAAGCCTCCAGACGGTCTCTTGCGAGCCAGATCAAGCACTTGAAAAGACGCCGTGCCACAGCGATTAAGTCTCAAACATCGCAGAGCGGATCAAGTCTGTCTTCCGATGCCTCGAATGCCCAACCCGAGGAAGGAAAACAGCTGGCGAGCAGACGTCGGGGATCAAGAGCCTCTCTGTCGTCCGAACTTACCACGAACCAGCATTCCGTTCAAGCCGGCCATGAGGGTCATGATATTCCCGGGCAGGATGATCATGCAGTCAACTCTTCCTCAGAACAGGAACATAGCGATCGAGGCGCTCACTAACCTAGAGAATCAATTCTCCCGCAAGAGTGAGGCTTTCCATTCCAAGGTGATGCATGGAACGCGAGTAGTCATGGTAGATACCCTCGCTTAATTCTACAACAACAATGCTCCTCCTTCCTCTTCGCCGCCCCACTAAAATGAATTAGCTGCAAAAGCACGTTTATCTAATTGTCCTATCAGTATATAGATTTTTATCCTTGACTTCCTGCAGAAATTACCAATGTAAAGTGAAAGGAAACATTAAAAATTAGAAACCAAGACTCGATCACCACCTCGCTATTTTTGAGGTGGACTCAGTCCTCAAGCTGCTGAGTCGTATGGTCAGATCGTCATTTAAGAAACATCGAGGACAAATTTCAAGTGTAGCTTTTCTAAAGGAGAGAATTCAGATCATCACATGATGCCATTGCCGTTCTTTGACTGCTTAGGTCACGGCAAATATCTGCGACTTTCCGCGAGCAGTTGCTGCCCCAAAACAATCAAACGGACCGTACTTGGCCATTCATACTTTTGTTGCACATCGTAGAAATCTGAAACAGGCCCTTCAAGAAAAGAAAAACTGTGTCGGAAGTGCACTAAATATTGTTTGTGTTTGCTGCCCTACCGCCGGAAGCGGGCTGTCCGCTTCGGGAATGTTGGCTTGACTGCAGGCGGAATGCGGGAATATATTGATTTCTACAAACAATGTTATAAAGACCGGATGGTAAGTATGTTTACCGGTACATGGCATGGGACATAGTGAGACATCAATTGCGATGTGCAACAAAAGGGACATGACTTGGTAGCTTGGCCTGGTATGTGTAGCCTCGAGGAGCTTTGCACGCCCCTTCAATAAGCGAGAACAGGTATCATCTTGCCGTCTGTGTCAACACTCCCCATTTACCATACCATTCTGTCTGGGTCGTAGATCTATCAAAAGCCACATTTGTATGAAGTGTAACACGGGGTCTCCGGACCACAAGATTGAGCTAAAACCCAGTGACAGTCCAGTATTAAAGTCGAGAACTCCCTTTCCCAGAGATGATCAAATCGATGACCACCAACGCGAGTAGTGAGATCTAACCGAGCTTCTTATAGCAACTCGAAGGGGGAAAGGATCGTATTATAGGTATTTTACTTATCCTTGGTCTCCTCCAGTGCCTTCATCCTCTTTCTCTTTTCCTGAACCATCTTCCCAAATGCCCCCGCCGATATGCCGGCAAACAACAATCCTGATGCCAAAAGCATAACCATAGCTTCCCACACATCACTTAAGATCCAAGCGACCAAAAATAACACAGCACTTCCAACAGCAAAAGTAACACCAGTGTCACCTATCTCATCGGCCGCATCGTCAGCATCATCTCCCAAAGCCAAAAGCAAGCACATAGGCTAAACAGTAATCCCCAGGGAAAGGAAAGCACGTGAAAACCAAAACTTACGTTGCACCTCCTCCTCTTTCCTCCCATCTAACCTCATCCTCAGCACTGACTCACTGTAATGCTTCTTCCACCGAAACAAAATCGCACCGACCTCATCGCCGAAGATGGCACGGTACGCCTCGCAGTTGAAGGAGAGCACCTCGGCGTCTTTGCCGTATTTCCAGGCTGAGACGTAGGTCTCCGCGTCTGATGCGGGGATGGAGTAGTGATTTGTTAGGATCGAGGCGAAATAGGCGCGGATGGAGGATGGTGAGGATGGTGAGGATGATGAGGGTGAGGATGAGGATGATGATAGTGACGAGGATGAGGGGTCTGGTGGGGCAGGGGAGGGCATTTTGTATCAATCTGAGTATGTCAAGGAGGGCAGCTGATATTAGCAGGTCACTTCGAGACGAAGATGTTTTGTGGTGAGAAGTGTTGTTGATGTGTTCATTTCCGCATGATTTCCCCGCCAAAAATGTAGGCTATTGGGGACGGTGTGTTGACAAGCTCTCGCCAGGGGGGGGGGGGGGGGTTGTAACAACGGAGAAAGGTATTATTTCGACTCTCGGAGATCAAGCAGAATATTGCTTGTAACAATCGATATCTTCTGGAAGAATTTGTGTCGTTGGAAACTCGATTGTGCATGGAGCGACAATTACCTTGCGTCGTTGATGATGTATTCCCCCGCTTCAAGAATGGAAGGAGCACTGGATACACCACGGAAAGCACAAGCCCGTCTAGAAATCACAAAGGCTTCTATGTAAGCAGAAAAGACCCCATTCTCATCTTCGCAACTTAAGCTAGGGTTTGATACATTTTGTGATACCTTTCTCTTTGACTGTCAGTGTCCTTCCGCTTGATGGTCCCAAAAGGCCTATCGACCCCCCTCCAACCAGCCAAGATGCCACTTCTGAGGCGATGGGTGCCGTTTCTCTGCTTCATCACCATGCCGGTCATGTTCTGGATATACTCGCCTATACGAACGGGATCTCGACGGACGTCCCTAGCAACAACTCACAAGTGGCTTCACCAGAACGGTCCCGCGGGTCACAGTAGCGAAGAAGCTCAACTTCCGCTGCGAGAAAACAAGACATCAGGTACTCCAGTGGCGATGAGCTTATTTCAGCCTGGAACTGTCAAACGTGTCGGAGACAAGTATACAAGAACTCTGGTCATATCGCGAACATCATCAGAGAGTACAGATTGGGTCAAAGAGTACTTCCAGAAGGACGCGTACTTTGACTACAAAGTCTATGTCGTGGATGCCATAGGAGCACCATTGTCCGTACCGCGGAACAAAGGACATGAAGCAATGGTCTACCTAACTTACATCATCGATCACTACCACAACTTGTCAGATGTGAACATCTTCATGCACTCCCATCGCAAAGCATGGCACAATAATGATCTGCTGGATGGTGACGCCGTGCAAGTGGTGTCCAGAATGTCGTCGGAACGGATCCAGAGAGAAGGCTACATGAATTTGAGGTGCCACTGGGATCCAGGATGTCCGAACTGGATGCATCCCGGGATGGTTGAAGAGGATGTCGGAAAGCAGGAGCAGACTATGCTGGCGTGGTCTTGGTCCGAGCTGTTTCCTCTGGACCATGTTCCAAATGTTTTGGCACAGCCTTGTTGTGCGCAATTCGCCGTCTCGGGAGACAGGATCCGAAGTCTACCACTAGAGAGATATGTATACCTCCGGGACTGGTTGCTGAGGACGAGCATGTCTGATTACTTTAGCGGAAGAGTATTCGAGTATGTCTGGCAATTCCTTTTCACCGGGAAGAACGTGGTATGTCCTAAGGAATATACGTGTTATTGTGATGGATTCGGTGTTTGTTTCGGAGGGGAGAAGGAATATGATGCTTACCAGGCAAAAGTTATGGCAAGGAAGCAAATGGAGGAAGAGCTGAGAATTTGGAACGACTTGAACGACAAATGGAAGTCTGGTGACAGAGCTTCGGAACAGCCAGAACCGGGGAAAGACACTGAGCTGTCTGAGAACATCGAGGCCAACCTTGCTTGGTGCGATTTGAAGAAAAAGGAAGCAAAAGAACGAGGCGACATGGCATTGTATAGAGCATTTGAAGCAGGAAGAGAATGGAATGACGGCGACGGCTTCTGAACGATCACAATGATCAACACATGCCCCGATTTCGTCACAATCCGCCAATCGATCAAGCTTCGGGGAGTTTCACTTGAGACCCTGCGTTGACATGGCAGGCTTCCTGTGGCTGGTGGATTCTCGAAATATCACGGATCGTTTTCATGCCTTACGCCTATCTCATGCCCGAAAGGATGTAATGGTTCGTGGCAGGCTTTTGCTTTTGTTGATAGCATCTGCCGGCATGTTGTGAGGGGCAAACATCTGCAGAGTGGTTAGCATGGTCGCATTCAAAAGAAATGTACATATCTCGCATAAGTTTAGTAGGGGATGGGGATATACTTCGCGGGGCATATGCATGTTACTATTCTGCTCGAGCCTCTGACTCGTCGAGCACCTGCAGACGCGGAACACTAAGAAAGTCAAAGGACGTCAAATCATGAAAAAGAGTCAGTCAACATTCACCTCGCCCACAAAAGAAGTCATCCACGCCACTAAATGATCCCATCCAACCGGACTCGGACCATCAAGCCCCAGCCGCTCGCAAGAACGAGCCAAATTTCTTCAACATCCTAGTCCGGCCCATGCCCTCGGTTCTGTGAAGTCCATGTCTCATCGCTATGACAAGTTCCTAAGAAAATAGTAAGAAAAGTAAATCGATAGTTGTCCACTCATCTTATCTCGGTTCAGTCATCATATCCCTGACAGTGACAGCTGAGCTGCAAGCTTCACCTTGCCAGTCAGCCATATCCCCCTGCTCGAAACTTCCACGCGAGATCAAACAGAGTTCACGCTTGTCTGATCTAGGAAGTGCGCGGATCAGCAATCGATCGAAGCGGCTCGGTACACGGACTGATGTCTTGAACCATCCGTCATCAGCTTACCTGTCTGTGAACAGAGACGGCGAGCACGACGTCTTACTCGCCGAAAGGTGGACATGCCTTTCAGTCAAGCCACAGGGAGCGGGGAAGAAGGAGGAAATTTGAGTTTCTGCTTTGGGATGTAACGCTGCATTTGAAAACCTTAAAGTTTAAGAAGCATGTCCGAGCAACATGTGTATAATTGATGAGTACGCCACAGTACAAGTGACAGACGTCTAGACTTCGTTGGCATAAGACCGACTTCTCTAGCTGCAGATAAATCGATGATAGATTGTGAGGATATAAATTAATTAGGAAGAAGAAAGCATGCTCAAACACCAAAATTGTTTTGCTTATGAAAGCCACTGCATCATTACTTGGCCTAGCATCTCGTCCGAAGAAGGCTACCCACAAAATGCACATCGGGATGATCACGGAGGAAAGAGATCCGGAACCCTGTCCACTTCGTCGGGTCCCTGAAGAACTTCCGCTCCCCTGCCCTGGGAAAGCTGCGCACTATCGATGCTGAACCTGGATCTCGTTATTAATGATCTGCGCGCAAATTCTACAGGGCATCCGTTTTGGGAATATACGGTGTCCCATCTCGATTTTCTTCAAAAGTCTTGACTCAGGATGCTGGTGTTGTTTGCTCCCTGGACTTTCCGTTGACTTCGAGCCGAGATGACTTTATCTCGAGACTCCATCACAACAATCTCACTTGCTTCAAAGAGTCAAAGCACAGGGCATACGGAGAAATTAATTGCGTCGCGGCCAGATAGCGAAAAAGAAAACATCGCATCGCTGAGTGCCGGGGTGACAAGATCGAGAGGATCTGATCACTGCGTTTGTATTGCGACCTGTCACTTTTCTGTGCCCCGCTGTCTGGGGTCGTTTGCCGGTCGAGTGGCTTGTTACCAGTGAAGTCGTGCATGAGAAACGACCTTATGTTTACTTTTGCGGACCATGAAACGTCGTTGACGACGTCTCCCGATATCGTCAAGATGCGATTGATGGAACATCGTCCACGCAAACAGAAAATGAAATATATAAATGCACAGTACAGCACAGCCTGCCATGCAAACGAAAACAAATTCGTCTGATGGGTGAGAGGTCCAAACGTGCTTGCCGTGCAGGGGATCCTATCCGCTGTCCACTCTTGCCCTGGAAAGGGACGAGTATCGTGAGTTTTGCTGCTGCATCGGATGTGCAAAATGATAGACATCTTCAACAAACGCATTTCGTCAATTGAATTCGTTCGGGCAGACTTTTCAATGGTCGCACCCATTATTGGCCTCAATCCAAGTCTGCCATTGGCCGGTACTTGAGGCGTACGAAAAGTCTATGAAGCCTACACAGTAGCTAAGTCAACTAACTCAATAGTGTCGTCCCAGCGCCTCACAAGTGCCAACGGCGACAATCCGATTCCTCAGCCCAGGCCCAAGCTAGGCTGGTCAGCCACAGGAGATCGCAACAAACGGCACATCGTCTTGTCCCAATTCGACTTTGAGCCTACAGCTCCACGCTGCTGCACGGCAGGCAGGTACTCCGTAGCTGTAAGTGGTGGTAGACCAGGCCGGGCCAGGCACACGACGTTGGGCCAGGTTGGCTGCATCATAGCGAGATGTCAGGCAGAGGCGGATGTGCAGGGAAAGCCGTTACCCTGAAATCCCAGTCCCAGTCCCCGTCCCAGGGCTGGTCTTTGGTACGTCTTTCCCCTTTTCTGAACCCCCCGCACCCAATTCCTCTTTGGTACAGTACGTGCCTACATATGGCTTCCCTGCCCCAGACCCAGTCCTTGTATCAAGCCCACGCTCCATATTCTCCCCCTCCAGCCGCGGCATACAAGACAAGACAAGGCACAGACTCTGGGCTTTCGTAGCTACAAATGTCATCAGACGACGCTCTGTTCATATAGCTCACAGTCCGCAGTTTCCCCCTCCAACAAATGTCCACGGAGACATGAATTCTCTCGGCCTTCGACGACTTTCGCCCATCCACGACCACGACCAAGAATCCGAGGCTGGTGCAGAAGTACAGGACATTCCATTTTACAGACCCCCAAGATTCTCTTCTCGAAAAGACGGGCACGAAAAGTCGAAGAATTTGGACGGTTCGCATCCCATACCGCATACTCACGATTTGGAGGCATTAATAGCTTCCCCGCCTCGTTCTCCTCTGCGAATTCCTTTCGAGTACAAGTGAGCTACTGATTTATGCCAAATGTGGAACAGTGCTGATTTTACATAAAAGCGGCAGCAAAGTGATTGATTTTGCACCTACCCGCAATACAACATCTCACGAGTCCAAACGAGAAGAAGAGAAAGCACAGCCAGAGGAGATGATGGACCGATTAGATCTTGTTGATCGCCCAGATTCGAGATCAGAGGCTAGAGATGATTTCAGAGCTGAGCCCAGAGCAGAATCCAGAGCAGAATCGAGAGCTGGTGGCAGAAAGGCCCATCGCCGAGCAAATGCAATGCCTTCGATTTCGTCCCCTTCTGACGAGGGATCTGCAACTCGATCGGCTTCTCGTGCATCCGACAGATCTTCCTATCAGACAAATGGAACCTCCCTTCCACCACTACAACAGAAAGGTGCAGACGAATATGATCAATTAGAGCCATTGGACGAAGAGGACATTGACCCTGGATCGTTCGACTTGGTCGCAAGTGCACCCTCCGGTATCAAGCCATATTCTTTGGAGACCAGATCAGAGCAGCTCTTCTCAACCGAGCATTTGCAAGTAATTTTCAACGATCCTTCACTTCTATTGCGATTCACGGCCTTTCTCAGCTCGCATCGACAGTCTTCAATTCCCATTCTCATCTACTATCTGGATGCAATCAAGGCATTGAAAGCAATTAGCTATTCAAATGCAATCGCAGAGGCTTTAGATCCAATTAATGGATACGATTTCACAGCTGCCAGCAATGTCAAGACGATCAACAGTGCACTGGAGGAGAAAGCAAAGCAAGCATTTGGTGTTCTTGTCCGAGAGGATCTGCCCGCCTACATCACGCACACTTACTTGCAGACGGTCAGTCTGTCAATCCAGCGAAGAATCACCGGGACTTTGCCAGCGAATCTCAGAGAGGCCTCGGAAGGTCTTGCAGAAGTTTTCTGTTTGACGGATCCCTCAAGGCCAGACAATCCAATTGTCTTTGCGTCGGAAGGTAAGTTTTCAAATGAAATTATACAGGACTGAGCTAATTTGGAACAGAGTTCCACAGAACAACTCAATACGGCATGTCATATGTCATTGGTCGCAACTGTCGGTTTCTTCAAGGCCCCAAGACGAACCCTTTCAGCGTTCGAAGAATTCGGGAAAAGATTGATGCGGGGGTGGAGCACTGTGAAGTCTTCCTCAATTAGTAAGTGCATCACCATGACTGATTCGACGTATGTTAACAATTCTGCAGTCGACGTGACGGTTCTCCTTTCATGAATCTGCTCATGTGTGCACCTCTCTGTGATAGCCGGGGCACAATCCGATACTTCATTGGTGCTCAAGTCGATGTGTCTGGTCTGGTCAAGGAATGTTCTGACCTGGAATCTTTACGTCGCGTCGTGATCAAAGCAGAGGATGATGAGACTCGTGAGCATCATGATGACCTTGAATACGTCGCTGGCGATTCAGCCTCGAAAGATGAGTTCCAGGAGCTTAGCGAGATGCTCAATCTTCAGGAACTGGATACCGTTCGAAGATGGGGAGGGAGAATGCATAAGGAGACTCAAGAAGAAATTCAGGACACTAATTTCCAAGCCGGAAACTGGGGCAAGCCTCGCTTGTTGATCAACTCGACCAGTCCTGATGGGCCAGCCTCATTCTCTAAACCCTCCGGGCGTGGAAGTGGCCGGCTCAGTGGTATTTACGAACACTACCTCCTTGTCCGGCCGTACCCCAGTCTGCGTATTCTGTTCGCTAGTCCAAGTCTTCGAGTCCCTGGTATCTTGCAAAGTCCTTTCATGGCTAAGATCGGAGGCTCGAATCGCGTTCGCGAAGAACTGACGCAAGCATTGGCAGATGGTCGAGGTGTCACTGCTAAGGTCAAATGGGTATCAAAATCTGACCTGGAAGGCAGAAACAGGTGGATCCATTGCACACCCTTGATCGGAAGCAATGGTGCTATTGGTGTCTGGATGATTGTCATTGTGGATGATGAGGCTTCGACTTCCGCCGACAAGCGCTTCAAGATGGCTCCTCCTGTGGATCCAAAGTTTGGACGTTCCATCCCTGCTCATAAGGATGACAGTGGCAGTCTTCGCGATTTTGCCATGATGAATGGGTCGAGACGTCGAAACGAGAGCATACGGGATAACAGCAGTGTTCTGAGCCATCAAGATACCGAGAGAAGTGCTAGTCCGTACTCCTTGAGAATCTAGGTGGGGCAAGTACAACGATGACTTGATGAGAGACAAGATAATGGGGTACAATGCTTTTCGGGTGGGTGAAATTCTGCTTTGCTAGCCTGGGTGGTAGTTTGTTTTTGATTGCGGATGTTGCTTCATGAAGGGTTTGGGCTCGGCGATGAACGTGTTATACCACAGGGCGTTGATGGCTGCTACGTATCTTGCTATTCTATTGTTGTTCGCTAGGAGCCACAGGACAGAACACACTGGCTTATCAGTATGTACAGATAGAGAGCTTCATTCACATGGAAGAGATTGTAATATCTCTTTGCTGATATTAGACTAATATATGCTTATTTTCCTCTCACTCACTTGGAATTCTATAGGTCCCATTTGGGTGACATGCTGTAAACTTCCAACCTGGATGCATTTTTCTGTTCAATCTGCTCCCCTCCATCAGTTGCCGAGAATCAGACCAAAGTGCTCGCTTAGGAAAGCGGCGAGGACTTTTGTTTTACAACATCGCCAACCCCTGGACGCTCGTAACACTTGAGGGTTCGTAGAAGGCTGAAAAGCGCAGCTTGAAAGAAACGTCAAATGACAAGTATCCTTCATATCATTTAAGCTCATATTCTCATTAGCTCACACCCTCCATTCATTCGATACGCCTATCTCTTTTCAGCTCATCCGAGCTACATCTTTCTCCTCACAACCTGCGTAGCATTCCCGCTCGCACTGCTTCCAACATTCCCATACACAATCCCATCCTCACTCGCCTGGTCAGCCCACGTACTCTTCAATCCCCATACCTCAACCGCAACAACAGTCTCCTCATTAATGCCACTCGTCCTCACCTCAACGGTATCCAGGACTCCCTCAGGATAAAACGTCGCCGTCGCGCTATTCCTCCCACCATCCAAGAACACCTCCAAAATACTCCTATCAATGACCCCCTCGAGCGTGAACGTCCCATCCGGATTAAGCACATTCCCAACAGAGAACTTATCCGTGAAGAAGGGATTAGTCTGGCTGAACCCAAGCACATTCTGTCTCGAAAGCCAGAACGGATTATCGCCACTGAAATAGAACCCCCCAGACACAGACTCCCTCGTACTGGAAGACGAGAAGGTGAAATTGAGCGTCCCAGTGGCTTGTGCGAGAGGTGGGAGGTTAGTGACGTTGACGCGGAAGTAGAGCGCGCCGGACGAGACGCTGCTGTAGTCTGATAGGAGGGTCGAGTTGCCGAGACTGGAGTTGGTGATCAAGGGGGAGGGGAGCAGGATTGGTGTGAGGTCGTAGGGGACGCTGATTAGAGCCCAGCCGGTGCGGGTCGCGTTGTTGACGAGGTAGGAGCGGCGGGGGAGACCCATGGCGGAGCGCCAGCCTTCTTGAGGCCCGGTGGGGACTTGTTGGGCGTATTGCCAGTTGGAGGACCAGGCTGGGAGGGGTGTTAGTGTTGGGGTTCGATACGTGTGGTATGGTTGATGGTATGTTTTTGAGGAAGCGAGCAGTGGAGAGAAGAGAGGGGAGAAATGAATGCAGGATAACTACTTACCAATGAACACGGGATCAGCTTCTTCAGGCAATCCATAGAAGAATTGCCCAGCATAACTGTCCTTTCCGAAATCCGCAATCCTTGCTGCTGCATCCACAGCCTCAAAATGCGTCCCATTGAAAGTCCCAGGGAAGTACTCTGTGATCGAACCACCAAGTGGCGCACCAGGGTTGATACTGATAGCCATGAGCCACATGGAGTCTCCGCCAAGCACGGGCATAGAAACCAAATTTGGGCATTCGTATTGCAAGCCGAGGAGACCGTGGGAAGTGAAGTTCGAGGCATGAGTCCACTCTTTGAGATCCGGGGACGTGAAGATCCCGATCACGAACTCTTGGGAGTAGGCAATGACCATCACCCAGTGGTCTTCATACCAGATGACTTTCGGGTCACGGAATTGGTTTGAAGGTGGAGAGGCGCGGAGAACGGGGTTAGAAGTGTAGTTTGTGAAGGTGTAACCACCATCGAAAGAGTAAGCGATCTCTTGGGTTTGTTCGGCTGCGGTATTGAGCGTGTAGATTGCTACTACGCCGTCGGTCTGGTTGGGGAAGAATCCGGATGTGTTGTTGGTGTCGATTACGATGCTGCCGGAGAAGATCTGGGAATCTGGGGTGGCGAAGATGGCGATTTTTTCGTTTTGCCAGGTGTAGAGATCTTTGGAGGTTGCGTGGCCCCAGTGTTGGTTGCCCGCTACTGTTGCAGTCGGGTTGTCTGGATAGAGTGTGAGATATACAGTTTTGATCTAGCGAGGGAGGAAGTGCTTACACTGGTAGTAGAGATGCCATGTTCCATTGCCGTCAAGAAAACACCCATTTGGGTCATTCATGAAATTGGTGGGCGGCGAGAAATGGACTTGTGGTCGCCATTGACCGTTGTAGTCACCTGCTCGCCAATCAGTACTTATTTTGTTGGAGGTCTTGACAGAACATAGGAGCCGACAGTAACTCTTTCGTGGTGAAAAAATTACTAACCTGGAATGGGTGCATCTGTAGGAACTCCAGCATCGAATGCTGTAGTTGTGGCAGGGGTAAGAGAAGTTGAAGCATTCTGTGCAACTGCCATAGCAGCAAATGCAAGACTGAGGAGCAACATGATTATGGGGATTGGATGGCTTGGGCTCTTACGAACTGGAGAGACACTTTTGAGGTGGGATTGAGCAACAGCTTTATAGCTTCCTGACGGCAAGTGTTTGCCTTCTCGGTCTAACAAGCAGTCGGATTCCATTGCAGCACCTAGTTTACCGGATTGAGTTTGACTTTTCTTCCTTCTCCTCATCTGACTAGGAACCGTATGGTATGACGGGGTTTACCAAGAAAGCAGCCACTTGACAGCTCCATCTCCAATCTCCAGATTCCCCTCACTGGTAGTAATTGCGGGGTTCTGGGACAGAGCTTTCACCAGTAGAAATGACGGAATGGACTGAAGCGGGGAGAGGAGAGAGGAGCGGCTCTAAAAACATGCATGGAAACGTCGATGACTAGGACATGTCGGACCGAAAGTCACGACAAAAAGGTCGTCGGGCCCTCTTGTCGTGCGTCAGGGTCCTTGGTCCGTCCTGGTGGGAGTATGCCGGGTGAACTTCACCGTCATCACGGCTGCATTTCTCGGGTGAATTATTTTCATCCCATGCCCCATCCCATTCATGACAAGGAACTGACTGGCAGATGCCGAAAAGCTTGGCAAGGAAGAGGCAGCGGGTGGCGGGAATTAGAGCTATGTTCTCTCCATTGAGTTGGTAATCAAGCTATGCATAATTACGGATGCCTCAGCTTGAACTCTCTGACAGGAATCGAGCTCGTTTAAGTATGAAACTCATAACAGCGGCAAAGATTCTAGAAAGCCCATAATAAAATTGTCGCGATGTTTTGTTGTTGTGAAGTCTCAGATGTCCCCTTTCGTCTACCGTACACCTCTTTACGCGCTTCAGACAAGCTCACCCAATCATCCCAACCCTGCGACCCCCTGAGTTCAGCCTCGACCACTCGGAAGACGACCTGTCGCGTCTTCTCAGTCATAACAAAGAGCCACAGGGGGATAGAGGGACGAGCCGATGAAACGGTTATTACTGAATTCGGTATTTGTTTTGATCTGGCCTTGCATTGACTTGAGTCCTGAGGTCCAGAGTCGCGATGTAGAGCGCGACGTGAGGTCTCCTTGAGGGTCTCTGGTAGCTGCACTATGGTGGAGAGGGATATCGAGCGTGGTTTGAGAGTTTTCTCAACTTAGCATTGTGCTCCTGCTTTCTTCATCATTATAATTCTGCATCCTCACAATATTTCATATCGTGATTGTTGTTGGACTGGCTGAAAGTGAAGTCCAGAAGTGAGATTACAACTGTAGCTGGCTAGGGCGCTTAATTTGGTTTAGCGCACTCCGGATTTCGAGTTCACGACCTCTCTCCTTACGATTGTCGAGCTCCCGCTTGGACGACAACAATAACAACGCCCAATTCAACCTCTCGCGGACTACGGCTGTTGCGTGTGGTGGAGGACTATTGCCGGAGAGCTTGCAGAGAATGCAGTCGTGAAGAAAGCTGGGAGGAAGAATTACCATTGCTCGGGTCGAATACAGAAGCGATTGCGGTGGCAGGGCAACAATTGATTGTCAATAACAACATTTCTCACACCACGATCATTGCGCACACCGACAAACTCGCATTATTCGACCTCCGACCATTCCGGACGGCCTATTCGACAGGATCGAGTCACCGACGGCGGCAGAACAGCGCCAGACCTGAGATCGAGCTCCGGACGAATTATCGCACGCTATACCTCCTTCGACAAACACCACCATGGGTGCCCAAGAAGAGCTGTTCACCTCTGGAATCTCTCGCGCGCATATTGCGAAAGCCGCAAATTCTCTCAATACGCCACCTGTAGCTACTCCACCCCGCAGTACGACCCCTCCTCCAGCGGGCGAGAAGAGGAAATCAGATCGGAAGGCGGCAGAGGAGAATGCGCGATACGGAAGAGCGTCTGGGACACCTGTTGCTTCAGCGGTCGATGCGAATGATTTAAGCAAGGCTCTTTTGAAGGAATTCGAAGATGCGGGAAGACCTCGAGATGTAACGCCCGGAGGAAGCCCAAGCAGGAAACGGCAACGCGTGTATGGCGACAGGTGAGCACATTCATATCATGTGGGGGAACATTGCTGGGGCTCGAAGCTACAGGCTGGGAAGAGACAGCGGATGTGCGAGTTCCATGCGATTAGCTCGATCTGAAGAGATGGTCCATCTGCTTTGCAACCGCTGCCTTCCCAGACCCAGAGCTGTCAATTGGATATGGGACCAAACAGATGCTGATGATTGCAGATTTATTCCAAACCGAGAAGGACAGGATCTTCAAGCAAGTTTCAGTTTACTCCATGACGATGGATCACCCGCAACCCCATCCAAACAGAAGAAACGCACTCCTCATGGAGAGCTTCACTTTCAAAAGAGTAAGCAGAGCTCAAACTCATGCCTGCAAAATAGTCACTAATGCAAGTTTCACAGCCGAAGAAGCAAATCGGACATTTTCCACCTTATTACGACACGAGATCTTCGATACAACAATTCCGCAACCTACGCCTCCAGATCTCTCACCAGATCCTGCCCGATTACCATCATCTCATACGACAACCGTCCATGACCCCACACGATCACATACACCACCTAATAACTCATCTAATACTTCGCTCCCGACTTCTATGACACCCTCGACTCCCCATAAGAACCTCTTTACATATATGTCACCAAGACATCACACCAATATTGCTGGACACCCTACACCTTCGAGGACGCCTCAAAGCCGGCATGGACCGCATCTTGACTCCAGATCAGAGCTTTACAGTCTATCTCCTGTACGCCTTGGCAGCCAGCAGATGTTGTTGAGTCCGAGAAAACAACCCCGTGCTGTGAGCAAAGTCCCCTACAAAGTTCTGGATGCACCGGATTTAGCGGATGATTTCTATCTCAATCTTGTAGATTGGGGTAGTAGCAATGTGCTTGGGGTAGGACTTGGAAGCTGTGTATACATGTGGAATTCGCAGTCTGGCCGAGTAAACAAGCTTTGTGAGCTTCAAGATGATACGGTCACTAGTGTATCGTGGATTCAACGAGGTTCGCATATCGCAATCGGGACTGGGAAGGGATTTGTTCAAATTTGGGATGCCGAAAAGGTGCGGCGGTTGAGAACTATGACTGGCCATACGGCACGAGTTGGAGCTCTGGCTTGGAACGATCATATCCTTACTTCTGGTTCCCGAGATCGTTTAATATACCACCGCGACGTACGAGCGCCAGATCAATGGCTCCGGAAGCTGGTAGGACACAAGCAGGAAGTCTGTGGCCTACGGTGGAACTGTGAAGACGGCCAACTTGCTTCGGGTGGAAACGACAACAAGCTGATGGTTTGGGACAAGCTAAGCGAAACTCCTCTGTGGAAATTCAGCGAACACACCGCAGCAGTAAAAGCAATTGCGTGGTCTCCTCATCAACGTGGGCTCCTCGCTTCAGGAGGTGGAACAGCAGATCGCAGAATCATATTCCACGACACATTACGAGGCACAGTCGTCAACGAGATCGATACCGGCTCCCAAGTCTGTAATCTCGCATGGAGCAAGAACAGTAACGAGATTGTCAGCACGCACGGCTACTCCCAGAACCAAATTGTAGTGTGGAAATATCCCAGCATGAGCCAAGTTGTCAGCCTAACAGGACACACCTACCGTGTTTTGTATTTGGCCATGAGTCCTGATGGTCGGACAATCGTAACCGGTGCAGGCGACGAGACTCTACGCTTCTGGAACGTGTTCGGCAGGAAACCTGGGCAGAGAGAGGATGGTGATGCTGGGGGTGGTGGAAAGCTCGGGGATTGGGGTGTCATTAGATGAGAGGCATCCGCGTTCGCGTCTGGCTTTTGCACGCATGGTTGTCATCCTCGAATCAAAGGTGGCGGACTTTATTATCGGAGAAAGGAAGGAAGGTAGGGAAGGAGGCATGGTGTGATCATTCGAGCAAGCATGAATGGCGTTTTCGGATTGTGCTAATACGGTACTGGAACAATGGAGTACACTATGGGACACGGTTCTGGTTCTGGTATGGCTTACATCACGCATTTTCACGAGTCAAGGAGCAAAGCGAGCAAGCGAGTCAGCGGCACGGTGGAAAGGGTTATTTTTGGGAGATCATTTGCTGGTTGCTTGTTGCTCTTGCTTGTAATTCGAGCAGAGGCAGAAGCGAAACATATGTGTACTGCCGCTTCTTTCGTGTTGTATCATGAGGCTGGCTGGTTAGTACGATGGCTAGATGGATGGATGAATGCATGGGATTCAATGTTCTACGCTGGTAGCTAGCAATGTGCAGCTGCGGCTTAGCTAGTGAGCCATAGGACGCTGCGGGCGTAATTAATCTCAACTACCTAGAGATCGACCATACACTTCGGGCTACGCCCTTGTTCACATGCACGTGCGTGCGGATGGAAATGTGAGATTTGACATTGGGCTCGAGTGCAAGTGGGCATGATCGTAATGTTTTGAATTGTTGCATTTCCATTCATTCCTTGATCGTCAAAACAGACTAAGCGAAGAAAACAAAGACGCCGTGGTATATCCTCCCTTCCTGCCTTCCATTCTCATTGCCAAAATCAAAGCAGACCCAAAGCAGTATGCTTTCAATAACGACCACCTAACCATAAACCATCCTCTTCATAGAAGCAATTCACAGTCGCTACTCCAGAACCCACGGTGTGAAATGAAGTGCTAACCCACGCTATACAAATCAAGACTCATAGTAGTGACGACAACACGGACCCCAATCACTGCGGCAGATCACCGATCTTCCGCTCTCGCGCAACATCCTTCGCTCCTCCATCCATATCCATACCCGAGCTTCCTCCCTGCTCATTCAAGAGCGGGATCCTGTCTACACTTCTACTTCTCGCATGGCCCTTATCCTCACCATCACTTTCCAACACAGCCCCTAAGTCAGCACCTCCATCCGTCCTGGGTGTCATGAGTGGTGAAGTCATCATGTCTGGACTAGTCTGCCATTTCAAGACCTCCTTCTTCATAGCCTCCAACTCATTCTGGAAACGCTTCCCGAATACATCGATGTAGTACGTTGCGCCGTTATACACCGACCAGCAGAATACCGCCATCAAGAAAGTAGCTGATGCGTAGCGGTACCAGAACCAGAGCGGGCATGGTAGCATCGTGGCAACGGCATACGAGTATTGGATCAGCATGAATGCTGGTTCTTGTAGGGAGTCTGGGAGAGAAAGCACGAGCTTGCCGATCCAGGCTTTGGAGTAGGACTTTCGAAGCCAGGTGAAGGATGTTGGGCGGCCGGCTGCGATCTTCTCGCGGCGCCGGACGGTGATCAGGAAGTGATAGGAGAGTTGCCAGACTGCGTAAGGGATCGTGGACCAGAGTGTCATGGCAAGTAAGCCATAGTGTGTCTTCGAGCCTGGCGGAGAGGTCTTGATCGTCCAGATTGCGGGGAAGCGGTCTTGCTGGTGGGCTGGTGAGATGAGATGGACCAAGCAATGAAGTGTTACGCAGGGCATAATGTGGATGAAGAGACTGGTAACCTTGTCGAAGCTGTGGAAGACCATGCTATTCCTCCACATTGCTATGGCGATAGCGTTGTTTCCGAAAGCCAGACAATATGTGCTGATGAATAGGCGCTTGGAGTTCGGGAAGAACCAGATTGTGAGGACGCACATGAAGTTGACAAAGTAGCATAGGTCTGCTAGGAAGTAATGATACCCTCGTTTGTGGTAGGTGTAGTATCGGATAGGCATGAAATAGAGAAGTTGGGCGGTGTACCAGTGGTGGAAGAGCTGAGGATATCCTCCGATGAGATATCCACTGATGAGGACGTTGAGAACACCGCAAATGAATGAAACTTTCTCGCGGGCTGTGACAAGCTTTGTATCATTCCATCGTCTTCCTAGCCTGTCAACATTCTCGCGCATCTTCTTCCTGTATCTGTCTAATTGTTCATCTGCCGTTGGTACTCGTCTCCTCCATTGCTCCACCACACGTTCTTTGGCGTATGAGCCTCGCGTCTTCAAAGCATCTCTCTGCTTCCGAACCTTGTCCGTCTGTGCTGATATGTTCCGTTGGAGCTTTTCTAGTTGTTGAGGGAGAGCAAAGTTGTCCAGCAGATCAAAGACTGTGAGTCTTTCAAGTGGTGGAAATGCCTCCCAGTCTTCTTGATATGACGAGCTGCCTGAGAACGAGGGGTTTCGTGAAAGTCGCGGACTGCCAGGAGTAGAAGAAGACATGAGGGGTGTTTTGCTTCCATCTGGCGGCGAAGAGCCCGTTGAAGCGCTCTGAACTCGCGCCAACTCTGGTGACAACCTGCCACTGTCTATAGCTTGCTCAGAGCCTGGTATAGGAATAGGTTCGGACATCTCGAATATGGTACGTGTGTGGACGGTGGATGAGGAAACTCCGAATGAGACTCTTCGCAGAAGACTTCCACCTCGTAAAACTAAGCCGTCAGCCATGAGTAATGTGTTGCTTCCAGGTCATGTAGATGGAAGGTTGGAAGGCGTTTCTATACACGAGAGCCATATGAGTAACTTACCTCGGAGTGGGATCTGAGTAAGGTGGTCGTTCTAACGTCAAGTAGGCTGCTCAAGTGATCAAAAGCGCAACCGCATGTGGTCAAAATATGCGGTAACTCGAGTCCACAGCTGAAGGATTAATAAGAGAGGCTAGAGCGGATGATACTGCGTTGCAGAGGGAATAGTTGCGCGTGGGTGAGGGCGAAGATCTACGCGTAAGTGGTTGGAATCGCGCAGTTGAAGGTCGTGAGGGAATGGTTGGCTCAGAATCGTCTATTGTGCTTGCTTTAAACTCGAGATCTTGCGGATCATGCAAAACATTAAATCGGGAACCCTGTCACTGATGGAAATGTTCTTTGTGTAAGACCTCAGATAATAGATGATGGTTGTAAGTGTATTGACACATGTGTCATGAAAAGGAAAGTCACAAGCTGGCAAGGTTTCATTCTGCAGCTCTCGCACGCCTCCGTCATTGTACAGCTGAATCCCCATAATCTTCGGACGGTCCGTAGATTTTCCGAGATTCAACACGTGACTAAAGATGCTCAAGTCAAGCGCGACCCGTTGACGCGATCGCGACTTTCCATGGAGCCTTTCTCTCCTGAGTGTATCAAACGACTCTCACCTTCGATATCGCCGTCTGAACAAGTACACGGTTTGGGATTTCACGCCACAGATCGATGCGCTCAAGGAGATCAATTAATCGATTGTAATCACTTTCAATCCATAACCTCTTCGGCGCGCGCGCCCCTCTTTCATCTGCGCAAACGCGTCAAGTTCAGCATGGGAAAATTAATACGCCTGGAGCTCTTCAGTAAGTCGGTCGCATACCACATTAACGCATAGACTTATATTGTTGCAGATTTCAAGTCCTACAAGGGTCATCACACTCTGCTATTCGGCGATTCCTACTTCACTTCGATCATCGGCCCCAATGGCTCCGGCAAGTCGAATTCGTAAGTAACATGAGGCGCGTCAGACAATCTAGATGCTAATCCCATGCAGTATGGATGCCATTTCCTTCGTGCTTGGTATCAAGTCATCCCACCTTCGCTCCGCGCATCTTCGAGATCTTGTTTACCGTGGCCGCGTTTTGAAAACTTCGAAAATCAACGATGATGGTTCCGCAGCTGTACCGGCTGCTAATGGCGATGGTGAGGCTTCAGATGATGAGACACAATCCCAGCGTCCTGGTCGCAATGATCCCAAGAGCGCATGGGTGATGGCCGTATACGAAGATGATGCTGGTGATGAGCAGAAGTGGAAGCGCACGATCACCAGCCAAGGATCGAGCGAATACAGAATCAACGAGCGCGTGGTCACTGCGCAACAATACAACGAATCGCTAGAGTCGGAGAATATTCTCATCAAAGCGCGAAATTTTCTTGTCTTCCAAGGAGATGTTGAGGCAATCGCATCCCAGTCACCAAAAGATCTTACTCGATTGATTGAACAGATCTCCGGAAGCTTGGAATACAAGGCCGAATACGAGCGTCTACAGGAGGAGTCTGAACAAGCTGCTGAGAATCAGAACTACAACCTCCACCGTCGCCGTGGCATCAATTCCGAGATCAAGCAATATCAGGAACAAAAGAAGGAAGCCGAAGCATTCCAAGCGAAGGCGGACGAACGCGACGATGCGATTGTCACCCACATTCTGTGGAAGCTGTATCACTTCCAGCGCGTCATGGAGGAGTCAACCGCCAGTATCCAGGAACACCAAGAGAACCTGAAGGAGTATCGACGAGGTGTTGAGAAGTACGAGAAGACTCTTGATGAAGCCCGTCAAGCTCAAAACAAGGTCAGCAAGGATGTCGCTAAGGTGGAGAGGAGTATCAAGAAAAAGGAAAAGGATGTTGAAGCAAAGGAGAATTCCTTGGTACCTATTGACGAGAAGGTCGATATCAGCAACAACGAAATTGAGAAAATCCGACGGAGAATTGATAGCGTCATTAAGGAACGCGATAGTCAAGTTGCGGCAATCCAGAAGACGAAGAAGGATCTGGCAACCGTCGAGAAGGCCGAGAAACAGTTCGAGCTGCAGTGGCAAGAGACCTTGAAAAAGCAAGGTAAACAGCTTAGCGAGGCCGATTTCAAGGAATACAACAATCTCCGATCCCAGGTTGTTGCCAAGACTGCGAGTAACCAGTCCAAGTTGGATAACCTGGTGCGACAAATGAAGACGGATGAAGTCACGGTCAACAGTCTCAAGGGAAAAGTCGGAGCTCTTCAGGCAGCTGTTGAAAAATACGAAGCTGAAGTCGACTCTATCAATGAGCGGAAGGAGGCTACTAAACTTTCTGTGAAAGAAATCTCCAAGGACATCGATGCAAAGAAGAAGGAGTTCAATCACATCCAGTCTGAACGCGTCCGGATCAATCAATTGCACACCGAAAAGGAAGAAAAGCTTCAGGCTCTGATGAAGACTATCGACGAAGCAAATTTTGGCCGCAGGCAAAATGCAAAGGAGCAGCGGACCAAAGACACAATTGTTGCACTCAAGCGACTGTATCCTGGAGTCCGTGGTCGCGTCGGTGATTTATGCAAACCCAAGCAGAAGAAATTTGAGGAGGCCGTCAGCACTGCGCTGGGTCGAGATTTCGACTCTGTAGTTGTCGACACGGAGAAGATTGGGACAGAATGCGTACAATATCTCAAGGATCAGCGTGCCAGCCCAATGACTTTCATCCCGCTCGACAATATCAAAGTCTCTGCTCCAGACGCCAACCTGAAGGGCCTGTCCAAGGCTCGTCTGACCATTGACACAATCGATTTTGATTCTTCCTTAGAACGAGCTATGGCATATGCGTGTGGAAGTTCGATTGTTTGCGACGATCTGCAAACTGCCAAGGACATCGTTTACAGAAAACACATGCAAGTCAAAGCTGTGACTTTGGAAGGATTTGTCATTTACAAGGATGGACCAATGACCGGTGGTCGTCTTCCAGAGAACAAGGGCAATAAACGAAAATTTGGAGATGACGAGATTGAAAAACTCAGAGCCCAGGCCGAGAAGTTCCGTGAGGAGATTGAGGCACTTCCCAAAGTCAATCGGAGAGGCGCAGCAGAGGAGACCCTTCAAAGTGACTTGGGCGCTCTTGAACAACGCCTGGCTTATGCTAAAAGTGAGCTGGCTGCGTTTGAGCAGAACCTCGCCAGCAAGAGGAAGGAATTGGCGAATCAACAACGCCAACTACAAGAGATGACACCTAAGTTCGCAGAAAAGCAAGGGGAACTCGAGAGCATCACCGAAACCGTCAATGAGTTCAAAGAAGCTGTGGCCAAGGTCCAGGACCAGATCTTTGCTGGATTTTGCAAACGACTAGGATATTCTGACATTCGTGCCTACGAAGCGCAGCAGGGCAGTCTAGAGCAAGAAGCCGCCGAGAAAAAGAACAGTTTCAAGGTGCAAAAACAAAGATTGACTCGTCAAATCGAGTGGGAATCCAGTCAGCAAAAGGCAACAGATCTTCGAGTCAAGGGATTGGAGGATCGGGTTGAGACTCTTGAGCAACAGATTGAAGAGTTTGGCAGCGAGAAGGGTACCCTCGAAAATGCTATCGATGTCGACAGAGCGCAAATTACGGAGCTTGAAGATGAAGTGCACAAGTTGAAGGAGAAGCTTGCCGCGAAGAGTGAGAAGGTGAATCAGGCGCGCAACGAACTACAGAAGCGAAGCAAGGAGATCGACAGCCGCACGAAAGCTATCGCATCCTTGGAGACTGAAGTACAACGTAATGCTTCTGGTAGATACGCCTTGCTACGACGCTGCAAGCTGGAGCAGATTGCCATACCTTTGACTGAAGAGTCAAGGAAACTTGACTCGCTGCCAGTTGATGACAACGTTCTTCAAACCGATCCCGATGCTATGGATGTTGATGATGAAGACGAGGAGGCAGCTGGAGATGCAGTGAAGGATTACGGTATTCAAGTCAGCTTCGAGGATCTTGAAGAGGATCTGAAGAAGGTAAGTTGATGAACTTCTATTATGGATGACTACTAATATTCTGGCAGCCTGATGAAGAGGAGGTTGAAGAACAACTCTTACAACGAATCACTGACCTGAATTCGGAACTTGAGAAACTAAATCCCAATATGAGAGCTATCGATCGCCTTGATGGTGTCGAGGCTCGTCTCAAATCTACCGAAAAGGACTTCGAGGATGCCCGAAAAGCAGCCAAGAAGTCGAGAGAAGCTTTCCAAGAAGTCAAGGAGAAGCGATTCGATCTTTTCAACAAAGCCTTCACTCACATCTCCGAACAAATCACTCATGTGTACAAGGATCTCACACGATCTTCGACCTTTCCTCTTGGTGGTCAAGCATATCTTGATATTGAAGACAGCGACGCGCCGTACCTTTCAGGAATCAAGTACCATGCCATGCCTCCCTTGAAGCGGTTCCGTGATATGGAGCATCTCTCCGGTGGAGAGAAGACAATGGCTGCCCTTGCTCTTCTGTTCGCCGTCCACTCATACCAGCCAAGTCCTTTCTTCGTACTCGACGAGGTCGATGCTGCGCTTGACAATGCCAACGTCGAAAAAATTAAGAACTACATTCGAGAGCATGCTGGCCCTGGCATGCAGTTCATCGTCATTAGTTTGAAGACTGGTCTGTTCCAGGGCAGTGAAAGCTTAGTTGGTGTATTCAGGGATCAGGAAGCTAATAGCTCCAAAACTTTGACCTTGGACGTAAGTCAATCCCAGTCGGAAATGATACCAACATACTGACTCTTTCTCAGCTGCGTAAATACGTCTGATTGTTACTTTGCATTGGGATTCGGTTCATGGCTACGGAGGGATAACGGTAATCTGGCTGGCAGGGGCGAATCGTCGGCCTCAAGCATATAGCATGATGGAGGAGGATTAGCGATGAAGGGGGTTTGATGTATATGTTGGATTATGTGGTTCTAGGTTTGGGTTCAGAGCTAGGGTTTCGCTATGCAGCTCTTCTGCACATGGTATATCCTCTCTCTGCTCGCTGAATCGGGAGAGTAGGAGGAATGAATCGTCTTGATTTGCTGCCTTTATCCTATGAATTCTGATCTCTCGGCCTTCCCTTGTTGATCCTCTTCCGCTTCCGCAGTGGCATCATTCGCCAGGTGGCACATGCTGGTTCTTAATTCCATATTCCACCGGATATCGTGCAATTTCGTGTTTTTCTGCTTTCGTTGGGACTTGCACAGACATTTCGTTGGTGGAGAACCGGTGATAACATTCAATGGCATTACCTTGCAGGTGTGCATATGAGGGAGCATGAATTGACCTACAGGATTGTCTCCAGTAATTACAACTCTCTAGCATGGCGGTTCTTTTCTCTGAGCTCTCTACTTTTGATGTTGCTCAAAATGAGCGACTTGATCCCTCTTATCTGTAAGATTGGATATCGGACCGGCCGATAATACAGATTGCGGACACGGTATGCCATGACTTGGCATTGCGATTCGCATTGTCTAAGCTTCAGAAGTCCGTATTCTACACCAGAAGATTTAGTGACCAATTAAGTCGCTAGCTAGTGCCTCAAGTCATACCAGGACGACGTGCTCTTCTCGAAATTTCGATCTTAAGGAACGATACCCAGCCCCAGGCTTTGCCTGAATCTTTGGAAGCCTGTAAGCATGTTCATATGCCTCCCTGCAAAGGAAAATTCCCACACGGCGATAGGCTCCCCAACTATTAGAAAATGTGGTCTCGCTCAGTTGCAAGATTAGACAACAGAGCTTTCGTTTTCTGTCAACGCTCTCTGCAACAATAACCAGGAAATGATATTGCTGTGCCCCAGCCGAGTTTTCGTTGACGCAGTCAAGATATAGTTCGCTTGATTGCGCCAGATCTTCCGTCAAGCCATCTGTCTCTAATGATATTGACCGAGAATCAGTACCCAAGGTGACTTGCGCTATTTGACCTTTCAAATATACATTTGCCTCAAGCGGCGTCCCATATGGTTCTTCTGTACCGCAGTCGTACATAATGCCCGTTACAGTTACTAGTCGAGGAACACTTCCAACCAACGTAGCTTCAAGCGAGGCCTGGGTGAAGCATTGTATTGTGCCATCCACAGATGTCCAAGACCATGATGGGAAATCTGCACTCCGCGCATTGCGTGTTTTCTTGGTAACACGCCACAATAAACATATTGGCAATTCTTCCCTCCACAAACCAGCGATGTAAGATGTTGACCAACACATTGCAGCTCTCGCAGCCAGTCCCGCGATTGCGTTCAACTTGTCTGACCTGCGTGTCAATCGAAGCGCCGAATACTTTAAAACGAGTTTTGTCCACAGTCTTGAGTCAAAAGTCTCCTGCACTTCCTGGGACAGTGATTCCCAGAACCTTGCCCCCTCGACTTTCCTCGGCTGAACAGTGCATTCACAGCGTATGTTGGTGTGACACTCCCAAGTCATCTCGAAAGTAGAGAAGTGCAGAATACGAGGTGACAGAATACGCTCCTGGAGTACCCATGCTCTGGTAGACAAGATATGCTGAAATTCGGCGTGGCGTGGTGTATGTGATAAGCCGCTGGAGTCCGTTCCAGTGGAAATTGGTCTGCAAAAGAGACCGTCAGCTTTGCCAACCTGTTGGCCACCACCCAGTCCTTTCCCCAAGCTAAGGCCGACGCTCGAGTTTGCTGCTGCATCTGCGGATATATTTATGATGGCTCCCGCATATACATCTTGCATTTTGGCGGACTCTTCTTTCCAGTCTTCGGGCGAGTCCTGGATTATGCAAAGCGAGTCAATCCAAAGATACCTGATACCCAGCCTTCGAGTTACGACCACGCTGTGCTGAAAAGTCTTTGGAAGGGTTTCAAAGGGTATGCATTTCACTCTTTGGCTTATTGTCGACTGTGTGGTAGTCAGAGGGCTATAGTCACCCCAGCAGTGGCTGAGAGTGGCATAATCTCCTCTGGTCCCTTCGCTTAAGAGCAAACGCACTTCGTCTCCTTCGACACCTACGTTTATGATCCGAGTTGGAAATTTAGATTTCCGAGGCGACCTGCATTCGGAATGGCTCTCAGCACATTCCTTAAACCACTCATAAGCGGTGGCTAAAGAATCAGCAGATAATGCTCCGTCCGGGACCACTCGACCAGCACCAATTCCGGGATGTAGCTGACAAGCCTCCGTACTACCATTTAATCAGACTACGATACAAGACTTCATATAAGAGAGTCTGAATAATGCAAAGAGCGAACGAACCCAGCTAAAGTATACAGTTGTGTTCGCGTCATCTCATAAGGCACTCCGCTTGTGGTAGCACTGACGACCTGTAAGGGCTCCCCTTTCCCAAGCTCTTGCACCTTAAGTTTGGGCGAGTTTCGATAAGGTAATCCGGAGCTTCCTCGAGTTGCAATTTCGTTTGTTTCTAGAATGATATTACAGGTTCGGCAGCCTCGACCTCTGTCTCGAAGCTGGGCTCGAGATATGGTGATTTGACGTTTCGCAGTTTTTCGTAACTCTCCGCTCAGTGGATCGTGGGAATAATTAATCGCTCCAACATTGAACTGGTCTGCATCTAGATCTAGACAGATCGCGCACATCTCCATCTTGATCTGACTTCTGGGAACGAAGAGTGAGTGAGGTTGTTTGTGGTCGTTGTGGTAGCCTGAGCTCGAAGAGACGGAAATCGAGTTTGAGGCGGTCCGCTTTGGTGAGGCTGAGATCAATTGCATGATGGCTACCACATTCCACTTCATTGGTCCGTCTTGGTAAACAGGACATGACCGTAATATTTTCTGTCGTTGATACATACATCTGCCCCACGTTTTACGAAAATCAAGAGATTGTCGTTCCATCCATTAATGCCTTTTTCAAGGCGTTTATTGTGTGGTTATACTTTCAGGACCTTCTCAGTGTTACCTCGGATTCGTAGGGAACTTGGCGCTCAATCAATATCGGGTACTTTACTTCATGTAAATGCCGAACCAGCCTCTTGAATATTAGAACGATAATTGAATGCCGTTAATACAAACAATCGATTATCGCACTTTCTCGCGTATTTGCCGAGCCGGCCCCTGTGCTGACTTGCTAAGTCATGCTAGCAGAAAGTGGACTTTGCAAATTGCTCACCACAGCACTCAATAGCTATCCTGGAATTCTATGAAGATTTACAAACTGTATAGGCTGCTCACAAGGACCAAGCTTGAAAAGGAAACAGCTTGGTGATAACAAAATGTAGAATTTTGAGCACCAGAATCCGAGGTGGGTGGAAGTGTCGGTTTTCCATTTACTTGGACCTAGGAGTCCAAGAACAGTCGAGCAGCGCCATCCACTCAATTATTACCCTCTTGAAATCAATGTCTGGATGGGGTACTCAACTTCGTAATCTCTCATTGCAAGGTTTCTCAAGTTTTTACAATCTCAAATCTAGAGGATTGCTGCCTGAGCATGAGTACGATTAGTCTGAATGAAAACGAGAAAAGAGAGTAATATTACCCATAACGCGACTTTGTTTGAGATATTTAGGACCATTGTTGAGATCCTCCATGTCAATCATGAAGCTAGTGCTGGAGTTCAACGAGCTCCTATGGGAGGCACATGCTGTAGGAGATGGCACGCTGACTCGGCAACCTCAAATGATATATCTAATTAAAGCAAGGGTTACATCGAATACTGGCAATTAACAGATCAGAACCCTCTGAAATTTTACAGACTGGCATTGTATTGCCAACCTAAACAGCAGGCTTCATTGCTGCATCAATCTGTGTAACTTCCCCTCATCTCTGTCCCATCAATCTGAACAGAGGCCAAATGCCCTCAATTTGAATCCTTCTCTCGAGAACCACGCTATTCTCTTTCACTTCCACACGAAACCTAATATCTTTCCACCAAAGACATCTTCCTGCTCATCATTCTCTGCAGACCGTCAGCTCTCAAAATTGTCCAGAGCCCAGGCTCAGCTTCTATCTGAGACACAGTAAATTCTCCGATGCAGCCTCCTGCAACCCCAACCTATCACCTCACACCCCTCCTTTCAGCGCTTCAGAACAACCTTTTTTTTTTGACGTTCAGGTCTCTGAGTCATGAGGTGTTTACGATCAAACCGTATGTATGGATGTCACTGAATTTAGACAGGATGTCAAGATTTCGTGCATGCCATGTCATGCAGGGCTTATGATCGATCTCCACCTCGTCGGCTGCGGATCAGAATCGGACGAACCGGTATCAACGAGGCTATTGATCTTTGCTCTAAAGCGTAAACTGTCGTACGAGATGCAGAGGTGTTGTGATTTCAGAGTTCCAGCTTGGATGGAGAGGGATCTGCTTCTGGTAATATCCGCGGAAAGTTTCAGGATGAAGTGAGGATGCCAAGACTTGTAAGTCTGGTAGCGAGGGGTCTGAGAGTATTGACTCTTTTCTCCGTCTGGATGTGGAGGCAGTTTTGTTTGATGATGTTTATGCGGTTTAAGCTTGAAGTGTTTGGGGTTTGATGATCGGTTCCGCAGCTGAGCACCCACCTTCCAAAAAGACAACCTTCTTAGAGACAGATCTGCCAAAACCTTCCTTGTTGATCGATCCAAAAAGATGTCAAAATTAAAAATTTCATTAGATCAGCAACGAATAGGTAGTGCAGCCAAGAATTGAAATCTAAATTACAATGCGAGATGTTGCTGCACACCATCCATTTTCGGGTTTGGGGCCCTTTAGCGAGCAATGTCAAAGAGAATTGATATCCGTGCAGCCACTCCTTCCCCTCCCTTACAAACCCAACGGACCCCCACTCCAATGCAGGTAGCCGCCCTGATCTAAACTCGTTACCAAAGTTTTGGACTGCGAAGTGCATCAGAAAAGTCGACTTTTTGATGTATGGGCGTGTGTGCTCCGCTGATTCGAGGTGTTTCTCATAGACACGCACCGAGGTCGAGTCAGGGTCTTTTACAGCGCTGCTGAACTTACATGCAATTGACAGCGCTACCACTCTTTTGGATTGCTACCTGCAACAAAGGCTGCTTTAGTTTCGTTTTCGGGTTTCTGGCTTGGTTTGTGCTGTGCTTGTGAGATCTGATTTGAGATGTCTCTCAAGTACAACTTTGGATCCGAAGCTCAGCTCGCAAGCTTGAGTCATGTATCAATAATCGTCGTTGGCGTGCATACTCGCTACCACACTCTTGGACTGCTACTTGCAACAAAAATTTGTGTTCTTTCCCAACTACGAGAGTGGATCTCCCTCTCATCTGGGAAGATCTCTGAGCACAGAGCCTTTCAATGAGTAAGGTTTGTATACATGCATATTGTCTAAAAGTTCGCTACCACTCTTTCGTACTGCTACTTGCAACAAAAGTCCATACCTTCATTGATCTCCAATCTTGTCCACTTCCGTACTTGGGATATCTCTCAAACACGGAGCTTCCTAAGGTCAAGCAACTATCTGTAACCGTCTCTTTACATACTCGCTACCACTAGTCTAGACTGACAACAAAACCTTCTTCTTCCTTCGATCCTAATCTCAGCAGTCTCCTCGTTTGAGAATTTTCTCAGGTACAGAGCTTCCACTACCCAAGGTTCGATCTACCATCGTCCACTTACATACAGTTAGAAGGCTCACTACCACTCTTCCAGACCGCTACATGCAACAGAGATCCGTCTCATTCTCAAATGCTGAACTAATCACAGCACGTTCAGCCTTCTTGAAGCAGCTTGAGTCATGGCTGGGCATTCTTGCTGCCACTTCCGACTTGTCGTATCGCGAAGTGCAACAGAACATTTGATGTCTTATGCTCGGCTTGGTCTTAGACATCTTACCGCTGGCTTCTGTCTTGGAGCAAAAGCACTACCTTCGTGTAAACTGTATTGCCGAGACCTAGCGTATTCCGAAGGACAACATCGATCAGTCAAAGTACGATCTTCTCCATATAACAAGAACTTTATCGACCACTTCTCATCCCGGCATAATATTCAGAAACCCAAGCATTTGAAGAAGAAAAATCCCCACAGAATAGTGAGAGAGAGAAAGACATTGAGCTCGAAACCGAACCGAGGGGGATATCCGCTGAGCTTGGATCTCCAAGCGACTCGTCCTATCTCCCCCTCCAATCCTCCACTTCTCCGCAAATTCCACTACCGAACAACCAAAGTGCCGGAATGCGACTTGCAACAGAACTCTATCTTCAAAGCGATCGCCCTCCAAATATCCACATTCAAACTCTGATTTGGCCAATCCGAGAGACGACTCTGCACGAAGACGTGGTCCAATCAAGTGCATGCAGTAAGCGTGAGACAGCACTGGAATGTAAAATGTCTTAGATATATATAAACTACAAAATTTGTAGAAGTAAAACAGAAGATCTTCCATTGGAATTATGACGGGTGCCCCCTTTTTGTTGATCAAAACGACATGTCAACCTCTCAATTCCACGATAGATGTATCCAGATTCCAAGCCTTCTTCCAGACCGAATCGAGCAATGGCGATGACATACCTTTTCAGCTCCCCCCTCCGACTTCAACCTAAGATATCAAACATCGTGGCTTAGCCATAATCGAGGCTGAGGGATTCAATCAGAAATGATATGACATGTCTCTCTCCCAAACCTACATGCAGATCTGGCACCACTCTGACCTGATGGATGAAGCGAATGAACTGATTTTTGACTCTTTCTTTCCGGGTCTTTAAAGGAGTCGAGGAAAGTCTGGACCGGATGCGATTTGCAACAAAGATTCAGGAAGCAATCCATATGGAAGAAAAGGGAAAGATGAAAGGGATGGCCAATTGGCTCAGAAGTGAATGTCACTCGCTACCGAGGAGGGGGGAGAGAAAGCTGGTTGCTGTGGCTCGCTTGGGACGTTGCGAAAGAGTTGCAGGACAACTATTGTTCAAGATTTCTCGAAAGAGAAGAAGCGAGTGTAGAGAAAAGGCAATTCCATTGACAAAGGTGAGGCGTATAGCAGGGAATAGAAGCCAAGCAAGGCAGACCAAGGCTGAATGCCCCCATCACATGCCCTCGAGCACAAGCAAGGAGTCCTTCAACACAAACAATTATCCGACTGTACGGGAGGATACATACGAGGGGTGTCGGTTCCAGGTTTCTCGATTGCGAGATGCAACAAAAATTTCAAGAAGTCAAAAACAAGGCATCAAGCAAGATCATGGAGTCGGCTTTAATTCTATTCATAGATCTTGGAAAGGCGGGAGGTGGCAGGTCTGTAACTCCCTCGTCTATCGTGTGGCGGATCTAGATCCTGAGCGTACCACGAGGGTGGCTGCGTCGCTGCGTGGGTGCGGGTAGGTACAGAACTGTATCTCACGTCGTACAATACCGAGATCCGGTTGGTCCTGTAGATCGTGTATGCAAGGTGATGTGTGTGGATGGAGCTGACTTCACTGCTCTAAATGGTAATATGTGGCCTGGTAAGATATGTATGCCTATGAATATGTACGCACCCATGTACAGCCTGGTCGCTACCTCGATGTCAGATTCGAATCTCACCCCTCCACAACATCTTTCTCAACCTCCCAACCCTCCCAAGTCGGCTTGTCAAATCCATTCGGCCTACTCGCCCGCTCAAACCCAACCCGCAAGCCTTCTACTGTGACCGGACTTCTACACCAGCAAATTTCCTCTTTAAATCCCTTGCTGTATGCCGTCTGCATCAACTGCTTATCGAAAAGCTCAGGATGAACCCTCCGCATACTCTTCAACGCCCTCCCACCAACCTCATCAACACTATCCGCGTGTCTAAGACCGAAGAACTCTTCGTCATGTTCGCGTCGCACGCGCTCTTTGACTTCGGGTCCATAGAGTCCTAGACCGAGGAGGAAAACATCATATTGACAAAGACTGGTCCGGCCGATCCAACTACCTCCTTCCGTGGCGCGCTTGTACAGAGCAGTAAGAGCTGCAATGGCGCCCATACATCCAGTGCCGTAATCAGACATGGGGAACGGAGGGACCACTGGCTCATTCAAGCCCATGAATTCGCCTTGCGCCCATGCTACCCCCGTGTAGCAGTCTGCGATTTGTTGCCAGCCTGGTCGACCTGCCATGTCGCCTTTGTCGCCGAAACAGTCCTCCGCAACGTATATTATGCCTTTCCCGCGTTCTTTTGTCAGCTCGACGAGCTGTTCCGGTCCGTATCCCAAGCGTTCCAAACTTCCTGGTCTGTATCCATCTAGCACGACGTCGGCTGTTTGGAGGAGCTCTTCGAATGCTTGACGGCCGGCGGGCGTCTTTAGATCGAGGTCGCAGGTGTGTTTACCAGTGTTACCGTCGACTTGGAAGAATGGTACATCGGAGAGATTGGGAGAAGTGACTTTGATCACTTGTGCGCCATATTCTGCGAGAGTACGGCCGATGGCTGGGCCGGCAATGATGCGGCAGAGTTCGAGGACGCGGATGCCCGAGAGAACTTGAGGTTTGGATGAAGAGGAGGAAGATGGGAATGGGACTGGAGGAGAGTTGGTGATCTTGCGGACTTCCCATGGTGGTGTGGAGAGAAGTGTTTGGCCCTGTCCTGGGTTAGTTTGGGGTTGGCGAGGAAAAAGGATCACTTACATGGTTTGTCTGCTTGAATTCTTCCCACTTGATTACAGGTACGCCAGCCTGCTTCTCCCGAGCATTCATCTTCTCCAATTCCGGAATGGTAAACTTCTTAACATGGCTCTCGATCACATTGATGCATTCTTGGTAATCAGTCAAATCTGGTCGATGTGCTTCCAATCCAATCATGTTCAAAGTTTTGCCTGCTTCCAAAGATCCATGGATGTGGTAGTATTCTCCAGGATTCTTGGTCTCATATAAGTTGGCAGACAATCTGCGATATAAAATCGCTTGTGCCTGGAGTAAGTCGGTGTCTTGGCAAGTTAGAATATGTCGTGTAGCTGGTTGGAAATGGAGAACTTGCTCTTTAATTTTGACTTCACGTCGGGATCCTGCTTCCCCATTCCAGCAATTGTAGCAATGTATGTTGAAAATAGGAAGGTGGCAGTCCGCTCCAGATCCACCTCAATTTTCCTGTTTTGGGTATCATTTGGGAATCTGAGATGAGCAAGCGCTGCTACTGCACTTGCTTCGACGGACTTCAGGGCAACAGTCGCTTCGGTCTCTTTGAATGGGCACGGGAAGTATATTTGAGTCCCATCTGTAGCGGTCGTCAAAGTAACATCCTCTAAGTGCTGTGCAAATTCCGGAGGTATTTGGTCCCCTGCGACTTGTCTCAGGAAGTTGGTGGCTTTTCTACTGCCATCCAGCACCGAGTAGGGAGCACGGATGCCGTTTGTGTGACCAACATGATTATTGACGACCATGATTCTGTTGCGGACGCCACATTTGCTTCGTCATGACGAGGAAAAGACATCATAGGTATTTGGGGAAGTATCGATGTATTTAAAGGCGGGTATGAGATGAAAGCGGCGGGTAATGCCTAGCTCTGACAGCGGCGGAGGGGAAAGTCGGACAAAATCGAGCCAGCCCGCCTGGAATTAGGAGGTTTGAATAAGAATTACACTACCTGCAAGTAGCCTGGCGTTTGGGTTTGACAGTGCACTGGTAGTGTATCCGCTTCGAAGCCGGGTACATGAGGTCACTGCCCGGGGCATTATCCGATGAAGGGACCCTGAAGACTCCACTGTGAGCACACTGTAGCACATCGCTTCGATATTCCCGAAGGAGATCTGTTGCAGAGAGGCTTTTGCTGAACATCCATAGCGGCATAAGATCGTACGCCGATTAGAATCGAGATGGTATCCTTGAAAATTTCCCGGTCTAGATTGAGGGGTAGCTTGGTGGCGCCGGAAATGCCCACTTACAATCAGGAGTAGATGCGCAACCGAGAGCTCAACATCAACAGAGAAGGTTGCATGCTATGTTACACCAAACAGACGAAAATGGACTATCACCGGGATCGATCACTCGGATCAGCAAGCATTGGAAGGTTTCGAAGAGAATATCCTATCTATGCATGTACCCGCTCCTGCAATACGGCGCAAAAGTCGGCAACAGGGAGACAAATGCAACGCAGCTCTGTACCTCTTGAGAAATGAGCTGCGAAGAAGGCGTGAAGGCGTTCTCTTTCCGTCTGCCTGCTCTTTCGCGACGGGAAAGTCTCGATCTCGGGAGTCAACTGTTCAAGCGAGGAATGAAGCCGATGCCCATCAACAAGTGACTTGCTTGTTAGTACATCGAAATAACGAATAGTCCCAGCAATGCAATCTCTACAAGCATTTTTCTGTGCTAGACCAATAGCTATATCCATTCCGGCTGTCCGGTCTCTTCGCATCAAAAGTCGAATGGGTTGTTGTTGGTTTTGCGAGCCCATCCTCGCTTATCTCTACCTCCTAGTGATGTTGGTTACAATACAGGAACACCGGTAAGGGATACCGAATACTCGGGTCTCCAGATGTCTAAGATGAAGTGGCATCGGCTCGCAAGCCACATGAGATGTTGCTTTTTCAGCCACATGTTCTCTGGTTGCGAAATATTATGAGGGCGCTGGGTTTTCTTAACGATGAACAAGCGAATATGTCTGCGCTGAGCACAGAGAAGGTGGGAAAGACTGTCTGATTATGACAGATCTCTCGATTGCACAACATCTTCATGGAAGAGCTGCTGCAACTCATGGCCATCTCCCCGTTCCGAATTCTAGAGGGCTTCATCTGGTGGCGGCAGGGAAGCCGCAGTATGCCGTCTTCTGCTCCCATCGACTGCTGGACCGGGATCGTGGCGGGGTGACACGAAACATTTACGGACCTATCGTTCGAAGATGTAACCTCAAATTGCATGCACGCTGCGACATGGTGTCATGCAATCAATATGAAGTCGTGTCTTTGTGGAAAAGGTGCGAAGTGCGAATGCGGCTTTGCTTTTTCCAGTCGACATACCACAGTAGCGTCACTCCAGCCTCCCAGGCCAATGGACTGTTCCAGCTCGGGCAAGGGCACCAGCACCTTCTCTCATTACTTTCCTCAACTAACATACTTGACTTGACGTCGCCCACCAGGAAGCATCAATTGATAGCCAACCGCTCCATTGATTCATTGCGTTCTCTTCTACGATCCTGTTTCAAGATATATTCGCCCTGTGCTTCGATCAGCAGGCTGTCGCTCAACGTCGGCGTTGTCTCCTGTGCCCGCGCCGGCTAGCATCCGACGGACTTGAGTCGCATTCCGGCTTCTCTCCGACCCCTCATCCGACTGCCTCCTCCCCCTTCACCCGCTCCATCGCATCGCATCGTACAGCAATCGCACAAACCGACGATATCCCTGCTCTGTTCTACGACCCTTCGCACTGAACCGTAGGGCCAGTTCCAAGCTTTCGTCGGAAGCCATCGAGTGTCGGGAGAGGCTTCAGATTACACATTAATTGTGTCGCGCGGATGCGGTCCAGCAACACAGACTTTAGTCTGTTCATCGAGGGGCATGATCAATGATACAGACCGTAGAGACCTACCAAACCATGACACGGCCAAAGGTGGACCCTGACAAGCGGATTCGTACGGCCCAAGCCTGCGAATCTTGTAAGAGGAGAAAACAAAAGGTCAGTATAGCTTCTGACTTTCTTCTTTGGGCCTGGTTTTATTTGTTCACCAGAATCCCACTGCATATACCGTCCGTATCACATGATTGATATTGGACTACAACATCTATCTCCGACGGCTTACTTCCGTTCTGGGAAGGGTTTAGATGCATACAAGCACATCTGCATTCGAAGTGGGGGAGAAGTCTCACCCTCGCGCGGCATACGTCCATTTTCTGGCATCGCAGGGTGCCAGAATCGAGTCCTTCATCCGGGACTTGAATGGCTCTGAGGAGATATTCCATACACTTCTGTCTTCCTGTCTCAATAGGCGGAACAGTGGGGCCCACCATGCGGCCAAATCTGCACTTCGTGTGCGATGCAGTCTGTTCCATGCTACTGTGCTTGTGAATCATATCCTTGGTCAGTTTTCCTAGTGTTGCGCGTCCTAATATTGCGCGTCCCAATACCACTCAATCCTGTCAAGACTCTTCACTAGATGCAGAGCCTGCTTTGGGAAGCGAAGGCATGCTGATGCTGACCGGTTTCGAATCTAGTGCAATGGTTTGCGGCCCTGTCAAACATGTACGAAGCGAAATCTCACCTGCACATATGGAGAGGAGAATGGATCCGAGGACATACAAGCATCCCCCAAGCGTCGGATGTTAGATGCTACTCTTGACACCCCCAAAAGTGTTACACTTTCTCCTCGACATGAAAATCGTTTTCTAAATGGGAAGTCTCCAGCTCGACTAGAGGACAAGCAACATTCACGGAATGATGTCTCAAATCAAAGGAATGCCAGTATCAAACCCATTGAGCAGTATCAGGATGCTCTCTCCCAAGGGAACTCCCAGCGACGAGGGTCCGCCAGTAATCACAAATCAGAAGAGAGCATGGTGTTCCTTTCTGGGGCGTCAAACAACACCAACGGCCAAGAAGAGGAAGTCGCTGACTACACCGAAGAAGGCCGAATGTTACAAGATCCTACCGGTAGACTATGTGAGTCTCACCTGTTTCGAAGATGTCGGTTCTCCTGGTGGACAGTCCAACCTTGCTAACATATCATGGCAGTATATATTGGTGATTCGGCAGTTTTGTCTTTCTTGCAATTCATCCGAATGATCGTTGAAAGCGTTTCTGGCCAATCTGCTTTCACCCAGGACCCCATGAGGCACAAGATTGTCGAGAACACTATATCTTTGCCGGCAAACATTCGACACACCCACCTTCTCCCAGATAGGCAGACAGCCAATGTGCTGATCGATTCTTACTTCACGAACGCAAGTTGAACTTCCCCTTTCAAAGATGGCTTTCATTAACACCACGCAGATAAATGGACTCATAGAAGTCTGTCATCGAAAGAGTTTTATGAGTTCCCTCGAGCAGTGCTATACAAATCCGCTGAGTATTGACCCAACTTGGCTCTGTCTGCTTCATCTTGTATTCGCTATTGGTTTAGTCATGGCCACACCAGTTCCAGGTTCGCCAGAGGATTTCGTTATCAAGAAATTGAGAGCGGACCCGTCAGTCGACCGGGCTGAAATGTTCTATGCCAATGCAAAACATCTCAGCGACCCATTCGCGGGTTTCGAAGATTCTGGATTCTGGAGTATACAGGCTTTGACGTTGATGTCTGTCTACATGCTGGCCGTTTCAAGGAGGAATGCAGCCTACGCATTTCATGGTAAGAATACCATGCATAATACCATCACAAGCTAAATATGTACAGGCATGGCCGTGCGATCTGCCTTTGCAGTGGGTCTTCACCGAAAAGAGGCAATGAACATCTTTGGTGAAGCAGAGAAGTCTGTTCGTAGAAATCTCTGGCGAACATTGTTTGTCCTCGATCGCTTCCTCTCGACTTCCCTCGGCCGGCCTACCGCCATTCGAGAAAGTGACTGTTCCGGGGATACGCTCCTAACCGGTGAAAGAGCTCCATTTCCACAGGCACCTTTTCCGACAGCTGCGAATGCGAGTTTTACCAGTCCGAACGCTGTTGGTCTAGAGGCATCCGTCCGTAGTTGTCACGTTGTCGGAGTTATTCTGGAAAAGGTCTACTCGCAGCGCAAAATCTCTACCAAGCTTGCACAGGAGATCGCAGATGACTGTAAAGGTTGGCCGAAAGCCCTTGATCCAAGTCTGAATCACAATCAAGCACATTCTGCTTCTCCTAGTCGAGGAATCGCAATACTGCATGTCAACCTACTTCACTGCCACTCCCTTATTCTGCTTACCCGGCCCTTTTTTCTTTTTTTAATGAAGAAAAAGTACACAAACCCCGAAGATGTTAGTCAGCGCATCCATGTATCACGAATGGAGAAGTTTGCAGTAGCATGTGTGGTCGCTAGTAATCAAACCATCGCTTTGGTCCAGAGTGCAAGAGACAGCGGGTATCTGTCACAACGAAATCCATTTGTATTGTGAGTTGAGAGCGCTCAGTTGTCTCTATAATAAGGGCGCTTTTCTGACCTGGGCAGGTACTTTCTTTTCGCTGCAAGTCTGGTCGTCTTATCCAACGAGTTCTGTGCCCTTTATCAAAATCCAAATGCCAGTACTTCGATGACTACCGCCATCAACATTATGCACTACTTCTCTGGACAAGACCCACAAGCACGCCGTCTATTGGTTATTTTGACATCATTTCGTGATGTTGTATCCCAACAGCAATCGATCCGATTCCGACAACAGGATATCGCTCGCGCAAGTGGACTCATCTCGCCATCGAATCCTTCCCTTGCAGAGGATAACAACGATGCAATGGCAAATCTATTCCAAGGGGGCATGCCATATTCAGGCAATGACCCATCGCTGTCTTCACCCATCTCTGGATTCAATGCGGTACGGCGCGAGTCCCAGCCAATGTCCTTCTCAAACCTAAACTCTACAACATCTCAAACTAACCACCTCTTTTCTTCTCCGGGCCAGCAAGACCATCGTCCTCTGTCCCGCCAAGATTCTCTTGATGCATTTGTAGATCTTGCACGAGTCACAAGTAACCCTAACAGCGGCGGAAGTAATGACGGCAATGATTCTTTCGCCAATGAGGAAATCGATTTCGAAGCTTTCTATAACTTTCAGTATTCAAACAGTGCCGCTATGACTCCCGGAGTTGTTTCTGGTATGACACCGGGTGGCATACTGGCAGAGTCCCAGCTGAGACCAGACGAGGTTCAAGGAATCAGTGACAGCCGTGTGCCAATGTTTGGGTTGACGAACATGGACTTCACCGGTTATCATTAGTACCAGGCATTGAGACCAGCGCGGAGCATTGGAGATTTCTTGGTCCGTGGAAATAATGAGGTACGATAACGCTACGTGGGCTTGGAATGGCGTTCAAAAGGGCTGGTTTTCAATTCAGAATTACCAAGGGTATAGAATAGGCGAACTGGAGCGAACTGCAAAAGGGAAATTAGACTATGTCAACATGGCAGTCAAGACAGAGCTACCATCCCATACCTGGATTGGATTGACGACGGGTATCCAATCAAGACTTCATCAACCGAAATGCTCTCCATTTCTTCTATTTTCGCTTCATCAACAGCAGACAGACACAAGTAGGTGACGCCACTTTTTTCATCGCCAAGCAACCCCACTCATATCCAACATCAATTTTCTGACCCCCTCCTTCATAACATCTTGATACCCCGCTTCTCACATGCCCTTTCTGTATCAAGCGATATGATACGGCATTGTATGATGCTGGGATTGAGCCGTGCAATCAGGTGTCACGTCCCCCTTCTGTTCATTTATTGGATATAGTGACGTCAGACCCAATCTCCATACCTATCACCCATCTGCATTCATACTTGGGGAGGATCCGTGGGCTTCTCGAGAAGGCTGAATGAAGAAGGAGAGTGTGGCTTGTCGACGTCAGTGATCTTCACGATGCACACCATCACGATCGATATCCACCTGCGTGCCCAGCCAGCCAGCAAGCCAGCTTCAAGTAGATAAGTGCAGGCTGGCACTCTGATGTGAGTTACTTTTCCTCTCTCTATCGAACTTTTACTTTGATAGTATATCAATACTTGAAATATTCCACACATACAGACCCACCTTCATATAGCATCAGACTCAATATCTCACAATGGCAGAGTACATCCCTCCCTCCCCTACCTGTTCTCTTCCGGACACTCCTCATCAAACTTCTCCTTCCATGCTTGTCTCATTGCTTTCAAAATCGACTAACTGATCTCTTTTCTTGCTAGATCCCTAACAACATCCACCGCCATCGCCGACGACAGCATCGGACACAGCCACAAGCCCACGACCGATACCACCTCACCCGTGGCAAACACCACCACTGAGCACGGCCAAGAACACGAGAAGAAAGGCATCCTAGGCAAGATCAAGGATAAGATCTCGCCGAGCTCGCACAACCATGGAGGATCCCAGCCAGCGAGTAGTGGAGATGCGACGCATATTGGACGGGTGAGTTTCCAGCTCTCTTGTTTGAAGTCGTATATTCGGGCTCGGAACTCTAGGTTTAGAGATATCAAGAATTATTGGGGCCCGATTAGAGGAGGGACGAAGAGTTGAGAAGAGTGCTAAGAAGATTCGTACTGACTTTCATGCAGGATGAGGGTGTGAAGAACGCATTTGGCGGCACGGCTGTCAATGCGGAGACGATGCATCGAGGTCCCGCGGCTGGACAGGATCTGAATAGGGAGTAGAGTGAGATATGTTTGTCTCTAAATGAGGGAGAAGTCAATAATGTACATTGGTCTCGCTTTTTGGAGGAGCACATCAGTAGGGCGGGAGGATTGACATTGTCCATGTTTGGTTTGTGACTTTTGTGATACCTAGTCAAGCATAGCTTGGAATTGATCTGAATTCGAACACGAGATGCCCTGGAATACCCTTTCCCGACTTCCAGTAATGTGCTGAGAATATCCAGCGCTGATCCAGGATTGCAAGTTTTCTAGACAGTGTTGAATGTAAGCGAGCCTCCCCATCACGTCGCCTGTGTAGTTCATCACCACGACAACATAACAAAAGTCAATATGTCGAGTCAAGCCATATGACTCTGCTAGAAGCCCTCCAATTTGTATACCATTCCCTATTGCACCATATTCCTAGAAGATATCCTACATTTTTCTTTGCTTCAACTGTCCAATCAATTTCTAATCGACTACGAACCACCTGCGAACCACCTGCAAACCACCTGGAAACCGGCTGTAAACTGGTGGTCAGCCGCCTCACAACCGTCTCCCAACCCGCCTTCGAGCGAGCCCTCCAAATTGCGAAGTGCAACAAAACTCTCTTGCTCTTGACTTCGAAGGTCTTATTGGTTAGTCCCCTATGAGCGCGGGAGGTCCACGTGCGTATGTGAACTCTTTACTTGGCTCACTTTGCATGAACAACATTACAATTCAATTTCCATAATTTGCTACTTTCGATGACAGTTGAACGTCTTGTGATATTCATCTTGCCATTTCCATCGCAGAAGATGGTACCTAGCATGTTGAGTCCCAGGGTCATGTGATGCTGGCACGTGACGCCCTACCCTCCAAACCCCCAACCAGCATTGCCCAAGTGAATACCCAAGCGCTGGAGGCAACTGTTACTTTCGTACCTACCTCCTTCCAAATCTCGGATATCAAACCCCTAACCTAGCTTACCTAGATCGACAAACAAAAGCAAGACTTCTGCCCGTATCTACCCTGTTAACCACCTACCGGCTCCCTCGCCCTCCTATTGACATAAAACCAACCTTTCCGGAGCCGCAAACGACCAGAATTCCAGCCACATACCTGAACAACCGAGACACGGAATTTACGATTTGCAACAAAATCAATAAGTCCAGGTTCATGCTCGGTAGCCGGGTTGTTGATTTGTTGTTGGCAAACGCCTGATAGTTGGCTTACCTCCCTTGCATCCACATGGGCAGGATATGGGCATGTCAGCCGGCCAAGAGTTGTACTGCACCACCTCGTGCCGTCTGAATTGCAAACGGAAACGAAAGTAGCGAGATCAGTAGAGGAAATGTAAGAAGTTGTGGATACAAGGTCTTGCGTTTTTCGGCTTCTTCCAGCTAGCTATCATTCTTCTCCACGCCTTTTATTTATCCACCACGGAACTAGATACTAAGGTAAAAACATTATGAACGTAAAGTAGTCGCCCTGAATATTAGAATGAAGAAAAGAAATTGACTCTAGATAGGACCTTGAGCATCAGACTAGTACCATCCCGAATTCCAGCTGCCGCATCTGTTTCCAGGCTGCACGTTGTTGTTTACGTTGTAGCAGTCGAACCATTGGTTCTTACACTTCTGAGTGGCCGTATCGTAGTTGTCTCCACGGGGACGATTTCGTCGGCCGTTCTTGCATCCCTGAGCATATGTACCCAAGCAGCTCTTGTACTGACTGTCGCAAGCATCCTTGCAAGCTTGCGTTGGTCCCTTGTTACCACCTCTGGAGTATGAAGGGCAATTACTCGATTGCGGCGAAGTGTATAGCTTGAATGGATATCCAGCCTTGTAGTCCGAGTAGATATTGTTGCAAGTCAAGCATGGGAGACCAATGTTTCCAACAGGAGTGGAGGAGCTGTATCCTTTGCCAGGGTTATGTGGCTGCTTGCAAATGTTGGTATCCGTTGGAATAGGTACGCCAGTTGTCGAAGATGCCTTCGAAGTGGTGGTGGTGCTTGGCTTGGCCGTTGAGACTGGGCAAGGATAGACTGTTGTAGACACCGTTGGAGGTTGGGCAGGCGGGCCAGAGGGTGGATACTTTGACTTGCAGTTATCCTTGGAGCAGTTGTTTCCGGGGCAGTAGCTGCTGCAGTAGGACGAAATCGAAGTACACCAGCTGGAGAATTTGAAACAGTTCATGCTTTCCGGGAAACCAGCATTCAAAAAGCAGGACGCGACTTGAACGGTACAAGAGGAGAACGCGGACCAGCAGGAGTTCTTGTCAGTGAACTTGGGAATAGGATTCGAGCACCATTTACCGCACTTGTACTCGCAAGTCGGGGTTGGAGAAATGGTAGTACTGGAAAGTGTCAGTGGGAAGATGCATGGCTCGACTTGAGAACACTCACGTCGATGTGCAAAGAGAAGCTGGCTTGGATGTTGCTGTCTGAAGTCAATACGAAACACTCAAGACGTCACATGGCTTTCAGGAGGTATGGATGGGATGCGCAGGCAGCTGATACTTACTGGTTGTGGGAGGAGTCGAAGACGATGATGGTGGCTTGGTCGTCGATGTTGGCGTTGACGACGTGGATGAGGAGGCTTGGGTGGTGGACAAGACGGTTGAAGAAACCGACGAGCTTGAAGAGGCCGAGCTTGAAGAGGCCGAGCTTGAAGAGGCCGAGCTTGAAGAGGCCGAGCTTGAGGACGACGAGCTGGATGATGTTGAAGTCACCGTCGCACTTGATGATGAAGTCATGCTTGGTGGCTGAGTGCTGCTTGAGCCTATGTCATGGTTAGCCAAAATAGTCGAGGAGAAAGGGTCACAACTCACTGGGTGAGCTAGATGTTGAGGAAGCCACAGAGCTTGACGATGAAGATGATCCTCCCTCACATGGCTCAGTGGATTCCAAGTCCTTAGCGACATAAAGGTCGAGGGCTCCGCGACCACCACAGGTTTCTGTAGAGTCTCCTTTGCAAGGCATATTACATTTGCTGCTGTCGAGCGGTAAGGTCCCGTTGCCCAATACAACACCACTAATATCAAATAAGCATTGATCTCAAGGATTGTTGAAAGGTAGTGGTAACATACCAGTAGCATTCAGAGGCATATTCCAGGCCGGCAATTGAGTAACCACCAGCTTTGCAAGCTGTGAGACAGCTCTCAACCGTCATCGTATCTGCATCAACCTGGTCTTGTCTCCAAGCGAGAGAGCGACCCATGGATCCCTCGGAATAGCAGCCAGACTTAACGTAATCGGAGATTGTGGTATAATCGGCAATTGGGAAGGTAGGATCTTGGTAGATGCTGACACGATCGAAGCCTCCACATATTTCGGTATCATCCCCGGTACAAGTAAAGTCACAGTCGGCTTCGTCAGCTTGGATATTATTGACAGAAGCACCACAGAAACACTATAAAAGTCAGCAACATACAGAGCTGAGATCCTTACATGACATACCTCCTCGCCATATTCAAGTCCGGCATACTGATAGTCGTTCCCTGATAGGTGTCAGTATGGAAGAATGAACATGGACTGTGGGCTGAATTTTACCTTTGCAGAAGGCAACACAGTCCTGCACGGTTTGGTTCTGGTTTCTTGGTCCGGTATACAAGAGGGTGCGAGGGCTGCCGTTATCAACGAAGCATCCTGCGTACTTAAAAGGAGTGAAATCAGTGCAAGAGGGCTGGGCTGGCTCCTCGTTACGCTTGACTGGGTACAGTCCTGCATTGACACTGGAAAAGAGTGTGAGAGCTGCCGAAGCAACAGTAAATGATTTGAGGTTCAACATAATGAGGTTAAGTTGAGAAGTCCTCTCGTCTATTTGAGGCTGAAAGTGGAAAGTAAAGAAAGGAAGGGTGGACGCGGTTGAACAAACAAAGTGTGAATGAGACAACGAGGAGGGAGAGCAGGCCATATATAGAAAGCGGCCCCCGTGGTACGTGCTTGATAGGTTACACCTGCCCTACAACCTTTTCGGACGAGGAGCATATCCGAACTATGAAAAGCTTGTGGAAGGACCACTTGAGCTTTGGAAAATAGGGTAGCGTCGACCGACCTGAACAATCATGCATCGAGAAGCTCCCCAGCCCGGCAAGGCACACCGTGGCGCATGTATCGTGAAGCCTAGCTGGAGCAGACCAATCATGTAAAGTCTGAGCCTAGCAGCCGTGGTATTTATGGGGAGCTTCTGTGCCCGGGGCTTACACCAAGTTGGACAGAGACCTGAGTGGAGATGATTTTACCCCGATCGTCCGGTAGTTTTGAAAGAATTTGTTTTCTCGAACGGATTTTTTCATTTTCTTCCGGAGAATTGAACTGTGACCTGAAGACCGAGGCTTGAAAGAGCCATGAGCGTTTCGTCTCACACTAATAATTCTGGCAGCTTTCCAGGGAGATCCAGAGTTTCCCGAGATACCAAATAGAGAGCCAACCGTATCGTGCTACCTGATAAAGTCCAGCAGCGCTTGTGATGTCTGAACTCGCTCAGTCGACTGTTGATAAACTAACCCGTATCTTCGAGCGCATGGACTCTGGAGACTGTATTTGTTTGTGATTGGGTGAAATTTGCAAAAGAGGGCCGTTGGAGGCGTCGTTGATGGAAATTAATGCTTCGCTTAAAGCAGCTTCAGTCCCCTTTGGGGTCCCATGCACGCTAGATATGCAGGAACAAAGCTGGCAGCTTTAGCCTTCAAAGCTTGGACGACTGTAACCTAACCTCTTCTCGCTTGGATCACAACGAAGTCTGCAATTGCACAGGCAGACAGACTATTGATTTTGGTAAAAAGCTTCGCTGGGGTCCGACAGCCTGGGTAGAGCAGAGCGAAAGGACATCCAGCTTCAATTCCGGACCGAGAGTGTTTTGACCCAAGCCACCATCTCCTCGTGGATTCTGTCGACTGCAAGTATTTACAATTGAGTACCTGAGCATCAAAAAGACGGCCATTGCTCTCAGGTAAGCGCTCAGATCCGAATGACTTTGGCGGGAGATCAACTAGCAGGACGGTGTGTATTGACTTTGCTTGAGAACTTCTAGATCTCATGGTACACAATACGCGTAGGTCGCACACAGCATAACATTGCAGCGATACTATACCCCATGGCACAGCTGCTGTTGTGCTTTGATGCTCACTGCATGCAGATACGGCACTGCAACACAGCCATCCTGCCAAAAGTTCCACGTTGCGGAGGTAGCTGAGCGTGAACGCCACGACAGACATCAGATGGAAAATACGACCGCACGGCTGCCTACCCATCCTCAAATAACAAAATGGAAAAGCCATTTGTTTCAAGTGTTGATAAATGTTCCGACAACAAGCTCCGCAGGCATGGCATTTCTGCAGTCAAAGTGCTCCTCTACTAAGTCACAGTCCGTTCGTTGATAGTCTGGGCGCTATGCAAGCGACGGGGCTTTTGGACTGCCACACCAGGCACTCGCCTCGGTCCTTCCATCGAAGGATGACAACTCACGTCAAATCGAGACCACGATAATGTGCTGACCTTGTCCCCGCTGAAGACCCCTTCTCGGCTCGATTTTCGTGCCCGTACTCCCCTGACCTATTTTGTATTGTCCTCGAAACTCTATAGAACTTCCGATTTGGAAGGACAGACTCGACGATGAATCCTTCCAAGAAGTCTCACACCCTGTCTCCCATTCCAACGGAGATTAGGAAGCACACCGTTATTGCGATCACTGTCGCTTCTTTCCTTCCTTCCAGGACCGGGTCCGAGACATATCCTTCATCATCCACAAAGAAACGATGAACTCCTAGTAATTTTACCTCGACGGAAACCGGCATCTTAAAACATGAGCCAGGTGCTATTTTCTGCAACTCCCCGGGCTATAGGTTCAGTTACGCACATGCATTAGCCGGTCACTTGATAGCAGGTTCTTTGTTCCTTATCTCACTTCCTCGGCCAGCTCGATGATAGTGCGGTATCAATTTCCTCGGTCGTGCTCTCCAGCCTATGTCCAAGGATCCCCTGTAATAGTCATAAGGCGGTGCAATAACCCAAAGAGAACCCCAGATCAATGTTCTCAAAGGGACTCGCAACTCAATGGTTGAATTCTGAGCCGCTTCGAGACTCGGAATCTTTCTCGTTCAATCCCCACATGGACCTCTAATAGCTGACCCTAACCCAAGCTTTTCACTCGCGTCGATCTCCCGCGAGATCTTCCCCCACTCGCCCTGTCGCCGTTCCACAACTAGAACCCTAGAATAGGAAAATGCCGCGAATTTCCTCCGTAAATGACTACTGTGGTTGCGCATGGTTGAAGGTCTCCGGTCCAGCCAACCTGTGGGACCTCTCTAATAAATCAGACTGACCAAACTCACCTTTCATGCCCCATTTCAGACTTCGACTCGCTCCATCTTCCAATTTCGTGATATCCGAGCAACTTTTACCCAAAAGACAGTAACGGAAGGGCCCCCACTTCCTAATCTACAATTCCAAATGGTTGAATCTCCCCACGGCCATCGAGCCAACTCAAATCAGGAGAATTCATATTCCTTTCAGTCTCCCAAGCACAGACAAGCTTTCTTGTCAAACTCTCGTATCCTTCCCAAAGCACCCATAGCTCCATCATAAATTCCCGAAGCGACGCATAAATGAGCTCCGCTTCATTCCGATAGGAGTTCTACTCATGGAAGCCATCCCGCCACACACTCGTCAATTCGCCTTGGTTATCGACATCTTGCAACTACACAGCAACATAGCAACTCAGCCTAGCACCAACTTCAATTCTTTAACTAGCCCATCGGAGGAAATACAACTTCACTACCCTTAATCATTAAGTTCCGTACACGATGCAACAATTCAGCGGAGCTGGCAGCTAGTTACAACTCTGCCACATGTGTGCCTGGAGCTAGCTAATATCCATAGAGCCGACTAAAAGAGTAGCTTGCGAACTTCGACGGCCAGGGCAGCGCCACAGCTCCAGTAGTAGCTGGAGTAGTTCGTCCTAATTGAGATAGAGGAGGAACCAGAAGACGAAAAGGGAAGAATCAAGCTTGCGGCTGAAGGTCTGAACTCTGTTGAGACCTGGACTGTGAGAGCGGCACGGATTGAATCTTTACTAAGATTCTTCAGCACGGCTGGACTTTCCTCGTGGAATGTGCAGGTGTGAACTATCGAGGTTCCTGGCCTCGGAATTGAGGGGAAAGATTCAGACATGAGAGAAGGGGCTACCTTGGCAGGATGTGCAGAAGAGAGATAAGAAAGACACTGTAAATGTCACAGAGCATTGATGGATGTATGGTAGCACTACTTTCTTCATTCTCAACCAAGTCTTCATTTTATTCTAGGCGAAGAGGCAACCTAGCACGCACTGAACCATAGAACGCCTATTTAATTACAAGATGCATGCAAAACGCGACCCCTGAGATCCTCCATCCCCAGATTTGTGCCTCGAAACGCATCGCAACCCGCAACCAAACCCAAAAAACAATCCCAATCAGTTCTTGTTTCTGAGATGGGGAGGCACGAATCTGCCAGGCGCACCACTGGGCTTGAGACCGTCGCCCGATGGAGCGGCAGCGGGGGCTGGCGAGCCATCGCGGCCCTCATCACCACGTCCGGAACGACCGCGTGAAAGGGGAGCTCCTCCTGATGACGACGGAGCTCGGGCTGAAGGGGGAGGACCGGCCGACTCTCCGCTGTTGGCTTTGGCCGCTTCTCTGTCTCTCCAGCTGGGCTTGCCACCTGCAAGGGCGATGCGAGGAGGACCAGTAGCAGCAGGGCGATCATTTGAGTCAGTTCGCTCCATCTGTGGAGCACGACTGGCTGGAGCAGCGCGTGCCATTGGTGATTCTGTGCGAGTTGTTGGTACCTCCTTGCCCTCGGCTCTGAGCTTCTCCTTCTCTCTCCAACCCAACTTGGCACCGGCAAGTGGCAATGGTGGTCTGACGGCTCCAGACGAACCAGTTCTCTCCATAGCAGGAGGTGGACCTCTAGGTGCGGCCTTTGCCTCTGCGCGTCTCTTCTCGGCCTCCTCCGCTCTTCGTGCTTGCAAGGCAGCCATCTCCAGTGCCTCCTGCCTCTCCTTCTCGCGAATAGCCTTGAGCTCAGCAAATTCGGCCTTCTTCTTCTCATCACGAGCAGCCTTCTCCTCAGCCTCTCTTGCTGCACGCTCTTCCTCCTCACGCAAGATGCGCTCTTGCTCAGCGATCTCTCTCTTCTCACGTGCCTTGCGCTCACGGAACTCCTTCTTGCGCAATGCAACAGCCTTCTCTAACTCTCTCTGAGCATCACGTCGGCGCTTCTCGAATTCATCATGTCTGCGCTCGACGATCGTCTCTCTATAGCTCTCGTAGTGGCTCACTAAACGGCTCAATCGGTGCTTGAGCTCAACACTCTCTTGATGCTTAGCCTTGGCATCCTTGAGGGTCTGCTCTTTGGTCTTTTCATAAGCTGCCAGATCCTTTTCGCGTTGCGAGGCATAATCTTCAGGCAACTTCTTGGCTTCCTCCTTGCGGAAAGCTCGCTCAAGATGATCGATACGTTTGCCAGTCACACGGAGTTTCTCGGTCATGCTGTTCTTTTCTTGCTCAAGTTGGGCAAGCTTCATCCGGCGAATGTCGTCGCTACCGATGTTGTCCAAGTTCTCCATATCAATGCCGTCCTTGTCCTTCATCTTGAGTTCCGCAATCTGCTTCTTGAGCTCCTCCTTCCGTACTCTCTCCAGCTCAGCCTTCAGACGCTTATCTTCACGGTCCTTTTGCTCTTGTGCAAGTCGCTTGTCCTCGGCTTCCTGGAGCTGAGCGGCCTTAATTCGTTTGCGAGTTGCGTCTTCCTTCTCCTTTCTGGCCTGAATCTCAGATGCTTCCTCCTTTCGCTTGGTGATGACCTCCTTGCGGGACAGAATATCGAGATGCTCTTTCTCGGCACCAGCTCTGGCTCTAGCATACGCCGCATCTCGAGCCTTGATCCTAGATTCATTGAATGACGGATCGGTATATTGGCAGGTGATAAAGAGAGATCGGGCAAGGCGTGTCAATTGAGTTCGGACAATCTCTGATGGAGTGCTTTGCAGTCTTTGGACAGAAGAAGTCTCGCTCTCAGCAGAACCACTACCAGAGTTGGCCTGAACAGCCTTGGTGGAGGAGAAGACATCAGTGTCGAAGCTGAGAACACCAGTAGCATGATCCATGCGGATAGCAAGATCACCCTTCTTGTTGCCATTCATGATGAATTTCTCGATGGTATCTCTGGTGACTTGGAAAGGCTCGGGAAATTTAGCAAGCTTCTCAACAAACTCAAGATCAACAGTCTCATAGACTTGAGAGAGTTGCTGGAAGAGTCTGGTAAGGATAACTTGTTGAAGAGGCAGGACATATTTCTCCATGTCGGGATCAGTACCGATCTTGGCGAGGATTGGAGAAATCTTTTGGCAAATGGACAAGGGGTGGAACTCGACCTCGAGGATTTGATAAAGCTCACGAATCTCGGGGCGTGCACGCTTCAAGAGACCTTTGCTCATGGCATCCTTGAAGAGAACTGCACGAGTTGGGGCTTGAGCCATGCCGAGGAGGTGAGTCAGACGAGAGTTCTTGTTCTTCTTGGCTTCGTCAATATCAACCAAGGCACCGCGAGATCTGGAAGTGCTGATGACAGGAATGGCAAGGGCAGACAGGAGGACGAAAGAAGCAGCCTTGGACAGATCTGCTTCTGAAGTCGCCGGGTTGTCGGCCTTCTTGCTCTGACCAGCTGCCACCATGGAGGCAGATTGACGGAGGAGATTGTAGTATCGGGACCAAGCAGCAGCGTGGAAGAGGTAGTTCTCTCCAACCAAGAAGATACGGGTCAACTTCTCGTAGTAGTTGGCCATCATTACGTTCTTTGGTGGACGCTTGCTGAGGTTGAGCAAGGTATGGATATCCTCAACGCTTCTGAAAGCCTCCTGCCACAACTCAAGCTCGACTGCGACATTCAACTGTTGGAAACGAGTCTCGAGATGGCGCTGAAGGGTATCTGGGTCATTAAGGTTGATAGCGTGCATCTGAGCGGAGTACTTTGCTGCAGTCTGAACATGATTTCGGAGGAGCTCGCACAGTCTGCGGAACTCGGTCTTTCGTGTGTACTTCTGGCAGAACTCGAAAGCTTGCATAGCGGTGCTCTGGTACATAATCTCCAATCTCGCATTGTTCCTGAGGATATCCAAAACCGTCCTGTAGGTCTCCCAGAGGAACTTGAGCCATGGTGTAACGATAGCTCGATCTGTGCGATCTCGAGATTGTTCGCCGGAAACGGTGGAGAGGAGGATGGATTCGGGCGTTTCGCTGGCTTCAAGATCATCTACACCGGTCGCCGCGTCGGTCGTCTCGAGAGAAGATTGTACTTCGTCGGCCTTAGCTTGTGCAGTCTTCACTTTTTCCTCTGCCAACTCGATAAACTTCTTCAAAACCAACTATTCCCTCTGTATCAGCACTGTGATCCTGCGCCTAATTTGATGGAACCCTTCTCACCTCGATTGTGCCAACATTTGTGTTCTGACTGATATTCTTGTACTGGTACAAGGCATCCTTTGCGAGTTTTCCCTTCTTTTGTTCGACAGACTGCTCGACCAGCAGGATCATAACCGGCTCCAGGGACGTGATAGGGGCATTTCGGCTTCTCTTGGAAGTGATGTGTTCGTGGAGGAGGCTCAAGGCAGCAGGAGACTGGCCCACGCCCATGAGCTCATGAGCGCGCTTCAGCACATTCTCCGGCTTTGTGTGGGGCGGCGGAGGAGGCATGATGGGCAGCTTGCTGATGAGTTCTTGATCAGCTCGATGCAGTTGTTTGGGTCGCGACGATGAGGTTTTTTGACTTGTGGGATCACGATGAGTCCCACACCAAATTAGGCGAGGGGTCGGCCTGAACGCCTGAGTTGATACCCAGTTATTCAGGCAGCAAGGGATGTGTAGATTGTGTAATAGCGGCACCAGAAGCTACTCAGTTGGGCAGCTTGTCGCTCTGACATGAAGTGTTGCGGAACTTCAATCAGAATTGGGTGTATCGACAAATGAAAAACTTGAGTAGCATCGGCAGGAGTACGGGAGTAGATACTGATCTTCTCAAATTTTTTAAGGTTTCCAATACTTTATATGACATTCACTGCCGTTCAAAGTTACATTTGAGAGGGGCATTTTCCTCAGCGCCGCTTTTGTACTCGGTCCAAAGCTGCTAAGCGTTAGGCTAACCGCTCTCGAACCTCCCCCAAATTGCAGGTGCTGACTTGCCCAGCGTCTGAAGGGGAAGGGACAGAGCGACCACGACTTCGATTTACGTTCCATCAATCTCACGGCCGACCTCTCAATCGCCTCAACAGCTGTCCAGGAAGCTGTCGCAACCTCCTGATACCCTGATTACAGCCAGTCCTCAGGTACGCCGAGCTCACCTCTCGCCTGTTCTAACGTCGGACAATCCTAACACGCTCGGCAAGTTGATTAGGAGTCGCGACCGCCCCGAGCGACCATATCTTCAAAATGCCCTCAGGATACTCCTCTCGCGAAGACCCCGGTCAGATCAAGAAGAACAAGCAATCGATGGCAGATCTCAAGCTACGACGTCTCACCGAATTGAACACACGTCTGAGGGAAGATTTGGAGAGAGAGCGTATCCCGGTTTCGCAAGCATCAAAAAGGTATACAGTGAACGGGGTCTACTCGCAGATGGCCGCAGGCTAACATCTCGAAAGCATCATCTCGTATACGAACAGCACGAAAGACTTCATGGTACCATCTGTCTGGGGCACTGTTGACAAGAAGGACGATCCATACGCACCACAACGTGAGCTTCACCGGCTCCCACAATCTGCATCGTTGCTAACTCAGTAGATACAGAATCCGGAGGCTGCTGCGCTGTCATGTAGTCTAATGCGACGGACGAGTTCGAGATCAAACAGGCGTTCACAGGCGTAATGGATGAGTCTGCGATAATACCTCTTAACAGCATCAGCAGCGTTGGCGGCTGGTTTTCACGACGACGCTCCCAACAACCGATGGATGGATGGATGAGGAGCATGTAATATTTCAGTCAGTGGTGTTTTTGCAGTAGGGCTGCTACTTCTTGTGTATAAGTTACAGAATGATTCACGAGGGCGCGTCGTCATGCCAAAATCAATGGCACATTTCCTTTCCAAAATTGGGATCTAATCGCTCGCCCTGAATGCAATGTGAGGTCCCCATTTTTTTGTGCCCAGTTCGGTCGTGAGTGGGTGTCCCTCCAAGCGAGCTAGAATTCAGGAACAACCGGCGGCCAAATTTATGACCCTGATGTCAAATCACGAAATCCTTACCTACATAACAAAAGCGAGTCAGTTCAAGACCAAAATTTCGCGTCCGGCAACAAAGATAGGACTGCATTTTCTCCATCACCAAACCATTACTTTGTAGCGTCTAAGCTAGGATCATCCAACAACACTCAAAGTCATGGACAATCAACAAGACTCACCCTCGCCAACGCCACCGCGATACCCACGAGTTACAATAGAGTTCTGCACGCAATGCAAATGGCTACTAAGGTAAATTCAGCTCTTCTCCCTGGATCTTCCTTTTCCACTCCCCAACCCGAGCTCCAAGCACTAATAACTCTCCCCAGGGCCGCCTACGTAAGCTATTCCCAGCTCAGCTCCCCAACTCATCTTCCCAGAGTATCGTTGCTCCCGTACCTTAGAGATGATCAGTCCCATCCCCAATTTCCCCACTGTACGATTCCAGTCTCAGATCTCCCTCAGAGGCATGAATTGCGGTCCCCCGCATCCGCGTCTCAGCATGAAATAGGATCGGGTCGGCAGGTGGCACGTGATGCTTTACTTGAGATGGATGCATTTGCATGCGTGCTGGGTATGAGCTTCTGCAGGGGGAGACCATGAAACATTTGATCTCGTCGTTTTCTGCTATGTCTGCTTCTGTTGGCTGCTTTTCGTCCCTTGTGTTATTGCAATATGGAGCTAATGATATGTGCTTGGATGGATAGTTTGCTCAAGAGCTAATGTCCACATTCTCAACGTCTCTGGGTGAGGTAAGTTTATTTCATTTACATCTTCTCATTCTCGGGTTTTTTGTGAAAGCTGTCCCTAATATGCTTCACATTTCTCAAACACCTCTTCAATACGTATCCGGTATGACTAATTCATGGCATAGGTAGCACTGCAACCTTCAACTGGCGGAACGTTCATTGTCAATCTTCAGACAGAGACTCAGAATTCGGTACAAGGCTTCCCAGCTACGATCAACCAACATTTACTCTGGGATAGAAAGGCAGAAGGTGGATTTCCTGGTATGTTTACTATCGCGTTCTTTTCCGAGAATGGTGTATCCCAAGCCCTTTCTTCTGTCGAGGTTCAATTTGTAATTTTACACTACTTCGCGGCCTTGCTGATACTGCGGACAGAAACCAAAGAACTCAAGCGACGCGTACGAGATGTTATAGACCCCAAGCGTGATCTTGGCCATGTAGATGGCAAGAAGAGTGAGTGCTCCTTCTAGTCACCTCTTTATCGCCGTACTGACAGACTTCCAGGTACTCCGTCAAATCAAGAAAGCTCGACACAGCAAAGCTCAGAGCCTTCATCTCAAGAACCAACACCACAAAACACCACCGGCACTAATACACCGCTCCCGAGAGCTATCAACCGTCTTCAAGCTGCTGTGACCAGTGATGAGAGGAAGTTCACGCCAATGGATGTTGATGTAAATTCAAGGCCGAGTTCGAGTAGAGGGGACGCTGGAGAGGGAGCTCTAAGTCAAGAAGCCGAGGGGAGCGTAAATTCCAGGGGGAAGATACAGATTGGAGAGGGCGGAGGTGGATTTTGCAGGCCAGGAGAAGATTGTGAAGATTGTGCTTAGTCTATGACTTGGCTTGACTGATTGTTATAGCGAAGACGTTGATACTGGTAGCGGACTTCATGACTGGCACTACAGAGCCGTTATATCCGTAAATGCTTGCCAAGTTATAGATTTAATGCCAAATATACACATATTGCACCTGTTTCGCGGAACTACGCTATTACAATGAGTCCCTCTAAATCAAGATCATGGAGTAACTCCATCATCAAATTCAAACTGGAAGGTAGCGAAATAGATGCAACAGTACAGATCAAAGTGCATTCCATCAAGACATGAGAGTCTTGGTGATTATGTACCGATTTGCCAGTATATTCTTGGCTTGCTTGGTGCTTGGCCATACTCAACCAATGGCTGGGAACCGTTCGAAAACTCTTGAAAACTCTATGAGTTCTCTCCAGGGACATCTTAGAAGAAAGACCATTCAAGATATCGTGAGGAACGAAAAGTTATTGGTTTTATGTTGGTCCCCAGATCCGGTGCATAAGCCTCCCACTCGGTATCCCTGAGACGACCCAGGTCGTTCGATCTTTATTTAGAATACCCCCAAGATCCCCAAGATCCCCCAGATGTCGCCGCATTGAACCTCCAAATTGATGCAAACAGCCAGAAGAAAAAGACGTGGCACGCGACGTGACCAGAACTCTACTCTGGAGTAAAGGCTCAGATCAAGATCCAAAAGCCCCGATGATCTCCACGTATGTTTCGTATTTGCTGTGGAGAGATGCGTCTACAAAAGTGGACCAACGTCGTCACTGAGTCCTCAAAAGCAGCTCACCAAAAGCAAGTGCAAGGAATAGGAACCAATGCCAGCGCAGTTGACTGGAGGAGTGACCGCAAGCCTAGAAGCAGCAAGAGATTCAGGTTGGATTTGCTGCATAAGCGCTGGAAGTCGTTGCTGCTTACGCACGGCAGGCATTCGACGGCGCCAGTTTGAGATCCCGGGACCTGATTTGGTCAGTCAGCCCAGGAGGAGGAATAGGGAGGTGTGAGTGGAAGGGTTCGAAAGTTGAGGCAACAACTCCTCCTCCCCTACTTCTACTTCCGTACTTGGTGCTTCCCCTACACACCTCACTCCTTGCTGTGCCCTTGGCCTTGGCCTTGGCTTTGACCGACCACCTACCTACAGAGTACCTTACCTTTTTGATCTGGCCTCCACCACCCTGTCCTGTAACTGCACTCCTTTCTTCCAACAACAACATCATCGACGAACATCATCGACGAACACTGAATCCGACGACTGCGATCACGCACCCCATCTGACTCCCAGCACTCTATATCTGCCCATCAACCTATTGTGTTGCCCTTGTTGAATTGACCTGACTGACCTGACATTCTTGTCCTTGTCGTGCAAGCAAACTTTAATCCCACACCGCATTCCAGGAGCCTTGCTGCCCGCACCCCCCAGCCCAGACCCCTCTGCTGCTGCTGCACTGCACTGCATTGCACTGAAGCTCCCGACGATATCTGCTTCTTGCTCTACAATCCGAAAAGACAGCACCGCATATCATCCCTCTCAAGCAGTATTCTCTTCATCCGCCCTCTCCGGCCAGTCCATTGTGCAACGTTGTGTCAATCCGGCCTCCGAGCTCAACGGCAGCGGCATAGCATAGCATAGCCTTTTTAAGGCTCTCGTTTATCAAGCGCAAAACACAGAAATCGAAATCCGAACGAGCCCGCAACACCAACTTAACCTCACCTCACAAACCCCTCGCCGAGTCTCAACAACCACATCATCAACGAGCTCATCTTCCATTCACCAGCATTGTCTGTGATAAGCGAACGCAGCCCAAGGCCGCAGCAAATATCTTGACGACCTAAACTTCCTTGATCGCGTCGCCATCTCCACAGGCGAACCTTTCATCGTCGCCCGCCCACCCCGATCTTCAACTCTGAACAACAAAGGCGACGAGCACTCGTGCATACACTCATACCGCGCTGCTTTCTGCAGAAAGCTCCATTGAGGCCGATCTCACTTCATTGTATGTATTCCTGCCTCTACATTCTTTGTTGAGGATCCTGTTCACGCGCCGCCAAATTTGCGTCCCGATTTTGTCAGCCTCACACTAACGTCTAAACGCGTACCAGATCGAGAAGTGAATCACAGTCCTCCTAACAGCGGATTCGAATCTACGAAGTTCTTCATCCCCCACCCTACATAAACTGCGGAAGCCCCAACACACAACCCCGTCTCCTTCTTCCCCACGAGAGGACAGAAGCCATGGCGGACCAGAACGATGTAGATCTCGATTCCATCATCGATAGACTGCTGGAGGTTAGAGGCAGCCGACCGGGCAAACAAGTTCAGCTCTTGGAAGCCGAGATCCGTTATCTGTGCACAAAGGCCCGCGAGATTTTCATCTCTCAACCCATCCTTCTCGAGCTTGAGGCTCCTATCAAGGTAGGCTCCTATCACCAGTACAGCTCCCTTTGAGGACCCCCACTGACTTGTCGCGTGCCTGCAGATCTGCGGTGATATCCACGGACAATATTATGATCTCCTTCGTTTATTCGAGTATGGCGGCTTCCCACCAGAGGCAAACTATCTCTTCCTTGGAGATTATGTCGACAGAGGCAAGCAATCCCTCGAGACCATCTGCTTGCTCCTCGCCTACAAGATCAAGTACCCCGAAAACTTCTTCATTCTCCGTGGCAACCACGAATGCGCCTCTATCAACCGAATCTACGGCTTCTATGACGAATGTAAGAGACGGTACAATATTAAGTTGTGGAAGACCTTCACCGATTGCTTTAACTGCCTCCCCATCGCAGCCATCATCGATGAGAAGATCTTCACAATGCACGGTGGTTTGAGCCCCGACTTGAACTCCATGGAGCAGATCCGTCGGGTCATGCGACCGACTGATGTAAGTCTATCCGTTTCTTTTCTTGCCATCTCTCGGCGTCCCGAGAGAGGGCCTGAGCTCTGACTAACCCAAATCTAGATTCCTGATTGCGGTCTTCTCTGCGATCTCCTCTGGTCTGATCCAGACAAGGATATCACCGGCTGGAGCGAAAATGACCGTGGTGTATCCTTCACCTTCGGTCCCGATGTCGTATCTAGGTTCTTACAAAAGCATGATATGGACTTGATATGCCGTGCTCATCAGGTCGTTGAAGATGGTTATGAGTTTTTCTCAAAGCGGCAGCTGGTCACACTGTTCAGTGCCCCCAACTACTGTGGAGAGTTTGACAATGCCGGAGCAATGATGAGTGTGGATGAGAGCCTATTATGTTCATTCCAGGTTGGTACTCCCAGGCGTTCCAAAATTTCCAGCAGTCATTGACCCCTTTCAATCTAGATCTTGAAGCCAGCGGAGAAGAAACAAAAGTACGTTTACGGTGGTCTTGGTGCCAGCAGGCCCGTCACTCCTCCGAGGAAACCCAAGCATTAGTGAACTATTACGAACTTCTATGTGTATAGCAGGTTCGGACGCAGATAAACACACCTTCGCGATTTTCTCTCGAGTCCCCGGACAACCAATTTCGCCAACGCGCTCCTCGAACCGTCTATTTCCCATCCTCAGTCTCGATTGACCCGAACTCTACATCTTGAAGCTCATTCGATCTCCCTCATCCGATAACATAACTATGGTGGCGTGCGTGCATACCTTGCGTTACACACAAGCTACCTCTCGACGGCATATCTCTATTGTACACCTCTCCATCTTCCCAACACCCACTTCGATCAAGCACCCTTGCATGAGCCTCGAAAGCTGCAAATTTTGAAACGACCAACCACGACTTTCACGACGAAATTTTTCCTCAAAAAGAAAGAAAGAAAGACAGAAAGTTTACAGGGACAAGCGGGGTTTTTTCTTCTTCATTCTTCGTTCTGGGAGGCATATGGGAAAACTACTTAAATGGAGCGAGGCTGGCTCTGGTGGCATCTTTCAGTGTGTATATGAGATTATGATGTGCGAGAGGCCTGCTTCTTTTGCGCGCAATGTCAAGGGTTACTTTTTGTCTGTTTGTGTACTCTTTTCTCTCTCAACCAATCGACTAACTGAACGAACGACTCGACGAACGGGCGAATGAGCGAGCGACTTGACGACCTAGTTTAACTTGGCCGTGCGTGGTTGTGGGCAAGGAAATGGTAGATCTGGCGTTGGGATGAGGTCCCGGGGTGCGTGGACGGTTGATTCGGGTTGGCCTTCTAATCCTCTGATATGCTTGTGGTGGCGGTCTGCTCTCACGTCTTCTTCTAGCTTTTTCTCGTCTCTCTTCTTCTTCCTTGATTGTTCGTCTACTGCCACAATTACTGCTTGCTTGCTATGCTTGTGCAACTCCACGCTACTGACTGATCTGATTTTGCGTTGCGGATGAAGCGTGTGAAACGAATGACCCCTTGTGTCTGTTGAACCTTGTTTATGTATGATGTATGTGTGCTGAAATCGTTATCATCACATCTTTGCTGCCATTTTTACCTGCTTTTAACCGACTAATCGGGGTGCTAAGTAGGTGAGTAATGTTTTGCGGTTTCTTTCTACAAGCACGATCTCCTACCTCGTATGTTATGTATTCGTTCCCCTTGCCCAGCTGGGTGGTTATAGATGAGAGACATGAGATGGACTACATGACTCTTCTCCTTGCGCCATGACAAAGCCGAACGAACACTATCCTTTCCATCATTGGATCCAGCTGCCATCTTCTTTGATTTCATCCCGTTCCCTCAACCTGTCTCGGCCAGCTCTGAGCTACGGGCAGGCCAGTACTCGAACCTCTCTTCTCATCCGTCGGAGATAGTAGTCTCTCGTCTTGAGCTGGAAAACGCCGATTGTGCGAGTGGTTGTTTTCAATACCCGCACTTTCATTCTCAGGTCGATTGCGCCCTATCCCACTCGACTCGACTTGATTTCCTCTATACTGTAATATTCTTTACTTTCCCGACCAGTTATGTAATGGCTTGCTGTTTCGCTTCACGTATTGACGTGTAATATTCACCAATGATACTTACTCACATCTGTCTCCTTACCACGCTCTGCTTTCCTCCATACCCGGTATGTCCATACATTCTGTACCCCACACGCAGCGCAGCGAGCCATCATCGTCTTGATCTCAGGCCGGCCTGAAAATCAACCATCTAGCCAGTCAGCCAGTCCGTCAAACTAGACCATTCATGACTTCATAGTCGAGACCGCCCGCTGCACCTCCACTGGACAGGTAGGCGTGAAGAATCCAGACTTTGTCAACATTGCACCCTCTCCTCCTCCTACCCTCCAAGTGCCGTGTGAAGACTCTTAGACTACTTTACCAGTGTCCGCGCCTCATATCATCTCTGGGACAAGCAAAAGTACACCTATATTCGATCACAAGCAGCCCCGCTTAGCTAAATTCCAAAACTCAGAACCACTTCTGAGGCAGTGTGGTCGCTGGCAACTTTTTGGGAGATATGGGGAAGAGTGAGAGGAGGAGAGCACTGAGGAGGTGAGGAGGTGAGAAAGTGGAAAATGAGAATTGGAAGTCACGGGATGGGGGAGGTTGTGGGTGGAGAAGATAGACGATGGGAAGGGGGATGATGATCTATCTATGGACAGAGGGGATAGGAGCGGGTGTTGTATTAATTATCACAGCGGCAGGGATTCGAGGGAAAGAGGGAGAGGAGGGAAGAGGGTCCGAAGTGAAGAGAATGGAAGATGCAGAGAAGGGGGAGGGAGGGCATTTGGGATGGAGGGAGAAGTGTAAGCGTAAGACTCTGTACTATTGTGAAGGACGTCGGGTTTGTAGACCGTTTCCATTCCAGGACTCACTCAATACTAGAGAATCGAAGATAATGAATACACCAGAGAATGATGTGACGGGTGTCAGAGGTTGATGGAAGAACTCCGGTGTCATAAAGTCAGCATCATTAATGTCAATCACTGTCATAATCACGTAAGATATCAGCAGAGGAAGTAGGACGCATTATCAGCAGCTCAAAAATTGTTTATTTCATTATGCCTCCCATCTCCAGTTCCAGCCGGGTCATGCCATGCCCACCCATCCATGTCGTACGTGCTTTCATTCGTTCGTCCGGTCATTTGTATCCCCGCTCGCTCAATGCAGATACGAACAAACAAGAAAGACAACCAGAACAAATGCCAGCCATCATCAAGCGAAGAGAACAAACAACATAAAAGCATTGAACGCCCCCTACCCATCCCACACTCCATAGACCAATCCGATGTAAAGTAAGAAGAAGAAACAAAAAGGAATCCCATATTTTACAAAGCCGCCAAACATGTCCACCAATCTGAGATCTAGCTTTGGCACCAAAATGCTCATCAGGAGAAGAAGTAAGAAAAAGAAGAGTGAAGGACAGTCTCCCTCCGGAGACATGTTCTCATCTTGTAGAAGAAGAAACCACACAAGAAGAAAGACCAAAGTGAAGATGACCTCCCGACCCAAACGCTATGCTGATGACAATGAATAAGAGAAAATAAAAGAACCCCAGCCGCCCCAAATGTAGTATGGAAAGATGCCGTAATGCAAAAGTTCTTTTTTGTTCAAGAAAAGCGCACAACACACCCGAGTCGAAATGCAACTTTTTGGGAAGAGAAGAAAAAAGACCATGGGTATCAATAACAGCCTCCCAAATGCAACTTCCACCACCGCGTGGACAACGATGAGCTGTCCACCGCAATCTCAGGGTGTATGGGCAATCCTCCAGTGAAGGGGACCGCCGGCGGGACATATCTATCCAAATGTCCGGCCAGTAGGTATTGTCTGTTGACTGTTGGCTCGAGGTGTGGTAGGACTCGGCCGTATGGTATTCGCAGGACTATAATCCGGATTCCCGAAGGGTTGTTGAGGATTACGCTGCGATTCCCAGCCTTCTTCGCTAAGGACAGAGAGCCAGCCATTGCCAACCTCGTTCCGCAATGCTTCGAGCTTCTTTCTATAGATCTCTCCGCTGACCTTCCAATCTTCTGGATCTTTGCTATGCTGTGGTTTGGCGAGGGGAGTGTCATATGTCACTGTTTCTATGGGAGGTAAACGTGGTACTACCGATGTATCTATCCGAGGGATATCTGTCTGAATTTGTGTCTGTCGGGGATCTGATGGTACATATGACGGAATGGTCCGAGGCGATGGGTCTGGGCTGATACCATATCCACTATCTGAGCCTGCGGCGGCGGACGTCGCTTGTTCAGTGGTGGGCTTGACCGCAGGCTTCACAGGCTTGCTAGGAGAAGTTTCTGAAGTGGATAGATCAACAATTCTTCGTTTGGGTGTTCTCCTCCTCCGCCCTGACGAACTAGTATGTATCTCGCTTGTAGTCGCTGCTGGTATTGGTCTTTCCTTGCGTAATACAGAAGGCTCTCGAGCAACGGGGTAGTCGATAATCGGCTTGTTTACTTCTACTGCAGAGAGTCCGTGGTCTTGTGGAGGAGGCTTGACGACTGGTACATTCGCTTTCTCTGCTGCACGTTCCACAAGTTGCCGTCTTTCACTGTAACCTGGTGCATAGGTATCGATCAGAATATCCTCCGTGTAACCGGGAGTGCTTCTGAAAAGGTTGAAGATGACCACTCTGTAGCCGCCATGAGTCTTTGTGAAAGGGTTGCCAGACACCCAGATCTCTCTGATATCAGGTATACCAGTCAATCTTGCCAACTCGGTAGGATCTGTCATTCTGTTGTCGCGCAAGTCGAGTCTCTCGAGAGGATAAAGTCTTTCCACACCAGCGATAGATATCAGTCGATTTGATCGAAGATTCAAGGCCGAGATCGCTGGTAGAGGATTTCTTGTCAATGAATGAAGGGAGTCAATCATACAATTCGACAGGTTGAGAGCTCGAAGGGCAGTCAGAGAGGCAAGACAATCGGGGATCTGGGCGAACAGATTGGATGAGAGATCGAGGGAATGAAGAGTATTGGCCAATGGTGCCAAGCTTGAGGCAGATATGGAAGTCAGACCATTGTCAGCGAGACTGAGGTGCTTGAGAAATCTCCATTTAGACGAAGGTAATATTCCCATTGACAGTAGGTTTGATGAACTACTTCGGGGATTGTGCCAGCCTTCTGACATACTCGAATGAGAGCTACCAGATCCGGATCTCTTGACTTTATGAGAACCTCTCAAATGACCATGAGCAGAACCAGTTCTTGAACTGTTTGGTCGAACAGGAGAATTGCTCCTTGGTCTGGATTTGGTGGGAGACTTCGCACCATCGGATCCAGATCGCACAAGTGCAGCACCTCGTTCTTCGCTTTCGTCGCCAATGTGATTCCGGTCATCGGGTGAACCAGGTGCCGAATTCGATTTGACTAGCTCCGCATGTGTCATGGTAGGGCTTCGTCTTGGGCTTGTAGCAGCTGCCCAAGTTGAAGTTGGTGACATTTGAGCCTTGGAAGATCTGCGCCGTCTCTTGTCCATATCATCCAATACAATGTTGATGAGTAGGTCGGCAGGGTCGTCTACTCCAGCACGCTTCACGGTTAAAGATCTCAGTTGTTCAGCGAGACGATCCCATCCAAAGAATTGCCGAATGTCAATATCACTAATTTCTAGTGCACTGATGTTCTTGAAGGCGAGAAGTGGAACAGCGCTATCGAATGGGAACTCTTCGTAGCCTTCTATTAATCGGGCTCGACGATCCGGTGCAAGTCTTAGACAAGGGATCTTTGTGAACGCCGAGTACAGGTATTTGAGGTCGGCTTCGATTGCGGCCTTCTGCTTTTCCGTTCTGGCAGCAGCACCTCCAGATCCTAGACCGAAATTTGACCATAAGGAGGACATGCCGGACATCACGCTTCGCACACTGGACACTGAATGTATGGACCCATTATCAGAGCCACCACGACCCTTCGGGCGCTGTGACTGACTCAGGAAAGAGACATAGTTGGCTGCGGAAGTGTCTGAGTGTAGATTTTCCAGCCGCACATTCATGGGCCCTACGGTTATCCCTAAGTCTTCGAATCTCGAGAGGAGATAGAAGAGGTGATGGGGCGTAAGAGCAAGTTTGGCAGGCTTTATGTTATGCGAGGCAAAGGTCAAGTATGGGAGGGAAAGAGCTGCAGCGAGTGTGCTCGATGTCGTAGCTGAAGATGCGGAGGAGGGAGGGTGTGTACTTGTTGGAGAAGTGGGAGTTGCTGCCCCTCCAACGGATCCAGATACACTTTGGGAAGAGCCATGCTTGGGAGCCTGCTGGCGTCGTAATTGTAGAGCGTTTGCCAGAGCTTTCTCGTGCGTCCGAACAAAGTGAGCCAAGTTCTGCTGAATATTAGCCCTGTGTTCTCGTAACAGAGAGTTCCTAGAATGTGCGGCTGCCTGCGTACCTTTATGAAGAACTGACCATCCTCAGTGTCCATCATTGAGGATGCATGTGGTTTATCGCAAGTATGTAGGAAGTCTAAAGCCCTTCGGCAGACACAACACGTCGAGAAGGCTACCAACTGCCTTGTATCTCAATTTCGGAGCGGCTCGTGTGAGAGGCGTGCGACTCGAGGTAGGGAGAGAGGGGAGGGAAGGAGGGCGAGGCGGTCTAGAGGTAACACAACATTAGATCAGTTTGAGATTCGGGTCGAGTGATAAGAACAGCAAGCAGAAGAGAGGAAAGAAGGACGAAGCTATCGGCGAATTGGTCTCGACCTCCTTGTCAATACTGCATCCCGACGTTCTACGCGCAGCCTGTGACATTTGCAGTGTAGTCCAACACGCTCCCGAGCACAACGAGGGGCTGCATAACGCGGCGCCGCGAAGCAGATGAGGCGAGAAACGTGCGAGAGTGGGAGAGATAGAAGCACTAAGTACATACCTAAGGGGAGAGTTGAGGGCGTAGTCGTGCTGAGCACCGTGAGCAACACAGCTCCAAACACAAACACTCTGGAGCAACAGGAGCAGAGCAGAATAAAAGAGCACGGAAGAGGAAGTTAAGAGGCCGACGACGTGTAGTAAAAGTAAGTCCCTTCGTTTCTCCAGCACTTTGGTCCCTCTCTCTTGTCTCGGGGCGGGCCAATAATAGTGGATGTTAGTGGAGATGGGTGGCTTCACGACGAGTTTGTCTGCTCATGCAGGTGTATGCAGAGCGAGGTCGGGCTGGCTATCTCGTTCGTTCACAGGCCGGCTCAAGCATCCACTCTGCTGGTTAGTGCAGTAGGCAGTTTGAACCAAGCCAGGATGATATGCGTCCAATGTCTTCCCTGTCTGTCTGTCTGTCGAGTGCTTTGCAGATGCAGGCGCCGCACGCACAATACAATAAAGTAGAGTAAGAGAGAGAGGAAAAGGAGCGTGTATCACGATGCGGCGGCAGAGAGAATAAGTGGTAAGTCGGGTGCCCAGATGGTTTTAAGAACGGGCGACGGCAAGGCAACGGCAGGGAACGGACGAGGCCGAGAAAGGCAGTGTGTGTGGTGTGTGTGTGTGTGTGTGTGTGTTGGAGTAGGGTGTTGATGGCTTTGAGTGACAGTCAGTCACCAGTCCGCACGTAGGAGTGAGTCGTGAGAGACGTGAGAGACGAGAGACGTGAGAAGTCGTAGTAGCGCTGAGAGCGGCTTTGTTTTGCAGACCAGACAGAATAGAGGAAGAGGCGCTCGCTGACACGGGGCGATGGCCTGGGATAAGGTGGGCTGGGATGTCCAAATTTCGGGTGCAAGCAACGATGCGGGCAAATCAAAACAGAAGAAGCAGTAGCGCCGGTGTCTGTGCTCGAACAGTGGAGAACGACAAGCAAAATAGCGTTTGTTAGCGAGATACAGGTGGATGAACCCTGAGAAAAGATGTCGTGATCCTTCTGACAACCTTGACGACTCCCTGAACCTGTCCAGCTACTCTCGCTAACCTGACAGGGTCTGTTCTGCTCTGTTCTGCCTGTGTCCTGTCTGTGTAGTCTTGACTTTGGAGACTGGCTTCAGTTGACTTTTTATCCTGGTGGGCTGGTGGGGGACGATACGATAGAGACGAGATACCTAGATCTGAATTTGACTGCTTGTGTTGATAGCAGCCGAGATATACCTACCTGGAGCAACATCGCAATCCTGTACAGTACTAGCCATATCGATATCGGCCTCTTGATCCCTAGTCAGATAACCACCTCCATCTCCACCTCTACCTCTACCTCTACCTCTTTCCATTGCCTGCCAGCGATAGTGGGATGTTGTTGACGATGCAAAACAAAACCCTAATGTCTCTTCAGGGAAGGATCGACCCTGTGTCAATTTACCCCTCCATTCCACCAGTTGTCTATCAACACCAGAGCTGCCCCTCGACGGTTGCACCTCCGTGATAGACAACACTACTCGCGAATAGAGTCAACAAAATGCTGATTGCACCTTTCTCATTGATGCACTGCTGCAAATCTGCAAATCTGCAAATCTGCAAATCTCCAATTCCTCAGCTCAGCTGCGCACTTTGGATTTTTCCAAATGCAGCAATTAATTACCACCCCTTACTTACTGCCTGCGTCTGCTTTTTGCCGTTGTTTCGACTCAACCCATCCATTCAGACCTGTCAACACCAGCTGCAGCAAGACACATTTAGTGAAATGTTCAAATCATCTGCACATCCTCCTCATTTCATGCTCCAACCAGACCCCGCCAAACATTTCCAATACGCGGTGTGAATAGTGCCAATTTCTCTTTGCCCTCTTGATCCATTCCATGACACTATCCCGACTGTCACCGCCGTCGTCCAGCACGATCGACGACATCAACAGGCTGGTCTTGGGATTGCCTCTTCGGCCTGAGATGAATGATCCTGGTCGGTGGGGTGGAGGTCGCTGGCCTGACCACCACGCTGACTGGCTCCAGTGACATGCGTACCGGGGCAAGCCTGCATTGCATCTGCATTCAGGTCTTGGTCTTGGAGGGGTCGAGTCTCACTGTCTCAGAGGCCAGAGCCAAATAGAATGTCGAAACGCACGAAATCGACCACCAGCCGCGATGGCCTGTAGAAAAGCCTCCAAATCTCCTAAATGGCAGCCAATCAGGCTAAGAAGTTCGATAATCGCCCTCGACCCCCGCGAAAAGGACCTCGTCGCCGTCAATGTTGGGACTGGACGCAGAGGCAGGCAGGGCGCCGATATGCCCTTCACGACACCTTCATGGCCGGGCCAGACTCAAATTCTCTGCTCACCGCTTCGACATCCGACTCCTACACTCGGTCTCCGCCGCCACACTCAATGCCTTTTCATACACACCACTACCAACAACAGCATTCTCGGGCAAATCTACAGGTAAGAGATACGAGACAACCGAATCAGCCTCAAGCCCGGCGTGGGTGAGGTCAGGCGAAACCCTCCCAATCCTCTGCATTCCTGATCCGAGTCTCAACACCCACTTCTATCTATATTGCCCTCAGTCAGCTGTCAGGTGTCAGCCTAGAGATGATTATGGAAGACCGGTCAGTCTTGTCAGTCTTGCGTGTGCAACCTGTGGCTCAGAGTGGCTAGCTATTTCAGCTTGAATGTGTTCTGATTTTAGATTTAATCGAAAATCCCGAGAATATTGATTCGCACTGCAGCAGTTGAAATGCAAGACGCACTTACCAGAGAGTGAACGGTGTGCAAAAAAGCAACTATGACGCCGTTCGGCTGCATGGCAGACTCACCATTCAACAATGGAATACTCGATGGAGACTACCGAGGTTTTACATGCATGCCAGGCATTGGTCTGGTGTGAAGGGAATCTGCAGCATTCCATCTCACATATCACCACCATCTGTCCAGTGTGGGGTTGCCCGCCGGGACAATAGGGAATGGACCCCAGCATTCTTCCATGGTATCAACACCTACCCAAGTCAAAAACGCACACACCTGACTCCATTCCCAAGCTTTCATCTGAATCTATCGCATCTTGATACTCGCTTGTCACCTCCAGCTTTCGGAGGTCTCTGATTCGATTCCAACGAACTTCACAGTACATACGTGTGGTACGGACCTACCTCCATGAAACTTCTCAGTGGTGCTATCATCACATCGATACTTTCCACTATGCATTGCGATGGCGTATTGAAAGTCTAATTTGTTCCCGTTTACAACACCACGATGACGCGCGCCCTACATCGTGAAGTATGTTTTGACAGCGGTAGCGTATGGCGGTGAGGTAGGAGGGGTTGGAGATTTGAACCCTTCCAATCCCACCCTGCCTCCTCTGCCCCTCCATGGTCCACCAGGTCCCCTCTTTAGGACGGCCAAAAACCTTATTTTCTTATCACACTTGCTCCGTGCACTCAAATGCACATCACAGAACGCTAAGATCCTGGCCTCATCCTGGCGGCATGTGCGCTTCATCAAGAAAGTCATCCGACGCGAACTCGAGGGAGCTTCCTGCCTGCCTGCCTCTCTGAGACTTCAAGCCAGTATCAATTTGGCACCAAGAAACGTTAGCCCAGATCCGATGCCGCTCTTCCAGACTAGGTTACATTCTTATCCCTGCCTCTATCGAAACACTTTTGAAAACATCGTGAGCGAGCATTTTTGTGTGCCTCAAAGACCGGGGTCGACGTTGCTCACCGTTGTTTCATCGGCACCTCGATTAACCACGACAATGGATGTCCAGTCGGGTAAAACACGGTTCTACCAACATGAGGGGAATGGACAGAGAGAATAGGGAAGGATAGGAGAGTCAAGCGACGCCCCTACTCTCCGCAACTGGTGCTACATACCTGCAGCACAACTCTCGTTTGGAGTAGATCTACAGGTGGGGAAATTGATTATCAGCGAATGCTTCCAGAAACGTGGGATATATCGAGTCAGGAGCCTCGTCTTGACTCAGCATTCAAAGTTCTCGTGGTTCAGTCGACGTACAATGAAGTCATACAACCAGTAACAACCCCTTCTATTTCCAGGTCCTTGGATCCCAATTCAAGCGATTGGTCTCCCTTCAAAACTTCACGGAATTCGCATCCGCATCACGTTACCCTGTCAGGACCCCTAATTCTTCCGGCCAAGGCCGTGCAAAGCCAGGCGAGACGCAGCCCAACGTCACTCCGACCCTCAGCGCAACTCAAGTCACCTCAAACACATCGAATTGAAACGCAAATGCGAACACCTCCCCACGATCTCCCTTCTTGGGAGGCAGGTCGGCATTAGTCTTCCGTGCCTCGTCCCTGCGATCTCTCTTGCTTCATGCCCGATACCCCACCAACGTCCCATTGCGGGGATCAACCTAGGCAGTTGACACGTCGAGGACCCTCAAAACGACGTCATTTTCACTTTCTTATATCTCGTTCTATAGCTCTGAAGTTCTGAATAGCTTCGTTCTTTTCGTATTGGCTTTTGTACAGCTCATCTCCCGAGACCAAGTGGAGTTGTCCTTTGTTGATACAGTAGTGTGGTTGTGGTGTGTGGTAAATGGGCAAGGTAAGGCTTGCTAGATCACTTGTACTACAGATGGGAGAAAAAATGTTCAGATGGACCCTGAATATCGAAAGACTAGATACCATAGGCTACCCGTCCAGTTCACCGTTACTGATCGTCGCGCCTTGGACAAGATGTTCAGCGCGCGCTTGCTTGTCTTCCCATCGGTCTGCGAACTCTATCGCTCCTTCACGCCTTGTACGGTTTGCCGGCAGTGGCTGAACCCAATCGTTTAGAAGGGCTGGTTCGCCCTGATCTACTCTGCCTTTTATACCGTCTACTAGGCGAGGATAGACATCGAGACGGTCAGGAGACTCGGGTTTTGGTGGAGTTGGGGGTGTCGGGGGAGATACCTTATCAGGTATCTCCCCCTCTCTTCCCCCTTCCTATTGAGGTGTAGTCTTCCAGGACTCGACGGCAATCAAAAGCCAAACAAGTAAAGAACCCCCACCGCTCCTCGGAACTGAGTGACTATCGAAAAGGGGTGTTTACACACCGTCGCCTCAGACATCGGGTGCTCTACGGGTTCCAGTGCCCTATTTACGAGTAGGTCAGCAAAGAACTTCAGATAGTCAGGAGACCGCTGCTATCACTTCCCTTCCCTTCCCAATCATCAACCCCTGACTCCAGCTACAATCGCCCACTGCCTACGTTTAATTCCCCGCCTGCAACTTCCCTTCTCCAGTATCCACACTCCCCAAAAGCATCTTTCGGCGCTGGCGTTACTATTGGTACTGGCGTGTTTACTTACCGCCGGAGCTACATCAACAGTCCCGCTTAACCGAGTTGGAGGTTGAGATCGGGATCGAGATCGTGCATCCTCTACACAGATATGTTGCGATAGGGGAGTTTTCTGCTTGCAGAGTATGGCCGAGATCGCGATGCTGACTTGATGTTTTTGAGGTTGGGATGGGATGGAGGTATCTCGGTACGGAGGAGGTGGATTATGGATGAATGTGTTGGCAAGTGCTGGTGGTGATGTAGGTGATGCTGGTCTGGTGAGGTGAAGAGATTTTTCTTGAGGGAGGAAGGATGGTACGATAGATTGCTGCACTGGGTGGTTGATAGGAGGGGAAAGTTGAATGGACTCGGGGTAAGTGACTTGACAAGTATGGGCTGTTGAAGTTTAGTGCTTGAATTTGCAGTCTTCGAACGGCTCGTAAAGGTACGTTTCGCCTGGAAATTATAAATCCTCATGTTCTGCTCCAAAAGACACAAAGTCTGGGGACGTCAGCACAAATACAAAGTCGTGCGATTCATTTGAGATATGTCGGTGTACTAGTACTCTGTCATGCTACCTGCTATGTTCATATACCGTACCAGACGTTCAAGTTGGGAAATTCATTCTGTAAGAAAGATGTGCTGGGCTTTTGATGCTTGAGGCTCATTGCGTCTCTGTCGACAAATTCCACCACAACAGAGATATTCAAAAGTAACTTATGGATCGTTAGATATCGTACCTGTGTGATGAACCCAGAGGTATGGTTAGATAGGTGGGAGTTTTTGTAAGAACGTCAGCAAAACAAAACCACACGGTACTCCTTCAACGATCGGACCTGGAACGTCGTTTCCCGAGGAAGAGGGTAAAGAACTACGAAGATTGCATGCAAACTCAGCGGCACCGAGCAGCATCTAGTATTCTTATTCTTGTTTCATAAGCTCAACATCATTTCTTAAATACTTAATTGGAAACAATCTCCAGCTTTAAGTTTTGAGCTTAAGGTCTCTTGTTCCTTCCTGTCCCTCATGCTTCAGCGACTGCTTTCTTTTTTTCGCCCGCTTAGTTGATTTAATGTGGTATTGTTGAATATTGCAGTTCCCTCTCTCCTTTACTAATCGATTGCGACGCACTAACGAGGCAGTACGTAGGTGGTTTTGAACTGTTCTGTGCTTGATCGCGAAAGGGATTGGGGTGTAAACAAATTAAGCGAGATATGAACGAATGGAATCTCGATAAGTGTGAATGAACAATAGTGTTGACGGTTTCCATAACAGGCCAAGACGGCATAAATCCAGGGGCTCATGGTACTAGCAGCGATTTTGCATCTTTGCACTTTGGATGGCATATTTGAGAGCCGACTTTCTACTCACTTGGGCGCAACGTCACAGCTCAGAATATTCTGCAAATACAATTTCTCATGTTACAAAGGTCGCAACGATTGCTGCTCCGCTCCACAATGATCTAGCCTAAAATATGTCCATCAACGTGCTACTTTTCATCTCTTGCGCTGCGACAGCTCTCACGCCTATTTAAGGGAAAGACTGTCGGGGTCGCTTTAGAGGCGCTTGCGATTTTATTCGTCTTGAAGAGGTTGACCTCAAATCGACAACAAGAACGGCGAGTTATGATCTTCAAGATCATCATAAACTTCGTGGCCTTCGATTGCCTGCCTTCCTTTCCTCGCTTGTGTCGCAGAGCAAGCCTTGCAAAGGACGTCGTTTGAACTTGGCATATCGAGCAAGTGTTGGTCTCGTGCCGCGAAGAGCTCTTCAGCCTTCTGGATATTACATGATCTCAGCTCTTGAAGAGCAGAAAGCCATTCATCATCTGCTGGAAGCACGATTGTCAAACAGTAGTTGGTATTGCATACCGAATCTTTCATGGGCCGAAAATCAACTTCGAAGAGAAATCGAAGTGTTTCTCGTGTCCAACCCTCTTCAGCCAAAATTGGCATTGCTAGCTCGTCGTCGATGAACATCTCAATATCGAAGCCTTCTTCTATAAGCAGTTTTCGAAAATAGAAGAAAGATGTCGAGTATCCCATCGCCATAGAAGTAGGAGTGTGGCCGCACATAACATCAAATCTGGAGAATTCAAAATATGGCCACGCATAGCGATGGAGAATTGGCTCTTCGGCTGCGACAATATGTAATTTCAAGACGCCGTGAGTAATTAGATATCGATCTGAGTCCCGGATACCATATACTGACATCTCCGAAACAATCTGATGCGCAGGTGAGAGCCATTTTAGAAAATCTGCTGAATTTATATCAGGAATAAGGCGTAACACAGGGCCAATGGAGGTCATATCGCCATAAAGTATAATACGAAAAAGCCATTTCGCCATACCTTGGGTTATGGCTGGGCTATTCGGGTCCATGCGATCCTGAAGAAGTGGCATTGCCCAAAGGAAGGCGCCGGGATGTTTCTTATCGTGAGCACACGAGGCATGCTGGCACCTCGCAAGGACCAAAAGGCAATGAAGCGCATCCATGCTCCGAGCTTCGTCGTCGAAGAAGTCGACTTGATCTAAGAAGAGCCTCAGTACATCGATAACTTCAGCGCAACTTTTTGTGTCACTCTTATGATACGCGTAAAGTGCCGAAAGCGCGACGGAGCTTTGCTGTTTGTGAGCGCCCTGTAATTATACTAGAGATGCAGGTATGACATACCGACCAGCAATAGAGTGTGCTTCAATATCAGCCCCCTGACTGAGTAGGAAGTGGCAAGTGTCCCGATTACTATACGAGGCTGCATGCTGTATCAGTGTCAACACAAGTTATTTCAACGAATAATAAGTTCCGCCACACCTGTCTCAACTCGAACCGGAGAAGACTTACGAACAGTGGAGTTTCTCCATACCTGTTCCTATCCCACGGCGATGCTTTCCCGCTATCGAACAAGCTTTGAATGGCCTTATTGTCCCCTTGTTTGCACAATTCAAATATCAAAGCGTCATCAGGCACTGCTCGATACGAAGTCATCCCGCAATTGAGCCCTTCGATGGACTTCGCTAGCAATACCTGAATACCGAAGCTTACGCCAAACCGCAAAAGCCATTGAGATGGATGAAATGTTATCGTAGTCTGGAAATGCTCTGGGCAGATATCTTCCACTTCGTCATTTGAGTCGTCTAGCTGAGGAGGTAGTGTCGCTTTTGAAACGACATATAATGTGCCGAAGAAACTGCTGAATCCGGACATATAGGTTTGCGTTCGTCGATATTGAGAAGCCGAAGGACTCCTTGGCATTGTCGAAGCAGAGTCGCAAATGACGTGTGAGTCTGCTGTACTAACGCCATCCTGGCGAGTAGTAGCATCAAGTCCACTAGATAATTGAGTCAAGGCCTTGTCCATCATATTCTCAAATCCAAGTCGGGCTACAGGATTGCCAATCCCCGCAGCAGCCTTCTGAAATTCCATTTTCAGAGCCTTGAGATGGTCCGCTACGTCTCGACTATCGGTAGAAACACTCGTTGTGGTATCTTGGGACCGCTGTTGTAGGAGAGCCGCTACTCCCTGAGTGATGGTTGCTAAAGTCTGCTGCTGAGATTGACTACCAGATATTAGCAAGTAAAATACCAGGAACTTTGATTCGGCATACTTGTTCGAGTGTTGCGTTACCAGTATCAGAGTCGACTTCATCTCACCCGGAACATGTTGATACTTCTTCAACCTGTCTCCATTCCAAGCAATTCTGATCGCAGCCCACGTTCTCCTGGACTTCTTTCTAGATGCCAGACGAGACTGAGATTCAGCAACCATCTCCTCGAGTGTCTCGATGCTCTCAGCACATGAGTCCAGCGCCGCATGAGTCGAAGTTAAAGCTCTCGAATAAGGCTGTGGGGCAGATGCCCCCTCGCGGATGTCATTGACGATGTGCGAGATGATGTTCAGCTGTTTGATGATAGTACGGACGTCCTTTGGGCTATCTTGTACCGAGGTCCAGAAGTCACAGAGCTTCTTGATACCACTTCCAATTTGCGCCGCCAGAGATACCACGGCGATAGCACCGGATGCAACTGATAGCCCATCCATCTTAGATCAATTCTCTGACCTTCAGCAGAATGATATCCAAAGATCGACTGCTTGTTCAGCCGCAAGGTTATGCTGTAATAAGTCTCCACGGTAGTCGTGAAGACTTGTGTCGAGATGTCCTCTTGCTGAAATTGCAAAGCCTGTCCACGAGGACTCGAAAACAAGACAAGGGCTAGAGAAATGTAGGTTTTGTCGAGTTTGTCCCTTTGAGGACGCTCTCCGTTGGAAGTCTAACATGCAGCCTAATGAAGTGCTTGGCAAAAAGCCTTACGCAAAGCTCTGGCCAAAGCCTCATGCACGAACGGCGAGTGTTAAACCCCAGCTCCGATTTGTCAGTTCTGATCAAAGTAATCCTTTGAGATGATGTTTACGAGTGGCTTAAATGTTCGGAAAATTGGCAAACACATGAAGTTGAAACCGCCTGGTTCAAGAGCTGTATCCTATTCAAACACAGTAGCGAACATTCAGTACCTAGGTATGGATACATACACTATCATACATTGGTCATAGAACGCCACATTATACTTACACCTTGATCTTGGCCAATCGATCTAAGGCTCTCCCACCTTCTAATGCCCATCCTCCCGAGATGTCGACTTTGTACCTCTGGTTCTGAATGTCCACTCTCATCATGCCCTCTCTTGTCCAGACCCTCTTCAATTCAGTGAACATCTTGAAAGTCAATTGACTCATCCTCCGGAATGGCGAAGTCAGTAAGTGATTTCGCTCGTACTCCAACAGCCGTTGTTTCTCCATTTCCTCCAGCTTCGTCCTCTCTCGCGACTCCTGTATGCTGATCTTCTTGTTAACCGGCACAAATCGATGTGACAGCTCGATTTCTTCTGGTTTGACGTAGAATTTCCTCCGCGGGAAGAAGGGCACGGGGAACATCTTCTTTAGCTCAACCTCAATCTGTAGCTCAGGCGTAACTGGGCCACCTCCTGACTTGGTAAGTCCTCCCTTGATCACTTCAAGATTTCTAGGCACTGCAATGATGCTCTTCACCAGTCGTGCAGGCCCGAGAACTAACCAGCCACCGAGACAGGCCATGAGAAAGCTGACTCCTCCCAATGCGATTGGAACCCATGTTGCTAGGTCTGGGGGCGCAAGAACATAATTACTCCAGAAACTGATCGCTGCATATGTGAAGCAAAAACCAGCCGTTCCATAACATGTCAACATATAGACCGTATGCGAGGGAGCTTCGTAAAGATGTGTCGGATGGGTCTTCTCTGCTAAGCTTGTGGCGTAAGACTTATAGACCAGAGAAGCTGGTGTGGGAGCTTTCGATGCTGTAGCTTTTGTTGGACTCGAAGCTTTGAGTGGTGTACTGGATTGGGTAGCCTTTGGTACAACTCTCTTTAAAGGCTGCGAAGGTCGCACATGCTTTGCTGCTTGCATAAAACTCGTAGAGGAGAAGAATCGAGGCTGTTGATAGCTCGTGGGTAGGAAAAAGTGAGCTGTTCGGGGAGTTTTGAATGCACATTGATGCCGTAAGAGGCAACCCCTTGAGAATGCAGACATCTATATAACACAGTTGTCAGTAAACTTCACGGTCATCAAGCAATATTGCGTCAATGCCTACCGTGAAGCAAGTATCTGTCTAAAGTTCATATGCTGTTGTCCAAAAATTCTAGCCGCATCGGAGAGTCGGCGAATGTCACCGCCCTAGCGCGACGGCGGAATTTGGTGGGTCTCAACACTCCAAGTATCTCGAGATTCTTCAATCTCGCGACCAGCTCCTCCTACGAAAGCTCAATTGAGCTCCAATTGTCCTCAAAACCATGGCATCTTTTGCGACAGCTTGCCGTCTGTCTGCGAGACTCACCTCGAGGCAGTTGCGACAGGATGCTTCCGCTCGGGGTGCGTGTCCCAACCTTTCAACAAATTATTCGCCGAACGACCTACTGATGCATTGACAGGTTTCCGCACGTCGACAGCATGTCTCGCCGCTCAGAACTTTACGATGCCAGCTCTATCTCCTACAATGACCGAGGGCAACATCGCAAAGTGGGCAGTCAAGGAGGGGGACTCGTTTTCCGCCGGTGATATCCTGCTGGAGATCGAGACGGATAAGGCATCTATGGACGTGGAGGCCCAGGATGACGGAATCATGGCAAAGATCTTGCAAGGCGACGGAACGAAAGGAATCAAAGTAGGCGTTCGAATTGGTGTTCTCGCAGAACCAGACGACGATCTCAGTACTCTCGAAATACCCGCCGAAGAGAATACCAGCTCCTCCTCTCCACCAAAAGAAGAAGCGAAGCCCGCGCCTTCAGAAAGCAAATCCGAAGCTACTCCTTCGAAATCATCAGAACCAAAAAGTTACTCCTCTTCTGCTCCTGCAAAGAAGTCCTCAGGTCCCGCGAAGAAGCAGACGTACCCACTTCTCCCCTCCGTTGAACATCTCATGCACGAGCACAACATCGATCCCTCCAAAATCGACGAGATGACCCCATCCGGTCCCAACAACCGTCTGCTTAAGGGCGACGTTCTCGCCTACCTAGGCACGATCTCCTCTTCCTACCCAGCCGAGCTGTCCAGCAAGATCTCTAAATTGAGCCATCTCGACTTGAGCAACATCAAGCTCGCAGCACCAGCTCCCAAGCCAGCAGCAGAGAAAGCTGCAGCCTCCGCGCCAGCTCCAGAACCAGTCAAGGATCTGGAAGTCGCAGTACCGATTTCAATGAAGGCGGTATTGGAAGTACAGAAGCGAATCCAGAGCACACTTGGCGTCTTCATGCCACTCTCCACTTTCATCGCCCGCGCAACAGAAGTAGCAAACGACGACCTCCCGCGCTCGAAGTCCTACAAGCCAACCGCAGATGACCTCTTCAACTCCGTTCTCGGTCTCGACAAAGTCACTACCTCATCTGGTATTAGGGGTTCTTTCCTCCCTCAAATCACAGCTTTGCCATCTGCTGCTCCTCGGGCGACATTTGCGAAGACTCCAGCAAAGAAGAGCGATATCATTGATATCTTGTCCGGAAAGAAGGCTTCTCCGACGAGATTGGCTGGAAAGCCACTGCCAGGATTGTCAAACACAGTCAATGTATTTAGTTTGACGGTCCCCAAGGGAGAGGAGAAGAGGGCACAAATTTTCCTGGACAGAGTAAAGACTGTTCTGGAAGCTGAGCCAGGGAGGTTGGTGCTGTGAGTTTCTTGCGTGTAACATAGTCGAGTAAATAGAATGATGATACCAATGGTTTTAGAACAGTATCTCTAGATGACTTGCCATGGGGGATTCAGAACGCGGCGTGTTCAATTTCAGATTTCTGAGGGTACCAAGAAAATTACCGTCTAGTGACGGTTTTCATTTCTAGCACAAGTCATTTACAATCTGTTTAAGCACGTCCCAATTTCTTCGCATTCACTCGCGACCCCTTCTCGTCTCCCGATTTTCAAACATTGTCCCAGCATTTACTTAGCTGGTAACGAAGGCTCCTACGCTTAGTTAATATGCAACCCACGCTTACGAGGACTCAGAAATGATGGTAACTTACAATCGTTCCGACAGAGCTGCCTAGTAGTTCCACCAAGTCCTCGAAGTGGCCACCCATCGCAGCAAAGTTGTAAAATCCATCAACAAGAACACTCTCACCATCCTCATCGTCCCCGACTTCAACAACGCCAAATCTCTGACCGACTTGTCCCTCTACGATAGATTCGTCATACTCGCTCACGGCAAATATGTTAGTGCTCTTGTCTGGAGCATTAGTAATGCGCGGCTTGACAGATATGTGGAAGTGAACAGGCGTGAAGACTTCCTCGGTTCTGATGGTACTTTCAGTAGAGACTTTTCTGGCATTGGGCATCTCCTCGGTAACATGCAGAGGCCCAGGCGTAACATATGTCTTGTGAAGTCTTTGGGACATGTGCGACAGCTCGCTCTCCAATTAATTGGCTTTCGTGTGGACGCAGTCCTCCATTTCCCCGAAATTTGATTGTGCTTTAGCGACGATTGTATGTGCCAAGTTCATGGGTTTCTTCACGAGTCTCTTGGGAGGAGGAGATCGTGGAGGTGTGGGAGGTGCTGATCGCGGCTCCTGGATTGTAGAATCGATGCCGGCAATTCTTTCATATTTCAACGGGGAAGAATCTTGGTTACAACATACAACTTCATCGCCTTCTGTCGCGGACTTTCTCATTGGTGGTCTGCATGGCTGTTGATTTTGAGCTTTCAATTGGCTCTGATGGCTGGCCTTCGTTGGGAGCGAACGTTCGAGCAGGAAGACAAACGTGAATTCTCGTGGTAGACCACCTTCTTGCTGAGAGTTCTCCTCTAGAGACCAGACCAAGGTGATATCGGGAACTTTCGGCTGGGAGGAAGAAGTCAGTGTTGGAGGGACACCGATCCGTTGTCAGCACTGGAGAGCAGAGCAGAGTGGTTCAGTAATTGTCTTTCTTGCTGGGAACAATCTGAAGCGAAGAAGCAGACGTCTCCTTGAGCAAGGACTTTAGATAGGTTGAACTCACTGAGTGTCGACCCTTGACTGAAGTTTTGTTAGCATGCGAGTATTGAGTTCCGCTTTACAGGTACGACGATGACGGCCCCCTGTGTGCAATATGATGACAGACTTACATTCTCATGAAGCTTCCTCCACAAGATCCTTTTCGAATCCAACTTTCGGCTCCAGATCTGCTTTGGCAGGTCCCTGAGCGACACCCAGTGATGCTCCAAGCTACAATCATCAGCTCAACTCTGCGTATCACGGTTTCAACCCACCTGAAAATTCCACTTCAGACTCGCACTGCTAATCCTTCCGTATGCGAGGTGCGGTGCAAATCTCAACACTTTCAACGGCACGCCATCTGAATTCATGGCCCTGATCTCAATCACCGCGCTCTTGAAGCGATGATCTTCACTCGACGAGGGATGCAATGTGAAGGCAATGGCTGCAAATGTAACAAAAGTCTTCGAAAAGTGTTCGGTCAGGTCTGCTGGGGCAGAACCAGAATGTATGTTCGGCGAAATGAAGACGCCATTCTGGAGCCGTTGAAGATGTGCCGAGATGAAAGAATCGCCGAAGAAGTGTCGTTCGTAGAGGAGATTATGTGTCAATTGATACTTGTGAAGAGGGATGTGAGTGGTTGTATTTTTCTTGAAGGGCGGCTCGGCTGTTTTGGAAGAGATGATCTGAATTGTTTGGGGATCGGTGGTGATGTTTAATAGAGAGGTAGTTGACGATGGTGCTGAGGCCATCATAGGCAGATATGCTTCAACTAAGGCTACTTGAAAATGGTGATAGAGGATTGCTCAGGAGGGGAAAGTATCAAGAAGTTGGAAGACAAGGATTAGGAATCTCATTGTGATATGAAGGTGTGGATTACCTGCTCGATCTAGTATCCTCTTAGGAAGGAACGGGTCTCTAGAGAAGGTGCGTGCAATTTCCTTATGAACCACCTTGTATTTGCGCATATTAAATTAAAGCTCGATGGCAATAAGTACTGAAGGATACATGAATAGTGAAAGCAGACAAATTCATCCTGCTTAAATTGATACGTTTCCGAGACTCTGCTCGATGCTAATCCTTTCTTCGCAAAATGAAAAGGGCGAACAATTTTTTTATATCAAAGTACCACTTTAAGCGGCAACTGATTTCTTAGCTATGATTATGGTTGCAGATCGTGTGCTTGTTCTTGACTTGGAATTTAGTCCACCGTGCCTCCGTCTACCATTAAGCGAGGTGTGCTTCTCTTGCCCATTCCTTATTCTTGACAAAACCGTCAAATACGGCTCTCTTACGCAGTGGGAAGTTCTGTTGTGGATCTGTCGAACTAGGGAGATGCTACCAGAATCACACAAGCAAACACCTTTGCTAATAGTCATCTTGATCAAGCTTTACTGATTGTCATCCTTTCGTAAGGAAGCGAACCTCAGAAGATTTCCGGTTTCCCACGTCAACATTCTGCCACACTCAAATCAGCGAATCATTTTCTTCTTCGACGCACTCCACCCGCAGCACGCACAGCTTTCATCACTCTTCGGACTTGCCATAAGTTTCACATGATTACTTACCCTACGTCGAGCATGCTTGTCATATCTCTGTGCACCCTCTTGCACTTTGACAGTTTCTGCCTTTACTTGAGCATTGATAGTGTCGTTGTCGAGTTTTTCAAGCCCCGCGGCCATAATGATGTCAAATTCGTAGTTGGTCATCCCAATTTCGAACATCTTCAGCTGTGTCCCCAACTGGTTGTTTGTTATACCGATCGTCACAATCTAGAGAGCGGACCTCAAGGTTAGCTTGGTGTTACATGGCGGAATTATCTGTATCAAAAAAGGGAAAGGGATCTTCCGTCCCGACCTCTGATGGCTAGCTATCTAAGCAGTGCGGCCAGATTCAAAGTACCATAAGTAACATAGCACTTACAACAACACCGCTCAGAGCAATCCACTTCAAGACGATGGCCGCTATAGGGACTCGATACGCGAGCGCAATGTTCTAAAAGATGTCACGGGCACCATTAGAAGCAAGTTCTGTCATTGCACTTCCAGCCACGCCCACAAAAGGTTCGTATGTAGCTGTGGTAATTCCTTGGAGTTTCGACCATCGAAGAAGCTCGGTTTGTTGGCACAGAGGATGGAATTCGACCTGATTGGCCGCGGGTAGGAATCGTTTGGCCTCCTTAACGATGACAGAAAGGTCTTTCATACGCATGCCTGCGACCCCAATCGACCTTGCCCGTTTGGACAATTTGATCTCTTCCATAGCTTTCCAAGATATGTTCAGCTGCCAATCGTGGTTGTAAGGTTCTAGCTCCATCAAAAATAGGTCAATCCAGGGTATTGTCAGCTCCCGGAGTACGTTGTCAAGCTTCTGATTGAGATCTTCGAGGAAGGGAGCCCTCGCCGTAATGAAGAAATGGGAGCGAGGAAGCCCGCAATTGATCATCGCAAGTGCAACACCATAGTACTCCTCCGAGTTTGTGATATTGATGTGTCGAATCCCGAGCTGCAAGGCCTCCTTGGTTTGATTGTAGCCATCGTCGTTTGCGGTGATTCCTAGCACCGGCATGACATTCCCATCGTTGAGATTGGTAACAGGGATCTTGCTGGAATAAGAGAAGGTTCTTATTGCTGATTCTAGCATAGAAGCATTGATTTAAATTGATACAATGAAGTAGAGATAAGTCCCTTGAGAGTAAGAGAAATCAAAGCTCCGAGTTGCAACAGGGTTTGGATGTTTATGCTGGGAAAGCTCCCCAGGAAGGAATTATCGACATTCAATCACCTCCTCTTACCGCAAACGGCAATCAATCTTACCGTTATGATTGAAACGAAGTGGAATTAATGTAGGTAGAATGTCGTCAATGAGTTCAGAGTCATTGGCTCTCTTTGATGATATCGGTAACTGAAAGTATTGCATGGCAGGTGCCCATACAGTGCCATCATGGTAAATATTGTTGGAAGTAAAAAAGCATGAGTTGGCTCCAAGACTCAGATGGATTGAATGAGAAATATCTTTCAAAAGTGTTTGTAAAATAAGATCAGACTCTGTAAGCTCGCCAATCTTTATGAGGAGTTTTGCCAAGGACCACGTGAGGGTAAAATCCGAAAACGGCTTGGTTCCTTGGGACATGTCTCATCCCCAAAGCTTCCAAAGCTTAAATGGTCAATTTGAACCCAGCAACAAGGCATACTTTTATCGGCGGCAAAAGTTGCCTGTTTTCCCAACTTTCCACGATCTCCAAAGAAGAGCGTGCGAGGTGAGATTAAGGTTTGGAGATCCGACTTTCATCCGGCATGAGCCCTGGTGGCCGCAGACGGATTAACGTCCATCGATTCCTCCCATCCAGCTCCCAAACAAACCCTGATCATTCCCAGTCAACCATCTCATCCATGATCATATCCACCAGTTCCAAATCTGTGATTGACGACGGCAACATTCTCCGGAGGTTTATACAGCCGCGATAGTCACCGGCTCTTGACCTCCCGAGTCTTGGCCTTCTTTCGGGTGTCTTGAATCCTGAAACCATTCTCATGCAGACTATGCAAAGAAGACGCAGGCACACCGCATCGACCCGTGGCAATTGCAGATCTTCTCATCCTGATTGATCAAGACCATCGAGCTCGAATTAGAGATGATCTCGGAACAGGCCTTGCGGATTGTGCTTGGACCGTAGTTGGTCGTCCAGCCTAGAGTATCAAACCGATAGAAACCTGGGGCGTCTTCTACTGGGCTTCGAGGTCGCAAAGTCAAGTTCATTTCTTTGTCTTACTTTATTTTATTGCAAGTTTCTACGAAGAGTCTACTACTCTACATTTTCTTTGATCATCTCATGCCGTGCCAGTGTGCAGCCACGGGAGCTTTGCGACCTCAATTGAGGTAATTTACTTCGAGGGGAGTTTGAGCACGAGAGAGCATTGCAACCAAGATGACAACCAATTTTGAGAGCGGAAGTTCATTTACGGAGTCGATACTGCGCGGTACCGGAAGCCATGTTTTCATTCCAACAGTGGCCGTGGCCGTGATGGGAGTCCTGATTATTGCAATGAGCAGGCTAGGAGTCTTAGACGAGAACGAACCACCTTGTATAAAATCGAGTATGCCCTTCTGCGGCCATCTGCTGGGAATGTTGAAATGGCAGGTCGGATACATGCAGATGTTGAGGTAAGGCTATTTGGGTTTAGAGGCAGCAAGTCGCATAGCTGACTGAAGATAGCTCGAAAGTACCTTCGTACCCAGCTTTCACACTACGAATATTCTCGTCACGGATCTATGTCATCTGCGACCCGTCTCTCATCCAAGCTGCCTACCGAAATACGAAGGCATTCGATTTTGGCTCTTTTGTTGTTGAGTCGTCACAGCGAGCCTTCAATATTGGCGAACAGGGAATGAAGATTATACGAGGAGAAACATCACCAGATTACGATCCCAATGGGCCTTTTCTGAATGGAAATAAGGGAGACTCGTTTCTGAATGAGAACCACAAAATAATGGTGGAATCACTTTCTCCTGGCACTGGTTTGTCGGAGTTAAATCAGGGGGTGCTCGAAAAAGTCGCAGCGTCTCTTAATATAATAAACGAAGATGGGGAGACTTTTGGGCTTTATAGATGGGTTCGAGATGTCTTGACCCTCGCTACTGCTGACGCACTTTACGGACCGGAAAGTCCTCTGAACACAGACCACAGCCTAATTGACTGTCTTTGGTACGTTGATAATTAAATCTTTCTTACTATACTCCAATGGAACAATTCCCGAGAAATTTGCCTCCGAGATCTAGATGGTATGCTAACTAGCAGCACAGGGACTTTGAAGACAAGATGACTCTTCTAATGCTCAACTTTCTTCCCACCATCATAGCTCCGAAAGCATATCTGGGACGCATCCGCATCAAAAGCGCATTCACGTCTTTCTATGCGAACAAACACGAGCTCACAGCTTCGAAGCTAATACAGGCCCGCCTTGCCTGCTCCCAGAAATGGGGATTTACACTGGATGACATTGCCAATTTTGAGATTTCCACTCTCTTCCTGGCAACTACGAATTCAGTACCAACATCTTTCTGGCAACTGAGCTACATTCTCTCTTCGCCTACTCTATTGGAACAGATTAGGATCGAGGTTGAGTCTATTGTAACTCGCCAGCAGTCTGCACCAGATGGAAAAGAGGAAGCTGTAATGGACATTACACGCTTCCAGTCGCAGTGTCCACTGCTACTTTCTACCTTTCACGAAACACTGCGCCTGGTCGATGCAGCGACGTCTGTTCGTGCCGTTACACAGCCCACAACATTGTCCTCCCCAGGGTCTTCTTCATCATACGCACTCAAATCTCCATCTGTAATTCAGCTCCCTTCTGGAATTACACACACGTCTCCTGCTATTTGGGGACCAGACGCCTCGCAATTTAATCCACGACGTTTCCTCCCCAGTACCAAGGCGACTCTCGACAAGACGACACGCCAAGCGCAGAAGCAGGGATACTTTCCATTCGGAGGTGGGAAGCATTTATGTCCAGGTCGACATTTCGCTATGATGGAAATTCTAGCTTTTGTAGCTGGTGTTGTGGTGGGCTTTTCAGTCGATAGCCAAACCGACGACACTTTTCGGGTCCCGAACATGGCTTTCCAAAAGCTCGGCACAGCAGTCAGGAAACCGGTCAAAGATATCGATATCAGGTTGCGGAGAAGAGAGGGCTGGGAAGATGTGAGGTGGAGATTTGATTTCGTGGGCGAGAGGACTGTGGACTTCAAGGCGTTGGTTGGGGAGGATGAGGATTAAACCCAACAGCGCTCCAGCAGGAGCTATTAGATCTTGCTTATATTAGTAGGCATGGGTCTTTTCCAACGTCTGTAGATATTCCCATTGTACATTACACAGAACAATACCAGATTACTCCAATATTCTTAGCGCTGCGTCTGCTAGGAGACTGGTATGTCGTCGCATCAATCAGTCTGTAACTTATGGAAAAACAGACTGAATCTTGCAAAACTGATCAGTACAGTGCATAATGATTGGTTGCGTTACTTTACCCCAAAATGTAATACTCGGTGAACATGTCGCTACTGAACAAGATCGAGTGGATGTTTAGTGGGGCAGTGCGAGCTCCTTCGAGCTATGGCCAACCCACGGCCAACTCCGAACTTGGCTAATACTAACAATTTCGACTTGTTGCCGGAACTGGAGAGCAAAAGTTGTTTCTGCGAGCCCAACAGACCTCCTCAGATTAAAAAATAAATCCAGCTAATCAAAATTGCAAAAAATCATTCCGGAACGGGGAATTGAACCCCGGTCTCCTGCGAACAAATTTACTGTTGATTTAACAGATCATGAGAGGCAGAAATGCTAGCCACTACACCATTCCGGATATCTTACACCATTGCTGGTGTTTGAGTATGAAAAAAATCTGCTTATATTAAATATTATTACCAATAAAAGTCTGTGGGCAGAGAGGGGTTGGTAGGCGAAAGGCGAAGTCCACTCGTTGTGGGTTCTGACGCACAGGGGCAGCGATCAGTGGGACCCTTGTGAAAGATGGCGTGCCCTGATTATGAGACACCAAGTCCCCCACCTTCCTCGAAAGGGGCTGGCAAGATTAGCGGCTTGCAGCCGAGTGTTTGTGAACAACATCTTGATTACCGAGCGGAACCATATATTCAAAGAGCTGAGCGACTCACATGCATACCAAATCTTCTCTCTTCATTTAAGTCCAGAGGTTTCAAAACGTTCCTCACTGCTCCATTTTATGCAGGTAATACCTATGTGCCAAGGCAAATTAGTGACTTCTGTTGAGTAATCATTGACCGCCTCTACGCCATCACTTCAAAAGCTTGAAGTAGTCTTCTATGTTACACAGTGAACAAGATATGTATCGACACTAAGGAACTTCGAATTTCTCAAAGAGTGTGAAGTATGTAGCTATGTCGCTCGAACTGGGTTCAAAACAGCGGACCGGAAATTGCATACGCTGAAAGAAAAGCGAGGTGCAAAGTCCATCAGGCCGCGGTAATGTGGCACACCCCGGTATACCGTAAGACTGATAGAGGTGATTGAAATATACTCGGAAGATATATGCGTCCATTTTTGGCTGTCCTGAATTTAGAATGAGTCCCGACCCAGCCGCGCAACTTTGCTAATCCAGTCGACCGAATGAGCATACTTCGGTACCTCCATTGCGTCCTACGCCCTCAAAGCCATTCTTTACATCAGGATTTAGGGTTTCTTTAAGAGCTCCTAAGTACTGAACGATTTGTAGTACGTTAGCATAGGGACCCTCAAATGCCCTGTTTGACGAAGGCTTCTCCCAGGCGGCACGTCTTTCAGTCTGGATTCTACTTTAGGATTTTATATCTGGAAAGAATTTCAGAACAAATTGTGTCGAGAACTTCTCTTTAGCTGCTCAATCCTTTGCCACTCAGACAGTGATTACACTGATATACAGACTCGGGCATTAGCAGCGCATACCAATTCGAACACCAAACGAAATTTGCGTCGCAGGAAAGTCACCAATATTCACCAAGCATCGATTTGCTACCTTCATCAAAGCACAACCTCGGTCCCGTGCGTCCACTTGCGTTTCATTTTTGGCCGATGCACCATGAAGAAGTGAATTTTGTGCCTCATCGTCGTCGGTATTTTGGCGGCGATAATAGTGCCCTCCACCATGTATCTGCATAACGGGCGGGCCGCCAGATGACGAGCAAACCGACGAAGAGATTCCACCATGCCCAGATAAATCTCGAGTGGACACAGAAAAGGAGTCGAGAGGTCTTGGTAGAGAGCAGTTCCTTTTGTGGATGGCGCTGTATAATTAGGATGTTTGATCACGACACTCATAAGCTCAAACCCGAAATCGAGATGAATACAAGAGTAACATGAAATAGAAAGAGTAGGGATGCTACTCTCAATTGATGAAGCTTGGCGTCGTCAAAGTGAATGAAGTAAAGTGGCATATCTAAGGGAGAGATTTGAAATCATTAGCACGTTTAGATCGAGATTTTCGTTAAGCTATGTAACCTAAACATAAATGCGTGAACTTTGCATTGAATCTCAGTAATTTCTGTGGAGACCACGAAAATACGCAACCTCTTGTTGACTTCGGTAAGGCCAATAGAGGATTGAAGCGAATTTGCAAATGTATCGAAGCGGGGGTGTGTATTAGGAAGCACCTCTTCAAAGTCCAAACTACAGTACGAACACGTGAAGAACCTCAAGTGCTACAAAGAACATCGCGGTAATCCCAAATTTACTCAAGTAATCGAAACCCCAGATACTAGTGAGCACAAAAGTGTAGATCGCAAACTCGTGCCGGTTCTGGGCCAGAAATCCGGCATATTCAACTGAAAACCGGATAAGATTTTGCATCTTGTATATAGGAGATAAGGTCCGAACGGGGTCTGTCTGGCTTCGAAAGCTTTCCTTATCATCTCCTGCAGTTATCTCCTGCTCGTTGATTATTATCAGCTCATCCGGTGGTGCAGGAAATGCTGGCAGCCTTGGACGGTGGGGTGGTTTTGGAAGCGCGAAAGCTCGTTGCCATGCCGGCCAGACTGCACACTGTGAGATGTGATCCACGAACTTCTGTCTGGCGATCTCCTGTGGACCTTGAAAACCAGCATATACATGTGGTGAGTTCTCCATATCAAAGCAGAGCTTCACTCGCAGACCATAACCGAGATCATGAAATTCCCCATCGTGCTGCTCTGCTTCATACCGTATATATTCCCTGACGTCAATGCCGAGATCTCGAATGATGCTAAGCCAACCATCTATGCAGGAAGTAAGTAGCTCTGCAGGACGAGCAGACCCATCGAATTGAGTTAGGTTAAGTACTAAGCCATCGAGAATGGTATGACCTGATCCAGAGCGGTAATGCAGTTCAGCACCAAGCTCAACCAAAGATTTGATGGTATCGACGGAATATGTGTTAGGTTCAAGATACCCGTCCCAGGGAAGTGGTGTGTAGTATTCGTTATAGAGCCGATCTTTTGAATTGAAGAATTTTGTAGACCAGGTCCAGACAGCAAGCTGGAGCATTGAAATATCTTGTACGGCTTAGCAAAGATACCACGCATTTTGTGATTACTACTCACCGTGGATATGAACTCCGTATCGAAACCGCCATATCCTTGAGCACGGTTCGTTTATGTCGACTCCGTGGTCCAGCACCTTGGAGAGGAGTTCTGGCGACAAGCCTTTCCTCTGAGCAACAAAAGCCGCCATTCTTACCCCTCCCTGGTTCGAGTGCCCGGGTCGAAGGTCGAGCTCATGATGTTCCTGGCCAAGGAGCCAGGATATGGGCTCATTCGAAGGATCTTGGGCTGCTTCGAAGACTGGAGAATACCCAAAACAGTCAAAATGCATGGGATCATTTCCTCCTTTCTCAACGAGAATCCTCATCGTATCAATACAGGCTTCTTGTGCTCCTGTAGTTTGCAATCGATATCTGTATAGTGGCGATTTGACTTGTGTGGCCAGATACAAAGGAGTTCTCTGGCGGTTGGTCAAAAAAGTCGTAGCCGCACCCAGAGCAATGAGTAGATCACAGAGCCGAGCATGATGGCCAGCTGAGGCATACTATTATCATTAGCTGTGCGCAAGTAGATTGAATCAGGAGACTCTTACATGTAGAAGAGTCCATCCATCCGGATCAACGTCCTGGGGTGAGGCTTTTCCTTGCATAATCAGCATTCGAACGTTGTCTATATCCCCAAGAGAGCACGATTCAAATATCGGCGTAGTAGTAGGGCGCAGGTTGAATGTTTGAATACCGGCTCTCAGGGAGTTGTACTGGCAGCCAAGTGTAAAATTTAGCACTGTGGACAAGACCATGCACGGCAAAAACGTCAATGTGAGTTGGTACACTCTAGGTTTTTGTCGCAGATCAATCCTCCTGGCAAAAAGAGTTCTGTCCCTGCAAGTAGGGGTGACAAAGCGTATGCGGAACGTTCCCAGGCTGAAGCGCAATTCGAAAGTCCTGGAAAAGATTGGGACATGGCCCAGCCGAAGATTGCTCTTGGTTCTAGACTTGTACTCATTGACATTATACTGCGTTGTCTTCGTTATAGATCGACGATCTATGATCTTAGGCATGATTTTGGTATTTATAAGCTGCAACGCCGTGTCATATCGCTGCCTGTATTTAGTCAGTTCTGGTTGCGGTTGTCCCCTGAACTTACCCAGTTCGAAGCCCCTGATACAACAATAACAAACACTTCGCTCTCTCCACCTCTGCCCAACAGCCTTCCAGCTTTTTTTCTCTAAAAGCTTTCTTCAGACACGCCCACCTCCTCTTCACGCCCCTCCCTTGCAACACACCATCCAACTCCCTCGTCAATGCCTCCAATTTCCCGACACTCAACAGACAAATACCCAAGCAATCCTTCGCAAGCGCAGCATCATCAGCACCGCGAGCATCGTGTATTATTTTCCCTTTCAGATCTATCTCGATAGCTCCTATCAAAGCACCAAGAACCCGTAGATGTGATGTAAGTTCTAGGACCGAGGCGGGTGCGTCTTGGATTGTGTCCCAGAACGAAACGAGCTTCTGGATACTAGAAGTGAGTTGAATAGCGACAGACACAACGGCTAGGACGCTCGATGCTGCTGCTAAGGCTTCCATCTCTGAGCTACTTTGCCCGCAGCCTTGCCCTTTGGAGTCAATTGTTGGCGTTTAGAACAGCTGGGTAGGATGTAAAGGTAGCACTGAAGGCAGAGTATATTAAACTTGTCGAATATGGATGAACTCTCACGAAAGTGGTACAGAGATAAAATTGAAGAGGATGAGCAAGCTGTATTTTGAAGAGGTGAGGTTGGACTCTCGTGGTTGGACTCAGCCCCAGCCTCAGCGTCGTCTGCATGTATGAATGAAAGCCAATCAGCATTGTCACACTCATAGTATAGGTAGCATACGATGCAGCCTCGACTCACGTCTCTACAGATCTAACCAAACGTGAACAAAGAAATGGGTTGAGAGATTGAAGCTCGAATACGAAGTATAGCCATTTCAGTAACAGCTTCAGCATAGCTCGGCAGATCGGGAGCCTGGATCATCCATGCTTCCTCTCAGTCTGATTAGTGGACTTAAAATGTACCCAGTCCCCTCATGATATAGGCGATTGCAAGCCGCAAAGGAACCTATTGACGGAGATCCCGCTTTACGTCCATGTTAGATACAGTCGACCTTGAGATAGGGATTTGCCAGCCTCATCACGAAGCTTCTACCTCACATCAGGATACTCACCTCTTGACAAGCAAAGAGCGTTGAAACCCCGAGTAAGGAACTGGTCGACTTGGTGGAAGACCTCTGGACTTTATGCGTCTAATGCAATAAGTATACAAATTAGGGCAGCTCTCACCTCTAGGTACTGTACTCCCATATCATGCATCCATTCTCCTCCTGATCTTCTCTCGTCTTCTCATGTATCCAACCACTTGCTCTCCTGCTCACATCGCGCCCTTCAGATCCAACAGCAAACCATCCTTTTCCTTCTCTTCATCCGTCTCATCCCCGGTAGTCCCCACATCAGCATCCGTCTCAATCCCGTCCTCATCCTCCGTCCCCGTAACCTCTCCTTCCCCTTTCAGCAACAGACTCCTCATATCATCCTCGCTCAGAATACTCTCAATACTGCCCCTCCTTACCCCAACTCTCGTCTCTCTCCTCCCGCGCTCGATCATCCTCTCCACTTTCATCCGGTTGGCCAAGAACTTCAGCTTAGGAAATGCGCTCTGCTGTCCGACGTGTAGCATGCGAGCTAGTTGTTTGGGATTTGGATCCGAAAGAATCCGCCAGAAATCCGAGACGACGGAACGTGGCCAGATGGTGATCGTGCCTGAGAACTGCTGCAGCCATATCTCGCTCCAGTCCTGACCTAATGGGCGAGGAAGGAGTTCCAGATGTCGGAGGACTTTCAGCCACTTGTTCAGGTCGAGCTTGAGATACTGCTCTGTCGCTGACCCGAGGAAACCTCCACGCCAGCCGCGACCGCGACGGTGCGTTACGGGTTGTCCGACTGAGCCGCGTGAAGAGAAGAAAAAAAGGTTGATGTGTGGGTTCACTTGGGAGACGATGGAGAAGTTGACGTTGAAGTGAAGGTTCAGAGCTTTGAGAGGGATGTCGGTGCGGAGACTGCCATCTTTCCATTTATGGCCGAAGGAATAGGGGACCAAGGTACCGGAGCGTGTCTTCATCATTAGGACGACGGGATTAAGAATTCCTGGTACAGCTGCAGAGGCAAGAACTGCGGACCAGATCACGCAGTCTGGCGAGGTGAGATAGTTTGTGAGAATTCTGGAAATGGTTAGTGAGGTAAAAGGAGGTTGTATAGAGTAACTAACGTAGGCGAATGGGGATCCGCTGGAACGCAAGATACGTTAAGTATTCTCCCTGTCCTTTCATATGCCTCTTTGAAGGTCATGCTTCCTCGCGTGAACCAGCTACTCTTCTTTGCCCACTCCAAGGAGTCGAATCTGGCACCGGTCTTCCACCATCTGGGGATCCAAGTCGTGAAACCCTCTGAGCAAGCATTGATCCTCCCAGCAAGGGCAGGCACGAGGAGTTTTTTAAGTTCCTCATTTGTTCTGGTTGCTACCAGGGCAGCGACCAAAGCACCGCCTGATGTGCCTGTGATGACTTCCGGCAAGAGGTTGGCATCCAATAACGCTTTCACAACACCAAAATGATAATATGCGAAGGACGCTCCTCCAGAAAGACATAGTGCTGTTCGACCAAAGTTTGTATGCATGCGCTTGAATAGGGTCCGCTTTTCCTCTGCGTCCAACTGGTTCGTATTGACCAAGATAGTAACACCTTTCTCCACTATGAAGCTGTCAGTATTATACCCACTTGAAATCTGGGGCACAGGTACGGAGGAACCATACATACCCTCGTCAATAAAGTCCTGGACAAGATTTTTCGTTCCATAATACGTCTGCGAATATAACCTCGAGTTTTCCACGCCAACGAAATTGTTCTTGACGCACGCCTCCACCAGTGCTTTGAGATCCTCGACCGCCTTCTCTTCCACTCCAGAACTCGCACTCCCATTACTCGAGCCCTCAATCCTCCTTCTACACCTCTTCATTTGCTCCAACACCCTCCTGACTGTCTTATGGTCATAATACGCATATTCGTCGTCCTCCTTCCACTTCTCATTCCCCAAGAAAGCATCCAACTCCTTAGCCTCCTTCACCCAATCCGCATAATTAGTCGTACCATGCAACTTCCTCCTCAGCCTCTCCCTCTTCCCCCTCCACGCCACAAAATGCTCATAAAGCCAAATATACAACCTCGTCCACAAATAACTGATTCCCAGCCCAGAAACCCACGCAATGACTATACCAAGCAACGGCCACTTCAATAACGTGTATAAGTAACCTTCCCGCGTCTCATCGCTACTGCGCTGCTTTTTTCGCCGGCTCTTACTCCCTGCCTTCGCTTTCTTGCTTTTGCTACTGCTGTGCCGGACGGGGTTTACAGGCGCCCAGTCGTTCTGCGCGGTGATGAAGAGGCTCTCGCGACTGCGTGCTCCGTCGACCTTACTGCGAGCGCTGTCCATGCTGCTGCGTCCCATGCTGGGACTTCGCGCTCCTGTGACGCCATTTCCGAGGCCATTTCCGAGGCTACTTTCGTGGAAGCTGCCGGAGGGAACTGGAGAGAGTAGGTCGTCGGTGGAGGGACTCGGGTCGGGTGCAGAGAGCGCGCTGGCAAAGGCTTGCAGGTGCTCGTCAGAGAGGAAATCGCGGTGGAAATCTGGGAGGAGGGATTCGTCGTAGCCTTCGTCTGAGAGGGGCGATGGGCCGTCGGTCTTGTGTGAGAAGTCCGCCATGCCTGTCTGTTCGAATGCTTGTTCTTTTGTGGATTCCTGCTCTGTATTACGTTGGGCTGGATCGAGAGGATTTGGGTGAGATACAGAGTGACATTCTGTTTACTCCCGCTGGTGCATGTGAAGTGCGAGTGCTGGTGGTGGGGTGAAGTTGTGGTGAGAGTCAGGATGGTCTGGTCTTGGGACTTTGTTGGGAGACTGACTACGGCATCGCATGACGTCGGTGCCGTGATGCGTTCTTACTGAGACATTCCAAATTTCCACGTGAAGAAAGGTAAACTTTTCTCAATTATTCTACCAAAGTATATTCGACTTATTTTGACCTAATTCATGCCAAAAGCGTAGTATTCTGGAAGTTCGGTAGCTTAAAGCCCACCTTCAAGCTCTTCGGCTTGGACCGAGGTTTTGTCTTCTAGCCTAGGTCTTGACATATCATGTTCCAAATTCCTTACGCAATTTTGGACAGCTTGCTCGGAAGCTAGAAGTTTTCGATTCCTTACCTAGTGCCTGAAAGTTCGATTTCCCAGACATACTGGGGAACCGTTCTCAGTACAACTCAGTTTTCAATAGCAAAGGTCCCAAGTAGTAAAGAGGGAAAATTGCTTGATCGCGATACTATGCTGGGTACAAACATGCCGGCCAATTCAGATAGACGACTTTCGGAACTCCAAAAGTCATACCATCCCAGTCCTTGCCCAGGAGCATGAAAAAACAACGACCTGTGTAAACTCCGCCCATTCATAATGATCTCTAGCCATAAAAAGTCTCACCCTTCTCTGGTCTCTTCTCCTTCACGCTCGCAATCATCAATTCCACCGTTCTTCACCTCTGACTCGCCTATGCCCTTCTATCACTCATCTAGACGTATTGAGACAACCATCTGATAGCATCCCCGTAACCTATTTCCCTGTTAGGACCTCTACGTAGGTGGAGGTTACTTTGGCAGATCTTACCTTGTCTCATAACAACAGAGCACATGAAAACCTCAATAGGTCTGATGTTCTCAAGCGGAACCTTGCCCTTGCCCGTAGTCTGGTATAAGCCCAACTGGTGTCTCAACTCATCCTCACTAACTGCGTCTGGGTGATCGATCTTGTTACCCAAAACAACGAAAGGAACCTTGCCCAAATCCTCCATGCTCAACAGAGCGTCGAGCTCGGCTTTCGATTCGGAGAGACGTTCGTGATCCTTTGCGTCGACGAGGAAGACGATACCGGACACTTCTGGGAAGTAGTCCTTCCAGAGACGACGAGCTGGGGGATTTGTTAGCTGAGGATTGGGAGGAGAGTTCTGGTAAGTGTTTACCTTGTTGATGGCCGCCCAAATCGAATGTGGTGAACTTTACATTGCCAATGGCAAGCTCTTCGGATGCTGAAAGGGAGTCAGTATTTTGCACGTGCTTGTTTGCCTGCGCCTTTGGCAGCTGGTGAACGGGCAGCACTCACTGGGATGGAGAGTAGGTTGGAGGATAGCGACACGATCATTCTATAGCACAGTCCGTTAGCAGACTGTCTTATATCCGGCGAAGGCATGCAGCTATGAAACCCAGAACGGCAGCTTCTGCGAGTGTAACCAAGATCTTCTTTCAAGCAGGTTCAACACACCTTCAACATGTGCAACAGGGTTGTCTTTCCGGCGTTATCGAGACCGAGGAACAGGAGTTTGGCATGTTTGTTGAGCAGACCCAGGGACGCGAGAGTATCCCAGACTATACAGAGGCGGTATGTCAGCTTGTTGTCCTATCTTCCTCGCCCAATGTTCTTGGTCTCCTCCAGTTTTGCAAAGGGCAGGTTGCCACTTACACCAGTTGACAATCCACATCTTGGGAATAAGGGCAGATGGAGTTCGGAATCGGTATTTGTGTATGCGAGATGTTGCGGATGGTGTGATGCTTCTATCGAGAAGTATGACCAAGTTCCCTTCAGTATGGTGGTTGAAAGCCAACCTTGTCAAGGTGTTCGATAAGTTGCGCTAGCAAAAGCACGTGGACCTGAATCTTAAGGCAACAAGCTCCGATTGTACTACCTAGGATTGAACAGCAACAGAAAGGGATGACGTTCTATATGATTATGAATATGATGTTTACAACTATGAGTTATTCACTTGAAATCGTTCTACCAGCAGAATGGCAATCTATAGCAAAGTGGAGAGGAGAGTCTCAGGTGATTCCTTCCAACATGTGATGATGGGAGACCCGAAGAAGCGTCGAGTCTTTTGCATTATCGCATAGCATTTAGCAGGGGGCGTATGTTCAGGTATATAGCGGCAATTTGTGAGCTTGACAAATTTCAAATGTTCTATTTCGTAGAGTCATTCTCAACACAAAGTGAACAATCTAAGTCATCGTCACAGCCTCGAATTGCCTAATATGTAAACAAGACATTTCCGTGCCAGAGATAGGCACAAGATGTCGTATGAAGTAAAGCTATGAGTCACTTGTAGATAGGATTCACAGAGGTATGATAATAGTAAATGTAAAAGTTCCTGCATTGCTACATATCAGATCCCATGGCGGAATCCAAACCGCTGAACCAAAGTCGCCAAAGAAGCCAAATATCAGCCAAGCGAGTGCTTTGCTTCTCCCTGGTCGGAAATGTGACTCCGTCCCTAAGCTATATGCATATGCTAGCTTTGACCTCCCTTATGCACGTTCGCTTGCTGATCACAATTGTTCATACTGCCTGCCAGTGCCCATCACCAAAATGCAACCGCCGCTATGCAAATGCAACGATAGTCCCTCCCAAAAGAACCAGAGGTGGATCCCGAGAATACAAATCCCCCAAGACGACTGCACATTGCTGAAAAGGAAAAGAAGAACCTGGTGTGATCGATCAATGTATGCACGCATGGAAATGATTCAAATGTTGACTGTCTGTCTCGCTCGTCAGGTTGCACGCGCTGGGTATCAGGTCGAACAAAGATCTTGAAACTGAATATGATAAGGAAATAAAGGCGTGTATGTACAACGTGCCTCCGTGATCCAGACTTCTCGTCGGATTTGTTTCGGGGTCGTAGAAGCGAGTATTTACAAAGGAATAGTAGAAGAATATGAGATGGACGAGTAAAGTGACCGTGGTCAACTCCAACGCCCGTGTCTCCGAAGACTTGTCATTTTGACTTTCTAAGCAGACAACATGTATGGATCATTTTGGCCAGTCTTGCCGGCCATGAGCAGTCCTAGCTCTCGCATTCGCTCGGCTCCTTTTCCGGGTTGAGGTCTTCGGTCGGAGTGGCCTTTGTTTTTGCGATTGCACTGTTTTTGGTACTTTTCCTTTCGACGCTGGCGCTTTTCTTCCAGACCCTTCACTATATCAATTGCGCCCCGTACGTGACCGTCGATATTCTCGTTGCCTTCTGTGGCATTGCCATTGGCAGCGATCAAGCGAGATGCATGATAGGCTCGACAAAATGCATTGGGCGTACGTGGAAGTGATTTGGTATGCGTCAGTCCTGGCCGAGAACCGAGTGGCGCGAACGCAATCACCTTGGCAGACGTAGGCGAAGCGGCTGGGGATCGGACAGTTTGCGCTGCCGGAGGCGAGTGCATGCGTTTGGGTGAATGCCCAAATAATTTCCGGGGAGGAGGCGACCGAAGACGTTGCTTTGGTGGAGGGGGAGAATGAAGTCTTGATTTCGGTGCAGGTGAGTGAAGTCTCCGAGGAGGTGAGTGGAGACGTCTGGGAGATGGAGCAGGTGACTTTCGGCGCATGGTTGTTGAGCGACGACGACCGAAACGTTCTTCGTCCGACTCTTCAAACTTGCCATGAAGCCATACAGGCTCGTCACTATCTTGACCGGTACCGACGGCGTCGTCCTCGTCTTCTTCGTCCTCGGGATCGGAAGTCGGGAAACTGGGGTCGATGTCCTGAGGTGTTTGTTTATGCTTAGCGTGTTTTCGAGCCTCCATACAAGAAACATATGCATCTTCCAAAGGACGATCCTCGTCGAGAGTCCCACAGACAAAGTCGGTACTATCAGGTAGGTCGGGAGTGCCAGGACGGATCTTGATAGGACGACGTCTAAGTCTTTTTGGACCAGCTTCAGGTTCCATGTGATTCAAAGAATCGATTGAAGATGTTGAAGCAGTTCGGTGAGCTGATGGGCGGTAAATGAGAGCTTCGATAGATTCTCTGCCGGGCATTCTTTTGCCTGGGGTCCAAAATGAAAATTCTCCTTCAGCATCACTCTCGTCGGATTCAGCAAAGCCGGCTTCATTGTCGGACTCGTTTCCGTCAGATGCTGCATCATCAGAATAGACGATAGAATCTCGATCTTCGTCTTCATCATCATCCTCGTCCTCATCCTCATCTTCCTCGTCATCGTTCTCATCATCGGTGTCGTTCCCATGTTGAGTCTCCTCATCCTCATCTTCTTCCTCGTCCAATGCCTCAGCTTCAGCTTCATTTCCAAGTTGACGGATTGCATTTTCCTTCTTCAAGGTATCATTGATGGTCAGCTTGGCCCTGACGATTTCTGCATCCCGGCGAATCCAATCATCCTCCTGGACCTCCTCGCTTGCGAATTCATGGAACCGAGTGGCTTCAGAAGAGTTGATTGTCTTTTCGTCAGCAATGATGTATCTTGGCTTGACACGAGTTGCAACTGGACTCTGCGAGGAACGTCGAATTGCTGATGTTGAATCCTTGGGTACAGAGCGAGGTGGCTGGCGTGGAGATTTTCTTGGAAGAGAAGGCGATCGACTGGTGTTTCTTTTCGTGCCGTCCGAAGACTTCTGTGAAGTCAATTTTGCAGGATCGTCCTTGGCTTGCTTGGCTGAAGGCTTTGGTCCAGGGCAGGCAAATTTGATCATACACTTTCTAGGTGCAGGAGCTTCTGTTGGTGGTGGCGTGACTGGCTTGTCTACCACAGGAACAGCTGCTTGCTTAGCTGCTTTAGCAGCGGCTTCCTTCTTCCCATCACACATGAAAGTGATACATCTCTTCTTTGGCGCCTGGACGGCAGGTTGTATAGGTTGTGCCTTTGGAGAGACACCCATGACTTCGGACAATGGTGTATGACCCACGGTCTTTGTAGCTGCGGCGATTGGAGCCGTCTTTGTGGCCAAGGAGTAATGCGTGAAGGCTGTGTTTGGTAAAGGAGGGCTAGGTGTATTCGTTCTGGCAGGGCTAGTAAGGCCGCCATCACTCGTAAGTTCCGCCGTCGACGCAATGCTGGCGTTGCTCATCATTGATCGTCGACGAGTCAGGTCTGTAGTAATGTGGATATCGGATCTGTGAATTTCGGTTTCATGCTCGGGAGCGTGGAATGCCTTCGTCAGGAGTGACTCCTTTCGAACGCTCTGAGGTCGGATCAAGGATTTTTGGAATTCCGCATGTGTTTGATCGCGGCGAGTTTGATTGTCTGGTGGCTCGTCGACGTCTGCTATCAAGTCTTCGTCTGCTAACGATGGCGACGTAGCAGACGCTTGAGGACGCCATGTGAAGAAATCCTGTATCCCCATTTCGTGAATCTGTTTTGTGTTCTGATGTATTAAGAAGATGGTAGGCTTGGCCGCGCTCGATGTGACGGAGTGAGGCTCTCGAATGCGGTATTAAAGTTGTAGGTTGGTGATGTTGTCGCGAAATCGGGTGGCAACTCGCAAAGAAAAAGTTCGCCGTGTGATACGAACTTGCTGTGAAAAGAATTGGAGACTTCTGGAGACTCTGAAGGTAATCGGAACTGATTGAGAAAAAAGAAGCAGGTCTACACGATGTTGTGTTGTCGTCGAATTGCCGTCGCGGGGCAAAGTCGTCGAACCGCTGCTGGGTAGTCGTCCCTAAGGACCGTATTGCTATAATCTAGACGACATCGTTTGTGTGCAGAAATCCAGTTGTACTTCGGAGAAGCAGAAAGGACGCGAGAAGAGAGGCGATGTTTCGTGAGCGTTGATCAGTGACGGAAGAGGAAGAGGTTGTTCGGGAGGTTTTGAGTTTGCGTTGGAGTTGTCGTGGTTTGGTTGAGGCTGCGGTGCAGACTGGGCGCCTTGATGTACAATTGCAGGGTAGCGCAGGGCTCAGAGGGAGGGACCGTCTGACAAATATAACTGAGACCGAGCCTGTTGACCGCAAAAAGCAGGGAGGAATGCTTGGCTGAGGACCGTTGTACGAGATCGATCTCAGCAACGCAGCCTTGGCCACGCCTGAATATCAGAAATGATGTGCAAAGGCCAAGAGAAAGAGGCGATGCGAAGAAGTCGCGGGATGAAGTTGTATTTGTTTGTGTGAGGGAGGAGGAGGAGGGGGAAAGGAAGGAAGGAAGGGTGGAATGGTGGAAGTGTGGGCAGCACAAAGAATTTGAGAGCGAGCCAGCAGCCAGCGTGGGCGTGGGCGTAGGCGTGGGTGGGCGACTACTGGGTGGGTTGCAGCTTGCAGGTGGTGGTAGGTGCAGGTGGATTCGATTCAGGTAGGTGGGCGGGAGGGAAAGACGGTCCTCGTTCAGGGCTTTCGCGCTCGCGCTGGCGTTGTTTTGCAGGGCAAGGGCAAAGACTGCAGGTGGTAAAAAGGCCGGGCAGGGTAAGGGTAAGGGTAAGGGTAAGGGTAAGGGTAAGGGTAAGGTAAGTGCAGTGCAGTGCAGTGCAGGTGCATCTAGGGTACTGCTGGAAGCGAAGCGGAGAACAGGCACGGGAAAGGACAGGGCTTGTGGGCTTGTACTTAGAGGAAGGAATAATTTTCTGGTGGGCGGCTAATAATTTCCTGTCTTGCTGCTAATAAAGGACGGGCATGGCGCTGCAACCGGGGCCATAATAATTGCCCTTCGCTTGCAAGTCTTTACCTCATTGTTTTTGGTACATCGTTTTACTACTAAAGATTCATCTGCGTGTGCCCGAGGTAGAGCACAGTAGCGGAGATGGTCAGTTCTCTTGCAGCCACTGAACAGTGAACATGAATTTGTCTGCAAGCAAGCCATTCTTCCTGGTGCGCTCACGATGGCAAAATAATCTGCACTTTGACAAAGCAGATGACTACCTACCGCGCGGTTCACGCTCTGCGTTTACGGTGAATAATGGATGCTGATTGAAATTTGAGGTGCTGATCCGGGCAGTCCCTCGGCGGGAATAATACGGCATGTTTTGCCTCAATCTCTCTATTTCTCTCGGTATTGTCTTGTCATGCGTAACAAAGCCAAACAGCCTCTTCTGAAGCCGGTAAACCGGCTACTGTACTGCACGACAAGCCGAAGGCGAAGGAGCAATCTCCTGTGATCTCTTACAGGCTCACACAGAAGTCTTGACTGTCTCTCACAAATAATCGCCGTCTACACAGGCAGAGCGTTGAGGTCTTGGAACGCTATCGACGCTCATCCGTCTGCCCAGAAAGTCAGTTTCGCTGGTTCAAACACAGTCCTCCCCGTCAATCTCCATTCGGTATGTGATTGCCGCGGGAAGAGCTGGATCTTCGCCATCTACCGTAACTTTATCATCTAGTGTCGCGATGCCAATGCTTTGCCCTTTGCTTTGTGTTGTCTTGTCTACTATTGGCACGTCAACTTCTATGTGGACCAAGGGCACAGCAAGTCCCCTTCAAGCGAACCCTCTTTCTTTTCTTCTGGTAAACCCTATCGTCATTATTATGTTATTATGGCATCACGCCCGCCTCAGTATTCTCAGTACTGGACAGCAAGTCAGCACCCACTTACAACTGCAGGGCAGTCGCGGCAACAGGAAATATCTCCTCTTCAGTAAATCTGGGTCCGTGACCTCTTCATCTCCAGTCTCCACACACCCTGCATGCCAACAACTGACGAATGTTCTGCGCCCATGCGGGGTCGTGGTTGAAACATGATTCTTCAGCGTGGGGGTTGAGCTTCTCCAAATTGTCGTCAGATCAGCCAAATATCAGCCGAAATCAGCAGCGTCTTGGAGCTGAGCTGCAACGTCGCATTCCTCATGTCGAGGACGAGACGGGTGTCTATTCAAGACTCAGAAATATGTTTCCTATCCTGGTCAAACCTGTCTGTACTGCCTGTCTATCTTTTCTCACATGTGTTGCGTCGGCAACAACCGGTGATGGCCTCTCCATTCCCCAGTATCGTTGCACCAGTCGTTCCTCACAGACCACAGCATGATGCAGTGCTCCTTCGTGGCTTTCGTGGCGGCCAAACACCCAAGTCTCCAAGACTTCTCTGCAGCTCTGTGACAGCTGCATGCAAGTTAAGCTGCATACGGCGAAGTACAGCGAGTAGCACGAGTAAGGAATGTATTTCTGTACATTTCCCATCTCACAATGTTTGGGCGGCTGTTACAGTTGGCCAATGGCTCGCCAGCAATTTAGAGATGTCAATATTTGATGTCCTTCATCTTGACCGCCAAATGTACCCCACATTCCATCCGAAGGAGGTTGGAAAATGACCCCTCTTCTACTTCCACCGCTCTTGACGTGTCGAATTGCGCATGGGCTCGATCGCAGTAGTATCGCAGTAGCCGTGAATACTAGCAGGAAACGATGTACAAAATCCTACAAGCGGATCCTGATTTGCAGCACCTATGAAATTTTAGTCTACTTCAGATATGCGCGCCGACAACGGCATCCTAAGTATTTCCGGCTGAGGGTGTTGTGTGTACGACACTCGTCATGAAACGGGCTCTATCCGAACGAATCCATACGAGGCGAGATACGCCGAGGCGGTGAAAAGGCTGTTGGCTGATGATGAGTGAGCAGTGAGACTTCAGGTTGCCACGGTCATCAGGAAGAATTGTCATGGCTGCGGATGACTTCGCAATCAATAAACTTACTCATACGCAGCTTCAGGAACGAGATGGTGTGACCATCAAGTTGTGACTGATTATTCCTACGCATGCATGGAGCTGACGGCTCGAAACCTTCGGCACAACACAGTACAGCATCGTGAACTCCCTTCCATGGTGTTTCTAGCCTTCCGGCACGGCTTACCGAAAGCGTGCTGATGCTGCTGCACGACAGCGAGCTCCTGCAGAGAACAGGACCCTCGAGCATGGTTGAGCTGCATAGCGGGGAGATTCCTTTATGAGGGATTAATGGTCACCAACCAATTCTTCAAGGACGAAAGGGAGGCACCGCTTCGTCGGGATCCTCACTTTTACGCGAGGGAGGTTTTCAAGTGGTTGAAATTTGATACATAAATTTTGTGGGCTTGCTTAAAGATCTGTAAAACTTACGGTCGGCCAGGGAGACCGAACATGAAGCATTGATGATTGAGCGATCTTTGGCGATCGAAGGCGACCATATTTACAATTCCAGATGAATCACGTGGAAATCTCAAGTGCTTTCCTCATGTGACTCAAGAGAAGGATTATTCTGAATGATACTTCTGTTTAAATCTCTAATTTATACTTTATTGATAGCCATAAGCACACTGACTGAAGGTTGAAAGTCTTTCCCCTGAGCAGATTTGTTCGAGCCGCATCACATGAAGGTGAAGCTAGTGAGGCTAGTGAACCGAGCCCATGAACTCCAGCAAAGCTCTCGCCGACGAGTCAACAACGCCAATTCCAATTGAACCCTCAACTCATCATGAACTCCCTCAAGATTGCTCGTGTGGCTCTGCGGGCGCGCCCTGCAGCTATCAAGGCACCCCTTCTGCGCAGAGGATATGCTGAGGCCGTGTCGGATAAGGTCGGTAACTCGCAGACAGATTTTTGCTGCCATGGCTAACAACTGGGCAGATTAAGTTGAGCTTGGTTCTTCCCCATCAGGTACGTTCGGCTTATGATACGGATAATGGAAAGGGAATCGCTGGGAGGTTTGGAAGCAGAGCGGATGGATTGGATGCGTTGAGGACGGAAGTATGAAGGAGGCAGGATAACTCAACTGACGGGCATCAACAGTCCATCTACAAGTCGCAAGGAGTCGTCCAAGTCAACATCCCCGCTGAATCCGGAGAGATGGGTATTCTCGCAAACCACGTTCCTTCGATTGAGCAACTGAAGCCTGGACTCGTTGAGGTTATTGAGGAGAGCGGTTCCAGCAAGCAGTTCTTCCGTAGGTCCACCCCCATATAAACAGGTGATCATAGCTAAACCCTGTCCTGGCAGTCTCTGGAGGATTTGCAACTGTCCAGCCAAACTCGGAATTGAGCATCAACGCCGTCGAGGGTTTCCCGTTGGAGGACTTCAACATTGAGAACGTTCGATCACAAATCTCGGAGGCACAGAAGATTGCTGGTGGAAGCGGGAGCGAGCAGGATATCGCAGAGGCGAAGATTGAGCTTGAGGTAAGATTAACAGCGTAGGTATTTCCGGGTTTGGTATTAACTTTTTCGCAGGTTTTGGAGAGCTTGCAAGCTGCTCTTAAGTAAAGGTACTCTGGGTTCTAGTTGAGCACGACGGACTTATAGAGGTAGCGGCTTTGTACATCATTGTTTCTTGAATGCATACCACGGAACTGTTCCATTGAATGTCTTTTCGGATGTTGTGATCGAGAGTCGCTCCTTCCCTGGCCTGGTTCGGAAGTCTGGACTTCGGGCTAGACTATCATATTCACATCCAAGTCCAGTTTACACTTCTGTCTTCGGCATCTCCAGCAATCGTCGAACAAAGCTGTTCGGCGATTGTCCATCATTTATTTTCTCTTGATATCGTTCGCTCTCTTTATCACTAGGCCGCGATCCAATTCAGCAGTTCCGATGTCTTCGTTCTAGCAGAGGACTTGATGATGGCCGCCAAATACCCACGTCATACAATACCTGTTGGGTCAATATCTTACCAGTACGACGGGGAATCGCCAGTGCCATTTTCTACTGTTCGGATTCGAGAACGTTCACGAGATGTCATTCCCCGAGGAGCTGTGGCATCGCGCGTCAAACTTCTACAAGGCTTTACGGAACTACAGCCAGCGCGATATGTTTCCCCTCCAAGACGTATTCGAGAAGATTCCCGTTCCGGTTTTGGTCGTCGCGTGAGCCGCCGATTCGGTAATCCTGCCATCCAGAGTGCCCAACCCGATGAGGAGCCTCGAGTTGAAAGTAGACACTCCTTCCTCGGTCTCAACCCTGTCCGAACTAACCATGAAGAAGAGCATGCTTTGACCGATCAGACCGTACACTACAGCAGATCTCCTGGAATAAATGGACAAATTGATCAGGAGGATGCAAGGAGACAGTACGACGCTGCATCCCCATGGGGAGTGCTCCCGAGGACCATATCAATTCCAAGTGTCAGCCGTCGTGGCTTCAGTACAGGCCCCGATGCCATGAAAGAAAACGACTCGTCAAGAAACCATAGACTAGTCATGACACAGTCCTCGAGCATTCCAAGCACTACCAAGAAGAATAGTACTCGCATGCACCATCACAAAATCCACCCACACCGACCAAAGTTCATTGATTCCGAAGCTTCTATTGCGACGACCTCCACAATTCGACGACAAAATGTACGAGATCTGTTTGATGATTATGGAATACAGAGGCCAGCGGGACTTGCTTCTAGGGAGGTCTCGCAGAACGTAGATGAGCCAACGTGCGTATCCAATATGCGAACATTCTGTCACGTATGCTCGTGGAACAACAGCTGTACTTCAATCAAATGTATGAGATGCAGCCACCAGTTCTGCACCCGATGCAAAGAGAACCCTTCCGAAGTAACCAGAACCCAAGAGAAAAAGGCATTGGATCATTCTGGAATGTCCACCAAGTACCAGCAACGACTTCATAGGGAAAGTCCAAACCCAAAGGGGAATCGAGTCGAACATGACCCGGTAAAGAAACATCAAGCCAGGCCGGGTCCGACTCCACTACAGTCAAGAAAGTGTATACGAAAGCCTCCCAGTCCACCCATCAACTTTCCTGACTTCTACGATCCTTCGAAGTCACAGAAATTCCCAGTAAAAATGTCTCCAGTGCAAGTCGATCGTCAAGAGCCAACACCAGCACATGTGCTATCTGGATTCAAGACCACAACCAGTGTAAAGGACTCCCCTTTTCTGATTGCTGATTTGAAATCACCAAGGCAGTCGCTTGGATTGTTTCCCTCTGGTAGGCGAGGAGAGACACACCACACAGCACACAACCACTACAAGTACCACTCCAAGCACCATCGGCTTGTCAATTATGCATCCACGGTACCATCGGAAAGTCTTAGCTGTGACATTACTATCTGTCGTGCAACGCATCACGGTCACCAGCCATTCCGCCATGCATCTGCCTGTCCGAGAAAGAAGCCGAAACAGCGCGTTCCTGAAGATACCGAGAATGGTTACATTGCAGATACGAGTCGGGTCGATGATGCAGTCTATCTCAGATCTAGATGTAATTCTCCATTGTCGAGGCCTGATCCTCGTCTTGCACAACAGCCCGAGCCAGATTACTCTCATCTTACTAGCTCATCTAGACCAGACTCATGTAATTATTCGACGCACGATATCCCCGAATATGTTGAATGCCGAGGTTATCCTCGCACAGGTCATGCTCGGCACGGCAGTCCTGTCAGTTCTGGCGTTGTCGGTGAATGTCAACACTGCCTCGATGATTGTCAGTGTGCAGCTTGCCAAGGCACACATCATAATGTACGATGCTGCGTGCACACCGATCATCAGACAATTGTTCATCATCATCACACACCCCGAAGGATAGTCACAGTTGAATGTTCTGAAGAACACGTGCTGCCAAATATTGGAGGCAGCCCATCGCGTGACCATAGGCCAGCGATACAGCTTTATTCTTCAAATGTCCAGCATCATGTAGCGACTGAAGTTCAAGATCACCACGCATCTCATAGGGCAGTCTGTACTGAAGAGATATCAGAAGCACCTAGTGTGAAATGTCTGGTAGCAAAAACGCCTCAAGAGACTGTTACGAGCAGCAGGAAAATGACAGAAACGGAAGCGATAAAACATGAACAGAACGGGAAAGGTCCGCAAGATGCTGAACCACATTCAGAGGAGAGTAATCCGACTTCTCAACACCATCCTCAGGAGCATCCAAGTTTCGGAGCCAGTGCTGAGACGATGGGTGGAGCTTGGTTTAGGACACCCTCTCCTCATGAACACGGCCATGTCCACGAACGGCGGAATAGCTGCCCACCATCCAGAAAGGATTCACTGCGTATGGCGAACTGCGAGATAGAGATGACAGGTGCTATTAGTCCGCGGACCCAAATTGAAACCACTCCTCCTGAATCAGAAAAGGTCGCCCAAGAAAACTTTACTAACCTCAAGCAAAAAAGGCATTCATCTGTCCAAGATCTAAAAGAACAGCTCCTCTCCAATCGAGAAGATCCTCAGAAAATCCCAAAAGGCAGCTCCGAGCAGATCAACCTGCCAGCCCATAGTGGTGTAGCAGAATTAGCTCAGAGAGTTGAACAGAAAGCCAATAAAGACCTCAATGATCATTACCACGCGACTCGCACGCCGAGTATCTGGAGCAAAGGCAGCACAGGCAGCAAGAAGAAGAACTGGAAGCTGAAACTTGTGGATTGGAATCCCGAGGGGAGAAGAAAAGCCGGAGAAGAACATTGCTTGAGTGATGACGAGATTGGAAGTGAGACAGAAACGAAGAAGGCGAGCTACAAGGCTTTGCCATCTGTTTCTACCGCCACGAATAGCTGGATGGATTTCAGTCAGAGTGGTGAGAGGGAGAAGAAGGATAAAGGAAAAGGGAAAGAGAACAAGTTCGAGGGAGCAAAAGAGTCGGGTAAGGAACACAACTTGAGTGTCGATGAGGTTGTCATGGAGGATTTACTGATGGAGCATGAATATGATTGTCTTTGGAAGAAGAGGTTTGAGGAGGTTAGTACTAATAACATGGTCAGGAATCAGAATGAAAAGAGGGATTTGGGTATCTTGGGCATTACGGTCCTGGTTCATCTTGCTGGAAGAGAGGACTTGGTTGCTCAAGCAGACAGTTGGACCGGTGGTGAACTTAAGGCTGAGGCATAGGGGCTTGGTAGCCAAAGATTGAGTCAACAAAGGAGTTGAATTGGAGAATGCTTGGAAACCCGCTAAAATTAGCCTGTTATAAGTGTTTACAACACTAAATAATGCTAATAAAATTAATAAAAGTAAACTATTGTCAGCTAAGGATAAATAAGGTAGATCAGACTGTATCAATTCTGGATTTTCTTTGCTTTGGATCGAGTTATTCAACTGTCTAAGTTGTAGACTTGTAGTAAAGCAGTGCTTTGGACGCACCTGGCTGATTGCAGATTATTCCTACTCAACTCTGGTCTAGAATTATGCCCTCTGCGCAAATCTACCTGGGACATCGAGACAGCCTTTCTGATGGCAAAACTCTTTCTTGAGTCGTGGTGCTTTCCTCCAGGGCGAGAGAGGACCGCGGACACTTAAATAAGTATTCGGGAAAATTTGATGATCTCTGATCTCCTTCAGCTCTGCTTCTCGGCCGCATACTTCAGCAGGTATCAGCCATTGGCAGAAAGAGCTGAGCTCTATCATAGGTAAAGCCAACAGGCAGCTCAACCATCTTCTCCTCTCTAGCCCTTCCAAAATCAGGTTCTTTCTTTCATTTCCAACGTTCCGACGCATCACCACACATCCTCCGGCTGCACCTCATGCATCTCCCCATCACTCCTCACATGCTCCCTCTTCTTATCCCTCCTCAACGGCTTCCTCATATCCCACGCATCCTCACCCTCCCCATCATCCTCCTCCCCATCCTTCCCCTTCGCCCCACTCAGATCATCCACATAATACCCCTTCACAACCCTGTACACGCTATACCCTAGCCCCTTATACAGCGCCTGCGCGATCTTGTTACTCTTGCGGACGAACAGGTCTACGAAGAAGGCGTCGTAGGCGTCGCCGGCGACTTCGAGAGAGGATGAGAGGGTACGAGCGAGACCGAGACGGCGCGCGTAGGGGGAGACGGTGAGGGCTGTTATGTGTGCGTGGAAGGGGAGGTAGTGCGGGCTGGAGATGTAGTAGGAGGGTGAGGATTCGAGTTTGCCCATCACTGGAGAGGAGGAGTGTTAGTCGTGTTTTTGATATTAAGGTTCCTTCAGTTGTACCCCGCCATATCTACTTCGGACAACAGGCCAGGAGATAGAGATTGAAAGAGAAGGGGGATAATGGAAGGAAAGAAAATCATGACATACTGTACCCATCAATCGTCCCATCCTGTCCTTCAGCTACATTGAACAAATGTGGCCAGCGTGCCAGGTACGAGAAGTAGAAATTTAGATCGTATGTCTCAGTCAAAGGGTCGAGGTTGGTGGGGTTGAATTTGAAGACATCGCTTGCGTGGAAAGGACGGAGAGATGTCATCTTGACTATTTGAAGTCGTATGACCCAAACAATATACTGAGTACTCCTGTTCGGGTGTTTGACTGAGGTTTGTGTTCTGATAGCACGAGGTTACGGCACGGGAGCGGGATGTTTCTTAGTGCGTCTGTTGTGACGATGAGTGAAGCTTGACCTAAAATCCCCGGGTGAGTGTCGGCAATAGAAGTCTAGCCGGCCATGCAGCCAGCCATGCAGGAACGACAACAACACATCGCGATTTCTAGCAAATATGCGGAATAACAAATAAAGTAAACAACCCACCCGAATACTCTTGAACTACTGTATATCTCAGCATTTCGACGGCAACACAGTGATCTTCAAAAGCAAACACGACTTGGCAATACTGGAACACACCCATCATCGCTTTGCATTGCATTGCCGTAATCTCAACGACAGGGGTCTCCTCCCACCGCCAATCGCGAATCCACGAGCCCGCGATAATATTGACCGGGAGAGTATTCTATTGCTTTACTGTACTGCACTGCTGGCTGCTGCATCAACGCAATAATAAAGCATGACAGCCTGAACCCTGTCCTGTCAACCACGTCAAAGTCAACTAAAAACAACGACCGGAATACACGACGAGTTCGCACCAGACGCGTTGTCTTGCTCTACACCCGGATATCAGAACAATAGAAAGTACTGTGGAGCACAGTCTAGAAGGAAGAAGGGAGAGTCACACGGGCTTGAGACTTTGGAGAATATTTGAGGACAAAGGATCGGAGGGGCTTGTACGGCACGGTGTTTTGGTTCGGCTTGGATTTAGGGAGTCGAGTTGAGGAGAGAACGAAAGGAGGCAGACAGCATTCAAGCTGGACGACTACCACTCCTTCACGCATACCTTCGCGATGCCCACCTCACCGCGAACGCCCCAGCATAGTCGAGGACCATCTGCCATCGACCTCTCCTTCGCAACACCCCTCTCCTACAACGAAAGTCCCCGACGGCATTCGAAAGGCAGTCTCACAACGCCCACAACACCGAATAGACACATTCTTGACAGATCCGACTCCATCGGCGCAGATGTCTTCAGTAGTGGAGGACCGGCTGCACAGTCGAATGGATTAGGGAATCTGGCGGATGAGTTGGCGGATGCGTGGGAGGAGGGCGAGGAGGAGGAAGATGAGGATTATGAGCCGGATATGAACTTTCAGGAGGGAGGTGATGAGAACAGAGAACCGACGAGAGATAGTGGTGTGGATGTTACGTCCTCGCCTGTACAAGTACAGCCGAAATCAGCGAACTTGACACCGCCAACTTTGATGCCGGGAAGAGGGCATAGGAGACAGCCGAGCGAATATGACGGAAGTGACTATGGGGGAGATTCAGATCTGGACTCTCCTGGTATGCCGCCAGGGTTGGTGGCTAGGATGGATATGGTGGAGAGTTTGGCGAGGAGGGGGACGGAGAATAACGGGACAGACAGAGACGGTGTTGTGAAGAGGGTAATAGACGGGCTGAAAGATCTGGGAGGGCAGTCTGGCGTTGAGGGCAACGCTACGAGGTTCGTTGTCCTGGACAATAACAGTACTTTCCTGGTGCTCGACTAACAAAATATACAGACTCATAACCGCCCATTCCGCACTATCAACACACATCCTCCACCAAACCCGCCTCCTCCAGTCCCTCGCCTACCCCCTCTTCTCCCCTCTCTCACTTCCCCCAGACGAAGAATTCATCGACGACCTCATGCCCCTTCTCATCACTATCGGGGACTCTATGCCACGTCCTACAACAGCCGCCTTCACCTCCCTCACACAACTCCACGGCCTAACAGCCGACCTGGTCCAAACGCTCAACTACCTCTCCGATACCCTCCACATGTCACGGCAGACAACCACAACAGCTACGCGGCGCCTGCGTAGTGCGAGGGAATTAGTAGCCGAGATGCGAAAAGAGGAGGATGCGAGGGAAGAGGGAGAGAGGTGGCTGAAGAGGCATAATTGGAGCGAGAGATTAGGGAACAGGGAGTGTGCGGGCGTTTGTGGGGATGTAGTGGGTGGGTTTGAGGAGGTGTGTAATGGGTGGAGGGCAAGGCTTGTTGCGCAGGCGGAGGCTGTTAGTGCGTAAACAAAGCAGATCTCTAGATGAAATGAAACAAGGTATATATCCCAACTTCAACGTTAAGGTCATTATCTTCGTGTTTGGGCGGTAATGAGGAAAAAGAAGGCAAGGAAAGTGGATGAATCTCCTAATTTGTCGGATTTTGCATATTGGGCGGCTGGTTTGGGTATAATGATGACTGACTGAACCGGAAGATCAGTGGATGGCGTTCGAGGTTCGCCTTGTCTTGAGCTTAAACTTATTGTATTGATGTGAACGAATTAGATGTCTTGCATTTCCTGTTTTTCTTCCCATTATCTTGCGCAATTCTTCTATCTTTCTTCTTTGTATACGAAGTCACTGACTGGATCAGTGGACCACCACAATGTTCTAGCGAGTACGTGGCGGATCATCAAGAGGCTTCGGAGATGGACATAGAGACTCGGTGGCAGTCAGGTCGAGGTTAGATGGAATGAGTAAGAGCTCCAGTTGTTCAGAGTTCTTCCTCTTGCTCTTGACGCTTCGGCGGAATATCGAGAATCTCGTATCGTGGTACTGCCTCCTTAGGCGGCTCTAGCATTGCTACACTGTTCATTAACATTCACTAATGAATGACATCTTACCTTTTCAACTTCGAGTTTCACTCCTTGAACCCCACAGCCCACACCAGCGTATCCAGGCGAGCTCTCCTTGACTTGGGACTTGATCGTTGATCGACCTCGGGAGCTCAAGTTGCAATATCTTCTAAAGATCAGGACGACATGCTGTAAATCCAAACTATCAACAGCATTTGAGGCTTCCGCCTCCGTGTGCCAGAGATTCGATAAATCCACTCTGTCTACAACCTGATGCATTGGATGCTTAACATTCGACCGTGATGGATGTCCCGCTTGATACTACATACCCACCATGAAAATCTAACATCAGCTGTGAGAGAGCGATGACTTCACTGGGTGGCTTTACGGTGAGGTTGTCGGTGAGGCTGGGTGGGTATTTCCCATACAGCTTGAATATGCCAAGATATCCATTAGTTTTCTCATCTTTCCCTTCTTCCTCGCAAATCAAGTGAATCAGGACTCACAACAGCGCACGACCACCACTCGAATCAACGATGAACATATTTTGTTGCACATCATAAACCTTGCCAACCCTTGGCATTCGAAAATTGCAGCCGTCGGCTTTTGAAATGGTCGGGAAGATCCGAGAATTTTGGATTGACCACTTTTGATCACCTCGATAGCGCTGCCAAGACAACCAATATTTCCCTTTCTCCAGTTCTTAAGTAGCTTTTCGTAAAGCCAAGAATGGTGAGGTAACGTAACAGTCCAAGATGTTCCAATCGATTGCCGAGTTCTTTGACTTCTGTTGCAAGTCGTACGGTTTGCCAATCTCTTGGCTTTGGAAATTTTGAAGCTGTCGGCTTTTGATACGTGTGGATGAGTCGAACTAAGGTTGAGTGCCGAGATACCGATGACTGTTCCTTTCTCCGGTACTTGAGAACCCAGATAAGTTTCGTGAAGCCAAGATTGATTTACCGCAGAAGGCCACCAATCGATTCTAATGATGATGGACTCTGTTGCATGTCGTACAGTCTGCCAATGCCTTAGCCCTTGGAAATTGAAGAGTTTAAAAGTCGGTGGGTGTTGATATGCTGTAGTCGGATGTATCCGAGTTTTGACTGCTGCCAAGGATCTCAGATTCTTCTTTTTCTTCATTCCGTTGTTTGGCCAAGAGTGCAGAGTATGGACAAGAGAAGCAAAGAGGTACGCGTGTTTTAGAGTTAATGCGAACAATACAATAGAAAACTGCTCTCCATTCTTGGAGGGCGAGTTGTGTTAAGACTGGGAGGAAAAGTCGTATGGTTGACTACGGAATGTTCAATTCTCGCTTGCCAAGGCCAAGTACAGTTTGATTTCCAAAAGTCAACACCACGCGGGAGAGCAGTTCTGGAAGGAGATCATTTGTCAATCATGTCCAAACTCTCAAAGATAAATGTCTGTTGCATATCGCAATCGATACCAAGCCATGGCATAACCGTGTGTACGTACTTGAGAAGTGACCCTCTCATCAGCCAAGACTCGAGCGGCATTCCATTTTCGATCGTCAGCCTCAACTGGAGATTGAGAAGCGACAACCACAGTTGCAAAGGACGAATCAGAATACCGGAAGCGAATAGAATAACGACTCTGTTGCACATCTCAAAAGTTCCCAAGCCACGCCGTTCCAGGGAGTGACTGCTAGATTCAGGAAATAATGGAAATAATTTCGCAAGAAAGTAGTGACTTCGTCAGCCAAGGACGTCACCCCTTCTCCATCACGGAGTTCCAACCACCACGTCCACACACCAGCAGACCAGATCAGCAGCCGTTCGTTCCACTCCACGCAGAGATATCGTCCACCGATTAATGACCATGAGACTTTTGTTGCATATCTACAAATCTGGGCGTTGGATTAGAAGGCCTTGGAGTTGATGACTGTAGCCGCAAACATGCACAGGAAAGGATGTAAAGTTCCGGTTGCATACTGTTGGACTGTAGCCAAGACCTTGTGATGCCATGCCGATGCCGTACCGAGCAGCGAACGAGTCGGCGACGCCCGAGCCCCATCTCGCAGATGCAAAGTCATGATGAAAACTGGTCCTGGCTTGAATCTAAGGCGAGTTGCAGAGATGGGAGCTTTGAGAAGAGGGTTTTGATGCATGTCTACAAAAAGTCCAAGAGGAGCTAGTGATGTATGAGCGGAGAGGTGCAGTTTACTTTGAAGGGCGATGGGACGGGCCTCGCTTGCTGGATGTCTGTTCGTAGTCCAGGGCGCGCCGCTTGATGAGAATCAAGGCATAACCTTGTAGGCAGTGGATTAGTGAGGATGGTCTCTTGCATGTCTCTAGGCTGATCTGAGATGTTTGTTCTCAAGATCCCAAGATCATTTTCATGTCAAGCACGAGAGAGAATATGGGTTTTCCCGTCCACTACCAAGACAAACAAGCAGAGCCTAGATTTAGCGAGCGATCAAAAACCATCCCTTTTTCTCTTGGGCCCAAGAGAAATGCAACAAACCAACAACCAAGCAAACCCTTGACTTCGGAAGCAGCCATCCTTCTCGTCTGCTGCAAGCAGAAGCCTCAGCGAGATGAATAACAACTGCTTGCAGATTTGTTGCACGTCTACAGGGCTTGGAAGGGTCTTGGAAGCTCGCCCGAAGACTCTCAAGTGCCGGAGCTAGTTGGCAATCTGCTTGCGGGATTTCTGCGGAAGGGTTCACCGACACCGAGTCTCTGGTCTGGTAGGGATGGGTGTCGTGTCGGGCGTCGTCAGATTGTTGACCGACCCTTGATAGGGCTGAGAAAGGGATATGGTGTCCCCGACTGACTCAACACAGCTCAGCTGATCTCGTCTCGCATTCTTTGGCTTCTTGCAAACAGGTTCTGTTGCTCATCGCAGTCTTCATGCAAGAGAGCGGAGATGGATGATTTAGAGTATTTCGTGGTGTCTCAGACAAAGGGATGTTCCAGAATGCTGAGACCAGCTGACCTTGATTCGTTGCCCGAGGTTCGAGTAATTACCACCCAGCCTCAAGAGTCAGCTCCTCGCTCCTGATTGCTCAACTTCAAGGACGAGGGTGATTTCTGTTGCATATCGACGAAGATGGATCTTCCGGTCTAGAATGGTGTGGCTGTTGTGCCTAGACTGTATCTTTGATTGCATTCGGGCGTGTGCAGCGGCGCATTTCAGTTTCCAAGGAGGAGGATCTGGTTACAATTCTCACGATCCAGTAGGATGATTAATAAGGGGCAATGTTGATCTTTTGTTGCACGATCTGAACAGAGGCCCAGCTATCCAAGGATTCGGAAAGGCTTTTGGAGCGTTCGAGAGTGATGCATGACCTGCAGGCCATCCGTTCCATTTACCCCATGCAGGATGTTCGGGGTCCTCTCACCTGGCCGACTATGCACGCCGCACGGGATCTCGAGAGAGAGAATGCGCTGCAGGTTTGGGGAGGAGATCAAAGCTGGAGGATGGTTACACAGAAGAGATGAAGAGCCTCTTCTGTTGCACGTCGTAAAATAAATGGAGCCATACAATGTGGCTGTCGACCGTTGTTGTGTGAGGTTCTCTTGTCGCTCTCGTCTGACTGTACAGCCTCAGAAACTTTCCAGCGACAGACAAGCATCGGCTGTCAACTTCGCACGGCAATTTCAAGCAAGCAACGGCCCGCGATTAATGAAATAACGAATCATTTCAAGGGAGCTGAGTGTTCTGAATTTCTGATGCACATCGCAAAATGATCATCCAAAAATCGAGCGGTCCAGACGGCGGCTATGGGCTGAGAGATCGTCAACCTCATCCTGATTCCACCCCCAAGCACAGCCATCTGCATCAGCCACCGTTCGAGGAATATCCCCTAGCCGAACATCCGAACAGTCGAGGGTGAAGTCGAAGAGAAAACTTATGACTTTTGTTGCATGTCTACAGAGATCTGCAAAGAGAGCGTCCACATATAGAGCGCTCAAATCTCTTTCTCCCTATATCGCTTAGAGTTTTGGGTAATCTATTGCTTCGCCTGATCCTGTTGTGGCTGCAGCTACATAACTAGCATGCTTTTCTCTTTCCAACACTCCCAAGGGTCTGACTCCTGACATGCTCGTAGACACGAAAGAGAGGACTCATCCTTTCCAACTGAATTTTTGATGCATATCGCAGAAGATCGCCCAGTTGCCAAGAAGGCTGTTGGTCGTCCAGAACATCCGAAAGAGGAAATCCAACATCCCATTCCAAGCCAAATCCAAGCCAGCCCAGCGGCAGGTTATACGACGCAATCAAATCACAACAGGACAAACTGTAGAAGCGAATCTTTGTTGCAAGTCGCAATTCAGAGCGACAATTCGGCTTCCCGTTTAGGAAGAAACTGGAGCAATCCAGACAGTGAGTTTGGGGGGTTGGCGTCAAGCCCCCTTCCCCTTCCCACCCCACGATATCCGGCTTGTTCCAACCCAACCCAAGTGTTTCCGGTCTACTTTATCCACGCCCAACAGGACAGGAGGACCCCTACCAACCTATAAACAGCAAGAATAAGAGAGCACAGCAATTTGAACAATCTTCTGTTGCATTTCGCAGTCAGACTGATCTGCACCGAGCTGGCAGCTTCTATGGAGCAGAAACTCGCGCGTTTGGAATCTAGACTGGGCTTTTCCATCGTGGCTTCACCGGATGGGAGAGGGCAGACAGCTTGGGCTTACTCCGCCCGGCGAAGCGACGGGATGGACTATTTGGATTGGTAGCAAGAGATGAGTTGTTTGCAGGAATAAGTTTCTGATGCAAATCGCAAGGTCGATCTTTACTCGCCAAGTCAAAGTCGGATTTGGTCGGATGAGGATTGAGGATATTCAGGATTTGGGGATCAATGGACCGGTCTAGATCGTGGGATCTTCAACGCAAGGGTGAGACACGTGCTGGGCATGTGCTTAACACGTGGCTGCAGGCTCTTGCAGACGTGGAATCGACAACGGTTTGAATAGATACTTTAACCATGGAGCAACGCTTCATGATAGATCATCTGAAACTCGATAGAAATGGAGGTCGACGATTTTATTGTCACGAGCGAGGCAAGCCCGGTCTCGCTTCTTCCTCTGTCTCGCTTCTGTTCTGGTGTGTCAACCTAGCCTGAAGCTTGAGCAGCCAACATCAACGAGATGTCATATCAAAAGAGGAATAGAGCACAGCTTCTATGAAGCTTCTAAAATATGTGTGACGTCTCTACCATACGAAATAGGATTCTTTTCATTCCTTCTTCTTCCAAAGTTTCATTTCATTCCAATCGCGCCCCGCGTTAAATATTCATGTCTCTCTCGTCTTCTCCAATGACACGAAACACGAACGTCTGGACGGGAGCATCGCGAACCTCGTCTAAGCAACCTCACAGCAGGCCATTTAACACCTTCCGCTTCTCAATCAAGCCCAAGACATCATGATACACATCGACCACTCTCTCCTTCCTAACGCCACTCCACCAGCCCCGGAGCCCGCCCTACCAATTCTAGCCTCTCATCTCCTCGAGCTAGAAGAGCTGCAACAGAACCGATTCTCGCGTGATGGGAGACCTCAAAGACTGAGTACTGGGTGTAGAGAGATTGATGAAGTGCTTGGTGGCGTTGGGGTTGAGAGGGGGGTTGTGCTGGGGATTAGTGCGCCTGTTGAAGGAAGGGAAGGGAGATTGGTGAGTGATTTCTGCTTCTACTATTACCCTGAAAGTGCTTTGAGCTCAACAGTGAGATCATTGTATATTTGAGAGGGCTTAGTGTTCCTGAACAGAGAAGTTAAATAACCCGTGTTCTAACATGGCTTACGATTCTCGGTTACACCGTTTATCGCGCCTCTTCATTGTTTCACTCCCTGTAACCTAGTTTCTTTACCTTGCACGTTCGCATTCTTTATATAGTTTGTTACAACAGTTTCCACCTCTTCCTCTCATTCTGAGTATGCACTTGGCCTATAGCTAATAATCCCAGCTCTCCCTCCACCTCCTCGCCTCAAGTCTCCTCCCACACCTTGTGCAATCAGCACTCGGCCCATCAAATTCACCAAAGATCAAGGCAACGATAATAGACACAACTGGCTCCTTCCCACTCGCTCTCTTAGCATCAGTCCTGAGTACCCGCCTCTTAGAAGCACGTTCTCTCTCCGTTCAAAATGCTGTCAAGACAGGAAACCATGCTGTTCAGGAACCAGCGCCGAGGAGGGATGATGTTGATATAGATGGGCAGGTACATCAATGTCTGGAGATGGTGGCTATCAGTCGTGTATTTGACGTCGAGGGCCTGTGGGAGGTTATTGGGGAAGTTGATCATGCGGTGTCTTCATCAAGCCCAGGACTGGATGGTGAGGATGGAAATGGAAAAGCAGATCTCAATGAAACAGATGAATCGGAAGTGCAACAGCAAGAAATCGGGAACAATACACCTGAAATCCTCGATAGCGAAGATAGCGAAGAAGATACTACACCGCCTCGTGATGGTCCACCACCATCCCCCAAAGACAGAGGTGATACTACGGAAGGTGATGAGGGTATAGAAATCATCGTCGTAGACAACATGACGCATCTCATCAACGAGCTGTTTGCCAGGAAGGAGAAGAGCGATGGTACGTATCTCCCTCTCCAAACTCTCCCGAAAAGGCACGATTCCCAATCTATCATCCTGTCAATGAACAAACACCTGGAAAGCAAGAATATAAAGCTGACATCCTCCACCAGCACATAACCTCCTAACACTCCTTTCTTCAACCCTCTACACCCTCTCCAAAACAAACAACATCCTCACCATCCTCCACAATGCCACGAATCCAATCACCACATCGTACCCTCAACCAAATCCACGTCACAACCAGCCCAGCACACCCCACACCCTCCCAATCCGCTCCATCTTCTCATCCGCCACGCAAAAACCCGCTTTAGGACAGATCCTTGCGCAATTCCCTGACATCCACCTACTACTCCACCCTCTTCCCAGAGGAAGGGGAGATGCCGAACTTCTCTACGGCGGTGGTGATGCTAATACGGATGTCTTCAACAATGAGGCTGTATGTGAAGAAAGGGATGCGATACGCTACACCACGGTCCTCGAAGTTCTTAAAGACGAAGCTCCGAGTTTAGGCTATCTAGATGTTAGGAATGGAGGAGGGAGGAATAAATTCGCGTATAGAGAGCAGAGATGGACTGCTATTGATGTCAGTAGGGACGGGCTGAACCTTATATGTTCGTTTGAGGAGCGAGGTGGTGCAAAGAGCGTGAAGACGAGTGTGGAGGAGGGGCTGAGTGGTGGCGTGGGGAATGTGGCTAAGATTTGGGGGTTTGGTGGGAGGAGGGTTTGATGCTCTGCGCGTATGAGTGTTTGAGAAGGAAGGGGGATGATGATCTTTGGAGAAGGTGTTGAGGTCGTGGGTTGACTTGAGGCTTTCATCGGGATTGTGTAAGTGGGCGAGCATCGTGCGAAAGAGTGCCCATTTACGTATTCATCTGGTGTAGCTGACAGACTGGCCCGAGGGGATGAGGAATAGTAGCTTCGAGCCTTCGAGGCCAGCCAACAAGCAAGGGGTAGCTCGGCTATAATCACCTGTCTTTGTTTACTAGCAAAGCAAACTAAGTAAGCAGTGGCAAGATTACTTTCAACTTGATCGCTTATCTCACTGAGGATTCCAAACATCACACCAAGAAGTAATCTCAAGAAGGTCAAAAGTTCACGTATACAGTATTCACATTTTTTCTATTTATTCACTTTGCAGCCTTGTTCGCGCTACAGAGTATCGGTATCAACACATATTTTATTGCCCCAAAAGTTCCAGCCGAAACGCCGTGCTACTGTTGTCCAGCTCATACAATTGCGTATTTCTAAAGAAGAATCAAAGACCAGACCATATTTTTTGACGGGTCCAAAAGACGAAGATGAAAAGTGAGGGACTATCGATACAGCTTTGGCGAGCCCCCGCCTGGTACGGGAACAAGCCTAATATCAGAACAGACGATACAAGTCGCCAAGGAAATGGTGTCCGTAGGGTGTGGACGAGGTGTAGAATGTATTCACAATTTTTATGCTGCCCACTCGACAACTTCGAGGGCACACATGACGAGGATGAGTGTGGATGGTAGAATCCTGCCTCTGGTTAGCAGCTGTTTTCATGAATGTTAGGAGCAAATGGACATACCAGATGACGTAGCTCTGGAAAAGCAATTTGCTCATCACGCCCTCGTAGACACCGTTGATCTGGCAAATCTGTGCCAATTGCAGAGCACTTGGTGCACCGGTGAGCAAGAAGCAGACGATAACGAAAATTGGATCGTCCAAGATGCTGACTGGGACGTATTTCGCGGCGAGAGCAAGGAGAGGCGCCATGATAATGGTTGGGAGCAACATGCGCGAGATGAGAGAAGCGATCATCAGCTTAGTACCGATCTGGTTCTCCTCGGAATCTGGGTCGAGAGATTCCTTAGGAAGGGTATTGCGGGCAAGGTTGGCGCCCAAAACGACCAGAATGAGAGGAACGGCAACACCTCCTGATTGTCCGATAGCTCGAGTGACGGAATTGGCGATGAAGGAGCCATCCTCGAAGAATAGACGTTGAAGGTTGGGGATCGAGGCTACGATAATAGCGAGAAGCATGGCCCAGAGAGGTGGGTTCATGAATTCCCAGAGACCAGCAAAGAAATTGCCGAGTACAGAGTAAACCTTTGCGAGTCCGTTCTGAACGGGAGTTGGAAGAGCTCCGAAAGACTTCTGGGAAACTCTCTTGATTCTGTGAATAACATGGAAGGCACCACGTCTTGACTTCAGTTTGATCGTTGGAATAATGCCTCTAACGCCATCCGGAATCTCCCAGTCGTCGCCTGGAGTTGGAGTGCGGATGCTTGGGAAAGAAGTCATGTTGCCATTCGCAATATGAGGAAAAGCGTTCCCGTTCGTAGGAGTAGGTTGCACCTTCTTTGTAGTATCGTCTTTGGTATCATCATCGTCGTCTGAATCCATTGAGTTGGCGAAATGAGCATGTGTGACAGGAGTCCTACCTCCAGATTCAAACGAGACAGTCGACGAAGAGCCATTGCCATTGAGTACTTGATATTCCTCTGGTGCGTTACCATCAAGGCCAGGGATCAATTCTGGTTCGTCTCTGTATCTGCCTCCCTCGATGTCTGAAGTTTCTGCCTCTTCGTAGCTCTCAGGTGGTGCAAGCAGGACGTGGTAACCCCAACTCCATCGGACGAGCTGCCCTAGCTGTTGGAATACTAGCAGGTATAGAATGCCTCGTGCCGCCACTTCGTCATCGTTGTCTCCTGGAATCTTATCCCAATGTAGTCCGCGAAGTGTCTGGGCGAGCGAAATAACGAGCGAGATGGGGAGGGAGTTCGAGTTTCCGAACACCTGAATCACTTAGTCTATTGCAAAATAATCCTCGGAACGTAAACTTACACCCATTGCAGTTACGAAGTTTGCAGGTCGTTTCTTGAAACCAAAACCTTTGGAAACAGCTACCGATACCAGGTACGAAACCAGAGTCTGAACAACGAAAATGACTGGAATGACTGCCAACTCTACCAACTTTTCTGCTGTCAATTGCTTCGCCAATTTGGTGAAAACTACTCCAAGTCAGTATTATATTCCTAAATTCTTCAACAACAATCGCACATACTCAGGCATGGTGTGAAAAGAGCGACGTTCAAATTCGCTACGAACTTCTGCTGGTCGGCATCGAACATGCCCTGTCTTGCGACAATATAACCTGGCAGACTAACGCACACGACCTCCATCACCGCCTCGAAGACGAGGAGGATGAGGTGTCCCAATGGCGGATGCGCATCATGGTCGTTGCGGATCGAGAGGAAGGAGAAATTCGTGGTGGTGGCGACGGGAGGGCCATAGTTGCCAGCAACTGCATTGAGACGGTAGGAAGTAGGATTTGTGAAGAAGCCCATTTCGTAGTGAGGATTTGACGGCCTCGACCGTTGTGAGGAGATGTGAGCGAGGGAAGATGCCCTCTAGTTGCTGTGATTGTTGTACTTGTATGTATGTATGAAGGAACTGCTGAGGATCGAGGACTTTCAGAAGTGATGCCACTGCCCTGTCAGCGCGAGGACGGGCCGATCTGATAAGCGGAGCGCCTACGCGAAAAAAGCAAGGCAAGAGCTGAAGGGGCTGGGATGGGAGTAGGGCGGGATATCTTGCAGGAGAACCAACACCTTGGAGTTCTTCCTTTTTGCCTGAGAAACGCTTCTTGCTTTCTGCGAAATTCCTTGATGAAAGTGATGATGGCAGATTCGGATGCAGCAGAGAAGAGGACACAAGAGAACTAACTGTGCTTGCTTCGACTCCAGCTGGGGTTATGATGGCAGAGTTGGCCTTGCGTGTTTCTAGTCTCTTGCGCGTGTCTTGGCCTTTGTGCTGTGCAACATCGAGAGCTACGCAACCCGTGCTGCTGTGGTTTTCAGTGATTGGAAGCGACCCGACAACTCACAAAAGACGCAATACAGTGCCTATCTGGTGGAGAGTCGTGGCGCTGTGAATATTCTCGTCCCCACGCTAAACCGACCACTCTGAATCAATTCATGTGTCAACTCTAGATACGACGGCTTCAATACTGATGTCTTGAAGAGAAGAGGTGTATTATCGAAATCGTTATCAGTGATCCCCGTCCAAACTACTGCTCTCCAGAGGCAACTACTGGCGCCTTTCTGGTCCTCCGTTGTCACGTCAAACCCGTCATTGTGGCTGATGGAAGCACCAGCCACATCATGACGTGGTTTTTCTCAAGCTCCGCCAAGGGTCCTTTCGTTTCGCTTGTTGCCTTTGAGTTGAACCGTTCGAGAACTTTCACTCAAAGATGCTGAAATAACGAATCGTTGCACACGACCAGCGAAGTTAATCATGTCTTATCATGAAATACAAATGGTCCTTAAGAGCTTCAAGCTCCTTCAATAGGCTCCGTCTTAGGACTACCGGCATTCGACGAGATCCAAAGCAAAAGAAGACTGACCTGGAACCATGTGGTCCCTCGCAACAGCCGTTCCTCACGACTTACTTGAACTCGTGGAGAACTTCCATTCTCGGTCCTTCACTATAAGGCAGGTGCTATCGAGCTCCGGCTCTATCAATGAGCTACATTTCCAGCTTCTTGGCTCTAACAGAAGCCAGTCACGGTTCTCGACTTTGGCCCTGGTACCCGTCTTCGGCACTCAACTGCCGGACTGGAATCCAGACTGAAACCACAGTACAAGTACGGTACTAGACCAGGCATTAACCTTCATCGAGTTTGAATATTAGTGACTACCTTGCTTTCATGTTCATGGTACGCTATTGTGGTAGGAGCCTTGGGCTTTTGGGTAAAGCCCGCTTTTCCGTTACTCGCCGTCTGTCGATTCAAGCTTCCCCATACTTCCAGGTACCTGTTCTAATTGTCGTTCGACCAATCATCATCTTGCAGTCGATCTTTCTTGATAACGGTCGTGCCAGTTATGGAAAAAGCTCTGGTCAGTCCTGTTGAGGGACACGCAGGAACGTTACATGTATTTCATATTTATCCAGAATAGCCAAGTAGAGTATCCTCTTCACAAGCACCAAGTGGACCACCAGACTTTGATATTTTGGTTCCAGGCACGCGACCCGGCAGCGAGTTTTGGACTTTGCTTCTCAACATTATCCAGTCTACTTTGACCACGGAAAGTGACAAACAGATAGTCGCCCCATGAATTTTCTCTAGGACTATTTGCAACGAGTTTTGTGATTTACTCTGTGCCCTTTGCTTAGATTTTCGGAGGCAAGCAATCGCACGGCTTGTAAGCTGACTTTGTTGCTCAGTCTCCCCTTTTCCATCTGTATATTGCCGGGTTGTCCATGGGTGAGAACGATAGACTGCTGCTCAGAGGTTTGCGTATGTGTTTCTGTACACTTAATGGTACAATGTTCAACTTATGTCACCTGACAATAAAATATTCAGTATCACGACGTTCTACAGATCAGCGCCCAGAAATTGCACTCGTGGCTATGATGAAGAAGTGGCCTGATTCGACTTCCGAAGCTTTAATTCTTTGGTCTCCGATGCTGTTGCGACAAAGTTCGAAGTTTGTCTCCAAACTCTGCACTAGCTCGACGTGGCCCAGTAAGTAGCTATCACCACATGGTCCATCAGCCAATCAATGCCCTGGAGTACCATTTTCTCAACATGCAAGAAGAACGGTGACAGTTCCTGAAGTCTTGTTATTCCGGCAAGCAACGGTTTCTGGGCTCATAGCCACAATGCAAACCTTCGAACCCCGAACGGGACTGTGTGAAGATCTAAATATAATTTTCTCCAGAGCTGACCTGCAAGTTGAGAAGGAATTCTGCTGATTCAGGAAGGTCCAAGCAAGTTCAGGGGCCCAGCTGGAAATTTTGAGAAGTTCTCGTTGATGGAGTGCATCCGGCGGTGACCACCTGGCGTTCAGGTCCCAGGGAAAATACCCACTCAAAGAGATCAGATGTCGACTGTGGCTTGTCACGCCCGGATTTCTAACCAAGACCACAATTGTTTTATCCGCCCTGGATAGCTTTGGCGGGGCGGAGAATCGTTCAGATTTGGATGTGAGAACTGCTCCGATTCCAGTTTTGTTATCAACAGCCACTCATAGCGGGGGAGAAGAAGTCAAGCCACGGTGCCAAGTTCCAATCCATTTCCAGATTCCAATGCGCATGCCCGTCAAAACCCCTCGTCTCCCCCCCATGAATAAATGTACTGGCAGAAATAATAGTAGCAACGTCATCGCACATGCAACGTCTGCATCTGCATCTCCATATGCACCTCAACTCCTTTGCAAGACCCCAATTATGTGATGAGTGCGAGCTATCTTACCCTGCAGATGGATCATAGCCAACGAGCTCCTGAAGCGTCACTGCCATTATCCTCTTTGCAAGCCTCTGATACGTACGACTTCCCAGGAGAGCTGCGAGCTATGAGCACTGAGCAGGCTTCCTAAAATATCCTTGTACTGCCAGGACAGGACATGAGCAGTATCAACGCAACAGCAGACATCACTCCGTTCCATCATACCGTATCCATGACATCCCATTATCATAACATATAAATCCGTACTTTTCTCTCAACAAGAAAGGATAGAGCTCCAAGTCAGTCAGTCTCAGTCGTCTCGTCTCGCCTTAAGCCACACTACTCCACTACCGAGCATCTTCTTGCTTCAGATCAGATGCGTCTGCTTCTGGTCCTGATCCAGAACCTCTTCTAGCCCAAAGTCAGATACACCGTGTCTCCACGACTCAAGACTTCTTTCTCACTCGTTCTCTGCTCGATCGATGCGGCCATCCTCCCGCATAACCTTCAAATCGCGCCTAATCGATTATCCAGCTGTTCAGCTAATCCAGTCCTCGTTTAGCTGCACAGCCTCAGGTACCGAGCGAACCACCCCAGCGAGCAACAGCCCGGCGAGAATCACCCGCCGTGCTCACCAAACCACTTTTTCCCCTCCAAAGGCCAAAGTATCCAGGCCCTTCCATTTCCACAACTCCAATTCTACGGTCCAGGTCCCCTTTGGCAGTCAACGATACTCAAACCAGTCGCCCCTTTACTCAAAACACCTCAGATTACCACATTCCTTTTAAACTTGCAGCTCGTCAACATCGGCAGAACCAACCGGAGCGTGCGGCATTTTTGATAGCAAAGGTCGGTCCTAATCTTCTCGATCCTCGACTGCCAAGCGCCTTTTTTGCTGACTATGCGCTACGAGCAGATATCGCAGACCTCCAATTCCCACTCTTCTGGATCTCTCTTCGCCTGGATCCTTCCTACTCCTCTGATGCCACAAAGATAGAAAATTGGAACAACCATGGCTTCCCCGCCAGCCCCCGCACCAAGATTCCCCCGCGACGACTCGATCGAGGCGATTGATTTCGCTGCAAGTCCACAGTCGCCAGGCTCTACTTCAGACGAAGAAGATGAGTCCCCGTTGGCCAGCCCTACACCCGAATCCCTAAATACTTCTCCATTACGACTCCCCTCCCTCAAATCCGACTCTCAAGGTTCAGCGTCCATGACTGCCTCCTCAACACCTCTAGGCCTGCTACAGAACGCACGAAGACCTGTACAACCACCCTCCGGTATGTCGGGGCTCCGAACAGCGCAAGCTTCACAACAGTTACCTCAAAGCATGGAGGCGAAGATGAAGGCGTTCCATCTTTCGAGACAGGGCACGCCACCCATGCGGCCCGGCGTTGGAGTAGCCTCCCTGTCAACAGGTGCTGGCCCTCTGCCAGATCAACCCAAGTTTGGTGGACAGGCTATGGGAGGACTGCCAGGAGGACTGCGGTTACCACCAAACATGCGCCCTCAAGCCCATAACTTTGTCTCTGCTCCAGCTGTCCCAAAGATGCCAATGAAGGGCGGACTAAGCGCAAGACGAGGCATGAAGCTACCGGGAGGCTTACCAGGTGCAGTCCCAGATAGCCCGAGCACGCCCAACCTCAACGGTGATACTCCAAGCAGTACGAAGAGTGACAAGCCCGAGTCTATGTTCGACAAGTTTTCGGAGTTTCTCGATGCTAAGAACGGCACACTGAAATTTAAGAATAAGGCGGTCATTCATGGAAACGGAATTGATTTCAGCTCTGGCAGTACCTTCAGTATATCGTTAGATGAAGTCGACACACTGGAGGAGCTTGGAAAGGGAAACTATGGTACTGTCTACAAAGTCCGCCATTCGAGACCTAGGATGCGAAGACCTGGACTTGGATTAGCTGGCAACAAGCACTCATCCTCGATGTCGACACATTCCTTAAACGATTCTGTCACGTCAGAAACATCACCCAAAACCAGTGGAGGCACCAGTGGTGTCGTTATGGCTATGAAGGAGATCAGGTTGGAGCTTGATGAAGCCAAGTTTGCTAACATCATCATGGAACTCGATATCTTGCACAGATGTTTGAGTCCATACATCATCGACTTTTACGGTGCTTTCTTCCAGGAGGGAGCAGTCTATATCTGTATCGAGTTTATGGACGGTGGCTCGATAGACAAGATCTATGGAGATGGTATCCCGGAGAACGTGCTGAGGAAGATCACATATGCAACAACACAAGGGTTGAGAACTCTCAAGGATGATCACAACATCATTCACAGAGATGTCAAGCCTACGAACATCCTCGTCAACACCAGAGGACAGGTCAAGATCTGCGATTTTGGTGTCAGTGGAAATCTTGTCGCCAGTATCGCCAAGACAAATATTGGCTGCCAGTCCTATATGGCTCCTGAGCGGATATCGGGAGGAGGAATGTCTCAGGCGGGAGGAGCGGGTGGAACATATAGCGTGCAGAGCGACATCTGGAGTTTGGGTCTGAGTATCATTGAGTGTGCAATGGGAAGATATCCATATCCACCAGAGACCTACAACAACATCTTCTCGCAATTAAGCGTAAGTTCCTATCTTACAAGACTGATAAACAATTTCTAATATTTCACAGGCAATTGTAGATGGGGAACCACCCGATCTCCCAGAAGAAGGATACTCCGCTACAGCTCGTGACTTCGTCCATGGCTGTCTCAACAAGATTCCTAAGCTCCGCCCTACCTACTCTATGCTTCTCGCGCATCCTTGGCTGGCTGGCCTCTCCAAGCCTCTCACCATCTCCGAAGAAGACGAGGATGAAGAAGCCGAGCTACCCACAGGCTTCGCGGATGGAGAAGCACCAAAGAAGGAGATGGGTGCTGGACGCGGAACCGAAGACGAGGAAGTCGCTGAGTGGGTCAAGAATGCTATGGAGCGAAAGAAGAGGGGCTTAATGGGCGAGGCCGCTAAACCTGCTCTTCATGCTGCGCCTCTGGACACTGTGAGCCCTGCTGCGACGCCAGAGGCTTAGAGTAGGCTGGCCTGCTCTTCGACTTTTCTGGTGGATATCTTGTATTTGCCTCTGCACAGAAGGCACAGAACGTCTCTTCGATCCATACGGAGACTTTCCTTCGACCCTTTCTTCCTAACGAGACTCTCCACTCAGTCTTCTCCTTTGTTGCATGGGGACGAACAGGATGGAAAGACGACGATGATTATGATGATGGATGCATGGCATGATGAAAGATGACGAATGAGGGTCGATGATTGATACATGCATTTTCAGCGAAAACCGTGTGGATAAGAATTGGGTTGAAGGCTATGGCGGATTATACTTCCTTTGTTGTTTTGTTTTCCAGGGCACGAACACACACCCACAATACCGTACATGTCTCTTCTTTCCTTCTTGGTCTTGGAGATGGAGACTGCCTGCATATGAGAGATGGAAAGACACAGAATGGTTGTGATGAGCTGAGAGGTGGCGTGTAGAAGGTGTACGGATTGAGAGTTGGGTATGAAGATTGAGATGGGAAAGGGAAGAGAGGCAGATAGACATGGTGCGTTGCACGGATGGCGCGCTTGTAGCATACATGGCAGGCATGGAGCAGAGGAGCCTACGTATACTGATAATGGATGATAGACGGTTGAGCTAGGGGCAGGAGGAATGAAATGAAACGAAATTGAGAAGCCGAACTCTCTACCACCTCAACCGAAATCTGGCAGACGTGATCCAAATGTGTTAATTCATTCATGTGACTCTGGCACCGGATTCTTGCTCGCTTCTGGACACCCAGCTGTCTGGCTCTTCATGGGGTGTATGAAAATACCCACAACGCCCGGGTCAGCAGAGCTCCAATGACATTTGACCGCCTTAAGCTCCACCACGCATGGTCGGATTGGGTGTAGAGCAAGCTTTTCGTCGGTGGGCAAAGAAGTGCATGAATAGACTATAGGAGCGCTTCAAGAATAGGTTTTGTTGCCGCATTCTGTGTCGCAGCGGCAGTATCAGGTGTTGAAGTGCTGACGACAGTGAGGTCGTACTTGACAGCCAAGAGTCCTTGACCGGAAATTAGCTACTAGAGACGTGAACTCTTAATTTGAGCAGCTAGTCTCCAGATACTGCGTCCTCCTTTCAAGTAAAAGTGGTGCGAGATCGGTGAGTAGACGTCTGGTGACAATATCATAAGTCCGCTTCAGTCGCCAGGGGCCCGCGTCCAAAGAATCCTGGTCTGATGTGGTCCTTCGCTTGACCCCTCTCTGGGTAGAGATTGCTGTATTTATAATTTATCTTTACGGCAAGCTTCAGGTACACGTGGTGAGAATCGATATTTTCCCAAGGTCTTGTCTCGCTTAATTCAATTTCACGTAAACAATACCTCGTTGCCATGCACTACGTACCCGGTTCAACGCCTCACAGATAATGAGTCTACCGAATTCAGATTGGCCATATCCTTGCCGCCTTGACATTCAACAGACGCTTCGCGCTTTCGAGAACTTTGTCGGAAACGCTAGCCCGATGACTAGTTCGATGTAATTAAAAACGCCTCCTCGTTTGGAAGAGTTGCTGTGAGAGAGCCACAAATCCACACAGAACTGTCAGAGCTATTTCTGGTGGCAATGTACCATTTATGCAAGGATACGCTCCTCGAATTCCGGGGCCCTTGGGAAGTGTGCAGTCGGTGTCAACCTTAAAGCTGAGTTCAATGTACTCAATCTCCCTGGTTACTTAAGCTGACGGTGTGGACTGGAACCCATATTCGACTGAGTGACAGCAGTATGATATTCGTATTGGTATTCCAGGGAGAATGCCTTTAAGTCAAGTCCTCATCGCACAGGTCGAACGTTGGAATCAAAAGAGCTTAGCTATGTTTTGAATGATGGTCTTGCATTGTTTATTTCTGGCTATCTTTGTTCTGATGAGGGTTTTACGGTTGGGAGCTGGGTATCTTTATAGAGCTTGGTTTGCAACAGACTCGAGAGAGCTTGCGAGCTGGAAGGACGGCCTAACGTCACTATCAGAATTTGTACCTTTTCACAAGTTCATAACTTATATTAAAAACTCCTCAAAAATTCACATCCGAAATGATACGTTGATCTATAAATTGTGGCTTTAATCTCAAATTCTATCAATCACCTTCGACCCCACACAGAGGAACCACAATGAAACCTATTCTTCAATCGTTGTGGCCCACGACTGGGGACCCGGTAGTCAATTGAGTAACTCTGGCCTACGATACAAACCATCTTCGCATACATGCGCTAACTATTTGAGTATACTCTAGAGGGTGATTCCTACCTGATAGTTCTTCTCTTCTGACATCCTAAACGTCGCTGTTGTCGATGATGCGAATCCGAGTAGCCCTTGAGAATCGACAGAGGTACCCGATGTTTGCCCTTCTTGGTCCCTGGTAAATCAAATCTTTGAGTTACATTGAGTTGTGGGCTTTGTATAGAGGGGTTAATTATGTGGAAATAGGTAACGAAGCTAAAGAGTAAATCAATGTGGTCCTTGAGGAGCCAAAGTGTAACCGCCTTTCGTTACATGTGACGACAAAATATTCTGGGTGAAATGGTTCTTTTCATAGTCTCATCCCGAAACGTTGCAAGGCATGTCTTAAGCCCCCCTCAGAACATGTAAGTAAAAGACCACTTGTAGCTTTCAGTCTGTCACCACAGCCCTCTTACCAACGACCCTGATGGACAAAGTAATCTTACTTCCCAGACCGGGTCATTCGACACTTAGCGAGGCTTCGGCTAGAAAAGGCGTTTGCAGTAAATAATCCAAGCACATGCTCGTCTTTTCAGCGCCCAAGAGACACCGAAGCACAATGACGATGGCACCCTACATCCTTGATCTGGTGATGTTCAAATAGGATGGGAATTGTTGATGCTTGGCAGGTCTCCCAGTATCCGCCACACCACGTATCAGATCGATCACATGTCAGCTGAGCCACACTTATTCTGATTCGAGTTAGAGCCAGCCTTTTGGTAGGAGGAATTGCAGGCAATGATTCGCGGGCCAAGTCTATTAATCCCTGCCCCTCGATGTCATCTGCGAGACCCTGGTTTGAGCCTGCCTACGATCAGCAAGGCCGGTCTGCAATAGCGCGTTGCTTGTTGTCTTCTGGAAAATCCATAGTTCTGCCTGCTAAATATTTGGTAAGCCATATTTGCACCCCTCGATACTTGGTACAACAATACTGTTCACATTAACACGATTGTTTGCTCGAGAGTCGTATCTATCAACCCCTCCGCACGGACATTCTATCGAACCGCGCAGACTAGAAGCGGGGAACAGCGGTCTGAAATCGTCTGCTAGCCACATCTCCTTTAGGTCAGGATAACTTCGAATTGGGACGACTGCCGCTCGATACTGCAAGATACTGCAAGAGAAAGGGGGATATCGAACTTGTTGTTATCGCGACAGAGATAGAGTGAAGCAACGAGAGTCCCATACCCATACCGAGGCACATCGACCGAGGCTGGATAGGACCCGACCCGGAACGAAAAGAAGAGCAGACCGCCGTTATGTCATTCACACCCTCAGAGAATGGCTCAGCTCTGCCTCTGCGACCAGCTCTTAAGGATGAGCAACCTACAAGCCCAAAGAGTGGCCCTGTCAAAGGTAAGACATGATGTGAGCGTGGGGTGGTTGACTGTTGACGCGTTATCAATTCACCCCACACTTCCCAACCTACTCCTTGCTCTTTGTTCCAACAACCAACAAGCAGAAGCTAATCAGATATAGTCGTCTCTATCGCAGAACCAGAGAGTATTACACCGCTGTCCGGATCAGAAGACTCTACCCGACCAAAACAATTCAGAGCAGGAGTTAGCGAAAGAAGAATGACGGGTCGTCCAAGTATTCCCACAAGCTCTTCGAGGCTTTCGATGCTCAGTCAAAGCAGCGTCGATGATCCCGTTCCCGCCTCAGACGCATCTTCTCCTGCTCCAGGGAAACATCACAAATATCACAGCCCATTGCACCACGGACACCACGAACATCGCCACGACAAACTCTTGTCGCAAGTCGCTGAGTGGCTACAAGCGGAGAAGGCAAAGAGAGCCGCGAAGAGGGCACACAAGAGAGGCGATCAAGTAGGGGATGAGGAGGCTAGCCATGTTTCTCGGCCGCGCACTGCCAGCCAGAGCTCTGATGGCAGCGCTATTTCTCTCGAGAGACTTCAGCAGATCTTGGAGGATAACATGAGCTCTTTCGGACTCGACAGCTTGCCTGTGGCCTCTCCAACTACCGAGGCGCGGCGTCCAGGTCATAGCCAGAGACGACGCTCCTCTGTGAGAAAGATGTATGTTGGAAGTTCGGACACAGAATACCAAGATGGTGATGTCGTGGTTCCTTCGTGCGATGTTGTGCTAGATAATTCCAAAACCATGTCGTACGGAGGAGGGGCATCTGAATCAGCCACCGAAACTGTTACACTGAGTACCAGCAAAAAGGCCGAGAAAGAGCGCAAGGCATGGTCAACTTTCAAGAACGAGATTGTGCGATTGGCGCATACATTGAGGCTGAAAGGTTGGAGGCGTGTACCGCTAGAGCGTGGTGGAGATATTGAAGTTAAGAGATTGAGTGGCGCCCTCACGAATGCAGTCTACGTTGTCTCACCACCAAAGGACTTGCCGATCGAGAACGCAAATGGCAAGCCATACACGCCAAAGCCTCCGCCGAAGCTTTTACTCCGTATCTATGGACCCCAAGTCGAACATCTCATTGATCGAGAGAACGAGCTCTCTATTCTCCGCCGTCTAGCTCGCAAGAAGATTGGTCCGAGACTTTTGGGTACATTCACGAACGGCCGCTTTGAAGAGTTCTTCAACGCAGAAACATTGACCTTCGATGATCTACGAGATGAGAGCACAAGCAAGCAAATTGCTAAGCGTATGCGAGAGCTGCACGATGGTATCGATCTCCTCGAGAATGAGAGAGAGGAAGGTCCTTTTGTGTGGTTGAACTGGGATAAGTGGGTCAACAACTGCGAGAAGGTCATTAGCTACCTCGATAAGGAGATCCTCAGTGGTAAGGAAGTCAAAGACGAGTTGTGGCGGGCCAGAGGTTTGGTGTGTGGTGTAGAGTGGCCTCAGTTCAAAGCTGCCATTGACAAGTACCGCAAGTGGCTAGATAGCTATTATGGGAAAGGCGGCGTAAACAGAAGATTGGTCTTTGCTCATAATGATGTAAGTTCAGTGCGAGGCGTGTATCTTTAAAAATGCTAATTGTTTGTAGACTCAATACGGGAACATCTTGCGCCTCGTCCCCGAGAAGCCAACAGAAGGATCAGCCCCATCACCTCTTCTCCTCCCCGAGAACAGACACAAGCAATTGATCGTCATTGACTTCGAATATGCGTCGGCAAACACTCCAGGTCTTGAATTTGCCAACCATTTCACAGAATGGTGCTACAATTATCACGATGCCACAAGATCGTGGGCTTGCAACACTCAATGCTATCCGACATTGCAGCAGCAAATGACTTTCATCCGCTCATACCTCAACCACCGCCCACAGTTCAACCCAAGGGCTTCTGCGACTCCCAAGATGCACCCTCTGGAGAACTCCAGCAGAAACAGCATATCAGACTTCTATCTTGATTCTCGGACCCCAGGCGGAAGCACAGTTGACTTGCAAGGTTCCAACTACGTCGAGGAAGAGGCTAGGAGAGAACAGGAAACAGAGCGACAGGTCCAAGAGCTACTGAAGGAAGTTCGAATATGGCGCGTGGCCAACAGCGCCCAGTGGGTTGCATGGGGAATCGTCCAAGCCGTTGTTCCAGGACTCGATGAAAGTACAGAGCCTGTGGCTCCTGGAGAAGACCCGTCGAGTGAGTCGACAGCTTCGGATGCGCTAGAGACCAAGGAGACCGGGGACAAGGCTGCTGAAGGAGAAGATGAGGAAGAGTTCGACTATCTGGCATATGCGCAAGACAGAGCTATGTTCTTCTGGGGAGACGTCATCTCTTTGGGGATTGTCGATAAAGCAGAGTTGCCGGAGGAATTGCTTAAGAAGGTGAAGATTGTGGAGTACTAGAAGTGCCTTTCGGGGCGGGACTGATCGAGGGTGGCTGCGTGTTTTGACGAGCGATGTTTAATGCTTTACGATAATCAACTTCATCTGAGCAATGGTAGCGGATAGATTGCGTTCTACACAGCGATAGATAGGATATCCCTGCAGCGAGCAATCGACTTACTGTTTTTGAAATTCATTCAATACATTCAATTCTCTGTCTTCATTTATCATTCCCGGTGAAGCCTAAAGATTGCGTGGAGAATAAGGCCAGACAAACACGTTGGACGTTATATCTCCTTACACCCGCGTTAAGGAAAGAAGATATGGATACTTCAAAGTGGAACTATTCGACCATCAAGCTGCACAATCTTGTTCTTTCAATAATAGGGAAAGTAAATTTCAACTAGCTCTTTCCGTGTATTCTCATCACTCTAGTATCGACACGCCAGTAAGCGGAAGTCGTGCCTGCCACTTTTAGTAAAGAAGGTAAACATATGACTAGTTCTGCTCTTCTCTGTTCCAATCATTACAACATCCGTCACAAATCATCGTCATCAGCAGAAATTAACAGTATTCGTTTTTTTCACTCTCGTTTTGGATACCATCATCCTTGTCCGAATATTGGTAGTAACAAGGACTGTCTGCAATCAGTAAAACCGACATAACACCAGCCTCACGCCTCGCCATGGGCGCTTCATGCTCTTCCGAGCAAGGATATGACTTTTGTGGTCCAGCACGTCCCCGATCACAGCCAAATGCTCCGGGGCAGCAGAGGCCAGTAGAACCGTCAAAGGCTGCCAATGATGATGTTAGTACTGTCACCGGAACTCCCCAAACAGAAGATGATCTCGACAATGGCGCTCCTAGCCGACCTGCACAGACCGACATTGGCTCAAAATGGCCGTACCGGACATCAACCATCAAGCACCCGAAAGTAAAAATTGAGCGGAAGTTATGGGGGCGACAAGAGCCCGATGAGGGCCAGGATACAGTCAACGCGCAAATCGAAAGAGAGGCTGCGGGATTGAGAGGAGGTGCAGCGACGAGATGTTTTCATATGCTCCGAGGTATAGCTCCGCCGGGGGATGATGCTCGCAGGCGAGCTGAAGGTAAGATGCATATCCCCCAGGAATACCTCCAAGCCATGGGCGAGAAACGTAGGGACTTCTATGTGAAGCAAGCAGAAGATGTGAAGAAGGTTAAGGACGTGCGGGACGTAGAAGAAAAGGCAGCTGCTCAGAAAGAAGACATGTCGGCGTTCAATGACATTGATGCGGAGACTGGGTTCTTGAAGCCAGCCGACCAGGAACAAATGATAATACAGAATGGCAACATGGTAAGCACACTTGCTCTCTTAGGTCTCGAGGCGTTTAAGGTACTTCTGGTCTCTCTTGAACGAAAGCTGACTTGGACATGCAGACAGGAACTGGCCCTTCGCATCTTGATCCGTTCCCCTCCCAGCACAACAATGAGAATGTACCACTTGAACTTCACGAGCAAGTTGCTCGAGAGTGCATGGCAATGAATAGGCATGCTATCGGAAACCTCCGGCGCGATATGGATGCTTGGCTGAAAGCGAATATTATGTGCTATGATATCAGACACACCGATACGACCATCGAGAGTCGGGAGAGACTTCGAAAGGGTGAAATTACTTTCTCCAACGCGGAGAAGGTCGTTATCAATCAGCTTCTCGTCCCTTATCCAATACCAGGCCATGCTTACTTTCCCATACCGGACTCAAAACTGAATCACGCAAAAGGCGAAACGCTTACGCTGTACCAGCTGCAGGACCACCTTCGAAGAGTAATCGCCACGGAAGCCAGAGCTGATGCAAGTAAAGAAGCCTCGAAGCACACTTTCTTCAAGGAATTTGCACCGTACTTCGAGTATACACTTGGGATCTTCGATGGTGGCAAGCAGCTGGAGAATCGACTTTGGTTTCTACAACTAATGGAGAAGTTTGGCTCGCCAATCCCAGAGGAAGAACTTGCAAAGTGGGATGAAAAGATGTCTGGAGTGTATGGTATCGGGACTGAGGCGAGAACGCCGGAGGTCGCTTCATCCTGGCGAGTTGCTTCGGGTGAAATGAAGTCTTTATCGGAGTGGATTTCAATCATTAAGAGAGAGTAAGAGTCTGGTATTGAAAGTACGGAGTCGGGGTGTTGGCTGCTGGTTACGGGAGGTATTGTTAACAATCATGGCGTTTAACGGTATACTGGGCAGGCGTTGCTTCATACACCCGAATGCTTTGTTCCTTCCGTCTCTGCACTGCTAGCAAACTTTTATGGAATGACATTGGTTCTATTGAGCGAAAAGAAGTTGCAGGCCGATTCGTGATATCAGGTTAGTCGAGAGTACCTATGCAGCACAGTGCAGCACTATTGAATTGGCCACTCAAGAGATCCGACCGCCTTGGCTCTCAGCACTACCTGAACTTCTGTGCACACGAGGTTGGTGACTACTGGACTTGATCGAGCCTAGCTGCCGCTTGGTTCTAGATTCCTCTCTCTTGAGTATCCGTTCGTATCGAAAGTCTTGATGCGTGAGCATGATACCAGCGGGGCTGGATATTGGACAGATGAGAATTTCATGGGAAGAGCTATATGTGCTCTCATTCCTTGAAATTGAGAGGGAAATAGGAACGTCGGATTGTGAAGGGAGGATCAAGGCTAAGGCATGATTGGCTTGGTAGGAAAATATACTGTAGTGAGAAGGTAGAGTTGTAGACTGCGGGGACGGATACTCACTCGAGGGGAATGATATTGAAAGTGAGGTAGAATTGCTTAGCTTAGTTGCTGCTTGAAGCTCACTTTCCTTGCATAATCCATCCCCAGACTCGGAACATCGGGGTGTAGACGAGCTTGAGAAGCTGTTGAATGCGGGGAAGGAGGTGGATGATGGATGAGGCTCTCTGGTGCGCTGGTTCTAGTCGTGCTCTTATTGGATGGGGCGGTTCTGAGATGGAGGTGTCATGGTGTTGAGCTGTTGGATGAGGACGAATTGGGATGGATGAATGGACTGACTTGCTTGGGCGTCGTCATGGTGTTTCAATGGTGTGGTGTTGGTGTCGATTAGCGAGTGGATGTTCGGAAGCAAGTGTTTAAGCGAGGATAGAGAGTGGGAGGAGAAGAGGAAAAGAGGTGTTCTTGAGATCGAGGTTTTGCTTGGAAGTTGGGAAGTCAAGGTGTCACTTTGCTTGCCTACTTACTATTAATGTTGTAAACTATCTGGAGTTCCGGAAGGCATGATGGAGAACTCGATTTTGAGTCTCAGTTTGGAGAAGCAGAGTTGTGGAGAAGTCGTGTTGGATCTTGGCCTCAAGATGACAAGACAAGCTCACGATCGCGCCGCTATGTGGGGTAAGAATCTGCTATGCTGGCAAGTAATCGTATTCTGGAAGTCCGTTCGAGCTTTCCGGTACTTTTCTGATGGGACTGCGATTCTGTGAAGTGGCAGGGAAGAGGTTGGGAGAAAAGCGAGGACACTGGTCTGACTTTTTGGTATCTTTTAGCTGCAGATGCACGAGCGGTGAAGAGAAAAATATACGTGGTCTGGATCTCTTGACAGCAATACAAGTTTTGTAGCGGAGGAAACCGCCGACCATATACTGCGTTCTGTAGCTTTAGAAATATATATAAATCAATGTTGATGTTGATATCCTCAGATATCCTTATCGTCATCCCTGAAATTCGTATTTCGTACAGTACGCAAGATTGTTTGCAGGCGTGCGTGCATGGGGCTGGTGCAGGTTTTCCAGCCACACCATCCAAACACACCACCACGCTCATGCCGCATCCGAAGATGCCGTGAGCGAGTATGCGAGATGGATGCATGGATGTTTGCCAAGTCGGGAAGACTTACCTGCCCTGTTTCTTGGGAATTCTGTCCAAGATGGTGATTTGCGAGGAGGCTTGGAAGCTTGGGGCAACATGGAAACAGGTATTTGGAGGATATTTATTCTGTATTGTTGTTTTGGGAGTGGGATGATGGTAGGAATTGATCACAGGGTGGGATTCGGGGCTTTACTGAGGAGAGATGTTGTGAACTTCCGGATGCAGATGAAATGACATGCAGATTGTTGTGGCTGCTGATAGATGGTATGCAGGGCAAGCTTGAGGGCTGGAATGCAATATATGTGGATGCGTGCCAGTAGTAATTACTCCGTAAAGGATAATAACTCTATCGAATTATGCCCTTGCAGGCTTACCTACAGCTGAAGCAGAACCCAATTTGCACCACTCACAAATCAATTAAATTACATTCGAAAGGATAGTTGTCATTTGCACCAGACATCGTGACTTTACAGTGTTGTGCACAGTCAATTGGGGCAATTGTTTCGTATGAGTGAGACACCCAACTCGGCTAATGAGGTGTAAACACGATCGACTTGGGAATCGCCGGGCTTGTTCCAGATGCTTGCTTTGTTCTGTGCTGCCCGAGGGTTTGGGCAACTTGAAGGAAACTTCTGTATGATCTGCTGGCAGATGTCTCTAACTCTAGCTCTTATGCAAAAGCCTTGCATTACTCGTACCTCAACGTGCATCTGGCTGGATTACTTCCGCTCCCAGTTCTACTCTGGTACCTCTCAAATACTTCAACTTCTCTCCGTACCAGATTCCTTGATGATGCGCACATTTGTTTCAATTGTCCAGCTCTATTTCCAGCATGACTTGCCTAGAAACTAAAAAAACATATGATTCTTGACTTCCTCGTCAGCGGCTGTGATTTGCTGGGTGCAGCTTAGTGAGTAAACCACGCTGGGGGTACTAGCGTAGCGCCAATTGGAGCCCAAGAGCTCGGCCATCGAGCTGTATCCATATCCGCAGGTGGTGCTGGCCAGCGCTCATCCACTTTCTTTATCTCCCTCAAGCCCAGGTTCATTTTCCAGGGCACGACATTCGTTTGTTTCTTCCTCAACATACCCCCCTTCGTCGCCGACAGTCCCAGGACTTCACTGTCGCTCAACCACCATTACGACGAGGACACGAAACCTAGGAGGATGCAGATCGAGTTGTCGTGGTCATAATCTCTAATCCACCCGTCACTCGCCAAAATTTTGGTGGCTTTCACCTTCGAAATACGCCAGCCAGCCAAGCAGCGACACCATCTAGAACAACCAGAATAATTCGAGCATACAATTTCCATCCTCAACGTACAAGCGGTCGACCGAATACCCTCTGCAACGCTCGCTTTCATCTGCGACCGAAGAATTGGAGAGGCCTACGCAGATTCCCAAACAACGGTTGCTTCGTTTCATCTGGAGGCTGGACGAACTGGAAGCAAGCTCACGTCACCAAGCCTTGGGCTGCATCAAACATTTCCTCAAAATTCCAACCTCTCTTTCGATCTGACCGACAACAACATTCCACCGGGCATTGCCCCGTCCCCTTTCCTCGAACTCCGACTTACAATAAACTAATACCATACTTCAACAATGGCGCGTTTTCCTTCATCATTACGGCCGACATCATGGGCCACCGCAATCGTTTCCTCCCTCGCGATATTCAGCACATTCATTTTTTCGGTACGAGCACAAGATGATAGTGGTCTCGAGACGATACAGGGCACAAATGCAGCAGGCGAAACAAGCACGTTACTGGTCGACAGATACCCGGCATTGTACAGCGGGGACTTTGGAGACTGTATGGGAGGACAGAGCTTGCTCAACTTGACGTCTTTCGATGGGGCCTATTATGCCGATAATATGACCGTTCTGTTCAACCTCGCAGGCACGACAAACCTCAGAAACGAGTCCTTAATGTGTATGTTGATCAATTGATCCGTTCTTTGTGACCTGTGGCTAACCTTGATCCTAGTGTATATCTCAGTTTATGCCTGTAAGACAAACACTTCGAAGAATGAAAGAAGTCAGAATACTGATATGGTGTGTAGATGGAGAGGATAGGTTCGACCTGGTCTTTAACCCATGTAATGCGAACTTTGGCAGGTCAGTTTTCCAAAACCTGGCTAGAAGCATCACCTCCTAACACACGCAGTTTGTGTCCATTGAATGCCAGTGTTCCTATTACCGGTGGAGCTGTCATTCCCGTATCAAGTTCAGATGTTTCAGCAATCCCTCCGATTGCTCTGGGTATCCCGGACTTCGAAGGAACCTTGATGTTGCGATTCTTCTCTAATTCTTCCAAGACTGAGATCGCCTGCTTCTCAGCTGTCATGAGAAATGGAGCAAGTTTCGCACACCCGGCTGCTGTTGGATCCACCCTAGGAGTCTTCACACTTATTGCTCTCATGGCATCGTTCTTTACGGCGATCTACGGAGTTAGCATCCCTCACATTCGAACTCACTATGCTCACTCTTTGTCTATTTTGGTCATCTTCGAAGTCTTCCAATCAATTTTCTTCTCTGGAGCTCTCTCTCTGAATTGGCCAAGTGTCTTGCCAGCATGGTGGAGTAACTTCGCCTGGTCAGCTGGCATGATATCCACTCCGACAATCATCAGTTCAATCAACAGCTTTACTGGAGTCTCTGGAAATGCAAGCCAAGTCGGAGGCGCTGGATCTACGGTACTGAACAACAATGGTGGACTTCAGCAGCAGATATATGGCCGATCGATATTCCAACGCAGCTTGGAGATTGCGCAAAAGGGCGAGCAACTTGCTAGCCACTTGTATAAGAGAGCAGCAGGAAATAGCACACAATCAGCAAAATTGTATGAGTGGGCCGGTGTTCCTGTCTCTCCGGGACTGCCAACACCTGGAGACTGGTCTGGATTTGCCGGAGCCCTCTCTCACGTCGACGTCCCAGTTGCTGACGCGTTCATGGTTGGATTCTTATGGCTATTAATTATCATTGCTATCTTACTCGGAGCTACCATTGCTTTCAAATGGCTACTCGAGGGTTTAAGTGCCATCAACATGATGAAGAAGGACCGCTTCGTCATCTTCAGAGAGCACTGGATTGGATTCCTCGGACTCGTCGTTCTCCGAACCCTCTTCATTGCCTTCTTCATGATGATGACACTGGCACTATACCAATTCTCCTACGGAGGAAAGGCAGGACCTATCGCAATTGCTGTCATTGTTTTCCTCATCTTCTTCGTCGGTGGCTTTGGTGTTTGCTACTACGCCTGCTTCTACCGAGTTCGTTTTGGAAAGTACGAGTCTTCTCCGGATCGAATCCATTTCCGACGCAAGAAGGTTCTGAAATTCATTCCATGGTATAGTACGGCCCGCGAGAGCTCCTTGGACGAGGAGGACAAGACGAAGACTGCAGGCTCCGTGTCATTCTTCCAGATCAAATTCGTCGACAACGATCAGGAGCAGCAAAGTGTCCACCAGAACACCAACTTCACTAAGCGCTTCGGATGGCTTTCTGCTCGATACAGACGTACGCGTTGGTGGTTCTTCTCCTTCTGGGTCATTTATCAGTTCATCCGCGCTTGCTTCGTCGGTGGTGCACGCAATAGTCCGACTGCTCAAGTTATCGGTCTTTTCATCTGGGAGATTATCGCCTTCGTCGCGGTCATTTGCATCAAGCCGTTCGAGGGACGGCGAAACACCGTTTTGGCTGTCTGGATGCTCGGTTTCAGCAAGGTAGCAACCGCTGGACTCTCGATTGGCTTCCTTCCCAAGCTCAATCTTGCCCGGATTCCAACGACGATCATCGGTGTTATCATCATTGTGATCCAAGGATTCCTCGTTATTGGAGTCCTGATTCTCATCGTCTTGGGTGTCATCTCTAGTTACATGTCCGTCATGCGTAATCGGGAGGAATTCAGACCCCATGGTATGGCAGACATCCGCCTTAAGTACTTTGGACACCTCGAGGAGAAAGAGAAGGACGTTCCCCCACCACCTCCACCGGTGCCAGAAGAACCAAAGGAGCCATACTTCACAGTCAAAGATGTTCGACGTGCCCCTAAGATCGAAGATGAGGACGTCGACTTCGTCCCGGATATGGCCGACCACAATCCGGCAGCTTCGCAACACTCCCTAGCTGGTCCCCGTGGCAGCAGAGCCAATTCCATGGCAGGTAGTATGAGAAGTCACTACTCAGCGTACGGCAACGTCCCCTATGGAGCCCGAGTTCATAGAGCAAGTTGGAGTTCGCGAGATTTCCAGAATTGGCAGGAGGATAACGGTAGAGCATCGCCAATGACTACACCATCGCGACATGCCAGTGGACACAACACTGTCAATAACTCTATCTCCGGAATGCCACTTGTTCGACCACAGCCATCCCACTCCAGCTTGCGTCCTTCAACACCAACGAGAGAGCAGCAAAGACAACACCAAAACCAACGAGTCGCCACTGCCGAGTAATCGCCAGGGCACTTGAATTTATGAGATCACGATTAGAGGGGTAGATAAATGGGAGGGGGGGTACATCGCAAGGGACCAGAATGTGGTCCTTCGACTCTTGCACAGCATAGGCGTTAGTTTCTTTGTTCATTGAGGTTGGCCTGGCCTATCACACATGGTCGGTTGCTTGGGTTTCTCTGCTAGACTGGAGCTTGCATTTGCATTCTTGTATTGACGTCGGCTGTAGCACGCACAGAGCTGCTGCAACACGTTGTAATTGATTGGGTTTTGCATTTGTGTGGGAAAGGATGGAGTTGCTGGCAAAGAAACGGCGTCTAGGTGATCTGCGGATCAAGGTATGTTGCAGGTTCAGCAAACAGACGAACACGAGTGTTTCTTGCGAATGGCAGATTCGCTCCTTACAATACAATTTCATAAATTTCTCGCCTCTTCTGTTGACGTCGTTGAGATTCTTAATCACGTGCATCAGTGTTTACAAGTTGCAGATTTGCTGAATGAACAACATGTCCCAACTACTGGAGTTGCCGGTGGTTTGGATTAGATTTAGGCCATCACCGATGTAACTGGATAGGTACTTGAAAGAGTCTGGCACGAGCGTTGCGGAAGTGCTGCGAGCCGGCGCTTCCACCTGTATCGCTCTTACCATTCTGGGCTCACCATAAGCGAGGATTTCACCTTTGACTTCCTCTCAAGATACGTCCGTCTACAACCTTCTACCTCACTCATCTATCCATTTCTCCAACCCACTGGTCCTTTTGTTCCCACCTCGACCTTTTCCTCCTTGTCTTCTATCGGGAAGTGTTACCGGTTACTTCTGATTCCACACTCTCCGTTTCTTTCGAAGTTTTCCTCTTCTGAACTCTACCGGGTCAAGTTGACACGCGCTCAACGCGTAGGGTAAGCAAAATGTTCTACAGCCATGAGAGTAAGTGCTTCTGAAGCTTCGGATGAGGGAAGAGGTCTTGCTAATGCTCAGTTCAGTCTTAACAAGCCGTAAGTATGGCGTCGCAACCATCTGGTAAGTCTTCACCTACCCATTGACGCGACAATACATATCAATTGTCCATCCATTCATACCATAGATACTTGATCGTAGTTTATAGAGCAATAGCTGATTGTACAGGCTGGTGGCCACGCTGGGCGCGAAGTCAAACACCAAGAAATTGACCAAGAAGGCCATCCTTGATGTCAATGTGAAGAAGGCTTGCGAGACCATCATCGAGCCAGAAGCACCAATGGCGTTGCGACTTCAGAGCAATCTTCTGTACGCATGTCCTCTTCGCTGTCCCAGATCTTGCTCACAAAACAGCTATGGCGTTTCCAAGGTCTACAACCAGCAATGGGAGTATCTTCTTCTCGACACGCAGACAGCCCAGAACACCATGCGGACGCTCATCAAGGTTGCACGCAACACTGAAACTGACGCGACTGCCGTGAAGGCTCAGTAGGGTTTCTCTGGTAGTAAACCAAGCAATAAACTGACGCGTTCTAGCCCCGATCAACTGATCCTGATGGATGACCCTGCTTTTGTCATCGACATGCCCGCCCCTCCTCTCGATTTCGAGTTCACCAGCATGGATCTAAATCCCAAAGGCGACTCTCAACGTTCCTCGCAATCCATGCTTTCCATTCGTGGTCGCAGCGGCTCCGTGGTTTCCCAGGCCTCCGCCTCCTCGATGTTAGGCTTCAACATCCCTTCGAGCAATGGCGGATCATATCAGCTTCCTATACTTGATCCTTTTGGAGATTCTTCAGCGCAAAAGCCGTTCGGAGCTGGCCCTGGTACATTCAACGATGAAGAAGACTTAATCTTGCAGGATGATGACCTCTTTGCCTTTGACGCCGACGGACAACTTCACGATATCCCAGCAAGTGAGCGTGATGCTCGTCGAGCTGCCAGTATCAACCCCCAACGTCGACTTGGAAGTGACTCTGCTGCCAGTGGACGCGTCCGTAAGGAACACGAAGATGCATTTGTTGGTCGCATTCAGGGTGTCGATGGTGACGGCGACTTTGATATGCCTTTGTATGACGACGAATTACCGGCGCTTTCAGACGCTGAGCCATTTTCACTCATGACTGGTGGTCTCGGTGGTGGTGATAAACCTTTGCATATGTCTGATGAGGATCGCGTCATGTCAGTTTCCGATGAATCATCTGTTTCAGCCGAAGCTCCCCTGCGACGAAAGAAGAAGAAGGTCAAGCGCCCAACCGTTGACGCTGGTACCGAGATTCGCAATGCACTTCTCAGCCAATGGATCAAGGAGTACCCTGAGAACATGACAGCAACCGCACTTGTCAAGAATAAGCACCATGCCGCTACGCAAGCTAAGAAGAATGCGTTCTACTATGTCTACGGTTCTGGTCTCAACGGTGTTGGAGATCCCATCGGAGCAGGAAAGTTCACCAGTCCACTGGCAATGTTTTCCAATAACGAGCTCATGGCCAAGATTACGGGAAGAACATTGCCGGAACCCAAATCTAAGAAGCGTAGGAAGCGCACTCTTGCAGCTGACGACGAAGATGGGGAAGAAACTCCTAGCAAGCGAGCTAGAGAGGATGAAGTCGGACGCGGCAATAATGAGCACGACATGATGTTCAATCTGGAGGACGACCAATACCCACATTCTCACGAGAAAAGCGTCGAGGTAGGCAGAGATGCTGCAAGTGCTTTGGCCGACCATCTTCCTTCTGCCATGCCGTGGAATATCTCATCATCTCTTCACTCCCACCAGCGCGGTCATTCATCTTCCATCCAAGGTCGTATCGGAATTCTGGGCTCTCAAGTCGGCTCCATCACTGGTCGTCGCCTCACGTCACCACTTATAGGTCGTGGTTCGGCAATCCCTGGTGACCTGGAGCAATTTTCTCAGTTGATGGATGATGATATGGTTATGTACGGTCGTGACGGCGAAGGTCCGGGAAGTGCAAGTCAAGCTTCAGGCTTCCACCATGGTAGCATGCGTACATCGAGTCAGGCAGGTGAAGCAGACGATTTCGAGATCTTCGGTGCTGCTGCAAATGTCGATACCCAAACCGCAGGCAGCTCTCAGTGGATGAAGGATGTTATGGACCGTGAGAGTAAGAACTTCTTCGACTACGTCAAGAACACCATCGAGGAGAAGTCCACCGACGAGCTTGGCAAGGATGATGACGCCGAACCACAGCAAAAGACGGTTACCTTTGAAGATCTGTTCGTTCCCGAGAAGAATTCTTGTATTGTTGCGGCTCAGGCTTTCTACCATATCTTGAGTCTTGCGACGAAGAGAAAGGTATGGGTTGAGCAGCATGTTGATGATGAGTTGTTGATTCCTTTTGGGGAGATCAGAATCGGTGTTGTCTGATCGATCGCTTTCCAGTTTCTTTGTGTTGCCTGTTTGACTGTCTGAGTTCTGTATTCTGCGAAATCTGCTTATTGATTGACATGTCGATGGATACGACGAGTCCGGAGCGGAAGAAACATTTGCTACAACAGATATTGCTTGGAGACTTGAGATGGAGTTATGGATTGATGATCATGAGTCATTCTTGATGGATAAGATGCCCATTTTGCTACATAATTACGGAAACTTTCTCATATGGTTAGGGATATTCCTTTTGCTATAGAACAGACTTGCTAGAATCAATACACCGTGGAAATGAAAAATGAAATGTTATGATTCTCGATCGTGATCAAATGGCGTATCATATGATCTTCTCGGGTCCAAGTGAATGTAAGAAGGATTGGGGCATCAGGAATTTGAGGCGCTTACCTGTCTGCTCATGGGAACAGCGAGGGACCAGGGTGTCCGGGAATTAAGATCAAGAATTGGGTCGCTTGACGTTGGGAAGGATCGAGATAGAAAACGGAAAGGAGGAGTGTGGGTGGGTATGCTCGTTATGATCGAATGTGCGAGATATATTCACGTGGAGGAGGAAGTGGAAGCGTTGCTGCGAAAGAGAAAGGGGGAAGGTGAGGAGTCAGATCGGTTATTCGCCCCGGGTCTAGGTTCAGGTGGATGTACTGCAAAAAAAGGGGGCCCGACTGATACAAGCATGGCCACTATGGACAGTGAGGTTCCTCCAAAGTCGTCTACGGAAATTAGTGACATTAGCTTAACAATGAAGCCCTCTCGTGGGAGCCGCTGTCTAAAGATCCTCCACAAATCATGTACTGGACATTGGAAATGGGGTGTGCCTCCTACCTTATCCCATCAAGCCAAGCACAAACATTATGGCTGTATCGAAATGTTCCCGTAGCCAGCCTGTCGTTCCATCTTCTCTTCCCCAGCCCTCGTCTTCTCCTTCGTCGAGACCTCTAGTGCCGAATACTCCGTTGCTGAAACTCATCACTTTGCCCTCTTCACCAGAAACAAACTCCTCCCAAGGATTTTCACCATACGCAAAACCGATCCAAATCCGAGCCATTTCTTTAGAGATGAGTTGGCACTCTTGAGGCCAGGTATTCGAGTCATTGTTGAATAGGAACATCGCACATTGGCCGTGTGCAGCCAGACCGTGAGCGGGTCCCGGGAAGTGAGACGGTGTGCTGAAGCGGTAGAGATATGATTTTGTTTCCGAAGGTGTTGAGGAGAATGATTCAGCGACTCTGAGAGAGGGGTAGTGGAAGATGACTGCTGATAAAAACCTCCTCAAAGCGTCTCTATATGCTTCTGGGTCCATCTGTTTCCCTTCGGTGAAATCGAAGCCGAAAAGTGAGATGAAGCGAGCGCTGTCTTCGGGGTTTGGGAAGGCGGAGAGGAGCCTGGAGTGGAATACTGGTTGAGGGAGGAGCTGGGCTATTACGTCGAAGATTATGGCTTCGATAAGGGTGTTGCCGATTATCATTTCTTTGCAGCGGGTGATGGGGTGCGCGTCGCCTAGTTTCCATGATGTAGGGAGATATGAGCCGTCTGCGAGGGGGGCGAGAGTGGTACTCTGTCCGTTGTTGGCGACTAGCTCTTCGGGGGTGAGCAGACGGAGTTTCTCTAGACGCTGTTGAGATGTTTCTGATGGATCGTTTCCGGATTTCTGGCATAGCTTGCTCCAGCTTTTGTCGAAGAGAGGAAGTGGAAATGGACCCATGGTGGGAGCACATCCTGACATGAGAATTGCGCGGTCGAAGAGAGGTTTTCCGGAGAGGATGTGCATGTGTAGACTTGCACTGCCGGCGCTTACACCAAAGGCAGTCACGTTGTTTGGATCGCCGCCAAAGTCCTGGATGTGGGTTTGGATCCATTGGAAGGCTGTTCGTTGGTCGTGGAGAGCGAAGTTGGCGAATGGTTCGGAGGTTGGGCTGGAAGTATGTTCGGCGAGCAGATCTGAGGATGCTGCGAAACCGAAGATCCCCAATCGGTAGTTGATTTGGACGATGATGATGGGGTTTTTGTGACTTGCAGCCAAGGTGCTCAGAGTGGTTGGGTAGTAGCGAGGATCTGAGGCTGAGCCGTTCTTGAATGCTCCCCTAAGATTTTGTGAGTAAGAGAGCATTTGAGATCCTTTTTATGTTCCAATAGAGGATGAAACCAAAACATACCCATGTACCCAAACCATCACAGGTAATAGAGTTCTTGGGCCATCAGTCGTGGGCTTCGGTAGAGCATCTGCTGGAACGGCTATGTTCAGATTCAAGCAAGCGAACTCGTCTTCCATAAGATCTGCGACTTTTGTAGTTGCCTCTATCAAGGATATGTGCGGTGGCTGAGGACATCTTGGTCCGAACCTCGTCGCATCAAATGGTGATGACAGTGAATTTTGAACCTGGCTCTGGGTCCATCGCTTGGAGACGGATGCGAAGGGTATTCCTTTGAAAAGTGCAACACCCGCTTCGGCATCTTTTGCGGCTATCAGGTCTGCTGATAAGCTTGGACAATGGTGCTGGATAGACTCCATGCTGTCCAGACTTCTAGTGACAGATCTGATGCTGTTGGATGAGAAGAAAGTTCGGTCTCTCAAGAGGCTGAGGTACAAGATCGTAAGAAAGTGAAGCGGCGCTTCGGAGTAAGAATGGCCCCTGCGGATGGGACGCGGTGAGTCGGAATCTCACCTGCGTCCTGGACGAGATCTCATTGGCTCGTCAGGATTTTGATCAAAGTGTGCAATAGCCTGAAAATCGAGTGGCTCGAAACTCGAGGTGGTTGGAATCTTAAGTGACAGCTGAAGAGAGTAATCAGAGTGTACTTGCCCTAAGCCGAGGCTTGCAGTACCCCAGGGAAGATGAAAGCGGAAAAACTTGTGACAGACTACGGTTCTTGCAACAAATAAGACCAAGATATCCTCTGGACTGATCACTATTCGGGATGGTTACTTACGGTCGTTACGTGTGTGTAAGAGAGTTGAATGTAGCTCATAAATGAATTTGTATACTGTGAGTTCTTCTAGCACTTCAGTAGAACTTTCGGGGGCGTTTGGCATTGAGCCCTGCCACGTGACTGTCAACCACATCGATTTCTGAGCGATCACATCAACCCAAACTTTGTCTTGATCTTTCCAATGGCTTTGATCCATCCATAATCTTTCATGCTGTCCCCAATTAGCCCTGCGATCTTTGACGTTTGCACCAATTGGCTGGAAGTCATTGGCCAGCACCTGGCTGCCCGCGTGATTCTGGTATTCTCTTTCGACGACACTTCCTCAAATCTATGTTGAAGCAAACAATACTGCTCCAAAGCTATCAGACTATTGCAACCTATCTACTGAGATCATGCTAATAGTTCCCGCAGAGAGAGATAACAAAAACCGAGCTGTATCAATTCTGTCTATCCCAATACTGACTGTTATCATCCGAGTGCTGCTCAGAGAAAGCCAAGTCCAAGCACAATCTGGTCAAGATTAAGTTCTTCACGTTTTGCTTTGCTGAACTTGCTGCACATGTCGGTGTGCTAAGCGCTGGGATTTTTCAACATCGCCTAAGCTCTGTGCAAAAGGTTCATCCGATTTCGTTCGCCCGGTCAAAGAACAACGCTTCAGTCGGGGTAAAATCAGGCTGTGCCATATTTCAATTTCCAAGCTTACTTCCTGGAACCACTGCAATATAGAATCTTATCTTGGAGCTGACAGTGATGCCGTCTCTTACTTGTTCTAGACAGGTGCCTGCTGACAATTCTTCCCATTGCAAATGAGCTCTCCACTGGACTCGGCTAATATCCAAAGCACTTAACCTGGTGTGTTACAAGGCCAAAACTGTACCACACCCTCCCTCGATACTTGCACGTTGAGTATAAAGTGAACGCTTAGCAATGCATCCCAAACAGATCCTCTCAATTCTGCAAAAACATTAGACCCAACTCCCTCTTCTCGTGAAATCACCGAAACCATCGACCGCCATTTCGCTCAAGCCCGCAGTTTCTAAGCTTCATAGTGACCACTCACCATGTACATTCCACTACAGTTCAACATACTGGCACTCATTTCTACCGCTATATTCGCAATGCCATCTCCGGCCCATGGACAATCGGGTTTGATGGGCATCGCATCCCGCCAACAAGGCTCATGTGGACCAGGAGGAAGTTGCCCAGCTGGTCTCTGCTGTTCCAAATACAACTACGTAAGTGCAAGTCTCTGGTATCTTCCTGCTTCTTTACACCAGAAAAAACATACTGATCTGGCTCAAGTGTGGATCAGGAGGGGAATATTGTGGTGGTGGTGAACAGGATCCTGGACCTTCCGATCCCCCGTCCGAGGGGCCGACAAACGGTTGTGGTTCAGGCCCAGCATGTGCTGCTGGATTCTGCTGCTCTAAGTGGGGATACTGTGGTCAGGGTCCGGAGTACTGTTGAGAATCGGTCTTGAGTAGGGCTTCTCGAGGGGTCGATCGGAGAGAGTCTGAAGTTCCATTGATACTAGGGAGAGTATCTGGAGAAGCCGTCAGCAATGCTATGCCTATCGTTATACCCACCGATGACTTTGGCTCTTCAGAACTCCAATTGAGATGAGTACGCTGTTGGACACAGCATGGAGCAGTCACCAAAGCCATTCGTCACGTTGTCTGCCTCGCTTAATTTGTCACTCGCGTCTTGATGTTGACTACGAATTTGTGACTGGATGTAGCGCTTATTCTTAATCCTGTTAATCTCATCAGTAAATTGGGAAATATATCTACCCGCAGTCTCAGATCATTTGAGTAAGGTTAAAGAACATTACCCTTTCTTCACTTCTTGGCTGCATTCCACAACATAAATTGCGCCATGCGTTTTGGAATTACCCGGCGGTCATCCGCGCGGCACTTTCATTCGATCCGGGTTACACCATCTTACTGCGTCTGGATAATAGACCGTTTTCGCTTCCTGATGCTGACATGCTTCTGCAATAACTTTACACAATAGCGGCAGAATCCTACTGAAGTCCACCCCGCTTTTGGGGTCCAGAAGGCATATTGGATCTCATAGGGACGCATCTCAAGTATGACGACAGGAAGTCCGGATAAGCATTTTTTTTTTTTTCATTAATGTCGTATTTTCATGTTCCCAAACTGTAAGGCCACACTCGTGGCGTGACTTTGGAGTCTGAATACATCTACGGGATTTACTGTCTCCGCTGTCGTCGACAGTCCTGCCTGAATGCTGCGTTTCTCACTGCATTCAAATTGGATACAGATCAATAACGTCCATCTGACTGATTATAAAGTATCAAGAAAGGCAAGTAACATTTGTTGGCTGATTTTCACAACACAACTCTTAGACCCGGTCGAATTTATCCAGCTCACGAGGTGGTTGAGCTGTGCTTCCTGAGCCAAAAGTGTCGATGCTTAACACCTCTTTGGGCTGGATGGATTTGATGGGAAGTCTACTTTCCGAAGTCTATAAGAAGAGGTCTGACAACCTGCTTCATGACTTGTTGAGGACTGAATATCGCGACACAACTACATTCTATCTACACAATCCTTGGCTTGAACAACATTTACAACTCGTTCAGAGTCATCATCCTACCGCAAATATGTATTTCAAATCTTCCATCACTACACTCGCTCTTCTACTCAGCACTGCTCTCGCAGCTGCTATGCCATCTCTCACCGAGCGCCAGGGCAATTGCCGCAGTGCCCGTGACTGCGGAGGAGGAATGTGCTGTTCTCAATACGGTTATTGCGGAAGTGGCGCCGAGTATTGTAAGTACCCGGCAAGAGAACCTCACAGCTTGCCCATAGGATACTTCTCGTTCTCAGCCTAGACATATCTAAGGATGAGTTTATTGTTCCGTGCTGATCTGGGATATTTCGACTAGGTGGTGGTAGTAGCGGGATCGTCACTGCCCCTGTCCCAAGCTCTACTTCTGGAGGCGGTTGTCCTGCTGGAATGTGTCGATCAAAGTGGGGATATTGTGGTACCGGTCCCGAGTACTGTGGCTGAATTTGGAGGATGATACTGAAATACATGTTGGGTGGCGAAAATGGTACTTTGGTGTAGTCAGTGAATCAATAATCCATGGCTTGATTGACGAACTATAGTTGTGAATTTTCCGAATGAGAAGCGAGACTATTCCTTCAAATGATGAAGCTAAATGCAGTTCTCGTAAGATCACCTGAGTTCGTTGATTGTAAATAGACATCGCTTGCTAGCTAAGCGAGAAGGAAAGGAGGTAGCGGGCTGCACCTGCCAAACGTCTAGAATTATTTTGCTTAGCTGATTCGAGAGGATGCGGAGATGCTGATTCCCACGAGAATCAGTAGTTCCTTCCACCTCTTAAAAGCTCTACAGCTACATAAGCTGGAGCTTCCTTGTGAGAATCTTCCTCTCCTTGACATCCATCATCATCTTTGGAAATCGCAGACCATCGCAAACATCATCACTACAACGATCCAATCCATCATCACTTGCATCAAGTACTGTGAGTATCACCCATAATATCCATTCCCTTTTAGAATTAACCCAGTTCCTCTGGACGACTGGCTGATTACTCTGTAGGTATTCAAGTAGCCAAACATACACAACATGCGCTTCTTTCTTATCCTCGTAGCCGCAGGAGCTGCCGTCGCTCAAACGTACGGGAACATAAATCCAAAGTCAGCCCACTTCACCCGATGGCCACGGGCTACCGATGCAGCGCGACTGACCGGAGACTCAAAACCATATATCGCACCAGTGCTCCCAGAGTACAAGGCTGAGATTTTCCAGTGCATGATGGGAGGTGATACGACCGGTTACTGCTGCCAGGCTCTGACCAAGGACGGCGTTGGCATGGGCTGTAAGCGTTCCATGTTCTTTGTGATTACTCCGGCATGACCTGCTGACTGGTATGCAGGCAACAATGCTACTGTCCTGATCGCAAATTTCATGGAAGAGATTATTACATTCGATTACCCCATGACTATCAAGGAAGTTGAGCAGAAGCATACAATCGGCGCATGCTGCTCTACCAATGTAAGAACCTTCTCCTTGATCTTCATTTGAGACCATGCTGATGCTTCCAGGCGACCATTGTTACGCCAACGATGTCGCTTTACAAGTGCCAGGGCTCCACTCTTACAAAAATCGACGTCGAAGCCAAGAAACCAGAGGTTGTTGCGCCAATCTTGGGCACACTCACAGGTTAGAAGAGGGACGCAAGATGCCTGATGATGGCGAACAGGAGGGTCATTTGAAGAATTGGAGGTAGGGGCTATGAACAGCACTCTGGACATTGGATGGACATGGGGCAGAGTATACTTGAAGGTATCACATTTGTAGAGTTGGCGCCAGTTGAAATACATCGGGCTCTCTCTCATGCCGCTGGGCTGCGACTTGCAAAGAGACCATTTGTAGTATCACAGCGCGACCTCAATACCAAAGATCAGCCCCATTCAGTTCATGATGGTGACAGTCATTTTGATTGATTCTGTCGCCCAGATATAGGTCATCATCATCTTTACTTCATCAATGACACGGTCTTTTGTGCCTCCCAAACGCCAACTTGATCTTCAAATCGATGCTAGACCTTCGACCACCCAACATCATGTAGCCACCTTCCCTGCTATGCCGCTTAATCAAACTATATAGCTGTCAGTAAATAGTTAGGTTATTGATTACGAGCAAGACTCACAGGCGTCAAGAAAGATTCCGCTACGAATCTAGCCCGGGCATTCAACTGTCCAAGAATTAGTCCTGTCGTGACGGAGCATGAGAAGGACCTACAAAAAGCTTCATTTCCGAGATCTCCTTGTCTACCTCCTCCATAAACTGGATGATGAAGTCCACCAGCTTGTGCTTCAGCATCTCCTCAGTATGGAAGTTCGTGATCAGGAATGAAATGTCATAGCCCTGTCACTGTCAGCATTCACTTCTCCCTAGTCAACGGCCTGCCACCAACCTTGACCGGTTTCCTCCGCAGTATGAAGAAAGCCTCCGCTCTCTGCGTCAGGAATCTTGTGAACTTGTGCACCAGAATATGCTCAATCTCATCTGCCTGCTTGATCTTGATGCTTATCCGGACGCTGTTGATGCTTGGCTCGATCAGCACCCGCTCGTTCTCGTTTCGGGCAACGGTCAGAGGGTTCAGCAGAACTTCGGGAGATGTCTGCGCCTCTATCTCGGGGACATTATGTCGTTCTGAGGTTTGTGATGCGAAGTTCGAAAGACATAGCGCTGCTGTCAGGGAGCTTCGGACGCATTGAAGGTATGGTCGCAATGATTGAGACTGCAGGGCGTTAGAATATTCATATAGCAATACATCAACCTAGGGCCACAAATAACTCACCATGATGTCTGTTCATGAGTTGTGAGGCTCTCCAACTACGAAATGCAACTGTAATGTGGGGGATGGTCGTTCAGATCTGGGCTGGCGTTGGTTGGTGGGGTTGGATCTCAGGCACCCCGGGCCTCGCAAGCGCGCTAGTTGAGCCGCCGCCGCTCTTCTGTTTATTTGTTGTCTATTCCTCGACCTGTTCATTACTTCGACATATCACCATATTCACGCTTTTGTCTAGGTAGAGGCAAAGGCCACACTTTGTGAGAACTCTACAGATCCTCCATAGAAGCCTCCTATAGCTCATCGCACGAGCTTTCTCTCCACCGCTTCGACCCCGCCACAAACATGGCTACCATACCAGGTTTGTAATCCACCCATCAAGCATTCTACAACGTACTAATCACCGCAGTGATTGTCAAGCATCAGGGCAAGAAGTACGATGTCGAACTCGATCCTACCTCCCTCGGCGAAGTCTTCAAGTTCCAGCTTTACTCCTTGACTGGTGTTGAGCCAGACCGACAAAAGATCCTCGTGAAGGGTGGCCAACTCAAAGATGACACCGACCTCTCGAAACTCGGCGCGAAGCCAGGTCAGACATTCATGATGATGGGTACAGCATCTGGGGCTGGCGATCTTCAGCGACCTAAGGAGGCTGTCAAGTTTGTGGAGGACATGACCGAAGCTGAGGCCGCACAACAAGTAGGCGCAACACCAGCTGGACTACAGAATCTGGGAAACACATGCTACATGAACTCGGCGCTACAAACATTACGAGCTGTCCCAGAGCTGCAACAAGAATTGTCCAGATACACTGCTGCGCCAACTCCTGGTGGCGGCGCTGGTTCATCTGCCCTTGGAGACCTTAGCATGTTCGGCCTGGGTGGTCTTGGAGCTTCTGCAGATTTGACTGCAGCTTTGAGAGATCTGTACACGCAGATGGGTCAGACTCAAGAAGGCTTTCCGCCGCTGGCTTTTCTCAATGCCCTTCGCACCGCATTCCCACAATTCGCCCAGAAGTCAAAGACGGGTCATGGCTATGCGCAACAAGATGCTGAAGAAGCTTGGTCACAAATTGTCCAGCAATTACGTCAAAAGCTCACGATCAAGGGAAAGGGTGATAGTGACGAGGATACAACTTTTGTCGACAAGTACATGGCTGGAAGATTCTCGTCTGTTACTGAATGCGATGAGCAGGCTGCCAAGGACCTCGGTGAAGAGCCAGTGAAGGGCGAGGATGTCTTTCTGAAGTTGGATTGCCATATTAGCGGTACTACAAATCACCTAAGGGATGGCATTTTGGCTGGTTTGGAGGAAAAGATTGAGAAGAACTCCGGTGTTCTCGATCGCGATGCTATTTACACCAAGAAGTCAAAGATCGCACGGCTGCCAAAGTATCTTACTGTTCACTTTGTTCGGTTCTTCTGGAAACGCGAGGCTCAGAAGAAAGCGAAGATCATGCGAAAGGTCACATTTCCGGATGAACTGGATGTGGTTGAATTCTGCACTGACGAGCTTAAGGCAATGTTGATCCCAGTCCGAGACAAGGTTCGCGAGGTGCGAAAAGACGAGGAGGACATTGAGCGAGCCCGTAAACGCCAGAAGAAGATCCATGATAAGGCAGTTGCTGACGAGGCTGCTGGTATCGTTGACTCCGTTTCTGAGTCGAAGAAGGCCGATGAAAAGAAAACCGACGATAAGAAGAAAGACGACAAGAAGGATGGTAAAGATGCCGCCGGAGATGTTGCGATGGAAGATGTCGTCTACAAGACCGATGCTGAGATTGATGCCGAGAAAGCCGCAGCCATCCTTGAGGCGAAGAAGGAGCTTCATGCTTTAATCAACCCTGAGCTATTGAAGGACGAGGGTTCAAACAAGTCTGGTCTCTACGAGCTCCGCGGTATTGTCACACATCAAGGTGCCAGCGCAGACAGCGGACATTACACGTCATACGTCAAGAAGCAAGGTCCACTTGATCCCAAGACCGGAAAGCGTGGTGAGGAAGATGGGAAGTGGTGGTGGTTCAACGATGACAAGGTTTCAGAAGTTGAGGCAGATAAGATTGTAACTCTTTCTGGTGGTGGAGAGTCTCATTCTGCTTTGATTCTGCTTTACAGAGCCATTCCTCTGCCATCAGCTGAGGGCACTACTGAATAAGTGGTCACGATGTATGAAGGAATGGTTGCATGGCGAGGCGTTACGTTGACTTGATGCGTGGGGTAAAAGCGGTGCGGTGCATTCTTGATAGAGAATCGGAAGACGCTGGAGCAAATAGACCTTCGTTAATGGACCCATGTCTATGCACTTTTCTCCGTGAAGTCCATGACAAATGCAGCTTCTAATGACCAAAACTTAGTGAAATCGATGTGACCAGACCAAGGTCTCCAAAAGTCTCCGGAAAATACCCATTTGAAGAATCTCATGATCATTCGTGCATTTGAACTCCAAGTTTCGGAAACATCCCTAGTCTACGTGGTTCGTCACTTCTCATTGGCTAGCTTGAAGGAGAGTGGAAAAGTATGCGAAATGTCTCCGGAGCTTCTTGACAACTACAAATACCAGTCCCCTCCTCTTCGATTCGAGTAGCTGCGATCCATCATAACCTCAATCCAGTATATTCAACATGTCTGATCATACCCATCACCACCATTCGCATTCTGACAATACCGATAAGAATCATTCCCATTGGAAGTAAGTGTTCCCCTCTCTTTCGTGCGATGAACTGGGCTGGAGAAGCATAAACCAGACATGTTGTCGAGACACCTCAGCTCTAGTCTGTTACAACAGTGTTAATAATGAGAGTCTCTGACTAACCTTCGCGTAGTGAAGCTGCATCAACATACAACTCCAAATACGCCAAGACAATTCAGCAGATCATCGACGAGATCCAAAAGCACCACGAATGGCTCGGCGTAGACTGGGCAGAAGAGTCTGACAGCGAAAATGAGGTTTCTTCAGCATCACCAAAGAAGACTGTCCGACTGCTGGATTATGCTTGCGGAACTGGTTTGGTATCACGTGTAAGTCCATCTTCCTCCATCCAGTAAGGAATGAACCTTGAGCTGATGGGCGAACAGGCATTGGCACCATATATCACGCAGAGTATAGGCGTAGATCTCACAGAAGGTATGGTGAAAGAATACAACACGTCGGCTCGCAATCAAGGCATCCCGGAATCCGAGATGTTAGCCGTCCAAGGAAATTTGATTGATGCCAATAACCCTAATCCTCCAGCGCTAGCTGGCAAGGAGTTCTACGATTTCGACATCGCGGCTGTTGGGCTAGGGTTCCACCATTTTGACGATCCAGCGCTGGCGGCGAAGAGATTGGGAGAGAGGTTGAAGAAAGGTGGTGTATTGTTCATTGTGGACTTCTTACCACACCAGCACTTTCCGTGAGTAAATCGCCTTGCTATATTCCTTGTTTCGACATTTCGGTTTTTATCAATCCAACGCCCAAAGCTGACTATTACCAGAGCGGACAATGAGGATGGCCACAAAGCCGCTAAGACCATCACGCATATGGGTTTCTCGCAGGAGGAAGTGATGAAGATGTTCGAGGACGCTGGAGTGGGCGCGAACTTTGATTACAAGGTTATTGGAAAGGGAATTGTGTTCGAAGGTGGTGGGAATAAGATGGAGAGGAGTGTGTTCTTTGCTAAAGGAGCCAAGTTGTAATTCCTTTGCGTGAGGAATGGAAAGAATAACGATGATTAGAGGCATAACCTGGAATGAGCTCGATACAACTTTGGCTATAATTTAAGTGACATGATACTGAATCCAGTAGTCCATTGACATGTTAGCTCATTCATTTACCTGCCTATTTCAGCATCGTTTTTACTTTATGGCTTGACAACAATAGCTGCTCATTAGCTTCTTGCTAGATCTAGTCAACTCGATCCTGGGGAGTCGGTCAGATATGAGAAATTGAATCGTCGAAGACTAGATCTCTATCCAATACAATGCTATACAATATCATTAAACACGCCTGTGTTGCACATCGCAATGTGCAATTGCCGTTTCGAGACAGACATTAGTCGTCACGTCGTATCGGACGTTGCGGAAGCAGCGAGTCCGAATCATGAACGACGTCCCAAAACGAGGTTGATATTCTACACAGGAATCTCCTGGTCTTTTTGATGCATGTCGCATTTTTGGATTTGCCTCTTTTGGAAGTCTTGGTTTGAGAAGCGGGACGTTCCGAGGTCGAAAGAGGCAATTGCACGGCTTGAGAAGTGTCATGTACTCGTGTCGCTTTGACGTTTGCTATCTGAATGGCTTGCGGATGCTATCGTGTTTGGTGTCGAGAGTTTCGATAGTGTATGATGTATCAAAACTTCTTTTGAAAGAAGAATGGAATTTATTGTGGTTCAAGAAAGCATGAGGTAAATGTGTAGAGGAAATTGATGATCTGAAGGATGTTGTTAATGTCTCGGGTACTTGAACCGAGGCACGAGTCAAAAAAGCTTTGGTGATCTTTTCGGCGAGTCAGCTTTAAGCTCATTTACAAGGACGTCTACAACTATCCCAAGTTGGTGCTCAGCAAGCCACCGAAAAAGAAGATGTCAGCCCAGCAGCAAAAGATTCGAAGGATAGTCTGGACTGGCGCGATTGCAGCGGTGACAGCCACCGGAGCTTGGTATGGCGCTGGCCTGAAGACGAGGTCCGAAATCAAGCAGGTATGGTCTGCTCCCACCAGATGGCTCGCGATGATACTGATGCAGGACTGGCAGAAACAAGAAAAGCAGCGCGAAGCGACACCTGCAGAGAAGATCGCACAGCTCGAGGAACAGCGCGGTGGTTTGATTGCTAAGAGGTTGGGTCTAGAAAGAAAAATCAAGGAGCTAGAAATGAGGGCCAATGGCGCGACGAGGGAGGAGAGCATGCAAGGGCAGGAGAGAAGACGTTGATGGTGCAAACGAAGTGGAAGGACAACAGGCTTCCGGAAACAAGACGTGGTTCTACGTTGGAGCTATGGACCACTTCTTGGGCTGCAGTCAGGACCAGAACAGAAAGCGACCATAATCCAGCCCTGCTTCATATTGCCCATATCCTTGGAGATGCCCCGAATCTGTCGCGAGAACATCAAAGGCGTTCAGTAGACTAGGGCGGCGTGGATGGACAGTTCACGATCTGTGAACTACCCCTAAAGTTGCGGATCCATGGTCTTCCATCATGTCGAATATTGCGTTAGGAATGACGAGATTCTTGACGATTATGGCTTGTTTCAGGAAGCACGTCACATCCGGAAACTTACAGGATCGCATGTCACGGTACTAGCAGTGGACTTCCAGCATACCAAAGCGCGCGTGGATGGCATTAATACAGCTTCAATATGCAAGTTCAGCCTTATGTATTCTCTGCCACGCGCTTTCCGCCTAAGCATCCAGGACAACTTTTTCTTGCTCTGGGCACAACCCAATACTCCACCATGTCTCTGTTACCTTGATCATTCGGCCCAGATAAGGTCAAGGGGCTATTTGAGCCTCTAGGTATATACTGAAGCTTGTCGTCGAGTCAGGGAACAGAGTTTCAACAGCAATATGTCATCTTCGGCCCGAGTGATGGAGGCCATATGTGCTTGGATCTTATGGTCACTCCATTTGCTGTCGTTCGAAGATCCAGTCTCAAGCAAGGCAAAGCGGGTCTGTCTTGAGGGGCATGACAGTTGGCTTCTCTACCAGGATTTTCGTCATGGCGGTTGCTGAACATGATTTGGACAATGGAATTTGGTTATGGGGATGTGACCCCGGCTGGGAAGTCTATTATCGACAACCAGGAGGCATTATGAGCAGACCGAATAGCTGGAACGGTGGCAGGGGCCCCTTCTTCTGTATTGGACAGTGGGGAGGCCAGCAGCTTTCAAACTATTGTAAGGGATGAGCAGATCATATTATTCGAGGTCTAACGAATATATCATGGGGTACATTACGATCGTTATGAACCTCCCTATAAAGACTACTGCTAGGCTCTAACATGGTTTGTGACAAAAGAGGCTTGAGCTATATAAACGGGGTTTGAATATGTGCCTGCCCTTCACTTCAACACAAAACCACAAATCCGGTTCCCTGCCGCAGTTCATTTTGTGGGCCTTGTGAGTGACGAACTCTGATAAATAAAACCTAACTCTATGGAAGTGTCCCACTCCTTCTCGCAGAAACAGATGCTGGCAAAGCTTGTAATATTACAAAGTGAACGTTGTAAGCCACGGTCAAGCTGGGGATCCCGCTTTCCCATCAATAGGTTCTTCTCATGGGTCCTCTCGCGTGGATTGTAAGATTTTGCTTTACTGGTTTCTCATGGGGCCGTTTACTACTGGAGTATTTAATGATCGAATAATCGTCAAAATTTGAATGGATCGCTTTGCTGCTCTCAGAAGCCACCCAAAAGGTCTCGTAATGGCAATCTCAGACAGACTTTGGCTTCTTTTGCCTCACCGGCTACTGAGAACTACAGGACATTCGCAATTTGCACTTGTAGACCTTCTTCGGCATGAAACGACTAGGCCGCACTGGCAGGTCGTGGGACTCGTGGCAGCCGTTCGAGCTGTTCAGATTGCTGTCATCGCACTGACAGAAAAAGCAATTTTAAAGCCACAAGGATAATCGACGTTGATCCCGATTCCAACATCACTTCAGCAACCTTTCCACAAGGAATATACCAGCAATTCTACCCCTCGGACATCTCGGGAATCTATCTCAATTCTTGGCAAGCTGCTTTTGCATAATACACGCCATTCTTCTTACTCGCATGCGAGACCTGTCCATGTTCATGTTCCCAGGTCTGCGGGCCTGGCCAAATATTGGTGGATTCCTCCGAAATATGATCCTCAAAGACCAGACGATGGAGTAATATGCGCTTGCGTTAAGGGTTTGGACATGTCTGCTTCGACTGCCCACATCTCTCTCTCAAGGAAAGAAATTCGACGACGAACGGTGTCAACAATGCTCGATGTCGACTTTGTGCGGCTTGCGCAGAACACATCACCCACCGCCTCTGCGTCCGAGACGAGAGGCAAAGAGGGACAAGGGAAAGGGCAAGGAAAAGTCAGTGCTTGTAAACGAAACCCACGATCCTGGTTTCCTTGACGTCAGTCGCGAGCCAATCGATTCAGAGCGAAAGAGCCTGCTTAATCGACCATCTGCCAACTTTGACTGGGCGCGAGAAGACCAGCTTTCAACAATTCTCGAGAATCTTGATGATAGTGCCAGTCGAAGAGGCGACGACCAGGAAGATCAACAGCCCCTCACTCCCGTTCCCGAGCAAGCGCCAAGAAAGCCGCGAGTGATAAGATCTCGTGTGAAAAGAACTCGCTTTGTGGAACACCTTTCCAGCCCAGGACATATATCAAAGCAATACAGGGAAAAGATGTCGTCAATGTCCGGCAGGAGAACTCCAGAGACCCCGCGTCCTATTGCGGCGCCGCCGAGAGATGTGAGTTGATCTTGCGGAGTGTTTGTGCGTCCTGTGGCTAGAAAAGAAGCTAATGCGGTGTCTCGAAAGCTCGAATCGATAGCTTATATCGACAAATCCCTTGTATTCGAGCATTTCACCACAGACGATGCATGGGAACTCGGCTCTGCGTTGCGCAATCGTCTGCTACCCCTCTCTACACCCGTCGTGATCAATATTTCCCTCGCGAACCAGAACCAAATCCTCTTCCACACCTGTACGCACTCAGGGGTGATGCCCGATAACGACAGCTGGGTCTCGAGGAAACGGAAGACTGTTCTGCGATGGGGCTGTTCGACGTGGTACATGCACTGCAAGTTCGATGGAGATGAGATCGCCTTCAGGGAGAAATATGGCCTAGGCAATAGCGCGGGGGAGTATGCCATACATGGTGGGGGTGTGCCAATCAGGGTGACTGGGGTCGAAGGTGTCGTCGCCGTGGTCGTCGTGAGTGGATTGAAACAGAGTGAGGATCATGGTGTAATCGTGGAGGTGATACGCGAACTGTACTATTGACGGGGAGTTTGGTAAATATTGGCCGGGGCGTGTATTAAAAGGGAAGATCAGGGGGCACAGGTCACTGAACATTTGGTTTTTGGAATTTGTGTATTATAATATACTACCCGACGTTCGAGCTGATTGTAGCTAGAATTTCCAAGGAGCGAGTGTTCCTACGCGATATGGATGAATGCGAATAATGTGTTACACGCCAGTCTTTCTTTCTTCGGTGTCTATTACCTGACTTTGATATGGGTGTCCATTCTCCATAGGTCAATATCTATGAGCACAGTATATTAGACGAGTACAAAGTTTCTGTACACTGTGAAGAGGGTTGGTAAGACTACTCGAAATGCCGCTCAAAATCCTGCGTACTGCTGTTACTGTTAGACCCTGTATATTCACTCGCAGAACCTCAGTATTTTCGTTTCTATACCTGCGACTCTCGTCAAAACTGTCCCTGATACGTCTCGAATACCGCCAGATAGCTGAAGCCATGTATCGATCAAGATTCACAGCAATAGTCGTTGCACTTGTCACCTCAATAGCAGCCCTCTCCGTCCGATCGAGTTCACTCGCTCCACGAGCCAAGTTCTGCATGCCAACAAACAGCTCATCTTCCTCTCTCACTGGGCCTCTTTTCTCTCGCAGCCGCTGACACCACCAATAATACTCATTCCACCAAGCCGACACACTTCATGTATTTCCCTCCGCCATCAAGTGCTGCCACTCCTGACAACAGCGATGTTCTCGTCCTCTCCAAGAAGCACTACAAGACCATTTTCAACTTGACTAACGGCAAGCTCACAACGCCGAATGTCATGTCTTGCTTGATTTACTTCGAGGATTTATCGCAAGGGACACCTGTAGTCTGTGGAGCTTTTCCGAACCCGAAATCTATGGCGAGAAATCAGACTTGGAGAGCTGAAAATCAATGCCTTTTCAATGTCCTCACCAAAGTATTGGTTCCTGTGGTTCAATGGCGTGGTTTATCCTCAGCGTAAGTACACATTTTTTTTTTTAGTAAACCGGAGCTGTTATTGACCAGTTCTCTAGCTCTACAAATTCATCGTTCTGAACCTGATAAGTTGCTTGACTACTGCGGCAGTGGGTGTGACAACACTTACGAGCATTGTAGGTTTCTCTACTCCCAAATGAATGAGAGAATTCTGACATGAGTGACCTAGATCCAGCAGCCTTCATTGTGGAGCCTGCCTAGTACCCATGACTGGAAAATGGATGCTGATGTTTCGCTAAAATGTTGTCTTTCCTGCTTTGTTAATCACGCAAAATGGCACCATATTTCATGTATTTCTCTCTCAGAAATCTCGGCAAATTTACTGGCAATATGTTTTTGGGACCTTATTCCTTCATTCGCCTCGATATCTCGTCACATTTCTTATGGTTCTCGTGCAATGTAGTTGGCTAAACAGCAACTCCAAGTTTCTCATTCCCAATCATTGGGCTCTTCTTTGTAACCATTGGCGGAAAATACTAAAATGGAACTTACAAGATTCAGCATATCATGTAGTAGGCACCAAATGTATGAATACGATAGAACACAAGCATTCTGTTTCAGGTCAACAAAGGGGAGGATATGGAGTTGTGGTAAGCGACTGCCAAGACTGCCTGTGCAACGCCAACGCGGGGGAACCAAGCTCCGAATCATCATCACCTTCATTGCTGTGTGATGATTTTGCTGCAACATTTCCCCCATGTCATTTGATTGGCAAATGAGAAGCACGCTTTTCCATCATCCGCAAGCAGCCACCAATTTTAAAGTGATGCCTAAGTCCTACGATATCAGAGCCAACCAGAGAAGGGGCATCTGGCACGATGTTGGGGATCGAGGATGGTGTGAGATATTAAGTACTCGTGATACTCTCAAACCATCCTTCCGGATTTTGCGCTCCATATTTCTCGTAAACTTGAAGATGTTCACTACAATGGACCAGAAACAGCATCCTAAGGGACGCGCTCCTAACCTAGAGATCGACACTGCAAGCAATACGACTCTATATCACATCTACCATACAGGCTACTATAAAAATGGCTACTCAATTCATACACAGAGCGACTCAAATACGCCGCTGAATCGCTTTCCCGACACAACAGTCGGTACAGAGATTCACACGGAATCCGCACAGCCGAGTCTATTTAGTTGTCGACGAACAAAGACCTCTCCGAAGAAGATCTGCAAAGCAAAAGCTCTTGACAACCCGAGGTGCGATCCAAGAACCGAGACATCTCCATACTTCGTCCATCTGCCAACCCTCTATGGCAAGAACCCCCCATACACTCTCCGCCATGGCGGCACAAAAGCGGCGCCTACGGCTTGCTTGCTCCACTGTTCGGCATTCTGGCGAACATGGAAATTGGAGTTTGGTGACATACTGGCACAGCCTGGAGTCGTTGATGGTAGAGGCGTGGTCAGCATCAAGTACGGGACGACCAAGGGTTCTGATGAGACTTTCCAAGGATACGAGGTCCGTGGGAAGAGATACATTGGAGAGTCGGGCAAGGCATGGCATCAGTTACAAGCCACTCAGAACGAGAAAGACGTAGACCTAGCTGAGAAGCGTAAGCCTGAGGAAGTTGTATTACTGAAGTGGACTGCACCTCTTTCGTCCCGTACCCGGGAATATCAGTTCACGTGGCGGGGTTTTGATTTTGTCTGGAAGGGATCACATACAGTGCAGCCATGCAAGAAGCTCTATCGTCCATTTCTGCGCTACAATAATCTGAAGCTTGTTGTCTACATCCCTGGGTATGGTGGTGAGGAGGCGAATGAGTTAATATTGGCACGATACACGTCTGTGGCTTCCGGGCGGAAATCCGGTCGATTGTATGTTATCAAGATCCTACTCCATTACTTGATCCATCTCTTCCAAGCATATCGGAATTGCTAATTTGCCCACAGGGAGGTCTACCAGCACGTCATCGATTACTTTTTGTCCCAACATGCGGCTGCTCTCCAGCAGTATGAGCCTGCTCCGACTGATGCTTCTCACGGCACCCATGAGCAAGAGAAGTCTCCCACTGTTCGGACTTTGGTCCTTGAGTCCAGTGCTAAGACTTCCCAACGAATTGCTGATGTTGTGGTCGGTACTGCTATGTGTATGATTATTGGAGAGTTTACGAAGCGCCAAGTCTTAATTTCTATAATTCTTGCTCTGCTTGGAGCTTACGATAGTTGATTGAATCTCGGAGGGATTTTGGTATCATTTGATTGTTGGATTTAGTATACCCTGTCAAGAAATTCAGCAAGTTCACATACTACCAGAAGCTGATCGATGCCGCTCGTCATTTGTTTCTCGCCCCGGACATACTTTCCTCCTGTTGACAGCCTATGCTTTTCAGCGGTGATACCATCAGGCTTTGCCACTCCGAGGGCAATCTTCTATGGATACCAAGTACCTCCCTCTTCGCAATCTCTCCAACCCACCAGATGTCCCCCATATTGGACGCGAGTGCGAAGAAATGTGCTAAAACTACCAAAGCTCTTGGTCGTTTGACTCCAACCAGTTCGACGAACTTCCTCGGGACCAGAAGAGCAAATGCCATCATTCTTCTACATATTCCCATCTTATGCTCACCTGAATTGAGCGCCAGCTGGATGCAGCCTATATTGTCGAGTCAAAATCAGTAAAGATGCTTTTCGCGCATCCCAAAGTGGAATGAAGAAGGGAGTACTTTGGGAGCCATCAACTTCACCCAGATATGAAGTCCCAGCTGGCTCTGAGGATTTCAGACACATTGAACGTACCAATATAGCTTAACGTTTTCTCGTAAGCCTGCATTGTTTCCAAGTCACAGATCTCTCCTAGAACATTGTGCTCGAGCAAGTCTGCTAGCCCTTCCCGATTACTCTCAGCAAACAAGATGTTCCCATCAGCAAGGAAGGGCCGGGCTCTGGCAATAGCCATGATCTTTGCAGTCTCAGGATTTTCTAACGCATCAAAAGCGATCCGAAATACTGGTCCTGATCCCCGCGCCATCTGCAGCCATTCCATTGGAGGCAGGTAAGGATCTAAAGATCTATCTTGCAAGGATGCAAAGGAATCTATCAAGATCAAGCTTGATGCAAAACACACTGCATCGGCTCTTTTCGGGTTCAATTCTGCGACTGCCTTGCGATGTTCCCGTAATGCTAACCCCATGTACTCTTGCCGAGCGACGAGTAATTCGGGGCTGGCAGGGTGAGACTTCAGAAGGTGAAGTGCGGACAACGAGAACATCTCATAGAGGAGATTATCATTTTCGAAAGCAAGATTGGGAACTTCGACTGACCACGCATGTCGGACAGCCTCGTTATGACACGCAGGTAGCGTGAGACTTGTGTTTTGGATGTAATTTTGCAAAAGACGAAGCTCCAGCAGACGACGGGCTTTGGATTCCCACAGGTGGCTGCTCAAGGTTACAAATCCTGACTGACCAGGGTCTTTTCCTTTGTTGACTTTGCTCGGCTGGGGTGGTTCGATCGGTCTCGCTCTCGTCTCGGTATACTCGCATGGAACGGAATGGCGCTTACAGCTACCGCATATTGGGTGATGCTCATCACACTGCTCACAAGTCAGATCAGAGTCATGTGGGACAAGGACGTCCTTTCAATGTGCGAAGACGCTCCACCCACTTTTACTCTTCGGGCTCGACATCTACTACAGCCTGCCTTGCTTTTGGTATGATACAGCCGTGGAACCTTAATCGATGTCGGTATCTGTGGGTCAATGTGCTTGGGCTGGTGAGAAGAGTCTTTGGTATAGTCAGGCGTCTTCTCCATTGTTGACGTGCGACTTCACCGAGTCGTCAAAGTAGTAAGACGTACTGTGCTTCCGATGAACGATCGACAAGCCTGCAATGTGACGATGGGAACGATACCGAGGGCATCACCCAGGACTTGTAAGGGGGGGGGGTTGGAGCTGTCTGCGTACATATTTTGTCTCCAAGTACATGTTAGGGTACAATCAAGCTTCCTGATAGCGCTCACTCTCCATTGCGTGGCGCAGTGATCTACCGCACTCGCTTATTTGAGAACTCGGCAAAAGGCTGGGATTATCGGTATCGTTTAGGCAGGGGGTCACTCAGGATTCTGTTTTCGTCGATTTGTGCCTGTCAAGCGAGCTGTCAATTGTTGTTTCTGCTCGTTCGGTAACATCAATTTCGCGATGCCTTCTATGTTATTGCTTGTCCGAATGCCACTTAGCTTCCTGGCCGGGTCGAGGCTCATTCGTATGCTACCCTTGACCTTATCAGGCGTTTTGTGACCTCTAAATCAAATCTGCTCGCTCTGTATTTCCCTCTCTTTTGTCCTCATCTTCGTTTCATCCTGAGGGGCAGTCTTTCTGACTACAGTACATTCTCAACTGATACAAGGTTTCTACTACTTCCGAGTCATTCTCTAATGCAGTACTTTCCAGCCTCTACAGCCTTTCCACAATAAACCAAGACCGCAATTCACTAGAAATAGACCCTGCGAGCCTTTCATTCCCAACAGGAACCAGCAAGCCATCAACCAAAACTTCCAGCATTGACGAGTACGACGAACCACGTCCGAACAAAGTACCTATTCCCTCACAAGCGATGGCCGGTATCGACGTAGCCTCGCTGGTAATCTATGGTATTCTCACCATTCCCCTCCTCTACATACTCGCTCGCCATGGATGGCCCGGATTTCTAGGATGGATCTTTTTATTCGCTTTCTGTTCACTTCGGATCATTGGTGGAGCTATGGCTCTGATCAATGGCTCGGAAAGCTCATCTACAGCCATCATTTCCAACATGGGTTTGTCGCCACTTCTTCTTGCCATGGTGGGAACACTCCATGAAGCGTAGGTAACTTGTAAACTATTGAGTCCACAGGCGCTAATCATCGAGGCGTAGTCGTCACTGCCGCGCTCCAAAGCTCAGCAATAAGATCGAGTGGCTTCTTGTGATTATCATCCATCTGATCATCACAGCCGGCCTGGCACTTGTCGCTTCGGGTGCCTCTTCCTTTGGTGCCAAAGATGGAAAAGATATGAAGGACGAGATATTTGTCAAGACTGGTGTCGTGATATTGGTCACTGCGTGGTTGCTCATCGCTGCTGGGACTCTGGTCTCGTTTCTGCCAAGTCAATACAACCGCCATGCACCCGCTTTCATCGACGGCTCGAAGGTCGGCCCTCCCTCACAGACCCAACACTACATGAGTGCAATGCTAAGATTCTCAGCTGCTATACGCTGTACTATTCTCCCTGCCGTTCGTCTCTATTCGCTTGATTTACAACGTGGTGTCAATATTCTCGCCTGCCAAAGATCTCAATCCAGTTAGCGGGTCGTTGGGATTGAAGATCGGACTCAGCTTCCTGATGGAGTTGATTACGGTTGTGGCCTTCACGCTTGTGGGACTTGCAACACATAGAATCCGGCGACAGGTCGAGCCGAATAAGCATACGAGGATGAGGTCGCTTGGAGCAAGCCAGCGAGAAGTCGAGACTGGCAAATGAGGGACAGCCTCAAGCATCGTATAAGCCTCCATATCTAATGCTGTTAGGTAGGCTTTGTAGTTGATGGGTGTCGCGGCAGCGTTCTACCAGGAGACGGGAGTGCCTAATGGTTCGTGATGTGGCTGGTAGAGTAATTGGAGTATCTCATCGATATTGCACCCCTCTCGGAGGCTTCGACTCTGTTGCACTACAAGTACTTTCTTTATAAGCACATATGCTACCTGCTGTATCCCCCTACCATGTTGATATTTTCCATGCGTGCTGAAAAAGTCCGAAAAGAACTCACATAGATCTCACGAACATGGAAGTACAGAATATTACTCAAAATGAAGTATATTGCTCACGTCCTGAATTTAATTCAGTCCAGGTCCGGAACAGGCAAGTGGTTCAGCAATTTGACTTTCCGTCCAAGTGCTTTCAGAGCCTTCAGGGCATTCTCATCCCTCAATCGTTCGGTCTCTTTCTCATCTACCAAAACAAAATCATGTCTCAGCACCTTACTACCTTCTTTTACTCCGTATTCCTGAGCCGTTTTAGCATCGGCAGGGTTGAACTCAACAATCAAAGACTGCTTGACACCGAAGACTGCATCGGAAGTCTCGTATGGATCGCCACGAATGTATAGGGCACTGCAATGAGAATTAGCTTGAACGAAGGATATTGCGAAAATGGCTTGATACGTACGTAATCAAATGATCCCAGCCAGGCTTCTCGAACATGAAATGCATGTGTGCTGGTCTCCATGGGTGTCTTTTCAATAGCTTCAATAGTTGACCCACAGGACCATCATGAGGAATTGGGTATGGTACAGGCACAATTGCCTTGAACCAGAACACTCCATCCTTGTCACTCTTCATCACACATCTTCCGTCTGGCCCATCTCTGTCCGCATGTTGTACGTCGTAGTGGCCCGTACTGTCCGTTTCCCAAATATCCACCTTGACCCCTTCAATTGGGTTTCCATTAACATCTTTAATGGTGCAAAGGACCAAGCAAGGCTCTCCCTCCGTATCTTGCGACATGAGGTCTCCGTGTTTCATTGTTTCCGCTTCGTGCGTATGAAATGGCCCCAAAACTGATCCTTCTGTACTCGCAGGTGGCTTCGGGTGGTCAATTGCATCGACGAGGAGGGAGAGACCAAGGATGTCGGAGAGAAGGATATATTCCTGGTCGTATTCAGTCAGCGGAGGAACAGAGCCGGAACAGGAAGTACTTACATGTCGCACGTCAGTACTAATCTGTCCAACTTTCACTAGGAAGTTCAGGGCTGCCATCCATTCTGTGGTGCTCAATCTTGTTTCCCGCGCGAAGTCGTGGAGATGCGTAACCAGTCTTTCCATGACATAGGTAAGTCGAGGGTCCGAGGACTGCGAATTGATAATTACTGTGTTTTCTGTGATGTTGTCGATATTCAGGTCCTTCATAGGAGGTACATTGATCTCTTCGGAAGCCATCTTGAAGTTCAATCGCTGCTGATATGCCTTGAATATTTGAAATGTAGAGGGAGCGCGACGATGGCGGGGTTGAACGCGGGGTCAAAAGAGTATTTAACGTCAAACAGCTGAACTACTTTCCGCGTTTTCCGATCCGAAGAAGCTCAGAAAGAGGCAAAGTAGTCTTGAACTTAATTCTCGGAAACTCTCCTAAAGTCAAAGGCAAGACAAGTTCGGGTTTGGCGCGAGGTTTGTCAGTGATTGTCAATGTTTTGGCGTTCACTCGTCAGCCGGGTCCTGACATCGGCTCCCCACATGCGGGGGATTTGCGACCCCTGTAGAGGGGTCAATGAATTTGTACCAGTATCACGTGGCCGGCGAGAGCCCGCAGTTTCCGCAACTGCCGCAGCAGGTCCCGAGCATACTCGTCTTCCATTAGGAGAGCAGGAGAGGCAGGTCATTCAAGGAGAGCAGCACTACGAGCCTAGGATCACACACGGACAGTGAGCTCAAATTGCTTCTTATTGGTACCAGCTTGGTTCGCGAATCACCCCTATTTTCGGCTGACAGGAGAAGTGGCCTGCCCTTTGCAGGTATCTAAGGCTTGATTACAGATCTTAAATAATGTATCTTTGATGAATGAATGCTCTCCGGACTCATATAACTAGGGGGACACAAACAACGGTAGAAAGTGTGAGTCCTCCCTACGGTGGGGGGAGTAGCCTTTTGTTGACACACAACGAATAAGCGAGCAGTGACAACAAATCACGGAAAAGGACAAGAGATTAGGGAGTCTTAAGGAGTCACCCGAGTGCTTATCGAGTGCTCCCTCCCAGTTCTTGTCGCATAGTTTTCGTGTTTGGAATTTCACTGCCGTGTGCTAGGTTCTGAATAGGTACGCCCTCGCCTCTTGGTTCTTGTGTTGGGATGCTCATTTATGTGTGCAGGTTATGGTTCTGTGGTATGAGAGAAGGGCGCGGGAGGAGAGCGAAGTCCTAAATAACTATCTTTAGCTTGCATTAATTCACGATAAGTTGATCCTCTGCCCAGGCCTCGGTCCCTGTAAGAGTAAATTGGGGCCGCTCTTTGTGTGAGTCGAGAAAGTGACAAAGGGGCTTCCCCGAATGATAACTTGATCTTGTCAAATCCTAGCTAATGCCAAGTCTGTTGTCTCATGCTCCTATTCCTGGCAGAAAGAAAAGGAAGCTATTAGCTATTATTGGAAGTGATCTTTCCCTTCTAGAAAGAGCTTCGGCTGCTTTCTCGTCAAAAAGATCTTGGGACACTTCGGGGCCCACTGACCTCTTCATCCAATTTTCTTAGATTGATCCTTTCAGTCGGGTTGGATACTAAACCCCTTGGCTCAATGGAAAATGTCTCTTCCAATTATACGCCGCCAGCGGCCTTCCTGCTTCCATGACTTACCTGTCTATCATCATTGAAAGGGAGGGCTTGCGGCTAGCGGCGAGCAAAGCAACAGTCCTGAGTCTATCTATCTCGGACGCGAACTCGGGAGCCAGGTCTGCTCTGAGGGGGGGGGGGGAGCTTGTTGACTTGAGTTGTCTTTGCGAGGCGATGTACGAACTTATGTCAGACACGTTCCGGACTGAAGTGACCGCAACGTCGTGTGCAGCTTCGCAGGTAGCGTTAGGCCTTTGCCTATACGTCAGACATACGTTGGCCTTGTTGACTGTGGTCAAAAACTGACCCGACTTTCTGTTGACCACGGTCAAGTAACAAGTGTACCAATCCTACAACAGTCTTCTACATGCGTTTGACCTTGTTGACCGCGGTTAAGAACAACTCCACCAACTCGGACTTTCAAAGCGAGCGATGATCCAATCTTGTTGACCACGGTCAATTGCAAATTCCTTCTCTTTGGGCTCTAAACTCTTTTGCTGGGTGAATCAAGATCCAAAATTCCCGCTAAAGGGCCCGCCAATATCGCAGCACATGGACACGACATTGACGAATACTGCCCGGACAAATCCAGCTGAATCCGTCTTTGGTCTTGGTCTACTCCTACCAAAGTCGTCAGAAATCTCGAGGACATTTGTCAGACACATCTGGCTGCCAATTGAGCATGTCGGATGCGGCGAGTTGCGGATCCTGCCAACGTCGCAACCCTCTTAAATCCCATGAATTTTAAGCAGATAGATTTTTGCCACTGCGTCACTCGACCCTGACTACTCCATGGGTATCCAACCGTACAGTTCCCGCGGCTGCAGGAGTATCGAAGATTTTTGGGGACATTGAGAGCAACGCCCAGCAGAGCATTATCAGCAATGCCCAAGATGACAAGACTTGTCCAACTGATGATCGGGGGCTGGCGAATTCGATCTTTCGACTCGATCTTGTGCACAGGTTCCCGTCCCAGGATCTGGTCCATGGAATCATCAGGTTGAGCTCAAGTTCTGGGAGATATGCAAGACGTTCGTAGCTAGAAAAAGCACCTCTTTAGATGGCACACTAGCACAGCCCCTGCCTCTTGCCCTCTTCCATCTGCCTGTTTGAAAATGTATTTCCTGTGACTGGTAGGCGTCTTGGAACTCTCTATTTAATGGACTTGCAGAGAAGGATGTCACGGATCGCCCTCCCGATAACTTGGAGGCCGTCAGTTGATGAGAAATTAAAGTTCTCACCAGCACATGGGACATCAAATGCCAGGAATACTCCATGTAAATCGTCCAGGCTGCTTTCTGTAGCTGCTCTGGAGACAGGTATCATCGACGGTTTACTTTGGTGTTGACAGGTTCCCGGTGGCTGATCGCAGGTATGCCAATATCCTGACTAAATTCCAGAACTTTCAACAGCCCCAGCACACCTCTCCAAACCACGATCCCGATGGCATCCGTAACCATAGATTATGATGAGATTATCGCCAGCTGAGACTACTGAGCATTATTTTGGAGGACACTAGTGCAGTAGATACGCGATATCTGGAGTCTTTGCCACCAGCAGACAAACTGATCTCGTCACCGGGGAGCTGCAACGTTTCAGAGCTTGTTCCAAGCTTTCAAGTGGCAACGACTTGATGCCTCTTCGTTTAGGACACTTATCAGAGATGGTCTCCGGACCCAGCATAAATGAAGAGAATTTCCAACATGGAGGCAGAGTACACGCACGTCACTCCAAGTTTTGATCCAGCACCTTGGGAAGGCATCCCATGCAAGTTGATGTGACCTTTACCAACACTCAAGCCCACAGCCACACTTGTCTTCACGACTACTTCCTCGCTGATTCTGTGATATCTCGTTGCACATTTGTCTGACATAGGGAAGCGCCGATTCAAACTCGTGTCTGTGCTTTCGCGAAGTTGCTGGCTCAAGGCCTTGAAGTTAAGGGGGGGGGCGGCGATCTGGTGGGAGAAAGGAAAGGCAGGAGCGATGCATCACTTGATGGCGAGGAAATTTAAGCGACCAACAGACAACCGCACATGTGGCGGCAAAATATCAGAGGTATCAATTTTCACAAGAAAATCACAGTATCATGCATGTGTGCAAGTCAAGGTGTTCAGAAATCCATTGCCATTCTTCGCAAAAAATAGCTATCTAGACCATAGCATCCCATACCATCTCCCAGCCTCGAATATCTTGATACATCGCGACCAGGAAAACAAATTGTCAGCAGATTGGGAAGTTTACTTCTTGGCACCAGCCTTGACAGCAGCCTTGGTAACCCTAGAAAGAAGTTAGTTATTGAAGTCTGGAGTTGGGAACGAGTGGTCTACTTACTTTCCGGCCTTGTCAGACTTGACGACGGACTTGATGACACCGACAGCAACCTAGAAGATGTTAGAAAAGCTTTTAAATGATGGGTAGGGCACTTTACAGTCTGTCTCATGTCGCGAACGGCGAAACGTCCAAGAGGTGGGTAATCAGTGAAGGCCTCAACACACATGGGCTTGGATGGAATCATCTTGACGATGGCAGCATCACCCGACTTGATGAACTTGGGGGCGTTCTCAATGGATTTACCGGTACGACGATCGATCTTCTCCAAGAGCTCACCGAACTTGCAAGCAATGTGGGCAGTGTGGCAATCAAGGACTGGAGCGTAACCAGCACCGACTTGACCAGGGTGGTTAAGGACGATAACCTGGGCGTTGAAGGACTCAGCTCCCTTAGGTGGGTCGTTCTTGGAGTCACCGGCGACGTTACCACGACGGATTTCCTTGACGGAGACGTTCTTGACGTTGAAGCCAACGTTGTCTCCTGGGAGACCCTCGACAAGCTGCTCGTGGTGCATCTCGACGGACTTGACTTCAGTGGTGACACCAGCTGGGGCGAAGGTGACGACCATACCGGCCTTGATGACACCGGTCTCGACACGACCGACTGGCACCGTGCCAATACCACCAATCTTGTAAACATCCTGGAGAGGAAGACGGAGGGGCTTGTCAGTTGGGCGGGAAGGTGGGTCGATGGCATCAATGGCCTCGAGAAGGGTCTTGCCGGAGGACTTGCCAGCCTTAGTCTCCTTCTCCCAACCCTTGTACCATGGGCAGTTGGAGGAGTTGTCGATCATGTTGTCACCGTTGAATCCGGAGATAGGAACGAAGGCAACAGTCTTTGGGTTGTATCCGACCTTCTTGATGAAGTTGGAAGTCTCCTTGATGATTTCCTGGAAACGGGCCTCGGACCACTTGGTGGTGTCCATCTTGTTGATGGCGACGATGAGCTGCTTGACACCCAGAGTGTAGGCGAGAAGAGCGTGCTCACGGGTCTGGCCATCCTTGGAGATACCAGCCTCGAACTCACCAGTACCGGCAGCAATGATGAGAATAGCGCAATCGGCCTGGGAGGTACCAGTAATCATGTTCTTGATGAAATCACGGTGACCAGGGGCATCTGCAGACAATTAGCATGTATATGCGAGATCAGGAGAGGGACAACATACCAATGACGGTGACGTAGTACTTTGGGGTCTCGAACTTCCAGAGAGCGATATCGATGGTGATACCACGCTCACGCTCGGCCTTTAGCTTGTCAAGAACCCACGCATACTTGAATGAACCCTTGCCCAACTCGGCGGCTTCCTGTTATGGGAGTCAGCATGTAGAAGACCATTGCGATGCTATGATGCAGTGATGTGATGGTGTCGACTTGGAAAGGGTGAAGTGTTGTGTTGTTGTTGGGCAGCAATTGCGGCGAGGCGTTGCGGTGTAAACGCTCGGGCGCAAAAAAATCGATTGTGGGATGCCCCACCGAGGGGCAAATTTTGCGATAAGCCCAGCAAGAAGGCAGAGAGGTGAGGGGTAAATTTGAGACAGCAACGAAATATTCTTACCTTCTCGAACTTCTCGATGGTACGCTTGTCAATTCCACCGCACTTGTAGATCAAGTGACCTGTTGTGTATTGTGAGCGAGTTGTTTGAAAGAGAGGTCGACGTCGTGGTCGTGTTGGACGTTGGCTTACCAGTGGTGGTGGACTTTCCGGAATCGACGTGGCCGATAACGACCACGTTAATGTGCATCTTTTCCTTACTGCAGAGGAGAACGCGTTAGCAAGATGTCCATTAAGATCGAGATCGCCATCGCCATGATGCCTTCGATGGGAGGCGGATGGCAGGAGGCTGTCGCAGGCAGGAAGATGTATTTGACTCACCCCATGATGGCGGTTGTGTGTTATTGACGGTTTGTGTGTGTTTTTTCTTTTTAGAAACAGTTGAATCTTTTAAGGTCGAGGTCAGCAAGGAAGACTCTAATGGTGGATCGAGGGCGTCGAAGACGTACTGCACAGAGTGATTGCTTGAATCGGGGTATGTGCGACGAAGAGGAAAGGAAGAGAAGAGTTTTTGGAGAGGAGGGTCGACGAATTTGTAGGTGCGGGACAAGTTGGTGGACCAGAAAATTAAGCGAGCAGGACCGTTTCGCGCTAAGCCGCTAGCAGGGTCGAATGTTCTCCTCAGCGCCAAAACCAACGTCATTGAGTCAGACCGAAAGAGCGTATTCAATATGGGATGCCGTGAATGAGATGAATCTGATTAATGCAATCCCTTCAGAGTCAAGTGAAAATATCGCTATCGGAGCGATATGGTTTCAGCCAGATCCTACAATAATCTCATCCTTCTCATGTCACATGAAAGTGGGGTAGTACAAAGCAGGAGGGATAAAAGTTTCCGGGTCAACAAAGAAATTTTCACCACTATTGATTGGAATATTCCGAGTCAACTTGCAGCTCAGAACACTTACAAGACTAAACTCAAGGCTAATTATGAGCTGAAGTCCTCTGCAAAAAGCAGTGAGTGTATCTGGAAGTCCAGAGACTTCCAACTGAGAACCATACAACCACTGCTTCACATCTTTGGTAGGCAGGAAATGAATGACGAAGAATTCGTTCAAGTCCAAGTAAGTACGGTCTACTTCTTGAGTTAAAATGGGTCATGTCAATATTTTATGTCCTTGTGAATTCTGGCTACATGTTCTTACTCTCACTATCTTCCCTTACACTAATTCCATGCTGTGGTGGACAGCGGCTGTTCTCCGTCGTCTGATGCTAGTCGTCATCTTTGAAAGCTTAGAACTAAGTGTATGCTTTACCAGACTTCACCTCAATATCCCATTGCTAATTACCTCGCCCTCTAAATGTTGAAACCCTCACTTTACCACTTTCCTGCGTTTGCCTCTCTCCTTCTCTCACCGACCATCACTTCGGATTGGGTCCTTCGTCGAACCACCATGGCATTCTTACATTTGCCTTCTGTCAGCAAGATCAGTGACCTTACAGCGTGAGACACAAAACTGTTTCCTAATTCGCCGCCTGACTTATTCGAAACCATTCCCTTTGCTTCTGACCTTCACTCCTTCGCCCCTGTTCAGTACCTTTTGAGTGGGCATGATTGGCATAGCGAAACGGGCAGAAATAGAGCTCAGTCTGACAGAAACTCGTTCCAGGTTCTGCTTTTGATGCAAAATCTGTCAATCAACTGAGACGTTGGGCAGAGTCCGCGCATATATGAGCTGCTTTTCATAATTTGCATTTCAATTGTCATTGACTTGAAGCCAAAGAGGTGACGTCTGGAAATGTCAAATTTTTCGAAAAGCACCGCCACAAGCACTTCTGGCCTCTCCCGGCTAGTTCTATGATGACTTAGCTCCCTGGGGTCTACATTTCACGGACTGCTCATCACTTCATTCGGCACATTCATTTCAACAGTCCTGTTACGAGTTCCTCTCTTGTTACCAATCAAAAGCGACTCTGGAACACCTCACAGATTTCACACTTAAAATTGAATTCTTCTAAAGCTCTTGCGTCTACCGCAAATCAAAATTCTCAGGAGTCTTATGTAGGGATTTCCTCCACAATTCACCAGCCCCCGAAAGTACCCTTCCATGATCATCGTCATGTTCATACCATGTTAGCTTGCCAATCCACCACGCACATGCTCGCCCATTTTATATCGGTACTTCACGCTGGCCATTTGTTCTCCACATCAAACAGTACATACAAGATACATCGAGTCTTGCTTCACCTCAATTGTCTTCTAGCATCAACACGTGCATGCTACAATTCAGTCTGGGTTCGAGGAAAGATATAAAAGACAGTTTGAGATCTATGATCAAGCTCAAACTCGACCCTAACAGCCTAAGTGGTCGATGATCGTTGGCCGAGCCCGAGGTAGGGAGGTAGCTGCTGATTTTGTGTGTTGTTTCACTCCAGGTCTTTCATTTTCTGTCGATTCGATTTGTTGACCTGGACATGTGCACTCTCCGGCTGGAAGGCTTCTCTATGCGGATTCAAGATCCTACCGACACAAACAAAGACAAATGACACTGGTCTCCGGAATGGCCGCAGCGCACTGTCTAATAGGGCGCATTTCTTGCTGCAAATATCTGTAATTAAGTTTTCTGCCTTGAAGACTGGGCTACGCCTCTTTTCCCCATTTGCCGAGCTCTCGCAACAGGTCTCACGCAAGCCATGGCCAATTCTCGAGAAGCGAACTGATACCAAACCCCATCCATGTTTACCATACCAGACCCATCTCGAACTACAACGGAAAGATGTTCTGGCGACGAGTTGATACTTATATTCGAATCTATACTTGAGTGTCAACTCGGAAGCAATATTCAACATATGATCTCATTAATCAAAAATCCGTTGGGAAAGAGCGTGCCATTGAAGCGCTGTCCTCTAACAATACTTAGTCTATATATTCCTTGAATTAGTCCTATGTAATACCTTACCATGGAAGCAAAACATGGGTAGACGAAGTGTATCAAGAACAAGACTGAGCTAGGCTATTCTACGTGGAATCTTCTATCATAGAAGCAGGAACAGACTTCGAAAACAGTCACCTTGTACTGTGATTATTTTTTGATCTCGATATTTACGTCGCCGGCAACTACACTCGCAAATGCCATCGCCTGCCCTTCTAATGCAGTTCCTCAAAGAACGACATGTCCAGAACCGCTTCAATTCGGAAATCGGCTGATCACGAGAGCTCTTACAAATCTACGAAGTGGTCATTATTTTCGCCACCACTCGTGAGGAGGTGTGCACAGGCGTGAACCTTCATTTGGTGGAAGATTCTTGTATCCCACAGCGTGCTTGCTCTGAAGCCATCGGAAGCCATCTGATGTCTCCTGATATGTTTTTTCCAAAGTTCTTGAAACGAGGACTCGTGCCCATTCCTGCATACACTTAATTCTCAGACTCACTTTGTTGACCCTCTTTGTACTCCAAGGCATTCATCTTGAATCGAAGCCTCGAAATCTGATTCATATCATATAGTGACGTCTGCTGAGGTACCGCGAGCATTCGATAGTTGGAATATCTGCGCAGCTAATTGTGGCATGGGGGATAGCTGGCTGCTAGAGACAAGTGGAAGATCTTCCAGCACAAGCGCAGATTGATTTGATATTTCAAGCGTGGAGCTTTAGGTACCATCAAGTGGCTGGAAGCGTTATACCTTTCCCCCTTTTCAACGACCTTTATCTCTGATTTCTCGGCGTACCAAAATTTTCGACAGCGTAGCAAGATTTGACGACGGGATGTCGCATGCAATGAGAAGACCGACATCTTCGAGGCCAAGAGCAACAGGATGATCAATTCCAGTAGGCAGAGCCCAAAGTCGAAGATTTTGTGGCCTCCAAAATTCCTATTCTATGTGACTCGTCGTCGGAGTATCATATTTTTCTGCTTTCTTTGCTCGACGAGGATTGTGGACAGCTGTAGTTGGCATTCAGGAATATATGTTTCATGTGGTCCCCGAGTCGGAAGCATGTTATTTTCATATTGGCACATAATCTTCTGATACTTTCGACTTTTAAAGGATTGCAATGATGATGAGTACCGCTTACATCCAGCAAATCAAATACCAGTGAATGGCATACCTTTTCCAGTAAGGATATATATGCACAGCTCCCCGCTCGATTGACGGTCAATAGATGCATTACTAGAACTGCTTCATTTCAAAGTCTCTTAGAGGTAGAATAACTTACTTGTCGTAATTTCACGTATCATAGTATCCACAAAAGGGTTCCGATTCACTACAATAGAGCTAACCTTACAAGTTCTTGTATCTGTTCAGAGTCAGCAGGCTCGTCTTATCACCCAGGACGCTGAGCCTTTGACAACAAATTTGAGAGTGATAGCAACATACTTGCGGGCATTTATCCTCCAGTAGTGTTCCAGGAAGATCTGGAACTTGGATGTTGCCCCTCGGCTAGCAGCAAGATCCGAAAACAATTCCTCAGCACCTGCATTCCAGAACAGCTGGTTGGACCGCCCATTGTATCGATCTCTATTCGGTATTGGTGCTTCTGAATTGCGAAAGGGCAAGTGGACAAATCTCATTTTGCGATGACGAGACTTGTATTTCGTTATCTACTTCCAAGCCTAAAGGAGCAAGCGAATTGGGATTTTCCAAAAGTCTGCCTGCAAATTGGAAGGTGAAAAACTAAGCAGGGTTGCAGGTTATATACATACGCTTTACTCAGGCCAAGTTCGCGAAAGAATTATGCCTGCGTTCCCATGTGGTATTGAGGAATCTCTCAGAAAATGCAGCTCAACAAAGCCAAGAAAATAAGCGATTCATGTTTACGGTATAGCAACCGAATACATCTCCTAGCCCTTCTTCCATTTCGTCATCGTGCAACATACTACGATTAAGCAGCTCCGTCATCCTGTGTCTGTTCACCTCGATCAATTTCATCAAATAGATTCAGAGCTCGTTCGTTTTACCCCGCTGGTTGTCGTATGCAGCCTCCATTTTTAGCTATTGTCTATCCCAGGGAATTATCTCCAGAGCCATATGGTCCGTGTTCTTCTAAGAATATTTCACTGCTTCGGAACATCGGAAACATTTCTCATTAGAGGCTGAAGGGAAAATCCTAAGTTTGGCTGAAAGGGATCCAACTTGCGTCATCTGTAGCCCTCGTCCTCCCGTAGCAGCTGCAACTGGGCCCAGGAGTAAAAGCCTCATTCCCAGAGAAGGAAAAACAGATTCCATCACTCACCGTAACCAGAAGTCAAGGGTCCTGTCCTGCAATTAAACAAGCCATCTACGTCCAACAGCGTCAGCCTAACAAGTCTAGAATACTCCTTAAATTTCCCCACAGCAAAATGTGGCAGATTCTTCAGGCTGTGATAGGACTGTCATTCAGCGAGTTTTGCTAAGCTTTAGTCCCTAAAGCTTGTTGAAGCTTGGTTGCTGGAAGCTACCACAGTGCTGGAACTAGGCACCGCGGGGCGGAGTGGGATTGGTCATGGCGAGCAGATTGTACGAGATGATCTGCTGAGTTGAACTTTATTTCTTTGTTGACAGAATGTTCGCTCTTATGATTTGATGATCATGGGAGATCTACATCTCCATGCTACTTGTTGAGTTTTCGTCTGTTGAAGAAGCGTTCCTACCTTCAAAGTTGCCGGGTCTGCCAAACTAACATCGGCTTCATTACGTCGGAGGCTGTCAGTCTCCTTTTGGGCCGACACTTCCTGCCATTTTATACTTTGAGCTTCGAGTGAATGGCATACGCTTTTCAAACGTTCGTGTGATCTGCAACACAGCTTCATGGGAGATTGACGGTCTGGACTGGTCGAAGAAGCATTCGACTGTAAGCACGAGCAAACTATCTAGTAAGAGATTATTTTGTGAAACAGCCACAACGGTAGCTGGATATATTTCGTCATTCTTGTCTTCTGTGCGTGACTTTAATTGTTTCGAAAATGTATAAAGCACCCATCCCTTCGTCGACTTCTGCCACCACCCAAAGTCTTCGACAATCTCCACCACAACGGCAACGCCTTATAGGACTCATTCCTAAGAATCATTCTTCAAGCATCATGCTCTTCTCCAGCACCATCAAACTGCTCGCCCTCACCTCCACCCTCGTCCTCGCAGCTCCTATTCCACAAGGTGCTGGTGTCGAGGCTGGCTGTGATGGTTCGTTACCACGCCCGATGCCCCCAATCAAACTTTTCGAAGCAAACAATAATCTCAGCGATTCTCACGGACGGCGATACTGGCTCCGGTCTCCTCGTCAAGGAAGCGGGCCAGAACGCCGCGTCCCTCCTCAAATCCGCTGGAGCCAAACACCAAGGAGCTGGCTTTAGCGACGCATGCAATGCCATCTTGACAGATGGCGATACCGGGTCTGGTCTTGCACTCAAAGAAGCTGGACGGATTCTTGCTTCTCTTCTCAAGTCTGCCGGTGGAAAGCGCCAGCTTGATAAAGCTGGTGCTGGGACAGCTGCGCTTCTCAACTTGCTCAGTCCTGACGCTGCTACATACCAGGAAGGACTTGTGAATGTGATCGATGGTGATGGTACGAGTGATAGTGCTGTTATTGGAGAGCAGATTGGTGCTATCGAAGCACAAGCTGGGTCTGGTGCGGGGAATCTCGTTCCTTCGAAACTTCCTACCTTGCCCAAGACTTGATTTGATTGCAGACGGAGAATAATGATTGCATGATTATTGACGATTTATGGCAAGATGTAACCTCGGTTTGTGCAGCGACATGTAAGTTTAGCGTCAGCGAGGGTGTTCGGGACCAAGTTGCTTGTATCTGTTTTGAAGTCGGAGCACTATTTGTAACTGATCGATTCATTAATATCTTCCTCATTTACGATTCATAAGTATCAAAGATTCTCTGTATCTCTCCACATACACTTGTGTCAACGAATTGCAGAGTGCTTAGGTTTTTGTTCTAGAGATTATCTTAAGCTCGCTTATCAAAATCGAAAGGCAAAAAGTGCCAAGCATCAAGTAAACAAAAAATCTGTCCGTATCGCTGCGAGCAACATAACTTACCTGCCCGAAAGTCTCCTGAGCCCTTTATCATTTCTCCATTTAGTACATTCCTCTTGACCTTGAAGCCCACTTAGTTTCCCTCGCCCGGTATAACCCAACAATAGAGTCTTCTAATTTCCTTACGACCCTTCTGCGGGATAGTGAATTCAGTTCGTAGCAGCAGTTACATCTTCCGTACCGGCAAAATACTTCGTCTTAGTCTCATCATAGTCCATGTCAAGCTTCAATCTTCAATCCAATTATATCTACGTGGAATGGCGTAAAACCAGGTCTGTCAATCGTAGCTAACCACCTCACTCGGGTGTTTAGAAGAGGATAGAGATACTAGAGTAGAAGGCCTTCGACTCGTGCGTGATATACTAGCCATTTTTGCCCCTTTAAGAGGATTCTGTATCGTTCTTGTCTTGGCACATTTCGCGAAGTGCACAGTTGACACCCTTAGGGAGGTTGGCCACAGCTGGGTCATTTCCCGAAGGACTCTCTAGAAAGATGTCCGAAACCGGACCACATCAAACGTTCACTTGGGTCGTGCAGTATAGCACATATGCTTGATACGGAACTTCATCTGGCGTATCACACCTGGCTTTAAAGGTTTTCCACCGGTTTTCGACCGGATACAAGTACTCTTGCTTCTGGGATTTCGGGCTTATGCTCGATGTTTGATAATAATTTTCTATTTATCTATTGATGGGTGAGTTGGAACATTTCGTGTCATCGTCAAAGCCTACAATGAACACCCGAACAGCCGAAATCCCGACTTCTGATTTCCCAGATGAGTAAATAAAGTCTTCAGGGGCTCGGTTGTCACTTGCATGTGAAGCGACTGCCACGGCTGATCCCGCCAAGTCCGACGAATTGGAAATCGGCGCCGGTGAACCTCGGTCCGTTCATGACATTTCTTGGGTGGACCATATCAGCTTCTCTGTTCAACAAAAGGCATGAAACGCGTCAATTGTGTCTTCTCAATACTTTCACCATTCAAGTCTCACATTCGCACTCTTCAAGTCCAGTCTCTTTCAGCAAAGCAATTCAGCAGGTGTATCGTGCAGCGGGGGTTTCTTACACACTCAGCAATCATGGCGAATCGACCAACTCTCGTCCCTCCACCTCCCATCAATCCGAGCAAATCCGCTATTGAGAATGTATTAGAGCTGACAGAGCTGGCTGCGATCGCTCCGGTATGTGCCTATCTTTGCTGCTATTCATCCCAATATTGAAAATGGATGTCCTGACAAGTATTGCGACAGGACATCTTCTCCAACACCAGACCTCTCTGGCACCCACCCGGAGCACGAGGTATATATGGCGGTGCCGTCATCGCACAATGTCTCGCAGCAGCCCAGAGAACTGTCCCTTCGAACTTCTCCGTCCATAGCATGCACTGTTACTTCGTCCTCGCAGGCGACTCCGAGATCCCAGTCATGTACTATGTCGAGCATGTTCGAGAGGGTAAGTCATTCGCAACACGAACCGTGCAGGCAAGGCAAAGAGGGAAGGCTATATTTACGACGACACTTTCATTTATGCGGGAGAATAGTGGAGGCAAGAAGCAGGTCAAGCATGCTGTGCCTCTGCCGAAAGAGGTGCAACTGCCAGATGAAGACAGTCCAGATAACGAAGCAAACGGGACGAGCCCTTTCATAAGCCGGAGGATCGAGATCTTGAACCGAGATAGCGCGCATCCTCACGAGAAGCGGACGAGACAATGGATCAAGGCTAGAGGTAAAATAAGTGAGGAGGGCGGACACCAGGCACATCTCAGCGCTCTAGCATACATGTCCGATTCATACTTCATTGGGACAGTATCGCGGATACATCCGTTATATCGACCTGGAGATCCGTCGAATCTGAAGGACGAAGACGGTGCCGAGGGTAATTCGAAAGGATTGCCTGAAATCGGAATGATGGTCAGTCTGGATCATAGCATTTATTTCCACGAGCCAAAAGGTTTCAGGGCAGATGAGTGGATGTTCACCGAGATGGCAAGTCCTTGGTCTGGGGATGGGAGAGGAGTTGTTCAACAGCACATGTTCGCAGCGGACGGGACTCTAGTTGCGACCTGCTTCCAAGAGGTATTTATCTTCTCGTGCCTCCCAAACGGAGTGCTTTGCTAATGTTTTACAGGGTGTCGTGAGACTCAAAGAGCCGCGGGAGCCTTCGTCGAAGTTGTGATTTATATTTATATCTTAGAGAGTGGGTTGTTTGATTATGTCTTAGATCTATATCCATCATTTATGTTCCTATATGACCGATTCTTGTCTTCGTTTTAAGGTCTGCAAACATGTTCAAAACAGCCCCGGTACTGAACACAATAAAGCTTCAACAGTTTGAGGTTAAAAGATTACCATCTGCATTACGCTTCCATTGATTTTTACGCCGATTGAGTTCATTTTGCCTTACAATCTTGGATTATGTGTACCCCACTTGCTCTCATCCAAGCTGCATTCTCACAACGAGAGAGCAGACCCTTTACGCCTCCTCCAGGTGCTCACTCTTGAGCTTCTCTTCATTCCCGACCACTGGTACCAATTGAGTACTGGCAAACTTCCTTGGAGGAATACCACGACTCCACAGCTCATCCATCTCAACATATGTTCTGCCTTTGGACTCCGGAATCATGAAGAAGATAAATACCACCGCGAAGATCAAAATACCTCCAAAGACGAAGGCAATCTTGCCTCCCATATTTCCTTGATCGGGATTTACAGCGTATGGCAGAGCAAATGCCCAAATTGCACCACTGAGTCCATTCATCATGGTAGCCAGCGCTTGTGTTGGGCTTCGAAGGCGGGATGTGGGATTTTCTGAAATGATTGGCCAGGCGCAAGATCCAATCGTTGCTTGGTAAACGAATGACCAGACAGCCATGAAAGCAACTTGAACCCAGATGGCGCTCGAGGTGTTGATGCAGGCGACAATCCCAATCACGAGCAGCGTCACGCATAGAGCGCTGCAGCCGTAAAGTGCAGTACCACGACGTCCGAACTTCTCGACGAGGAACCACCCGCATATGTTGCCAACGACCATCATGCCGCTGAGACCGACTGTGGCATCGAATGCCTGTCCAGAAGGAAGACCACCAAGTTGCATGAAGTCTATTGTCTTGGTCAGCTTGGTTGTTTGATTGAACTTTTTGAGAATCCTTACAGCTCATGTATCCGATGACCCAAGAGTTACCACATGCATTCTGGATGAAGAGCGTTGAGACAGCTGCTAAGGTTCGTCGCCAGTTCGCCTTGTTGAAGCACTCTGCGTATGAGCCAGAGGTCTCATTTTCGGCTCGTTCGCGGTCCAGAGAAGTTTTGATATCTGCCAAGTGGCCATCCACATCATAGTTGGAGTTGTGGAGTTTTGCGATATTCTTCCGTGCCTGCTCCATCTTCCCGTGTGCGACCAGCCAGTAAGGAGATCTGGGATGTCAGCACGAACCCAAAGTGTGTTTGGTGGTCACTCACTCAGGGAAGAAAGGCAAGAAGGCCAGCCCAACAGCAGCGAAGCCCCACTGCACAGCAAACAAAATGCGGTAGGACATAGGCCCTGGGTACTGGCCTAGAGTAGTCTGGCGCATCACACCGAAGCCAATCAGTTGACCAAGGACGATCGAGAAGTTCATTCCGGATGTCAGAGCACCTCTAATGGCAAGTGGTGCAATCTCGGAAGCATACGTGGGAGCTACTGTGGTGAAGCAACCAAGCGGAATTCCAGTGAGGATCTTTGCTCCGAAGTACTCGGCTGGCGTGGAGGAGAAGTACTGCATGAAAACTCCCCCGATGGTCAGGAAGTAGGCGAAGAAAATACAGATTTGACGTCCCCACCGCTGGGTTGCGAACCCGGTCACGAAGCCACCAAGAACAATTCCTGGCTCAAGGTTAGCACGTTTACTCGCGCAGAGAGTACAAGGATTGTTTACCTCCCAGAGTGGCAGCTTGGAAGCCCAATTGCCAGTTCGCATCGACCACATAGTCTCCATCGTATGGACGCCCAAACGTCTCACGAAACGCTGGAAGAGAAATGACGGCGGATCCAGCCAGAGAATCGTAGCCGAACATGCAGCAGATGAAGAACGAGTACAGGCCTGAAAATGATCAGTACAGTTCTCGAAGAGGAATGGCGTCCTTACACCAGAGGACACCCTTCCAATTCTCCTTCAGGGCATTGACTCTCGTCTGAAGATGTTGGTTCTCTTCATAGTTTGCAACAACCTCAGAAGTGGCAATAGTTGCTGGACTTCCCTCCACTTGTGTCGCAGTTGATGTTTCTTTGTCCATTCTGTCGAGGCTTTAATCCGATGTAGAAGCGGAACAATGGGTGAGAAGGTTTGCTTGCCAGAAAGGTAATATTCGCGGGGATCTGTCGACATCTTTATACATGGAGAGCCCCATGGTGTTCATGGTCCCATTACTATGCGGAGATATGCGGAGGTCAACACTTGGGAGTGGCAGAGGAGACTAGTCTCCACAGATTCATCCAGTTCCAGATCCGAGGGCATGGAATCGGTCGAGAAACTGGGGAGAAAGGACTGTGCCTTGCAAATTTCTGGCCGATAGTCGGAGAATACCTGGAGAATAAAGCAAGCGAAGATGAAAGTAATCAAGAATCAGACCAGCTGACTGAGTATGTGGGTGTTGATGTTCTGGAAGTGTGAACTAGCGATTCATGGGAAATGGCTTGTCTCCTTACATTACTCGGATTTGGCTGGCTAACCGGGATCAGGACTCCCAAAAATGGGGCAGAGCTATCTGTGCCGCTTCACAAATCCACTCCTTGTCCCACATCGCTGGAGAATATACGGAGAAAGGTATCTAGTGTCTTCGCGTCCAAGCATGGGTGCGAGTGAAGCGAGTAGACAGTGGGGGAAACCGAGAACGTTCGTACCCACGAATCGTCATGTTTTGGGCATTGCGGAAGTACGGGAACCCTGGGTACAAGCAGCGATGCGGACTAGCTTGCTCTCTAGCATTTTAGATAATTGCTGGGCGGAATAAGCCTCATCTATAAATTGGAAAGTACTGATTGACTCTTCAACAATGAAGAACACATCTAGCAATCATGTCTTCAAACTCATCCTACGAAGACGTCAACATTGAGCAACTTTTAACTCAACTTACTCTTGATGAAAAGATCTCTTTACTCGCTGGAGCAAACGTTTGGGAGACAGTTGCCATTGAACGCCTCGATATCCCATCTCTGAGAGCAAGTACTAAAATGCCATTGATTTTCTCAGCTAATTCCAAACAGGTCACAGATGGCCCAAACGGAGCTCGTGGTAGCCAGTTCTTCGATGGAATCACAGCAGCTTGTTTCCCAGCCTGCGTCTCAATCGCTGCCACTTTCGATCGTGATTTGACGAAACGAATTGGCAAAGCACTCGGTCAGGAGTCCCAGACCAAGGGTGCCTATGTGCTCCTTGGACCTACAGTCTGCTCTCATCGGTCTCCTCTCGGAGGCCGAAATTTCGAGGCATTCTCAGAGGATCCTATCCTCTCTGGTATTCTTGCAGCGGAGTACGTGAAGGGTCTGCAATCTGAGCGTGTTGGTGCCACGATCAAGCATTTCCTTGGGAATGAGCAGGACACTAGAAGATTTTCTGTCAATGAATTGATTTCCGAGCGCGCGTTGAGGTATGTACATCTGAGGATGACCTGAGACTCATATCGCTGACGATACTGCAGAGAAATATACCTGCGGCCTTTCGAGATAGTTGTCAAGACAGCAAATCCTTGGTGTCTTATGACCAGTTATCCGAAAATTAACGGCCGCCACGTTGACACCAGTCTGGAGTTTTTGCAGAAAATCCTTCGACAAGAATGGAACTATTCTGGTCTAGTGATGAGTGACTGGGGAGCAACCACCAGTACAGTTGAAAGTCTCAACGCAGGGTATGGTTAAAAAAAATCTAGCACATTGAAATGCTTACCAGATTTAGCCTCGACCTTGAGATGCCAGGAAAGTCTAAGTGGCGGGCTCTCGAACAAGTCAAGCTAGCAATTGAAACTGGCTTAGTGTCAGAGAACATCATCAACGATCGCGCCCATGCCGTCCTAGAACTTTTGGAAAAGACTGGCAAATTCGGCGATCGAAGGGCTGATGTCTCCGAGACTGCACAGGATTTACCCGAGCATCGAAACTTGATTCGCCAAGCAGGGGCAGAAGGCATCGTGTTGCTGAAAAATGAGGGTATTTTGCCATTGAAGAAGGATCAAAACAAGAAAGTGGCTCTTCTTGGCCCTCTTGCGAAGTATGCTGCTGCTCATGGAGGAGGGAGCGCTTCATTGAATTGTCATTACAAGATCTCGCCGTTTGATGCATTCTCTTCACGACTGGGTGCTGATGTCGATGTGAACTATTCAAAAGGTAAGCATACCCTGAAAGTCAATGTTGCTGTTACGCACGTAATATCAAGTGTCAAGCTGACGCCACTGCAGGTGCTCACATATTCAGAGTCTATCCCGACATGGAGGAGGATTGCAAGAACTCCGTGGGCACTCCTGGATTTACAGCAAAGTACTGGAAGAACTCTGAATTTGAGGGCGAGCCTTTCCATACCGCCCACTTCCCTCGTGGTTCTTTCACTACCCTCATGGATACCGAAGTGGAAGGTAAGCAAGGTGTTCGATTCACAACAACATACACACCATCAAAATCTTCGAGTCCGTACTTAAGCTTCAGTACCATGGGCCCGTCAAAGCTGTCCATCGATGACGTTCGTCTCTTCGAGCAGCCAAAGGCTACCAAGGACTCCATGTCTTTCCTTCTTGGCGTGCAGGATGAGCTTCAGGCTCAATATCGTTTTGAAGCCGGTAAATCATACGAGATTCGGATCGACACGATTCCATCTGCTGAGCCAAACGGCGAGCTCTACCTCCTCGATGGACAAATAGCTGCTCACCTGGGCTTCATCTCACAGGAGGAGATGGAGCTAGATGTTCTATCAGAAGCCACAGACCTCGCAAAAGAAGCAGACGTAGCTATTGTATTCGTTGGCAACAATGCGCAGTGGGAAACAGAAGGTCAAGATATGGACGACATGAATCTACCAGCAGATGGCTCTCAAGATCGACTTATCGCAGCCGTTGCAGCAGCCAATCCTCGGACTATTGTCGTAAACACGACAGGGGTTGCAGTGACAACACCTTGGCTTGACTCTGTTCCAGCATTTTTGCAAGCGTGGTACGCAGGACAGGAATCTGGGAACGCCATCTTTGACGTGCTATTTGGGGAGGTGAACCCTTCAGGCAAACTGCCAATCTCATGGCCAAAGGAGTACGAGCATACAGCTGTGTATGGAAAATTTGGCATGGATAGTTATGAGTCCAGGCAGGTGGAGTATGTCGAAGGTGTCTTTGTCGGGTACAGGCATTTCGATAGGATGTGGGGTACTGAAAAAGAAGTGCGGTGGCCGTTTGGCTTTGGTCTGAGTTACACGACTTTCGAACTAACCAATGCTGCCATAGAAGGCAATTTCGACAATCTGAACGGAAACAAGGTGACTGTCTCTGTGGATGTGGTGAACACCGGGAAAATCGCCGGCGGTGAGGTTGTTCAGGTGTACATCCTTCGGCCGAGCTCTGGCTCGGAAGATCATCCAGTGAAAGGACTCGTTGGATTTGAGAAGGTCAGAATTGATGCCGGCGGGAAGCAAAGTGTCTTCATAAGCGTATCTGCTCAACAAGCAGCATACTGGCACGCTGAAAGTAGAAAGTGGAAAGTAGAGGCTGGCGAATATAGACTCTGGCTCTCTACGAGCTCGAATCCTGGTGACAGGAAAGCAGAGCTCAGTGTACAAGTAGACAATGAGTTCTACATCGATCCATAGACAAAAAGAAGGAATCAATTAACTTAAAACCTACGTACATATCCTGGGAATTAGTCGAAGTTTCGGTTCGATGTTTCCGGCCGGCCGGGTCAAAAATGTAAAATTGGAGACGGCCACCGAGAGCACGTGCTTGTGAACCTAGTTTCGACCGCCCAATATCTCTGCGATGTTGAGCAACTCAGATTTTGATAATACGTGTATGATATTCTACAGTACTTAGACATGGAGTATAGGACTCTGTTCTAGCTAGCTACGCATATCTTGATTAACAGAACTCCTGCAAATTTTGTCTAATGACTGGATCTCGACGAGGGCAACAGATTGCTCGCAAAGCTTGCGATGGCTGCCGAGATAGGAAGATTAAAGTATATCATTGAAAGTCTGTAGAATAGTTTCTGACTGAGATAGTGCACATGGGCCGATGGAGTTGAGTCTGAGTCTCGGTGCGATGGCTGTATGACAGCAGAAATTTACTGCACGTTCCAAACGACACGGAGGCGAAGGGGACGTCCTCAAAGGTCAGCGATATATGGCTCCTTCCAAATTCTCTTAAAGCTCTTTTCTGACAATTATACAGAGATCTAGAGAGATTCAGACAAGCGCAACTTTTACAGAATCAGTTGTCAAGTCCGAGTCTCCATCACCAACCTCTGCCACTTCCCACGCAGGTAGCGATTGAGCATTTTTGCCCCCTTCACATCTTTCACGCTATCATCGAGGACTTCTTTCATGAATTATATCCGATAGCTCCTCTTATCCATGTCCCATTCTTTACATCTCAAGTCCAAGAATGCTTGTACCAGACGGACGCTGAATTTCTTCGCCTGTGCCTGTCGCTCTGCGCGATAACCATAGCGTCTCTTCCACGGAAAGCAAACATCTACCGCTTTGGACATTATGCTAGTACGACAGACATGGTAAGCAGAGCGTGTCAATTGGTGACTGCCAGTCGACTGGCTACTTCACCAGACTGGGCTGAAAAGCCGTCGGTCAATGACTTGCTATGCTCGCTATCCCTTGGCATGGCGAGTCATTACGCCCAGTGTCCAAAACGAGGCTGGACTTTGATCAATGAGAGCATCCATTGCTGCAGGTCACTGGGTCTTTATCACCAAGATGGGTACAGAGATATGAGCAGTGTCCAGGTTGAGATCTGCAAAAGAGCTTTTTGGATGCTGTACATTGTGCAGATGTATGTCTATCAAAAGTCTAAGGAGCAATGACTAACCATGAACAGACATGATCGAATATCTCATCCAGAGCCTTACACCTTGCTTGGAGAAACCCCTAGCTTGACCGACTGGGACTTCTTGCTTCCTCTTTCTATTTCAGATGATGAGCTGGGCTCAACTTCGAGGTCGTCTGGTGGGGCAACCGCTACGCCTAGCATAGCTGGCTTTGTCACGCTCGTCAAAGTCTTTCATTGTCTACGGGGTCTTCTTTCCGTGTATGTCACGAATCCATTCCTCCAAACGCGCTCGCAGACACAGCAAAGCCACTTTCTCTCCCCTGCTTCTCTTCTGGCCACATTCAACGCTCTCTCCACGGTCCTCGATGACATTCCGTCCGAGCTCAACATAATCGAACCACAAAGATCGCTAGACTTACAAACTCGAGAGAGTAATCACTTCAACATAATGAAGTCAAATATCTACATCACTAAGCTCTATCTTCAGTGTTGGATCCTCGACCGCTATCTGAGCATCCTGCCACCAGTCACCTCGCCACAGTCCCCCACATCAACACGCTCTGAGGCACAGCGACTTCGAAGCTACAGGCAGGATATCACTAGACAAGCACTCCAAGTACTGAAGTTCTGTTCCCAGAATACATTGGAGAGTCATGGCGAGAGTATGGTGATCAAGATCCGAGAGATAGCGACGAGTCTGTTGGAGCAAGAGCAGGAGCATAGTGGGCCACAAACACCAGCGGATGCGCAGGATGGTAATCTAGGGATTAGGAATGGTGAGGATGAGGCGGCGGGTGGTGATGATTATGTGATGGCGTCGTTTTTGCATATTCTAGCAGCTCTGGACTATGCACATCGGCAAGCTGGTGACGCTGTCTGAATCCGAGGAGAATGCGACTCTATAAGCATGCTCTCTCCTCGCTTGAAGGTGTTGCGCCCTGAAGCTGATCATGATAGAGCTTTGCTGCTCTGCATTTTCCGATTCTGGCCTTTGACGGACTACAGACTGCTGCATCTTTAGTCCCTATGCGATCCAGTCTTGCCACGCATGTCTCGTCGTGCTCTTTCGGCTGGTTGGTTGGCATGCCCTGGAGCTGAGCCGCCGTCTAGAGGGTCACCTCCGATCAATTCTAAACATCTGCCACGCGACACCTTTTCAAGAAAGGTTCACATATAATACAGCCAATCTAATCTGACCCGTCTCTTCTTGTTCTCGTACTCAAGCCTTCCCATATCATGGCAGAACACGGTCGTAACCGAAATCCTAGCCCCCAATCAAAGAGACTCCACATCGACACTTCTTCCCACATAAATCTGGCTCCCGCCCTTCGTCAGATGCCGCTCACTATCACTATCTGTCACCTCACCCTTACTCCTTCCACGTCCACTCCCACCCGCTTGGATCCTACTCTCTGTCCCAATTTTCCCCAGCTTCACATCGTCGTTCTCCTTATACCCAAAGCGGTCATCCTCAATCAGCGCAAAATTATCAGGACGGCCGCTTTTGCCACCCACACCAACCGAGCCATGGCCCAGTCCTCCAAGTGTAGAGGATTTCATTCTGGAGGTTTGATCGGCGGTTGAGCCGAATACTTTGGGTGCCACGGCGACGAGATAGGTTCGTACCATGGGTAGGTTGGCGTTTATTATTGCGAGGCAGGGCTCGAGTGTCGTCCAGAGGAGACCCATAGGGAGTGTGAATGTTGGATCTGTGAAGGAGATGATTTGGAGGGATTTGATGCGAATTGCGCTTATGATTGTGATACTGGCGAATGCAGACGTCAGTGTGTATTCCAAGACGGAGTAATCAGAAGTGTTTGGTGATTTGGAACACTCACAAAAGTCCTAGAGAGAACATGATGACCAGGCCGACTTTCCGTCGCCAATGAAGTTGAAGTTTTAAGATGTGCGGAATAGGAAGAGCCATGACCTATAGTCTATCAGCGTCTACTCTAAGCTGGTCATGTGAACCGCAATATCGCAACCAGACTGTGCCAAGGTTGCAGCTGAACAGGTAAGCATACCATGAAATCAGTCACAACGTTCAACGCACCCGCAGATACGTAGACTGTATTCCGGTCTCCGCACACGCCGCCCTCAATGGTGGGGTTCCAATTGAAAGCCAGAGGCCTACAAAGAAGGAATGTCTCTAGTACGATACTGATCGCCCAGGCAATGAGTATCCCTATTGCGACAATGGCGGATATTCGAAATGAAGGGGTGCTCCCAAATATTCTATAGTAGAACATCACTACGGAAGTCTTTATCAAGCATAGTGTGATCCCGTATAAAGCTTCGAAGGGAAGAATGAGCTAAAATTCCAATTAATTATTGAAACTTTCCAGACCGAAGAGAATGATTGGACTGACCTTCAGAGTCTTGACCACGTCTGCTGGTTGAACATCTTCAATATGTCGTCCTTCACAACAGGTTAGTATACAACCTCAGTCTTCTTTTGAAGTCCCAAAGACGTATTATGACAGTGGACTTACCAACACCTCCAGCAAGCACACCTGCGAACTTCAGTAATTGATTCGAACCGATACACAGGAAAACTTACAAGCAAATTGGATTCCGACACTGATCAACAATGAGAATAGAGCTCCCAGAATTAAGTAGTCGTCAATTCCTAATGTAATGTCTCTCATGCTCCTTGACTTGAGTCGCACAGCAGTAGTAGCAATACCGATCGCAAGGAATACCGTGATAGCAATCAAGGGATCCCGCGCCCTTCTAACCGTGAGATCGTACACCATATTCGTTCACAATCACAACTATAAAAGTAACAAAATACACAAATAACACAAGACGGAAACTCCAGCCTCTAGCTGCGAAAGTCGACTGGTAAAGGGAATATGAACAGGAATGTAATGGTGGCGTTTTGAAGCTCTTGGATGTTAGGTGAGAGTGGCCGTTGAAGCCCAGTTGTGAAGGCTCTCCTGATCATCACCATGATCATCGCACTTCCTACTGTAGTTGCTACTATCCCTGTGATCGGCTGATTCAAGAAATACTGACAGGGAGCTTCTTCCTGTTCAGGCGCTGTCCGAGGCCTGATAACAGGCCTGGTCGCATGAAACATGCTTGCATGCCAGTGGAGAAATTGCTTAAGGGAGCCACAACATCTTGATATCCTTGTTTCCTCCGAGTCATGTAGCGAAGGGATGGATGTAGAACACTTATTTTCCGTAATACAGGTGCAAGTGTCGTTGAGACACTGTGTCTACCAGCACCCTTTCAGTGGTCAGAAAGTCTTGGGCAACTTGCAAAGGCACCAAAGAATCGTCAACATATCCACGTCAACGACCATCTTGCTCTCATTCTCATCTGTTGTACTTGCATGAATAAGTGAGTACCTGGCTGTGTGTTGTAGCACGACATGTTCCCCACTTACCCGTCATGCCACATGGACCATGGGACATGGGCTATTCTATGGAACTCAAGTTTCAACACAATTGTGCCGACTCCGAACTTCTGGCATCGAATTCTCTCTGTAAATAAGTGCCCGCACATGTGATGTTGTTCGCAGCACCAGTTGAGAATGATTATACCCAATTGAAATCCTCGACCGACACAGACTGGCGATGTATATCTTGCACAGTTTATTTAGATACTGCTAGCGATTTCTATTGGCTAGAAACCTTCTCACAAATATCCCTTTCGAAAGATGGGATGGGATCGTCGTTTGTGATTGCTCGATGTGGAGAGACGTTGAAGATGTTCCCAGACGAGTGGGGATAACTGTGGCTCTCCAGCCCCATGTGTCCAGGGTCTATCCAATCGGGGAAGCTGGACGGCGGCATGGCCCGCAACCGTTTTCTCTCCGAAGAGCTACTGCGCCTGTGGATTGTCGCCGGCGTGTTTAGTAATCTTTATGGTCCGTCTTTGTGTTCCTGATATGTGTGCTTGAAGGATCATGACCAGGGACGATGTGACAGAACAGGATGTGCTTGCATATGAGCTGCTTCAGCTGTCATCCTGGGCATCTCGAAAAGGGGGTGGATGGGCGGAAGTCCTCACCATTCTTCTGTGAAACTTCCTTCTCTGTCACTGCTCATACCATACTAAAGATATTCAAGCTTTGTATTCTGCGCAGATATGTCGTCCTCGATCATCTCTCCTGACTCTATTGACTTCTTGGATTCCGAGAAGTTCGATTTTGTGATTGTGGGTGGTGGTACGTCTGGTTTGGTTGTAGCTACCCGATTGACAGAGGATCCCAATGTAAAGGTGTTGGTGCTAGAAGCTGGCGCCAACAAGTTGAACGATCCTCGAATTGTGATTCCTGGCTTAGCTCCCAGTCTTTACGATGATCCAGACTTCGATTGGTGCTTCATGAGCGTACCACAAGTCCGTACACATCTCTCGGGGCAAACTTTGGGAGGCTGACGATTTTGTAGGAGCATCTCAAGGGTCGCCAGATTGCTCAGCCGAAGGGAAGGACATTGGGAGGATCTACCGCAATCAATCTAGGAATGGTGATTTATCCTTCAAAGTCTGGTTTCGATGCTTGGGAGAAGCTAGGAAACTCAGGGTGGAATTGGGACAGCATATCCCCATACCTCAGGAAGTTCCACACCCTAACTCTACCTTCCGAATCTGCTCAGGAAGATCTGGGCCTGAAGTATATTGACCAAAATCTCCAAGGTAGGAAATACCATGCGAAAACCTTGCCCTTCAAATCTACCAAAAGCACAGAGCAGCAAAATTGAACTACATAGTCCTTACATCCAATCAGAATTGACAAAATTCAGGGACAAATGGTCCGATCCATCTCTCGTTCGGCGAAAGCGATGCATATACCCCTTTCAACAAGGCTTGGCCGAAGACGTTCTCTGCTTTGAAGCAGGAGCTGACTGGTGATCCCATCACCGGAACTGCCAATGGAGCCTTCACAAATCCTGGGATTGTGAATCCTGTCACGAAAGCTAGAAGTCATGCTGGTGCAGACTACTTAAACGCCGAAGTTTCCATTAGACCCAATCTTCGAATTCTGACTGAAGTCCTGGTTAGCAAGATTCTGATCAAGAAGATGACTACTGGCGACTGTTTGGCCACAGGCGTCCGAATCACTACCAAAGCTGGGATCGAAAAGAGTATCGACGCAAGATTAGAGGTCATTATTGCAGCTGGGACAATCAAATCGCCACAACTCTTAGAGCTATCCGGAGTCGGTGACTCCAAACTGCTTGAATCTCATGGCATTGAAGTGTTGGTTGACAATCCAAACGTGGGAGAGAATCTTCAGGATCATGGCTATGTCCCATTCAGCTGGGAAGTTGCAGACGATCAGGTGTCTGGGGATGTATTGCGTGATCCCGATGTAGCAGGAGCTGCTATGACGGCATATACGACAGCAAAAGCTGGCCCTCTCTCTGGAGTTCCCATCGTTTCCTCCTTTATGCCTCTTGTTGACTTCGCGGAGAAGGACATGGACAAATTGCTGGATACGCACGTTGAATCTGTTCAATACCCACACTTCCCTTCGCAAAGGAAGCAGTTCCAGATTCTTCGAGACATATTGAAAAGTCCACAAGATGCCTCCGGACAATTCACCATGGCGCCATTCCAAATAGTTCCTAGAAACGGACCGCACTGCAAAGGCATCTATGGAATGGGCAAGCAAGGCAATTATATGAGCATCGTTTCCGTACTTAATCATCCATTTTCGAGAGGCGTTGTCCACATCAACTCACCAGACCCCAAAATCCAGCCGACCTTGGACCCTCGATACTTTTCTCATCCACTGGATTTGGAGCTCCACGGTCGCCATACTCAGTGGCTGGAGACGATTGCAGCTACAGAGCCCATGGCTTCACTCCTGAAGAAGGATGGACGCAGGATCCACGCGGAAAAGCCAGTTCTTGACCTTGAAGATGCGAAGCGTGTCGTAGAGGAGACGTTCATATCTCATTACCACGTAACGAGCACTTGCTCAATGCTGTCAAAAGAGCTCGGAGGAGTTGTCAATGAGCGTCTCTTGGTATATGGCGTTTCTAACTTAAGAATTGTGGATGCAAGCATTTTCCCTCTGATACCGCGAGGCAATATTCAGGCGTCAGTGTACGCCGTCGCAGAGAAGGCAGCAGATATCATCAAAGAAGACCATCTTGCTGAGAGCATGGCAACGACAACTGTCTGAGAGGTCGTGTACTTCAAAAATACGGTGAGATATGAAAGAACAGGAACAACGTGCAATCAAACACTAAACAGAAGTCACTTGACTTGGTGCTCTTGCTCTTGAGTGACGTGTGATCTCCGAGACATTGTGATGCAGAGGCTGATGACCTTGGACAAGGATGCGGTCTTCTATTGTCCGAGAAGTGTACAACAGGATAAACATGACAAGACTCGAATTGAGTAATCGACAACACCTCAGTTGTTGATTGTTCGTTCAGGTGATCTTCAACCTTAGCTACCTACAGTCGCTAGAAGGTACCTAGTGACTGACGATAAAAAGGGGTCTTTCGCTTGACAGTTCTGCCCTGCGTCATCATGCGTTGTGCCACGCTAACCTCTTTCCGGGGAGGATTAATTTTAATGCGTGGTGCGCGGACTTATGAACGTGGCCATTATCCGAGTTGGTCTGGCTGGACTGGCTCGAGACTGGATGCTTCGGACCAAAACAAATCAGGATATACTCAGCTGACGCCAGCATCTCCTCCTTCCCATTGAAACGCCGTTCGCAGATGATGAATATTCCTTCCAAAAACCCAAGCCTTTCACCATTTCCGATTCGCGATCTCGAGGATCCTCCTGCGACTCAATTACCCAGGCTGAAGCGTTCACGGTGATTCCGGGTTGTTGACGCGGCCAGACCAAATGCACGCAATACGACAAAAATGTCGTCCGAAGCATCAAGTTTTGATCTTGAAATGCTACCCCAGAACCACAAAGGGCGCCGTTGATGTCAAGCCAAATTCGAGCGAGCTGAGCTACCTGCTGTATTATGCGACAACGCGACGGAGTAAGGTGCAGAAGGTGGGAGCATTCCTGGAAAAAAAGACAGCTAGTGATGTCTGGCGAGCAAGAATAGGGTATGTGAAGCTGGGAGACACAGACTCGAAGGGGTTCATCTTGAGTGTTGAACCAGCTGCTAACGTTATCGTACAGAAATGTTCAGGTTACGCTCCAAATATTGGCCGCCTTAATTGAGAAAGCTCCGCGAGACCTTCCTCTATACGCCCCATATGTTCTCAAGATACTTAATATCATCCTGCGATCGCGCGACATTACTATGGTCGAATCGTCAATCCCAACCTTCGAAGCTTTCTGCGAACACCACGATGGTGCATCTCTTTCGGCAGACCAGGAGTATTTACATCAGTACGAGGAGATCGTAGGAATATACGCCTCTTTTGCTTCAACAAGGCCCCCTCAAACGAAACCACCAGCTAGTGCTCCGGTTGCTATGCGATGGAGAAGTGCTGGCTTGCAGGCAATCAAAAGCGTGGCTTCGTCCGAAGCATTGGCTTCACTCGCGGGAAGACAACTGGATGTCGTAGTACCGATCTTATTGGAGAACCTTTGGACGGATAATGAAGATTTCATCGATCTACTGGAGCACCGGGCTGGACTGGAAGAGAAAATTGACTCCGAGAAGCTCCTGAGGCGAAGAACCAGCATTGCGACCGTAAGAACAGCTGACACTGCGGGGGATGGTAATGCTTTGGCTTTGTCTGCTACTACAGCTGATGCGGACAAGGTGGCGGAAGAAGATATCGGGGTGAAGGCCCTGCAGTGTTTGAAGCAAGTATTTGTGGTCAACAACAGGTCACAAATCCATGCCGCAACTTTAGCGACGCTGAGATTCATTGGAGATCGGGTGGCGCAAGGAGAGAGCGTTATTGAGAAGAGTCATCTTCGAGGAGGAGAATATAGAGGCTGGGCAACAAGAATTTTCGAAATGATAGCCAGATGGACCCCCGTCCAGGACAGGTACATCATTCTCGTAACTGCGATGGATGCGTTAGTCCGGAGCCAGGTTGCCGACGCCAATCTTCAACACCAGCTCGTTCTTGCGACCATGGTAGACTCGCTTCTTAAGTCGGACATAAATTTGATTGGATTGAGTGTGATGGATGTTTTGCTGGGCCTCATACAGCATGTGCTGAGATTGCTTCAGTTGGATGGTGCTACTCCCCATTTCCAGCAGGAAAGTGGAACAGGTATCACTAGGAACGAATCGGGCGATTCATCACCCTCCGCCAGCGGTGGTGTAGCGACAGCTGAACCTGCCGTGATACCAACAATCCTGAGAAAGGAACTCCTGGATCGACTTCAGCAATGCATAGGCGATCTTGCCACCCATGTCTATTATGCAGATCAGATATCAGACATGGTCTCTGCTATCCTCTTGAGACTAAAGCCATCTCCCATGGGAGGTGGATTTAATGCAGTCAGCGCAATTGAGAACCCAGCGGCTGCCTCAGCTGCAATCACGTCCGTCGGTGACCTCACAGAAGACTCTGGAACGGATGGATTCTTCTCATTCGATACCGCCAAGATCAAGGCTCTTGAAGCGATCAAGTCGATTCTGATAGTGGCAAGCACCCGCAACAAGATGAGTGGTGTGGGTAGCTTGGGGAGAAATCGAGTGCCAGTTCGCGTTTGGGAGGGAACCCAATGGCTACTACGAGATGCTGATGGCCGGGTACGAAAGGCTTACACAGACGCTTTGTTGACTTGGCTCGACCGGGAGGTGACACGAGCCGACCTTCAAATTTTTGAGGAGAAGCCGAAAGGCTTGACCAAAACAATCCGGGACGAGTCGGCTACCAATCTATCAAAGAGGGCCGTGTCGAATGCATCTCACCGAGAGAAACCTATCAAACCGTCTCGGATGACTTTCTTGCAACTACTTCATCTTGCGATCTATGAGAATGCTCTGCAATACGTCGATAGTGAACCGGATATCGTTCTTTTGCACCTGTTGCTTGCAAATCTCGTAGAGAATCTCGGCGTCAATGCTGTCAAGCACGGTTTGCCTATGATATTCCGATTGCAAGAAGACATTCTTGAGGCTGAGACACCACTGGCAAAAGTCCGAATGGGTAGTTTGTGTCACGGATACTTCTGGACTTTGAGTGAGAAATTCGACTTCGACACTTCGCCAACTGGAAAAGTTATCGAGTCAGAGATCACTCGGCGCCGGAGCAAAATGTTCTGGATTGAGCGAGTCCGCCTGCCTCCAATAAGCCTTGACCAGATTGGTACTCCTGGCGAAACGACATCAGAGCAAGCACTTCCTATGGATGAGATTGAGACCGAGTCTCTACGGCCCTTTGACGATCGCTTTCAGATGGTTACGTTGATTTCACTCTCTTACGCTGAATCATTACCAGCACCATCTTCAAGTCCACCTACATCACCTGGCAGGAGCTTCAGTCATCCAATCTTAAACAATGCAAGTCCTGCGGGAGAAGGTAATCGTGTGATGCCGGATAAGATCAAGGAACAGATGATGTCAGAATGGAGTAAAGAGGCTGTAGTTGCGATGGTCTTGGAAGGCAGCAAGACAGTCTCTCTAAATGGTTCCAAAACGGGTACCAATGTTACTGCGCACCGCAACTTCCTGGCCGTTAATGGTCAAGGAAATACTGGCACTGGAGCGACGAATAGTGGATCACAGTCTCCGCAGCACCACAACCAGCAAAGCCATCGGAGCCGGCCAAACTCGACCTACGGTCTTGTTGGGGGACTAGGAGCCTTACAAAAACTCAGGAGAGGCAGTGGACAATCTCCAGCTCCCGCGAGTGAGTCCAGTCGAAACTCTGTTACTCGAGTGGACCAATTGAAGAGAGTCCTATCTGGCCAGCAAGACAATATCCCGGGTACAAGCGGCGTCGCGCATAGTGACGCAAGCAGTGAGAGTATGGTCAGCTATGATTTCACTGCCTCCGAAGTCTCGTTCAACCCTAGCCAGCAGAACGTCGGTTCCATGGAGCGTTCCGTGTCACTACGAGATTCAAATGACAGGCCAAGGTCAAAGTCTCGAGACCGAGTCGCCGCAAACGGGGAGCACCAACGTCCGTTGTCATCCCATCCAGTTCTGCAGATTAACAACCCTAACATTATGGAAGGAAACGAGGATGATCGTGACTCTGTCCCTCCTGTGCCGCCTCTGCCATCAACGCTTACTGCCGAAGGCACGGCTGTTCACGATCACGCCCTTACCGAAGTACGCAAGGGACGGAGTGTAAGAAGGTCTTTGAAAAGCCGAGGCGGCCAAAGCTACCAAGCATCACCGTGGGGCGAAGATGTCAACCCAACTGTGGATCTGGAGAGCTTATTGAGGGGGATTGAGGTGGGTGGAGAACAGAAGGGGAACGTGGCAAGACCGCCCTACTGAACATAATGGATCATTGCACATAATTTTTGGTCTCTGTTGATACCTAGCTTTTCAACCATGTGTATTATTATCATTCTATAGATTGGAAGCATGGCGCAAAAGCAGAGCGGGTTGATAGCGAATTTGATTGCGAAATTGGGTTGTAGTACCCGGCATCACACATCTTACAGCATGCTACAAGTACTTATTCTTTTGTCAAGTAGAGCAGAGCAGACTGTGGTTTCTCCCAGTTTGATCCGCCTCACAATCCGCCTTGCAGCTGTTGCCTTAAACAGGTGTAGTACGGTTGAGAAGTGCCAAGGCTAAATCGATCATCCTCATTCGTCATCTCACCAAGCAGCTTCACACACCAGTANCATCCCACTTCAGCCGCCAACCAACTAATTCCTCCTCCTCTCCCGCTGGCCGAGTCCTGCAGCATCCCTCCGCCGAGTCCTGCAAAGTCCTGACTTTGTACTCCCACCACACGGTGACAGCCTCACTTCTAGAGGTCCGCTTCCGTGCCCCTATGATTGCCGCGAGATTGGATCCGCTCCAGAATCGTCGCTTTGAGACAGCAATGGTCGCGACAGACAGAAATAGAATCAGTAGGCTTTGCTCTAATTATAGAGAATGAGATGCTGGCATGCTGTATTTATATGGCACCTCCTTCTCCTCTCTTCTGTCCAACTTACAGACTTCAATTGACTCTAAGCTGAGTCCTTGGATTGGAACTCTACTCGAAAGCAATTCAAGAAATTTTTCAGACTTCCTAGGTTTAATCATTAGACCGATTTGAACATTGCCCAACCTGAAGTTGAATCTTCGTTCCTTTTACTTCAAGGCCATACTATCAGAAACATAAGGACCGGTACAGAAGAGTCCTTCACACGCAGACGCAGGACTTGGTGACAGTTGAGTGAAGCAGCATGGAGCTTTTCTGCCTACTACGACAGGCAGCACCTACTACCAATGGTAGGACTTCAAGGTATCGGCAATTAGTCCAACCGTCAACACCCACCGGTCTGAGTTGATCGCATCCGACGCCCAATGATTGCGTGGCTGCCCCCAACCATGATCGTCGTCCTCGGTCAGCCCAGCGGTGTGCCTCGCGCTGGCTGCTGAGTTGCGGAACCCAAAATGTGAGGCGAGCGCAAGGCAACCATTACCCACCCACTCTCGCTGACAACAGCTCGACGCACCTCAACCAAGTACGCGAAACCATAGGCTGGAGTACGATTTGCTGTTGGTAGGTCGATATTTGATAGCGATTGTTGACTCCGTTCGGTGAGAGCGATGTCTTGCGCTGCCGGATCTTGGACCCCACACTCCACGTGCTCTAGGCGCACCTTGGAAGAAGTCCTGGAGTCCTGCCTGCTGTTGTGTCATGGGAGTCTCTCTCGTGAGCGAAAGGACTTATACTGCTTAGGTGGCAATGTGTGTTGTTTTTCTGCATCAATTTTTGTTCCATTTTTACAGTCGTGGCCAGTCACCATACGATTCTAGTTCATCATTTGAACCTTTCTCGATATTGAAGGACTTTACGATGGCATTCCTTCGCAAGAGAAGTGGTAGCCAGTGCTCATTCTCCAAGGGAGATGATGAGATCACTGTAAGGAGGATAGAGCAAACAGACGTCCCTCTCAAGTCAAGATCAGATACTATTCAATCGACGAGATCCTCATGCTCGAGCGTCGAGGCTTCAGATTTTGCAATTCACGATTCCTGCGTGTAAGATTTCCATTACTGTTGACACTTGATCAATAATTAACGAATTGACGAATCAGTATGTGTAACTTTCCCAAACACAAGTCATCACATCTTCGGTTCTTGGCATGGGTCGCGTACACGCGAAAGTAGTAGGTGCTCAATTATTTTTAACTTTCCCTCACGAAGCCATGATATCTGAGTCTTGTATCTTTCGAGTATCTATGTACAGGATTTCTTCAGTAAATTATTCCGGTATGTAATACTAATATCCATTCCCTCTTCAGTACCGATGAATACATCACGGACGACGAGCGAAGGACATGTCCCTTATTGTGGTGCAGAGATGTCTTCGAAAACCAGGAAGCCATGCTCCAACATGTTTGGAACTGTCCATATCTCTCAAAAGGACTCTATTGGTGCTTCCATTGTCAGAAACCGGAGCGTGTGGGAAAGTTCAACTGCAAAAGATGTCAAGGGGCCCCGTCTCGGACAGATCGTATGACCTCCGTTGCGAAGAAAATATTCTCAAAGCTTGGAGCCAGACCTCATCGATCAGAACACAACAGCCAATCTTCCTCATCAAAGTCCTCGAAGGGTCTGTCAAACGTCTTCAAGCATTCGGATACTCCTGTTCCCCCTTATTTCCAAGAGCCTTTGCAACAGGAGCAAGGCATGAGCTGGAGCCGATCAAATGTCCAAGAACTTCCCAACTCGTCTGTCGTTCTTGAAATGCCTGGAGACTGGACAGCTGCATCGCATGAATTACCCGACACACACATCTCTGAAATGACTGGCACGGAATGTCCGATCGAGCTTGGTGGGGGCATCGAAACTTGGGAGGATAACTTCTATTCAGACAACTTGGAGGACTGGGACATACCTTCAGCACCGTCTCCCAGGGGTAGAGGTTCCTCTCCAAAGCTCGAGATTGATACTTCGGTTGCTCATACATCGGCGCCAACCAACTGGATCGATACGCCTCTTTCCGCAACTATCATCTCGCCAATGAGTGCCTTGGGCAAATTCGATTCTAGCAACGATTCCAGCCCCGTTGAAATATCTCCTACAGACAGCGTAGTGAGCGGTAAATCCTTTTTCACAGATTCCGGCTATTCTAGTGCCACTACCCAGTCAGCTACGTTCTCCGCGAGGAGCTTTGATCGCTTTCCTAGCATTGGGGAGAAGAAGGAGAAGAAGCGGGAATTTGGAGCCGTCTCCGAAGCTTGGATCAAGAACACTGCGTCTTCAATTCCTCAATCGATATCGTCAGTAGTTACTATGCCAATCATTGCGCGGATCGAAGAGAGTTCTTCTAAAGTTGTACACTCTGCAGGCAGGTGTACTGGAATTTCTAAGCCAACATTACTTTCCTCACACTGGCACGATGCTTCGAGTCTCGTCCAGTCTCTCTCAGAAAGCCTGAATGCGCATATCCAACACACCAAGTCTGCTTTACAAACGCTTCCACAGACTGCAACCACGCTAGAACTGAGGTCTATGTCCAGGACATCGATCGTATCTATTGGACTAGAGGTGTTAACAGGCATTCTCGAAGGCCGAAATCCCACGGCAATTATTCAAATCTTTGCTTTTACGCACATCGCTTGTGCTCTCGCTATCGCTACAGAAGACGATGAAGCTAAGATTCATACTCAGGAATGGTTTCAAGATACCTTGCAGTGGGCAAATAGCTTGAGAGGGCAAAGGCAGCAGAAGGAGTACGAGAGAGTTGCAAAGGCTATTTGGCAGCCTCTCGAGACCTTAGCAGGTGCAATACCCAGAAGCGCTTCTTCCAGGGAGAATTCTTTGTTCACGACTTGCAAGCACTTTCTCGACAGTAAGTGTCACCCAATCAGTTGTTGAAGCTAAGCTAAAATCTCCAGTATTTGAGAATCTCGATTCTCCCAAATCAAATGTGTCCATATCATTCTCACAATTCAACTTCGCTCAAGCTTCGTTCGAATACAAAGCCAAAACTCGAGTCATTGATGAGCTGATCAAGAAGCCGCGCATAGAAGCTTTCATTGAAGATGTTGTCAATGTCGAGAATCGATTGCAGCAGAGTCAAATTACCAGCACTCGTGACCTGGAGCTCGAACTTATCTGTGCTGGAAAGCTCGCCTCTCAATCGGACAACGCTTACAGCAGATTCCTTCAACATGTCATAAAATTGTGTGATGCGTTATATTCGGAAGATCCTGAGAAAATGTCGAGAAGAGAATATCATGTTCGAGATATCAGTCGGATCAAGCAATTGATGCCTGACGAGAATTACGACGAAGAAATTGCATACGGCAGCTTCAACCAAGTAGCGGATCAGACAGCCTCTTTGCTAGATCTTCAAGACGAGGAGAACTTGCTACTTCTCGATCTAGACTTTGATTCCAGCTTCGAGAAGACAATGGCGATTGACGAGGATCATGGCGTGGCAGTGTTCAGCCGAGACTGCAATGAAATGCTTCGTTTCACACATAGCAGCAAGACCAGCGTCCACGTTGAGAACCACCAATCCAACAAACTCGATCGGCCACCACCGAACCAACCTCAGAATCAAGACCAGCAGCCCTCAATACCACCCAGAATAACCGTGCACCCACCTACACCACCGCAAATTCCTATATTTTCCTCCGCTACTCCTTCTATTCCTTCACAGTCGCCCCATCGCTGCCACTGCGGATACATCCCTACCGGGGAAGAAAAATGGAAAGCTTCCAACCTTCGTCGCCACAAACGCATCCAACACGCTTCGGAATCGAAAGTTTATGTGTGCCGCTGGCGGGGATGCAAGAGCTCGTTCACAAGGAGTGATAATTTGAGGTGTCATGTTAGGGAGAAGGGACACTTTGAGGGAGCGGAGGGCGACACTGGTGGCAGTGGAGAGGATGATGATAAGAGGAGGAAGAGGAAGAGGGTTGATGGGGATGAGAATGGAAGTGGTGGGAAGAGGAGTATGGGGCTAGCTTTGCGGTAGTAGGGAAGCATGGGAAGCTGGACTTCCCATTTCGTGATTTGTTCTGACAGTGTTTTGGACGCATTGGAACTGGAGTTTGCATTGGCATTGCTGGAGTTTGGGACGGGACAGCATCATAGGTTTACATTGATACCCAAACGACTTCAAGATACTGTAATAGTACAAACATGTGCTCACACACTTACCTTCAAAATCTGCTTCTTTCATCCTCCGCTCGCCTGCGATGTTACCGTTCTGCCCGAACCATGCTTGTACCTAAATTTATCCCGAGAATTAGTGCCGCGCACCAAAAAATATCCCATCACTTGACATCACCAGAGTCCTTGATCCTGATACTGAGTCGTAAGTCCTGATAAATAACGCACGCTTGTTATTTAGCTGGACTCCAAGTCCTGACCTCAGCAACGTGCTTGGTAACATGCGTTTCATCCGACGGTAGAAACTCCACCGCTCCTCGCAGAACCGTGACATTCATGCCAGCGCCATACATGTCCCGATCTTGGACCGATCATCGGCTACTTCAGTTTGACAGAAACCCGTTGTCAGTCGTGAACGGTGGTACCGAAGTGGTAACTGGGGCTCAGCTCTTTCTGAATGGACAGATTCCTGTCGACATGGTTGAGTCGGGCACAAGTCCTGCTGAAAGTCAACTTGCGATATCAAAACAATAATAGCACTTGACTAGATTTAACCGCACAGTGTGCAGCACCCTTCGGGCAGTAGGCTGATAGCAGAAAACCTCCGTGGCAAAGGTGGCACCGTGACTTTTCTCTACGAGGTGACACGAGCTGTGATTCCCAAGTCGTCAGCCCTACCAGTACACGACTGTATTTTGCCGAGCTTGAATGCTACAGCGTGTCGGACCAGGACGTTGAAGAATCACTTTCTTCTGAAGGCAGTGTGGTAGTACGTACGCTTTGTTGTAGCACCATCATGTTGTGGAGCGTGGAGGTGCATGCATGTGTATCCATTACAAGTATGTGGTGAGAAGCTATAATTGAGGTTGGCAGGATGGGAATTCTAGATTCGCCCAAGGCTACCATTTGCCTGGGTCTGGTCAAAGTCTTGTGTTGCGTGAGTTGTGTTAGAGGCTCTTCACATGGTGGATCTGGCATTGTGAGATTGATTTACCTCATTCAACGCGAAAAGAGAGGCGATGCTGTACAAGTCAACAGTCGCCGATGTTTTTCCTGTCTGCTAATGGGAGGGGTATCATGGCTCTTTTGTGAATATGTTGCACCCAAGGATCAGTCTCACCCTGGGATGGGATTTCAAGTTGATTTGAAACCACTATCAATTGTCAAGTGTCGGAGCAAAGTGGCTCATCTCAAACTCACTGCCAAGTAATCAAAGTCTATTTAACTTCGCCATCAGAGAAGTTGACGACAAGTCCTCTTAGCAAATCAACGGTCTGCCAGTAATAACCCCAGATCCAGATCCGAAGTAAACTTAGTCTCACATTGCTTTCAACACCCAATTCGGGTAAGGTGCGAGTCCTCAAGGACTCTAGGCGAGGCGCATATCCTTGCCTTCACATGCTCACCGTTGGAAGTCTTGGCCGAACAATTATCTTCTTGAAGTTCGTATGTGTTTTCTGTACCTACAGATCGAGCTTTGCGTACAATGGGACGCTGAGGCCACTCTCGGTGAGTGGCAGTCTCATTGACGCGTGGGTTGCTACTGTGATACCAAGCAGTCCACCAGCAACGAGATAACGCTCCAGGATAGACAACATCTATAGGACATTCGGTAGCTTCCGAAAATATTCTTTGACGAAAAATTCAGCATCCATCCCAAAAGGGCGCAACACTCAGCTGTGGAAAATCGTAGGAACATTGCAGCCAACTGTTCGGGCAGCCACCATTTGCCCTTGATAGTGTCGATTCCTTCTCGCTGGTCAGATTTCTAATGCATCTCATAGTAGCGCTCTTCGCCACGCGATAGTAAAATTCAGCTTGCTCCATTGGCTCATGCAGCTTTCCACGAGTGTGGTCTCCCAAATATGGGTTGTAAGATTGACCAGGACCCAACCGTTGGGCGGGTGCTTAGCTAGCAGCTAGTGAGTCCTTGTCAGGACTGGGAATGCATTTCAGCAGCTGTCATTTGCGCAGCTATATGCGCCTCGCCGTCGATCGAGTTCACTACCAGATAACAGGGGCACGGTTATCTATTACCAGGCTTTGCAGCATAGGCGCTGTAATACCACATATGAGGTGCAACCAATGAAACCGTGCCGCTGGTCCTCGCTTAGAGCAAAACAACACGATCGGACAAGGGTACTCAATTAATTCCTAGCTCTTCAAGTCCAGCCTTGACGTCGCCCGTCTTGTATCGTGTCCATTCCATGAGCTTGTTCTGTAAGTCCTTTGCTGACGTGGTCGTTGACTTTCGTTGGATATAAAACGTATAGGATGGGGAACCTCGCCAATAAGGATGATTTTTCACACGTTGATCCACTCGGCTGCCTCTGAACCCCAGAAAGCAAATCTTGCTGCGACTTCCACATTCCTGCTCTACATGTCACTTGTGGCCGTCTAGAGAGCTTCATTCGTCTTCGCATACGAGTTCTGCCTCGATTTCAACCCGCCCCACCCCTTGTTCGTTCATCAAGCAGCGCCGTCCAATTTCAGCCACTTGCTAAAACAACTTCATGCCACTAACGGCTTCCCAAATGTAAGGTTTGAGCTCTCGCATGCGTTCTTGCATTTCCATCTTTGGAATACTAACAAACTCAAGTCCTACATATTCACACACAGTCGCTATGGCTCCCATCCATTCCGAATACACCCCACTCACACTCGAAAACCTAAAGAGACTTCCAATTGCACCTCCAAATCTGCAAACATATCTCAGTACTCCCTATAACTTTGAAAAGGTGCCTGTTGGGATGAAGACTAGCCGCATGGATATGGCTAATGTTTTGGAAGCATGGGATAGGCGTTGGGAGGAGGCGGCGAGAGCTTGACAGAGGTATCTGGTCAGAAACTGTAGCAAGCAGCATGAATGTTCAAGGAGAATGTAACTGCATTTTTGAAAGACTTTCTTCGTTCATCACCCCGGCCGAACCTAATAATACCTACTCTACTGTGAGGCAATCCCTCGATGATACGCGCAAGCATTCGCACATGCGATCCAAACTTTCTCCCATTGCTTTCTGGAGTCAGACAGGACTTCTTTCCTCCAACCTTTTGGAACTTCCATCTAGATTAAAGTCAGTATGAATTTGCTCGCCGCTTCTAAGGCTCTACTCTTCGCACAATGCAGAGACAAACAAGCAATAGCTTACCTTCTGACCATTGCAGCGCTCAAGATGTTCCCCCAACCGGTTCGCCATCCCCTCGGTCCACAATTTCACACCCGCCAGTGCAACCTCCACTCCATCAGCATGACCCAGACTCTGACTGACCTCCGCCGACAGATTGGCGACATGACAAACCCAATCAAGGATATCAGCTCGAACATCTTGCATCATGTGATCACCTCTCGGGTCATTAACAATGTAAGTGACGAGAATGCTTTGAAGCCGATTTTTGAGAATGTAGGATCGTTCCACTAGATCCAACAGCTCATGAGGTGGAGAGTGGAAGAACTTGGGATTGTGGAAGTACGCTGTGAAGTCGAAGCGTTTTCCTTTGCACTGTGGGCACTTGGGAGGTCGGAGAGAGAAGGAGGCAAGTTCGTTGACTGGTGGCGAAGTTGAGGAATCTTGGCTGGATGATGGAAGCCCGTGATTTGAGAAGTTTAGCGGTACTGTAAATGGTGACTCGGGGACTGGCTCAAATGCTCGAGCGCGAGAGTTGCCGCCTATCTGGTAGTCCCCGAACAGGCGGGAGTGACTTGGGAGTGGGACTTCGCGATGATCCATTGCGCTTCTGGTGGCATTGAAGAATGGAGCTGTGGGGAAATGCATAGCTGTTCAAAGATATAAGGTATATATGCCAACAATGAAAGAGTGTTAACAAACGCGCGCTGAGGCTCAAGCTCCCGTTGAACAAAGCCTTGTCAGGTGGGTCATGAGCTGCAACTTCGCGAATCAAGGAGCATCTGGCTAGAATCAACGACTTTGTATCTTCTGCTACGGATATTCATTGTCTTATTTAAGGGTACACAGACAGAGAAGTTTGATGATCCCCTTCCTGCATTTGCAACGCGTGAGACAATCCTGGTAGGTACGACAAGAAATCATCAGTCTACTTTGACTAGTCAGCTTATTGAGGTAAAAACAAAGGGATCAATTCGAAAAGACAGGTTGATTGGTTCATCAACAATAGAAGTGAGATGAAACTGTAGCAGAGCCGAACATTCCTTCAGCACAATCACCAACTCAACGTTGTATCGTCTTGACCACTTAAAAACTTCCCACTCGTAGACGCTCTCGTTGCATGATCAATTTTGTCCACCACCCCACTAATGCCATCCACCACAGAAACAGGAGCCTGTTCCATTCCTGCCCCTGTCGCAGCATGATTCCCAAGATCTGTCCTCAACCAACCTGGATTTATTGGAAAAGCGATGATGCCCGGGTTCTCCATGTGAATCTTTCTCGTCACAAAGTTTAGAGCGCATTTACTGGCTCCGTAGGCCGTATTCTCAACCTTCAAGTTATCCATCCCGCTGATGCTACCAGCGCCGCTGGATATAGCCACAAACTTAGGATTTGAACTGCAATCAAGAAGTGGTGCCGTGGCTTGGAAGAGAAGAAGTGGACCCATGGTGTTGACTGTGAAGTGGGAGATCATTTCAGCGGGCGGGGTAATGCGTGCTGGTCCGAAATAGCTTGAAATTCCGGCGTTTGCAATAACGATGTCCAGGTGACTGATTTGATGCTCCAATTTGAGAGCTCCAACGGCGTTCGATGCATCTGTTGTTGATGCTGAATCTAGCTTCAGCAGAATCAATCTAGAATTCTCGCCTTTTGGGATGGTATTCAAATATGCCGATAATGAGGAATTGATCCCCCGCGCCGTACCAATGACAACGTGATTTGGGCGAGACAGGTAGGTTGTGAGGAGGCCATTGCCAATTCCTGCATCAAGTTAGCGAAGCTTCAAAGAATCGCGGACTCGCGATCAAGAATGAATTGATGGATACGAAGCACAGCTTGGGAAAATTACCTCGATTACAGCCTGTGATAAGGACGTTGGTTGTCGCTACCATCGTTGAAACTATCGCAGCTCTACTGTTGTGAAAATGCTTCGTTGCCAAAGAGGGGGTGGGCATGGTGAAGGCTCTCATTCGACCCTCTGCACTTACAGTGCGCCCAATGACGTCAAAAGCACTCGGCATGGCCGCCAAACAGCAAGCGAAGAAGCGGAACAACACCTATTAAGATGCTGGAGAATGAAGAAAATGAAGATTCCCTCATGGAATTAAGAGAGACTTTAGTCAATGATATAGGACTGAATTGAGCTTGTTTAAGGTTTATCTGTTTGGCAGTCTCATGAAGGTGACCAAACAGTGGTGACAGGGGTACGCGAGTAAACACCACGTGATTCCATCTTTGTGAATAAATCCTCCCTGATTTTGGAGCTTGTGCAGTCTTAATGTCAATAATCGAACTTCAACGGAAAACACTCGTCGCAAAGGCACCACTCTTAAATTTCAGTAGCATACAAACTAAACTACCACGCGCAAGATTCAAGTCCGCACTTGCAACAAGCTTCAAAGCAAGCATGCTCCCTTCGGAGACCGTGGTGTTGATTTCCTAGGTATCTGACTTTGGCAAAATTTTACATGAAGTAAGCTCCGACGATCTGACTGCCACATGCCCTAATCTACCATGGAAACTGCTTTCCATATTTGGTAATAAATTTGCCAGTTTCCTGGTCGTGCTTTCCTTCCACAATGTCCAGAATGCCCTGCGCGCTTGTCTCGGAACACTCTGCACCTTGCTTCTTCCTCTCTTCTATATCGCCCGACAGATTGGTGACCACATATCCAGGACAGTAAGCCCACGCTGTACCTCTGAACTCTTTAAAAGTAACGTGCTGACAAGCAGTAAGCATATTGAGTGCTGCTTTTGTCAATCGGTAAATTTCGGCCGGTAGTTTGTGGTAAAGGTTGGTCGGATCTAGCTTTAGGGTAATGGAGCCTATCGCCGAGCTGACGTTGATGATCTTTGGCGATGATGATGCCTTCAGAAGGGGCATGACAGCATCCGTCAAAAGCATGACCCCGAAGACATTGGTGTCGAAAGCTGTACGAAGAGTTTGGCGAGTGATAGGGCCTAGGATGTCGATTCCGGCGTTATTGACAAGAACATCAGTGCGCCCAAAGGTTGACTTAATGGTGGCTACAGCAGCTTCGATGGATTCGTCCTTCGATACGTCTAATATCACCAAGCTGAGGCTGCCTTGAGGATTGCGACCTTGGATTTCTTTGAGCGCCTCTTCACCTTTGGCTTGATTGCGAACGCCCATGATGACATGATTATTTGGTGAGGCAGAGGCAAGGGCGTAGGAGGTATCAAATCCGATTCCCCTATTTGCACCTACAAATGTTAGACTTTCATTGAAAGAATCAAAGCAGATACAAACCCGTAACAAGGAAAGTTTGTTTTCCTGTCGACATCTTGATGTCTGCGGTTCGAATCTTGGTCAGAGTAATGGAGGCCGAGACCGTATCTGGCAGGTCTGTACTAAAGAGACGAGGATCAGAAATCATTCCCAACCTTTGATGGAACCATGTGCCTACAGAGATGGAGGGAATCCGAGGGATATCTCATGAGGTCTGAACAGAATAATATCGTGAGTAAGCCTTTTCCAGCGGCGTTGGGAATTGAAGTATACCAGTAGGCCATATAGACGAGGTGAATTATAATGACGAAACTAGTTGCGATTCACCACGTCAAGAACCCGTTGCCCTGTTTCCCCTCCGCTGAATTCTACTCTAACAAGACCTGCTGTCCACGTTGCGACCTTTGGAAACTGGGTCGGTGTCTGGGATCACCGAACTTTCTTTTGTCTGACTGCTTCGGCTTATACATGAGCTGGCGAACTTCACCATTTATTCAAGACTGGAACAATGAGCCGCGCAGTGATGCTCGCAGTGAATTGGCTGTAATATCGACCGAGATATGTCACCTGCTCGCTAAGCAAGTCGCGACGTTGCGCCTGCCCAAAACAAAGCGCAATTAACTCGTTCGAGGAATTTAATCGTCAACCCGTCTCCAACGACTTCGAAACCATCCAGATGGTAATCTGAACATGCCGGACATCCATTCTTGGCATTTCCACATTCCCATACCAGACCCTCTGGGAATGGAAGCCATAGTCCGCACGATTAATCTGTTAGCAAGAACTGCTCTGCGCCTCGATCTGTCTGCGACACAGCACCATACCGCAGAGACCAAGACAGGAAAACCTCAATCCTCATCATATTTTCCCGGCCGAGGCTTGACAAAGCTCAACCAATATGCAGAAGAATGTGGCGCCCCTCCTTTTGCGCTCTTCACAAAGCTTCCACTCAAATTGAGACTTAAAGTCGTAAGCTACGTCTTGTATCTTCTGACTGAAAGTCCACAATTAGCATAGACTGACTTCCTGCAACTAGTGGAAAGAGTTCTCGTTATTTGCAGCACCTCGCGATGACCTCATCGCCCTGTCTCGACCTATGAGCGATAATTCAAGACCTTCCTTCAAGAGCTCGACTCCGGCACCCGACATCCTGAAAATCTGCAGAGAGGCCAGAGAAGTTGGATTGAAGAAGTATAAGACAATATTCAACACCAAGGACAAGGCCCATGCCCTGAAGCATGAGATCTATGCAGAGCCAATGTTGGACACGATCCTAATTCGTATTCCAGCCGGGGTAAAACAATACGACTGGGCACTCTTGGGATTCGGACATCAAGTCTTGACAGTCAATCCTTGGAGTAGCGTCACAAATCGACTTCGGCGAGTCTTCATGGAGCCTAGAAGCCATGCAACCGAATCTAGAGAACCTACAGTTCTCCTTCTCGTTGACCTCAAGTCTGCTCCCAAACTGCTTCCCGACACCATTAGCGAGACACTTGAACAATTCGGCGAAGCTGATGTGTACATCAAGCCTGCGATCTTCCCCACGTCTTGGGATGGTTTCTGGGATGGATTGTGCGAGAAATTGACAGGAGATACCGCAGGGTCCGACACGGAGCATGATCCATGGGGATTTATGCAATGGACTGTCTGAACATTACATGTGTTTCAGGGGTTAGATTGGAGTAGCGCGGAGGAGTATGGGTGGATATTGAAGGAGTATGCAACGTCTTTGCCAGGGACCGCGTGGATTTTGCTGTCTGTCCGAAAGTTGGAATTGGACTTGTGTGGTATGGAGCTGTTAAGCTGCGGATGCCCTTTTCTTGCGTTTTCAAGCTACAGGAAGTGACCGGATGAGGGCAACGATTTCTCTACTTCGCAAGCCACTACTGGATTGAGAGGAGATAGTAGAGATGATACCTTACTGACCTGAGAACTTTGTCAAGGAGCAGTTGCATAGAAGAAAATACAGTCCGAACTTATCGTACTCTAATTGACAATGAGGTTGTGACAAGTCTGAATGGAGGAAAAATTAACGTCTTGATATCCTGGTTCGTATAGCGACCTGTTGCTGAATTGTGGAGATATGTTGTGTACAGTTGATGGAGATGTGCTTGATTACAGCTTGGTCAATAAACAAGGTGCCAAGATCCCGCCCCGCTTGCATCACAGGCGGTGAAGAGCAGCAGAACGGTCAGACAGATAACTTTATTTTTGGTTCGGAGAACCACAGCATGAGGAAGAAGCAGATGTTGCTCAATAGACAATGCCGCCCAAGACGCCAAATTCAGGATCTAATTCTGCCAGCAGTACTGGGATTAGAAAACGCAAAGGCGCTCCTGATTCCTCAGCAAGCAATCTGACCAAACCAAGCAAAGGGCGGAATTTTAAACGCGTCAAGTATGACGCGCGATCGATTTTGACGAGCTCTCCGGATGGAGCTTTGAAGAACGGGGAGCTTGATTTACAATCTTTTCTCAAATCACGCGAATTCGAGATAAAAGCCTTGCAAGATGGCATGCAGAAATCGAAGAACAGCGGGACTACGAGGGCATTCCAACAAGTACCACGCGATCTGCGAAGACGAACCGCGAGCCACAATGTTAAGAGGGTGCCGAAGAGGCTGCAGAGGAGAGCGGCCAAAGAGATGAAAGATGACAATACCCCGACGGTCAATTCGAAGACGAGGAAACCTGGAAATCAACGGGCAAGATTGCGGGCGGAGACTGCAAAGCGACTGGGTATTCTGGCGGCAAAGAAAAAAGCTGCGAAGGAGAAGAATGTTGGTGAGGTTGGAATAGAGACTCGAGAGCCGCGGCCTAAGATTCGAAAGAATATGCTGAACGATCCGCCGAAGCCCAAGTCAAAGTTCAGGAAGAGGCAGATACACAAAACTTGGTTGCCTACACACTTGTGGCATGCGAAGAGGGCGACAATGACTGAGCCCAAGAGCCCTTTATGGAGGTTTGCCATCCCACTTACGTCGACTCAAAAATCATACAGGCCTACACATCGAGCCAGTGGGGGAAGAGGGGCGGTATGCTGGGACATGAGCTACATGAGCACAATCAGTCTGCAAGGTCCAGAAGCAAGTCTGCAAAAGCTTCTCAGGGCTGTCGGTATCAAAGAGGAAGGACTCTGGGATACAAAGGGAACAAAGTGGAGGGAAGGGAAGCGCAGCTGGACTGGATGGTTGACTAGAGAGGTGAAGGAGAAATCTATTGTCGTCAGTCCTGCTACTGTCTTATGGTGCCCTCAATCTGCTAGGCCAAGTGATAAAACTTCGAAAAAGAAACCAGCACAGCCCCGAGTATTTGTCAGGGTCCACCCCGCGGCTTTCCTCGAAATTTGGACCGAACTTCTTCGCCTGTCCAAGCTCCAACGACCTATAGTACATATCGAGGATCTTCGTTTTGAGATTGGAAGCATTGAGATCATTGGCCCGTCGTCGACTGAGGCTCTAATAAGTATCTTACACCCATATGACGAGTCGGGAGAGCACGCGAGAACATTTCAGTCACTGCTTGGTATCACAAACCCGGGGTCATTGCCAGCCAATGCAGTGTTGAGTTTCTCTGTCATGGATCCTCGAATTCGATATCCACCCAGGCCTGTCAAGCTACCAAAGGCCAATGATGAAGAAGCCAACTTCAAGCTCCTGGAAATGGCGTCTTCTTGGACTGTAGATCAGTCAACAGGATCATCGGCATTATTCGATCGAGATGCTAGATTCAAAGCAACTCGACTACCCTCTCAGAAAGCACTAAATCGAAGGAAAGCTCTTACAAAGCCAGGAGATTACCCGTCTCTTTTAACAACCGATCCAAGAATACCAATTACTTTGATCGCTTCCAGATCAGCCTCATCAGGGTCTGCACAAGGCACTTGGACACTTCTGGCTCCCTGGAAATGTATCCTGCCGATTTGGTATGGACTGATGCACTCCCCTTTGTCCTCTGGCAGTAATCCACGGTTGGGAGGCTTGCAAGAGCTCCGTCAGATCCACTTCGAACAAGGCGTTCCCTATTTCCCTACGGACTTCCCGGGTACTGCTTCCGGGTTTCAGTGGGAGCTTGATGAAAGATTGAAGAAGAAAGCCAATTGGGACAAGCGCCCGAAGGGCAAGAGAGTCGAATGGGATTCCCTTGATCTTGGAGCTGGGAGGAAGGGGGAGGTTGGTCGAGGATGGGCTGCTGATTTTGAAAGAGTGATCAGAGTGCCACCTTTAATAGCCAGCGTTGCCTCGACAGATACAAGCCAGGAGACCGAAAAGTCGAAGGAAAACACATCGAACATGGAAGTCCCAGTCTGCCACCTTCCAAGCAAGAGGTTCAAGACACTCCTTTCCTCACCCGAATCTGAAATGCCACCTTCAGATTCAGTTGCCACTATCCGTATCACTCTTGTCACCAAGGGCATTGCCTCACCATCCGCACGCATATACCGTCTGCCCAGAGCGGCGGACCACTCCTCATCAGTCCTATCCGAACCATCTATAACCAGCGCACCACCGACCACCCGCGAGCAATGGCTTGCCCTTCTCCCGCCACCATCCCACTCCAAAGTCCCACTCAACCCTAAATCCAAAGCCAAGGCCGCCAAAACCACCACCCGAATCCCGTTGAACACGCCTCTCCCTCAACGAGTCCGACTCCTCGCACAATCCCTTCTTCAAGAGCCTCCACGCCAATACTCACAGTATGCATCTGGGAAGAACGAAGAAGATTTTCCGCTTGTGCCGGATGAGGAGGATCTCATCGGGTTTGTGATGACTGGAGAGTTCAACCTGGCGGAGGGGAAAGGAGTCGCGGTGGGAAGTGTGGTTGTGGAGAAGATTCTCGAGGGGCTAAGGAGGGATGGCAAGGGAAAGGAGGGGAGGTTGTGTATTGTGAGGAATGCGGGGGAGAAGATGGGAAGGTTGGCGAGGTGGGAGGTTGTTTGACGTAGTGAATGTGTTAGATACATCGACAAGCCAATATTAAGCAGCATCCTCTCGGCAATTTCGTGTTTTGGCTGACCGTCGGAGTTGGAAGCCCTCTCACTATAATGACATCCTCGTATTTCGTCCACAAGTCTCGAAGATGCTGGCGTAGTCAGTCCGATTTACACTTGCAACTATCCGTGTAATGTGGGCTGGGAAAGGGTATAATTTGCTTGCGGATACCGCTCTATTTGTGCTCGAAGCACTCATACCGTATTTGTGTACAGTACATTGCTGGCGTGCAGGTTCACATCCAAGGCAACATGGTCCCCTCCCCAGTTTAATTGTCTAGCGTCTGGTGTTCCTATGTTTCGAGTCCTATCTTACAACACTATACGTTTTCCAAGAGTTCAGATCTTCCAAAGCGTGTATTCTAATGAAAGGGGGTCCATAGAAGCACGATGTCACGGGGACCTCCGCCTTACGGAAATTCTGCCTGGCGCTTGTTTTTGAGTATCTGTATACTGATAAAACAAACACTCTTGTCCTCAGATCCCGATCAATCATGACCACGTCAGGCGAGCCCCATTGTTCCAAGTAGTTTGGAGTATTTTGCAGCCTCTCAACTCTAGATGAAAACCGGAAAAACCAACACCCCTATTGATCGCAGCCAGCTGTTTTTGTAGGTTCTCCTTGAAACCATCCGTAAATGGTTCGCGAGCTTCTACGTCATGATCAACGTGGTAGAATCACCATTCTCAAGCAGGCTAGCCCTTATCAAAGTTTCTGCCACAATGATACCGTCTGACCAGTGAGTTTTACCTTGGCGAGCGTCGACTATGGCATGAATCTTCATGGTTTTGAAGAAATTTCTCATGGTACAGTGACAGCGACAGCCGGACAATGTAGACCAACACAGAGTACTATCTTCAGTCAGAAAGTAGTCACGGGGAACATAGACGAACGTACGGAGGTTCTGTCGCTTCCACTGCAGTGTAGTCTCTCCAAACTGTGATGTTCGTAATATCTTCCATTCTTCTCCCCAGAGCCTTGAAAGCCTCAAATTATTAATAGTGACGTTATAGGCCTGGTGACGTTTGCGACAAGCTATTGCTTCCTCCAAATCGTGTCTAAGCTTGCTGTCATGACTGAGTGCAATCAACAACGCTCCGGAATTGTTGTCGCAAGGCCAGACGTGGGGGTAGATGCTGTAGCGGAGCTTCATGGCTAGATCTCGAAGTCTGAACTGGCCGGATGACCTAATTGGGGAACTTATCAGAGGTTTGCTCACTGTTGGTCGAAGCGATTGGACAAAACTCACTGAACGGTGATATCGTTAACTTCTGAGCCTGACTCGGAACTTTGAGAAGATGTCAATCCATCGGAGCTGCTGGAAAACACACCGCCTTGTTTTGAAGCGTCTAGCGAAACGGAGGGGCTATGTACAACGGGCGAAGAGACTGGTGAAAGTTCTGAATTGGAACTGTTGAGTTTGCGACGCTTCACGCATGGCGTCTCTATTTCCTCTGAAGGTTTCTCTTCAAACGGACGTGGACGACGCGGAGATCTGAAGATGTCTTGGAGACGATGTCGAGGATTCCAGCGATAGTAATGAATTAAGTGCTTCCCAGAATTGGACGTAAGAATATTCGACAGTTAAAAGAATCAGTTGAAGAGTATCAATGGCAGGGACTTTCGTGAAGCAGAGCATATCTGGCACGTAAATGTGCACCACTCGTCAAAATTCAGGAAGGGACGACCTTCCGAAGTGGGAAACTACATGAGATGTAGAAGGCTTCGAGGCTGGGCATTACAAAGGTAGCAAGAACTACCTGGAAGTATGCTTCTTGACCTAGCATCACTCTTTCATCGTGTCTCAAACAGGACCTTGCTCGAAAGCTTGAGCTCGGCTCTCACAACAGAGAATATTGACAAATATCTGCGTTTCCGTTACAGGGCGGGTGCCTAGTACTCAAGGGGCACATGTTAACTTCATATGTACAGAACCATCATAGACGAACTTGCCTTCAAGTGAAATCAGATACTGCCAAAATTATGGAGCCTTGTGATAGCTTTTTGAGATGACCGAGCTTTGGTAGCCGTTTCGTGAAGCGACCTCCGCTCTACTCAAGAAGGTATATCGTCTAGTTTAGTAGGCGTCTCCCGCTGCGGTCGTCGCTTTTGCCTTTCAGCGTTCAAGGGGAACCTCTTTTCAATACCACAAGTATTGCATCTCCTCACGAGTATGTCTGCCCACGGTTTCTTACCACCCTTACTCCTATTTTCAATCGTACTGGTACATGTAGTACCATCGATCAGCATTGTATCGCAGTTCTTGCAAAGAGAGTGCTTCATGGCAGGCGACACTCGCATTAGAACTTTGTGAGAGACGGCCCGGAGTTCAGAAACCATGCGTCTGGAAGCAGGTTGCGATATAGGTATTCGATGATCTGAAACTTTCGCTGGAGTCTTCCCTACGATTTCCCCACAGTTCTTATCAGTCTCTCGCTTCGCCGGATTGCTCATGGACGGGGCATGATGTTGCTGCGTCGCCATGTATGCTGCTGCTTGATAGAGGTAGGAGACTCTGCTGTACAATGCCCTGTTTGGGACGCTGCCAGTTTTGGGCTTTGCCATGATGTTTTGTAAAGTGTAAAGTGTGCTGTATTGCCTGGATCCGAATGTTCCTTTGGACTTCGTTGAGTTGGGCTGGCATTGAATTCCGAGTGCGAGTTAATTGATCGGAAGCATTTACCACCACCACGTCGGTTCTAAAATGATCATCCACGAGGCTCCATTTTCAGCCTCATGGTGGAAAAGTGAGCTAGTACATTTCCAGACTAGCTGTGGTCAAAGCGGGATCTTGAATCACGCTCACCTCAATCCCTTCTCGCAGCCTGAACCACGTCTCCCTTCCTACCCTCATCCTCCTTCAACGTTCGATCAGCCAACCTTCTCTCTCACTACCCTTCTATTCTCAGTCTCACTCGATCGTTATCTACGATCCAGCTTGCGATACCTACCCCTTCTTACAGCATCTGCGACTATTATCGTCGCGGTCAGCTCCAGTCCACAACCCTCACAGCTTCAACTCACCACCATCAACATGGCCACCGAAGAAGATCTCATCGATTACTCCGATGAGGAGCTCGGAACCAATGACGCAGCACCTGCAGCCGGCGCAAATGGCGGCGCAAAGAAGGGAGAGTTAGCAGTCTCGGGAGGTACAACCGACAAGAAGGGTTCTTACGTCGGCATCCACTCGACTGGTTTCCGAGATTTCCTGTTGAAGCCGGAGCTTCTGCGTGCCATTACGGATTGCGGTTTCGAACATCCTTCGGAGGGTCAGTCATAACTTTCATCCCCAAGCTCCATCGTTGTCGTTCCACCGCGCGTCCGTCCATCTCGCAAGCAAAAATAAATACTCTGGCCGTCCTGTATCAAATCACGATCGATCCTGGAATGTCTCTGTCGGCTGGGTGTAGACCTAGGCTAGTGGTGTGAAGAGAAACATTCGCGCAAGCGAGATTCTCAAGATGATTCGAGGCTTCGGCCGGCGTTGGGAAGAAGTACAAGGCAGCAAAGCCAAGAGACATCCAGGATCGGCTCGGTTTCGAAGGCTTCACGTTTTACCTACCTCTTTCGAGCGACGATTTGCACCTTTAAAGGCAATCTCGCACCATTGCGTCGATGTTGTTTTCTTCGGGTTGGGGTGATGTTCTGCGAGTTCTATATGCAGATGGACGGACGTTGCGATTTTTGCACCTACCACACTCACAAACTTGGAGAAACACTTGATCTAACATCGGCTCGATTTACTCTACAGTTCAGCAAGTTTGTATCCCTCAAGCAATTCTCGGAACCGATGTTCTCTGCCAGGCCAAATCCGGTCTCGGTAAGACCGCCATCTTCGTCCTTACCAGTCTCCAGCAAATCGAGCCTGTCAATGGCGAAACGTCCGTCCTCATCATGTGTCACACTCGTGAGCTCGCGTACCAGATCAAGAACGAGTATGCAAGATTCAGCAAATACATGCCGGATGTCAAGACCTCTGTGTTCTATGGTGGAACCCCCATCCAAAAGGATGCCGAGATTCTGAAGAACAAGGACACGCACCCACACATCATCGTTGCCACACCCGGTCGCTTGAACGCTCTCGTCCGTGACAAGTTCCTTCGACTAGGCAGCTGCAAGATCTTTGTTCTTGATGAGTGTGATAAGATGTTGGATCAGATTGGTAAGAACTTTCTCAGAAATCCGCTCTGGTGATCTCGCTAAGCCTTCCAGACATGCGCCGTGACGTTCAGGAAATTTTCCGCGCCACTCCTACACAAAAGCAAGTCATGATGTTCAGCGCCACCCTTTCTCAGGAGGTCCGCCCTATCTGCAAGAAGTTCATGCAAAACCCGCTTGAAATCTATGTCGATGATGAAAAGACGCTCACTTTACACGGTCTTAATCAATTTTTCATCAAGCTTGATGAGAAGGAGAAGAATCGGAAGCTCAACGAGCTACTCGACGATTTGCAATTCAACCAAGCTATCATCTTCGTCAAGTCGACTGTCAGAGCTACGGAATTGGACAAGCTCTTGAAAGAGTGCAACTTCCCATCAGTTGCAGTCCACTCTGGTGTCAGTCAAGAGGAGAGGTATGTATTCCATGCTCATCTATTGCCCTTGAGTACTAAGCTCGAACAGAATCAAGCGCTACAAGGCTTTCAAGGACTTCCAAGAGCGTATTTGCGTTGCCACGGATGTTTTTGGACGTGGTATCGATATCGAACGTATCAACTTGGCAATCAACTACGATCTTCCTGCCGATGCGGATTCCTACCTCCATCGTGTTGGTCGTGCCGGTCGATTCGGTACCAAGGGCCTTTCAATCTCGTTCGTGAGTAGCGAGGCTGACGAGGAGGTATTGAAGTCGGTTGAGAAGCGTTTCGAGGCAGACATTCCGTATGTTGTGACTTCCCTTCGCCTCCTATGCACACTGCTAACCACTTTTACAGGGCATTCCCTGCTGAGGGTATCGACTCCAGCATCTACATGGCAAACTAGAGACCCCTGGATATTCTCCATTGTCCGTCTGGTTTCGGATTCTGCTTTGGGGCGGACGCCAAAATTGTACTTTCCACTCTTCCGTTCTTCTAGTTTCTTTTGCCCTTGATGGTTAGGACGCGTTGTCATTCTGATTTGAGCTTCTGGGTCTCTATGCTTGCGAACTAAACGAAAAAAAGACATGGAAAAAGACATGGTCGAGATGTAACACTGGGCAAGCTTTTTCATTTCATCTCGTCCGTCCAGCGCAGTCTAGATTCGGAAATGGTATGGGTATGTGGGATGAACGATGCCGCTAGGGACTAGGGGCAGTGCAAGCATTAAATGAATGGAAAAGTTGTTCTTCAGATGTGCCTTGTCTCCCGTTGCTTTCGTGATCCTTGTCTTGGCTAAATTGTTCTGGTGGTTCTGATATGAGACGAGTAAGTAGAGGCCGACTCGGTCATACCGGATGAATCCTCGCATCACTCTGCACCTTTCTCAAACCTGACTACTCTTCCATCAGCAATGGGGAAGCCGTTTCTTACAGGCTATTCTTGATATCGTCATGGTTTTGCTTTGGGCATTCTCCTAGATCTAAAGAGCAGACTCGCTGTCCTACATCAACGCCTGCGCTTTTATGGGCGGATAAGGTGGCACTCGAGTCATACTAAGACACCTTCCCATAAGCGGTGCGTCCTGCTATGCCAGGACCCCATCATCCTTTTTTCCCGCTTGGCACGCCCAATTGGACACAGTGGCACCAATTGTCCCGTTGTTGTCTTCTGAAATCGGAAGCTAGTTCTCGGCACTGGCTTCAATGCATTCCTGTGTTGAAAGCCATCACAAAATACTGGCAATAACAGGAAGACACCACGATACCCGTAGCAACATGCGCAATTTTTTCGTTACAGCGCTCTCTACCGCATATATGCATTCTCTATATCCAGCTTTCAGTACCAAACACACAAGCGCTCTCGAACCGAAAAATCCCAAATGTCGGTCTACTTGTTGAATAAGGCTCCCGTAGTGAGTGCCTCCTGCTTTTTGATCGTGTGTTCAATTTGGAATAGTAATGAAATTAAATGGCGAAATGTTAGGGAACCAAGATATGGCTCTTGCACCTTGGAAATCTTGAAGCTGACGAAGGCTTTCTTCTGAGCGGTGTGAGTTAATCAACGCTTTGGTCTGCATCAACTTCCTAATCCAGCAAGGCAAATGTATCCACAGCCAGCAACCCGACTCCAGTCAGTGTCCGTCGCGCAATGGTCATGATCTCTGTATTGATTTCACATCCAACCGAAGGTCTCCTTCTTTACGAGACCGGTGCTGGACGTGACTACCCCGAAGTCTGGGGGCCACAACTCAGTGACGTCTTTGCGCGAGTCAACTATACCAAAGATCATGAGCTGGATGCTGCCATCGCGAAAACAGGCCATAGCATTAAAGATGTCAAGGGAGTCATTCTTGGCCACTTGCATCTGGACATGCAGGCGGGCTGGAGCATTTTCGCGGAACAGATGTACCGATTTACGTCCACGAGGAAGAGCTAAAGAATGCTTTCTATAGCGTTGCGTCAAAAACCGATCTAGGTTAGCCATCTGACAGAAGATTACTCCGACCACAGTCTCACACTGACGGGGCGGTACAGGTGTTTATCTTCCAACTTACCTGGACATCCAATTGAACTGGAAACCGTTCCATGGTGATTCTTGGGAAATATGTTCAGGGCTCACTATGTGGCTTTCGGCTGGTCATACTCCCGGACTCTGTATCCTCCAGGTAGGCTTCAGCGATTCCCACCATCCCATCGCGCAACAGCCGCTAACAATTCATGAACTTAGATCAACCTTGCGGAGAGCGGGACATGGATTTTCACATCCGATCAGTACATCGTGAAGGAAAATTACGAGGCTTCTAGACCCCAGGGGTGGTTGTCAAGAGACCATGCCAAATACGTACAGTCGCATCAAAAGGTGCAGTCAATGCAGAAGCTGACTGACGCAAAACTGGTATTCGGTCATTGCAAGGAGACACTCATGAAATATAAATCAGCTCCAGAGTATTATGAATAGTAAATGGAATGAGAAATTGTTTCCGGCACAAGACCGTGTCTGTTGATGCCCTCAACCCTCGCTTGTGCCTACAGAGATAATATGCATCTCATGCATTGCCCCAGTAGGAGATTCCCAATCTCCCCTATTCCGCTCACCTGTAAGAGTTCAGGGTCGCCGTCAGGAGTCCTTCTGGTAAAGCATCGCTTCCGTAATGAAGTGCAGCCAGGATTTGTGAAGAAGTCAGCAGTCCATGTCTTCGAGCGTGTACTTAATTGAGGGCTTCAGAACGAAACGCTACTCTACACAGAGTAGAGACATGATCTTTAGAGTAAAAGTAACTGGAGAATGAACACTCAGATGTGAATAAACGTGGCAAGGAATATCGCTTGCAGGCCTGAGGGATATCCACCAAAACTCCGTCATGAGAATAATTTCCATCTAGATTTTTGAGGTAATTCTATGACCAAAAAGAAACCGCATGGAACGATTTTCAAATTATTCTGATAGCATGGTTATTAATTAGCAAGTATTACCTATTGTTATAATCAAGTTTTGATTTCAAGAAGTTGCCTTTAGCGAAATATAAAGCGCCAAGAGGTTTCTTTGAAAAGCAGGATGGGAGTAATTTAATATCTCATACATTAAAAAGCGCAGAAGAACAACTATTTTGTCCCTGGAATAAGGCCAATTCCTTCGAAACTCTGGAATGCATCTGTAAAACTCTTATACGAATCAATGTGGCCTGTCCATCCAAATCTCCGCGCTTTGTTGATACTGAGAGTAGCCGACCACGATCTCTGAAACACCCAATCTTGATACGCCCATGTCCCGGCATCCCAAGTTGCCTTCGCTTCTGGTTTGCCAGCACGATCGCAGATTCTGTCCCACACCTCCTGTTTATCTTTTGCCCATTCCGCGAGGCTGAAATCCAGCTGTGGTTGTCCTATGGTAGGCGCTGGCTTGGTGAACTCTTGATCCGAGGTAGATTTGGCTCCGAAATAGGCGGCTAGTCGTGGCCACATATATTTCCAGGTGAAGTAGTCGCCGTTCGTGACGTTGAAAGCCTCATTTCCACAGCGCGGATTCGTCGAGACGAAGATCGACAAGTCCGCAATGAGACGTGCATCACTCACGTCGTCATATCCAGCCCAATATATCTGATTTGTTGGCATTTTGGCTTCATCACCCAGTTCCTTGGAGACAATAAAAAACAGCGCAAATGTGAGAGCTGAATTCATTCCATTGGGCTTCAATGTGTGCCCTATGATGGCCTCGGGCCGAATTACGTTCCAAGTCCATTGCTGGCCTTTCTGGGCAGCAATGAGGGCATCTTCTTGCGGGAAGTAGAAGTTGTCGATGCTTGCTGTACGGCGTGGCTCCTCTTCACGAGCTGGGGATGGAACCGGTCCAAGGTGTACGTTGTAATGCTTCCCACCTGTTTGGAGAGTAACGTTCTCAAGTCCAGGGGCGACTTTGAGAAGTGCTTTCAAGAAATTCTCGAACAGCGCGCTGTTGGCTTTGTTCAATTCAGCAAAATCGTCCCGGTGAACATAGGACGAAAAGTACGCATGGGTCACACGAGCACAAAGCTCACGCATTTGGTCGGCAAGAGTTTCGTGGTCCTTTCCAAAATCCAGCGCAATGAATTTGATACGAGGATCTTGCACAGCAACCTTGAAGGGAGACCGCGATGTGACGATGATCTCGCTCCATTGTTCTCGGGTGGTATTACGGGCGAGATACTCGATGATTGCGGAGCCGGTAATCCCATTGCCTCCAGTCACGAGAACGATCTTTCCAGTCATTCTGAAATGGATGTGATTTCGATGCCAGCTAAGAAGCAGGAAGAAAAAGGAACAGTTCAATTATGAGCGGATTTTCGGGAAGCAGATGTGTTTCGTAGAGCATCTTGGAGGATGCTATGGCACTGTTTTATGCCATTTCTTTGAATTACATGGCGGAATTGAGCCAAGATCCCTTTCGGCTACTGTATCTCAACATGTCCGGGATAGAGTCGCGCTCGCGGAAGATGTGGTTCAACCTTTCTGACCACCCCAGAGCCGGGGAAACAGCTGCGGGGAATTAGCTGGGGGGGATAAGTGGCTTATCAGAGCAGCCGAAAAGGGCGTCCGCTCGACGTCCGGAAGCTAGTCGGTAGTCACAACATGATCGTCACCAATAGCAGTATGATTGTGCAATTCAGTGAGCTAGATTATTTTCCCAAGTACCTTCGAGAGTATAGCAGATAACTTCTCTAGACAGTCTTCTGGCAACTCCTTACATCGCCAAGCCACAAAATGGTCTGGACGAACGAGCACGGCTCCAGTTTCTCCCACACCCCTGAGATGTATCCACTCACGATAGCAATCCATGTAATCACAACGAAACCCAATTGAGTATCCTTTGATTTGTACACCAGACCGGCGCGAAATCGCCTCTGTTGCTTTCAGCCAAGAACCTCCGCCAATCCCTGTGAACAGAGTGAAAGCCCCGTGGCCAGCCAAGTCGAGACTCGAAATTCGTTCTGATTGACCATCTGCAGCCAGCCAGACATGAGGCAAGTGATACCCAGGGAATGTGCTCACCATGACATCTTTGAGGAAGTTGAGGGCGGAAAAGTCTGGAGGAGTATCGCCCTCTTCCACGACGACCGCTGGAGAACCGAGGTATACTTGGTTCATTTGAATACCCAGCGCTTGCACTTCATCGTCGGTAGCTTCTAATGCAAGTCTCAGTTTCTCACGCATTTCAGCTCCTTGACTTGTAGCTTCTTGCAGCTTCTGTACCACATCTTCGCGAGCCTGTGGCGTGAGCCCCATGAGGTCCCAGAGCAATCTATGCGCCTCCATGCCGGCATTTGCACGCTTCACAATGGCGTCTCCAACCGGTTTGCGTTCCAGAGTGAGTGTGTCCAGGAGAGAAGGCGCAGCATATCCCTTGATAACATATGCTAGTTTCCACGCTAAGTTGAAGGCATCGGACAAGCATGTGTTGCTTCCTAGGCCATTGATAGGAGGATGGCGATGAGTTGCATCACCTATGCAGAGAACACGCCCCTGTTGCCACCGTTCCGAGACTTGATCATTGATAGTCCACTGGAAAGAAGACAAAATCTCTATTTTGATAGATCTGTCACCAATCATCTGGTAAAGCCGGTCTATTATCTGTTCTTCCGTGGGTGTGAAAGATTTCCCATCTTTTGTTGCAGGGTGCAGAGACACCACAAACTCGTCCCAGGGTCGAACCATTCGAAAGTTTCCCACGGCAGACCAGTCTGGAGCGTCGGGATTCAGAATCCAATTGAGACTCCCAGGTCTATGTGCTATGTATTTGGCGAGATCCGCCTTGATATGCACATTGAACGCGGTGTTCAGTTGCTTTCCGATGATTGGAATCTTCAAGGCATCAAGGACAGCGCTTCTCGCGCCGTCTGCACCAACAAGATATTGAGAGTTGACGATAAACGACTTTTGCGTTGCACGATCTCTCAATGTAGTCCTCACTCCTTCTTCGGTCTCAATGAACTCGACAAATTCGGTCGAGAAACGAACGTCAGATCCCAGTCTTCGAACTTCGTCCACGAGTACTGGCTCAAGAAAGCTCTGAGGAAGATCGGACATGACGCATGGGCTCGATGATTCATAATCTCCTTTTTGACTTGGTTTGTTTCCCCAAGCCCAAAGCCGGCCGTATTCTTCACCAGCCAACGTGTGTAGCCAGGAGGTGTGCTGCATGTCTGGCTGATCATTAGCTGTAAATCTGCCAACACATCCTTAGCACCTCACCATGGGCAGGGCTCGCCACGGAACTCAGTAGATCCTCCATTCCAGCATCTCGTAAAACTTCCATTGCTCTTTGATTGAAAATATGAGCGCGTGGTGTGTTTGCGCTTCCACGATGTCTCGAAATGACCATAGACTTGATACCTGAGCGAGCCAAATGCAGAGCAGTCGTGGCCCCAGAAGGGCCTGCGCCGATGATCAGAACAGGTACATCCATTTTCATGAGGATCTCAGCAGTATGGTGTAGGCAATATTCACACGAGATTGAAATGTCGAAGGTAAATTTCAACCGCTGGGCACTGCAAAAACATGATGCTTCAGAACTTGTCCATAAATCTTCAGCGTTAGCTGATTTTGGAGTAGCTCGTAGCAGAGTATCAGAAACACTTTCGAATATCCGATCCGCAGAACTTGGCCACCCATCAGCATGCTGGACGCGATCATGGATGTGGTGGCGGATGATCTCACCAGGTAAGGTGCCACCTTATCCAGGTGTAGAACCTAGGCTCCCCAGGTTACTTTCCCCACACACCAGAAGGGATCCGGGTGCTCTGGAGGGGAACTCGCTGCTTGGTTGTTGCCGAGAACAGACTGTTGATCAGAAAAGTAGAAACGGAGCGTCGTGATGATAAGCAACAGTGGAATGACCCGGAGTTGTGCTGCTGAAAGTTCTCTCTCTTGTCAAGAGCTATCAATTACAGACCTGCTCGTTCGTTTTCTGCAACAATGGCTATTGTTACCGAGATAGTAGAGACATCTTTCCTCCAGAGATGGAGTCTCTGGCAATGGGCGTGCGCCATTGCGGGACTTTACATTGCCAACATGGTGTGTTTCCTCGTCTTGCACCCAATAGCAGTTCTCTATGCTTGAGAGAAGCATTTCAGTCGAATCGTGTCGTTAACAACATACTTAGCTCATAAATACTTTCTTGTTCTCGCCAGTTCGCCATGTGCCCGGGCCTTGGTACGCTCGCATTTCCAAGCTCCCTCTGCAATACGAGACCTACATGCGCCGGAGATCCAAATATGCGACAAGGCTCGTCGAAAAATATGGACCGATCGTTGTCATCGCGCCCAATCAAGTCCATACAACCGACGATACCGCCATGAAGATAATCTATGACAGGACATCCTTGAAGACGAGCTTCTACGCCAGTATGGGGTCTTGGAAGGGAGTAACATCAACACTGGGCTTCATCGACTACAGTAGTGCAGCTCCAACCCGCAACAACTTGATTCAATGCTTCCAGAACAAAAATCTCACAACTCTGGTAGAAAACATCGATTCGCACGTTATGGATTTCATCAGACTGCTCGAGTCTAAAGTGAAAAGCAAGGAACCCGTAGACGGAGTTGTTGTGTTTCGGCTTCTAGCTTTGGATATCGTCACAGATGTTCTCTGGGGTGAGGAAACACGGCTGCTAAGCAATCTTAGCGACGAAACTCCAGATTTGCTTCGTCGCTTCCATGCTTTCAGCAATTGGAACGCGTTGAAGAGCTTCATTCCCGGAGCAGACCTGATGGTTCGTCTCTTTGGAACATCGAAATGGCGCCAGCTTCGCAACGATTGCAACGATATGGATGTAACGGCACGTGAGGCTCTGAATCGGTGGGAAAACAACAAGGATACTTGTCGCGAAAAGGACGTACTTTCCATGCTCCAAGGCATGAATGATGCCGAAGATCCAGCGAAACGTGTTCCGAGCGACCACATTCCAGCCTATATGGTGGAGATGCTGGCAGCTGGCTCATCAACAACTTCTCACACAGCTGCATTTGCGTGCTGGCTACTCGCCCGTCATGAAAGTGTCCAGGATCGTCTCCAAGAAGAACTATTTGAAGCCTTTCCGGATGCTGAAAGCATGGATTTCAAGAAGACCATGGATCTCCCGTTCGTCGATGCAGTTCTCAGGGAAACCATGCGCTTGTACCCAATGATTCCGGGGCCACTGGAAAGATACCTCGGGAAAGATATCGAAGTAGATGGAAAAGTGGTGCCAAGAGGTGTGGTTGCCTCCACTGCTGCCTACAACCAAGGCCGGTTGGAGGAGGTGTTCCCAAAAGCTGAGGCATGGATCCCAGAACGGTGGCTCGATGCCAACGACAGGATGAAGCTGAATTGGACACCTTTTGGATATGGTAGTAGAGCATGCCCGGGTTCAAATCTGGCAATGACTGAGCTGAAGTACATGATCGGTGCCATTTTCCGCCGATTTCGCGCCACAATTCCAAGAGGTCATGAGTCGGATACTCTTGAGCTCTCTGATGTCTTTGCTGCTGGCGCAAAGTCTGGCCACGTTTGGTTGGAGTTTGAAGAGTCACGAAATCCTTTGTAATTATCTCAGAATGGCCTTGTCAAGCCATTTGATTTTGGCAAATGATTGCAGAATTGGGGGGCAGGCTGTGGGACATTGTGCAATATGACACTGGTGGTTCTATCTCGATATGCTCGAGTGACAATGCAGTGATGGTGCAAAAGATGATTATTGATTTATATGCTCTAGTTTTCATGAAACTGCCACGTGAAAATGTAGAGCAAACCCCAAAAGCTTCTGCAGAGTTGGTTATTGGATATCGACACGTGGGAACTCACGCTCAGCTAATTTCGACGCTGCCGCACCAAATGATGACCACCTGGCAGGACTAATCATACTGAACACATCAGAAAACAGGCGGAGAATCGAAGGTATGGTAGAGCTTTCAAGAGGAATTGGCAAGTCGGCAACCCTCAGTGGGGTGATTGTGAGTACATCGCCGCTGATGTAACCTTTTTGACGTTCGTGAGCTCCAGCGTACGTCCATAATACTACTGCAGCGTGATGTAACCCCAAAAAGGCAAGAAAATTGAATTTTGCTCGAGTCTGTTCCGGTCGTTGAACCTCGCGACTAATAAGCGACCAGATGGCGATTGCATGTCGGACAGCTACGTAACCACGTTGGCCGTTCGCCCAGCGACAAACATCGTCGACTATACTCCTCTCAATCGATCGTTCGTCTGCCACACGGTATGAGATATGGTGTAAGTCATCGATAGGAGCCTGCAGTCGCATGAAACTGAGGTGGAAGAGAAGCAGACTGCTCAAAAAGCTGTTTCGATCGCGCTGCAAATTGAGCTCATTCGAGATGGACCTGAACGATTCCTTCCATTTTCGTAGAGCATTCGTCAGGCGGTCCAAGTCACTTTTGAGATCACGCATGCCTTGTGGACGAGAGACGAGATGGTCGTCCAAGAGTCCACTCAGTACGCTTGTGGTGGACTCTGCCCGTTGTACGGTACTTTGAGATGCCCCAGACCGTCCCACTCCGCTCGAGTCGGTATCCAGCCCGTCATAACACAAGTCTGACAGCATCTCGTCGCTCCCAGCTAGCCTCTCGAACATGTAGTAGTCATGAGAAAAGCGCCACACAGCCTGCTGAAGTCCGAAAATGAGAAGTTCATGTCCCATTGGATCAAGTACAGAGAATCGTTCATCTCTTTCAAGAGCTATTCGTATGGTGTCCGAGAAGCTTTGAGCTTTAGCGGTTGTTTGATCCCGCTCAACGAGGGCCAAGTAAATATCAAGTGGCAATACTGGGCCCCTCCAGGTCTGATCAGAGCACGGCAACTCCAAATCAATCTCTTCTGGAGAAATAAGGGGCCGGGTGTTGAGAAGTACACTAGTATACGTTTCCGCACGCAGAATCCCGAAGGCGAGCCTTCGACGTCCTTCCGAATGGAGCCATCTGGAAAGACGATCTGCAGGTTGTTTTGATAGCGCTGCCAGTTTTTCGCTACATCGAGTCCTTGGTGCCGAGAATAAGTCCATGCGACGAGCTTGGGCAACAAGGACTCCACCGAGGTGTTGGGCATACGAAAAAGCCTTTGACTGACCAAAGTATAATGCGGCTACCTGTGTCAGGAGGCGTGCTTGTCCAAGCCAGAGGAGGTCATCATCAACACCTCCCAACTCTAATGACATAGTGAGTGTTTGACGTAATCGATTATGGAGAATGGTGCCAAAGTGAGCTGCCTGCGCTCCACCGTACATGGCTCCAATCGAAGCCAGAGTAAGATATAGAAGAGGTTGTATAAGGTCACAATTCAAACCTTGATTGCTCAATAGTGGCCACAGAGGGCCAAAATTGCGCAGATACAGTTCTACAAAACCTCGTAGAATATGAGAGGACTCGGCACGTTGAAATGGAAATGAAAACACGCCTTGGATTTTCCTTGATATGGAGGCCCAGTAAGCAACACGGTCATGCTTTGATGAAAGAGTAGTTTCTCGTGCAGCATCATTGACCAGCGTCTCGATGAGCCTATTCTGACCGGTGGGTGTACTCGCGAGTGTTTCCTCAGGCTGTATGCTTTGCGCCGCTACCCCTCCTGGAAGATATGTTAGTACACTTTGAGGCGTTGATTATGTATTACTCACTATCCTGATCAGGCCCATCAAGATGCTGAATTTCTCCGTGATCTTGCTCATGGCTCAGACGCTGTTCCTCTCCAATGGATATCTGGAAGTCGGACACCGCTGATAGAATCATGCCAGTACCACCGCTCCTCATCTGTGATGGCCTACTTGCACTATCACCACTGAAAGCCTCGTCCGAGACCTGTTGGAACGGATAGCCCGGTTCACCATCTGGCCACTCCAAAGACCAGTCAGCTGGGAGGAAGAGGTTTTCGTGAATCCATGGCCAAGCTTTCGCCTCGGAAAGAGAGTCCATGTACATGTTGTCGGTCAAATTGACCGACATTTGCAAGTCAGGGGGCAGTAGTACATCGGACTGAGATGTCGAATTGCAGGGCTCCGGCTGATATATCTGTCCGTTACTGCATGTCGGCTCCGACAATGATGTTGGGCTGGGGAAGGCGCCGCTGTCTTCCTCATGATGCTGTACAGGAGGACTTGGGTCAATGTTCCAATCATAAGCCATATCACGGCCGGATTGAACATCGCTCGAACCCTCATGCACATTCTGAGTGTCATTTTGTGGGGAGAGAGAACTATGCGTGAATGCAGCGCTGTTCACGAGGGATTGACTTATGCGCCCGTTTCTCCGACTGAACTCGCAATCCTGTCGGTTGTCGATACATCTTTGACACGGATGCTGACCATCGCACTTGGTCCGCAACTCCCGGCAGCGTACACATGCTGTGTGACATCGGCGCCGGCCACTGCTTGAATAACTTCCGGACGATGAACCGGGCTTCTGCTGCTGCCCCGGCTGGTGTATCTTGTTGTGCCGAGCAAGCAGATCACGGCGGTGGAAGGTAATGTTACATGAGTGGCACGCGTGATTACTCCCAGCGTTGTGATTTTGCATGTGCCGATTGAGCGAGTTCTGCCTCGAATATTCCTTGCCACATTTCTGACATGAAGGCATGGGTGATATTTAGACAAGGTGTCTAATTGAACTCAGAAAGAACTGGAGATTTGGTTATTGTAAGGTTGTCGTTGTCGTTGCCGTCGCCGTCCTCATTATCCAATACATGAAAACGCTGGAAGTGGTTGTCGTTCTGGCTGAAACAGAAGAAAAGAAGGGAGCCTGTCGAGCTAAAAGACAAAGAGTATACTACTGCAGACAGGGCAGGCCAGGTCGTGCAGCTGAAATTTTGAGAGATACCACACCTTACTAACTTTCATACTTACAAATACCTGGGCAAGGCCCTGGGGCGCGGGGTCCCCGCCTATTGCCTTTTGATAGATTCAGTACAGCACTGTACCCCGCACCGGGCCTTGGGCATCGGATAGGGATCCGGCGCTTATTTCATCCTCATCATCATGATCCTCGGCCGCAGTCAGACCTCACAGAAACATTATTAGGCCATGATTCTTGTACACGTATTATTACTGTATATGAATACTATTCAAGTGTAATGAATTAGTGTATGGTACAACATGTTTACATCGTCTATCTTCCTAGAATTGCATCACTACCGCACGAGAGTCCAGATCGTTGGAAACTAAGCTGCTCAACGCCATGGATTTACTGGATTTATCCGCACTCTATTCCTAAGCTATCGTTCGAGATTTGTGTACCTCACTCGAAGACCATTCTGTTTCGGAGGCTTCCGATCTTCCCAATCTCTACCACCACCTCATCGCCATGCTTCAGAAACCCCGGCGGCTTCATGAACAATCCCACGCCGCCAGGAGTGCCTGTCATGATCAAGGAGCCTTTCTGAAGCGTTTGACCTTGGCTACAAAATGCCACCAGCTTCTGTACATCGAAGCACAAATCCGATGTGTTGCTTTCCTGGCGCACCTCGCCATTGACCAGCGTTTTCAAGGACAGGTCACCCGCATCCCCCAGGATATGAGCTGCAACCAGGGCAGGTCCAAGTGGTGCATACTTGTCGAAGGATTTACTGAATGACCATTGTGGAACTGGTCCTGCCTTGCCAGCCTCGCGTTGCCAGTCTCGCGCAGATACGTCGTTTCCAATCGTGTATGCAGCAACGTAATCCAAAGCATCTGCTTCATTGATATCTTTAGCATCCCTTCCAATGACGATTGTCAGCTCCCCCTCGTAGTCGCATTGGCTTTGCGCGATCTTTGGGATGGGGATGTCTGCGCCATGATCGGCAACTGTTGGTGCTGGTTTGAGGAAGACTGTTGGGCACGTTGGCAATGGCCGTCCAGTTTCGAGGACTAGGGCAGGGAGATGAATCAGCATGGTTGTTCGGATGATAACAGATACTTGAGATCTCTTCGGTCAACGTACTGTGAGTTTTGTAATTGAGTCCTATGCAACGGATGATGGGTACGTCCTTAGTTTCCAAGGGCCCAAGCAATGTCTTTACCGTCTGCACCTGTTCGGTTGGATTTGCTTCGAAAGGATTGTTGCCTTCGCAGACTCTGACTCTCAGCTGGCCACTTTCGGCGAGTTTTGAAATATCGTCCTTTCCATCTGAAAGTATTGGTTCGCCGTATTGAACTGTTCCCTCTGCTTCCACAGGCACATATCGCACTAGGCGCGTCCAAGAGACTAATTTGGACGACATAGTTAGCTATCACTGGTTATTTAGTTAGATGGGATTGCGAAGCCAGTGTGTCGTCGTGTGAATTTTGGTGATGTGCAAATCTATTGAAGTAAAATAGATCGATCAATCGAAGACTATTGCGATCTTAGGTATTGGACAGAGGAACCTAACTTTCAACCCATTGCAATGCCTCGATCTTCAGCCTTATAGCACAATTACTTGCGATTGGTGTGGAAATGGTGGTTGGCTTTAGTGGGGAGAGCGGAAGGTATGTTTGGTAGGTTCTTGTCTTGGTGCACCACAATACCCGGCAACCTTGTTTTTCGCCAGTCCACCTCGAACTGGTCTCAATCGAGATGCGTCGGGAATGACATGTTTGTTGAGCGGTTTTCACCAGTTCTTGGTCATTACTTCTCTTGGGATCATCCGTGCTTCGAGTCTTTGCCTTCCTCCATAGCGCATTTAATGACTGGCAGCCAGAATATGATAGCTGTTCCAACTTAAGTCCAATCAAACCCACTATTGCAACTATTGCAAGCAAGATGCCATTGTCAGCAGATGATCCCCGAATTCGCATTCTCAAGACTGGATTTGTACTTTATTATCATGCCGACCTCTCTGCTGCTCGCGAATTCTATCTTAACTTTGGTCTCTCCATTGCATTCGAGCGTCCAGGCGTGGAAATCTTTTTCCAGGGTTATGGCACCGAGCCGTATGCCTACGTTGCACGCAAGGCTGATGGCGTAAGCCATTTTGGAGGAGCAGCATACGTTGTTGAGAGTCGCTCAGAGCTCGAACGTGCAGCTGCAATTCCAGGGGCAAGCAAGATCACGACTCTTGACGCACCAGGTGGCGGTGAATCCGTGACACTGAAGGATCCAGCAGAGCACCTGGTGCATCTTGTGTATGGACAAGTCGAGAAAGAGGCTAATCCACCGCATCTCCCGAAACTTGTGGTGAACTATGAGAACGAGAAGCCTCGTAAGGGTCAATTCCAACGCTTTGAAGCTGGGCCGGCGCGAGTTCACCGTTGGGGACATTACGGTGTGACTTACAGGCCAGGGGAATACCAGACCATGTATGATTGGTATACGACAAACCTCTCGCTCGCAACTTCAGATGTTGTGCATCGCGATGATGAACCCATCACCTGCTTCTTCCATATCGACCGAGGGCTGGAGTTTACGGATCACCATGCCTTCTTCTTCAAACCTGCAAAGCCAGGTCAAGCGCTCGGAGTTGCACACGCGGCATTTGAGGTCCACGACTATGATGAGCAGCAACTAGGCCACGACTTCTTGACTTCAAAGGGATACGAGTTGTGCTGGGGAATTGGGCGGGTATGTGTCCATGTTACACAAACTGCCGAAGACAAGCTAAACATTTATAGCATGTCCTTGGGAGTCAAGTGTTCGACTATTGGTTTGATCCAAGCAAGTTTATTGTGGTGAGTTTCGAGTGGTGAATTATTCCAACCGCATACAGGCTCTAAGTCTATGAACAGGAACATTATGCTGATGGGGACGTTGTCAATCGTGAAACTCCTGTGGCATACATGCCAGCAGGAGCAAAAGCACTGGCTGTCTGGGGACCGCCTGTGCCTCCAGTATTTTGAGCGCCAAGCTATGTCAGTTGGCTCTATATTTCGAATTTTGGATAAGGCAGTGCGGTAAAGTAGGGACTTGGGCCTGAAAAAAGCTTCCAAGTTTAGCAGTAGCAGAAGAGCAATGAACAATTTTGTCTCAAGACATGGAATAGACTGTGCTTACACAACTTGATCAAACCATGTTCTCGCTGTTCGTGGCTCGTAAGACGACTTCATCAATGGTGGGATGTACTTGGGTCGATTGTGGTCTTTCTTAGCTGCAACCCGATCTGACAATTATCATAGCCGAGACAAGTATCGAGAGCTCTGTAGCGAAGTTGCTCCTACCCTCAAAGGTGTGCGATTTTACAAGTCCAAACTCGATGATTTTCAAAGTGCACCCAAGCGACCAGAGCAGCACAAGCTGGAACTTCTGACCGTCAGTCGAACAGACATCTAGGAATGTCTGCGGACAGGGCTCCCGAATTCCGTTGCTTGAACGGCACGGAACGCAAGCTGCAGGACGGCTATTGGACTTCCTCCTACTACTGGTGAATGGTGGATGCTAGACGAGCAAGCTTTGCAGCGCCAGTACAGCCCATGGCGGCCCAATAGACAAGTATGGTCACAACAACATCCTCGAGCTTTGTGGTTGAAATACCATCGATTAATGAAACAGCATACGTCCGAATACGACATTCAGTCTTGGAGCCGAGTAACCATATCATTGGATAGGACCAGAAGGGGCTCTGCTTTCGGAGAGTTTCTTTCCCGGCGGGAGCGCCGTCGTGGCGACCAACTGAGCACGTGGAGGAAGGAACCATACCCCAGGACTTGGAGATGATGGTTAATATATATGCATGGTTTTGTTGGTTCCCTTCACCCTGGTCGGTTTGTAAACCACGTCTTCTTTCTGCTTCCGGCTATGCTGGAACCGGGTATTCAGAGGTCGACAGGGGAGGAAGATTGAATGGACATCTGCTGAGGATATCTTGATTTCAGTGCTCGGAGAATGGATACGTGATATGGGGAATCGTCGATGGGTACGCGGGGAGAAGGACAATGTGGAAGAAGGGATGTATGAAGTGGCAGCGCAGCTAGAACTCTAGTGGATGTCAATTTTTGGGAAGAGAATGTAGGTGAGATGAAAGGGGCGAGTAAACGACATATCTGCAAAGATCATGGCCACTTGACTCCAGGATTTTTGGTAGGGCCAGTCCTGCGGCCGCAAGCGAAACCTAGAAAATCCTAACAACTCAATTAAACAAGTATGCAACAAAGGAGCTTTCCCATGTTTCCCAACTTGGGATTCTTGCAAGGCAAAACGGTACCTCAACATGGATGCAAAACCGGTAACAAATCAAAGAGTAGAGGAAGAAAGAGTCCGTCAACTTAACCCAGACTTCTCCCCTGCTAAAACAGGAAGGCTCAAAACGGCCGAGTTTTGATTTCCGCAATGAAGCTCGTAGGGTGTGATTGGGAGACGTCAAGCCACGGCAGCTAGTTTGGTACGCTTTTAGGTTGCCAAAAAACAAGGTTTTGACATTTGACATGGTCCTCGCTTCTGGAATAGGGGGAGCATGGGCTTGTGGGCATCGCGGGATGGGATTTTGCCACGCGAGATTTGACGAGCCTCGAGCCGGCATTTCTTGTGCCTGGGAATTGCGAGGGGATTTGCAGCCAAGAGTGGCTGATTCCCGTGCCGTGTTGACAAGAAGGAGAGAGCACGGCATGCTGGCTGCAGAACTGCAAAAAAGAGTGATGTAATTGTTGCAGTCGGTGGAGCTAAGAATAGGGTGGCGTCTGCTGGTGTAACTCCCAATTCAGGAACCTCGTTGAGTTTCGTGCTTCCGACTGGTTGAATAGCCAATTGTCTCGGACATTATTCGTCGATCTTGATCTTCCTTTCTTTCAGTTCCTGGAGTCCTGGGGTTCTGCTGTTCTGAAGTTTTGCTGATCATTTTGTCTGCTTCCTCGGACTCGGGTGCCACTTATTGACGAGCAGCGGAATGGACTTTTCGAAATGATTGTCAAGCTGACATGTAAGCGATGCATGGCAGCTTGATAGAGAGAAGCCCTGGACCATGCGATCTTGAACGGTTTGGCGAGCTTCTGACATGACCGATTACCGGATAGAACCATGGAGTTTCCCTTTGACAGGCATGGAAATCCGCTGAAATCCCACGAACTCGTCCGTTTTTGACGTGCGGCTAGCCGGTTTAGAGGATCTTCCCGCCCTTATGTTTGCCTACAGTAGCCCTGTCCTCCTTTACGACTGACTATCTTTTGCCGTAGAAGTCTGATTTTTGAAGCTTTGATATGGCGAGCTTTCTCGTCCTTTGCCGCCAGACAATGGTGTGCTTGTGTAGAGCGAGCCCAGGCAGACCTTAGAGAGGTTTCAGTTGATCTTAAGTCATCCATTGACCATTCTGACTAGCATTTAGAACTACTGGCTTGAGTGCTCTTAGTTATCTGATCTTCACGTGGTTTTGATATTGTCGACGGCTTCTTCGGTGATTGTATGTCAAGAGGTTGCGCGGCTTCTGTCTAGTAAAATTGAGGGGTATTGTAGAGGACAAGACCAACTTTGTCCAAAAGGTAGCTCTGATAGGTCGCTCAGAGCGATCCTTTACTAGCTTGCTCAAGGTTTTGGTCACTTTAGTGAGCACTTGAGTGCGATTGTGATCCAATGGCTGTGTCCTCTGTGCGAGAAAGGAGGGGTCTTTTCCTGCAGTGTTTAGGGGGTCGTATAGGTCCGTATTCCGTAAGGCATACAGTAGGCGAGTACCTTGCCTCCTCCAAACAGCTCCTCACTTGTTAACTTTGATAGGCAATGTGGTGGCAAATATAAATAGACTGAGGCTTGAAAGTGCCACAGCGGTCGCCCTCGTGAGCTATGCCCGAAAGGAGGCTTCGGCTGTTTGTCCCTGCATATTTTCGATAGGTTGGAGTTGGACCCAATTTTGCACAACCTACCTAGGTACATCTGGAATGCCCTATCTTTCCATGACCTCTACGCACATGTATATCTTTTGACTCTCTGAGCACATGTTGGCCCCAGGTTCATAAAAATCTAGTCGGAATCAGAGATTTCACTTCCCGTCAAGCGTCCGTCTTAGTCGCGGCTCGCGTTCTTTCCATCGAAGATCTTCCTTCTAGAAACCCCCACCCAGTTCAAAGCCACGGCACTCTCTTGTCGTCACTCTCATTTGATTAGGACATGAAAAGACCTCGGGATGTGGTTACATTTATCGGATCGTGAGAAGAACCGTGCCAGCGGGTGCATCCAGAGAGAGAATCGTGGCTTGTGGGCAGCGACGCGACTTGACGCCGTGGCCGGGGAATGTGTTTCGCGTCAGTGGTACGATGCAGTGCCAGGGGATGGATAGACATGCCAAGCACAACGTCATACATGCTTTTTTTCGGTGAGATGAACCGTGCGGTGTGAAATTTTTCGGCTCATGGAAGCTTTAAGCCCGGCTGTTTGGTTGATATGAAGTTTGTAGAGAATACAGAAACAGCAGAGGGGAGACGCGATTGACCCGAAATTTTGAAATCTAATTTTTGCTTTCCGGACATGCCGTCGGCTAACATTGCAGAAAAAAAGGGGGCTCGGGCTTACTTTTAAATGCTTATCGAAAAGTCTCGTTATCTGCAAAATACCGGTTTTCGGTTCGCAGGACGTGCTTGAAATTGAGTTTTGGCCCCGATTATCCTAAATAGCCAGGGGACATGGGATGGAAAGGAGTCAGTTCATGTCTGTGCCTCCATGGCACGGCCACTCTGTCCCAGCATGCAATGCCCTGTTGTAACTACGGGTCACTGAAAAACACAGCCTGGACCAAGATCTAAGACAAAAGGCCGTCATTGAAAGGAGCCCTTGTTCGTGAGAGATGTCTTGACTTTTGGAAATCCTAATTCAGAGAAATGAGAAGGGTGAGTCGGTGACAGTTTCATGGAGAATTATTGGAAGGTCCAAGTTCAAACCATTCCAGGGCTGGCGCTTTCGCTAAGACCGGTCGAAGACTCGAAGTACACAAAGGGCCTTGAATGGTACAACAACGGCTTCTGTCCGCGGGACCACACCGTTCCTTGGTCACTAGCTTTGCGGGAAGGGAACGGTTGTGGAGCTCCAGCAGAAAAAGATCAAGCTTCGTTGCGGAGCTTGAAGCCAGGAGCAGAACGCGTGGTTTTGCGTGTTGTCGTTCGTGGATGCCGGGAGGTGGCAGAGATGGACACCTGGAATCCAGGACACCGACTACAAGTATGTCAACAGTCAACACAAGCCAATCACAGAATGACTCGTTCTCGGAATGCGAGCTTTGGTCAGCTAGGGTTATCAAAAGCGACACGGAGCGGCGGACGAGCAGAGTTCGGATATCTGGGAGGTTGGTACTGTATTGTGGTGGTGATTTGGAGTTCTTGGAAGCGGGTTGATTCAAATTCAGGCCTGGTTGGCCAAGGTCCAGAAGCCATTGCCCATTTTTCTTGCCCCTGTTATCGCAATCTTGCGAATCTGCACAGCCTGTTGTTCATCCCTGCAGCGACTCATCGCTGTTATTGACGCCCGTGCTGGGGTAGCTGCCAAGCTGACGTCTCAAACCCAAAATATCGTCAGCAAAGGAGAAAGTGGGCCGACGATGGGAGCAAGTCAGCAAGGGCAGTGAGGATTGGGCCAATTGCGCCAGGCTGATGAGACTTCAACATGATCTGAACATGAGGATACGATAAAAGTGAAAATGAGGCAAGTAAGAAGCATCGTGGCATGTAAACAAATGTCAATTGCTGGACTGTCAGCTTGACACAAAATGCTTGCTTATCTGCGACCTCTCTACCTGTGCCTCTGCTGTGGCGCCGCAGATAGATAATTGATACTGTATGTGCTGTTGTCTGAAATGCTGTCAAATGCAAGCCGTAAAGCTTCTTTCAGCTCAACCGAAACGGGAACCACTGATTGATCCGACATGTCTTGGGCTTCGTATTCAACTTGCAGAAAGGTCGTTCGAAAAGTTTCGACTATTCGTCGGGAGTTCCACAGCTTCTCCAAGTTCTCCATGTATCGAACGTGTGAATCGTGATTGACTATGGAGAAGAAGCCCTCCAATGCAACAATGGCCACATCCATTCAGGCTGACCTAGACCAACAGCAGGTCTGTCATCTTCTGATATATAGAACTTACTGTATACCAAACAATGCTTAATTGAGGATACATCCGGATAGTTGTTCGCCCGCCATCCGAGCCTTTCATATTCATTCCTGTGCCTGTGGGTTTCAATATAGCGACTTGGCATGATTTACAACCCTTAAAGTAGAACAAAGTAGACTCACGGCTCAGTGTGTGACTGTCTATGATTCTCGACGGATCTGGATAGTGATGGCATTTGCAGTTGCGCGCTTTGATGATCTGGAGGCTGTACCTGATCAGATCTGCCTGCTGCTGCTCCATTGATGCTTGGGAAGTTGGGAGGCGAAAATTGAAAATAGATAGTGAGCCTGTCGGCGATCATCAAGTATCGATGTCTGATATCCATAACTTGCAGGTAAGGCTTGAGCAGATCGAGGAAGGCGCGGACATGCTTTCGGCTCTGTTGGGACGGTCGAGTCGTTCTGAGTTTTCCAGGGGCAGGGCAGGGGGGTAATGAAGAGGGGAGAGGGTAATTTAGGCCGCCACGCCCCTAGTGACGGGAGAGAAAACACCAGCATCGCACCAGGCATCTGGCATCTGGCATCTGGCATTCAAGGCACAGCACCACATAGCACAGCACCACCACCGCAGCCAATCCGTCCTCAACCTTTCTATCCGGACTTCCACTGGCATCGTCTTGTCCCTCTCTCTGCCTGTTTCTGCTGCTCTGCTGCTCTCTGCCAACCCTCTCGATTCTTCTCCAGCTTCCAGTTGATCCATCGCTGCAAAGATACCCAATTCGATCTCGATCTATCCTGAATCAACACAATCAATTCCTCCAGCAGGACCCCTTTTCTCCCTTTCTGGTCGCCCAGCACAGCATAGAAGCCCGAGCCATCGGACAATATTTCGTCAGGGATCTTGAACTCGATGGCCCTGTTGCTGCAGCAGATGCTAAAGTAATCTTCCTGTCGGCCAATCCAACACGTCGACAGCCACTTTTGGTCGTCCTACGCGAGCCCTGCTCACCCTCTTCGCACCATACCTCCACTGTCATCCGCAGACAGACGACACTCCTCCTTCTCGCTCGCAGGCCCATTCCTTAGCCAGAAGTCGTCAAACACACGCTCTTTACTCTCCCAGCCCGCGCCCCCATTTGCAGCTCGAGACCGGCACATTCTCTTGCGGCGTCACGCTCGTTATAGCACCCATCTCTGCCACTTCTGCCCCTGCCAGGATCTTCAGCCCAGTGCATCAGCCTTCGTTTGGTGCCGAGACAGGAGTTGCAAGTGCAGCAAAAGCAACAACCATTCACGACACACGAAAGCGACGACCTGAAGGCGACTCGGCCAACTATACTCACCGCGGCGGCACCAAGAGCCATCACACACACAGCTGCTGCAGCCCACAGACAGCGCCGTGAAGAGGCATTCCCAATCTGGTCAAGATGGCTCCATCTCCTCCACGCCTGCGGATTCTATCAGGTTTGTCCATCCCGTCCCTACTTCTACTGATAAATTTCCACCTCCCTTCTCCACGAAGCCCGGAAGCTTTTTCAGCATCTTCGCGCCACTCTCGTTTTCTCTTTTGTGTGTCGATGTATCAAGTGTTAATATGGAGATGGAACTAATGAGAGTGTGTGTAGTCGGTGGAAATGCAGTATCAGCTTTTCTGTCCTGGCGACTTCAAGCCACGAATGCCTGCGACGTGACATTGGTGTGGAAGAGTGGTTTTGACGCGGTTCACCAATATGGTATTTCGTTCAAGTACGTCTATATCTCTGGTCTCCAAATTGGCAGTGTACTGACTGTTATAGGTCAACATCTTTTGGCAACGAACGGTTCAAGCCTCGCAATGGTAAGCTACTCTGAAGCCCGTCATTCAATGGTGTAAAGGAGTGCTAATATGTGTCATCAACAGTCGTACGAGCGCCAGAAGATGCAGCAAATATCAAAGACGGTGNATTCGACTATGTCTTGCTCTGCGTTAAAGCCCTCCCAGATGTTTACGACCTTGCGTCCGTCATCGAATCAGTCGTTACACCACAACACACATGTATTCTTGTCAACACCACACACACGTTAGGCGTTGAGGCGCACCTGGAATCAAGGTTTCCGAGCAATGTTGTCCTGTCACTCGTTTCAGGCGCCGAGATCATACAATTAGGAGCAAGCGAATTTGAACACAAAGGGTCGACGGAAGTATGGGTTGGGCCGGCGAACAAGAATCCTGCAATGCCCAGCACAATTCAAGGGGATATGGCAGACGCTCTAGCCATGACATTGAGCAGCGGGCAAGTGGATTGTCACGTTTCTACCAACATTCGACAACAGCAGTACGAGCGGATGATCGGGTAAGCATCTTACAGAATCTCCGTATATATGATCTATGTTAACTTTTCCATGCAGTCCCATTGCTTTCCATCCTCTAAGTGTAATTTTCGAAACCCCGACACACAGCGCGTTGCTCGAGAAGGTGGGCGTCAAGGCCCTAGTATCAGAAGTATTTGACGAACTCCTCACCATCGCAAATGCCCAGGAATGCAGTTTTCCTGCGGACTTCAAATCAAAAATAATGGCAGAGATGGTTCAGCCGACAGAAGCAAACAGCATCATGTACCAGGATTTCATGGCCAAGAGACCAATGGAGGTGGAAACATATCTGGGCTCTCCCATCAAGCTGGCACAAGGTGCTGGCGTTCGGATTCCCAGGATCGAGACACTTTACGCCATTTTGCATAATCTGAACATTGTGAATCAGCAACGGAAGGACACTGCGGTTGCTTCTCCTGTTGCTGTGAATCCTCCGATTAGGTTATCCTCCGCACCTCCGCCTCGACCGATGATGAATGGCGCCGTCAATGGAAACGGTCCTCCCAGAGGTCGGGGAAGAGGACCTTCGATGAACGGTCCACCACCTGGAATGATGCGTCGAGGCCCACCCCCTATGAATGGTGGCCCTCCAAATGGCTATGGACGTGGAGGATACCCTCCTAGAAACCAATCTCGGCGCGGTTCTTTAGAAGGAAATGATCTGGAAGAGTTCAGTCACTTGGTGTTGTACGATGACATTCCAGAGTCTGGAGAGTCGAATTATGGCGGGGATGGTGGTACTGATATCGCACTTCGAGAACGCGAGTTGATGTTACGGCAACGAGAACTCGCTCTGCGAGAACAGGAAATGCGGATGAGAAATGGGGGAGGTCCTCGTGGTCCTCCTCGAAGGGGACCACCCACGCCGTCAGTCCGTAACGGAGGGTTCGACGATGACGATGATGATGACTACGTCGATCCTGCAGATGGACCACCTGTGCCCATGATCGACCCTGACAACTTCGACATGATGAGCGTCACATCTCGACGCAACCGAAAAGCTGGACCAAGTCAAAGTCAGATCCGCAAGAATCCGGAATTCGGAGACGCTCCTCCTGGACGAAGAGGGGGCGGCTTCATGCGCCCCAATTTTCCCAGGAACAGATCTAGCGCACGTATAATCAGCCAAGTACCTGGTCTACACGACTCCCTCATGGATGATCCTTTGATGGGCTACTCGTCTAATCGATATGGCAACGTAGACCGAGCTCAGATGGGAATGGACTCCAGAACGAACTCGTTGACGGCAGCACGACTGGATGAGTTGCAATATGGCGGCCCGCTTGGGCCTAATGGTCAAGGTGGTGCATACCCTCGAAGAGCAAGCCAATCACCCGCCAATCCATACAGCCCGCAAATAGGAAGAGGTGGTCGGCCGTCTCCGCCAAACGGGCATATGGGTCCATCTATGAATGGTAGGCCTTCGCCTCCAGGAGGCATGAGGCAGCCTGTTCCCCGTCATCCACCGGGACAAGGCAATTCAGTTGCACCGCAACAAGTTGAGCAATATGCTGGGGTGAGCGCCCTCCATCCACCCAAAGGCCCTGTACAAGTTCGAAGTCTGACGGGTAGTGCGAGCGCTAGCGCGGGGAGTGGTGACAGCGCCAATATTGACTCGGAACCCTCAGCGCATAGCAGTCAAAGTAGTCTAGGACCACGACCAGCCATCGGCGTACGGTAAACACAAAACGGAGTTCAAGACGATCCTCGATAACGGTCATGTGCAAAAGAATGGCAACAGTTTCATCCGTGGAGATCCTTGCGGACATCGAGCCTCCCGCTCACACCTAATATTGTCCCCACTGTCCACGTCTCAAATCACGGCCTTATCGACTTCAATCTGCATATACACTTTTTTACTTTGCTTTAATGGACTCGGCCGGGAGGAGAGAATGACCAGCATCCACGAGAGCGATTCGGCCTCATGAGGCATAATGACGAGACCGGGATTTAGACTTCGAGGCTTTGGTAACATAATTGTCAGTAGTCTTCTCGGGACTACGACGTAAATACGCATGCTGCGGCACAACGCACACATTCTTGTTTTCCTTTCTGGTAATATTGCATTGGGGCTCGGCGTCTTTGCGCATATAATTTCTACTTCCACCTGCGAAGCAACATCGAACGGTGGATTCTGAGTGTGGTGTGCGAGCGAAGCCCTGATCGGCTTGTGGACAGCTTCTTCAGCACACGAAAATGAAGACTTGGATCATTGGCTGGGGCGAAGCTATCGGCACCGTGTATCAATCAAATAGGGAGGATGAAGGGAGGGAACAGTCAGTTGGCATGGGTGGATTGTGACGACGGTGATGACTTGCGGTCTCTGTTTGTGGTAGATGATTGTATAGAGACCTGTGCTTTACTGCCACAGGGTTGAATGGCATCCCAGGGCAGGCAGGCAGTCATTTTCAGCAATAAATAGGAGAGTTCATTGGACTTTTCACTTCACCTGATTTTGCAAATTTGATCTTATGTGACTGGCCAATTCCCATCTAAATCTGGCGTCCCTCATCTTCGCAGAGGGGCTACCCTGATTCATCGTAGATGCTTGCTGAAAGCGAATGCGACTGATTCTATGTGCTTCTGGTGGGGACTCCAGCCCCAGTCTCCCGCATTCTTCAGGCGAGGTGGGTCGCTGCAGCAACATTGTTGTTCAAAGGTGAGCTCGTCTCGCTTAAATCCCCTGAAGCATCCTCAAAGACTACTACCACTTCAACATACCGGGCTTTTGAAGAATTGGAAAACATCCTCTCTATAATTGAAGAATTTAAGTACATTTAGTCAGAAATTCCCGGTGTCTATAGCCAAAACAGATTGCTGTGCTGTAAGTTATCTTGTTGGTGAGGTGGCTTCGGCGTCCCTATCGGAGCTGCTGCAAAGGTGAACATCAAATTCACCCACGATAAACTCACCAGACGAAACGAATAGAAAACTCTGCCAACGCTAGCAGACCAGCCTCCTCAGTTCTGCTAGCCCATAAACCTGTATAAGATGGCCCAATTCCTCCTCGTGGTCCTCATCCTTTGATCTTCATCCTCGAATTTTGCCTTCGCACAAAGCCCCAAACAAACACCTTCACTGCAGCTTCAATCGCAGCTTGATTGCCTCAAGAACACGCTCATACTCATAATCTAAGCCCATCATGAACGCCAGCAACAACAGTAACAATCTCGCCATTGGTGGTAGACCTCGTGCCACACGTATATCAGTCTGCCAACCTGCCAACCGTGCTCAACGACGCGCAAGAAAGGCCAGAAAGAAGACTGTCTCTGCTCGAATCCCGACCATCGCTCCTGAGCCAGAGAAGAGCATCCGCATCTACAAGCCAGAAGAATTCATTGATCATGCGATCGTGGAAGGAGCAATTCTTGAGCACATTGAGCGCACCCGGAAAGCCTCCAAGCTCGAGCGCGCTTCCGTTGCCTCCAACTACATCAATGGCTCGACCTTCATTGCCTATAATGGTACAGAGTCACTCGTTCTCTCTTTCGATGAGCTCATTACTTTGGTTCTCGGGGACAAGACCATCGCTGCCCAGCTTTGCTTCGCCCTTGCAGCCACTCCAATCCCTCTTACTATCCCCATTAATATTATATCTAATACCAGTTTCACCACCAATAATCGCTTTCAAGCCCCTACCAATGCAGATTGCGAAGCAACTAAGCTCGAGGATTTGAGCAACATCTACTCATCCTTCTACTTCAAGAAGCTGCCCAATGAGGTCAGAAAGATGATCTACCTCTCCTCCGACGTCTTCGCTCTTGGCCATGATGGTCAGATTCCTCCCTTCTACCATGTTACCTTGTGCGACAGCTTTCTCCATGAGGAGGCAAAGTCAGCTTACAAGAAGATCAACTTCCACCTCACTCTCGCCAACGAGAAGGAGTTCAATAAGATGCCTGGTCAGGATGTCCAATATCTTCGTCACCTGTACTTCCAATGGAGTGATTTGTAAGTTTCCTTCTCTTCATCCCCCCTTAATACTATCTGCAAACAAGAACACAGCTAACACATAATATTCAGTGGCAAGGAAGAATACAAGCACTGCTTCCTCCAAATGAGAGGAAATAGATGCCAAATGTACAACAATCTCCGCACCCTCACCATGGACTTCTCGAACCCCAACTCCGAGCCAGGCTCTTTCTCACTCATGCGTAACATCGCTCGCGCTTCAACCGGTGTCGTCCGTCTCAATGTTCGTCTTCAATCCTTCGCCTCATTCGAATCAAACAGAACACATCACTGCAATGAGGAGTGGAAGGCACCATGGCTCCGTCTCCTTCTCATTGAGCAAGCCAACGAGTGGATCCGCACTCCTGGTCGTTTGGTTTCTGTCAACACTGCTGATTGTATGGAGGAGTGGTTCTGGGAGCGTGATGATCACAATCCTTTGGATGTGAGTCTTTATGGGAAGGCACACTTCAAGACACCATCTGTTAAGGGCAATATGACTTTGGGAGATCGCCTCCAGGGTCGCGCTTGGGGTCTTGACTCTTGATGAACCTTTCCATGAAACATGCATTTTCCAGACATGTATGTCACGGCGTTCAAGCAAGGGGTTCAGGTGGAGGTATACCTAGCTGCGCTTTTTAATTCGAGCTCAAGAATAGAGCTGGGCAGGACGCGCTCAACTCCATACCTACTTAGGCTCGTACACTCTAATGTTGTGGGCACCTGACTATTGGGACAAGTCAAGGTCTTCCTACACCTTGTGTTTCCTTTTTAGGTTGTTGGATTTGTGGTTGGAGATTAAGGGAGAAAAAGTTAGATGCGTTTGATGTCTTCGTATACAGGAAATAGAGGCTGCCAAAAATGAAAATGTAATAATAATACCAACTCCTGCCTTCTTCTTACTTGTGATTACTGTTCTGTTTAATTGAGAGATGATTCTTGAACGCTACTTGAAAAATCTTCTCCAAGAACTACTTGGTTGTGATCCTTTCTTTGGCGGGTCTTTTGTCTTCGCACCTTTGACCCTGCTGCCTTTTGCATCCCCCATGTTCCCATTGTCCTCTCTTCAGGCTCCGGCCATATCATGTAGGACGCTATATCTATACAGCCATCTTGCAATATACCAACAACTTTACACTGTGTCCTTGCCAACCATCAACTTCTTTGTGAGAGACCAGATGGAGTCCTGCTCGTTTATGATAGCCAACCCTTGCTGATAAGTCATAAGACCCTCAGCTGACTTTTGAGCGCATTCCCTTAAAAGAAGTTCCTTATGATCCCTCTCAACATTCCACAGGTTGTATGAAGGCAGTTCAGGCATACGGTGGTGCAAGGAAGGGTATCTTATTCTTTATCAAACTATCCATCTAGCATAATACATCTAGCATAATACATCTAGCATAATACATCTAGCATAATACATCTAGCATAATACATCTAGCATAATACATCTAGCATAATACATCTAGCCATCCTCGTCATCAACCTCTTCCATAGCTACATTCCTTGGTCCCTTCTGCGATGCGTAGACTTCTTCACCACCAGTACCTGGAAGCTCCTCACTGGTAGCCTTCTTGCCCATATACCCAGCCCTCTCAAGAGCATCTGCCTCCTCTGGCTCAACAAGCCCTCCAACACCCTTCGCTTTGTCCAATTTTGTTCTCACAGCAGCGGGCACAAAGGCTGTAGCCTCCTTTCTCAAGTCCCTGATCACGGGCTTTGCCTCATAAGTTGTCTTTGCCTCAACCACCACCTTCGGCCTCTGCTCCCCAGCTTCAGCGCCTCCATCTGGATTACCCACCCTCCTATCATTCGCTCCTAGCGGTGTGTTATTGGCATTTACACCTCCCGCTCCTCTGCCACCCCTCGCAGCGTCCGAGCCCGGATATTGCGCCGCGATTCTCTCCCGTCGTTTCTGGTACCACTTATCGAGAATCTCCTTCGGTATAGGCGGCGGCGTGTCGCGCGGCATAGGAATACTCTTCACATCTTCCGGAACATCGCTCTCCTCACTGCTATCTCCATCATCTCTCCTCCTCTTGCCCAGCACACCCGCGCCTCCCCTTCCTCCTCTCATGCCCCCTTTACCACCCCTCTCTCCTCTGTCACCCCTCTCCCTCCTCTCGCCGGACCCAAATTTCGGTGCTGCATCTCCTAATGCTTCTCTAGCTTTCTTGACGGCTTTTAAGTCGCGCTCTAGGCCTTCGAGGACGGACTTCTCGTGAGATGTGAGGGTGCCGGCTGTTTCGAGGGATTTGAGTTCTGCGAGTTCTTTCTCGAGGTGTGCTGGGTTGCGCTTGGCGAGCTTTTCATTGCGACGATTCTGGGCTTCAGCCTTGCCTGTAATGTTCTGTTAGAGCCTGTGCACTGAGGGTTATGGTATGAAATGCAATTGAGACGACCCCAGAGCGGCTGAAAGCTTGTGGGGAGGATTCGGAGTGTTTTGCGAGGGCGGGCGTTACCTTTCTTTATGGCCTTTGCTTTCTCCGCTTTGCGCTGAGCTTGCGCTGGATTGACAGACTTCTCTTTCGGCATCTTGAAGAATAACGCGACAGAGGTACTTGAAGATATGAAGGCGCCGCTGCTTGCAACCTTGAATTTTGAGGTTGAGCTTCACTATTCTGCCCTTCGGGCATGCTGCCGAAAACAGTCACCGCTCTCCAAGTCACGTGCTAATATGGGCAATTTTGGAGCAGTTCTGTTTGATATTGTGGAGGTCTGTTAGATGCTACACGATAGTTCTTCCACCATGAGATCGTCCATAAGACTCTCTATCTTGTAGACAGCCATGTGCCAGGTCATTGATGACTGTGAACATCGGCTGCCAGTATTCAGATCCCGTCGACGTACTCCCATTGATCCTTCCAATGCACCTTTCATTCCATGCTCCAAACCACCAGTGGTCCCAACATGTTTCCCCCTGATCCAAGCATTTCAATCTTGGTACTGTACAGTCCTTCTTTCCCGGCAGTATGGATTTAACCCAAGGCTTGAAGGCACGTTGGAAAACTGCCGCATTGCCAATGCTATCCGGGACTTCCTCCGTACATCCTGATATCTGTAGCTCCTTCAAGCTTTCAAAATTGATGAGCGCCAAGCCGTCATTAAGACGAACACAAGCATCTATCATCAAGAACTTGATGCGTCGACAGTCATCCCTCAATGTAAGTGCATGCTTGGATGGTCTCCGTCCGAAGGTCTTCCATCTGAAATATATAGTGTCGTGGTCAAAATTGATATATACTGGCGTCGATGACTTGGAAGTGTTGAAAGCAGCTTTATAGACCTTCAACCCCTCAGCCCTGGCCTCTCTTGAGACCTGCAAGATAGCCGGGACATCTGGCGACAGACATTGGCGACGCGGTCTCGACCACTCGATGTGCACGATTCTCTTCTCCACCGTCAACGACCAGATCTTCAGACGGAGTTCGACCGGAAGTTTTTGAAATGGCGCAAACGTCAATAATGCAGATGCAAGTACGGAAGCTGGAGCTGGAGCTGATTCCATGATGTGATTCGGGAAGAGAAGGATAGTGCCCAGCTGACGATGCTACTCAAAGTTGACTTCTCGGAGACGCCGTGGACCCAGCTTTCGGGGAGAGCGGTGCTTACATGGGATACTCGGAGAGTTATTGTTCGTCTCTATTAGAGCCTACTGACATGTTCGGGGAGTTTGCTAGAAGCGATAGGTATATTGAGAGCTTTGGCGTCGCCGAAAAAGTCTAGCGATGATTGTGTACGCCCGTAGCCTTGCCGTCGAACTGCATAAGACTGAGGTCGTCCAAAGGATCCAAAATATCTCTGTTCTATCATAATTTCTGATAGGCGAGACAATATGAATGTTGTATGCGCGGCTCTGTACATGTGCTGTGCCTGAGCAGAGGATACGTCCGTATCATACGGACCGTTTGTGTCGGCGCATTTTCCGTCTGGGTGGAACACAATGAAATGCTTGATATTGCTGACCCTGCAATCCTGGTTTAATCACCGAAATCAGATGTATAAACAGGCTAGCGAGAAAGAAGATACCTTTACGCCCGTCCTCCTACAGTTCACCTTATGCCGACCCAAAGTCTCCGCGTTTGTGATGCAGAACGGAAACGGAGGAGACATTGGATGTTGACGTCGGTAAAAGCTTGGCGGGGACGGTGCTGACGGTCTCGGCCGAATGTTGCCCCTCCTCTTTCGTGCGAAACGGACAACCGTTAAGGTTCCAGATGAAGGTTCCTATTCCTCCATATCTTCTTCTATACCGATCTGTACCCTCGGTCAATTACTGGCCCATGTTTTTTGTCGAGCTTCTTTTAAAACCGAACAGTGTGAATAAATGTTGTTTACTAAACAAATTGCCAGACGAATGATGGCCAAGTGACCCTCTTCGGCAGTGTTTTTCATTCAGCCTTCTTGACTTCTGTATACGAAGATGTACTCTCATTATTGAGTATGGGTTCTGAAAGAGGGCGTTCTGTGTCTTACAATCCGTAGAAGTTTACCCGTTTTCTTCCGTCTAGTTCGGGAAAAGCCACGAATTGTGTCTACAAGTCTTACATTCGAGTTATGGCATCAGGGTCAGAAGCATGCGACTGGGGTCTTCTCAATTCCTCTGCAGTTCCAGCCCAACTTTCCTTTATACTTTTGATCCTCTACACCCCTTAATGTTTTCCATGTTATGATCGCTTAATGCCTCCACAGAATTTACCGAAGCCAACCCAGCTTAGCGCGAAATGTACCCCGCCATCAAACGGACGTGAATGTATCTCCACCTCATCAACAATTTAGCTTCACATCACCGCAAACCATCATACCGAGTATCAATCCCATCACTCGCAAATGGACTCCTTTCAACTCTTCCCCCTGCTTCCCACCGAGCTGCGTTTGAAGATATGGGAATACTCCATCCCCCAAACCAAAGCTCTCCTCCCCCGCACTTATACAGCAGATAGCTGCCGCACTGCCTGTCGCGAATCCCGCTCCGTTCATACCAAGACATTCGTACCATTCTTCTCCCCATCTGCCCGATCTCTCTTTACACATCCCATTTCTTTGTATGGCAACCCGGCTCTAGACGACACATTGTACCTAGACGATATCAACACTCTCACTGCTGATTTCAGCGATTGGATCATACCCGCACAAAGAGGCAGCATCACACATCTCGCTGTGCAAGATGAGATGTGGAAGATGAAGTATGCGAGACGTGGAGGTGCGGTCTTGGAAGCGGGAGGAGACTTGAGGTTCATGATATTCCATCCTGGGGCTGGGCTCTGCGGCTTGGATGTTTTGACGCTGGTGTTGACTGGTGGGGTGTTGGTTAGTGGAAGGCGAAACAGTGGGGAGAGGAAGGGAGCAGATGACAGGAGGCTGGTGGAGTGTGAGGAGGTTTTCTTGGAGGATAAGAAGGTGGGTGGGGATGTGAGGGATGTTTTGAGGACGTTAGGGAGGTTGAATGGTATGAAGCTCAATCATGGGTGGAGGGAGCCGGAGTTGAGGTTTGCGCGTATTGTGGTGGATTAGGGATCGAGATTACCAGTTGATTCTGGTCGATAGGAGATGCACAAGCATGATAGTTGCTGTAATCTGAGCGTTTACGAAAGTATGATGGGGGAGTTGGGCTATGATTATGAGTAAGGTATACACAGAGAACCAAGCGTAGGAGGGACGAGGCGAGATTGTGTTAATGCAAGCTATTATGTCGTTTTAACATATACATAAAATAGCTAGGCCAATTTGAGCCTGTCAACAGATCTTCGGAATATTTTTCCTTGTAAAGATTCACCCGTCTCGTAGCAGTGGATGGCTTCCTTGTTCCAATCAAGCACTCTCAAGATGCTTAGCCGGATGCATTCCCTCCTTGCCACTAGTATCGACATCCTCCAGCTGCTCCGTCGCCAGAGCATCTCCAAACAGCTCTGCAATCTCCTCCAGACTCTTGCCCTTCGTCTCGGGCAAGAAAAAGTAGTAGATCAAGCCCGCAGCAAAGTTCGAAGCAATGAATAAGGAATAGTATCTCCAATGAACGTGCTCGATAGCGATTGGGGTGATTTGCGCGAGAACGATGGCAACAACTGCTTTCGAAAACACGGCTAGACCGAGGCCTTTGGATCGGAGGAAGAAGGGGAAGAGTTCTACGGGCACGACCCAGACCATGGCGTTGAAGAAGAGGGCGTAGCCGAAGGAATATATGAAGATAAAAGCGATAGCTGCTCGAGGCCCAGATTGATCGGTTGTCCCGGCACCAAATTCAGCGGACAATGCCATGATAATACTAATCATTACACACAGAAAGCCAGATCCGATCCCTGATTGATGTCAGCAAGTTGCAATTTTTCAGCTGGAAGTGGAAAGCACTTACAAAGTGTTCGAGTTCGCATCCACTTATCGGCCACGAAGGCTAAGTAGGCAATCTGTCCGAAAACACCCATGAAGCCATAGATACCAGAAATGAGGAGTCCAGTACGGCCAGTGTATCCGACAGCCGCGTAGAAAATGCTTTGGTAATTCTGAATTACAGTAGATCCGCTGAGCTGACCCATCATAAGTATGAAACAAGCAGTTGCAGTACGGCGGAAGTATTGTTTGGAGAAGAGCTTCCCAACGGAGGATACGAGACCTGTGTCCCGGCCTTCGTTTTCGAGCAGGATCTGGTCGTGGATTTGCGTGAACTCTTGTGCAAGGAATTCTTCTGTTTGCTCTCCATGGAGGCGAATGATGACTGTCCATGTTAGCAACCATCATTCTCATGGCACCGCGGCATAATTCTTACCTGCTTTTGCTTCGTCATATCTCTCCTTGCCGACCAACCAACGTGGAGTATACGGAATGAAGAAGCAGCCGATGGAGAGTAGAATGGCTCCAGGCATCTGCATAGCAAGAGGGATTCTCCATTGAGCATTACCAGAAGCATAGCCACCTGCGTACCCAATCCAATTCGCAACCATGAAGCCAATAGAAATCATCATGCCTTGCAGACCGACGATGAAGCCGCGATTCTTGGGAGGTGAAACCTCCGCGATGTAAACGGGTACGACAGCAAGGATCATGCCACATGCGAGACCAGCAAAGAATCTGCCAGCAATCATCATGCCGACATTTTGGGCGGCGGTTTGTAGAGCTGCTCCAAAAGTAGCTGGACATGTTAGTGGCTTTCAAAAGATAAGAAATGGAGGCTTGTTCTTACCCATAATTCCTGCGGCGCATATAGTCCACCTCCGACTGAATCTGTCTGCGCTATATCCAGTGATGAAAGTGCCCAGGGCTTGGCCGGCATTGTAAAGCGAAACAATGGCACCTGGTATCGTCAAGAAGTTGCTCTACCCTGGTGGGGAGTTTTGAGAAAGATGCTTACCTGTCAATGAAGCATTCTTGGCTGATGGGCCGTACATATACACAGCGAAAGTTTTGTGTCCGAGTGTTGTTGCAATGATACCTAGGAGGTGTTAACGGCAGACTTCTGGTTTATCGAAAGAAACCGTTGGGAGATACTTACCAGAGTCAACTCCAAACACGAAGCCTCCGGTAGCTACCACAAGGGCAATAAGAAGAACGTAGGAGTTCATGATCGGGGTATTGCAATGGTGCTCGATATTCTCTGTTCTTATGTTTTTCCTACAAGTCTCAGGGGAAGTGCTGCTCCTTATATCTTCACGAGCGACCCAGTGCACGGTTCACAGGGAGAAGAATGACTGCACACTTCGAGCGCCACACGTTGTGAGTTGACCCGAGGACGAGGTAATCGTGTCATTATTCTTGAGATCTGAAAGTGTGATGCTGTGGAGAGAATTTGATCCTGGGGAAGCATCGGGGTTCGAATATTGTTTTTTGCCTTGGCGGCGGGGAAGACTAGGGGATGGTTTGCGGCGATGTTGCGTTGTGATAGGCTGGTCCGCCGCTCTCCAGACTCGCTGTTTTCAGGGGCTCGCTCGCTACCGAAGCTGGAATGTGGAGAGAGGTTCTGGGGCTTGCTGGGCAGCTGGGATGACGAAGACTTGTCGGGTCAGGTTATCGGGTCATCTACAGTACCTATGTTTCTAATTATGCCTAAGAAACTGGCTGCGGCAAATCTTAACGATCATAGGAGCACATATCACATGTTCAACGAGAAAGATCAATGTTGTTGTGACAAAGGTTATATGTCTAAGAGAAATGGATGCTGGGAATCTAGATTACTGAAATACAAATTCGTGGCGACTGCCTCCTTTAACGCCATCCATCCAACAATAGCCATCATGGAACGAGCTCTTTGCGTTTTGTCCATTCTTCACTACGACCTGCCCAAGTCCAGTTGGAGCTCTCAGCCTCCCAGTCGTTCCCTCTGGAGTATCCACCCAGCAGGTGAAAACAATTCTACCGTTCTTCCTCTCCTTCTTCCATCCAGCGGAGTACTTGCCATACACTCCTGTGAAGCCACCTTCACAGTGTTCCAGATCCCCAGGTGTTGGTCGGAACTCCCAAGAAATGCCACCCGCTTCTGTGACGTTAAGACCAAGAAGCTCGAAAGTCATGACCAGGACCGGACCAGTCGAGAATGGATGGCAATGTGATATGTAGCTCGGCTTATCTTTGTAGAAGGGATAGGTGAGCTGGCCATCTCCTCCCCAAGCCTCAAGCATTGTGCTGCCAGTACTGGCGGGATTATTGATCATCCAGCCCCAAGCAGTACGGATCATTTGGAGAGCATCATTCATCTTGTTTGCACGCACAAAAGCCTGTAATTCGAAGCCTGAGATGAATGGTGACACAGGACCAGAACATTCAGGGTTAATTGGACCATACGGGCCCCATCTCTTCTTCAGGTTTGTGGTGATAGTTGCAGCTTGATCAACATCTACAATACCGAACCAACAAGCCAGCGAGTTTCCGTCTTGTGGATGGAGATCTGGTGCGTTCAAGTTGTCCATGTAAAGTCCCTCGGCTGGATCCCAGAATTTCTCCAAGTTTGGCTTGAGTATCTCAGCCAGCGCCAACCACTCTGCAGCAATTGCCGAATTGTCAAGTAGTTGAGCTAATGGTGCCAGGTTGACCAAGGTCTCATGGAAGAGAATATTGCAGGAGAGGTTGTAGCCTTCAACTGATGCACGACCCCAATCTAGGATTCCTTCACAGTAGTAAAGTCCCTCTTCAGACCGGAACTTGCACAGTCAGCATGATAACTAAAGCTGAAGATGTCCAGACCTACTCTTGAAGTTGATAGCTCCATCCCTAACAAGATCTTACTCCATTTGCTCTTAAGCCACGCCAGATCGCCAGTCAAGTGGTAGAAATGTCTTGTAACAAGCATGGTCCATAGATGATAGGAATCGGACATATATGGCCACTCTTCCGACTTTGCTAGATCACTGATGCTATCGTGACATATCGGGGGCCCTGCCCAAGGGAACTGGCCCTTTTGACTCTGAACATCAAAGAGCGTATCCAATGCATTACGCATAGATATCGAGTCTCCGATAGTCGCGAATTGTGACCAGAGCACGATGGCCAAATCTCCAGCCCAGACAGTTCGATCCCGTCGAGGAGCATCAGTGATAACTGTCTCTCCGGATGTACAGCATACAGCGTTGTTCAACCAGCCAGACTCAAGCTCGCATCGACGCGATTGGTCCTTGGCTAAGGTGGAAAGTTGGTTGGTATATGCAGATGCATACCACAGACGGTTGAGCAGCTCGTCATTGCTATAAAAATACGACGGGTAGGCCTTGAGATTGTCCCAATGAGGCATCGAAGTAAAGCGTGCAGAAACTTCCTTGATCTCTAGAATTGCATCTGTGGTCTTTATGAAAATTGTAAGATATCGGTAGCCGCCCCTTTGCTTCTCTAATGGGACAGTGTAAGTCTCATTTGGCCCTATTTGAAATTCGAAATGCCCATCAGATACGGAAGGTCGTAAAGAAGACGCATCATCACTGTCGAACCCGACCCACTGCGAGCTTTCGGCGTACGCAAAGGCAACAGTTTGTCGAGTTGAAGATGGTCCGCTTCGAATCGTCACTGGGCCACAGACTTCCTTGCCGAAGTCGAGAGTTATGGAAGAGTACAGGTCGCCGGGGACATGACCGTTTGTCGTTGGTAAAGCGTGAATAATCGTGCTCCGAAAGTCTAACAAATTTGCCTCATCTTCAACATGACCAGTCGTACGGAATATACGGACTGGATATTGTGTGCGCGATTCTGGTGAGAAGATGTACCGATCCCAAGGTCCAGGAAAAGCTGGCTGAACGCCTTCAGTTGATGTTGAGGGCCTCATGGCGAATGACTCTGCGAAGATAACAAGTCGGTGTCTTTTCTGGCCGCAAAGCTGCGAATGTTGATCTGGAGGAAGGGAACACAATTCGAGCTCAGCTTCACATTCTAGCTCTTAGTCCACTCATGTAGGTCGGTATGTCCTGCACCGAAGGTACCACTTGCGTCCACCTCGATAGTAGTTTCTCCATTATCTTCTCCACTCACAACTTGGCTCTCGATTGAAAAGCTGTTTAATATCTGTATCCCGCGTCCGAACATTTCGGACATGAGGTTTATGTAGAAAGAGTGGGGGAAGTTGATCCGACGCCACAACACACGAGGTGGGGTTGGGGAAGTGCCAAGTCTGTAGCCCCGGATGCGGGGACCAGCCCAATCACACTCATATTTCCCCGCCGTCCCAGCTCACAGAGTCCGTCTTCACTTTCAGCGGAAACTCAGAAATGTCAGAGAAGCGTGGAAGATCAAGTGCGTGCCGAAATTGCCGGTAGAGAACCCTTTTAGTCGACTTTCAGATATCCCTAGCTGACTTCGACCAGGTTGAGGAAGCGGAAATGTCTCCCAATCCCAGGCGAAGATACCGACTGCTGCCAGCTCTGTAAAGATCAGTCGTTGACTTGCAGCTTGATAATTACCAGCAACAAGAACCGTCGAATAGTTCCGGCGAACAATAATCCTTCGCCTGTCAATGCAGAAGTCACAGCTTTACCCAAACATGTACCAGACGACCCGACCTCACTCTTGCCACCAAAACCTGTTCTGAAGGAACTGGTAGACCTTTATTTTCGACTGATTCACGATGGACCTCACACGCTCTTTCATGAACCAACCTTCATCTCGAATCTCAACTCGGGCTCAGTACTGGGAGGTCTAGTATTCGCAGTTATAGCCCTCTCAGCCAGGTGAGTAAATCCCAGCTGGTCAAGTCTCAGGCTGACGTCCAGATTCTCGACGAATGAGTATTTCCGAGATAACGCCCAGGGCTATGCACGAGCATACGCAGCTGCTTCATTGGAGCTTCTCCAGAAAGAGATGATAAAGCCCAGCCTGGAAACTGTCCAAGGTTATATCCTGATCTCACAGCATCTAGGCGGAGAAGGCAATGCGAAAGCAAAGCACATTTGCACTGGCTTGGCAAGACTCCATTGCCAATCGCTTCGTCTGTGGGAGACCGAAGGACTGGGCCTACTTGACCAAGAGCTGCGTAGACGCACGTATCTCTCTGTGGTAATCACTGGGAGATGGAGCTCCGCAGATATGTCGGTAGCTCCAGCAAGAGCAGAATACCCCCCAGAGAACCTTCTCTTGCTCGATGAAGAAGACTTCCTCGCCCTCCGCTTGAAATTGCCTCGACATGGGATCTGGACTCAAATGGCAAAGACAATAGACCTCTTTCGAGAAATTCTAGATATTATAATCCGTTTAGGGACCGGAAGGACGCTGGCTACTCAAATCGATGAAGTCAACAGGCTCGCAGATCGCTTGGACAGATGGGAGTACGAATTGCCGCCTATTCTTAAATACAGCTCTGAGAACTTTGAATACTTCCGGGGCGTGGGATTTGGGAAGACGTTTCTTGCCATGCATATCGGATATCATCATTACCGACAACTCCTGTATTTTCCATTTCTGGACCCAAGGAATGACGACCGCCTAGCGTTCGAGTGCAAGAAGCACGCAATAATGGTATCTGAGATTGCATCGAAAGGTGGTCAGCTCGTCTACTACATTATTGGACATATTTTGGTAGTGAGCAGCAGCGTTCATCTCCATACGTTGCTGCTCGGTGGCGGTGATGTAGACAGAGCGAGGCTGTGTCTCTTATCAAATTTTGACATTCTTATGAAGTTGAAGCGGTATTGGCCAGTCATAGATTCTGCGGTAAGGTTTTCCCAACTGGGTGCGAGAGATGGCTGACAGTGTAGGTTGGGCGTCTTCGAACATTTCAGAACCACTGCCAGCTCAGTCCACTGAGCTCTTTTCTGCTCGATGACTGGATGTGGAAGTTTTTGATGGAGCAGTCGGCTGTCCTTGGAGAGGAGAGAGTGTCTAAGAACACTGATCGGGAGCCGTTAGTAAACGACGAGGAAATGAGCAACGATGCATTGGTCGAGAGTGCGTTGTCCTGGTTGTTAGATTAGTTGGCTAACTGGCGGCCGGAGCCGATTGAAAGGGGGTTTCATGCGGATTTGATTTGTGAAATGAGCAGCATTTTGACACGTTATATGATCGTGACTTGCTGGTTCTGCCAGCCGCGTGACCTCCACGGCTCAGATGGATCCGTGAGAATGAATGCTCTACCAAGTCTCTCGTACTCGCGCTTGCACCTAGCTGATGGATCATCACACAGACGTAAGATGAGGCAAATCTTAGCTGCGCCTCGACCAACAGGACATGTCCATTCCGCGACCTCGATCAGGAGCAATGGACGATGATCTAGGAGACCCGATTTGTCGTTACAGGCTCTCCTTTCCGCCAGGGCTTTGCTGAAGTCCTGAAATATTTCGGCAACATTTTCTTGGCTGCTACTGAAGGTGCGATATGCCGCTGTATCGTCCCATGGCTCAACAGCTCTCACGTTGGAGCCGCCGTGCAAGTCGAAGAACATTTCGGGAACGTGGCAGCTACAGATATGAGAACACATGCCCTCCAGCTCGAAGATGCCTCTTAATACTTGCATGAAAGGGTCATCGTCGATCATCCTAGTGGATATGCTACTGATCTTGGCTTTAGGCACAAGACTTTTCAGGAACACTTCGTTGTAGAGGTAGCTCTGCGCAACATGTGTATATTTTGCTTTGCTGAGATCGATGCTAGCCCAGCTCCAGGAAGGCGCGATATATTCTTCGTATTTAGCAGCTCGGGGGACGCCAGTACTCCATAATAGATCCCGATACTCCAATCCCGTGCGATCCCAAATCCCCGCTTTAGAAGAGTAATTGTCCTTGGCTATCCGCTGTATTTCTCTTGCCAGAACTGAGATAGCAGGCAACTTATCTTTGTTGTATGTCATCTTCCTGACAGCAAAATCGCTCACGATATGATACCACGTCACCAAAACATCTAGACTCGAGCCCACGTCGATATTTTGGGTCTGGCTTTGGATCGAAAGTCCTTTCCTTCGTGGATTCTGTTTGTCCAACCCGCCAAACCTAGTCGTTGCCTGGAATGCTGTCCGATCTCGTCCGATAGCAAGTTGATATGCATTATGGCTACTCCACCTAATCTCTGGAGAGAGCCCTCTTCTATCTCTTTCGTTGCACTGCATTTCTCTGCATCACCATCAAGTCTGCTGCGCAGCAAATCATAGAATTCGAGGCGATAACAAGTCTTCTTGCAAAGTCCAAGCCCTGATATTTAGAGGCCCTCTGGCTTCAGCCGGAGAGTTTAGGAGGCGCTGAATGAACATTTTGCCTGTGGTGCCGTTCATACGGGAGTATGGGACCTCAATGGTGGCCACTTTGGACCAATATCTCTTGCTACTCTCAAATATGCCTGCGTTACTGTCTGTAGCAGCTTCGGCCGCGATGGCGAACGAAGCTTCCATGTATATGCGGCCCATATCTGTGGACTCCGCCTGCCAGTCTTCAGACGAGACTTGGATTATGCATAGAGAGTCGATCCACAGGTATCGATACCCTAAACGACGCGTGATGTTCACAGCGTCTTGAAATGTTAGTGGTAGGTCCTGGATCAAAATCCCGGCGGTATGTTTCTCCAATGTGGATGATTTGGTCGACAGAACAGACGCATCACCCCACTTTACGAGCGATATGTTAATTCAGGAAACAAAGAGAAGCGCATATGGAAACCCGAGGATTTCCTGAGCCACATTCATGACCTTTTGGAAGTCCCCCCCATAAGACGACCACAACCATCTCGAGTGGATGTGGATAGCAACGAAGCTGTGCTTACACAATGGCTCAACGTGACCCACAGACCTGACTGGCCTTTGGTCACCAGCAGGGAAACCTCAGGCCCTTCCCATCCAACATCTAAAACTCTCGTAGGAAGACGTTTCTCGTGGGACACAAACAATGGCCGATTACTATCCTTTGAGCATAAGCTGTGGGACTCGAAAAATACTTCCATCCACTGTGACATACTGAGGCACAGATCCGAGAAAGGATCACTACAAATAGGTGAAGCAGCGATATCTTGGCTTGAAAGATCCTCCTATACGCTCGTTAGTATCTTATCAAAGGGCAAAATGAGCATTAGATCCAGTACCAGAGTTGAAAGATGCGGACAAAGCAACGGCGACTGATTTCCCATCACTTTGCCATTGTAACTGAAGTCTGCTAGAATCTGACCCGAAAGGGCATATGACTGGCTTAGAAGTCGGAGAGTCTATTGTGCTTTGGAAATCTTGGCTACCGACGTTTTGTTGATCTTGATTGACATCCCTAACCATTGTACAGAGAGGACATCCACTGGAAGCTGCTGCCTCGAGGTCCTGGTAACTCTGTTGGTGCTTGTACCTTGCCAGAGATATCAGTGCGTCATTGAAATTAGCACAGAGTAGACACAACATCTTGGGTAATTCTGGTTGTAGTGCTGTTCCGTGTCCAAGACGCGACTTCGAAAGTCACTTCAATCTTGGAGGCGGCCAGACCTACCAAACGCCAAAAATAGCGCTCGACCACTAAATTTAGGCTGCTTCGCCTATAACCTTATTCTCACCCAAGAAATGCTGTCAACATTACACGGTATCTATTACATCAATTCGAACAGTGCCCAGATCCCAAAATGCGATCCCGATCACAAACGTCTCGCCCAACCGCAACACTACACTTATTTCCCCTGCTTCCACCCGAGCTTCGAATACAGATATGGCAACATGCCGTCTCGCAGAAACCCGCCTTGCTCCCTCGAGCACCAATACCTTGTCGAGCACTCCTCACAACATGCCGAGAGTCTCGCGCCGTCCTCCTCTCCGTATATACACTCTGTTTCCTTCCAGTAATGCATCCCTATATGTCTCTCATCAAGTGGCAAATTTCACTCTGGACAAATCTCAAACACGATATCCTCTACATCGACCCCGAGATGGACGACCTCGGAATCTCCGACCGGAAGGTTGAAGAATGGCTGACACCAGCTGCAATGGGGAAAGACGGAATCAAGCACGTGGCAATAGAGCAAGAGTATTGGAGAGAGCTAGACCCAGTACAGGGAGGAGGCTTATTTGACAGCGAGCAGGATCAGAGGTTGAAACTTGCTGGATTGAAAGGACTGAAGAGGGTGACACTGGTGCTAAACGACTATTCTATTGTGGACATAGATGATGATCCACCACCTCTCGACGAGAGGAATTTGTTGGAATATCCGGACAAAGTGGTAGAAGCGGAACACTCGAAAGTCTTCCGTGATATCTCCCAGACGACGCCTGAATGGGCTGTACCAGCAATGAACATAGGCAGGATTGTCTATGACTGAACCTTCGCACGAGACAGAAGATGTACGCTTGTTACGAGAACTTTGGTAGCAAAACAAAGAAAATCGCATGCCATAAAGTCCTCTGGAGACCTTTGGAGACTTCTGAAATGGCAGTGCCGATGCCGTCTTACTACCCCGCCCCCTTTATCGTGAACCGGACATGGCCTGGCAACATGTCTAGGCAACCCACCCCCGAGGCAAGGATCTATACGACCTAAATTCCTATTGATCGATTCGAGTTTAAATTTGGCGCTTGCGATTTCACATAAGTACCCCTTTCTGCCAACAGCACACCCGTGTACAGATCTCGCTCCTCTACAAGAAAATTGTCATTTAAGAAGACTACCAGCTCAGAGCCAGCCTAGCAATTCAACATGTCTACTTTCACACTCTTTCCTCTCCTTGCCGGCGAACTTCAACTTCGCATCTGGGAGCTCTCTGTTTCAGACAAACCAGCCTTACTCCCTCGCCGACCCATGGGCGCACTGGCAGCCTGTCGAGACTCACGAACCATCCACCTCAAAGTCTACACTCGCCTCTTCAAAGACACTGCGCGTTCCCTCTTCGAATATCCCATATCTCTCTATGCCAACACCGCTCTCGACTCTACACTCTTCTTGGACAACGAGTCTATACTTTTGAAGAACTTCGATTGGATCGAGCCGGGTTTCAAGAATACCATCAAGCACTTGGCAGTAGAGGACGCTTTCTGGCGACAGCCAGAACCCCGACCAGAGCTGCTTCAGAACGATTTGCGCTTCAAACTCTTTCATCCCAATACCGGGGTTGAAGGGACGACAGTGCTCAGTGTTGTCTTGACGAGCACCGTCTACCCCGCGGCTGCTCAGGAACAATTGAAGGATGTAGGAGAGAGGAAATTGGACTTGAACGATAGAAGATTGGCCATCTGCGAGGCGACGTACCCCGAAGATCCTCTGATCATGGAAAATGTGCGAGAAACCTTCGGGCCTCTGAATGAAATGCATCAGGCTGGGTACTTCGACGCATGGGTGGAGCCGGAGTTGAGAATGACGAGGATCGCATATGATTGAGGCTTCTAGCTATCACTAATCCGGCAATTGAATTCCTTGCTATCGCCGACTATACAAAGATATTCTTCTTGTCAATTCCACCAGGGTGTGGGTGTAATGAACAGCATCCAACACTTTGGCGGGGTAAATTCTGTCCACCGCGGGGTCGTTCCAGCGCCACTGTGGCGCTGGAAGAGAGGCTGGTGTCGTCCTTCAGGGGCTTGTCAATGAACTTAAACATCATTCCACCACTTCTCCAAACATACAAAATGCCCACCCTGTCTCGTTCCGCCCCTCCTCAAAAATTTTCCTTGGTTCTCCCTCCTTCCACCAGAGATCCTATTCAGAATATGGGAGCTCTCCATCCCGTGAGTCCAGAGCTGTATGCCTGGAAACCTACTCGTTATGCTTTATGCTTTCTACCATGCAAATTGCAGGACATCCAATCTCGCTGTACGCCAATTGCAATGTCGTTTTAGCGGCAGGGATATCACGTGGAACTTGGATTGGTGGCTACTTCCCCATGCTTTCGAGAAGATAGAACGAGTGATGATTGATGATGCGACCTGGGATGTGGAACATATGGAGTCTGTTGCATTCAAAGATGAAAGCGTCGATTTCAGACACGGACCTGGCTATTCTCAGGCCTGCTGCATTTGCCATCTATCGATCCTGAGCTGGGGCCGGTAGACGAAGTAGAAGAGCACCGGGAAAATCCAGAAAAAAGGATGATAGTTGGTTGTGAGAGTAGGTATGATGGGGATGACATCTTGGTCGGTGAAGTCAACAGCTTTTTGGATGGATTGGAGAAATTGAGACCCGGATGGGCAAGACCTCAGGTGAAAACGGTACAAATATTTTGCGAGTGAGATACCATACAAGCATTTATCTACAAAAGGCAAAGAAGGTAATTGCTAATGCACTGATTTCTAGTCAGATACTTCGGCTACTCTGTATTTGTTTCATCAGACGTATTTTTCTCATCCATAACGCTTCTCCCTTTCATACTTTCAGGCTCTGATCGGAAGTCGTTTCACCTTATTTTATATCTTAACTTCCTGCTCACTTCAATCTTGGACTGGTTTCATTGACTCGTACCCGAATAAGTCGGATTGCAGATCCTTATCTAGAAACTATCATACATTGAGCTAATCTAAGTGCAATATCTACACAACGCACTCCATTAAAATGTTAAGGTAGCCGCTATTCTACACAGCAGCCATTACTTCCCTACGTGTAAGCTGCCAGCTTTGGGCTCCTCGGCGTCTGACTTTGGCTTTACATTTTCAAGCTTTACATTCTCAACATCCTCCTGGGCCTTCTTCGTCTTCAAGTTTGTCCAACCAAGACCAAAACTCGATGCAAAAGCCACAACCGTAGCTCCGGCACCAAGATAGAACACCTTATTGAGAGCATCGTTATATGCCAACACCACACCCCTCACCTGCTCCTTCGCGATCGCAGTCCTGAACGCCGAAGCTCCAACAGCATATACAGTCTCAGGGTCGACCTCCGGTGCATATTTCCTCAAGGCTGGCTTCAACGCGTTCGAGAAAATGGTCTGTCCGAAAGACACGAAGAGTGCACCTCCGAGGATTTGGCAGAACATGAGGAATGAATTACCGACTGCGAGTCTGGATTTTGGGATAACAGCCTGGATCGCAGTGAGGGGTTGTTGCATGGTCAGGCCGCGAGAGAAGCCTGAGATGATTTGATAGCCGACCCACATTCCAGCATTGGAAGTTGGTGTCAATGTGCTGAAGAGGCCACAGGAGATTGAGGTCAAAGCTGTGCCGGCGATGGCGAAAGGTGTGTAGTAGCCTAGTCTTGAAGCTACAAAATATTGTCAATAAGGCGAAATTCGGTGGGGAGTATCGACTTACTCAAAGCTCCAGTCATGATCGAGCCAATAACCTGAGATCCAACGGACGGTAAGTAATACACTCCACCCATGGTCGGACTTGCATCCTTGACGATCTGGAACCAAAGTGGAATATAATAAGTGACCACCATGAGCGAGCCCTGAGACAGAGTCATGGTAAGACACGCGCAGATGACGACTCGGTTCTTGAGCAGGAAGAATGGGATCATGGCTGTGTCTCCGCGACGGCCTTCCCAAACGAAGAATATGATGATGATAACAACAGCGCCACACAGCAAGCCGATGACGTTCGCAGAACTCCAAGCATATGTGACACCTCCCCAATCAACAGCTAACAGCAGCATCACACATCCTGGCGCAAAGAGTGCGAAGCCGGGTAAGTCGAGGCGGTCGAAGGTTTGCAATGGTGTTGGCTTGTCGGCGATGACCAGTTTGGCATTTGGTACGTGGATGAAGGTGAGTAGAGTAGCTGTTATGCCGCCGATCTGCTCAGGAAGTATTAGCTATTGCTTACTTTTCGCTTCAGCCCCTGAGCTTTCCCAGTCTGAAGAAAGTGTGCTCTATCTCTCGGACTAGGCAATCCAACTTACAGGCAAATTGATCCAGAAACACCATCTCCATGATGCGTGTTGTGATAGAATACCTCCGATGACCGGGCCAAGAACGAGTCCGATTGAGCCCATTCCCATCATGAAGCCCAAGTAAACTATCCGCAGTCTGTCAGCGAGGCCAGCATGTTAGAATGGGATCCACGAACGGGGTCTCTTAGCAAGAGGAGCCGAAGAAGCAAGAATCGTGAGCATTCCCACCGTCAGTCCTGAAGACCCAATGCCCGAAATTGCTCTCCCAACAATGAAGGTATTTGAATCTTTTGCCAGAGCGCAGATCAATGAGCCAACTTCGAAGATGAAGACACCGCCAAGGAAGAGTTTCTACACGTTCCACGTTAGTACAAACACTTTGGTGTCGATGTCTGCGATGGAGAGCGGTATTCTTGCCTTTGAAGTGTAGTACTGGTAGAGTTTTCCTGAGAGGGGTTGTAGAGCGGCGCTACACATCAGAAGTGAGTACAGTATCACAAAGGGCGAATACTTGGGAAGCTCACGAGCAGAGTAAGTATGCCGTTCCATACCACCCAATATCCTTTATCGAGTCGAAGTCATTTGAAATACTAGGAATTGCCTGTCGACAGTCAGCATTAAACTCAAAAGTCGTGGTATCCAACTTACAGTAACAACAATCGTCATATCAAGCATGACGAGAAACATGACAGCCGTAACACCAAAGAGAACAAGATGCAATCGGATCCCAGTAATGTATTCCGGGACCTTGTTGTCAGGATTGACAGGCAGGACTGGGACTTCAGGCTTTGCATTGAACAGCGGCGATGTCGACTGGCCTCCAGCGGTGTCGCCTCTCACAGTCGCATCATCACTGTGAATTACCTCCTTTTCAAGAGTCACTGACGAAGTATTCCCCGAAGTAGTAGCCATGATGAAGAATGAACAGAAACGAGAGAGTGCTGTTTGCCATTTTCCTCGATATCTCTGCGTCTTGTTATACACCAAGGCTACGGTGGCTGCAGGGTCACTAGATCCCGCCTCCGACGGAGAAGCTTAAGTCCTTGCTTTCGATACGGGTCCATCAGACAACCAACTAACATTGACCTCTTGGCGAATCACGGAAAGGATTGGAATGGATTGATAGGGCTTGGACACGATTGTTGGGCTGGTGTAGCGAATTGACTCCGAGCGGGCTTTCCAACTTGCGTGCCCGGTCGGCCGGGGTTCTCGATTGGGAATACGACATAAAAGGAGATTGGGCTCCTGCGCTGTTGCCTGAGACTCCCCGAATGCTTTAGGGATTGCTTATCCCGATCACTTATGCACTCTTAGTACGCACCCATCCTGCTATCTTAAAAAACAATGGGCGAATATAGTACGCGGAGTGGCCGTGGTTCTCGAACGTGTGTGGAGCCAATCTCCAGATACGCCCAATGGTCTCAGTATTGCACATTTTGCCTGAGAAAAGAACATATTTCGGTATTTACATTTGAGAATGGAGATTTCTATCGTCCGAGAGGACTCCTCGAGTCTATTGCAAAACAGGTACGCTAAAATTACAATCCCCCATCAAGTCCAACCCTGTATAAAGAGATAGTCAGCAATTGCAGCGGCACGCTTTGGGAGAGAGCGCCTTAGTATTAGATGGTGTGGACTTCTAGGAAAGGTAAACGCCAGTACTCACAATTGGCATCATTCATATAGTCGAAGTCATCAAGCATCATGTCGTCTATTCCCGTCATCGGCCCTGCCGGCTCCGGTACAGTATGTTGGCCATTCTGAGCGGCGTTCTGAGCTGCATCCGCTGCAATCTTGGCTTCGTACCACTGTTGAACCATTCTCATAGCTCTAGAACAGCCAGTAGGAAATGAACTCGCTCGGTCTCTGACTGGCCTCTTCTGTTTCTGATCTATCACTTCACCGACCCGTTCGAATCTTGAGGCTAATTCGTTGAAATAGTAGGACAGATTCACAGTCTGTCGAACATGGGCGAGATCCCAACCTGTTTCTTCGAGAAGAGAGAGCTTGAGGAGGGTTGAGAGGCCACGGCCCATATGTGAGAGGTCGATCACGCAGAAGGCTTTGTAAGCCGAGATAGGCTGGTTAATGTAGCCGTTGAGCAGCTTCTGGCTGGAGACTAAACAGCCATAGAGCATATCGATACGCTGTGAATTAGAACTCCCGGTTGCACTGTTTTGGAAGAAAGGTTTGTAAATGGCTGGTTCGTATGTGAAGACTTCATCGCTATTAAAGCTCATGAGCATCATTGCTTTACCAGAAAGTCAGCATTCTCTAATGTCTCGTGATGAAGGCGGAAGTGGGGACAACACACGATCTTGTTGGATTCTCGGCGGGATAGATTTCCACAAATTTTCCATTTCTGCCCGCACCATTTTCACGAGCATCCATACAGGGGCTTTTGTGTCGTCAGTCTTGAATTTGTCTGCAAAGCTTCTGTAGACTGGCTCTACGATGTTTTGTAGCTTGCAGAGTGATGCAAGGAGAATATCCGAGTCATGTTCTGGTGCTGAAAGTAACGCATCGCAGCAGTGCTCCATGTAGGCAGAATACCGGAGTCCTTCGAGTTTCTTGAGACAATATGCGGAACTGTATCGTCAGTGTTGGACAGGACGAGAAATTATATCTGTCGCGTAGGACTCACACAGAAGTCAGAAAGTAGCAGCAGAGAAGAGCTCTTCGTTCATCGTGTGTCCGCTCGTGCTCTTCCTTCTGCGACCTTGATCTTGCCAGTTCAACATCAGAAATCGGGCCGTCATTATCACGCAATGGTCTTGTCAGCCCCAGGTCGAAGAGCAATGCCAGAGAAAGTTGATGAATTCCTGTTGACTGCCAGGAAGGAATGACAGGTGAGTAGTAATACGACCTATGCCCGTCCTTGTCAGCTGTCGAGTACGTTGAGATTGCCAAATATGGAACTGACCAAGCATTGTACAAGATCAAACCTTGCAGCATATCCAGGCTCTTCTCACCCCTGACCAGCATAGAAGCGGAAATTTCTATCAAGAACTGCTTGGAAATCTCGATCTGACGGAAACGGTCATCTTGGAAAGCAATCATCACCACTGCCCTGTATATCCAGGGGTTCTGACTACGGAGCAGATCCGCAGACATGTCATCCGGGATAGCGATGAAAGGAAAGCGAGGTTGGAATTGCTCTTTGAAGGTTCTCAGAAGAATATTTGCATCTTGCATAGGTGGTGCAGGATGGATTCCTTGGCGATTAGGAGGGGAAATTTGAACTCCAGACTCATCCAGAATTGGTGGGAAAAGGTCGTGTCCGCCAACGAAGTCTCTCGCGCAGACAATTCCTGATGAAACCCATGACTGGCCGTTCACAGCTTTGGGGTGAAGATCCGCCCAACGACTACACGAACGATTTAGCATCCGTTTTATTCAGACTGTCCCAAAGCCATTCCGAGGTGCTTACCGGTCGGGCGAAGGGAAGTCTTCGGGAAGTCCTTCTTCACGTTCATGTTGTCTTTTATCAGGAGGCGACGGCTCGCTAAAGCCTTGGCTTTCTGGAGGTGTGAGATGTGAGGAAGATCGGATGGATGCGCCTTGCGAACTTGATAGAAGTGAAACCAGGCTTTCTATCTTCTGCTCAAGTGCTGCAGTTGTCCTAAAATATACGTCAATATACTGCTCGAAATAATTCTGATCTCTTTTCATGGTAAAATCACCAAGCCTGTCTACCAGCACTGAGAGAGGTTACACAACTTGAACACGCAAGGGGGCGTAAGATTCCGTTGATGAGAGTTGCATAGAGCTAGGCAACCTTCCAGAATTCAAGAGTACCAAAAATAACGTGGGAATTTGTAGAAAAGCTATGGACAAGTACTCAACTTACGATGTGGTGTTTGGAGATCTCCGCTTCCGTGCAGTTCGAGGTATCACAACACACTCCTTGTTGAGACGAGAACATCTGTAATCTGTCAGTCTGTGAAACGCTCGATGGCAATTGGGTTTCTTTAAGATTGCTTCGCAACTACAGGTCTAGAGTCTGGTCAAGAGCTTGAGCAAAATCTTGCACAGTAGAGGAACGATGCAGACAATTAACCAGAGAAGACGTTCGCAAAAATAGTAAAAGTAGCCGGATTCGACATCTAAACTCAATTGTAAACAAAATCAAAAATACCAACTTACCTCGCACATTTTCCCTCCCCATTATCCAACGGTAAACACTTCGCCTTCGCCTTCGAGCAATTCTGACAAGCCTTTGTCGAATTCCCAGGACCCACACTCCCACCTCGACTCTCACCAACTCCACTTCCCGAAGGTGTCTGAAGCATCATCCGGTCATGTCCACGCACCAAAAAAGGTACAACGTGTAAGGCTAAAGTCAATTACACAGCAGTATGGAGGTACAGTACAACAGCGCCAAAGAATTATCGAGCATCGGGGAGAGAGGACAATGCAAACACCGCCGCGAGGGCAGGTCCACCCTGATCCTTTTCCCTTCTCTGAGACGGGGCGGGATTTCGTGAAAGGCCGTGTCCGGTCGATGGGTAAGCGGTGATTAGGGGCGGGTTGACGAGGCCTGGGTGGATGTGATTCGCTGAGTCGTATTCCGCTTGTGGGGTACGAGGAAAGAGGTCGAGATGAGGATTTCGATAAAGTTGTAGAGGAAGACGAGAACTTTTGTCTATTGTCAATACAAATTCAAATGGTAATCATATGGAATCACTTCTGAAGTGTTCAATGCCGAGAAGAACGGCGAAGAAATAGCAGAGAATCAACGCACAAGCCTCTCACCTGTTTTCATTCCTGAACCTCTCGCCTGTAAGAAGTGTACGTCAACAAACACTAACCCAAACCAGGAAATGTTTTCGAATGCGAGCGTCACAGTCTTGAAATTACGGCACTTTGATTCGATTGTATCGGTGACTCTATTTTGAAATTCGAAGCTTTCAATTTCCTCCAAGATGCTGGCTGGGGAGGGAGGGGCATTAATCCACTTTAGTGGAGGCTGGTGGAGGCAGACATGAGGCACAGCAAGAAGTCTTGTTGCATATCACGCTGTTGCTCGAATTGGCCGTTTCAAATCCAGACACGCTTTCACATCAGTGGCTTTTCTGCAACGAAATGCAGATCTTGAATTCATGGAGAAGCCTCATGAGAAGGGCCTCAAAGCTCGGCCTTGAGCAAAGTCCCTATGTCAGGCATCGATCGGTGGATTTGAATGCAGTAACATAAATTTGGTCGGCATAATACCTGAGATGTATTGAGTTTTCAGTTTGATGAAGGTAGCATGCTCACTTGGACCTTTCTTAACACGGAGATCGCGGCATAGTTTTGCAGGAAAAGCTCAGTATGGTTGAATGATTATTGTCATTAGCCCGCAAGCGGTATCATATCCGTGAACCCTAGTACTGAAAGAGAAAGCCATCGTTATCATACAATCATGATCCACCAGAAACCCCATGCGTATAGCCCAAGTCAACCATAGCAATACCCGACCGCCAAAGACAACAGAGAAGACCCATGCATCAAATACCAAAAGGCAAGAAGAGTAACGAGATCTTAACCATCATCCATGTGCGAGGGTCGTAGGAGGGTAACGGTAGGAAAATCTACAAGTCGTTCTTCTTGGCGGTGTCCTTGGTCTGGCCAGTGATGGAGTTGACTGGACAAATCAGCTTCGATCATGGACATGACGAATAGGATACATACCGGTATCAGTGACGGTCTTGGAGACACTGTCGAGCATACCACCACCCTCCTTTTGAGCACTGTCGCCGGAGCCTCGGACGCTGTCACCAGCCTTCTGGGTGGTTGACTTCTCGCTGCCTGAGTGAAGGAAATGTCAGGAGGCGGCCGCGAAGATCGGAAAGGAGTTCAACTTACTTGGCTGGACTGCGGCAGCAACCTTATCTCCAGCACCAGTGAGGTTCTCACCGATGACTTGTCCGGTGGACTTCTGGCTTTGAGGAGTGAGCTTCTCCTGGGCCTGCTCGCCGAATCCCTTGCGTCTGGAAGTATGTTAGCTCCAAATCCAGGGAGGGAGAGAGGGAAGGCAGCAGATTCAAGCTGCGAAGAAGGTGGGATATGCTTACGCTGCGTCAGACATGATGATTGATTTGAGGTTGAGTTGTTTGAAGTGTGTTTGGTATGCAGTTGATTGAGGAAGATTGAGATCGTGTGAAGGTGTGATGAGGAGGAAAGAGGGAGGGTGAGGACGGGAGATGCTCTTTAAGTAGGAGAGAAGCGAGAGGAGACGAGGCTTCCTGCCTGTCTTGAAACAAGGCTGGAAGACGTCATTGCTCCTCTGATATTCAAGTTGCCACAAACGCAAACAGCTTCAGGTAAGGCAAGCTGGGAAAGAGGGGCAGGCGGGTAGGGCAGCTCCTGCTTGTCTTGATACCTAGGTCCTTGTGGCACCAGGTGGAGGACAAAGCCCAACATTACCCACCTCTACGGTCCCGTCTCACGATCCTGCAGGTATCTACAGTACTAAGTAAGAACTAGTTGATGGTAGCTGTGGCACACGAGCATGTCACAGCCATAGAGGAGGGGCTGTTCCAATGGCCATCGCCATCATCATCGGGAACCTGGTGGATCTCAAGTATGTTGCCCCTCACTTGAAGGCTGAAGCTATGACCAAGGGTCCTTGAAGATTTCCCATGTGAACATGAACAAGATCGCGGTTTAGCCACATCCAATTGCCATGTTTCATAGACGGACTGAAAGGTCCGGCTGAATCCTCTTTCTTCGAATTGTTGCGAATGCGTGATGTCATCTACAAACAAGTCTCGCTGTGATGTCATTACCCATTTATTCCAAGAGTCGCCGAACCAGCAGGTACAACATTATTTATGGACCTGGTGGACCAGCTGACTTGGAAACACTTTCTTCCGATACACGGCAAATAATGCATACAACCTTGCAACATAATCTGGCGCTTTAGAATTGTCCTAAGATCAAAAGTTGACAATGATTCCGGCACGTGACAGGTTTTGTTGTTTGCCATCCGGTCCTGAGGCTCAGAGGTCAGCTTGTTGCCACTTGGAGCAGCCAAGCATCAGCCACTCAGTGCCAAGGTTGCGGGTGCTTTTTCAAAGCTGATCGCTTAGAGTGAAGCTCATGTTTCTGTTACTGATACTGATGAAGCAGACCACAGCAATGGACGAGATATTTCGAAACATGAGACGTTCACTGGATACATGATCATTTGACACATAGACAAGTTTCCAGAACGGAAAGCAACCAACTCCCAACAAGGTCTACTTGTTTGGAAAAGGGGAACATCTAAAGGCCTATTTAAATGTATGTCGATGGACGAAAACGTATGCTCTAACATTTGACGTGAGCTCAACCCACCAGAGTCCGTACAGAGCAATAAAGCCCTCTGGCCCCAACCGCACAGCAAATGCACGACTTTAAGGGACTCTGCTGGATGACACTGGTAGTCGGCAGGCAGTAGTCAAGTCAGGTAAACAGAAAAGAAAGCATAGATTCTGGACAACCAAATGTTAGAAACAGCCTAGGATCCGCTGCCCAGTGTCCCGGAGTTGCGTCCAACAAGCTCCCACGGTGTAGGAAGGTCATTCTCACACCTCAAGATGCATGCACTTGTGCACTACTGTGGTGAGACGTCCAAGCTTTGTAGGGAGAAAAGAGGCCGTAGGTAGTTTTGTATCGGATATCAACATCAACACTGTGACGCCTGTCGCAATACTTATCCAGCAGATAATCAACCAGTTCTATCCCGTCCACCAGGAACTTTCGAGGCGGAGGGTCTGCATGTAAGCTCCATGGCTATAGAAGCGCAACAGTTTGATAATCGTGGGCCATTCATCTGGTGGCCTTTCTGATGTCAACATGAACCTTGGGATGGAATGGAAATGGTGGTTGAGATTTTGGTTCAGGGGATTTAAGGTTTAGCAGACAGACTAGGGGCCAGGCACGCTAAAACGCGATGGCTCCGTTGCCGTGGTGCGCCTGCCACTTGTAAACAAACCCAGAACCCCACTTCGACTTCAAGCACATACAATCCTTGACTCTGCATACAACTACAACGTCAGCTGTGAATCCTCCAATTTGCTGCAGGCGCTTGCTCTCTGGTCCTGGGCATCACATATTCTTTTCTCCAATCTGCTTCTCTATTTTTTGCCTGTCGAACTCTCCTACAACTCGCACTCTTTCAGTGCAGAGCGTCAAGGCTCACACCGATACCGAAAAGCAAGACTCTCAGCAAATAGACAACACCGCCCAGCATGTCGAACTTCATTACAAACTTGTTTCCTTCCTCGCAGGGAGGCAAGCATGACGGAATTCTGCCTGTGCCTCCGCCTCCCCTCCATACTCGCTCCAGCCAAAACGAGGCCTTTGAACGACCAGGTACTCCTACACGAAACAACTTCATCACTCCAGTCTCTACCCCACAAGGCAGTCCGAGCAAGAATCGAAACCCTCCAGGTGCCAATGATCTACCCACTGCTTTCGAGAATGCAATGAAGATTGCCCCGCCTGTTTTCGGTGGAAGTCGCTCTCAAGTTGGAACACCACTGTCGCCAGGGAAGGGAAACAATCTAGCTGTGGACGACTCCTACTTTGGCAACTCTTCCAGCGGTGTTGACGACAGTGTTTTACACAAATCTGCGGTAGCACCAGGTAGTCCTCTGCGGAAGCAAGGCAAAGAGAATACTCCACCAAGCTCCAGACAGGGCCTTGAATCTACCCAAAACCAAGCCGCAATCTCTAGACAAGAGCTCTATCAGCCTCAACAGACTACAAGGAAATACAATACCCAGCGAGGCTTGACTCCAGAAGAACTGGAGATCCTTCACAAGCCAAATGTCAAACGTCTTGCCAATGTCACACAGCTTTGTAGGTTCCACTCGATTCATGCCAATTTACTCTTCTAACTAGTCACAGACTTCCTAGACTACTACTTCGACCTCCTCAGCTACGTTGGCTCTCGCCAAAATCGACTCAATCAATTCCGATCGGAATTTCCTGAACCTCCAGAGACACCCGAGGAGACCTACAATCCAGTCTGGCAGAAATATGCTGGTAGAGAGCGTGCAAATCTGCGAAAACGTCGTGTTCGCCTCCGCCAAGGAGATTTCCAGATTCTTACGCAAGTTGGACAAGGTGGTTATGGTCAGGTCTTCCTTGCTCAGAAGAAGGACACTCGTGAAGTCTGTGCACTGAAGGTCATGAGCAAGAAGTTGCTATTCAAGCTTGATGAGATCCGACACGTTCTCACAGAGCGCGACATCTTGACGAACGCAAAGAGCGAGTGGCTCGTTCGGTTGCTCTACTCGTTCCAGGATGAGAAGAGTATCTATTTGGCAATGGTACGTTCGAGGACAGAGCTGATTTGAAGCGAGGCTAACCAGTGTCTAGGAATACGTTCCAGGTGGAGATTTCAGAACCTTGCTCAACAACACAGGAGTCCTTGCAAATCGACATGCACGCTTCTACATTGCCGAGATGTTCTGCTCCGTAGATGCCCTTCATCAGCTCGGCTATATTCATCGTGATCTCAAGCCCGAAAACTTCCTTATCGACTCGACCGGTCATGTCAAGCTCACAGATTTCGGACTTGCTGCTGGTTTCCTTGCTCCGGGCAAGATCGAATCGATGCGAGTCAAGCTTGAGAAGGTTGGAGAGACATACGTGCCGTTCGGCAAGCCCATGGAGCAACGTACTGTTGCTGAGCGTCGTGAAGGATACCGGTCGATGAGAGATAGGGACGTCAACTATGCGAAGTCAATTGTTGGCTCTCCTGACTACATGGCTCCAGAAGTCTTGAAGGGTGATGAATACGAGTTCTCTGTAGACTATTGGAGTTTGGGGTGTATGCATTTCGAGGCTTTGACTGGCTTCCCTCCCTTCGCAGGCGCAACAGTTGAAGAGACCTGGAAGAATTTGAAGCACTGGAGAGAGGTTCTAAAGCGACCAGTCTGGGAAGATCCAAACTACTTCATCAGCAACCGCACTTGGAACTTTATTACCAGGTATGTCTTGTGCTTAATGATTGTGTATGCCTTTGCTAATATACATAGCTGTATTGCATCCAAGTCGAGGCGCTTTTCGTCAATCAAAGACGTTTACGAGCACCAATACTTTGCCGAGGTTGATTGGACCACCCTTCGCTCTCAACGTGCCCCCTTCGTTCCCGAACTCGACTCTGAGACCGATGCCGGCTACTTCGACGACTTCAGCAATGAAGCCGATATGGCCAAGTATAAGGAGGTTCACGAGAAGCAGGAGGCTTTGGAGAACATGGCTGACAGAGAAGATCCTATGAGCAAGAGTCTATTCGTCGGTTTCACATTCAGACATCGCAAGCCCGCGAACGAGGAAGGTGGCAAGTCGAGTCCAAGAAAAGGCATCGCAACAGACGGCACATTTGGCACGATGTTGTGAGGGAACAAGGTGCTGGTCAATACCCAATTCGCTTCTATCTTTGCGTTAGGGACTTTTGACGTACGGCGATAGAGGAAGGGGCATTGCGGGAAAGTCGGTCTGTCTGGTGTCTGGCGTGTAGTGAGCTTCTGGCTTGAGCACTTGTCAGAGAGCTCAGTCATGCTTGTTGGGTCTTTCTCTCGTACATTTTGGGTTTCGCTGCACCGTCGGTCGTGTTTAGAGTTCGGGATGAGATTACCTAGGCAATGCTGTGCTATGCTTGCGAAGCTGTACTAATAGCTATGAATACCATTGATGACTTCGCTATGACATCCGGTGCAATTGAAGTTCAAATCATGCTCTTTTGACTCGCAGATTTCGTACTTAAACGCCGGTTGTGGTATATGTTGGGCGCTTGATGAGGACGAGCTCCTCTCCTCTCCTTTCCTCTCACATCACATCGTATCAACCACGCAACTCTGAAGGAAAGAGGCACAATTGTGACAGCGACTACGCTCTAATGGTATTTATTGCGTATGATAGTAAGCTACCGAGCTGTTTAAAAAAATGTACTCCGCTCCCTTCCCAGTTTCCCTTAGTCCATTTCAAATGATCCACATTCGCCTTGCGCTGCGTCTAGATTTACTTCCCAAGACGAAGTACTTCGATGTCAAATGCCCATTCCGCTTCGTAGAGTCTGCAGGTGAAGAAGAGAAGAGTTGTGGCAATTGAGGGACGGGGTTGGTGGTCGGAGGGGCTCTTGATACCCTAGTCGAAGTATGTCTGGCTGAAATTGAAGATGGGTGTGGGTGCCAAGCGTTGTTGGATGAATGTTGAATTTTGTGGAGAGAAAATGAACGAAGTTGGAGTGGGGGTGAGATTGAAATGATGAAGAGATTCTGACATGTTGGTCTTTGTTGAAGGCTTTTTGTTGAAAGACAGGAGAGGTCGTTGGAGGACGGTGATGCTATAGATGTATCTGTTTTGGAAACTGAATGTCGGGATGAAGCGCAAAGGAACGCAGGATGCCGAATTTTGAATGACTGCAATGATTGAGGGACGGAAATTCCTCTTGGTTGTTGAGAATGTGAAGTTCGCTGAATGTCGAGTCGCGTGGAACGGACAGACCGATGGAAGTTTTGGAAGCCCAATGTGTCCAGGTATCTGCTCTAGCGAATGAGAAGAGTCTTGGTAAGTTGTGAAATGCTTTCAAGACATCCACAAATCTTGATCCTTCCTTGGCTCATTGATCCTGTGCAATAGTCAGTCCTGTTTTGCTTGTCTAGCGCGTGCAACTATATCAGTCGCTGTATCGTAAGGATATAAGTGAAGTGCATACCGAAGCTCCAACGTGGTTGTATACCCGCACCACCACCTTCTTGCTTCCTCTGTTTTGATTGATGCCTTTCTCCAACCATATGGCATCTTTCTTGGTAAACCCCCGATTCCTGCCAGCAGCGTCCCGAAACCCAAGTAGCCTACGCTTACCACTCCATTGTCCACAAACGGCGCTGATTTCTTCCAATTCAACAAGGTCGTCAAAAACCTCCAAGCGACTTAAGTCACCCAAACGCCTCTCCTCAGCTGGCCAAGTATATCCCAGGAAACCACGTTTATACTTCGCTGCCCAGAACCCTCCACCGGCCGCTTCGGCTAGTTTGCGGAGATTTTGCTTCATATCTGTGGTGTTGTCTTCGAATAGGTTTTCCCAGAGGTCTTTGACTGTATCTTTTCGATAAGGATAGGCAGCTATCGCTTCCTTGATATACAATGTATCGATCTCCCAGTTGACTTTCAGGTCTGTGACGAGTCGCGGTCTCTTTGCAAGGAAGCTGAACCGCGCGGAATAATATCTCATTGCCTCGCCTCTGATCTCGCGGTTGACTTGTAGCACAGCTGTTATTGATGATGGGATGACGTCGTACTTCTAATAATCGAGCTCGACATATTTTATGACTTGTAGAATGCGAGGGAAGTGTTTGACAGCGAAGTGAATAATGCTGAAGCGGAGCTCGAGAGGAAGCTTCGGGTAAAGGGTGAACCCGGTTAGGGCAATTGCTTCGGTCTTGACAGGAGTTGGAAGATCTGACGCAGAGATTGCGGTCGTATGGAAGGTGGTGGAGGAAGAGGTCGAAGGTGGCATATTGAGTGGGGTTGCTTCCATGCTGTAAGGGACGGTGGCAAGCGGAGTGGTAGCCATTGGACCCTTCGATATCTTCAGCTTGGTGTTATTCGATATGTTGCTTGCTCCGTTTGTGACTTGAGATGGCATGTTGCTTAGCTTCTTCTGCGTTTGTTGGGGACGGCCGAGCTCCAGAGGCAAGGGGTCGATGCCTTTCTGTCGAGATGTGTTTGTCGGATAGTTGAGGTGGGAGGTTGCAGATTTAATCGCAGAGAAAAAATAATGGTGTTCTGAGGAGCAGGAGGAAGCTAAAGAGATGGCGCGATGTCAGAGGAAAGAATTCACCCCGAGTAAACAACATACCATGCTAAGCGAAGAGGTGAGAACCTTCCGGCTGAAAAACATTTCTTATTGCAGGCTCCATGTGCCATTCACCAATACTTAGACTGTCTGATTTCCTATCCATTCAATGTCACACGCCTTTAATATGTTGCAAAGCCTTCTACCGAATTTGAAGTTCTCGAGGTCATCGTCGTCACCACACCCTTGTGACCTCCTTCAACCTTCTGAAGTTTGCCAAGAACAGCGGTATACCCTCATCAGCCTCAATGTAGGTGTTCCAGAAAGCGTTATTCCCAGCTAAACTTCCAAGTCTGCTTATCACCTCGTCAGCGTGTCCACAGTGATATTTTCCTGAAAAGCGGCGTAATTCGGCCGTCAGCGAGGGCAGGCACGAGCATCGTTTGAGTCCTCAATCTGATGAATAGAATATCTTTGGACAAGTCTACTAGTAGATCATGGTAATGAGGCACTGGAGTCCATCTATGAGAGAATGGTTTTTTGAAGAAGTGGAGGAGCTCGGTACGAGATTCTTGGTTGACTTGAAGTAGGACGGGAGCGGAAGGTGGGGCGATAGTGATGGTGAAAGGAGAGCCTGGACTGTATGGATGTTCTCCTGGGTCGACTTCGATCAATCTTCTGAAGAGGGGAAGAGCTTCATGCCAGATTTGAAGGCGAAGTTCGAGCGGAAGGCTGCTGAAGAGGATGAAGCTCAAGTTCCTGCTGGTGATTTCGGTCTGAATTGTTCAGTTGCGATCATGAAGTCGTAACAAGGCAGGTAAAATCTTCACTAATATCCTCAAGCTCTGCTGACCATGGCTGGACAATGGTTTGTTTCTTCTACGAAGGTGGTGTGATTGTTCTTAATCATAGTCGTTTGATCCACGGGACTTGATGGGAGCCAGTGACCCACGGAATCATCAAGTCCCGTGGATCAAACGACAATGATTAAGAACAGAGGGCAAGAGGGTGTATACAAGCTGTCCTCTTGTGATAACCACGACTCCTACAGAGTTGTCAGTAAAGTCGCGAATTTTCCAAGGACTTTGGCATCAAACAAAGTAGAAACCTCCATCAGTTTAGACTTGTTGGGCATATGTGCCTTGATTAGACTCCCATACGGATTGGATTCCTAGCTGCCCCGTGCCTAAGCGAGGTCGTTGTTTCTCCATACTAGGACAGAGCAATTATCATGATAGCGTGCTCGACTGCTTCTTTCTGTCTCGTTGTTTCTACTCCCGATAGGCCTCAAAGTTCAGCTTGCGCCCCTGCTTTCTTCGAATTTGCGGAGAAATGCTGAGTAGTTTCCCCACTCGACCACTTTCGGTTCTTCAGCGACTAGAGAGACGGATAGGTGCATGCGAGACCCGAAGACGTAAACAGAGCAAACACTGCTTCATACTACCTCGGAATAGCCGCTCAAATCAAATGTGGCGAAGAAAAAGGGTGATTAGTATGTACATCCTATCAATCCCCCAAGAGTGCTGATTCGACGCTCGCCAATATCGGCATAAATGGTATCCGGACTGCAACTTCAGGCGATGCAAGTAAGCTACCGATCAGCCGCTCAAAGCGTGCGAACCAGCATCAAACAAACTTCCCATTACCTAAACGGGATCAACCTGCGCTCGTTCTAGACTTGATGCCGCTCATGACCCGTCCGCCAGTATCGCCATCGTGGTACAAGATTGCTTTCGTCTATGGACGGAAAGTGGTGGAGATTGATGAAAAGTCTAGCGACTCCCCAAATCGGAGTTTCTAACAGAGCAACACCCGCCGACCTTGAAAGCCATTCCTGGTGAAGATTTTGTGTCGATAGAAATCTGCGACAGGCTTCATTCCTGAATTTGCCCCTCGAAATATCAACCAATATTCCGCAACGTCTTCTGAGAGCTCAAATTCGTTCAGAATGGGAGGTTATGATAACGATGGTCGAATATCCAAGCAAGCGTTTCTTGTAGACACATCCCTTCCCATATTCACGAGTAGAAAACTGCGGTCACTGACCGATACAGTATTCGTCTGGTGTTCTCTTAGCAATTTGTATCATCGCCGCATTCGCTCGATTCTGGATTCGTATCAACGTTCAACGTCAGTTCTCGATAGACGACTATTTTCTAGTCCTTGGGATGGGTTGCCTCATTGCCAGTGTTTCGTTGCTATTTTATTACATCGACGACATGATGTTCATTGGAGCTTTTATTGCTGGAAACGTATATACTCCCCTTGATAATGCGGGAAACTGGAAACAGCGGGCTTTCAGATATCAGGAGATTGTGGTTATTGCATGCTGTTTGACTTGGGTGGCAATCATCTCTGTCAAAATGAGCTTTCTCTTTTTGTTCAAGAGGCTTCTGACTCGAATGGAATCTATGCTCGTCTATTGGTACTTTGTTCTTGTATTTACTTTGGCGATATCAGCTTACGGCTTCCTCGTTTACATTCTACCTTGCCCATACTTCTACGATGAGCGATCCTGTGAGTTATCCCGGTCCTTCCCTTCCAACACCGAGCTGACTCAAAGGCAAAGTTTCATGCAACCAGGGCACTAAAGCGGACCTCACATTCAAATATGCCATGCCACAAATGATCCTCGACGTCTCTTCTGATATTTTGAGTACGTTCCTATTTACAATGTGGGATGACCAACATTTCTGATTGTCATAGTTCTTGCAATACCGATACGCCTTCTCTGGCAGATCCGAGTTCGCCTGTCGCAGAAGATTGCCATCAGTTCCTCCTTGTGCCTGACCATTGTCATAATCGCCGTTACAATAATTCGGGCTTCGGGAATTCGGCAAGAAACCACGATAGATAGCGTCTGGGAGACCTATTGGCAGGTCATATCTGCAGAAGTCGGTCTCATCATGACATCCGCCACGGCATTCCGCACCTTCTTCGTTGCCCGAAGTGCCGCTCAACAGCGCCGACGGGATCAGAACAGGCCACGACACGAATGGACGTACCGGCTTGGTAAGATACAACTTCCGAGCTTGAATTCTCTGAAAACACTTCGGATGGGCAACTCCACTGCCAATACAGAGGATATTGAGCGAGGCAGTGAAGTTGGACCTCTGTCAGACATACACTCCTGACTTTAGAGGGGGATTGTCATGGTGGCATTAGAAATTCGTAGAAAGGTGGAAGAGATTATTCTCTGATGGGGAGTCTTAAAATGAGTACTGGAAAGCGCTTTTGGTATATTTAGGTATTGCTGTTGGGAAGTGTTGTTGACAGGGCATCCGCTTAGCGAGACCCTAATGTTCTCTGGTCTGCGGCAACGCTTAATAATTGGACCACTATGTAGATTAATGATAACCCGATATACCTTTAATATTACTTATTTTCTCCTCGTTGTACCAATGTGAAAATCTCTCGTCTGCGCTCAGGCTGGCTCTTCCTACATGACACCCGGTACAAGCCAGATAACTGACTCGGAGCCCTTATCCAATTTACCACGACACAACAACAAAGCTTCCACGAGGAGGATAAAGCACCAGAAGAGGGCGAGCCGAATGCAGATGAGATCACGTCTCGAGTGGGACAGCCTCGAGATAGAGCCGCCGATCTGGGTAAGGATAATGATCTGTTATTGCGGGATCAGCAACATCCCGCCACGTCCAAATATGAGAAGGACATACCGCAGTCCGCGTGCGAAGTCATTAAAGTGATGCCATACTGACAAGGGTTGACTACTCCAGAAGACACAGGAACGTACAACTTATCTGCTCACACTTTAGCAGCTTCATGGGACTCAAGCTCTGTTACCAACATACCACAAGGTGGGATGGAAGTGCTGGCTTGGAAGTAGACCATCTGTAAATTTGGAATATGCAGGTCTGGATGGCATCCAACTTCAAAGTCTTGAGACCCTCTGGAGAGAATCACAAAGTTGTAGGCACAAGTGATGACTTGGGTTGGCTGCGGGGCGTCGTTTCCAATTCTGCTTCGGGCCCTCCATGAAATATTGACAAATGGAGAAGTCTATTTGTGACTTCATAACATTATTTGAGAAAATGCTAGACAAAGACTTCCAATTTTAGCACTATTTCATGTGATTATTAGTTCTTCCAGATCATTTTTGGCATTAGTCGGCGCTCTCTTAGAACGCAGTCGTTGGTGATGAGTCTGAAGTGTCGTCTGTTAGGAGCATGGGATTATTCAAATCCCTTCCTTGGAACCCCCGGGTTTCTGACGATGACAAGCAAGAGGAACACAACAATCACAGCATCTTCTCTCTTCAAGTATCAAGTATAAATACGGAGAAATTTCTCATTCGTTTCTCTCCTCTCATGACTAGCTTCCATCTTCAACACGAGCGTTCTCCAAAGTCCAACGTAAACCACCACATCTTCGATCATCTATACGACAACAAAGCAAGGTATCTAAGCAAGCAAAATCCAAGTTGACATCGAAAGCATGTGCCAGACTTTCTACACCAAGTACACCTGCGGGCACACTTATACCCGCTTCGAATCGTGCGCCATTTACCCTTGTCCTGAAAAAAAGCCCGATAGACAAGAACGAGCACCTCACACATGCGGAAATCAAGTTTGTAGGGATAAGGCAAAGAACGAGATGTTGAAGAGGCAAAAGGAGAAACCACATCGTTGAAGTTCGAAGGTAGTTGTGGGAAATTGAGTGGTAGTGGCGGGGAAAGGATTGGGATTGTCATGCTGGGTTGGATGCTGGGAGAAAGAACAGTAGAGAGCGCCTGAGATATTTGTAACAATCGTCTGATATTCTTCATTCTACCCGCCTTCTGTTTGCAATGGGAATGGTATTGCTCAACATGGACCAGCGTTTCCAAAGCGAAAATTGGGAACGGCAAGAGTTCAAATCGAAACGTGTTTGTATGCATCATGTGCTGGATGTTCTTATACCTGTCTAAGTTCTATGTATATACCCTTTGCAAAAGATAACGAGCCAATCAAAACTTCAAACCGAATGACACTTCTAAACTCCTTCTCTTTAGCATCATTCATATGCCAAGGAATGACCCCTCCTCCTATTCTGTTCTGGTATAAACGGATTTCTGGCGCCAACGAGACCCGTAACGCATCATCAAAGCAGGGAGCGGAATGACCACAAGACAGATAGCCGCCAAAACCAAGAACCCGTATCCAAGTCCAAGGGCATCAGTAAGCAGAGGAATGCAGAGTGGCAGCAAAGTCCCCATGGAACAACGAGTGAGGAGCACCACGGTCATGGCAGAAGCAGAGTAGATGCCAAAAGAATCAACAATGTATGAGGACATTGGGATCCCGATGACAATTGACACAAAGCCAAGAGCGGCTACTACGACGAGAAGTAGGTAAATCGACCAGTCTGAGTATGGGACCCATCCGTAGAGCCCGACGACAAATGGTAGAAAGGCCGCCCCTCCGATCATGAATGGTAGGCGGAACTCTGGACAACCAATTCCCCCATGGGCTTTGGCCAAATGCACATAGATGCGATCAATCGAAAGATTGCAAACAATAATTGCGGAAATAGCCCCCACACCTATTCATGTTAGCATGCAATCGACTTCCAGGATAATCAAACTTACTGAAGCATATAAAAACAGATCCAGTTTGAGCTGGGGAGAATCCGTAGTGTTCTCTCAAGATCCCTGGCAAGGTTGTGGCTACGATGTAATAGAAAGTGAAAGCAAAGCCAGCGTAGAACGACATAATCTGCAGCACGGCAGAGCTAGACATCACAAGGAGGGGTCTTGTGATTGCCGTTCGCAGCTTCGCCCATGACTGGGTTGTGTCTCCACCCTCGGTCTCCCACGCACACATCAACAATTCATCATTAGTCTCCTTGCGCATTCGAGCTGCTCGACGCTGTAAGATAGTGACTTTGTACGTCTCGCGAAGAAGCGTGCAAAACAAGATCTCGCAGAGAGTGGCCACTCCAGCACAAAGCCACAGAATGTTCCTCCACCCCACAGTTTCAGCTAACACACCGCTGATCGCAGGACCGATCGTCCCTCCAATCAGTGGAGCAAACATGACGAGAGACATACCAGAGCCTCTTGATTCTGATTTGTATATGTCGCCTATGATGGCGGGGTTGAGAACATTCGAAGCGACAGCAAATCCAGTCAGAAGACGTGAGAAAATGAAGAGATTTGTTGTATGGCTCAAAGCACCGAGCACGACCCCAAATATGAAGATAATATTGGCGAAGTTGAATACAGGATATCGGCCATAGATTTCCGATAGTGGTGCCATCAAAAAGGGACCGGCAGCTTCCCCAAGCTCCCAGACCGTGACGAGCAGGATACTGGCGGCTTTGCTGTCGCCACCTCCCAGATCAAACACGATTCGGTCTGCTACCGGGACAACTCCGATACATGTAAAGGAACTAAATAGCATGTTAAGAAGCCAATCTAATGAGCGCTTTTTGGAACTTACACTGTGAAAGCCATAAAGCTGAGTAATGCCACAACCTCTAATTTGTAGGCTCTCGACCAGTCCAATGGATTTTCTGAGTCGCCATTGGGGTCGAAGTCAACCAATTTCTGATCTCCATTAATGATTGATTCTGCCCGTGCATGGCCCAACAAGGGCTCCGTCTCGTCTATCATGCTGTTGATGAGGAGAAAATCCCAAGACTTCCGGAGCAGAAAACTCTCACTATCCACAAAAGTGGGGTGGGCTTTGATGCCAAGGAAGATCCGCAAAAGTCAAGCAATTGAGTAGCGAAAGTTAGACTCATGAATTGCAAGTTGAGAATGAAAGAGCTGACTATATAAGAAGGAATAGGGCCCGAGGTACTAGAAAAGGGAGCGCAAAGCTCTCGATGATGTATGACAACGATGCCCTGTCCAGGTTGGCGAAGGGCGCCAAATCTGCGGGTTCTGACGCCATTGGGAGTACTTCGGCTTCGGACCCCGCTTGTGAGTCCCCCCTATTCGCTTACACTCGCCAATGGCCCGCCTCAGATGTTTTTGTTGTTGATGTATTTTCTTGGCATCTTCACAAAGTCGTGGCATCTCAATTGTTACACATCGCACGCACCTTCGAGGATTGGGATATTTGTTCATATTTATCACGCAGAGTAATATCCAGAGAAGCAATGAGAAGGACTTGAGGAATCGACTAGTGGCAAGATCCGGCAAACTAAGACGACGGACTTCATCTTCATAGTGGCTATCGTCATCGTAAACATTCGGGAATACAAAAGTGGAGTTACATGGCAGAGTCTGGAAGACCGGACACAAACATACAGAGTAATACCTCACCAAGAAGCATCTCCCAACCTTTCTCGAACAGACACGAGCATGCACGGGAAGACAGAGAATATGGGGGAACCATCAGCACTTGTGGGTTTATTGTATTGGCTAGAGAGCGAATGCGGGACGAACACCATGCTTTAATTCCACCATTTTCATGACCGGCTAGGAATGATCGAGTGGACTCGATAGAATGAATACTCAATAGCAAGCCAACGTCTTTCGTTGATTCTCAATCCAAAGCTCTCCCTGTCATCCAATTCCTTGATCGAAGAGAGCAGATCCAATCTTGTGGATCGTACTGCTGGCAGACTTTTGGAATAAACCAGCCTAGCTGATTCCAGGTGATGAACACGAAGCACACAAATAAGCCCAACAAAGTCAACCCTCCCATATGAGCCGCCCTGAGCATGAGATTGTGACTTTCCAACCAACTGAGACACGATATCGTCGGCATCTGTCCTGAGCCCAGTATGATTCCGGACGACATGCTTGGGGATATTCGTGCGGCAGGGGGTGTTTGAGAAGTCCTTGACTTCAGATGGGACCGAGGAGTCGGTGGCAGGTGCTGAGTTTTGGAAGGACCGCATCGGGAAAGTCCTCTTTGAAGGCAGCGAAGGCAGACTCTGTGGTTGCCTTGACGGATGCCAATTGATGTTTTCTTTCGCTGAGCATGATCTCCTTCGCTTTCGCGTGGCCTTGTGTGTAGTCCTCAACAATCACCAGTCCTTTGATGTTTCGCAGGACGATATTATCCCAGGTTCAGGCATTGGAACGATAATGGTTCCCAATGCTGCTGTCGAAGACAATATAGCGAAGCTGGTCTGTGACATGCTTTATGCTCTCCATGTCAAGTGCAACATTGAGTAATCGATCTTGGTGTTGCATTTCGTCCACGAAAATCATGTTGAAGCAGTGCTGGAGGTGGATGAAGTTGATATATATCAAATCGTGGTCGAAGTTGACGTAGCACGGTCCACGACATGAAGCTTCTTGACCAGATATTCCACCAGTGCTGAAAGGTGTTCCGTACATTCTCAGTCCTTCAGATCGGGACTCGGCATTGACAGCAAGCAGGGCGATAATACTCGATGTAGTGACCTTCCAGTGAAGTCGATCGGCGGATTTGTCCTTGAGGACATATATCACTCGTGGTGTAATGGCTTCGCGCCAGGTTTTGCGTCGTAGTTCAAGAGGGAGTTTCGGAAATAAGGTGAGCTTGACTGGAGGGATGACGACGGCAGGTGGAGAGAAGGCGGTGTCTAGATCGACGCCAGCAACTAATTGCGTGCCATTGAAGTTGCTTGCTATCTTGTTGTCCTCGATGCGAGAGCTGCTGACAGAAGTAGACATCTCGAATCGTAAGGTTGGAGACCGGGGCGCTCAGGACTGTGTTGTCGACGATGATGTTTCTATGCTCGAAAACACGGTCGTGATATCGACTTAAGTGACGCGATCGAATGCCGTAAATTTTCCTGCCTGGTTCCGAGCGGCTAGGCCAATAGAAGCTCGCAATAGGCTACTAGCGCATCGATTCACCAGAATCGAGGAGTTGGGATGCCAAGAACTGGCAGCGAGCAGGCAAGTCACTGTTGGTAGCTGATTCTCTCGATTTGAATCTACAATGAGATTGCGCATGTTCCCAATTGTAGACCGGACTTTAAAGAACAACCCTTTCAAATCTATGAACATAAGCGAAGCGAAATAGAGCATTCCGTTGTTTCGAGCTGATCTCCCGATATGTATGCTTCATAAGTTGAGCTATTCCGATCCTAACTTCTATCACAATACCTTCTGGATACCATAGATGGCTACAGATAAGATAATATTCCATCATAGCAGGCTGTCACTGGCAGGTAAACTCAGGCCGCAGGCAAAATATTGACGGAAGGAAGGAAGCTGAATGGCCACGTCGCAAAGATTCCGAAGCGCTTGGACGATCCGATACAAGAAACAACATAGACGCGAGCTTATCATATCCAACATGAAATTTAAGGCCTAATAGCTCGGACAAAGGTCGCCTATGAGCAGTCATCGTTCACTTAGCAAAATAAATCGCGGGGGAAATCTCGCTTAATTTGCTCGTCCTTTTCTAGTAAACAAATCCAAGAACCGCGACCCCGAAAAGTACAAACTTGGATCAGAAAGGCCCTCATCCAGAACAGAAATGGAGGAAAATAGTCTATCAAATCTTGTTCTCGGGGGACCATAGACAATGAAGTTGAAATTTGGAATCCCCCCACCAGCAGCAACGGCTAGAACGAATTATCACGCAGCTAATCACGCAGCAGAATATCCCCGAAAGACCCAAAAGGGCAGAAAATTAGAGCAGCCAGAACACCCGACGCCCCTTCTACTTCACAGGGATTTACATCTACGAGATTTTTCAGAATGCTAGAGCCAGTCATGACTTACCTTACCCTACCGGAAGCTACAACACTTTTGTATGCACAGTAAGTTGTACGCAAGCACGCGTCCTTAACATACTCACTCCGCACATCCTACCTACCCCTTCGAAACATAACTATTTATTCGTTCATGCTGCCATAACGACGTCAACGTCAACGTCGACGTCGCGCAACACTATACCCGCTCTACTCTCCATACCTACCTTGCTCGTCCAGTCACGCTCCATACCATTCCGCCGGTTGCACCAGTGGATATCGACGTGGATGTCATCAAGGTCAGGCAGGTATCTATCAATGTGTGTACTTACGCACACGATGAGGAGTTTCGAAACACACGACATGCGGCCGCAGCTGTGGTGGGAGGAACTGATGATCTCCGTGGTGCCGCTGGTGGACGGAGATGCGATGTGGTACGTACGTATGCTGTGGAGACCGTAGTCGATTCATCGAACACAGCATTAGCATGGATCATCAAGAAACGGACGGTGGTGACGGGGGACATGAGACTCATGAGAGAGGGAAGGGATGAGAATGCACCAAACTTCAAGTCAAGTAATATCAAGTAATGTCAGGCAGGCAGGCGAGCACGGCGATGATCGCAGCAGGTATGATAGGAGGATAGGTAGATCTGTATCTGAAGCCATTGCATTTAGGAGGAAGAACTTTCTCTTATGTACTAGTTACGCAAGGTTGTCCAGGGTATGTTCGTTCGTTCGTTCGTACGTTGGCTCGCTCGATCGGCTGGTATCCGTTCAAGCCCAACGGCAAACACAAACTTAAACTCAAATTCAAAGCTCCCCAGACCAAAGATCAGAACCATGCGCGCCTTTCCACAATCGAATCGTTTTCATGATCCGATTGAGTGTAAACTCCAATTCCGTGCAAATGACCATGTTCCCTTTACCCCAACCAACCAGCCACCCAACTCGCCGGTTTCCCATGCTAAAATTCTCTTTCCTTGAATTCAAAGCCACCGCCATGCCCACCCTCGAACGTTCTTCTTAACTTACAAGTGTCCAGGCACCCAGGACACCAACCAGGCAGAATCCATGCGATGCAATACAGAGAACTGCAGAGGTATCTCTCAAACGCTCCGATCCCATCTATAACCCAGACAGACACCGGAATGATGCGATTTTGAGCAAACCAACAGTTGGCGCCGCACGCAAAAAAGCCCCAGTATGTTGAGCTGAGCCCCAGTTTTAACAAAGGAAAAATGTACTGTTGTGACAATAGAGAGATGTATGTATAGGTCGGAAAGGTGTAGTAACTAATTCAAAATACTGTTCCACATCCCAGGGCCCCCAAGGCCTCCAAAGGCAGGGTGAATGGCTTGGGGTAGTCCACGAGCAGCTTCCGTAGCGCAGCAAACTCTCTTGCGTCCAAGGGACGAAGAGGACGTAGAGCGAACAGCAACTTGAGGACTGACATCCATGATCTGACTCGAACGAGTGCGAACAAGGTTGTCTGACCAGTTGCTCTCAAATGGTTGATAGTGACCACTCAACATCTCTCTGACGTTCTCTTGGAGAGAGTTGTCAATCGATTGGGGTCTGCTACGCTTCGCACCGGCTCTGATGGGAGACTCCGATGACCTTGGGTGGCTATGGAGCTCTTGGAGAGCACGTGCAGCTTCTTCATCTTTCGAGTACATGTCCAACTCAACACGTCGAGCCAATGGAGTATCCAGAGACAGGTCAAGGAAGTCCTTGCCGACTGGTCCAGCATATGACTCTGGCGACGATGTTGGTCCACTGTCGCAGAAACCCTCAGGTACTGTGGCAATGGCGACTCTGTTTTGCTTCTCGCTGCACAGCTTCGCATATCGACAGCGCGCTTGGACATCCAATTTGGACGAGATAGGCGCGCTCATCAGAGACGAGGCAGAAGAGATTGAAGACGAACGAGATGATCGAGACGAGGTATCTGAGACCATTGACTCAGGCGATGACATTGATGAGACCGAGTTGGCCAATGACGATCGACGATGAGAGACGTATGATTGTGGTGATGAGGACAATTGTGGTGTCCACTTATCATTAACTTGAGAAGCATTGATGCTTGAAGCTTGTGCCATAGCAAAGCCCATTGAAGACTTGCCAAGCATGTAAGACGCAGCACTCACTGCAGGAGTGTTGAATCCGGTGCTTTGTGGGGTCAGTCTTGGGGTTGGTAGCAGACCAAGAGCTGGCGCGGGCTTGCTGGCGGGGTAAATTGTGGATGGCGAAGGCTCCAGAATACTGGGAGTGTAATATTTGGGGGTAGGAGTCGATTCATTCGAACCATAACCAAAGGTGTTTCGGTCAGCAACCATAGGTGTAAAAGATCGCGGTGAGGTCGCCCTGGTAGATTTGGCGTAGACCTTGGCAGATGTCGACGGCGAAAGACCCTCAATGTTATCCAACTCAGGGGTGAGTTTAAGAATGATTGATTTCCAGTCCTGCTCGGCTAAGCGAGACGAGGCTGAGCCAGGCGAAGGAGGTTGAGTTGGTCTGTTGCCGAGAACAATCTCGGTCCATCTTTGGAACACCGACTCCGTAATGTGTAATTCCCAATTGACGGCCAGAAGGAACGCCATTTCATTTTGATTAATTTCCAAAGTGTTCAATCCAGAGATCTTGCTCCACGCGCGCGCGGAGTAGTTACGATCCTGAAGGTACTTAGAAGCAAGAATCAGAGCTGACAGGAACATGCGACGCCCGCATTGAAGTGCTCTGATAGAGTGTGCATCATCCGGCTGTTCCATTGTAAAATCATGTTTGGGTACATGAGGCTTGATCAAGATCAGGTAGTACAAAGCGACTTGGAGAGTCGAGTAACTTGTCCGTGATCGTCGAAGAGTCTCTTGAATAAAAGTGCGTAAAGGAAGAACGCCCTTGTTTCCCATCTCGCTTCGGCAAACGACCGATGACAGGGGCCAAATTGCCTCAACAATTTGAGCAGAAGAATCTGGAGAGATCATTGAGTAAGGGGACTTATTTGAGGATTTTCATATCTTACCGACAAGGCCGTCGACAAAGTTGACCTTTCGATCGCATTGGCGTACTAACGAAGGAGGGCATCCTGTTCGAGTATTTGCTCCAACACTTGTCCTTCTGGGGTGTCGTTGCTCTGATGCAACTTCAACCGACTTGTGTTTTGACCAGTAGGCGACCGCAGGTGTTTGTTCGCAGACAGTGCTGGCCGATATAAAGGAAGGTGCAGGCTGACTTGTGTAGCAATATGTTTCTGAGATCTCATTGTCGGAAGATGCTCCGGTGACTAAAGAATCGTCGGATGATTGAGAGCCGGCGTCCGACCAAACTGAGGAGGAGGAGGAGGAGGCGGAGGAAGCTATTGAAGAGCTATATGGACCATTTCGGTATGAAGTGATGTAAGGCGGCGAATCATCTTCGCCGCAATTCATCTTCGAGGAATTCGAGGGTTATGGAGGTACAATAAGTTCTCCAGTCGCCGTCTGTACAAAGCCGAACCGATAAACCGTTGATAACTGAAGCCGTGGAACCTTCTGACTAGATACAGGCCCAAACAACAACGTGTGTCGTTGCTGAGCGAGATGATCGAGATAGGAGGAAGCTAACAGAGAGAAGAGACCTTGGGGTTCTCTTCACGAACGATGGTACCGGTAGACGATGTAAGACTGGCGACTGGGGAGAATTCGTAGAGGGCGAGGATCATGTTGAAGCTTTCGACGATGAAAGTGGAAGCTGTTGTGGTAAATGGTGGGCTAGTTGTGGGATCTAGCTACCATTGAGAGGTGGAAAGGGTTCGAAGAGGATTGTATGGGTGAAGATTATTTGAAAACCGCGGGGTGGACCGAGGGTATTATCGACAGGTGACAAAAAGGATTGAGGGGAGTGTTTGCGAAGACAAAGGTGTCTTTGCTAGATGGCAGGCGTCAACTCAGAGTCAGAGGGTACCTGACAGAAGTCGAGTTCGAGTGACTGGTCCGGAGTGGGTTTGAAGTGGCAAGCTAGCCGGTATCGCGACCACCACCACTGAAAGTGAATGGAAGCTGAAGTTGTTGCTACTGAAAACAACAACTAGGCTCCCTTCCACGGGGTATCAAAGGAAGTGAAATAAGAACAAAGCGATGCGCTGATAACAAAATGTGGCGAGGGGTCGAATTAGGAGGAGTTGTAGTTGTAGTAGGAGGAGGGAGGCGGCGTATGACTGGTTGCTGGAGTCACTTCTGCTGGGGGGCGAGCGTAGGTGTTCGCTTTGTCGCAGAATCGGAGAAGACGGGAAGAGGAATGGGGGGGGTTTTTTCGAAGAAGAATATAGAGGTGAAAGAGTTTGCAGGTGTTTGATCGGTATTGTTTTCGAGATTGTAATGGGCGGCGGTGGTTGTTGTGCAGACTTCAAAGAGCCGCTGGTCTATTCTTTGGGATCATACATTGCTGTGGTGAGGAGCAGAAGCAGAGAGGAGGCTGCGGGCATGGCTCGGTTTTGTTACAGACGGGGTGAGATTTGGGGGGGGGGAGGGAAGCGTGGAGCCTTTCGCCTGCACTGCGCGGGCGGTGGCTAGCGACGAAGCGAGAAGAGTCACAGCAAGAGCAGAAGCAGACCAGAAAGGCAGAGAGGTGGCCTGTGCTGGGAGTGCAGGGTAGTCTGGTAGTGCAGTGGAGTGGGCAGAACTACGGTTGTCTTACGTCTTTGGTCACTGTCACTGCCTGGACCGGGCTGGGCTTACTGGGGTGTGAGGGACGGCAGGCACGATGCGATGGCGATGGCGATGGCGATATTTGGTGCCTGGTACAGGCGAGGCAACTATAATTTACAGGGGCTTCGATCGAATCTTTGACTGGATGGACTGGACTGCACTACGCTGGACGGCACTGACTGGCTGCTCATCCTCCTCCTCAGCAGCAGCATCCTCCCTCACCTTGACCTTGACCTCCACGCAAGCCGCCACTCACAGCTCGTCCACCCTCCTTTTCATGAAAGACCTCCGCCACCGCAGTACCACATCCTTATTTCCCTGCCCCAAGAAACTTAACTTGAGAACCGTTGAAATTTATGATTAACCTTAGTAATTTGCCTCCTGCATCACATACCGCAGCCATGCACAGCATTGTACTGCAATGTACTCAACAAGACCCGTGGAGGAGGCTATCCCCAACTTCCAAGCATGCCTGGACGGACTGGGCCCGAGACGAGGACGAGGATGGACAAAGTTCGTGTGTGTGTACAGAAACTTTACCTACGTATCATATCGTATCGTACCTATCTTGTGTGTCCGTCTAGCCGATTATCCAGTCTATCCTGACATCTGCAGCAAGCAGGTGTTATGTTGGCCCACCATCTCTAGCAAATGAACTTCTCCTATTTTCCAGCCTACCACAACCTCCGCAATTACAACCTATGGTTGTGAACCCAGCCCATGCACTGTATTCTGTATTGTTCTCCTTTGGGCGCCAGTCTATCGACGGTACTGAGATGATGATTATGATGAACCAGCTGCATCGCGTACAGTCCTCACGAACACCTCCACTTTACCTGCCTTACTCACCATTCTCAAAGTCTTGGATCATCAAGGGGGCTTGCGATCTGCTTCCCCTCCTCCTCAGCAGCCCGTTCGTAATCCAGATGTCTGAAAGCACAGCCTTGTCCCTAACAATGCCATCGTTCTTCCTCTAGACTCGGCAGCCGCAGGCAAGCAATGTGGAGAAGAACACGAATCGTCCCCCTTTTCATTTCCATTTCTGTACATCTGTCTCTGTTTCTGTCCTGTGCGAGCTATTTTCTACTCACCTGAGCAAGAGCAGTGCGTACATACAGTTTGGCGGTAGTCATGCAGCTGGGGGCATGGACCGGCCGCTGTCCAGTGCGGTGCTGAGAGAAGGCGCTGTGCGACGGCAAATCCTCGAATAATTCAAAATCGCTTCTATCAAGGGACCGACGACAGCAATCCTCAAGCCTCCCAAGATGTGCGCATACCCAAGACCAGAATCAAGCCCCAAGTCTCAGATCAAGTATCCACCTTTGAATACGCCTTCCATGGTTCATCTCGTCCTAAACTAGACGGATGATGATGCTGATGATGATGATTTTTCTCAGCCTGATCATGACCAACATGTGTTCCACTTTGGTGCACCTTATCGCCACGTCAATTAGGACGAGGCCGATCCACAAGTCGCCAGATACGGTATTTTCTCCTAGTGCCCACGTATTCCCCCAGGCTCAGAAGTACTCACCTAAGCACCTTTTTTACAATCTTGAAGCTGCAACACGAATTGGACATCCCGCCAAGCTGGAATCTTGATAAATGCAACCTACACGAAGGAGGCGTTGGATGTGGTAGCGGGCTTTTGCTTGCCGACCTCCGTATCACCTTCAGTTTCAACCACACCACTTGTCCGTCAGCCCCCTCTAAGCCTGGATGTTGTCGAGATTTTGAGTCAGCCTTCTCTTCCAGAAACAGCAGAAATGTTATGCCATTTTGATCCTCTTATCAACTGATTAATCACAGTAGCCATGGATATCAAAATGGCTCAAAGGAAGCAGCGGCATGAACCATCCCACAGAGATCCCCCATGTCGTCCCCTCGATGCTCGATCGAAGGCGTAACAAAGCAACGAGGATAATCATCATTTCTGATCCCATTATCATTGAAAATTGTTCTCCCTTGTCACACACAACCAATAGCCGCCGTGTGAGGCTTCCCCGCTCCTAGATGAAAAGTCGCGATGATTGGCTTTGCCGACCACAACATCAGCATCACGCTGCAGCTTGCTTCATGCTCGCGGCCGGCGCTGCCAGTAGCAGCCAACTGGCCCGCGCCTGTCTGGAAATATCGTCGAATCTGCAATCCTACACTGTCGACTGTGCATCCATCGATCCTTTACTCAGCGAGCTTAATGGATCGTGGATGGGTGCTACGGCCTGCCTTGTCACGCAGCGCTTGCTTCCCCTCCTCTCACAGTTGCAGCATCATGAGCCATGCCAGCGAAATCTCTAGAACTTCCCCAGAAATATTTCGAAGATCCAGAGCCATTTACTCTAGCTGTCAAGATCTCGAAGACGTCCATCCCCCTCCTCTGAACCAATAGCAAAGCTCTTGAAGAAACCCTCCGAATGACTCAAATTCCATCATACCCAATCTACCTCACCTAGCCTTTCTTACTCTCACATCACTCCGTATCAGGCTGCAAGCGTCAGACAGAGTAATACAGTGCTTTAGCTCCCGCTGAACGGAACCATACACGTCCGTCAAGGTAGCTAGCGCTCGTATCACCAAGTTTGGAACAAAGACACCCCGTTCTCGAATCATCTGGACTTCGAGAAAATAGACCAAAAAAGTCTAACAAGTCACGATTTGATCACCCCCAAGCTAACTCTCGTGACTCAACTCAATATGGCCGAATTTGGGGGTAAATTCCTTCCTCGCCACTCGTTCAAGACAAAGAGGAAGAAGGAAAAAAACAAGAAATGCAAACCCCATGCCGGATGAAAGTACCAAAAATGAGTCTATATCGCTCATCACACATCATGAAGAGATTTCCCTGCAGAATACCGTGATCATGATCCATCGGCACGCCACAGATGAAGCAACAAACACACAACCGCGTATCGAACAGCCAGGCATGGCCAAAAGTTCGGTGGTATTTACCGATTCCGTAACCGCGCGCCTTCTCACCCGTGAAGTTCATATCCGAAATCTCCTGTCTCAGCAGCTCACAAATCAGGCGTCTCGCATCGCCAGTCATCAATCTCCGGAACGGCAAATCAAACATCTTTGTCCTCACCAATCCAGCTGAACCCACGCTGACTCACGGCTTTGATACACTATGCTGATCTCATGACATTCCGAAGATTCCCACAATCGGCCTATATCGGAGGTTCCCCAACTTGTCGCTCGCAGTCCACAAACTTGAAGCCCGACTGGACTCGCAACTCCCAAGTCCCAAAGCCGCCCAACGACATCAATCAGGGTCTTCAAGGATGAAAGGGGCGGGAAGATGAGTCGATCTGGCCACCCTCTAGGCTCAAACCAGCAAGATTCCAGAACATCCGGATGGAAGCCTGGTGCGAAAAGCGCCGATCCATCAAGCCATCCATCCATCCAGCCCACACCAAGCACACCAAACCACAGAAAGCAAAACTCCTAAGCCAGGAAAAATATTAATCCTAAATTTCCAATATCGCCACTTTGATTGGCCGGCACACCTCATTTGTCAGACAATTACCTTCTATCTGACTGTCCGGAACGGAACAAGCAGCCACCTGCTTTGGTGGTGTATCTTTCCTCAGCCCCTAGAATCCATGCCGCGCAGCCACATTCCGTCCACCACTTTCCGCTGGCTGCGCATTACTACGGCAGCCTTCACAATCCAAAGAAGCAGGTTTTCTGCGCTTAGAGCTTGGACTTGGCATCTCCGGTTGCGAGAATTCTCGCGTGGAAATAATTCATTCTCGGCTTCTGAAGGCAAAGAAACAGGACAGGCACCGCCATCGGATCGGGTGCAAAGCATGTCTTGATTTTTGATGGCTGTGTGAGCATCAAGAGTTTTTCTTCATACTCATAATGAGGGTGGGTGTTCGTTTATGCGATGGATTGTCTCAGTCTATCCGATCCTTCGGTTTGGCAGCACACCCTCTTCTTACCCTTACGTGAGTAGGCAGGCAGGCAGGCTGGATGAAGAAAGGAAGGAGCTGGAGCTGTAAGTATTATCTGGTAAGACGGAGTTTTGTTATCTTTCTCTGTTCTATGCCTGCTTGTGTGCTTGTCTGCATTGCTTTCACCCTATCATTTGATAGCTTCTCGGCAACGATGACCTTCATCCTCGTGTATTGCTTGTTCATTAACCCCTCATTCTTCCACTCTTTCATCTCAGGGCTAGGGCTAGTACCATTGGAAGGGCATTTCAAAAGTGGTGGCCACTGTCGTACCGTATTGTTGACGCTGGCTGCTGCCTACACTTCGCCAAGCATCTCCAGCCGAGCCCTTGACAAACCCCTTCTCCTCACCTCATCTACCCAGTACGAGATAGGCAGGAGTGGTCAGCGCCACTTCCCAGCTTCATGCATCCATCAGGCTGAGAAAGAAATAATCCTCAAACGGCCAAAGGATCCATGTCTGACGTATATGACCCCTCCATCAGCGTAGAAGAGGGGTATCAAATCCTCCAGCCTTGCAGCACGAGAAGCCTAGCTAGGCTACGAGGCGGATTCAACTCTGTGTCTTTGGGGGCTAGAAAACAGTTGTTTGCTCCCAGCAAGATGCAGATGCAGATGCAGATGACCAGATCTGTCTATGTCATGCATATCATGCACACAAACACGTTCTCTCGTTAGGCAGATATCTGTACCTGTTTCAAAACCTCCAATGTTCTATTCTAGAAGCACACATTCGCTTTCCTTCAATGTCTGACAATACTGCCGTACTTTGCCTTATCTCGCCGCATTCAGCATCCCTGTCTTACACAGATCCATTCGATTCCATTCCTATTATCGGCACGTGTCAATTTCCGTTGTTCGCCCCAGTGGGTCCCCTTTTGGATGTGAGTCACGATTTGATCACCCGCCAGACAGACCAAACACCACGCAATGCAACGCAAGCGCCAGCTGGCATCCGCATCCACATCCATGTATCTAGTCTCAAGTTTGCGGCTGGGAGAGTGGGCAGTGGCTAGTATGGTCCTTCAGGAGCTGTTGCTCCGACATTATCCTTGACGATTGCGGCGGGTCAGTATCAGTGAGTAATTGTAATGTTGTTCAAGGGTCACCGTGCCAACGTAGCCGGATCCAGGCAGTAACCAGTACGTCTTGTACTTGGAACGATACCTGTTAAGTGCATCACATGGCTCGTTGAATTCTTCACGCTGGATGTCACTGTTGCCTCTGCTTTCCTCCGTTTTCAACCGAGTCGTGTTCCAAGTCATGAATCATCGTGAGAACTTTGGCGGACACCGCTATGGCGAGGCCCCAGTCTCGCATTGATTCAAAAGTCTAGGCAAGCAAGCAAGGGCCCGTCTCACAGGTGCCTCGAGTGGTTGAAGTGGCTGGACCTTTGCCCCTGCCATGATCGCTCAGGCAAGGCTACGTATTCTCTGCATCGTGGCTCGTTCAACGAGACCAGAAACGCCGAGGTCAACATCTTGTAGTCAGCTGCTGAGCTCACGACAAAGGAGCAAATGAGTCCCTCTGAAGCCTATCATGGGCTTTGTGGCCAGGTCCCGAGTTCACATCGTGACTCTATCTATCTAGTCACTACCTCCTCGAGATCATAATATCACCGGATCAATCAAGCACCTCCTATCACTAGAACAGTGGCGAAATGGATCTCCACGGCGCTCTTGAGTCATGAACCATCGTGACATTTCCCTGTCGTCTGATACCATCGTACCGGTCCGATACCAACAGCGTTGCGTTCCCATGGGAAGCCTAGAGGGTCTTTCATCTCTTCCTGGCGGCCGACCTTCATTCGAGTCATCTTTTTCAAATATCAACACGAATACGAGATGACGATGGCGACGGCGAGGATGGTTTTGTTAGGTGAGTATTATGGGAACAGGTGCTGTTGTTCTGTATTATGCACGGGGAAGTGATGAACTCGAGGTCTCTCTCCGGAGACGAATTCCCTGTCTAGAGGATGAACTACTAGCTGGCTGCTGGTCTAGTATTCCAGTCAAGATGTCTTCCCCTACCTTATCGAAGTTCGGGGCTACCAGAATCATTGCTTTCAGATAGTTATATATGTGTCACACAGGTCAGGCAAATCGCGGCAGATGCCTTGGGAACTGTTGCGGGCGATTAGTTGATAGGAGCTCGCTTAAGTTTGGCCATGCACGAGAGCAGTAAACAAGAACTCCGTCCTTTCTATTCCACCATAGTTTATCGGATATGGTCACATATGACACCATCCACTTTAATACAAGCGCACAATCATACGCTCCGGTCGTCCTCCTTGCCCTCGCTTTCATCCTTGGCACCACCATGTCTCTTTTTCAAATGCCTCGATAAGTTATCCCTCCTTAAGAACTTCACTCCAGCCATTTTACACTCCTCATACGGACACGGGAACTCTTCTTCGCCGAAGGCGTCCTTGTGTGCGCCGTGTTGATGTCGGCTTAGATCCTTCTGTCGACCGCATGTGTAGTCGCACCCCTCGATGGTGCAGGTAATGGGTCGGGTATGGTATTTGATGTGTTTGCTGTTGGGGGTCAGCTTACTGTACTTCGGGGTATGGGGTGGGTAGGAAGGAATTCTAGAGAAAGGTCCGGCTCACTTCATGTCACTAGCCCGGGAGAATGCTTTATCACAATGGTAGCAGGCATACGGCTTTCCTGGGCTCGATGAGGAGCTGGACGGAGTGGGGAGTTGTGGTAACGGCAGCTCAACTTTTGCTTTCTCGCACAGAGATGCGTAGTCGACTAGTGTGGGTTTGGATTCAATTAATGTGTATTGTTTGCCCTCAGGAAGTGGAGAAGTCAAGTTGAAAGTCGTTGGCTTGGCTTGCGACTTGACGATACTGTGATTCTCGGCTTCTTCCAGTTTCTCTTGTCCACGTTCGTCATCGCGATCGCGCTCTGGGTCAAGATCTGACTCTGAAGTTTGGTTCGGACTTTCTTCGTTCTCGTCATCTTGGTGGCCGTCGCCAGTCTGGGAGAAGACTATCACATCGACCGGGAATGTACTGCTAATAAATAGACTCACTTTCTCAGCTCCCACTATAAGATAAGCAAGCTCGGCCTCCCGGGCTTCCTTAGGCGCAGAATCCCCCTCGAGGGCCCTGTCTAAGTTGACAAGATCAGAGAGCCAAGTATCGAGAGTTTCATAGTAGTCCTTGCGGTGAGTTGCCGAGCTGCTGGGGCTGAGCTGGTCTGGACTGCCGACATATATTCGGTTTTCTGTTCCAGGGTGTCGATTGGAAGCCCCAAAGTTGCCCGCATGCCATTCAAATCGGAGTCATCGTCTCGCGAACGTGAAGCCAGACTGCCCAGAAGCTTCATAGATATTGGTTTGGACATTTCACTAGCATGTGAAGATATCTCTGATAATTCTGTCGTTTCCAACACCTGATGTGACGAATATAGGCTTCGGGGAGCTGAAAATTGCGGCTTGTTGATTTCAGTGAGAATAGGGTTGAAGGAAGCAGCTTCATAAAGTAGACGGCTGGGGAGTTTCCGAGCAATGCGAACAGCGAGCCAAAGTATCCTTCTCTTTCTATCTGCTGCCATGAGAGAGGTACTTGGTATTTGCGGATGATCTTCTAATTCATCTGGAAACCATCCCTCTGGGAAACATATATCGGCCCATAGTAACCCACGCAAAGCGTAGTCTTCGAGACAAGGGCGAGGATCATCTCTTCTTGAAATTGGAAAGACCTCATCATCAATGACACCGTCTGACGTGTCATACTCTGTCAGAAGGTTGTTCAGGAAGTCTGCGAAGGCCGTCCATGGGAAGTCTATTGGTACAAGGTGCGCAGTCCATGGATGAGAAACCATATATTGCACAAAAACCAAAGAAGCGTGAATACCTGCTAGTTTATTCGGGTCTTCCTTTCTCAGGAGAAACGCGTTCAGGGTGGTATATGCCATTCGTCGTGCAGCTTCAGATTGTGCATCGCACAGGGCATCCTCAGGGAAGCTGGCAACATGTTCCATTTTGTCTTTGAAGTCACACATGAGTGGATCTTTGCTTGACCCGTAGCCAATCACTGCAGCGCTGTTCAAGATGGCGACAAGATAGCCTTGCTCCAGGAATCTGTCGGCTTGTTGCTCAATGTGACTGTTGATCAACGCGAGAAACTCCTGGCTTTGGGTTTCAAAGCGATCCATTTCCTTTTGAAAAGGAGCGCGTGTGATCTGATGAACGCCAGATCAAAAGCTGACAGTTGGATCTTCAAGTGTAGGTGAGCACTTCTCCCAGCGAGGATTGGATCGAAGAGCGTCAGTATTGACTCCCGAGCACATCTGAACGGCACGGCTACACAAAGGGATTTCGAGCACAGAGACAATTTCTGTAAAGCAGACTTTCGAGTCATTATCACGAGGTGGTGGTACAATCGGCCCATTGTAGGTGAGCTTTGAGAGGCTTGGAAATACCAGTGCTGTCCAATGTCCGCCCATACTTCACGATCTTTGAGATCCTCGTCCTCAGTAGCCATACGATAGCGTGCAAGGTCGCCTAAACACTCAATCCATGTATGTCCAAATGCAGGTACTGTGTCATACAATAAGGCCATCATCGGATACGCGAGATAGATGAAAGCTATCATATTCTCATACGAATTGGGCAGATTGTGCCTGAGAAGCTCAAGGAAGGAGTGTATGCCATGTCGCCACATTCTTGCTGGCATTGCATATTTCAAGGCCAAGCGCTTGAGAGCGGGACCGCCGGATGGATGATGGCATGCCAAAAGAGAGTCGTGATGGTCGTGGCGTAGGGTGCGGTGGAGAGCGATAAGAGCTTGCCATTGCTCGTTTTCAAGTCTTGCAGGAGATCCAGTGAGGGTTACTTCTGCTTGTCTATTGTCGACTTCAATGCATTTCGCCTCGACCATCACTATACCAGCATAGATGCCTTTCACCTCTGCAATCAGTCGCTCTTGTGAGATATGTGTACTCTCCAATTGAATTACAATATCGCATGGTTCGCTCGGTATCGCCGCTGGCGAACCTGCGCTTTCGTAAATTTTCGGCCGTTTCCTTCTCCTTTCAGCCTCCAGAGTAGTGAGATACAGGGCGCCAGCTGCCAGTGCAGAAACCCCAGCTCGAGGAGCCGGGCTGGCTCTTGATGACCTGATTGGGTCATCCTTGCCGTTCGGTTCCCATAGTCATTTCCTGCGTACCTCTTTCTCTGGTAATTAATCCATCTAGCACTGACATCAGGTACATCTTGTTTTGTATCATCCCCACGGCGAGAATCATCGTCTGATGTCGTGCTATTATCTGCAGTGCGCCCTTGGTTTCGACCGGCGAGGAGGCGGCTCTTCATCGCTATCATCTGCAGAGATGGTGCCATTGGTAACCGGAAGATTCAGCTCAAAGATATTGCTAGTTTGTGAAGATACATCGACTTGAGCAGTGTCAGAACAGTCAAGGGACGTTCCGGGACCAGGAGTTGATGAGTTGGAGGATTCTCCTTGTGATAAAGTAGAATGTCGACGAATGCCGGAATAAATCGCGCCCAAGGTGCCTGTTATATGCACCGAAGTCTGCAAAATTGAGACTGGGAATGTCGTCAGATCAGATTGACCAGCTCCACTGTGATCTAACAGCAGATATTCTTGGAGGAAAAGAAAATTGACCTAAAGTGTGATGAACACAGTCACATCTGCCGATATGAGAACAGGGGTAATTGTCTCTCTTGATTTGTGTACATCGTCACACGCTAAGGCTGTGACAGATACAACTCGGCACTTACCTCTGTTCAGCAATCATAGGACTGGATTCTGATTGTAGTCGTTCGGAATCGTTTTATCTCAGAGCTATGAGGCACATATAGACGAATTGTCGATTTGCTAGTCCAAGAAAACTTGAAGTGACGGAGGTGACTTTCAGGGAGCTTTGCCCACATGTTGTCTGTAAGCTGTTTTCGCATGTAAGTAGAGCGTTTGCCTTAGACACAAATCATTACTTAGCTTCTTTTAGTTATCTTGCTGCTGATAATAAGCTCATGATTTGTGTTACGAATGAACAACTTTGAGGTGATGGACATGGCTTTGAGTTGTGGATCTCGCTTAATCCCAGCACACTTACAGGATAGTATTGACAAAGAAACTTCATTGCTATCAGTATGGCGATGAACTGTGCGGTATATAGGATTGTGCTACTCAGCGAAATACATATTTTGACATTGCTGTCCATTATCTTCACTTCCTCCAAGCTCGTTTATCAACACTCCGCCCGTCTACGATTTCTCCCCGGCACTCGCATTAAACCCTAATGACCCACTTCTCTAACCCACGTATATAGTGAAATAAGAGATTTTCTTTCATCCAATCACATCTCGGGCACGTGGTTTAGTGGTATAATATTCGCTTAGCATTTGTATCATACAATTGTGAATGGTCCTGGGTTCGAGTAAGTTCTTCTTCAGAAAATAAGAGAAACGAGCAAATTCTAACAGAAAACAGTTCCCAGCGTGTCCATTGAAACATTATTTTTTGCATCTTTTTGGCTGTATATTTGGAAGAATAATTCATGGGATTGTAGGCTCGCTTTACTAATAGTACTCCGGACCTAAAGAGAGGGTGCTCAGGTGGAGATGATCTGCAACCAGCCTCGCCTCGCTTGATTTTTGCAACGCAACGCAACATACAGACATATTACCTGTGAGAAACAACGACCATTACTTTTCCATTCAACTCACATACCTTTTGTTTCCTCGGCAAATCACTATCCCGTTGACGTATCCAAATACGACAATCGCCATCATCCAAAACACAGGGCGCATGGTTTAGGTAAGCTCCACCTCATCCACGCCTTCAAACATTACCATCTAATATCTTCAAAAGTGGTATAATATTCGCTTAGCAATCGTTCTTCTGAGTGATAGTAATGTGAATGGTCCTGGGTTCGAGTAAGTTCCTTTCCGATCTGAAAATGTCCAAGTCTAATATCAATCAGTTCTCAGTGCGTCCATTCGGATATCCTTCCCTTTTGTAAACTTTGTTCCTCGTTTCTTTTGGCTTCAGTAGCTCCGCAAACTTTCCCTCGTTATCTGCAAATCTCCAATTTACATGAAAAGGCACTAAGATGAATTGGTTCCGAAGCAATGCTGCGGTCGCGTGTGTACCCGAGCAAGTCCAAGCCAATGATTTGCAGTACGAGATGCCCATTCGTCATTCTATCTCTATTTGTAGATAACCTGGCTCACTGTGTGACTTTCTTTTTTTTGATTAAAATCATTAGAATAGTTGCATAGCTAGGTCAGAACCATCATTCCAACAATCCAAAGAAGACTCGCTTTTTGATTGCTTTTGCAACTAGAGGAACGCGCCGAAAACAATAAGATTCATGCTTTACGTGGCTTCGGGAGCTGGAAAGAGCCAAAATTGTAGACATTCCCCCTCCTGGGGCTACTGCCATCAATATTTGCCGTGTGAACATGTTAACGCGAGAATTTAAAGCATGGCATCTTGCAGAAACCTCAAGTAGTTCAAATGACTCCACCGCTTTTAATTTTGCCATGAGCTTACAGACTTCGACCCTCTCCAGCTGAGACTACGGAGGCGGATGGTTCTCTGACGAAGAACGAGAAAGTAGTTATTTGACGTTGAAGCTGCTAGCTCTTATTCACCAAGGCTTATGGAAAAGAACTTCACAATGGGGCCGCTGATCCTGTATTATATTTGAGGGGCTCAGATTTGACTTGTGCTATCTGCTTGTGCTATCTGCTTGTGTGACATTCGGAGTGTACCAGGTTGCAAGCAAAGCTTGTTAGTCCATCGATTTATTGGGAACAGGATCTCCCATCCTGCTGCATATCCCTTTCAATCGTGCCTCTACAGTCTGGTCCCTCGTGAAGGGTATTCTACAAGTACCATACTTCCGATACTAACCTCCACCTGATACTTGTCCTTCGTTTCAATGCTTCCACCTTCCTTCTAACTCGCACCATCATCAGCCTGACCACTGAGCAGCTCCTTCATTCCTTTATTGATCCTCGCCTTTTTCTTGGTATATTTTTCCGTCAGTGGCCTCTCAGTGTAGCCTACAACGATGTACTTATGGTATTCGTCGTTGTACTCAGCAAATCGAACCGTTTTCAATCTTGGAAATAATCGAAGATCTCCTGCGTTCGACCCGTCGAATTGTCGGTCGGGTGTCTTGGAATCAAAAGGATCAGCTTCCCAAACAATAGATCTGATGTTGCCAAGCAGTTCGGTAGGAAGCAGCTCCGACCATGCTTCTAGGTCTGTGTCGTCAATGAAGTTGACTAGTCGAAATACGAGAGTGTCTTTCTCTCCTTCAAATGCAATAACCGGTGAGGATTTTTGAAGTTACCGTATGCGAATCGAAGTTGGCGTTAGAAATCCCCAATTTGATCCACCCGAACCAACTTTGACCTGACAGATTGCGAATGACCCCAATATGCACCTCTAGAACGATGCAAAAGTTGCTGTTTAGCTAGATGTAAGTGATAAATTCGCCTAAATTTCAGGCGTGCGAGAACTTTGGGTCATCTTCCCGTCGAGAGCCTGAACGACACAGAGACCCTACGTGTTTGGCTTGGAAGAGACAACCATGATCAAGTCTAGCATGGCAGTCTTCAGTCATTTACTTCTTATGATACAAGAAATAATAAATGTTTTTGATGGACTAGCCCATTATTTTACTGTTGCAACATTGGTCGGTTTTGGTAGATGTCAACAAACAAAGTCTTCCACTCTCTCTTTCCGCAGTGATTTTGAACACCGTCAAAATCTGATATTAATTAATGTTAAGGATGTCTGTCTTCTTATCTAGCGAGGATCTCATGCAACGGTCGACTATTTGATGAGACTATCCTTGGATGGCAGCTGCCATCACAAATCATCCAACCCCACATGATCCGGCGGAGTTGCCCCTCTGATTGGCGTCGTACCGTTACAAAGCTCATCAAACTCACTCAAAAGGATAGTCTGCGTGACCTGGTTATCCCAAGCAAACTCAATAGCATTTCCTCCAGGAGAGTAGGCTTCCCACCCTTGACTTGGCAACCCATTAACAGGGTCTTTCATGAACGCGAGCCACAGGTCTTGCATTCTATGCGACACAGCGAACTCAAATGGTGTGGACTCCGAGTAAGCGATGTCGTGGGTTCCGAATATCAAAGGAAGCTCGGAGGAGTGGTATGCACCTTGCCATGGGCGCGGGGAGATGTTGGAGAAGTTGCCGGTGTAGTAGTAGCGGAATGTGGTGGCGTTGGCTGCGTATCGGTTTCTGTACATATGTTAGAACCGATTCGAATATATAAGGGAGAGATATCGCACTTGGTCGTCTGCTGCGCCCAGCAGGCTCGTTGAACTGTGTTGGCATTTGCTGCAGTCTCATTGTATGTCGTTCCATTGTTGACCCACTCGGTGAGCGACGAGCCTTCGTTGTTGTTCGTTCCATGAATGGCAGGCTTGTCAGGAGTCAGCTGAAACGATCAAATATAAAAGCAACCATGATGAGCACTCACAACTCTAGAGAAATTACCCGCCAATGCTCTGGCGGTGTAGTTCGCAAACCTTGTAACGTTGTCAACCACAGGGGTGAAACTGATACTGGGTGATGTCCCATTATCCTGATACGACTTCAAGAAAGCCTCGATGTCCATGAAGCTGACATTCTTCATGCAAGTCAGTTCCTCGTCAGCATTCAGGTCACCGCAACCGAACTGTCCTGCTAAGAAGGTGAAGTTGGATCCTGTTGGGTCGCTGCTAGGGGCAGCTCCAAACGCCGAAGAAGAGTCTAAGATGATCCCAGCAACGATCGGATCTTCAGGATAGGCAAAGTTGTAGTAATCTGTAGAGGCCGCACCAGCAGATTGCCCCCACATGGTGATTCTGGAAGTGTCGCCTCCAAAGTTGGCGATGTTGGACCGGACCCATTCCATGGCAAGTCGCTGATCAAGCAGACCAAGATTGAGGGTCTCGTTGATACCCGCAGCACGTGGGTTGCCGAAGATATTAAGACGGTAGCTGGATCTCTGTCAACATCCTTCTAAAATAAGTGCCAAATGATCCTTTACTTCACTTGCACCACGATATGTTCTTGGGTTCTCTGTACCCATGGAGTGGGAATCTGATACTCGATTTGAGCCCCGCCAGTAAGTTGACCACCACCATAGATCCAAACAACGACCGGTAATTTCTCGCTACAATTATTGGCAGCTGTGAAGGGAGCCCAGATACTAAGCGTCAGGCAGTCCTCAGACATTGGGCCTGAGATCAGAAAGTTCCTTGCGTCGATCTCATATGTCGACGGGATTGAGGTATCGTATTGCGGGCAGGATGGACTGAAAGAGGTGGCGTCGATGTCCCCCACAGGAGCTTTAGCCACCGATGGCGTCCATCGACGTTCACCGACTGGAGGTTCTGCGAATGGTATACCGAGGAATTGGGCAACACCGGGATGCGTTCCATTGATAAGACCATAGACAGTGCCGACTGTTGTATCGACTTTGAGGGAAGAGATCGCTAAGCATGTTTGAAGTGATAAGGCAGTAAACAAGGTGCGAAGCGAACCCCTGACTGAGAAGTTTAATGAATGCATGTTGACCGACAAATGATCTAGGTCCCGATAATGCTTCCTGTGCGTTTGTGACATATTGAATGAGCAACTTATATATTTCTTTGGCATCAAAGACGGAAGACTGCTTCCATACCAAGCTCACTCGCGTGAAAAACTTCATCGCAACTTTGGACCTGCCAAGCCTGTGGCACCCATGATGACGGAGACGAGATTTGAAAAGCTATGGCAATCTTTGCTTTGCGGGGTAGGTTGGTCGAAGTGAAGCTATCTAAGCTCTGAAAATTTAAGCATACAGCAAGAGTAGGACCGAATGCGAGGTCCCAAGCATATTTCTCGGTCCCGAAATCGAGCCAAGAATTGACATCCAGGCACTTCCTAGAAGAGATGAACATGTAGAATGAAGAAACCGGAGTAGTAGCTCGCGGTAGAAAAACTAGGTCGGCAATGTGGTTCGTGAATGGCTGGAGAGGCGCTGCGGGGTAGCTCGAAGGTGGGATTTCGTGACGAACGCTGGGGTCCCCACAAGTTGACGGACCGAATGTGAGGAGGAAGTCCGAATAAGAGGTAGGCGAGGATTGACTCAATTCGAAGATGTAGTTAGGTTTGGTTGAGTCGAAATCGTCTCCTAGAACTTGATGCAAGTAGTGGAGCTGCGGAAGGGTACTGCCGCCTCCGCCTTTTGCAACAACATGACAGCCAAAGCAGCCCCGCTTGTGGTTGCCTTTCCAAGTCTCATGGACTCATTTCCAAGGAACGCCTTTTCGAACTTCAGGTCTTGTCAAGCAGCCTGAGAAATAAAATGGCGCAGCATGAGAGCCCAACGAACCGCCAGAACTGCACGATGAATACAAAATGGAAGAAAGCCAGAAGAACGAGAGAAGACCACGATGGTCAACTCGAATTCGACCAAAAGATATTATAAGACGAATAATAATAAAATGAGTTTGAAGATAAAAATCCAAAAATCTATATGGTCCTCCTATTGCGCCAGGCAGTCAAGATTCTTCAGTACGCATCATATGAATCGCAGTCTTTGAAAGACTTCAACTTGAACAATCCCCTCGCGTTATCCCTCCCAATCTTCTCCTTCTGACCAACATCCAAATTTAACGCATCGAACCAAGTACACGCATCGTGGTAATTCTCAAAAGGGTAGTCCGTGGCGAACATAATCCTGTCAGGGCCACCCAACTCCTCGATGCAATACTTCAACGTGGGCGTGGAGAAGTGTCCAGATGTGGTGATCCAGATATTTTCACGGAAGTAGTCCCGGATCGTCTTCTTGATTGACAGACCCAGAGGCTTCTTGATATCCTCAAACCAGTGGTTGATGCGCCACAGATCGAATGGAATGTGCTCGCCCAGATGACCAATGATCACTTGCAGCTTTGGGTTTCTATCGAACACGCCATTGACGACCATCCCAAGCAAATGCAAACTCACACCCTGAGCAAACGACAGAGGTGGTCCGATCAACCATTTTCTGTCCGCCCATAGAGTATCGTGAACGACACCGGTAGGTTGCTTTGGGTGGAGGTAAAATGGAACGTCGAGCTCCACAACTGTCTGCCAGAAAACATCCCACTCAGGCTGATCGTAAAAGATGAGTGACTTCCCATCTGGAGCAATCTGGATGTCGTTCACCAAAGCTCCCTTGAATCCGTATTTCTCAACACACCGTCTGAGCTCTTTGGCTGCAACAGCAGGATCATGCATTGGCAGGGCGGCAAAAGAACCAAAGCGATCTGGCTTATCCTTGATCTGCTCGTAAATCCAGTCGTTGGTCAATTGGGCCATTCGCAGTGCTTCAGCTGGATCAGCAATATCTTGGATCCCAGGTGCTGTATATGACAAGATGTGGTATCCAACACCATGTTTGTTTGCGTATTCAAGTCTGATCTTGTCGACATCGCTGATTTCTCGAACATGCTTGTCGGCGTCAACAGCAAAGAATCCAGCCCACCATTTTGCTTTCTCGGCGAAATCCGGTAAGTTGAAGTGGTCTTCTATGGTGACCTTGCCAAACATCTTGAATTGTGGTGAAGTGATATGCCGGGTATGCGAAAGTCAACTAACAAGTCTCAGAGGTTCAGATGCGGCTTGGCAGGTACGAAGACGTCGATGGTGAAGATTAGAATGCCCAGAAGAAACAACATGAGACTACGAGGCTTATATATGAAGTCTCCAGTATACACTCGGGAACTCGGGGAAGTGGAATGGTCCGCAACCGCCTATATGTATGTCAATTCGAGCATCTTCCGAAGTGAGATCCTACACTGAAACGATCCGCACTAGCACTGATCACAAAGCCCTGGTATGCTCACCACTAGACAAATAACGATCCTTTGTTCTGCATGCCCAGGCTAAGATCGGCTTCTTCGCTCATTGTACAATGTAAGAGCACTCGCTCATACCCGAAAGCTATCTGTTTGCTACGGCTGGTGATGCTTTCGATCGGTTTAGCGTAGCCAGTTTTCGTTTACATACATGAGTATTGCACTCGAGCCCTTTTTGGCCGCGGATTGATACCACGAATTGGTACCGCGGATATCACGGGTTGATACCCCGCAAAATACAGTTGAATCCAAGTCCATTCTCCATACCCCAGGACAGCAACTGACTCGGTGTAGCGAATCTCCGCAAGACGACCCCAGCAAAAATCTGTCGGGAAGTGCACCTATTGGTAGCAATAGGAATAATGTGAAATTAGCTTACGAAACAACTGTACAATCATCGAAGACCGTAGGTGAGAGGTTGCTGAGTGTCGGTTCTTGTCGAGGGCCCGTAGCCGCTCTTCACCAGGAGGCGGGCCGCGCACCTCGCCGTTTCTGTCTCGGCGCTATCCAAACAATACAAGGAATCTCATCTATGACTGTGCAAAACATCGAAGTCCAGTAGAAAAGGCCTCAGAATCTCTGGACTTCGAATTGCCTTGGGGTCTACACCCCGCACAGCAGAAGTTGGCCTTTGCGGAAGGGCATCACCTTACGGAAATACCGGGAGCCAACTTTCAAGTCGTTGCACCATCACAAAAGAATTGGAACGAAGTCAGATCTGACACTCCGCTTCTGACTGCGTAATGACTGTTTTAACGCGAAGGTAAAATTCCACTGCAAACAACATACTGTCTGTCTATATCAACAGATGTACAAGACGAGCTTGTTAGATGCAGCGCTGATTGGATGTCCGTATATATTGATAGACACGTAAGTAACAGAAAAGACTGGTGGACCCAGAGTCATGTATTCGGTTGCCAGAAGCACTGAACACCATCCTTCATCATTTTGATCGTACATTGGGAAGACTTGAAGATATTGAAGGTACGTAGGTAGGAGGATATCAGAGCAAATAAAGCTTAGCGCCGAACTTATTACGCCTAACCGAGGATCTTTAGACCCCTATTTTTGGAGGCGTTCGTGGAACAACATCGGCGCCTCGTCCCACTCGTTTTGGCAATATGCCACCACATTCGTTTGATAGATATCATTTCAAAGGTGCACTTGTTCTGCTCTCCCTAGCCTTCCCTGCGTTGTCTGCTGCTCGCGGAACCGGAGTCTGCGATGATCCAAGCTTTGGCTCCGATATCCTTCGATTCGAATTAAGTCCCAACCCATGGACTTCTCTCTCCTCTCTCTCCTCCCAGCGTGGGACATATCTCTGGATTGGTGTACAGTATGAAGGAGGATCGCAGTCTCCCCCAGGACAGCCATACCCTCTCGTTGCGACTCTTTCGACTGCCTACAATCAGACGTACATAGCTACAACCGCAACCGGGTCAAAAGATGCGCCCTGCCCCAACAGCTATACCTACGATGAAAATTACGACCCAAAGAGCTGGGATAATGATTACACTTTCAACGCGTCTTTCAATTGCCATGGATACTACGACATCGAAACCTCGGCGCCGATCTACTTCCAAACCTCCTCCAACTTCACAGGCTCCCCCGAAAACTCCCTTACGACTGCAGCTGTCAAAGCCGCCAACGTCAAATACGGCACCGCATATACAAACCTGGTCCTGCCTCAGTCTTACTACTCATCGAACGTCCAAGGTGGAATATTCACCTCTTTTTCGCATTACGACTCGTTCGGGAGCAATGCGACTGCGGGATCGGGCGCCATGCTAGGCTTTGTGGACACAAGTGAACAACAAGTGCTGGGACTGGGTCTGAACTCCACATTCATGAAATACTTTTACGAAAGCGGCAGAACTGCGTCTAGGTCTATTGGACTATACTATGGAGTACCGGCTGCTGCTGGTTCTGATCTCGAGCGAAATGCAACCATGATCTTGGGCGGCTATTCCAAAAGTCGAGTACAGGGCGATCTTTTGGAGGAGACATATCCGGTCGGAGCTTTCAAGCTGGCTAGGCAGTGTCCATGGGAGGTGGACGTGGCATCCATAGCTGTCTCGGGTCAAGAAATCGGCAAATCCGCCTTCACAGCATGCGTCGAGCCCCAAGAAGCTGAACTCGTCCTTCCCCAGTCTGTCTACCAAGGTCTCCAGGGCTCAGATGATGTGGATATTACCATCACGCTCTCAAATGGGCTCAATATTACCATACCCTCGACCCTGGTCTCTTTCCGTGAGGAGACAGACGTGGACAAGTCACCTATTCTTGGAGCGCCTTTCCTTAGCCAGGTCTATGTCTTCGCGGATTACCAGGTAAAGACATTGAGTGTGGGGTTGGCAAACAACGAGTTGGCGTACACTGAAGGACCTGATGAACTACAATGCATATCGCATAACATAACGGTTGGAGATCTAGGTTGGGCGATTGGCAGCCAGGCAGCTTACGAGGAAGCTTCTAAGACATCGTCGAGTTCTCCCTCTGCGACTGCTACTGGTGAGGGAAAGAAGAATGCTGGAGTAAGAGCTGGTGCTGGCGCGGGCTTATGTATGTTGTCTGTGGCTTTTACTGTTGGATTGCTTTTGTAAGGATGAAGTACCCCATGATGAACATAATGTGTATAGAATGCATATAATACTGCTTGATCTCAAAATACGGAGATCTAAACCGCAAGCTGCATCATACTTAAGTTGAGCTTTCCCACAGCACTCTTTATCTCGAACCATAGCAGCTCTAAGGGAGCTGTATCCTATTTATGATACAATCCGTCGACTATGGTGAGAATGCTATCCTTCCATACCAGTGGAAATGAAGGCAAGTAATAAAAACTGGAACGAATCTATCAGTGTCCCGACGTCAAATCCGCCCTACCTGCAAGAACGGCTTGTCTGCCCTGGTCTGTATGCTTGAAGAAATTAAAAAGATGGCCACACCTTTCCGTTTCATTTTCATCTTCAATCTACGGCATCATTATTCTGGTGTTGAAATCCTGTGTAGATTGCTAAAAAGACAATGATAACATGCCATGAACTCTTATTCTCAGAATCTCGGTGGAAAGGTAACCTCCTTTCAAATATAGCAAGGTTGTCTCTTATGTGGGCTCGATTAAGCTTTTGCCTCTGAACTGATCAATGGCTGAAATGAAGAATTGCTTGTGTTCAGCACCTTGATGGCCAGCCAGCTAACTATCCCGGGTCCTCTTCCTGCACAACACAACACCAACAGCAGAATTTTCCCTGCAAGTCACCACCGGTACCTACAGACCTTATCGCCCGCACAGCATGTACATCATCTGCAAATCCCGCTCGATCATCCCCAATGTCTCACTCACCACCTTTCTAGGTCTCCAACCTGCATGCCACCCACCTCAAGTCCCATTCTCATCCACAGCCAAATCCCGCATCTCCATTCAAAGCCCGCAATCCCAGCACCTTTTCGACCCGACCCGACAACTCGGTAGCGAAGGTCGCGCCTCAAACCTAACGGCTATCACGGACGGAAGAACACATCCATCATCCATGAACGCATTTGAGGCAGGGCATGGATATGGTGTGGGAGAAGGCGGGTTTAAGCTTCTGCCAGCGAACGCCACGATCGGACGTGGCTTACAGGATGTATGAGGTTATTTAAAGTATTGGGTCAGCCTTATGGGTTGTTTGTTTTGCATGCGTTGACAAGGTAGGTTCGTGCAAGGTGAGTGCGTGCTGGGATCTGGAGCTCTTTAGGTGTGAATAACAGCCTGTGAGGTACCTCCGAATTCTCTACCCTTCAGCGACTGCCGATCTATCGGACTTTATCCATCGTCCACCAGCACCATCAACTACTTAATAAACCACGTATCGATCGACAAACCTGCATCCACAGCCACTGTACCATCGTTCTCGTATCCAGCACGTCGTTCTCGCTTCAGCGCGTTTGCGCCGTCTGGGAATCTGCTTGGTGGAGAGCCGCAGATCGTTCGTTTGTAAGTCAGGGATCCGGGGATGGAGGTGGAGAATGGCAATGCGGCTTCATGCTGGATGGCGTCAAGTCTCAGAGTTCGTCTGGTACCGAACTTCGATGGTGTGGCAAGTGTGGGAAAAGGTTATTTGAACGTGTGTTCAATTTTGTTCCCTGCATAATATCTGTCTCCCTATTTTTCTGTCCTCCTCTCCCTCACTTCCGCGATTTCTCCCTCGACTGGTAGTGCTTTCTCTGTCATTCCACTGTTGCTTCCCTTCCTTCGTTTTCAGTTTTCGTGTCCTCCTTTCTCTCTCTGTTGAGTCCTACTCGTGTTTCTTGGTTCAAATCTTAAAATCACTACTTTCTCGTCACTCATTTTCTCATATTCTCAGATAATCAAGTAGTAAGTGAGGATCTTCTCCAAGCATCTCTTCATTCATCAATAGGTATCGAGGCCGCAAATTAATACAATTACATCGGACAAACAAAATCGATCTGTCTTTAACCCCAGCAGCAAGAACAGACCATCGGATATCTCTCCCAACAACCGAAGAAAAGCAAGAAGACATCGCAGCGCGAGCAGTGGCATCAATCGCAGCGATATAAAATCAGCCAAACAAGTGGAGGCATTCATATGCATCCATTCGTCAAAACAAAAACCAGACACACCACCACGGTCTCAACCGCGATTTTTCCAGTCCATGAGAGGAAGAAAGGAGAGTCAACACCAACTCCTATACCCCGCCGCCAACCCGACACCAAAAGAAAACTGGACATCGAGATTCGTTCCATTCATTCATCCCAACCGTCCTTATTCCTGTCCCGCTGCCCCCAACCGAAGCATAAACACTCACACACAAAACACAAACGCCGGGTATCGAAGCACCTCCGATGTTACCTGGGAAGCGAATTTACAGCCCGTCATGTACGCCACCGATGCCGGCCCTCTCGCTCGCCTGCCCGATCCCATTATGTCGACTAGCAAGAAGACTCCACGTCGATTAGTGTACGGTGACATGGGGGAGAGACGATGCCCTCTCATTGCAACTCTTTCTTTCCCATCTCTGGGCTGTCGTCGGCGGAATCACTCATAATCTCGCTCTTGTCGACTGGGGACTGACTGCCACCATTCGTGGCACCGGCGCCAGTCGATGGACCTTTTCCACATCCCTTGACGAGGATATGTCTCTGTTCGTTCAATCAGCCAACTGTATCACAAAATTCCGAGAAATGAGAAGAGGAGGCTGCCTCCAATTACTGGGATCAAAATCGGATTGAGAACGAACCTTCAATGCATCTTTCCGCGAGAAGCTCTTCTCGCAATGGCCGCAGGGGAATGGCTTGACTGCTAGATGGATCCGCTTGTGTCGCTTCAGATCGTGGTTGCGATTGAAGGACTGTGGGCATTGATCGCACTTGAAAGGGCGGTCGTTTGGTGGCGTCTGGCCTTGTGGGTGGTGCCCGTACATCTGGTGAGGATGTTGGGGGTAGCCTTGCATGTTCATTCCGCCTACCAGGGCCATTTGGTTTCCAGGATTGTGCACGTTGGACATGATGGGACCGGCCATTGCTGGCAAGCTGTACCCGCTATAAGGTCTTGGGTAGCCTTGGGGTGCAGCCATCGAGGAGTGGTTCTGTGCTGAAACGGGGGAAATGCGATTAGAGGGTGCGGAGGATGTATTAGGAGATTGCTGGGTTGGAGACTGTTGGGTATATGCTGGGAAAGAGGATTGCTGTGGTGTTGAGGATGGTGTGTAGTAATTTGGGGTTGGAGGCGGTCTCCCGCCATAAGTATCTGGAGCATGGAGAGGTCCTTGTGGGGGTGCTTGCGAGGCCGCTGGTAAGCCATTGTTGTTCAACTGCTGTTGGTGCTGTTGGTGCTGTTGGTGATTTTGCTGCTGATGTTGTTGGGCTTGCTGCTGCTGTTGTTGATGATGTTGGTGGCTAGTTGAAAGAGCTGGGAGAGTCTGCTGTTGAGAGTGTCCACCACTTGACATTGGAGCTGGGAAAGAAGGCACACTGATGTCGTATGGAGGCGGTGGAAGTCCCTCGCCTGCAGTTGGAGAGTTGGTATTTCGATTGGGGAAGTTCATGGATGGAGAATACAGTGGGCGTCCCATATATGGCTGCTGGGACTGGGCGAAAGATGCGGGCATGGGAGGAGCTGAGCTGAAGCCATAGGAGGGTTGATTGGGGGTAGGCCAGAAACCCATTGGCTGATATGGAGGTACGCTCCCAGCTGAGCTCTGGGAACTGCCACTATTTACGCTTGATGCCAGTGGGCTGAGATCACTTGCCAGACCGGCAGGAGGAGTCAAAACGCTGCTGACGATCGCTGGAGTTGGCTGGGTTGATGTTGACGGGGCATACACTGGTAGGCGGTGCATCTGAGAAAGATGTTCTGGTGGGGGGAGTGAGAAGTTTGGGAGGCTGCTGGCTGCGGCGCGCCGAGCGGTGAAGCTCTGTGCCTCCATCATGGAAGATGATTGCGAAGTCCACGGTGAGTGCTTGGAGGGAAATGAAGGAAGAATCGCGCCGACTGAAGATCGAGGGTCGCGGAGGATGGGGTTCGACAAGAGGTGGAGGAGCAGGTCAGATGTCGGCTTTCTGACAATTTCGCCAGATAGTAAACACTCCTGTAGCATATAAAGTTCGTGCAAGCCTGTTCGATGTTGACACTCGCAATTCCACTTTTTTCCGTATTGTCTCGGCTCGTCTGTTTTGCTTCCTTCGACTGTTATTGTTGTCGTCGATGTCTTGTCTTTCTTTCGTCTGTTGTCCTGGTCTCGTCTGGTCTCGTCTTGGCTCCTTTCTGGTCCTTGGAAATTCAAGTCAAGTGAACGCAAGTCGAGTATATCCAGTCAGTTCAAGCAAGTAAGTAAATCAGTAAATCGGACTTAGATGAAGTGAAGTATGTGGAGCGGAGCGTCGTCGATCACCTGGATGGCGGCCGGGGAGGCGCTGTCGGTTTATGTAGCTTACTGGAGATGGGGGACTCTCAGGTATGGTCTGTGTGTTCCGCGTGCATTTGGCTGGATGGTGTTGATTACCAGCGGGAAGCGTGGCAGAGGGGGGACAGGGGGCCATTACAGGGTGGACACCCTAGGAATACACTAGCAAGACACTAGCATAAGGCTAGGATCGATACGCCATGTGTGTCCATGAGTGAGCGAGCCAAGGAGCGCTGTTATGGGCTTTAGCGTGGGAGTGGGGCGAGCTGGCTAGCTGGAAAAGAGAGGGGTGCTGTGGTGGTGGTGCAGGTGCTGGGTTGTGGGCATGACATGGGATGGGGACGGAAGTAGTGTAGTTGAACAGTAAATTTGGGTTGGGTTGGGGTACTGGGTAGCGCAGGGGAGGATCCGGGATCAAAGACAGAAGAGGAGTCCTCAGCAGGTGGACTGGCCAGTGGTCTGGTCTGGTCTGGTCTGATAGGTTGAGAACTTTGCTAGCAAGGACGGGGGGGTGGACGACAGGCGAGCAACTCCGACTAAGCTCTGGGCTCTTCTGTAACTTTACAAGCGAGTATCTTGCTTCTGGCATTTGACTCTGTCTCGCTGTACTCGGGCTCTGGCATATTTCACTCCGTATGTCTTCACTTTCTTTCCTTCCAGAGGCACTTTTCAACACCTCCATTCTCCCCTCTTCAACGAACCCGGACCCGGACCCGGACTTGAATCCGAGACTCCAAGACTAGGACAGGCCTTTCCCATTCGTCGGGTCCGCTGGAGCGTTCGGGTGTTGGGTTCACTCACTCAGCTCCAAGGATAGGGTCGAGGCAAATATTGTCTTGTGCAACCCCAAACCAAATTTCACCGCGTTGCGTCAAGTCGACGATAGGCAATCGGGTAGTTTACTTTATTGTAAAATTCCTAGTCCATCCCAATCCACGCTGGCGGGAGGAGGGACAGCAGCATGCTAGCAACTTGAGTTGTAGTCCAGCCCAGCCTAGCACAGCGTCTCGTCTCGTCTCTTCTCTGCTGAAGAAACTGATTAGGTGCTGTAGCAAAGTCAAGTCAAGAGTCAAATTTAAGCCCGTTCTGGGTCTGGGACATGCGGTGGGTGTATTCCGTGGGAGACATGGCTCGATATGACGGCATTCGCAATAGTGCAGGAGTAGGTAAAGCAAATAATTAAGTGGAATATGAAACAAAACGCACTACAGACGGACTACCACCCTGCTGCCCTACTGCCCTATCTAAACTCTTTCAGCACTGACTTTGGGGCAGAAGCTTATGGATCTGGCAAGCTTCAGGCGACTTGATTTGAGACAGGAGGACGCTGGGGAGCTTGCTCATCACTCCGGCTTATGATTGGACAGATGGCCAGTGATAATTCGCAGGCTGTCCAATCTTCAGTGTGCAGCATTCCTTCCACCCTCACGTACTCAAGCCAATCCTTCAAGGCAAAGAGACAAGGCGAAAGGAACAAAGTGGACTGGATTATTAGGCAAATGGTTTATTCAGACAGGTTCAGAATCTTCAAATCTCTCCATTAATTGCGCTGTATCACGATCCCATCTCGAGTCCTCGGTGTCCTGATATCGAGTCTCGACCACACCTCGAAAGTTCCTTTCGAAATAGCTAGGCCTAGACCCTCTACCTCATCCCGTGCAGCTGGATCTCGTTCGCTTCAGGCTCTCTGGTCCGAAAATTGACAGAACGTACGGAAGCAAGGACAGGGTCACATCAAAGGGCTGATGGAGTTAGACCCTAAAACCAAGACACGCATATTCCGTAAAAGCAAAAAGGCAAAAGGAAAGAGAAAGCAGGTCGAGCGTCGCTGTCGTGCAGGAAGAGGGCAGCTGGCTCCGGAGGTGTGGGTGTGGCCCCCCCAAAATTAAAAATTACAGGCATTGTCGGCTACATGCGAGAGCCCATGAAGCATGAGCAGATGTGAAGGAGATACCATACCGTACCCAGAGGCGGGTTCTTGGCTTAAGCCGCTGAGTCTAAAATGCAGCCATCCATATACTTTCTGCAGGCGCGCAAGCATGGGAGTTGGGAAAGTGGCGATTTGAGATAGGAACTGGCTCGTCGGGATGACTGAGTTTACACGACTACACATTCATAAGTAGCGTCTGGTAAAGAGAAAGGTCTAAGGTCTTTGGGAGCAACAGGGCGATCAACTATCAAGACGCCTTTGAGATTCGATTCGCAGCTGAAGCATCCACTTCAATTTTCACCTCGATTCTTTTCGAACGAGGATGGCAAATTTAGTGGGCACGCTTGCTTGGGGGACGGGACGGCTGGCGCTGGGTGTGGCCCGTGACCAGCCCAATCCAATCTCTGGGGTTGAGCTCTTTACTTCATAGTCTCGGTCCCGATGATCGTTAGAAGAGAGGAGACCGAAAGAAGGGATGTGTTTACAACAGCTGCTGTATGCAATGCAGTGTAGGGCACAATGGTGCGTAGAGATAGGGGCGAGTGCGATGCTGTGCAGTTTGATATCCTGAACCTCGTTTTGAGTGATCTCTTTCTTGAAACGGGATGCAAGGAGCAAGAGCAGGATGTCAGGCTGCATTGCTATGTCCGAACCAGGATTGTTCGTACAGTAGTATCACATCATCATATCACCACGATCGACTTAGCCGTGCAAACTACAAACATGCATTGTATTATTTCACAGCCTGTTTACTTCTTTTCTAATGGGAACCCCTTTCCTTTCTTTTTCAAGGTTCCTCGCTCGTCCGACAATTTGCAGCAACATGCAATATTGCTCTTGAACCTGCCAATCACGACACTTCAAGATGAAGCACGATCCGAATCGAGAAAAAGTCAGAGATGGCACGAGGCTCGCGGCAATGTCGAGCTAAAGGAGAAAAGGCCTGATCTGGCTAGATACGCAGTCCAAATCATTGGAGATAATGAGCGACGGCGTACATGCAGGGTTCAGGGGGGAGTCTCGTGGTGAGTGGTGGGTATGGGTTTGGTCCCTGCTAGAGGCGGGCTGGGCTTGGTGGCAGAAACTGGAAATCTGGATTTCTGGGAGGGTGCAGTGACAGGGAACGCATGGGCCAACGATCCAAGCCAGGGGGTTGAAGTGGATTGTGGATCAGGGGCATGATGATTGGCGTGATAGGGATCTAGTCGGCGAGCTTACTACTTCACGTTGGCTATGTCGTTGTTTTTGTTGTTATTGCTACTGAAGTCCTGTTGTTCAACTGACGCAGCATAGAGAGGAAGGAGAGGACTAAGCAACTCCTTTGCGCATGTCCTCTGTGGCTGCACTTGACAGGCACGCACTTGTATACGATGAGCGTCCTGTCAGTGGTCTCCTAAGCGCCGGAAGAGACCCTCTCTATTCCTTTCAGCCTTATGTAATCCTATACCGACCGGCCTGGGATATCCTATCTATCATTTGTGTGCCACCATAGTCTTGGCACGGCGAGCTGTGTCTTCAGTATCCAGTTAGGTCCTGTTAAAAGCGCATTCGGCTACCCATTTGATATACGTCTCTTTGTTCTTTGTTGAAATGATTTGACACCGCTGAGATGTAGTCCTACGGGCTGCAAAACGATCACAACTTCGATACCACACTTTTGAAATTCTGGGATCTGGGAGTTCTTCATCCAATGGCAAATAACAAAACGAGGCTGGTCGAATGTTGAGGCATGAAATCAAGCGATCGCTTGCCTGCCCTTTGCACTTTTGTGACATGGGTCACCAATCATCAACCCCTCTCTTTATGCTCTGCCGTTACCGCATTCAAGCTGAAAACAGAGTGCGTCTGTATTTGTGGGACCGAACGATATGGGGTGTTGAAATCCCAGCGATCTAATCACAAAAAGTATGCTGGTCATACGAGAGCAATATCGCAAGAGGCCGGTCGATAACAATATGAAAGTTTGTTTACTGTGTCTATCTGTACCCGCTGTCTCGGGTTCTGGTAAAGCAGTAACGTGAAAGCTTCTATTCTCGACGAGAGGCGCGGATGGCTGCTGGCTGTCAGAATCAATAGTCCTTTGCTGAGGTTGCACCAACCCTTGCGCCGCAATTCTATCTTTACTCACGAATTTCCTCTACTCGTCTGTTATAAAATAAGTGTTACACATTGTCATTTCGCATCGCATCTTTTATCATGTTCCCAGAAGCATATTCTTGTCGTTATCGTTTAGTAATCTACAAATTATATGGCGCCATGTCCTATTCGGTTATCTATTCCCCATCCATCCACTCTGTGATCTAGGCCCACCCAGGGTTTTCGACGTCCACGGTCCGCCAGACAAACAGCAAGCAATGCCAAGATCCACTTACCAGATTGCGAGTGGCATCGCTTGAGTTGCCCAATGGGTCGAAGATCAGAACAGAGTGAGGGGAAAAGAAGATGTTGTCTCAGTTGGCAGACTCGGCGGCAGGAATGTGACAGAATAGACTGAGTAAGTAAGGGAAGCAAGGGGGGAGAGCTGCTGGAAGGCCCGGAGCTCGCTCCTTATGTGGCGATTTATATACCGTTCATCTCTCATCTACGGCATTGGATCTGTTGAAGCAAGCCAAAACAAAGAGCTGGAAACGCGTTGGGCTGGCTCCTCTGGAATTAAGCTCAACAACACGGTGCACCATGAGAACGCCCTCCGTGATTTCTCGGGTCACTAAATAACGCCAGCAAGCCCAACCATCTTCACTAAAGGCAAAGGGGTAGCGATCAGCCTACCTTATTTCGAGCCCTGAAGACCTTGTAATGCACTGTCTGGTTATGCCCTGTCCTTGTCCCGGTCCTGGTTCTCACTCCCTGCTGGCTCACCATCTCACTTCCCTGTCAGCGACTTTGCATCAGGCTCTTTCCTTCTGCTGAAAGCTCGACCAACGAAACGTATGGCATGACCTGGGACGGCTGGGCGTCTGTCCAGACCGCTCTTCATCGTCAAATAAACTAATAAATAACCATTCCGATTGATGCGCAAATTATCCGATTTTGTTTTCAGTGGTGTCTTGAGTCAGGCTGGCGGTTGGTGATCGATGGACGAACATGCTCGTGGGGAGAACGAGGGTCAACGGGATAAACCCATGAGGCGTTTAGCCTTCACCAACACTGCCAGGCAGATAAGATGTGACAGTTGTGTATGCTTCATGCTGATATAATATCGGCTCTGCTTGTCCGACTCCCCGTTTAGCTTTTATATGTCTGACACCTGAGCGAGGAATGAGCCGCGAGGGCACCGGAGAAACCTCAAATCGTGCTTAATTTTATGTCATCTTCTTGTTCTTTTGATGCGAGCAGGATGGGGAGGATGAGGATGAAGCACAGGCATGGTCAACATCTTCATAGTACTATTCCAACATACAGCAACCCCGTATTTCATCCCACTCGATTGCTCTGCTTTTGTGTTCGGAAGTCGGGCTTTCCCGGCATACCGGGAGTGGCATCATGTGTCATCTCGTGCTGCTGCTTGTACCAAGACTTGAGAGGGTACGAATGTACTCAGGAATTCGGAACGGCACTGTGTTACAAGCCGATATCAAGACTTCTGGAAGGCTTACCGGTAGAAATATGGTACTTCTGGAAAGTCAATGGTGGTGCAGAATAGGTACAGCAGGAATGTCCTCGGAAAGAAATACATCTGGGTATTTCCCGTATCCTTCAATTTGTCCCTTTCCCAACAGCACTCATCTTATCTTGTTTTGTGTTGGCTTCCTAGGACATCTCTATCTCCGCCTCGAAGAACGCCAATGAGATGCAGGGAGTGACATGCTGGCCGCAAAGCAGAGCCGCATCTTTTGGGCGTCCTCGGTGTGCACTTTCTTCTGCCAAGCGAGTGAGACGGTACTTTTGGGCTTGCGCACGTCCACTCACCCCCCTGTTGCAGCCCTTGTCGTATGTATACTTGCCCCTGATATTGGCTAGCTGTGATGCACGACAACGAATATTGGCCAAATCACAGGAACGAGAAGAAGCTTGGTGGCCTCATCGTCGCAATTGAGCCCTGTCAATCAGCACTTCCGGCTGAACATGTCAATGCAACCGCAACACCTTTGGCTCACCAGGATTCAAGATAAGATTCAGCCATAAGCGGCCCTCGGAATGAATCCCTTTCGATATTGCATGCAGCTGTCCTACCGAGGAAAGCCATTCCGTCCCATGCGGAGAACCCCAGCAGTACACAGTACACCGCATCCCGTCCCATCCCCTGCCGTCCCAACGTACAGGGCCAAGAATAGCGTCAAGCACTGGAGGAACACCCAAGCTCCTGGATTTCAGCGCCTTCAGCGGCCAAAGCACATTTCCCTCCCGTCTATCGGATGGAATCCTTCAGCAAAGCACAGCACGGTTCACGGACGGGTGCACGACAGTTGTGTTTCCGCACGTCTCGTTCGTCTCGTCAGGTCGAGCTTCCTGAACCCCCAGAGTCACCGCCAACGGATACCTGCAGCATCGCTTGAGCAACCCTTCGTCTCGTCCCATGCAGCTCAAGTGTTCCCAGCGTTCCCAGAATCAATGGCGGCGTCGCCGGTGGCGCTCACAACAGGCCGAATAAGGGCATTAGGACGCCAATCATCCACCCACTGCATGCATGGCGAGCGAGCAAATGGCCCACCCCTGAACACTACAACCTCCACCCACAGCCAGGCTGCTTCGACAACCACGAAGCGGAGAAGCACAAACCATCCTGTCCTGTCCCCGCATCTCTTCTACCGAAAACCGGGATGTGTACATGTTGACATCTGTTGATGTCTCGAATTTGTGTTCGGCGCTAGGAGCTCCTTTGGAGATTGCCTCTGGCCCGTGTCCGTTCCTGCTCAGTCCGATCCGATCGTGGGACGTGGGAAAACTTCAGCTCTCGATCCCAATATCTTGGCGAGAATTGCTTTGGTCTGGTGAAGGTTAAAGCAGTCCCGGCAGAGAATGAAGCGTCTCCTCGCTCGCTGGCTCACATGGGAGACTAGGATCAGTATTTGCCGGGACGGGTTCTCCAAATTGCAAGTTGCTATCATTAGAAACTCGTGGCCGGGTATATTCTTTGATTGATTGTCTTTGCTAGAGAGAAACCTCACCTAGTCCGTCCCGAACTATCGTCACAAGACGTCTCGAAAGGTGGCCCCTGAATCGCAACAACGCACGGCTGATGATCCAGTGAGCTACGATCAAACAGCCCGGTCAGTCGTCGATTCCCAACGTCTTTCTGGCACAGACGCGGGATGCTAATTCTCGGAAGAGATCGGTCTCGATCCTCTACGAAAGGAGTCGCTCGGCAGGTGTTGTGGTTGCAGTTGAGTAGTTTTCAGCTGCTTCACTCGCTAAGCCCAATGTGACGAACTCTTTTGATTTGGCCAATATTCCCAAGCGCTTCATCATGCTGGCATACCTGGCTTACCGTAACATTCAGTAATCGGAAAAACAATAACTCATACCATTCGAGGTGAAAGTAAGCATGGAGCATGAAGAACCATTCAAGGCATACTAAGATTTGAAGATAACCCTTTCACTGCACGTTCAAGTGAAAACGACATGTCCAATGCATCGGAACACCGGTTGAAGCCTGATATTCGCTAATATCAAGCACGACTCTAAGTTCAATGCCTAGAATATTGAATGTCACTCGATTTCGTTTTTGCAATATCACTATTTCTTTCTGGCACCATACTTGTTCGCACAGCCTTACCGAATTTCATCCCCATCAACTCTATCAGCAAGGCTACCCTACCAGGGAAATGTCCATGGAACTTCCCGCAAGATCAAAAGGAAAGAAAGCAGCAACACTCTGCACGGGAACTCAAGACATCTCGAACCGCAAGCCAACCACGTTCCAACGTCTCCATTCCCCTGCCACTGTGCCAACAAGCGACCGCCACATATCGGTACTCAATTACATCCCATACAAAAGCATACCAGCATATCAGCATACCAGCATACCAGAATCTGCAACCAATCTCAACACCCTCGTCTTGATTTACCCAATGGTTGGTTCTCCTGCAAGCCATCGGATCCAGCCCCTTCTCCAAGACCTCGACTCAAAGAACCCACGGCGCAGTCCCCGTCAAAGTAGTTCAACTTCGACGGGCGGGATGGGAAAACGGAATGGGGAAGATGAAGAGGAGTGGTACGCGTGCTGCAGACTGTGGCTGCTGGCACTGCTAGGACGGTGTGGCCCAGCGTTGGTACAGAATGCAAGTGTCAACTTTGAGAGATATCAATATTCCCAATCTGAAACATTCAAAGCACGTCTTCTTGGTCGCGATGAAAGGTCTTTACACTTGGGATTTTGTTGGTGACGTACTGAGTATGAGCTGATTGTTGGGTGAGTGCTCAACGTGTGAAGCGTAGTTATCCGTCTCCTGTTGAGCACTCCGGTCTCACCGGATATGTTGTTTACATTTTTCATAGTTATCTGGGCCGGCTGAACCAATACACTTCCTTTCCTCCCGCAATCTTCGTTTTCAGCTTATATCCGGAAGAGAAATCGGCACAGTCTACGAGCTCATCAAACCAGAGCCTCAGAGCACCTGAAAGGAATTTTTTGCTTTCCGTTGTATGCTTTACCTTCAAATCGTCTCAAGGTAGAAAACTCTTTCACAAAAGCTTGTTAAAGCATACCCAGCCTTGCTGTCATCTATGCTTCGTCCAGGAGGTCGTCGGAGAATCATGACAAAGTCCAAACGGTCCACATTGCAGCCGTCTCCACCATCTCATCAACAGAAGCCATGGGCTTTTGGACGAACACTATTGATCTTCAACATCAACACAGCATACGACAACCCGAGCTTCGACCTTGACAGACGCCTCTAGGCTTTGTACCTGGAGTAGTGTATTGAGGCCCGAGCTAGAGTCCAGACTTCAACCTACAAGACGAATGTGCGAAGTTCCAAACACTCTCTCACGCGAGCACTTCGCCAGTCTATGTGAGTCGAATTCTGGACACGTCACGATCCCTATGCTGCTGTCTACAGACTCGAATCTCCAAAGCCAACGTCGAATCTCAAATTTCATCATCACGCGCAATCGAGACCATCCGTTTAGATCATTCACGACCGCCAGTCTGGCACCGCTTTCAATCGAACATAGTTTGAAGTCCAATACGGTCCGACCAAAATGCGCTATGAAGTAGAACCTCAACGGCTTCATGGGACCAAGATCAGGCGAGACCAACATCTCATCGCTCCTTTCAGTGAAATGCAACCTTCTATTGGCTGATTTACGATAGGGCAGCTACTCCTAGATGTCTTCTTAAATTCTACAAGAACCGTTACAACTCTCGCGGTTCGGACGAGCTACTGTGTGCTATGGAGGACTTGGCGTCATGGCGTCTGGCTGCTGCGCCAGTGCAAATTTGCAAACTTTCACGCGGCAGCCACCGTCGGACAGCTTCGCGCTATCCAGATCAAATAAACTGCTCTACGGGTGGACTTTCTCGTCGGTCTTAACTACTCTGAAGGCATGGGAAATTCGGTTTCTGTGATGGACTTCGGGTCTGCAGTAGCTGATCTCTTCAGCTACCACCATACCGAGCTGAGGATCTGGTCGAGCTAGACAAGAAGCCCTTCTATTTGTGACTTCCAAATATCATCCCGTGTCAGAGTGGATTTCTACTCAAGCTCTGCAAGCTTTTCAGGACAAGAGAAAATGGGTTGGTCCTGCCGCTACCAAGCAAATGAGACTTCATCGAGGCGAGTTGCGTCTGCAAGCAGCGTGACGATCAAAGAACCATCATCTCACTCCAGATCCCTCTTCTAGCTGCTACCCACCAGTGCACGGCATATTCCCACCTGGTTAATTACATTCGACTCCACATCCATCCCCATCTAGGTCTGTAACTTGCAAGACTACATCATCATCTCCGATGTCAAATCCCCAGTCCCCGCACTCCAAAAAAATCTAGACCCCTCCAGCACCACTCCACTCCAAACCAGTACGAGTAAAGTCCCTATCCTGTGCAAAGCTCGCCAAGTCCAGCTCGCCGGAACGAGTTCAGTGTCAGTCAGTCAGTCAGTGACCATTCCTACCTTACCCCATGATCCCAGCGCCAATTAACGTCGTAACCCAGCAGACTGGTCCGGTGCTGCCACTAAATAGTAGTTAGTATAGCCAACTGTGACCTTGTTTAGTTGGCAGTTTTAGTGCTGGTGTCGGTTCAGAACTCGAGCTGGTAGGCTGGTAGTGTCGGGCATAGCCGAACCAGCGGTGGGCGATCGGAATCTAGATCTGAACGGACCTTTTGAAATTCGGGAGTCTGGAGCCAACAAGTCAAGTAGAAACTGTCAAATATTCAAATCATGGATTTTTAAGGTACAAATCGCGATACGGGCGTCGGGAATGTGATACTCCAGGAACAGGGACTGGGACTGGTACATTTGACAAATGAGCAAGACTAGGACGACGAAAATTTGTCTTTGGAGGCCGGAGATCGGAGAATGGAGATTTGTCGGAGTCCAGTTAGCAAATTAGGTAGAAGAAGAATTTTAGCTGAGGTAGACAAGTGAACTTGAGATATTCAGTCAGTTCGTGACGAGTCCTGATGATTTGTGTTGAAGTGTTGAAGCTCGCTGCTCTAAGTAGCTGACCGGTGGATGATGGCATAAGTATCGGAATGATGGAAAGAAGCAACACGATTAGGACTTGAAGAGAAATCGTGGACCGCTGATCGTTGATAGTGATCAGTGGCCATATTCAGCCCCAGTGACGGTTTGTTATCAGGCTCTTGAGATCTATGTTGCCTGCCAGATGTACAGCTAAGCTAGCTGTTCTCTCCGGCTGTGTACGATGAGACGGATTTGCAAAGTAAAATATGTATTCTCATCGCTGACAAGCTGAGAAAGACCATATTCCTACTGTATGATTTTCTAACAGTCTATGCGGGGAGGCTTGCAAAGCACTGCTGGCGAAAAAGGATTGAGGAAAGCCCAAAGCCCGTCTTGCAGTTTGCTTGATGAACGTGCTAACCCGAAAACCTCACGATCGAGGAGACGTCAGTTGGTTTCAATTCTTCCTTCATCTATCATCTCTGTACTCTATACACAATCTCACCAAGCCACCAACTTTTCAATCGCAAGCATCCCATTCCAAACCCCGCACCAGCCGCCATTATCCATCCTCAACAAGTCTTTCTCGCACTTCTAGCTCCGAAAACACCATCACCTGGGAAGAAAAGAAGAAAATCTCCAAATACTCTACAAAACACACAACCATTACTATTATATACCTTGCAAAGAGCAAGAATTCGACGAATGCAAAACGACCGAATGCGCAAATATGCAGAAACCGCTATGCAAGCAACATCAACAATGAGAAAAAGCAAAGCCCATCCAGCCGGTAAGGATAGGCAATTCTAGAGCGAACTTCCAAGCCCAACCATCCAAAGTTCCAAGGGTTGATAATTCTACTCGAAAGAACATATCTATCAAAACTCGGGGAAAGATTGGGCAAGCGATTTTTCATCGGATTATGGGATGAAGAATTATCATCAAGTGGCAGCGTTGAAGGTCTTGATCATCATTCTCTTCTTGCGTTCATCAGCCACCAACACGCCTTTGACTTTCAAAACGGATTCCAGTGTCTCGAGGAGGTGGTTGAAAGTGCTGGCAGCTCCTTTCTCCTGTGTAAGTCGAGCGATGCTGAGATGGTTCTTCTTGCCATGTTCGATAACAGTCATGATTTCGATAGCGAACGAAACTTCCTTCATATCGAGGACTGTGTGCTGTTAGCTATGCTCAGTTTATACACAGGTTCGGGACTCACAGTTTTGAGCTCCAACTCTCGCAAACACGATATTTCGTTCCTTGTTGACTTGGACGTCCCGAATGCCATAACGCTTCCAATCCTTTAGGAGGAACGTAATTTCTCGTCTGGTACGTCGCTGTGATAAGTTGAAGCAGAGGAAACCAACGACAGGCTTCACATGGAATAATTTGGCTAGCCAGCTTTGCTGTGGTGCAACTTGTCGGGCTCTTGCATCTACACTTTGCTCGCGCACGCCAAATGCCTTTAATCGTGCGTCTGCGATCGAATCCTGGACACTTTCCTCATCCTCATACGCATCATGAGCTAGTGATACGTTAGTACATGACATAGACCAAAAGTACTTTCTATACTTACCACTAAGAGACATGCCAGGCTTTGAGCTTCTCTTTCTGAAAATTCTGCCAAATCCGAACTGTTTCTTTTTCGGCAATTCCTTAGGAGGGCTACGGAGGTGCGGGTTTTGGGGCCGCTCGTAAGGAGGTTGGATTGTATCATTGCTCGTCGTCTTCGATGGAACAGAGCTATTGCTGATGAGAGACAAGCGTGAGCTGTCATCTTCAGCCTTTGAATTACGTTTGAACCACCCCGACTTCTTGCGCACTACTGTACCAGTGAGGCTTTCGACCTGGTCTGCATCATTTCGAGTTTCGCTGATAGGTGCAAGATCCGCGGAGTTTTCATGCCTGGACACAGCCTTGTACTGCTGGCGAAGGTCAAGCCCAGATGGTCGATGGATATTTAGAGAAGCAACCTCATCGATTCCAAGTCCGCCTGCCATCAAAGGAGGTGGCGCACCGTGCGAGCTCTTCTTCCGGATTGTCAAGGGTGCTGGTGGTCTGACAGGACTCAACGGTGATGAGGGTTGAACCACTCGAATCGTACTCTTGACACCATGGGATGCCTGTGTGAAAAATTCACCCGACTGGTGCTTCCGTTTCCAAGCCTCAGGGGCTGATGCAATGCGGCCACTCTTTGCTTCGACTTTGCGTTGATGTTCGAGGAAAGAAGCTCTCTCTCGTGCTCTGCGCAGTGATGAGTCCTCACCTCTCGACTCGTGAATTGACGGAAGTGCCCAGTTTGAAGACTGGTGTCTGGTGTCTGAAGGAGCAGAAGTGACACGACGGTCTATCATAATCTGTGTTGGAGATAGTGGCTGGATGAGGCGATCGATGTGGTTTACCATTCGATCCAAGTATCCTGGCGACCCATCAGTTCCAAATTGCTTCCGAAGCTCTGCTTGTTTGCGTGCTTCCAATAGTTCATGGTTCACTGAATCCGAGCGGGCTGGAGGCGCAGGGAGTGGGCGTGTATCTAACGAAGAATCCTTAGATCTTGCTTTGGAATTTGAGTGACTGGAGTTCTGCTCTGCATCCGATAGCTTCCTCGGCTCGGAATCAACCTCTGATATCATGGAGATCCGATTGAATGCCTCGTCGCAATCTTTAGCTAAATTACTGCTTAGCTGCCGAACATCGTCATGCCATATTTGACTGACGCGACCTGGTTGTGGGCCCACGTAGGATTGAGAGGCAACCGATTGAGCCTTTCTTGAGCGTATGTATCGTGTAGAAGCAGGTATCTCATTGACTGGACGTAGAACACTGCCTCCATCGTCAGTGACTTCAGTCTGACTACTGTGTCTGCCATGAAGGGCATTGGGAAATGGTGGAGCCGACGCGTTCCTCTGGGTTATGTTCGAAGGTCTGCGAGAATGTGAAAAGCTCACGCCTCTCTTGTGGCCGACTCTAACCCTAACCTGGCCATTGCTCGTCCGGCTAAGGGAAGAGCTCATGGAACTCCGAGAAGCGCAAATTTTGGGCGGAGGTTTGAGCTTTTGCAATCTGCTACCATCTCCAGAAGAACCACGAGACGCCTTTCGAGGTGGGGTTGTCGTCGCCTTCTCATTTCCCAAAGTATTGCTCTCAGCTGGCCGGTGAATGGTGATCTTGGCCGCTCCGTTGCGATATGCGTTCAGATGCTGTGGCTTGGATGCCTTGAACGGGTCATAACTCTGCTCCGTCTCTGCGCCATTGCTGACGACCGTAAACTTTGAGGACTGTCGTCCGTGTCCCTTGGCTGGAGGGAAGTGGCAAGTAGAGTATGCCTTCGTCAGATTCACTGGTCTGACATGATGGTAGTCACTGTTAGAATAAGCGAGCTCCGGCGCATAGTTCTCTAAGGCTGCATCGCGATACTTCAACAAAAGACTGTAGAACAGCTTCGGCTCGTTCGGTCTATGAAGGTTAGAAAACTGCACGATGCTATGGATAATTGCAACTTACTTGTCGCTGAGGAGTGCATCAATAAGCTGCTGCTCTGTATACATGTGCCACATTGATCTTAGATTGCGGAGGAGGTCTTGGTGGATATCACTCTTGCGGAGGACGGTGAGATCGCAGTCCTTGACATTTGGAGATTGTGGATAACAGCCGCGACTCAAGTTGTCCAAGTAGTCGTACTTTTTGATCAAAGGGTGCTTCCAAACCTGCTGAAGCCGAATACGGTCCTTGGGGTTGACTTGCAAAATTCTGTGAACTAGACTCTTTGCGTCATCACTGAACTCCGATGGCATCAAGTATTGGCCTTTTTTGATCTTCCGAAGTAGTGGCCGAAGTGCTTCCTGGCTTGAGCCCTCTACATCGAAAGGCAAGCGACCAGCAAGCATAGCGTAGAACACGACTCCCAAACTCCATATATCGATCATATCTCCTCGATATTCGGAGCCACTGATTAATTCTGGGGCTGCATAGTGGGGGCTACCACAGGAAGTCTTGAGTCTGTGGTCTGGTGCCTGTTGCAATGCAGCCATCCCAAAGTCTGCAATCTTGATTTCTCCTTCCCTGGTCAAGAGGATGTTTTCTGGTTTGAGGTCTCGGTGACAAATCTTAAATGAATGACAGTACCCGATAGCGCTGAGCATTTGTCGAAAGTATCTCACAGCTTCGTCTTCCTCGAGACGACCGCTCTTTGAGATATGCTCGAAAAGCTCTCCGTTGTCAACAAACTCGAGCACTAGGTATCTGCTCCATGTCAGTGCTTGTATGACCGCGTTGAAGGGGTCCCACTTACATCTCTGTGCGATTCTCCCATATGTCATATAGCTTCATGATATTTGGATGTTGTATCAGCTTCATGATGGCCACCTCTCTTTCAATACCCAGAGGCATACGTTTGACGCCATCGCCCGAGTCTGTTTGAGTTGACTCTACTTCTTCTAGGTTTGCAAGACTTCCAGCCTGTGATATCTGTGCATTCTTCTTTTGGACTATCTTGATGGCAGCCTCCTGTCCAGAATACATATGCCGAGCAAACCTGACCCGTGCAGTAGCTCCCTGCCCCAAAGTCTTGCCTAATTTCCAAGGTCCAATACACTTCTTGATTATCTTCGTATTGGAATCGTTCGAGGTCGTGGAGTACTGCGAGTTGCGATTGGATTCTGGGTAGTCCTTGATCGCTGACAGGCGAGGGTTTTCCATGTTGGCGCTGACGGATGGTACGCGACGCGATGGTCGCTGATGGCTTGGGGACTGGGACTGTGTTTGGTTTTGGAGGAGGCCATTGGTCCATAGACTTTCGTGGTGCGGTATAGAAGAGGGTTTGGAAAGCTGTTCGGGTACTGGTGGCGGAGCGTTGTTCACTCGTCCGGTCGCCTCCCCCAATGGTGGTCGACGCGTCGTTGGACGAGAGTAATTGTTCATCTTACCGGACTACCCTTCTCAGAACGTCATCAACTCTGGTTGCAAAATTGCGACGTGGATGAGGCGTCTCGACCAGCGAGGTTTGGACTGAGCTCAGAATCCTAACTGGAGGAACGGTGCATCGGGTTGGCAAGGAGACGTGAAAATGAGTGAAGGGAGTGGCGTGAGAAGACGGGCAACTCGAAAAATCCCACACTGGGCTGGTCAGCTACTCACTTCAGACTCAATGAATTGAGAGTGCAGAGAGAAATCCGTGATGCTGGCACGCGTCGGAGGAACGGGTGAGGGACGAACCTTCAATCCGTGAACCAAACCGCGGAATAATGCTATGAGCAACGACGCTGCAAAACGGCTTGCCAAGCTTGCAAAAGAAAATTGAAATGAGTGTAGCGCAGTGTATGGAAGGCAGGAGAAAAACTGATGGCTGCAAGAAGAGAAATCTAGGTCTGCTGGTCGTGGAATGTGTTGCTGTAGGAGAGACCGTGAGGGATGGCTGGTGTTGACTTCGGGTGGGGTACTCGGCACACTTGGAATGCAGTACCGGTCGGTCTGCGTCCAACACCCACGTGTCAGGACATCACTCAGTGAGACCCCAAGAGGCTTTCGTCCAAAATCAAGAATGCCACGCAGAATAAAATCAAGCAAAAGACAATGGAAGGAGAAGCATATCGTATGTGCATGATGTACATGTGCCTCTGCATGTCTAGACCTGTGGAGTTTATGAAGCCAGGGGCTTAGCTACAGAGTCCTCTGAAGTCAATACATAGGTAATGTATTTTGTATCTTTGATTGCTCAAAGCTCAAAGCATTAAGCTCCACTTCCCTAGTACATCATAGGGAAACAGCCGCTTGCAACTGCTTGAGGGGGGCCATCTGATATATCCCAGCTTACGCGATGCCGTTCAAGCAGGCATTTAAGGAGGGAGCTTTTTCGCTTGTGAGACTGACTGTCAACGCAGCATTACGAAAGAGACAGTACCTCATAGAAGGCTATGGGACCGGTGCATTGACACACCTCGTCCCTAGTTGGCGGTTGGCAGCTCTCATTATACCTCCTCCTGAGAGGCTGGGAGTTGCTTTAGATCCAGAGACATTGCCTTCAGGACATCACAAGCTTAGGGAAACACCTAATGGGCAGTGTACTTGCAGAGCATAGAGATATCTGAAGAACATTCTTCGGGACACACACGAGTAATGATCATGCTATCCCTATGTTTCTCTCCCCACATTCCAGAACTGCGAATAGTGGTTAGCAGTATTTTATGACTTCTGACGAAAGTGCCATTCTGGTTCAGCGGCAGAGGCTACCACGCATTACACTTCTCCAAACTCTTCATAGGTCGTTCGATCGAAATATCCCGAGGAAAGAAGTACTTGAGCTGGCTTTGCTTTACATCCTCAATTGAGACTCCATATGAGCGATGCTATTGATGCGTACTCTACCCTGGCATAAGTGACGAGGTGGATCGCACAAACAAATTCCAGAGTTTCCCCATCAATCGGCAAAGTTTGATATATTATTCGATGGAAGGTGAAGTGAACTCGAGTGAAGTGAGGTTGTCGTCGGTTACCTATTTTAGCTCTTGTCGGCTTGGCGCCTCCGGGAATCGCGTCACGCTTTCACGCGTCGCGATCTTCCTTTCAACCTTCAACGACGATCACCTCAGCTGCAGCAATACAATTGAAGGGCAACGATGTCAGCCTCGAACGCTCGCCGAAGACCTCGGTCAGACATCGAGAGCGACGACGATGGCGACCTCATTAGACGCTCCCAACGCTCAACCCCGTCTGAATCCTCGAAACGCGCGCGAACGAACGGCTATCACAGCGATCAACTCTCCGAATCACCCGAACCTCAAGCGCACCGTATGAATGCTATTAGGAAGGGCAAGGGTCAAGCCTATAATGATGAGGATGAAGACGAGAATAGCGCAGGCCCTGAAGATTTCCAGCCTGGTGCCATTGTTCGGGTCAAGCTGAAGAATTTTGTTACCTACGAGAGCGCCGAATTCTTCCCTGGCCCGAGCATGAACATGGTCATCGGACCAAACGGCACAGGAAAGAGTTCTTTGGTTTGTGCGATATGTATTGGTCTTGGCTGGGGAACTGGCAACTTGGGCCGAGCCAAAGACTTCGGAGAGTATGTCAAGCATAACACCAAGTCAGCAGAAATAGAAATCGAGCTACAGAGACGGCCCGACGAGACTGACAACCATGTCGTACGAGTCAAAATCACGAAGGATGGCAACACAAGGGATTGGTGGTTGAATGACAGGAAGAGCTCCCTGAAGGCAGTTCAAAAATTGGTCAGGGACTTCTCCATCCAGATTGACAATCTTTGCCAGTTTTTACCTCAAGAGAAGGTATCCGAATTTGCAGGATTATCTCCCATAGATCTATTGCGCGAAACTCAGCGAGCCGCTGCGCCACCCCAAATGCTCGAATGGCATGAGGCACTCAAAGATCTTCGCAAGACACAGAAGGCGTTGGAATTGCAGCAAAATACAGATCAAGAGCAGCTCAAAAATTATGAACACCATCAACAAAATTTAGGGACCGACATTCAGAAGTTGCAGGAAAGAGAAGTCATTTTGAAGGAAATCAAGCGTCTTGAGAGCACAATTCCTTGGGTAGAGTACCGTGCTGCTCGTCATGAGTACAAAGTGCGTGCTGGGATCAAGAAAGAAGCACACCGACGCCTTAAGGAATTGGAAGCAGAAGTTGAGCCGATCATGAACCAAATCACGGCGAAAGAGCAATACACAAGACAGATTTCGAAGGTTGTCAGTGAACGAAAGACAGCTGTTGCAAGTGCCGAGCGAGAGGCAGACATCAAGGTTCAAGAAATGGAATCACTGAGCGAAGACATCAAGAAGTACACTGCTGATGTCGAAGGAGAGAATAAACGCCACCAAACCCAAAAGGCCGCGGTAGCAAAAGTGCAGAAGTCAATCACAGATATGAAGAGCAAGCTTCACGACGAACCCATTGAGTTCGACGGTCCTGCTTGGAATGAACGCATAGTAAGTGACAGTCGTCAGCACTTTTCAGCAAGAGCTAACTCCAACCTAGAGAGCGAAAGAGAACGAAGCCCGGACCTTGAAACGGGAACTCGAAGAGCTCCATGCCAGCAACCAAGAGAAAAATCAGCAGGGCAGAGAGATTCGCCAGAAGTCCGACAACCTTAAGATCGACTTAGCCGCATTCGACACTCAGCAAGGGCAGCAGCTGAACAAGCTTGAGAAGTTGGGCAAAGATGCATCCATAGCCTGGAAGTGGGTACAGGTGAACCGTGATCAATTTCGGGAAGAAGTTTACGGGCCACCTCTCGTCACCTGTTCACTCAAGGATCCTCGATATGCAAACGCAGTTGAAGCTCTTCTCAGCAGGAATGACTTCTTAGCATTTACGGCTCAAAATCTGGATGACTTAAAGACTTTGAGCGACCAATTCACGGGTACCATGCGGCTTGCTGATATAACACTGCGCACCACGACAGGAGGACTTTCCGAACATCGTCGACTGTCGAATCAAGATCTGCAACGGCTCGGTTTGGACGGCTGGGCAATTGATTATATCGATGGCCCAGAACCTGTGCTAAGCATGTTGTGCAATTCTAGAAAGCTAGAAAACAGTCCTGTCGCCCTTCACGAGATCAGTGAAGAAAGCTACAACGAGATTGTTGACGGAGAAAAAGTCACTCATTTCGTCACAGGCAGTAATTTCTATCAGGTATCAAGGAGGAAGGAGTATGGACCTGATGCAGTGTCCACCACGACCAAGAACGTAACAGATGCTATTAATTGGACCGACCAGCCAGTAGACATTTCCGCCAAACGGGAAGTTCAAGAGCAAATCGATGCCTTGGAACGCGAGTTCGACGAGTTGAAAGCCGAGATAAAGCCTCTGCGAACAGCTTTCACGGAGAAGAGAGAACAGCTCCCTGAACTGAACGAGGAGATCGTAAGTTACTGCCTTGCTTCTCTCAACCATTATTGAACTGACATTGCTGCACAGAAACGGTTGAACAAAGAGAAAGGCGACATACAGAAAGTCTACAGCGAGCAGCAGAGTCTCCCAGCTAAGATCGGTACGTTCATCATTTCCATTCATACCTGAAGATACTGATAATTCCAGCACGCGAGGAGGAGCTCCTCAAAAGAAAGCAAGCTGGTTTCGCTGAGATACGAGAGGAAATTCACAAGATCAATGTCCAGCATGACCATGCTGTCATTCGGCGATCAAAACTTGCTCTTCAGTACAAGGAAATTGTGAAGAAGACCCGAGCTTGTCACGAGGCTGTTCTGGAAGCGAGAGTCATGCTCATCGAAGCTGAATCCGACGTCGCTGGCCTGAAAGAACGCAACATTGACATTGTGCGCCAACTTGAGGAGGAAAAACATCGAGCGAAAGAGGCGCAGAGGGAGCTTGATGAGTTCAAAGCAATAGCTGGAAGAGCTCTCGAGGCAGTGACAGCTATCCAAGCCGACCCAGAAAATGAAGAGCATCTCGAGAGCTGGAAGAATCTTGCTCCAGAGTTGACTGTCGACGACTTGAAAGCTCAAATTATTGCGGAGAACACTAGGCTTGAATTCGTTGTCGCAAGCAATCCAAACGCCATGAACGAGTTCAAACGGCGACAAGTCGAAGTTGATAAACTCACTCGAAAGGTTGTCGAAACTGAAGAGGAGCTCGAGGATGTCGGAAGCAGCATCGCAGAGATTCGCGAGCAGTGGGAACCACAATTGGATACCCTGATTTCTGAGATCAGCGAAGCCTTCTCTCACAACTTCGAACAGATCGGCTGCGCAGGACAGGTTGGTGTCCATAAGGATGATGACTTTGACCTGTGGCAGATTCAAATCAAGGTCAAGTTTAGGTATGCTTCTCCCATCCTTCCCCAAGAACCAGAAGCTAACATGCAACCACAGAGAAAACGAAGACCTCCAAATTCTCGACTCACATCGACAATCTGGTGGCGAACGCTCAGTCTCGACCATCTTCTTCCTAATGTCCCTCCAATCTCTGGCACAAGCACCGTTCCGTGTCGTTGATGAGATCAATCAGGGCATGGATCCTCGAAACGAACGCATGGTTCACGAACGGATGGTTGAAATCGCCTGCAAGGAGCATACCAGCCAATACTTTCTAATCACGCCTAAGCTACTTACTGGCCTACGGTACGACAAGCGAATGAAGGTGCTGTGTATCGCGAGTGGTGCGTGGATGCCGGAGAACTACAAGAAGCTCGATGTTTCGAAGATCATTGGCATCAAGAGGTCTCTCGTGGCTGCTGGTTGAAAGGACAAAACTTGCCGCTAATCTGGGATGGAACTTTGGATTTTTATGGCGTTGGAACCGGAGTTGATGATACCTATCTTGCTGCAGGCATATCTTTGGGAGAGGCGTCGATGCAAATTGTGCTATCTGTGGGACTGTACAATAACGCGAACAACGACCATGAGATCGTAGGAGATAGAGGGGGACGGTGCTGACGGACAGTATGAGCGGAACGACAATATCCATCTCTTCAGGCATGTAGATGAGGTGGTTGGCGCTTCCGTGCTTGTGATATAATCCTACAGATTGGAAGCCAGCCCTTAGCTTTGCATATGTGAAGTTGTAACGAGAAAAGGTAAGTACCTGTGCTGGGGTTACTGGCAAAGCCAGCAAGGCTCACAGCACTAACAGCGGCTTGAGCTCGCCACTTTAAGACCTTCAAACCGCCAATACTAAATACATACATATTACGAATCTGGGCAAGCAACATTTTCCTGTGAAATGGTAGCCCTATTTTTAATGCTCCTGCTTGGGTACCCCCAGGAGTTCTCGAAGTCAACAAAGAACAATTTCACCATAACAGCTCGCACACAAATGAGTCTAGGATGGATTCATATCTCATTTCATTACAACACATTCACTGCAGCTCTTTCTCAGATCTACAAAACAACAGCCCACGCTGCCGCACCAGCAACAATCAATCCCCCAATCCAAGCATTCCCAACACCTCCAGCACTAGCCGCCGACTTCCCACTCGTCGAGTTCGAACTCGACTCGGTACCCGAACTCGTCACATTCGGATTCCCCGTCACCGTCGCCGCACTCGTCGTCACCGCCGTCGCATTCTTACAAACATCCGTCCCGGCTGCACTGGCACTAGCACTAAAGGTAACATCCGCACAATTATACAACCCGCCATCCGGATCCCCATTCGTCACAACCTGAATCGTAGCATTCATACCCTCCGTCACATTCAGAGAACTCGGGATCTCAATCCCCGTCATACAGAACGCGCCGAGTCCTTGCTCTTTGAATGTCGGGCGGAGGATCGTGTTGAATGCTGAGCCGGGGTCGTTGCCGATTGCGATTAGGACTTCGACGTTCGCGTCGATATGCCCCATTGTTAGGGCTATCTGTCCGCCGGTGAGAGGGTAAGGTGTGCGTGTGCTGGAGACGGTGTCTTGGCCGCCGCAGGGGAAGGTGCCGAGTTTGTCTTCGTCGAAGCCGCGGGCGGCGGGGAAGTTGAGGTTGAAGTGGGCGGTGGTGAGTGAGGTGAGGGCCGCTAGGGCGAGGAGGTTGGATGATGTGTGCATAGTTTTATGTGGTTTGGTGAGGAAAGTCGGCTCAGTCGATGAGGTGGGTTGGTTGGTATTTTGAACGAAGGAGTATATTTGGATGAAGATATACAGGAAGCGAAACGGAGTGCGAGATTATTTATGAGTGTAAATGGAAGATATGTGTACAGAGAAAGACTCGCTTGCTGCTGCTACTTCAAAATGGATAGAAATGAAATCGCAAGGGCATGTACACAATTTATACAACCCATCTAAACAGTAATGAAATTTCTCCTTTCTCAACCCGTCAGTCACACCTCGCCCAATCTGGCACGAAAGAGCAAATTCTTGCTACAGCCAGGCTCCTGATCCCACCGCCCGACAATAGGAGATAAACATCAAAAAGCGAAACGCGCTCACTTCAACCTCACCATCAAGCCCTTCCTAGTGTCTTCCTAAAGATGACAGGGCAGGCGCAGGCTTGGGCGAGAACAAGGACCACCCAAACTTTCGGACGTCCTTTTGATCGTCGCTCCACAGTATCGGTACTAGTTGGCTGTAGCCTGTAGCTAAACTTCCTTGCTGCGCGCATGCTGCACGATCTGAAAGCTTGTCTTCTTCCCATGACGAGAGAGAAGATATGAGCAAGATGGCGGGGTAGAGATGTGGTTGTGAAGCGAGGCGGTGTTTCAAGAGGATATGTTGAAGGCTGAAACAGTCTTCGGGCGGAGAGTGTGCTGAGAACTTTCTCAAAACTATGTGCTGGGTCTGGGACGTGCCTGTCTGCCCGAAGAGACGGGATTGCACCGGTGTAAGCTTAATTTTCTGACGTGGCGGCTCGGTTGGGTTGGAGGATGGAGAGATGTTTCGTTTCAAATTTGGGGCACGGTAACGTCGTGAGATGAGAGTCTGGTGGTGATCTTGCGAGAGGTTGGCTGGATGTGATGTTGTTTTCGTTGAGGGAACTCAATGAGATGTTGACGGGATGTGATTTGAGAGATTATTTGAAATGGGGCGCAAATTCTTGTTACTTTCAGATGTTAGGGATGCGAAAGTGTAGATAGGTGCTAGCTGTAGGGAAATATCGTGGAAGTAGATGTACAATTTTCTTGTAGAATGGGAGGAGATGCGGACAAGAGAAACTTAGATGTAATGTAAGAAAGGCTCCGAGGAACAGACACGGAGTATCTGGCCATACGTCAAAAGTGCCTGAACCAATGAAGCCTGAATACATTGTTGCAAGATTACTATCATGTAGCATTGGTTATGCGTGAGTAGATATGCGAGAACTTTTGAAAACTTCAGATGGAGATCGACTGTGATCGCTCGCTTGAGCCGATTAGGTGGGAAGAGAGTGCCCAACTCACAGAGTCCCTGAGCCATCCCGTCCATCTTCCAATCGCCTAAGATGTGGATCATGTGTCGTGACAAATCGTGTAGAAGTGAAGATAGAAAATGAAAAGACAGATGAGCGAAGAATGTACAGGTTGTCATTAAATACTTTATGTAAGCCACAAGCCTGTAGAGACCGTCTGCACCACCAGCAGGACCCGCTGCAGTATCCAAACGCCAATTCATTCATCGTAATCATTATGTTGCGATCGCTAGTGCTCGTTCGCAACGTATCGTCCCAGCGCGAGACTGCCCAAGAATGTTCCTCCGAGAACTGACATGAAGTATCCTACATTCATGGTCATGATTGCCAACATGCTATTCCATGATGAGCAAATGAGTCAAAAGTTCAATATAGGGAGGACTTACAGAAGATAGCCCACACCAACAATCACAGTATCCATAACTGCGCGCACAGGGTCGGTGGTGATCCTCCACGGCCGTACACCCATGCCTCGCTTCTTTACAACCATCACGTCCTCCTCGACTCCGTTCTCCGACAGGACCATCCGCTTGCTATCCGAGTCCTGCGATATTCTCTCAGACTTCGGGAGCTTGCCAGCCACTGTGACGTATCGTCGGTTGAATTCGGCATCTAGCCATGCCCTTTCCTTCCATGCCTTGACTGCCAATAGTGAACGAAAGATGACTGCCAAAAGGACCAAGAAGATACACGTTCCAGCGTAGGCTCCGGGGCTGTTTGGCGTCCACATAGTAGAGTAGAGAGGTGTCGAGCTGCTGGTGAAGAATGTCATGGACATCATTGACATCGACATTGAGGTGCTAGCTGTGCTCGTCGTACCCATATCCATCCCGCTCATATCCATCTCCGCTTCGGTACCGTGGGGACTGGGAGACATCTTGATGGTAGAGGAGAGACTTGTTTGGTGTTTCGCGAAGATAGAGCACTAGTGGATGGTGAAAAGAGAGGCCGGATGTCCTAGGTATTATATGGTAACTCGCAGAGTCACTGAGATTAAGTCGCGGCTGAATTGGAAGGTACTGTGGGTGATGCTTGGCAATTCAATACAGAAGGACAGCAGGCGCGCTTTATTAAGGGAAATTGAATGAGAACATGATAAAGCAGTGAGAAGATATGAGTGGGATATAAGAAGCGGAGTTATTTCAGATGCAGCCCTTCGCGGTCTCGAACCAGATCCGGACCGACGCAGTGCTGTTTGATGCGAGGCTTGACCTGACCATCTGTCTTGCCCAAGACTTACCAAACCCCAGGGTTCTGTCTGGGGCAGGCTGCGTCTGTTCAGCGCATGAAAGAGCCAGGACGTCGACGCCTTGAGCGGGTTTGAGCGAGTTCAAGAAAGAGAATTACTTGTTCGGGAGAAGTGTCTTGCTGCTTTAGACGGGAAGGAATGTTGGCGGTAATCCACTGGATCACGTGTATGACTTCTCTATTGACTTCCATTCTAGGAGTTCAAATGCTTTCTTTTTCCTCCTGGCTATTTCTGTCTGTATTGGAATCATTGGGCCTTCTTTGTCAACATCTCAAATCTTACGATGTTTGTACCACAAACTCCCTCAGCTCCATGCCATTGTCGGCTGAGTGTTTCTTGGCGATCTCGCTGAGGAATTTGGAGCTTCAGCCAAGGATCCACCCCCAATTCCCAAACAACCGCACCCGTTAAGAAGCACCCCTGCGACCCAACGTAGGAATTTGCCTTGTGGGCATAAATTTCTTGTCTGAACAACATGCTCATAGCGGGTCTAGAGTTTTGAACAACCTTCTCTTTACAAAAGCATGCCCTACACCACTGTTTCTGTTCCAGCCTCAACCGAACTTTCCAATGGAAGCCCAGACTTGAAACAGCTGCCCAATCATGAGCTCACTGTACAATTTAACGCATGACTTTCGTCCAATCTGTTTCTCATCTCTGCGTCCATTTGCTCTTCTTCCTCTAACCTTCTCATCTGGGGTATCACTGCGTGGCGATGTGTGAGGTTGAGCTTGTGCCAAGCTCGATTGATGACTTTGACACGCCGCCCAGATCCCTCTTCGTCACTGCATTTCATTTTGCCATATCGATCTTTGACATATCGGTAATATCGATACACATACGCCTGGCGCGCTGGGATTGTGTTTTCATCATTACCATCTCCTCTAATATCTAATTCAGGCGGGGTATTTCAGATCGTATTTTGCAATCGTCGCACTCACGATAACCTCAGAAAATGTCTTCAGTCGTTGCTAGGCAACACAACCATGGCTCATCTGGAGGCATGTCCATGCCCATGGCCGCTGGCGTGCCTGGGCTCTTCTACATGCAGCAGATATTCTGGGCCTTCGTTGGAACTGCTATCGGCATGACAGTCGTTGCGAACGGCCTCAATAAACTCCTCTACCACCAGAGAATATCAGCAGCTCGGGATAACCCCACTGCCGCCAAGCCGAATTCACTATTCTTTAGGATTCATGCTACGATTGCAGCGGTTGTGAGGGAATACGGTTACTATTCTTTACCGGTGACTATTCGGAAAACGCAAATCTACTTTGCACCGTTGGGACCGTCGACGATATTGATCGGGTACCTGGTGCTGATCATCGTCTGTTGTTTTTATGGGTTCAATACCGAGGATGTTCTCCAATGGGAGGATGTGGGCTACCGAGCAGGATATATCGCCATTTGTCAATTGCCACTTATCATCCTACTTGCCGCAAAGCGCAACTTCATTGGATACTTCACTGGGCTCGGATACGAAAGATTGGCTTGGCTTCATCGATGGATTGCTCGAGCTCTTCTGTTCACAGTTGTGATCCACGCCGGATTTTTTCTCCGCGAATGGGGAAAGTACGACTACATAATGATCAAGATCAAGGCGGATCCCATCACTCAGAAAGGCATTGCAGCCGCTGGTGTCTTGCTGTGGATCATCGTCTCATCGGTTGCGCCAATCCGAGGTCTCTCATACGAGATATTTGTCATTCAACACATCCTCTCCTGGCTCGGGCTGGTTGCAGCGACCTACCTCCACGTGCCGAAGGAGAATCAGGTATGGCTATGGATTCCATTTGCATTCTGGGCTTTCGATCGCTTGGTACGTGTCGTGTATCTTGCATACAACAATCTAGCTGTCTTCCATCCCAACAGTTCTGGATTCTTGGCATGCAAAGCGACATTCGAACCTTTGGATGACAACCACACTCGAGTCACCATCTCAGACCCACCTGTCAAGTGGGAAGCAGGACAGCATCTCTTCCTGGCTTGCCATGTTGTCGCCCCTCTTTCATCACATCCGTTCACAATATCTAGCATTCCTTCGGATGGCAAAATCGAGTTCGTAGTCCGTGCCAAGAAAGGAGCGACGAAGAGGTTCTTCAAATACGCAGAGAAATCATACCCGAGCGGACAGAACTCGACGAGAAACTCAGGACGATCAGTACTTATCGATGGGCCATATTCTCGGATCCGGCCATTAAGACAATTCGACAGCGTAGTGTTCATTGCTGGATCAACTGGCTCAACATTCACCGTTCCCCTAATGCGGGATACTGTCCAGCAATGGAAAGGGTTAGGACAGTCTAGGAAATCCCACTTCGATCCTCCTCCAGGCGCCGTGACTCGATACGTCCGGTTCGTCTGGGTAGTGAAGCAGAGCTCGGCTATTAATTGGTTTGCATCCGAACTCGATCATGCGATTCGCGATGTGGAAAACCTGCGACACGACGGCCACTACGTCGGTCTCGATATCAGCATTTATGTTACATGTGACGATAACATGACGAGTGGGCAAGCATCAACGAGATGTTCATCCACCTCTCTTGAGGTCGACGAAAAGCGCCTCATCACGTCCGAAGTACGTGGCTATCCGTCCAAAGAATGCCATTGTCGCAAACTGCTCAAGGACGAGAATGCCATAGTACCAGTTTGCGACTGTGGATCCGTGTCCACTACGCGAGCTGCGAACTCTCGGACCAGTAGCTATTACACGAATTCGTTTGAGAACTCGAGGAGTAGCATTGTGGATAATCGGATATCGATCTTGAGTGGAAGACCGGATGTCAGCGAGGTTATTAGAGGCACCGCAGAGTGTGCGCTGGGAGAGATGGCCGTTGTGGTTTGTGGACCACAGGGCTTGGTACAGAGAACGAGGAATGCGGCGGCTGCTGTGAGTGATGATAGAGGTGTACATAAGGGGACTGGGGCGCAGGGGATCTACGTCCATGCGGAGACTTTCGGCTATGCTTGATTAGTGTTAGCATACAGGACAGCTTCGTGGGAGTTTATGGATTGGGGGGTCTGGGCTTCTGTTCATTCGTGTATATGGTTTGGTTATGATACCTGTACTGTTCTTGCATCTAGAATTTGTAATATCCAAGTATAACCGTTTTCTCTACGATGTCTCGAGTCTCTTCTGTGACTCTAGGAGCCGAAAACCCTAAGTTCTTCAGCTGAGTGCTCGTCGCCGCTCTATTCCCCCACAAGATACCTGGTCCCAGCGAACCCATCCAAATATACACTCCAAACCCAAACCAAACGTTCTCCTCATCATTCGAGAATCTAGACCTCCTCGCTTCCTCATAGCCTGGTCAAATCGCCTAGAGTCAAACCCCACTAAAACCTCATCCCATCTTTCCCAATACTCAGCCTCAGCAAAACGAGACGAGCCAAGCTCGCTTACACCGAGCACAAAACAGAAGCCCAGTGCTCAAACAGTTTCTTCGTAATCGTAAAGGAACGAAGTAACGAGAAACACTTCGCAGAACGTGAGTCTGGAGATAAGAATAGGAGTAATGAGATTGGCTCTTCAAGCCAAACGCCGTGAGAATGCCAATGCTTGGATGAAGGGGAAGGCGAGGTGGAGAAAACCCAGGTTTCTTGGCTCTGTTCCCCCAGATTCCCAGATCCTAGGGTCTGGGGTTTGGATTCGGTTTGAAGGTAGCTTGAGGAATCGGCTAAGTGGTTTTGGACAATGATACCAGATCCTGAGAGCGAAAAGATTGAAGAAAGCAAATACTATTTTGGCGCTTGTATACCAGGGTAGATTTGGAAGTAATAACGACGCGGGCTTGTATGACACGAGAGCGGAGGTTGTAGGGTATTCTGGCGATTTCTGGTTTCACTAGTTTTACAACTTGGTATGTTTTCATCCATATATAGTAAGGGACGACTGGTATTCTGAAGAGAAAGGGAGAGAAAGTGGGACTGTTTACAGAGGCTCGCTTAGGAGTGTAATGCTCTATTTACCTGGGGAGATCAGGACTAAGGATCGCTCACTCATGTGAACCCAATACTTCAGAACTCAGATGTCTCTTCAATAGAAGTGAAAACATGTGTGAATCGATGAAAACGTGTCCTCTTAAGTAGACACAACTACCAGGGTTTGCGTATTGGCACATAATCCTCTCCAATCCTGTAAGAGGCCTCAGTAGATCGGACATAAGGAAGTCTATCACGATATGCATCTCTACCAACGGAGTATCATACAAGAGCCAGTTTATCCCGAAGTCAATAAGTATACAAGTTTCTTGGGTTTCTGCTTCTCTTGAGGCCGGCTAAATATTCAGCCATGTCCGACACTGAGACGGTCACCAAAATGGTCAACTCTGGACGGACTGCAGTAAAGCATTTCTCAGATACTCACAGATACTGTAGCCACATACAACATTAGCTTTAAAATGACAAGAAATCATCAGTTCCGGTTCCATATCCAAGTGTAAAAGTGTTCACTCCCAGACAGATCGACGAAGTTTGAGGTTCGATTCAAAGAGCGGAAAATCCCGCGCCGGCTTTTTCCCGCTTTCTCAATTCAGGTCCGACCCCAGCGCGTCTCCCGTGCTCCGGAGCTTGGAACTTTTTTTATGTTGAATCTCACAAACACCTATACTCATCTCCCGTTGCACATAGCTTGCGCGGCACAATCATCATCATATAATTCTCTACTCTATACTCGACCATCTGGCAGGCCTTCAATTGGCCGTTTCTGACATTACGTGATACTTTCTGTACTCAATTATCGTCAAGATGCTTCGATCGGCACGCGGGACCAGCTCCGTCCTCGCAGCGTCAGCTGCTAAACCGAGGGCAGGAGCTTCCTTCAAGTTATCGTCGAACCCCTCATTCACATTCACGACTTCCAGATCCGCCGCATCGAATTCTGCGCCTGCCAACTGCCGGTCCATATATACAAGCCGTTCCACCTTGTCCACGACATCTCGAACATCCTCACAATCCCTCCAACCCCGCTTCCAAAGAAACTTCCACGCAACCGCATACAGAATGGCCGCGACACGGGCAGAGACAGATGCATTTGGAGAGGTGCAGGTACCGGCAGACAAGTACTGGGGAGCACAAACGGAACGGTCATTGGAGAACTTCAAGATCAACCAGCCGCAGGACCGCATGCCCCCTCCAATTGTTAAGGCTTTTGGGATCTTGAAGGGCGCTGCTGCTACGGTCAATATGCAATTTGGACTTGGTACGCACTGGCAGAACGGTATGTGAAATATACGCTTACGATTTCGACAGACCCAAAGATTGGCAAAGCCATTCAAGAAGCTGCTGCTGAGGTCGCTTCCCTCAAGCTCATCGACCACTTCCCCCTCGTTGTCTGGCAAACTGGTTCCGGAACTCAATCGAACATGAACGCCAACGAAGTTATCTCAAATCGTGCAATTGAGATTCTGGGCGGAACAATGGGAAGCAAGAAGCCAGTCCATCCAAACGATCATGTCAACATGAGCGCCTCCTCGAACGATACCTTCCCTACCGTTATGCACATCGCCGCTGTGCTCGAGATTGAGCAGGAGCTGATCCCAGCTATCAAGTCACTCCGTGATGCCCTCCAGGCTAAGGTTGATGATTTCGAGGCAAAGAAGATCATTAAGATTGGACGTACACATTTGCAGGATGCTACACCATTGACTCTCGCTCAAGAGTTCTCCGGATATGTGGCTCAGCTCGACTTTGGCATTAAGCGTGTGGAGTCTTCTCTCCCAGATCTCCGTCTGCTGGCTCAAGGTGGAACTGCCGTCGGTACCGGGATCAATACATACAAGGGTTTCGCAGAGGCTATTGCTACTGAGGTGTCCAAGATGACCGGCACCGAGTTCAAGACCGCCCCAAACAAATTTGAGTCTCTGGCAGCACACGATGCTATTGTGCAAGCTTCTGGATCTTTGAATACCCTTGCATCATCTCTTTTCAAGATTGCTCAGGATATTAGATATCTTGGATCTGGACCTCGTTGTGGTCTCGGAGAATTGGCTCTCCCAGAGAACGAGCCCGGAAGCAGTATTATGCCCGGGAAGGTTAACCCAACTCAGTGCGAAGCCTTGACCATGGTTTGTGCTCAGGTGATCGGAAACCACACTGCTACCACAATCGGTGGCATGAACGGACAGTTCGAGTTGAACGTCTTCAAGCCTTTGGTCATCAGAAACCTTCTACACAGCATCCGCATTCTCACAGATGGCATGAAGAGTTTCGAGAAGAACTTGGTTGTTGGTCTCCAAGCTAACGAGGATAAGATCTCAAATATCATGAAGGAATCGTAAGTCTTATTTCACCTATACTTAATATCTGTTCTAACCAAACTTCAGTCTCATGTTGGTTACCTGCTTGAACCCCAAGATCGGATACGATATGGCCAGTAAAGTAGCAAAGAATGCGCACAAGAAGGGCTTGACATTGAAGGAGTCGGCGATGGAGTTGAAGGCACTTAGCGAGGAGGACTTTGACAGATTGGTCCGTCCAGAATTGATGATTGGTCCTGAGGAGTATAAGAAGAAATAGAGGGGTAATTGGCGGACGGTCCCTCTTGTATAAAAATGACTTTCAAATTCGCATACCCAAGAATATCTGTAGAAACCTGAAGATTGAATGGATCCGTTGAATGTGATGTAGCCTTTCATGTGGCTCTCTATAATTGTGAGATGATGGGAGTAGCTAGCGTTAGAGAAACCTCTGATAGAGAAGTGCCAATGGTCATTTTGTTATGAAGCACCTCATTCCAGATGATAACTGGCACTCTTCGACTTCTCTAGCAATGGGGATTCTTAGCACTCAAGATCACTTGTTATCGTAGTAAATGCGGAATCCATTGCTTGCATTTTTCAAGACGAATTCTAATGTCTTCGTATCAATGAAGAACATACAAAGTCCCAGGTAAAGCAATTTCTAAAAGGAGGGTGTGCAGAGGCAGTCTCGAGGTGCTTCAGATGAGAGCGGTCTACTATTTCTTAGATCTTTCGGATGTCATGGCTCACAAGAGCATAATTGAGTAACATGGGACTGTAACTTAGGACAGGCTACAAAGTTCCGATTTCGCTTCATGACATTTACGGCATCGTTTGATAACCTTAATCATCTCTGTCCCTTGAGTCTCTGGATGTAAGAATATTGATATCTGCGCATTGCCACTAGAAACAGTGTCCTTCATAATCTAATGTCGCGGCGTGTTTACATCACATCATAGTCATACAGTTCCAAGTGTCTCAAGGGGTCAAAGAAAGCCCGGATCTGATCCCTAGATTCGCGGTCGAAATGTCTTAAAACCACGTCGATATATTGGCCACATATTTCCAGACCCATTCCCTGGGTCGGATTGGATTTGCATATCATCCGCAGATTAATGTCGCGGCATATTTATATAATATAGTAATCATACAAATTGCGTGTCCGAAGGGTGCCCAGACGAATCTGGATCTAATTTCTAAGTTAGTGGTGGAAATGTCTCAAAACGGCATTGGTACATTTGCGACATTCTTCCAAGTCATTCCCGGACTCGGCTTGAAGTTGCAATTCATCAACAGTTTAATGTCGTGAGTCAACCCTACGACATTCGTTATATCGTTTTAAAGATTCCCAGATGAAGCTTCTCGCCTTGGATATTTTCCGTGTTTACTTCGGGCCACCCTTCTAGAACCACACCCCCCACATCCAAGCGAGACTTGGCTACGACGATCCAGGAGGTCACTCGACCTTGACCGCGAGTCGCTCATCAATACGGGACGTCGTCATATCTCACAGAGAAGCGCCTCCTTCTACCAATACGATTTAGAGGAAGTTACACCACAGACACAGACAAAACCATCCAAATGAGATGAAGCCCTGCGATATTATAACATCTGCGTGATGGGAAACCTGGGCGACCTGTCGCCAGGAGGAAGCGTAGCTGTTCGTAACTCCTGCTTGCTCCTTGACATTTGCCCCTCGCTCCAACTTCACAACCCACCCTCAGGACAATAACTGACAAGTCTGCGACTCGCAGATTGGCATCCTCGTCGGCCTCCTATCAACCAGCGTGCAGAGTCTCGGCCTTACCCTTCAGCGCAAATCACATCTCCTCGAAGACGAGAAAGACCCCTACGATGTTCGACGACCTCCTTACAGACGGCGGCGGTGGCAGCTGGGAATGGGAATGTTCATTATATCCAACCTGGTCGGGAGTACCATTCAGATAACGACGTTACCACTACCTGTCCTCTCGACGCTGCAGGCCTCTGGCTTGGTCTTCAACTCGATATGCGCCACTTTGATTCTCGGGGAGCCTTTTACTCGCTGGTCTTTGGGAGGAACGATGTTGGTTTCAAGCGGTGCGGTGTTGATTGCTATATTTGGAGCGATCCCGGAACCGGCGCATAGTCTGGATCAATTGCTGCAGTTGCTGGGCAGGAGGACATTTGTGATCTGGATGATACTGCAACTCATTCTGGTTCTGGCAATCATTGTAATAGCAGGCTTCTTAGCTAGGATACCGAGCATATCCTCCACACCGCGAATACGACTATTCCGAGGACTAGCATACGGTTCGATCAGTGGAATATTATCAGCTCATTCGTTGCTAGTGGCGAAGTCGGCAGTGGAACTCTTGGTTCGAACAATTATCGACAGAATCAATCAGTTCAACAGGTGGCAATCATGGGCTATTCTCCTTGGTCTGGTCACCCTCGCTCTCACACAACTATACTACCTCCATAGAGGCCTGAAGCTGGTCTCAACAAGCGTGCTCTACCCCCTCGTCTTTTGTATCTACAACATCATCGCCATCCTCGACGGACTCATCTACTTCCATCAAACCGACCGCCTCTCAGTTCTTCAAGCTTGCCTCATAGCCCTCGGCACCGTCATCCTCCTCTCAGGCGTCCTCGCCCTCTCCTGGCGCCTCTCCGACGAACAAACGCCATCTGCAGTCTCGCAGAGCGCACTCGCACCTGGCCTAGGCTTCGTGGAAGACACCGACAACGACGAATCATCCGACTCCCTCAACGCCGACGAAGAGGCTGCTATCGGCGCAGAACACCAAGCACTCCTCCGCAACGAACCAATGACACCCACTACAACGCTCGATACCGTGCTAGGCGCTACCAGGAACGTCCGAAAGACAGTGCGCGTCACTGAAGCAGACGAGATTTGGGGAGAGCTGGAAGACGATACGGCGAAATCACCATCGCCTTCACGACCACCGAGACGAGCTTCTTCTGGTCTACCAGATTCTGCGATTAGGGACGAACCGGATGAAAATACCTCTCTGCTACGGTCGAATACATTCTCTCGACGAAGAAGGAGACGATCAACTGGGTTCCCGGGCTTCACAGCTAGACCCTCGCCGAGAGGCTCGGGGAAGAGACACAAATCCCAGGACGCAACAGGTGGATTCTGGAAAATGAAGTGGTGGAAGAGGGATGGGCCTGGAAAAGATCCTCCTTCTTTGCCACCTAGTTCTGACGGACCGGGAATTGGTCCATCTGGCACTGCGTCATGAGACTCCTCTCTCTGTTCTGTGACAATTCATTAAGCTCAGAGCTTATGCTGTTACTTGCAGGAGAGGGGACGAAATTTGTATCAGTCACGGCATAGAAAGCTTTCTTCTTAGGTTCGGATCAAGGCGAGGCGTTTGGCTATCTGGCATTGCAGTGGAGTTCTGTTGGGGATCGATTGTTGATTTGACTGGGTTGGGTTGTAAGCTACCCAGGATACAGAGGCGTTTGACGGATGAAGATACGGGACAATGAGAGAGGCGTACATTTGTACTTGTTCTTCTGAAGACTGTACAAAATAAAGAGAGGACTCGGTTCTTCATGGCAAAAGAGGTAAGGAAAGGAAAGGAGTGCATAGCAGCAGTTGGGAAACCAGCTTTAAAGAAGGAAACAATACCAGTGAATCAATTCAAACGAACCATGCTACATCTACCTCGTGATGTCAAGTCACCCTCTCTCTCGCTAATATATCCTATCTCGTAAATACTTACTGCTTCCCATGCAACTTACACCTCCCTCTTGTCGATCCATACCCCTCCCACTCTTCTCACCTATCTCATAACTTTACCTTCCCCTTCCCAATCTTCCCTCCTGTCAAAGCAAACATTGACTATTCTATCTACAGTTCCTCCATTTGACCACTCGTACCAAAGATTTCCCCATCCCAACACCATACATCTCCTCTGCACACTTATACCCCTTCCCCCTTCGATAAATTGCAAAGTCCCCCTCAGAACATCCCATTTCTCCCCCGTTCCCCCTTCACAAGACCTAGATCTAGACGTCTCAGACGGCACATACTTACTCCCTACTTCACTGAATCCGATTCGTTCTTAGCTAAATAAGATCCCATGGACTCTCTCAATCACTAGAATTCGAGAGCCGTATTTGCACGACAAAAGACGAAACTCATACACCTGATCTCCTTCCCCCTCTCGATCCTCCCATCTCTCTTTCCCACTTCCATCACATCCTCAGCACAGACGCAGCGCCAGTAAGGGATAGACAAGCAAACTAGACTACTGCACTCACAGACACGGTAGATACAATCCTTCCTTCCTTCCTTCGGCACTCTAGATCCGTTTCTAGAAATCGAAGAAGTTTCTTTTGGCTTCGAACCCAAATCGCTTGCAGAGACAAATAGATAGACACCCGGATATTGCTCCCTTGTGACAAGAAACACGCGGGGTATTTTCACGTTACTCACCATGTCCCCCTCCCTTCTACGCACCCTGACATCTACAGTAAACCCAACCACCTACTGATAGAATTGCAGAAGCATGACTGATTCCAGACTAGGCATAGAGCAAGATCAACATCGAGATCTAAAATACAGATTCATCCCTAGCTAGCTTGCTGGCTGGCTTTTACTTGAGTCTCAGTTTAAGCTTACATGTATGCTTAAGGTTAAGCATGACTGCAATCAATCAATCGTTCGCTCGGAGCTGATACCATACTTGATCCTGAAGCCCGAGATCGAGATCTCGAACCCGAGATTGAGCTTGTATGTCTCGGGGTACCGGTACCGGTAGGTAAGTCTCACGTCATGATGTGTTTAGGTTGTTTACACTTTGCTGTTCTGGAAGAGGAGCTGGTGGGCTTTTAATAGGCTTCTACGGTGGAGGGTAAACTCTTGTCCGACTCATAAAGATTAGAAGTTCGAGCGAGCATGGTGATCACTGTGAGGATTAGGGAAGAGGGAAGAATTAGTTCCGTCAAAAATATCGATTCCACCAGCAGCGCGCATATCAACCTCCCCATATGGATGGCCAGAGACAGGCCTGTACTGTACAGTTTGAGAGAGAGATGTAGAGAGAGAGGAACCATGAATGACCATCCACCACCCCCAACCCAGCCAAATCAGTAGCGAGCAACGTAGAAAAAGCCCAGCGCGAAAAACAAAAACACAAGCAATAGATGATCCACCACCAGCCTCAGTGAGCGTGCAATATCTGTCGCGAAAGATTCCCGTCCATCAAGTGCAAGCCACATGCAGACATCTCCCGTAAACATCCACTTCATCATCATCGTCCATCCTTCCACCTATGTACCAAGCCAAACCAAAATCCCTCCCAAAGAGTGATGATGATACTGGAGGTAAAATTAACTCATTATCCCGCGTGGTATAGTTTTTCGATTTTGTAAAACAAAGTGCAAGGTTGACTAAAGAAACCCCTAATGGAAAATGACACCAAAACACCAATCAGAACGAGTACTTTGAAGGTTCACGTCTCGCAAGACACGAACGTTTTGAGGCGCTGTATTATGTGTCGGGTATCAGAGTTAAAGACGACCCTCCGTGTACTGGGATGCAAGATTTGGCTCTATGCTTGGTGTGAATGTTGCTGAGGAATGCCGCCTTGGGGAGGCATTGGATAACCACCTCCTCTCTGTTGTTGAGCAACATAATTCTGGTAGGCGAGAGCCTGCTGGTGCTCGAGGGTCTGAGGCATGTAGTTGGGATGCATATTAGCTTGTTGTGGCATGCCGGCTCGGTTAGGAGTTGGGATGTGCTGGGCAGGTTGCTCCTCGGGGGAGTCAACTGTATTCTGATCATCAACTCCATTCTCTCCGTTGCCAGCAGGTTCCGGGGCATTCAAACAGGCCTGATATTGGTCAGCATATGTATGATATCAATGTGTGAACGAACGTACTTGGATCAAGTTCTTTCCTTCTGCCTTCGTAACAAGAGGTTGAAGCTTTGGCGTAGTGAAGGTATAGACAAGACCAGTTTCGGAGACAACGAGGAGGAGGACTTGAGTTCCAGTGAGGACCGACAATTCGTATGCCTATTATTGATGAATCAGTAAGGATTGTCGAAACGCGATCGCGATTGGCGCGCCGGGACGCGATTTGAAGCAATTTTACTTACCTTCTTCATGATACCGGCCTTCCGCTTGGAGAAGGTAATGTGGCGACGCGACTTATCCGTGATGAACTTGATCTCAATCTTTCTGCGCTCGCGTCCTGGCTTATCATCATCATCGTCGTCGTCGTCGGCAGTGGATGGGCGTTGGCGCTTGACACCGCGATTCTCTCCCGCAATTGAATTGCCATTGCCAACGGCGTGCTCATCGAGGGCAGATGGCGAACCTTGGTCGTGTTGGTCGGTGATATCGGCCATTGTGTTTATGGTATGACGAGGTTGACTCTTTTGAGTTGCGTGCCGGTGACCTTACTGGTTATGGGGAGTGGAGGCTGCTCTTTGCTTGTCGCAGATACCTGGTCGCGAAGAGCTGGATTGAGGTTGGCGCGAGGGAAGGACCCGAGTAATTCAGGCTGGCTGGCTGCTTGCGACGGCGAGTAAGAGAGCTGGATGGAGGTCCGATTTGACTGGAGGCGTTCCGACCGGTTAGCAGACCTGGATAGGAAACCTGAATAACAAACAGTGGGATTAATGATTGATCTGGTAAGGCGATGGAGGCTGCGCAGCGGATGCGGTGCGGGATGACAGAAAGAAGAATAGATTGATCGAGCACAGGCGGCAGACTTGGATGGGTTGGGTGGATGGCACTGGCTTGGGGTAGGGGAAGGAAAGAACAGTGAGGAAAAAGGTGGAGGCTGGGGGGCATGGAAAGCGCAATGGGTGCACCGAGGACGATAGACGAGCTTCTCCGCAATGCGGCCGCTGCAGGAATGAGGGTGATTCGGCGGTCCAGGATAGACAGATATGTGGTCCATCCAAGAGTCATTCATTCCTTGCGGTGGCCAGGAGTGGACAGACTGACCACTAGATCCTCGGCACCCGTGAACCGGCACCACTCTGTTTCTGGCAGAGGCTGGTGCTTTGCTCGGGAGGACTGGGGGGATGCTGGGCTGTGCGAGATATGCAGCCAACTGCAGCGCACAAAGTATATTGGCAGCGCCCCAGGTGAAGAAGATCAGATGAGGCAAGCTATGAAGAAGCTATGCCTTGCTGCTGCTCCAGCGTTGAACGGTGCCGTGCGGTGCATCGCATCTTCAGTGCGGTGTGGAGGAAAAAGGGGAAAGCTTGTGTGACGAGCAGTAACTGTGGCCGGAAAGGGACAAGAGCAGGAAAGGGGAAAAGGGGGAGGGGAAGAATGTGCCTCTGTCCCAGCTACACCGCGCAACTTTGCACTAGGAACACCCTGTTGAACACATGCATGCAATGCAATCTTGCTTGCCCGTGCCGTGATAGGGATGCTCTGCACTGCTCTCTGGATCTGGTCTGCTGTGCTGTGCTGTGCTGTGCTGTGCTGTGCTGTGCCTCTCAATCAATTGTTCGCTGCACCCTTTAGTCACATCACTACGTTCGGATGTTGCGTTTGTTCTGCGTCAACTTCAGAACAGACGAACTCCAGAACATTGTGAGCGCCATTGGTGTTCGAGGAATGAGGGGTTGAGGGAGCTGAGTCCGACCCCATACGGATAAGGGTGGCGGTGAGCTGGTGGTGGGGGAAAGGGCATGTCGGATCGCCATGTTTGATACTCAAAGCAGAGACTCGACCGAGAACAGCCTTGTCTGGTTCGAGGAATGTCTTGACTTTCTTCGATGGCCCCAAGGCTGAAGCCAAAGAAGCATAAAAGACAAAGCATATCAAAGCAAAGCTCTGGCGTGTTGGTGCGCAATGCTTGATCTCGAGTTGCGGGAACATGTCGTGATCTTCTGTGCAGAGGTGCAGTGGTGCTAGGGATGTGATGGGATCGGATCTGATGTGGTGGAGGTGGGGATAGAGAAGAAGCACTGACAAAATGCGACCACAGAACAAAAAGGAAATGCACTCGAGGCTGAAGAACGTACCTATGAAATGATTTGTTTGTTTGTTTGTTTGTTTGTTTGGTCTGGAAGGCCAGGCAAGGCAAGGCTCAGCTGGGTAAAGCTGACGATGCCTGGATGCTTGCTGTGTTTGTACTCGTCAAGTGAAGTCAGGCGTCGCGCTGTGGTGTGCAGGGATCGAGTGAGGGAGTTGAGGGCGTGAGCGTTGCGGTGCGGTGCGTTTCGATGCAGTCCAAAGAGGTCAAGTGGGAATCTGAAAACAGGAGGAGGAGCCCTTTAAGATAAGCTCCAAAGCAGAAAGTAAGCTAAATCAGTTAGCGCGATCCAGGCCTGGTCGCAGTCGCCGAATTGCCGAAGAGATAGCACGTGATTATGGTTGAAAGATTCTGATTGGCGGAGATTGGCGGCTCGGCTTGATTAGGAAGGAGTGGGTGGGGTTGGATTTATCGATTTGACTTCGAGCTTGACTACCAGCTTGACATCAGCTTGATGCTGCACTGCACTGTACTGTACTGTACTGTACTGTAGCCAGATTGTAGTATTTGGTATTCAAAGAGCTATACAGTACAGTACTGTACTGTACAGTGCCGACTGTCACAAGCACTTTATCTCGATGTGATCCGGACTATCCCGCAGAGATTCACCCATTCGTTGCTCGAGGTCAAAGGAATGAAATTGACAAAGAGGCTGTGGTGTCCCTGGTGAATTTGAAGGCATCCCGTCCAGAGCAGGCGGCATCCCAACGTGTCCCCACTCTCCGCTTATTCAGTCATCTGGGCACATCGAATTCATTTCCTCAGCTGAGATACTACACGACGAGAAAGGAGGGAGTGACCTGTCGAGTGTCGATAACCATGCCTTTCATATATTATGGAACATGGTAACTTCGTGGAAACTACCTGCTGCTTCAACTGATTCCCAGCTCAAAGAACCTAAGAAGAGCCGAATCGGTGCTTCAAGTTGACTCTAGAAATGGCACTTAGAACTTCCACATTAAGAAGGCGGAAAAATCAAATGCTCCCTAAAACTTCGCCTCTCCAGATAGCAGACCACATGAAATTCATACAACCCACCCAATAGGATCGATACGAAATCTTCCGGTGAGAGTCTCCACTACTGAAGATATTCTCCGCTTTCTTCAAGTCTCTTCCTTCTTCCGGTCTTCTCCACCGGCATCGGGGTGTCAGCATCAACACTTCTCCGAAACACAAAGTAAAAAGACAATTGCTCCAGACTAGACACGCAGGTTCCTGACTAACCCTTCCCCAACGGCCACACCGTTAAGATGTAAACCCTGTCAAGCAATAAGCATAACAAGCCCCCAAAACGCCACGCCAAGCCCCTCACAACACGGGAGAAACGGTGCATCACTAAGCGAGCTGCATCTGCATCAGAAGCGTCAGAATGCCCCTGCCCTGAGGTGCCTCTGCCTCTGCCTCTGCCTCTGCCTCTGCCTCGTCTACCTACCCGAAGTTTGACCTGCAAGGCTGGAACAGAACATCCATTGCCCTGGTACACACAGAAACCGGGAGATAGAGAGGTACCAAAAGGATGCATCTACCAGTATACAACCAGTTCATTCGCGAATATCGCCAGCCAGGTACGGAAGTTTGCTGGACTTAAACTTCGCATTTCCAGCACTTCAAGATACCTAGAAGGATTCTGCATTTTGTAAACTCCAAAGCCTTAAATGAGACACATTCAAAACATGAAAACTGACATGCCTTTCTGTTTCACGAGAAGTGTTCTCCAAAGTCTCTGTTACTTGAAGTTTGGTCTGTAGAAGTAGTTCATCCCGTCTTCCGCTTCCATTTCGCCTTTCTGTTTCGTGTGTAGTCCAAGAACGGAATGGCTCAGGTCCGATGTTTCGAGTTTTGCTCGTTCCGTCATGTCATGTTTAAGATTCTGGATGTCTATGACGAGAGTCGAGACGAGACGACATGACATCAGTCTTGAATTATTAGGTCTTGGTCCAGACTTTAGTTCACTGTCATGTTTAGAGCACGTGTGCACAAGCTCAATAATCCAAGACCTTCCTTATATGGGATTCATATATTCTCGAAACTTGGAAAAGCGTCGTGGAAGCCAAGATACATGTCATGACTCAATGACATGAGGTCTTCCCAAAAAAAAAATCAGCACTCGTGCTGTAGGGGCAGAAATCTGGACCTAGCAGGTACAGAAACGACCATCTAAGCGAAACTTCCTATTCCAGCCATATCTAAACAAGAATACAATATGAAGAAAAAACGTCACATGAATGCATCGTCCAATCTCTTGGAAAAAGAAACTTCTAGCATTTTCTTGTGTTTTATGTGATTCAAGATAGGGACTTTGCTTCGAGGCTTCAACCAGCGCTGGACACAGACACAACGATCTGACTTTCGAATCCACAACAGAGTCGCAGAAAAGATCGATCTAGCACCCTCTCATTCTCGAAGCTCGAAGCATCCCGCTTCCTCGTCTCTCATTTTTCATGTCAAGTCCCTACGCTTAATGATCTAAGCGAGCAGTAATATCAATCACCTCTACCCTACCCATTGTGGTTCACTTTCCCTTTCCCCTCAGTTCCTCGGCCTCTCAGCCCCTCCATCTCTGATTGCTCTGCTTGAGAAGACCCAGATCTCATAACCCTTTCATCTTCCCCAACCTCTCAACCCTCTCCCTCAATCCTTCCACCGCACCAAGGTACCCCTCAATCTGAACCTCATACGCGCGAAATTCATCACCCATCTTCTGCATCTTCCCTGCTATCACGCCTAAATTCTTCACCGTCTCCAAAGTTGATCGTAAGATAGGTGTCAGAGGTGCGAGACGGCGATGAAGGGCGTGAATGGTGAGCTGGATATGTGTGCGTGCTGGAAGGCTCTCGCTTTGCAAATGCGAAAGCAGTGTAAGCGCTGCTGCATCCTGAGCAAGCGTTCAGTCAGTCCTGCTGCTCCAGTCAAAAGTCCAAATTCTGATCGAATCCAAGGTAAAACATTTCCACCTCTATCTCTGCAGAACACACAAAGTACTGATCGAGGATCGATCAGAACACACAGGTAAACGTGAGGTATGAATATCTTCACTTCGAAAGACATACGGAAGGCTGTTTGCAAATTCGCATGAATTAAGAAGAATGGACACGCAAACTCACCAACGCTTCAATCTCCTTCTCTAAATCCAACAAGAACCACCTCCATTCCCCAATATAACTGCTCAGCGCGAGGAAATGCACGTTATCGAAGCCATCACGCACATAGCTATGGCTGCGCTCCCAATTTCGCATGCACGTACGAAGACGGGTTTGGAAGGGTGAGTCGTGTTGAGAGTGAAGCAAGATCCAGAAACTGCCTTTTGGCAGAGGAAGCAAAGGTCAGTTGTCTGTTCTGATGACTTGGAAGAAGAGAGAGATAGAGGAGGGTAAGAGGTAAGTTACCAGGAGTCCTAAGGACATGACGATGATATACTGCTGTCTGAGATATGACCCAAGTTCCATCAGGAGAGAGCGACGGATACCGCAGGATGTATTGTACCTCTTTTTACAAATCAGCTCGATTCCCACGTCTAGTTTGCACTCCTGCTTTGTTCCTGGCTCAGGAAGGGTGGGATAGAATATGAAGAATTCGTGGAAAGAGTAGGACACGTACCAATAATCCCAGCGACGTTTGGACCATTTGGCACAGACTTATACACTAAGCTTCCCATGCCAGCCTCGACACTCTTACCATGTCCTGCAAATGAGAAGAGAAGATCTAGGAACTGCGGCCCCACGCGTAAGTACGTGAGAAGTGCGTTCATGGCTTCGGCGGTGATAGAGATTGGTGCACCGGGGCTATTGGCGTGCATAGATCTACGAATTCGTATTCAGAATCGTTTCTTCATATCCACTTTCTACTTGCCTTCTCCTTCGGACATGAGGATTGTATGGAACGAGAATGTGGTACATGAGGATGTACGTGAGATGAGCAAGCCTCTCGCTTGCCAGAAAACTCAAAGGAGGATGCTCACATAGTTCTAATACCAATTACTGAATTCTCCTTCAAATACTCCATCATACTCCCATGATCGTGCGTTGTTTCCGTGACGACTTTGCGGCCCAACACCGACCCTCGAACTGCTTTTCAAATGTCAGCCAATACCCAAGCAAAGCAGCCGTTACAATTCATTACTTATAACCCCGCATCACAACAAGTGGCCCAGGAACGAAATGTCAGGAATCGACAATACGAATAGGAATAGTCTTAGGGAGACTTACGCTTCACATCCCAGAATTCAACTTGCATAGCCGTCCTCGTACCACAAAACAATCGCTCGCCAATCATCCCCATACGTCTCGATACCGCGTCAGCATTATTGAACAGAAGGTTATCGCCTTGAGCAAAGTTGAACCAGAGCTTAAGATCGATGTCTGTCAGTTGTTGTGGATGTTCACTGTAGTCCGGCGGTGGGGGGTCCATTGCGGGGTCGTCTGCTGGTTCAGAGTGTCAAGGTGTGTTGAGAGGCTTGTAGCTTATTACAATTTTCAATCAACGGTTTCAATATGAGATGAATGTCCAAGAAATTTACGTTAACTTGGAAGAATTGTCTGTTGCTGTTGTTGGTGTAGTGGAGCTGAAAGACTGCCCAGGTGCCTTGCAGACGCCTCCCGGCTAATTCTGTGCTGTGCCTGATGCCAATGTTCTAGGTCCAACAATTAGACTCTTGGAAGGGGCTGAAACGCTTTCAGGGCTAAGTACCCAAATTTGTTCTGATTATAAGCCAAAGGCATACATATCTCACAGTAGAGTCAAGGTAGGATGGTTCGAGTGAGACTCAGCAGGAAATGGCATCTGCAAGAAGTTTACAGTCCTGGGCACACTGTTCACGACACCTGAAGGATACATTTACAGAGAAGAAAGAAAATCTATTATGACCTATAAATGCCCATTCCTCCACTAACTACTTTGCTATCTGGTATCCTTAATCAGCCCTCCCCTTACCATTCTATGTACCATCCATCCATCTAACCGTTACAATTACAAAAGCCAGACCAACCTAAGCCCATTTACCAAGCAGCGCCATCAAAGCCGTACCCAACAAGACACAGCAGATCATGAAAGTCAATCTCTTCGAACTTCTCGACAACTCAGGGTTGAACAAGAAGTCTCTAGCAAGCAACTCCACCAATCCAGTGTAGATCAGGATACCGGCCGAGATAGCATCAAGCACACCACTGATGATGTTCGCAGTCATACTTCCCGCATTATAAGTGTTGCGAACTCCCAATCCAATAGCGATAGCAATGGGCGTGGTAAGACCATACGCAGTGCAGAGGAACCAGGGAAGCCAGTTCATTCGCTTCGGGAAAGGAATAGCCGACATCCTCGCACCAATTCCTAGACCTTCAAACGACTGATGGAAGACCAGAACAGGGTACAGAGTGCTGAACTCTGCGCCTGTAGTTCCCAAGTTGAGACCAATGATAACAGAGTGAAAGATGACACCGAATTCGAGGATGAGGAAAGCAGCGATCTGTTGGCGGAACGAGCGCTCGACGACTTCGTTGACAGAGGGTGTGGGAGATGCTTTCTCGGAGTCCTCGAAGTCTTTCTTGGGGAGGTCCTTTTGAGCTTGTGCGGCTGCGATTTGGTCGTGGAAGTTCTCGTCTTGGTCGCCGGAGTGGAGTTGGTTGTGGGTGATGGACTGGGTGCGAGCTTGGGATGCGGTACCGTTGTGAGCGTGTGCTCCTCCTTCGGTTTGGCCTGGTCGGTCGGTAATTACGTTCTCGATATTGGGACCATGGGCGAAGCCGTATTTGTGGTCGACATATTGCTCTGCGCCGAACTGATGAAGAGTTAGTGAGGTCCTTCGAAGAGGATCAGGCGGTTCAACATACATCCATGAGGAAGATGACCATGATGGACGTCAGGACAATAGCAGGGCACCAAGCGTAATCAGCCCAGTGTCCAGTCATTCCAACACAAGTATCGGGTCCGATTTCCGCATAAGCTGGATCAAGAAGACTGTGGTTTGTTAGCTCGCGTATCGCAAATAGACGGGATTGTAGGCGAGCTGTAAGGACTTACTGAATGAAAGCCGTGGCGATGATAACACCAGCACCGAAGTACCGAGCAAACAAGTAGACATAGATGTTGATTCGAAGCCATTTGACTCGCGCTGCGAGGACTGGGAAGAAAGTCGCAGCAGACGAAACGACGAGAATTACAAAAAGAGCCGAGATACGCGCTCCCATGCGACCATCATAATCATTTTCTCCTCTTGACAAGTAGCAAATAATCTGGGCCGGGTCCGCCTCGTCGAGGTTAACACTTGCTGGATCGAAAGAAGTCGACATCTTGACTGAATTTCCCGGATTTGTTCGCCCAGTTTCGAGTCAAGTTGCTGCTTGTGCTACGCTCGAGAGTTCGAAGGAGGAGGGATCAACACCTCTTTATCTGAAAAGCTTGTCGGAGCACGGCACGCTAGGAACGATAAATCTATCTACTAGAAGAGTCGTAGAAGCCAATCCCGAGCATGGAATGTCGAATTCTTTGGGTTACGGCGCAATTTTTCGTAATAAGGAGTGAGTGGTGGGTTCGACAGACACCTTGATGGTCACGCTAGAGCGAATCACTTACAACCTCCCCAATCCCAGGACTTCTCTCTCAAAGCATCCTGAGAGGCGGAACTTGCTTTTGGTTGTGCCATCACATGGGCCTGCGACGCTTTTCAGCCCCGATAAGTGCTCAGAGTCAGAGATCTATGTTTGGCAAATAGCTGTCAAGTGTGCAGTGTGACAGCCGGCATGAGCTGCATGTCCTGGGTCGCACATGTAACACCATGACATTCAGGAAGCCAGGAAGGTATCAAAATCTCGCCCATATTCTCGCAGTCTCGGCACGTTAGCTAAGATTTCTTGTCAATGCTTATTGCTTGCTGCCGCGCCGCTATCTCTGCGTAGATTCGTTGTCGGGCCTTCCGTTCCCACCATCAAGCTTTTCCTGGTCAGTAGCCATCAAGGTGTTTACCAACACCTGCCAAACACATCACCAATCTCCGACGACTTGAAGAGCATGCAACCCGGTGCGGTGGGAATGGGACAAGGTAAGGACCCGAGATACCCGCTGATGTGACAAACACGTTTCTTGGGTATGGTCGTGCATTGCATTAGTAGCTGTGTGATCCTTGGATAGATGTACAGATGTACCACCAAGGTACTTTGGATGATGCGTGGCTCTCAGCCTCAATTTCTTGACAAATACCCGTACCTTGATAGGACAAAAGTACCAGGTCCCTCCACAACTATGCACCATGTCACGAGCGAATGGCCGATGGAAGAGCAAGACTGTGGCCGCGAATGACACTTTGCAACGATATCTCGACTTCTCAGAGCCACAGAATATCGCACTGTACATTTTGCAACGATTTCGACTTCCCAGAGCCACAGATTGTCGCTCTGGATGTACAAGCAGCGCACTTACGTTAGTCCTGGCACAGAAAGCTGACTGATGGACGTTTAAAGCTGGCCTGGAAATATGACACAACCTGGAGCCAACTCAGCCGTTGTCTGCGACGGCATATTCGAACTGATATCAGAAAGACGTTCCACGGACACTTGCGTGGGCTTCTAGCCCCCGCGGAACAGACATCGTGCCACTCCTGCTCTCTTCAAGAAACAGACAAGAAAAGCCAGAGGCGGCCGCTTCGACGTTCTGCTGGCATAACAAGACGACAGTTACTCGAAGATTTGCGTGCCCGAGTCTGCCTTTTGCACCCTGAGGCAGCACTGGACCACTTACACCAATCCGAATGATATGATTATCCGCGAAGGTTGTTTCCACATCGAATTCGATTCCATATTAGTAGCGATAAAGAATTGGAAGCCGGGAGGTGGAGATTCGATGTGAATGTGCCAATGGAATGGTCACAGCAGAACTATCGTTGCCCTCTATCGGCATGACCTTCTCCTTCTGCGTATCAACACAGACCAGCAGGAACAGAGCAACAGGAAAATCTGCATCGAAGACTGACTCTTACATCCTGGAGAGAGAGCCGAGACAGATGAGAAAAAACCCAACCCACACGCTCTTCCTCCAAGACGTGTACTGCAGTATGCAAAATGTCAGTAAATGGCGGCAAAATTTCTCCTCCCTCGGCTACACCGATTCCCGAAAGCTCGAATATTGGAAAGCGAGGATCCGAGCCTGAGACTCCAGCCCGAAGAGTCTGCCATTCGAATATGAGATGACTTGGGCTCTCTGCAAGCTGGATGTAGAAATTCCATGCGCGCACAGCAATTCAACACTCGCCACTACACCGCAAGAGGATATTTTTGAAGCGCTTTGTAGGAGCCCAAAAGGGGAGGGGGAAATCATCTGAAGCAAGAACGACTGGACCAATGGAAACCACACTCGCGAATGGAAAGAATGATAATTCCAATATGTGTAGGTCCCTGACATAACATTTTCGTCTTCAACCCTTTGTATATCTAACGCAGGATCTCCGCATTGAAAGTTGAAGTAGAAGGTTTGCATCGAAGCCGATATATTGTCGTTCAGCTCTTTAAGTAATCAAGAACCATTGTATCTTAGGGAAGTCCATAGTCAGAAGTTGCAAGTGACCAATGAGAAAGAAAAGCCTGTTGGGTAAGAATAGGATGTTGACAAACGGAGACAAGCAAGGTCAGCAGGAATACAGCAACCATGGCTTTTCTCTGCGTCGACCAAATTCTGGGCTGAAAGCTACACCTCATAGCTTCGGAGAAGATGGACCATTGAAAGAAACATCATGAGCATTCAAACATATCGAGTATTGATAATATATCACCTCTGAAAATGGTAAAGTCGAAAAAGCTGTCAAGATATGGGTGGGGCAGTCTATCAGTAGATCAGTCCCTAGTGAGATCAACTAGGGGATTGATAGCAGATCCCGGATAGGGGTAGCGAAAGTCTCGACCCCTGAAAGTCCCAAGCTTCCCAGCAAAGTTCAAGTCTGGACCGAATTTAAAGTGACAAGCTCGAAATATCATCCACGATTTTCTCAAGCGCTTCTTTTTAGGGTTCCAAGAAAACGGGATGCCCTTGACCACGACTTGGAAATACGACCTTTCGGAAGCAGAATATCGCAGTAAGCCCCTGTAGGTTGCATTGATGTGGCGCCTCTCAGCTGAGATACGGCCGCCCCAAGAGCCCAGAGAATGCCAATATTGGTACCTCACGCCACAAGATCCCAATTTGGAGGAGAGGAAGAGATCCCTGTCGTAAGGCAGTGGTAGTTCCCGTCATATTCCTTCCGACGATGGAATTATACGAATAATTCTTCTGGCTTTTGAACTTCTCTTCAGTCTCACTCTTTTGTCCACCGACTGACCGCCAGCGATGCCTATGTACTGACCAGTTTCATTCTCTTTGACGCAGAGAATGGCTCTCGCGCTCCCCTCCCTCTCCGTCCTCAATAGCCCCCAGACGAAGAAATGGCTGTACCCCACGTTGTGGTTCATGCTCGTGGTGTGGTTCCTCAAGTCTACCGTCAATAAGACCGGTCACTACAACGGAGCTCACACTCGACTGCTCACGAACTCCTCGTTGTCAAACCTTGTACACGACCTCACACACTCCGAATCCTCAGATGCGTTATTGAATGGCGGAAACCAGCCAGGCGTCACGGCAAACGCGAGCACGAGTATCAAATCGGCAGTCATAATCGAGACTCGAAGATCAGCTGCCATCATTCCTTTGGTGCTACATTTCAGCGCTGTGTTGGGTCCCGATTGGCCTGTGATCATATATACTTCTGCGGAGAATTTTGGGTCGTTTACTACATCGCAGGCTTTGCTGCGGCATCAGAAGAGCGGAAGGGTGGTCATACGGTCTCTGCCTGAGGGGTTGTTCTTCCCGAACTGGGACTCGGTGTCGAATTTCTTGACCACGCCGTGGTTGTGGAATGATCTGGCTCCCGCGGACCATGTTCTGATTTTCCAGAGCGACAGTGTGCTATGCGCAAACAGCGTGAGGAGTGTGGAGGATTTCTTTGAGTATGATTACGTGGGTGCGCCCATTGCGCCGGAGTTGGGGGTCGGGTATAATGGAGGGCTGAGCTTGAGAAAGAGGAGTACAATGTTGAGAGTTCTAGAAGAATTTCAATGGGGTGGCGGACCTGAAGATCAGTGGTATTTCGCCAGGTAAGTAACTTTGGATGCGGGAGGGGATGAACAATTCGCTGACTTGCGTAGAATGGCCGAACTCAGAGACGCGGATGAAGAGAGTGGAATAGAGAATGGTATTCGGTTACCAACCATGGAGACAGCGAGGACTTTTGCTGTAGAGACGATAGATTATCCCACACCGTTGGGACTACAGTAAGAAGCTTCGAGCACCTGCATCTCCATATTGTACTGACAACTTTTAGTCAACCCACCAGGTTCATAGCTGCGCATGATCATATGATACCCTTGGACGACTGGTGTCCGGAATATAAATTGGCGCGAACGGATAGAATTAATGAATAGAATAATGATAGGATATAGAGAATCGAACAACAGTAATTCAACAAGAATAAAACAACAAAAACAAACCAACAAGAACTTCGCTCCGAATTGCTGCCCGTTAATACTGACGAATACTGCTTAACATGGAAGAAGCAGCTAATCGAAGGAGAGCTGAAGGCTGCTCCAAGAATAGACTCTCTTCGAGTCAGAATTGTGCCCTAGTAGGCATCATCGAGCTGGAAGAACCGGCGCAAGGTACATGTGAATGGAACGATGCTGACTTGATATCTTGTCATCGTTGTTTTGGTTGGGATGTGGTTGTGGAAGAAACGACAATTGCTATGTCACAGCTTTTAGTCAGCACTTCGGGAGTGAAAAGCGAACACCGTGAAACTGTCTTTTCGAACCCCAACACCATCTGTCAAGAGAGAGTTCTATCACAGGTGCCGCTCCCGCTACGCCAACTTTCCGAATATCCACCGAGAGCACTATGAAGCCATCATGAATGACTAATATCAAAGTTCCATGTGCCAGAGCATGACCGTTAAACTTCTAATGTAGGAACTTCTCCGTCGTCGGATTCGTCACAGGAAATTTGGCGTGAAACGAAGCCTGGGCATAGTTCCAAATCGCAGCCTTCTGAGTGGAAACGAGTCGTGTGTGTAAGTTCTTGGCATGTTGGATAGGCTGTTTACGTTGACAGCGTTGAGCTTGTAAACTTTTATGCGATTTCTCTTTGGACCTTTTGCTCCTCGATTTCTTTGATGGCCATTTTCCTCACTACGCGCTTTTACCACCACTTTCATACACGTTTGTTCGGGCTTCTCTATCCTTTCTGTTTGAAAGTAATGTTTGCTGAGTTCACATCCTTTGATTTTGCCTTCGATCCCGCAGAACCGAATGTTCTCCGCGTAAACTAGCTTCCCCGAATAGACTGTAGTGCTCAGATCTCGTCCAAGTGTACATAAAAGCTTCTGCACAGTCGAAAGTCACAACTGTCTTCAACACCCAAATGACGATACCGAAAACTATAAATTTGATCACCAAGCATGCCTCGGCGGTCGACCATCTCAGGTTTTTTGGGTTTGGGAGAAATGCATTTCTCCGCTCAAACTTTGAGTGACAATACTCCATCCGTTCATGTGTATCTTTGCCACTCTGAAACCATTTCAACCCTTGAATTTGCACATGGCATACACAGCTGGAGATGCACAGTTAATGTCGACGTTTTTCGTTGATCGTGAATTCTCATATGCTTTGCCCTGTTCCGTGGAGAGGCCGCATCCGCCACGATCTTTGGCAGCTATCCACAGAAACTATCCCCATGATCTTCAGCAGTCCACATTTCTTCGCAAACCCCTTTATTTAATCACTTTGCTCCAGAATTGATCGCCGTTCCCGAATGAATTAGCAACCTTGCGGCTCTTCAGCAGGGGCTCTCTACGGGTAGTCTAGGCTATCCTAGTATGAACAGGACTTTGACCTCTGTTGAAAATTCCAAATTCAGTGTTGAACCCATTGAAGTTCATTACTAATACCGCTATTCAGTTTTCATGATTTCCCATTGGCCTTCACCTCTCGCTTCCTGGCTGACGAAGTTTCGCGAAGCCCTTGAAACCAAACTCTAAAAATACAGGTGTTTGGATGATGCTTGAAAATCTCCGACAGAGCATTAAATCTCGATATTGAAAGACGCTTCCCATTGGTTGACTACGAAAACTCTCTACTTGCCGTGATACATGAAGCGGACTGACTCGCTGAAGAACATGGAGGTTGCCTCCAGCGAGGATTTCGCAGATGCATACATAGGTGATGACCACGGACGGCTTGATTCATCTGGTCGTCCAGTCTCACTTCTGCTTCTGATTTCTGTCTAAACTACGCTGGGGCTTGTACACTCTGTCTTGATGTTACAACACTTAATTCTCCATCGTCTTCCTCTCCTCTCCTTCGAGCCTGATCAATCGTCATGATCACTCTACTTTCCGATGATTTCCAGCCGCTCGTTGTCACTCAGTCTGATCTGGTCATTGCATCTATTGCTTGGGGGTTCACTCTTGGTTTTGGTTTTCTCACCACATGTAAGCAGCGGTCGAATTGTTGTGGCAAATTGTTCTGACAGAACGGGTAGGGACTGCCATCAAGCAGACAACCGAGGTTGGGCGACGATATGGATTTTCTAAAATCCATTCGCCGTATATTGTCATGATATGGCTGGAGATCCTCGTCTGTATGATATTCTGCATCATTTGTTGGCTCCATTTGAACGGCAATATACCCCCGAGGTATGATCTTCGAGTCACCTTTCCTATTTGACCCTGATCTGACGGTCCACAGCTTTGCGTTCTTCTTCGTCATTCGTAAGTATCAGTTGCAGCATCACCGTCGCCAGCCTAACAAGACCAGTAACGACATGGGCGCTCCAAGTTCAGTTCCTGCTCCAGATCATCATCAACCGAGTCGCTATTCTTCTCACCGACCAGATGAAGGCATTGAGAATCAAGATCGGGGTTGCAATATTGATCACTGCTATCAACATCTCCGTGTACTGCATATGTAAGCTTGCTTGGGATTCGATGTGGCAGTAGGGGATAATACTGACGGCACATGTATCAGGGATTCCGGCACGTCTTCAAACTTCGAAAAGATACGTCCATATCAACGAAGTCTGGGACCGATGCGAAAAGTGCATCTATTTGCTTGTTGATGGAGCACTGAATTACTATTTCATCCGGATTGTTAAGACTAGGCTGGTGCGCCAAGGATTGGTCAAGTATGATCGATTGGTTCGGTTCAACCAAGGAATTGTTGTTCTCTCTCTCAGTATGGACTGTCTGATAATCGGCATGATGAGCCTGAATAACGGATTCGTGTAAGTGGTCTTTCGAGAGCCCCTCTGGCGTTCGTGCCGAGATACTGACCTGCTTGAACAGATACATGCAATTTCATCCCGTCGCATACATGGTCAAACTCAACATCGAAATGTCGATGGCCGAGATGATCGTCCGGATAGCGTCAGACAAGGAGAACTTGAATGTGATGGGCCACCACAAGAATAGCGTCGCTACTCAACTCACGAAGACTTTCGGGACATCGAAGGACGTCAGCTGGAAGATGGATGCTTGTACAACGGGAGCATCCGCAAAAATGGGAGACATTACCTTCAACGCCAAGCGGGAAGTGCATGTTGTCGTCGAGAGGAGGAAGAGTGTGGGAAGCTCAAGTACAGAAGCCAGTTTATCGAGGAAAACGTGGGATGAGAGGAATTATCAGGGTAGCCAGGAGGATTTTCTCCCGCTCAAGGAACAGGATTCGAAGAAGGATTTCAAGCAGGAAGCGAGTGACAACATAACGGGGATTGAGAGGGCTGGTGGAATGGGTATGACGGTTAAGATATGGGGACCACCTGAGACGAAAGAATTTTATCCTTGAGAAGGAACAGCATTGCGTAAGACTGTACATTTACTAGATATGGGCTTGTTATATAGCCTAGCCATGGGCACCATACTACGAGCCTAGGAGAAGCTTGCTCCAATATTTGAAAGCATTTGACACTTCGGTTGTATGTCAATACAGGCCACTTGAGAAGCGAGTAAACAGAAAGTATATAAATTCTCCATTGGATGCAGCTAATGAGAACGAAGGGCAATGAGGAGAGGGGAAAGTGCTTCATGATCCAAACGTACAAACATTCTTCCGATTCATTGGTCAATGTCATTCGAACCAATATGCTGCAAAGCGGCGATCTGAAAATTCTGAAATCAATGGAACCCAAAAATCGAAAGAAATATCCTTTTGCATTTTTCTACGTACTTGTTAGTGAGAGGGCGCTCGCGGAGGGGAAGTAGGATCGGAAATAGGATCGGATAAAGCGGAATAGCCTCGGCTGGTATGTTCTTGCGGGCATTGTCGCTTCGGATAGAGGCGGTGGCAGGGGGTTTGCGGGCATAGGGAGCTGCCGAGGTTCGATTGCATATCGATAGAGGTCAACATCGTCATTTTCGCTTGATAACACATGCAAGAATGGGAGAGACAAAGCAGTAAATCCCACTGCTGGAATCTCAAGTTTTAGTCACCAAGCACATACAATTTTGAAGGACTTCTACTGAATCCACGATTCGATTGGCAGATCAACAACGTCATTTCGAGACCGCCCCCAGACTTTCAACGGCAATAGAGCGGCAACAATTTGTAACGCTATTCCTGGGGTTCCCCACATTCACAAGCTTCCTTTCTCACCAAACACTGCATTCCCCTCCACCCGGAGCCGTGCTGCTCTATCCGCTCTCCTGCGCTCTGCCGATTAGCTCCTCATTGCCGTGGTATTTATTTGAAGCTCCCTCCAATGATGTAGAAGCTCCATCTGACGTATGAAAAGCATATAGATCGCCGTTCTCGCCGTTCTCGCCCTCCTCAAATATCCCCAAGCTTCTCCTCTTCGAAACATACCTCATTCCTACGAAACACTAAGTATACATACATAATGGCTACTACCGACTCTATCCTACAGGGCGTCAACGTTGCTGGCACAATTAACGACTTCAACGGCAAGATCCTTAGCAAAGACGCTCTTGCATTCCTCGCCCTTCTTCACAGATCCTTCAATGGCACCCGCAAGGACCTGCTCCAACGACGTGTGATCAGACAAGCAGAGCTCGACAAGGGCTCTCTCCCAGACTTCCTTCCAGAAACGAGACATATCCGCGAAAATGATGCGTGGAGGGGAGCAAAGCCCGCACCAGGTCTGATAGACCGGAGGGTGGAGATTACAGGTCCAACAGACCGCAAGATGGTTGTGAACGCATTGAACTCGAATGTCTGGACGTACATGGCAGATTTCGAAGGTATGTATTTTGTCATTTTATCGTACGATCACCTGCTGACTTAGTTGCGATCAGATTCGAGCGCTCCCACTTGGGATAATATGGTCAACGGTCAAGTCAACTTGTACGATGCCATCCGCAAGCAAGTCGATTTCAAGCAAGGAGAGAAGCAATACAAGCTGCGAACCGATCGCACGCTCCCAACACTCATTGTTCGACCCCGAGGTTGGCACTTGGAGGAGAAGCACGTAACTGTTGATGGCGAGCCTATCTCTGGCAGTCTTTTCGATTTCGGCCTATACTTCTTCCACAATGCAAAGGAGCTGATCAAGCGGGGAACTGGACCATACTTTTACCTTCCAAAGATGGAGTCCCATCTTGAGGCTCGTCTCTGGAATGATGTTTTCAACCTCGCTCAAGACTTCGTCGCTATTCCTCGCGGCACAATCAGAGGTACGGTCTTGATTGAGACCATCCTCGCCGCTTTCGAGATGGACGAAATCATCTACGAACTTCGCGATCACTCCTCGGGCTTGAACTGCGGAAGATGGGATTACATCTTCAGTGTGATCAAGAAGTTCCGCCAGAACTCAAATTTCGTCCTTCCAGACAGATCAGCCGTCACCATGACTGTTCCATTCATGGATGCTTACGTCAAGCTTCTTATCCAGACCTGCCACAGACGTCAAGTCCACGCCATGGGTGGAATGGCCGCTCAAATCCCCATCAAGGACGACAAAGCCGCAAACGACAAGGCAATGGAAGGCGTTTACGCCGACAAGCTTCGTGAAGTCAAGGCTGGCCATGACGGAACCTGGGTTGCTCACCCAGCACTTGCTGCCATTGCGTCGGAAGTGTTCAACAAGCACATGCCTACTCCCAACCAAATGTTCGTCCGCCGAGAAGATGTCAAGATCGGTCAGAACGATCTCCTCAATATGAACGTGCCAGGCAAGATCACCGAGGATGGCATCCGCAAGAACTTGAACATTGGCTTGGGATACATGGAGGGCTGGCTCCGTGGTGTTGGTTGCGTTCCTATCAACTACTTGATGGAGGATGCTGCTACCGCCGAAGTGAGCCGTAGTCAATTGTGGCAATGGGTGAAGCACGGTGTCTCTACCGCCGAAGGCAAGAAAGTCGACAAGGCGTATGCGCTGAAGCTGTTGAAGGAGCAGGCAGATGAGTTGGCCTCGAAGGGACAGAAGGGCAACAAGTATCACTTGGCTGCTCAATATTTCTCTGGGCAGGTCACTGGAGAAGATTATGCCGATTTCTTGACTTCGTAAGTCTATTCCGCTTCCCATAATGACTACTTACTAATGGACATGTCTAGATTGCTGTACAATGAGATCACCAGTGTAGGAAGTGCGTCGCCGGCATCGAAGTTGTAATTTTGTATCTTTCCTTCTATATCTCTTAAAGCGAAATTTGTTAGCTCTTTAAAAGCTTTATGTATGATGTATATGATCTAGCGGAATTCAAATTAACTAAAAGCACTCTCCGTTACAGCTTCGTGAGAGTTCGTAAAACAGTTGCCGAATCCAAAGCAGAGAAAGTTCATAATTGGTGTCGGAACCATTTTCGGCTCGGAATCGTTCTCGCTTGAACGCCACGCCACTATTTTCAGGGGTTAACACTTACGTTTGTTTTTCGGACAGGTACATGCAGCTGCTGAGATGTATCGCTACGACCAATCCAAAGCTCCTATGAAGGTTGTTGGGGTCTTTCACGTCCGATTCGATCTAATCAAAACATACTTGCAGATGTATCATGGTAAAAGTTTTCAAGATTGTCGAGCCCCTCACCCGATTATTCTCTCAGCCTTGCCGCCCACTAAGTCTCGCCTCCAATAGCGCATGCCCCTTTTCTTCACTAGCCGCTATGGCCTGTCCCCGTCTCCAATTTCCTTCGCATCTTCAACCTCATCCCACCAAAAGCAGACTGTCAGCCAGTCAGCCACAACCAACATGGCCGCATATGCAATAGCAAGCGCCCCGAAATGGACAGGTTCATGTGCCTTTCCGGGACTATCTGCGCCCCCACTATGGTCCAGGTAGACACTAGCTCAGCCCTCTATGGTTGATAGGGGACTGGACTTCGCGGAACATGGGCAGGCAAGTATTCGCTATTCTGCGACAAGCTCAGTATCTTTCTCTTCCCATTTTGACTTTCCCACGAGTCGTTCATTTCTTGCAGACACGTCTCTCATTTAGTAATTTACTCCGCCTTAATGTCTTTTTAACCACTCGGTCATTATCTATATTCCGTTTATTTGAATTTTGTGTATCCATTGGATTTTCTGCGAAACAGCGAGCGCGCGAATACCTCCGACACGATAGAATAGACAGCCAGTCATGTTTTCCGACTTCAGCACCGAACATGCTCTCAAGAGCATCCAGCAAATACAATGGAAGCACATCCTCGTATTTACCATCTGCCTCATGGGCCTCCACTTCATCCTCTTCGAAGAAACCCCCTCCTCTGAAGTCAGCGTATCGTCTCCCCCTCCAGGAAAAGCAGCAGCAGCAGCGCCGGCACGTCCCCCACCTCCAGCAAAAAAGAAGCCCAAGACTAGACCTAAACCACCATCCGTAGTCGACTCAGACGCAGACAAGCCACACGTCGAAAACACACCTCCATTCTTAACGTCGCAGCCAGCAGATGGCAACATCGACAAACCATACGATAGCATACCGGTTGCCGAACCGATTGCAATATGCATGGCCGTGAAAGACCAGGCCGTGGACATGATCGAGTTCTTCGTACATCACTACCATAATATGGGAATTAGGCGTTTCTATGTCATGGACGATGGGTCAGATCCGCCGCTCTCGAGTTTCCAGTATCCTGGAATTCCGAGGACGGCCTTGACCTTCACGTACCAGGAGCGTGAGGGTAGAGATGGCTATATGCAGTTGACGTTCTATACGTGGTGTATAGAAAGGTACAGGGAGCGACATACATGGATGGCGTTTATTGATGGTGATGAGTTTTTGGAGACGCCTGGACCGGAGACGTTAGGTGAGGTATTGAAAACGTTTGAGGATGATGAGAGTGTGGGCGCGTTGGGTATAAAGTAAGTATACCTATCTTGTCCTCTGGATAAAAGGGCGAATATGGCTTGGTCAATGGGGAGAAGGCAATGCTAATGGAGAGAATCAGCTGGCGAATGCACACTTCCTCGGGCCTAACATCCCGGCCAGAATCCGTACGCAAGGCCTTCACAACCTGCATCTATGACGATCTAGAACACAACGGCGACGACTCCGCCAACAGCCACATCAAATCCATCGTCAAGATGTCACACGCGGGTCCACCCATAAATCCGCATAAATTCGAGACGTCACCGGACTCGCATACCGTAGGCGAGAATGGGGATGTGATCGAGACGGATGCGTGGAGGAGACCGATTACGAGGACGAGGATTGGATTGCATCATTATGCGGTGAAGAGTAGGCAGGAGTTTGAGGCGAAGATGGAGAGGGGAAATGGGATGACGGATCCGAAGGGAGAGGCGTTTTGGACGGAGATTGAAAGTGGGAATCCGCATGTTAATTGTAGTGAGATGGCGGCTTATGAGCCGTAGGTAAAGGATGAGATTTGCATCAAGTGTTGGGTCTGAGACTCTTATGTTGTGCTGTTTTTGATTTGTGACATTGAGGTAGGTGGTAGGTAGTGAAATGGTGGAGACCGAGCATGGGTGTCGAGCTACTTCAAGTGAAACGAGTTGAGAAATACCGTAGTCTTGAACGAGAACGTTTTCGGTCCATTGCTTAGTTTATGATTCGGGACATGATCGGGGAGGGATGGCCTGGAAGATTGATGGACGTATCAATGCCCGTTGGAAACATTACGACGAAGTATCTGAGCATCAGAGCCAGAGTTCTCACAGTACCCTTCACAGGCCAAATTCCTCGATGTTGTCCATGTCATATGAAATAATGTGACATTTGAACCTGAAAGATGTTGTATTAAACCATTGTGATGTGTGTCTATCTTTTGGTATCTTGGAATAATTGGATCTCACGGAATGATCGAATGAATGTCACAAAGTGAAAGCAGTACATAAAATGCTTCCTATATGCTGCAGGCAAGGCAACAACCTATGAGCCTGCAACTACTTCCCAATTATGATAAAAGGAAGGAGCAGGTCCTGCATATTTATATTTATACCTAAACACGTGATTGTCTCGCTTATGCTGCCAAGGCCATGTCGATCGTTGCTCCTCTTATCGCAAGAGCTCCAGCTTGACAACCTCACAGCTCCAGCTCCAGCTCCCCAACTCCCCTCCTCCAACAAACAACCCACCCACAACCGTCAAGATGTCACAATCCCACGCTCTCTCGGACGACCAGGTCAGACCTCCCCGTCCCAACTATCCAACCACCAATTGGCAGTTCTCACAACCGTCCCAAACCAAGGCAGAGAGAGCAAGTAGCTAACAGCAATGGGCACAACAGGTCGGCCAAGAGCTCAAGAAGATGACAGCCTTCATCAAGCAAGAAGCCATGGAGAAAGGCCGCGAGATCGAAATAAAAGCCGACGAGGAATTCGCCATCGAGAAGTCGAAGCTGGTCCGCCAGGAAACGGCCGCCATCGACACGACCTACGAGAAGAAGTTCAAGACAGCCCAGATGTCGCAGCAGATCACACGCTCGACGGTCGCCAACAAGACGCGCCTGAAGGTCCTCTCTGCCCGCCAGGAGCTCCTCGATGCCATCTTTGAGGCTGCGCAGAAGAAGTTGGGGGACCAGACGAAGGATAAGGGAAAGTATCAGACCGTGTTGAAGGGGCTGTTGTTGGAGGGGCTCTATGCTTTGAATGAGGAGAAGTTGGTGGTTAGGGCGAGGAAGGCGGATAAGGATGTGGTTGGGAAGGCGATTAAGGATGCGGAGAAGGAGTATAAGGAGAAGACGAAGAAGGATGTTAGCGCGAGCATTGATGAGTCGAATCCGCTGCCTGATGGATGGTATGTTCCCCCTTCTTCTTGAAAGAAACCGTCTTCAATGAGAGTGGCATATACTGACTGTTGACTATAGCACTGGAGGCGTCGCAATCGTTGGCGGCAATGGCAAGATTGAAATCACCAATACCTTTGACGAGCGGTTGAAGCTGTTGGAGGACGTGGCTCTACCTTCCATCCGGACCAAGCTGTTTGGACCCAACGAGAACAGGAAGTTCTATGAGTAGAGCCGGGCTGGTGGTGTAGCATACATACTTGTTGCGAGGGACATTCGGATTCGAAGTGGAATGAGAGAGTTGGGATTGCTAGTTCGTCAGGTCACAGTTGCTAAATATGCACATTGCTAGCGTTGCGAGAGACAAGAAGAGTTTGTAGACTGCTGTGTATGATACAATGAAACTTGAATGAGACTAAGGTGCAGTCTCTAGTCCGTCAGTCTCTCGTCTTCTCTAGTTACTCTTTCTATGATTTGGTATCTCAAACTCCTCTTACGCTATGCCTCGACAATGTCCCCAAAGTGAACACTCGCAATTATAACAAAACATAACTCTACTCAGCAACTTGCTTCTTCAAGAAACTCGCCATCCCCTTTTTCTCTCTCTCAAAGCTCTCTAGCCTCTTCTTCTCCTTCTCATCATTTTCATTATACCACGAATGCTTTAACTTACTCTTTGTCCTCAGCATCCCAACCGCCCTCTGCTTCACCAGCGTCAACGCCTCCTTCGTATCCAGCCTCGTAAAGAACGCTGCACCACCAGTCTGGATCTTCGACCCAATCCAATCCAACTGCTTAGCAAAGTCCTCGATATCCTCGTTGAACATCTCCTCCTGCTCTTTATCACTTAAATCACGATCTGAGGATAAACCATCATCAAGTGTCACGTCGAGGAGATAGACGAGCGCCCGGAGCTCGTGGTAGTCTGTTCCGGGGGACGTGTCGGTTTGTGGTTTGATGCGGAAGCGAGGCCCTTGTAAGGCAGACATTATGGCGTGGAGGGAGGTGCTGTGGTAGCTGGATTGGCTGGCGTGGGAGAGCGAGTCGTGGAAGAAGCAGGTTGCGAGGCGGCGCCGGAGGTCGTGGCTGCGTGGAGAGGTGGAGGCGATGCTTTCGATGGTTTGGAGGCGAAGGGGGGCGGAGGTGGTGCTTTTGAAGATGCTTTCGCAGACGAAGATGCACTGTAGTTTTGTTAGTTGATGACGTTGTCTTGCTGAGCTTTATATGAGAAATGGAAGGCTTACTGTGTCGTCCCAGTCAACAATATACTGACATAACCTTGCGATTGTCTCTTGAACTGCCGCATGGATATCGACGTTCTCGGAAACCATCTTGTCTAAGCTCATTTTGAGCAGTATGAATATGAGATACCGTCTTGACTTTTCATCTAATAACTTAGCCACCTGACCAAAGAATTTGATGATCGCCAGTAGGTTTGCCCAATTTCGTCTCGGGTATGGGCACTTTAGTTTGTTGACTGACTTTAGAGCTTCTACTTCTTGAGCTTTGGGGTTAGCTCCTAAGCGAAGAAACATCGACCGTATGGCATCGTCTGTGATGAGGCGTGTGATTTGCTCGTGACTCTCTCTCATGGTGCTGAGGTACGCTGTTCGAAGAGGATCTCTTGCTTCGACCGATACCTCGTCCAACATCCAGAGGAAGAGCTCCTCCGGTAGTTCGTGGCCCATGGAAACCATATCTTCCGCAAAACCAGAGGCAAAAGTCTGTTGTCTCATCCGAGGATCAACGAGAACGTCTTTCCAAGTTTCCGGTACCGAAGCAACTGGGAAGCGCTTGCGCTCTGGCTTGACTTGCTTGGTCCCAGTCTCGAAGAAGTACCACCGTTGCTCTACGATTGTAGCTTCTGTCCTCTGGATGGCTCTTGCGACTCTGTGAGTACCTCCATCTTCTCCATCCGCTACAACTGATTCTAGCAAGACACTATGCTTGAACTTCCCTCGCTTCGCAGCATCTGAGGAAGACCTGTCATTTTCCTCGATATCCGGCTCTTCGAGCATAGCCTTGTACCTCTGAGTGGTAGCTTCAGCAGCCTCGTCGTCCTCGGCATGACTGACCAACGATTTGAGGTCGAACTTCTTCTTGGACAGAACAGGCATGGGCGAGACATGGAAATTTGTCCGCGTTTTGTACCGGGGAGCCGCAGGTGTAGTTGGTGTTGGTTTCTCACCTGACATCTTGGGCCGGCTTGCAGAATTTGGGAATTTTGCTGCCAGGATAGTGGAGAGGTCTTCTAGAGAGTCATCCGAATCATCTTCATCGTCTGAATTTTCGATGACACGGTCTGATGAGCTCTTTGCTGGTAAGGCTCGTGGTGGAACATTTTCTCTTTGTTCCGAATGTGGCCGCTCTGGGGCATCACTGCTTGGCGGCGGTGATAAGCTGGAAGTATAACTTCGCTGATCTGAGGATTTGGGCGCCGATGAAGGTTGAGGCGCCATTTGAGTGCTTGGTGCGGGTACATTGGCAGCCCTCATTGTTGGTACAGAAGGGACCTTGAAAGCTGCTGACGGAGCAGGTGCATTTGGCTCCGCAACGGCCTTTGGCTTGAAAAAGTCCCGGATGGATTTATTGGACGCCATGGTCATATATTCACAGAGTCGCAGATTCGAAAATGAACCGCCTCATGCCGTCACGGACTCTCACAGATGCTGGTGTTGGTTGTGACGCGATGCTGAAGTAGTTCGCGTAGAGCGTGTTAGTTACGCGGGTTAAGTCACGTGTGGTTGTCAAAAATCTTGACCGAGAATATTTCAGATCAAATCGCCCAGGGGCCTAAACTGCCCTCCCTTCCTTCCATCTTTCTTCCGGCCAGTTTCATCAAATAGCCTCAAGCAGAGGAAACGGCGCAGTATTACCAAAAGGTTGTACGAGGTGTGTGCCCTGCATCTAGCTCTCCTGTTTGACAGACGTTTGGGCAGCAGCCACCTACCAGTATTTTGTTCCGTGTGTTCTAACAGGAAGGCTGCTCTTTGTTGTTTCAATCCTGCGCATTAAAAGCACTTCCAACAACCTTCACTCTTCATAACATTCAGTTCCCAGATAGACGACTCCAAAGTCCCGAGGGTTTGAAAGTCTCGAGCCCCTATGTTGTCAGCATACCATCGATACGCATACGAGCTTCGGATCAGGGTGTTATTGCGTCCGAATATTGCCGAATTTGTCCAGTGTTCTGGCCTCTGCCCAAGCCCTTGGGATGATGGGATCTTCTTGTGTCCGCCGTCCCCGGGCTCGGCTTTAAGAAAGCCGTATCGCTTTTAGAATCTGATGCAGACGCGAATTAGATTCGTGAGCGGTGGAGGAGAAGTGGACCCCTTTTTGGGATGATCGTGTCGGTTGACGCATTTCTTAATTTGACTGCCCCTCCAATGCAGGGACATGAGCCTTGGCCTTCTGGAGAAATGTTGTGTTTGATACTTGCACTTGAAGCCTGTTCCTCCGTACACAGAACGGTATGAAAGGGACCGTATGAACTCATCCGTCCCGTGCGGGAGAGCCAGGCAGGCTGGGCTGGATGTTTGCATTAGAGTCTGTATCAGATCGATGATGGTTAGTTAGACTTTGGAGAACAGACATGACTTTGCATCTGCCATGACACCAGTCAAGAATCGGCTACGATCTCCTCGCCTGCAGCTTAAATATACTCTAACTTCTACTCTGATGTTTAAAATTGACGTGATCGGACCAGTCTTGGGACTTCGGCCTCCCTTCCTCCAGTCAGAAGTCAGGAGCACAGCAAGACTTCGGCACCTTTCCAAATCCCACGCCCGTCCACCGCCCAGCTGTGCCACGATTGCTAAACAAATCTCACCGGCCAGCGCGACGACGGGTAGATATCCCCTGTAGCGCACATCTTACAGTAATCAGTCCCTCGCCCGGGAATGCCCCTATGATTGGTGAGCTCGCTGGCAGTAATGTGCAGTGCTGAATGTGTATTTGACGGCATCATCATCATCGCCGTCAGCTCGACTCATCCTTCGTCTCTTCGGGCAGTGCAGTGAGAGCAGTGCAGAATAGTACAGAGAACAGTCAATGCAAATAGAAATGAAATAAACCTAATACCATCCCCCCTTCTCTCTCCATAAAGATATGCATATTTGAATTTGTCTCCTGCAACGCAAGCAGTACAACATCAAAGTCCGAAGCCGATGCCATTGCACTCCTCCACCGGACACAATTTGTTCTGATACGGGGTTTCGGGAGAAGTGGCGTTTCTTAGTCAAGTTCAGTTATTAAGCACAGTCGCGCAGCTCGAAGGTGAACAGAACAACAGCGAACTGAATTTGACGGTACCTAGCAACAAAGCCTTCTTCCCTTCTACACAACTTCTGGCATTCGCAAAGAATCGTTTCAGTTCCAGCCATCCCTTTTCCATAACCTCTCACAAACAAAAGTTGAACACGGCGCGCTTCCCCTGAGCGGCAGGTTGGGTCTTGGAATTTGAAGAAGCGCCCTTGCTGCTTGCTTGCTTACCTTACCGCACCCTACGCGATTGATCCGCCTCATCCGGTCCCCATACAACCAACCAAAGTAAATTTCCCCTCGACTCTTCATCCCCTCGACACCAAACAATTCAACCCCGTCACTCGTTACGACATCGTCTTCAAAGAGTATTCATGTTGTTGTAATAATATATCCTCACTTCAACTGGCGGATCATCACGACAATCTGGGCTGGGCTCGAGGTATCCAGAGGCGACCTGTCTCTCCGCGAGAGGCCTTTGGCCATTCTCAACAGCTAATCTGTCGCCATGACCGTTCCACCCCACGAGGAGCAGGACGATGCGCCTAATCCGACGAAGCGATTACGATGGGCGACCCAGAGGTTAGCAGGGAAGAAGGGGAGTAAGAAACGAGGTTCGATCTTAGGGCGTCTGGGACACAAGGGGTCAACAAGTAGTGAGAAGAAGAGGCAATCAACAGGAGGAGAATCGTTAGGCACAGATTTGGGCGGGATTCAGGAAGAACCAGAACCGAGTGAAGCAGCTGAGGATGAAAAGCCAGAGGATACAGAAGGCCAGGGCCCGCGGAAACTCTACTTCAACATCCCCTTACCTCCAGATGCTGTTGATGAAGAGGGCCACCCCTCTCAGCACTTCAGAAGGAATAAGATTCGAACTGCGAAGTACACTCCGATCAGTTTCATCCCAAAGAACTTGATGTTTCAATTCCAGAATGTTGCCAATGTGTACTTCTTGTTCTTGATCATTCTGGCTGTAAGTCTGACGCGGTACGATTAGCGCAATAAAAGCTAACTAGCGATTAGTTCTTTAGCATTTTTGGTGCTTCGAATCCAGGCCTCAACGCCGTTCCTTTGATTGTTATTGTCTTCATAACGGCTGTGAAGGATGCGGTGGAAGATTACAGGCGGACGGTTCTGGACAACGAATTGAATAACTCCCCTGTGCACCGATTGATCGACTGGAACAACGTCAACGTGAGCGACGACGACATTTCTCTCTGGAGGAGGCTTAAGAAAGCGACCACTCGAGGACTAGTGTCCCTCTGGCGCAAAATCAAGAAGCCAAAACAAACGCCTGGGAAAGAATATGCATCGGCAGCTCTGGACCGTCCCAGAGAGTCTTTTGAAACCAGGGAGACAAGAGACACCAGAAGACAGTCTGCGCTCACCGCCAATACCCGGGAATCATTCGCTTCTGCTCGAGAGGAGATCCAGATGACACCCGTCCCCTCGCCATTACCCCGCGACGATAGCCTGCAGATTCCTGAGCCTCATGTGCGCCCAGGTAGCGCATTTTCGTATGAGGATGGGCACAGATCCCCAGCTGTGAAGAATTTTGGAAGCCTGATCAATCCTGCCAGGACTGCAACTGGAAAGTCTAGATTCCATCTTGACTATTGGAAGAATGTGAAAGTCGGCGACTTTGTTCGACTTTACAATGACGATCAAATCCCAGCCGACATTGTTATTTTATCAACATCTGATCCCGATGGTGCTTGTTACGTGGAGACAAAGAATTTGGATGGAGAGACCAATTTGAAGGTCCGACATGCTCTTCGAAGTGGGCGTGATATCAAACATGCTCGAGACTGCGAAAGGACAGAATTCACAATTGACAGCGAGCCACCTCAAGCAAATCTCTATCAATACAGCGCTGTTGCGCGCTGGACACAAAGAAACTCCAAATCTCCGGATGCCGGAGGAGAGGAAATGGCCGAGCCTGTTTCTATCAACAACATGCTTCTCAGAGGGTGCAATTTGCGCAACACCGAGTGGGTGCTTGGTGTTGTTGTCTTTACTGGATTCGATACCAAGATCATGATTAACTCCGGAATCACTCCTAGCAAGCGTTCACGCATTGCACGAGAGCTCAACTGGAACGTCATTTATAACTTCGTCATCCTGCTCCTCATGTGTCTCGCATCTGGACTGTATCAGGGTATCTACTGGGGCCTGGGAGATACTTCCATCCAGTTCTTCGAATACGGATCCATTGGTGGCAAACCATCCTTGGACGGCTTCATCACATTCTGGGCTGCCATTATTCTGTTCCAGAATTTGGTGCCAATCTCGCTGTACATTTCGTTGGAAATCATCAAAACATGCCAGGCCTTTTTCATCTACAGCGATACCGAGATGTACTACGACAAGATCGACTACCCTTGTACCCCTAAATCTTGGAATATTTCCGATGACTTGGGTCAGATCGAATACATCTTCTCTGACAAGACTGGTACCCTCACTCAAAATGTGATGGAGTTCAAGAAGGCAACAATCAACGGTGTGCCGTACGGAGAGGCTTATACTGAGGCCCAAGCTGGTATGCAAAAGCGACAAGGTATCGATGTCGAAAAGGAAGGTGCAAGAGCGCGTGAGGAAATTGCACGAGCGCGGGTCAAGATGATTGAAGATATCAGAAAGCTTCACGACAACCCATACCTGCACGACGATGATCTGACTTTCGTTGCACCAGACTTCATCACCGATATGGCCGGACAATCTGGTCCAGAGCAACAGCATGCTAACGAGCAGTTCATGCTGGCACTGGCTTTGTGTCACACGGTCATTGCTGAGATGACTCCTGGTGACCCACCTAAGATAGAATTCAAGGCACAGTCTCCTGATGAGGCTGCACTAGTTGCTACGGCTCGAGATGTTGGCTTCACGGTATTGGGCAACTCCACAGACGGCATTCGCTTGAACATTCAGGGCGAGGATCGTTCTTTTAAGGTTCTCAACACTCTCGAATTCAACTCTACTCGTAAGCGAATGAGTGCCATTATCAGAATGCCCGACAACAGGATCATTCTATACTGCAAGGGTGCAGACAGTATGATCTACTCCAGACTGAAGCGAGGAGAACAATCCGAGCTGCGAAGAACAACAGCCGAGCACCTTGAGATGTTTGCACGCGAAGGGCTACGTACTCTCTGTATCGCACAAAGAGAGCTCGGCGAGGAAGAGTATCAAAAGTGGAATAAGGAGCACGAAATCGCGTCTGCTGCCATTCAAGACCGAGAGGACAAGCTAGAAGCAGTCTCTGACGTGATCGAGCGCGACCTGACTTTGCTTGGTGGCACTGCTATTGAGGATCGACTCCAAGAGGGCGTCCCAGATACCATTGCTCTTCTTGCTGAAGCGGGTATCAAGCTTTGGGTTTTGACTGGAGATAAGGTTGAGACTGCCATCAACATTGGCTTCTCTTGCAACTTGCTCAACAATGACATGGAACTCATCGTCTTCAAGATCGAGGATGAAACGACTGCAAGCGCTGAGATAGAGCTCGACAAGCACCTCGCGACATTTAACATGACAGGATCAGACGCAGAACTGAAGGCTGCTCGAAAGAGCCATGAACCACCTGCACCAACTCATGCCATCGTCATTGATGGTGATTCCCTCAAACTTGTTCTTGATCCGGAGATCCGTCAAAAGTTCCTGCTCCTTTGTAAGCAGTGCAAGTCTGTTCTCTGCTGTCGTGTCAGTCCGGCCCAGAAAGCTGCAGTTGTTGCTATGGTCAAGAGTGGATTGGATGTCATGACTCTGTCTATTGGCGACGGAGCCAACGACGTGGCCATGATCCAGGAGGCCGATGTTGGTGTCGGTATTGCCGGTGAGGAAGGTCGACAAGCTGTTATGTCCGCCGATTACGCTATCGGTCAATTCCGCTTCTTGCAAAGATTGGTCCTCGTGCATGGTCGCTGGTCTTACAGAAGATTGGCGGAAACCATTGCAAATTTCTTCTACAAGAATATCGTCTGGACGTTCACCATTTTCTGGTACCAGATCTACTGCAGCTTCGACCAAACATATCTCTACGACTACACCTACATTCTGCTTTTCAACTTGGCCTTCACATCGCTTCCAGTCATCTTCATGGGTGTTTTGGACCAGGACGTCAGCGACAAAGTGTCCCTTGCTGTTCCACAGCTGTATCGCCGTGGTATCGAGCGACTTGAGTGGACTCAACAGAAGTTCTGGTAAGGCAATTTTGAAAACTTTGAAACGATCGGTGCTAACATCACAACAGGCTGTACATGATTGATGGATTGTATCAATCCGTGATCTTGTTCTACATGGCTTACCTTGCCTTCCTTCCGGGGAACTTCGTCACTCACAACGGCTTAAACATTGATGACCGGGAACGTTTCGGCGTGTACATTGCTCCCGCGGCCATCATTGTCATCAACACTTACATTCTGCTGAATACATACCGATGGGATTGGCTCATGTTATTGCTTGTTATCATCAGTAGTCTGCTCGTCTGGTTCTGGACTGGCGTCTACTCAGCCTTCAAGTCCTCGGACTACTTCTACAAGGCTGCAACAGAGGTTTTCGCTCAGCCAACATTCTGGGCAGTAACATGTTTGTCGATTGTCTTATCTTTGGCGCCTCGATTCTTCGTCAAGGCCATTCAGAAGATCTACTTCCCATACGACGTCGACATCATTCGCGAGCAAGTGCGTCAAGGCAAATTCGAGCATCTCGATAAGCCTGGACAAACCGCAACCGAAGATACAATCTCGAATGGGTCAACTTCAACATCGTACGAAATCGCAAAGCCGAGTAAGCATACCCACTATCCGAGCGTTGATGAAGACCAACGGCCCATTTACCCCCCTTCAGTTGCTCCAACGGCTACCACACACAACCCTCGAAGCCAAAATGGCAGCGACGGAACAGACTTCACTCGACATCGACCCTCTCTCGACCAGCCGGCATACAGCCGTCCTTCCATAGACAGAGCAAGGCCGTCCTACGACAGGATACGTGCCTCAATGGACCGTATACGTCCAAGTTACGAGCAGAGCAATGACTTCACATCTGCGGCTCTGCTTACTCGACTAGAGTCAAGCCACTCTTTCGGCCCAGTGCAAAGTCGGAGAAACAATGCCCGCGATTAATGACCTGGTCACCACGCCCAAACTTCACATGCCTCGCCACGCTCCAACTCACCGAGCACGGCAGCGACTTTGTACATTACCAACAATACCCTCTCTTTTGTTGATAAAAAGCAGATCTCGAACTTCACGATGATCTGTATGAAGCGATCTACGACCTGGTTTTACTTTTCTTTTTCTGCTTTTTGCGTTCCGTCCATGCATTCACACTTTGCTGCATAGGCGTTGGGGGAGTTTTGCACTGAAGCGGTTTGGTTCAGCCGGGAAGAATGGATCCGGCACACTGGTTTTTCTCTTTCACCCAGGGGTCTCTCTTCCCCTCTCTCAGACATACAGACAGATAGCTACACCTTTGCTTTTTCATTTGCGTTTTCGAGACAAGCCTGCTGCTAGTACCCATTTTGTTTTCCGGCGACGCGAATGCGATGTGTTGATGGTCGGATAGAAAGATGCTGTTGGGTCGTTGTATCTTCAGCGAATGCGGTGGTTGGTTGACGGGTCGGTTGGTTGATTGAATGGAATGAGCGACTTGACTCGATCGGTGGATAGGTCGTGGATCTGATGATGTTTGATCCTTTCTGTATATAAGGATTCCGGTTGTAAGCAAGAAAGATAATTGAACAAAGCTCTATATGATTTTCCCCTCGTCTTGCGTGATACCTCGCTCGACCCCAGCCTGTACTTGGGAGGTTGGGCAACGCAACTTGTTTTCATATGCGAGCGATTCATATATGCACTAGGGTACTCTTCTACGCTGCCGTCAAAGATGCTCTCGGCCCAATAGCATCCTCCTTGGCTGACCTTGTCGTCATCTGTCCATACGACAGTCACCAACCTTGGACTTCAAAAATGAGAATGTAAGAAGAAAGCTATCGGTTTCGCAGTTGTGAACACTACTCTGCAGGATTCATCAGCTGATGCTTCACAGACTAGATCTTCTTCCCGCCAAAAACAGACTTGGAGAAAGATCAACAGCTCGAATTTCAGCTCCGCATACTATCTACACAATTTCCCAGCATATCCTATCCAATGGTTTTTCTACGCCACAACATGATTATCGGCCCCAATAGCATTCAACACCGTGGCTGTACCGCGCTTCTCCAAACTCTTAGTGACCGGGTTCCTAGCCTCGAAGACCTCATCCAACTCCTCGAGTGTCCGTTCTTTCGTCTCGGGGAAGAAGAAATACATGAAGACGAACTCGAAGAGATCCCAGAAGACGAAGAAGATATAGAAGTAGTAGCCGATGTCTTGGAATGCTGGGCCGGATGCGTATCTGGTTGGGAGTTAGCATGAATGTACTTCGAAGTGTGCAGAACATGAGGTGAGACGTACTGGATGATGGTGCTGGCTACCGCAGATGCTAGATTACCCACAGCAGTACCCTTGGCACGAGTTGACGTCGTTAGAGTCTCGACGATGTACATGGACTGAAGAGGTGTCCATCCGAAGGAGAACACCACACCGAAAACGAAAATGAAGACAATCGTCGTGTACGCAGCGCCAGTATTTCCCGACTCGCCGAGCTTCGAAGTTCCAGTGATGATAGCAAAACAGATCGAGCAGAAGACGATGGAGCACAAGAGTAGAGGCCGTCTCCCAATCTTATCCGTCATTCTGGCGCCGGCGAGTGCCGCGATGAAGCAAGCCATTGGACTCAAACTGTTGATGAGCAACTGAGTGCTCTCAGAGGTAATGCCAGCCTGCTCAACTATCACTGGAAGATAGTATCCTGTGACCGAGTTTCCACTCAGTTGTCCAAAACACGCCATTCCCAATACACAAATGAGTCTTCGTCTCGCGGAGTGCGTGTTTACCAGTTCGCGATAATCCCACCAACTCTTGTCAGAAGCGTCGAGCTTAATGCTGTGCAACATCTCGTTGATCTGAAGGACGACGATGGGGTGTGTTTCTGAGCCTTCTCCATGGTATCGTGCAAGGACTGCACGTGCTTGATCTGTTCTGCCGCGTGCGATAAGCCAGCGAGGGGATTCGGGTAGGAACCAAGCTCCACTTGCTACGATGACTGATGAGACGAGTTGGCCCCAGACTGGGATGCGGAATGCGTATGAGGTTGTCAGTTTTGAGCAGCCGTAGATGGTCCAGCTGGCTACGATGGCGCCTCCCCACCTGTATCTGATGGTCAACCATATGTTGATAGGTGTCAAGTGACAAAAAAGGGGAGAGATTCAAGGGCTCAAAGATGTTCTAGAATATGCTTACCACATGCAATTGTAAATTCCAGTCTGTGTCCCTCGCCACTTCGGGTGCGAGATCTCACTGACATATGTTGGTGCACTCACGGAGCAAAAGCTGACTCCGAATCCGAGAATGAAGCGTCCGCCCATGAACATGGCTCGACTGGTTGCTGGTGCTTGCAAACATGTTCCAAGGATGATGATCACAGCTCCAGTAAACATGCCCGCACGTCTACCTAGGTAGTCATTCGTGGGGCCGGTGAAAGGCACGGCAGCAATAGATCCAATGTTGTAGAGTGCGAAGATGAAGCCCGTAGTAGAGCCGGCTTTGGTCCTGTTGTGGTGTCAAGAAGTGGACTCAGTGAGGAGAGAAGCTCGCGGAGGAGAGAATTGAAAGGGCAACCATAACGAACGGACACTTGAGCTGAAGAAGAAAGGGTCCAGGGACGTCAAAGAAAGCAGTCGCAGAGCAACTTACATATTGAAATAGTCCTGATAGGATGACATGGCGTTCAGGCCACCCATCAACGAGCCATCATATCCATTCAAGCAACCACAGAAGTAAGCAACGAGGAGACAGCCGTAAAGACGAAACATGGATTTCGTCCATGGCTTGCACTCGATGTCTTCGACGCTCTGAACGAGATCTACAATGTTTACGACATCGCTGTCTTGATACTCGTCTGCTTTCACACTAGGGAGCTCTTCGGATTTGGAAGGAAGATCCCTTCCTGGTGAGGGTGAACGAGACATCTTATTTTGAGACAAATATTCCCGTCAAAAATTAGATAAGTCGAGGACAGGCGGAGGGCGAATTGCGGATGTTCGAAGATGCTGTATTTCCTGTCTTCGAATTTCTGGGCGATATCCAGGAAACTTATAGAAAAGCAGAGTACGAAGAACTACTCCGAGACCAATAACAAAATGAAAAAGCGTGGCCAAGCTATCATCCCATCCCACTTCTCCATATCGCCCATCATCTGGAGCGCGATTCCAAGTACGTCGGAGCTCCACCAATTAGTTGCGGGGTATATGGGGTTAGAAGAACAAGGAACGGGAAGCAGGAACACGGGGAAGTCGGGGATGCGAGAATTTGACTTCAAGAGACACATCTAGGATCTTGCATCCGACGATCAACCATAGCCTTGGGTCGAAGTCTTGAAGATCTTAGCTGTTCTGGAGAGAGGTTGCGAAGCTTATGACTCGCGAATAACGGTTTCCTGGTGAGTAGTGTAGCGGGACTGGAAGGGTTTGCTGGATGTGGGAAGGTTTGTCCGCGGAAAAAAGTTGCTGTTTTGGGAACCGCTTCTGGTCGTTGCCACTTTCCATGTGGGATCGACTCTCGGGGTAATTCGGCCGAGACTTTCAAAGCAGGTTCGAAATGATGGCAATGATGGTACTGGCATGTGAAAATCGACTTGGATAGTCATTTGTTTTTTTGGCCTTGATTCGAAAGAAATTTTGTTGCCAGATGTTTCTTTATGGGGTCTTAGTCTGTAGCTCATCGAGACTGGTAGCAAATGTCAAGCGAGAATCAATATGTGTACCAAAAGTGATCAAAGAGTGAAACGTCACGAATACTCGCAAGTGACATGTATTACGCTTGAGCTGAATTCACATTTCATATTTCTCGAGTTCGTCATGATGAATAGTCCGACATATCTTAAGAGGGAAAACAGCATACAAAGTTCCGAAGTCAACAAGAAGAATTAGCCAAGAGCAAGGCCTGTCCAATGTCTGTTGCAAAATTTCATTCTCCGCACAGTTTATCATCGTATCTTGACAGTTTCTACTCTACAATTGATCCAAAACAGCTTAAAGGTGGTCACATAATTGTTGCGACTCTTCCCCAATTGAGACACGAGTCACCCGTTCTGACTGAGCTCACAGTCCATCCCCAGGACGAAGAATATTGGCCCATCTCTGTGTCAAAAAGTTAGCAATCTATCTTTTAAGGAAAGACTGAAGCATCAAATTGAGCCGATCTTACCTCATCCCATGGTCTGCTAGAATCCACGTACCGTAGGTCTGTGCCCAGGCGGATGACTTTATCTGGGTCATAATTGATTGTCGAGGCGTGGATCTTGTAATTATCAGCTGGTCTGTCGAGATCAAAGGTTGAATTGTGATTCTCTGATTACTTACTGCGTATGAATTGTGGAAGACAATATCGCCAGCTTCGTAAGCGGTGAGAAGCCATCGACTGTTGTGTTCCTTCGCAAACCCCGCAGGTCCGGTTGATAGCAGCCCTCCATTCATCATGTTTTGGTTGTAGGCATTTTTGATCTCTTCTTCAGGAAGACCGGCTTCTCTGGCACGCTTGGTGAAGTCTGCTTCGATCTCTGCACCGATTAGATGTCCTACTCAATGATTAGACCTGCCTCTAGCCAGCAAATAATGAGGACAGCGGGATCCTCAGCACACCTTTTTCTAGATAGATCAGTCCCCCACCATCGATTTTGATGTCTCCGATCGGAACCCACGCGGTGACAAAAGTGTCTTCCCCGTGCCTGAGGAAGATCTGATCGTAGTGGACACCGATTGCCTTATTGCCAGGCATATTATTCCGCAAAAGAGTTCTGCGGATACCTAGAGTATTATCTCCCCATCCCGTCATCTTAGCAACGAATTCTTGCAGAGCCGGATGTCTGCAGAGATCTTCTTTATACCAATCCTCATGATGAGCTTGCAAAGCTAAGTCACCAAATAGCCCAGCGAGTTCTGGATTCGGCCCCGTAGTTCTACCATTCTCATCGTTGCTGCCTGCAACTCCTGCGCCGATACCAGGAAAATTGAGTTTGTCTTGTTCGGTGTTGAAAATGCCTTCTACTGGCTTCGTTCCTTGTTTGAGAACATTGGTCGGGGCAAGCAACTCAAAGTATTTTCGTCTCGCTTGGAGGATGTCTTCGCGTGGAACAAGACCTTTTACGAAGACGTAGCCATCCTCTTTGTATCGTCGCTGGATCTCTTCGATAGGCGTGTCGAGGGTTGTAGGCTTGAGAAGACCCATTGATTCGGGTGGGAGGCGGCCGTCATTCACGAAAAGCTGCTTCTCTTGCAACATGAGCTCAGGGTCTGAAAGTGTAGTTGAAGGCATTCTGAGATTGATTTTGGTGTGAATATAATTTGGTTCTGTAGTTTCTCCTGAGCATTTGGTATGAATTGGGATAGTAACGGACAAAGTTCTTCAAGAAGGCGGATGATTTGTATGCTGCAGTAACATGGCAGTGCCGATAAATCTATTATTCGTTCCATGTCCCCACTCTTCATGGCAGTTGAGATCGTCATCCCTTCAAAACTATTATGCAGGATCGTAGGTAGTGCCTTGTGCCAATGTCCAGGAAAGGAAATAATGTTCCGCTTCTGGTTATTTCTCGGCGCTGTGCCGAAGCGAGCGCGGGCAGGCGGGGTTTGTGTTCGCGGGGAAGTCGGGCGAGCCAGGTGGATGAGGAAGTAGAGCTACTAAGGAGTCTGCCTGAGTTCTCAACCAGATTTACGGATTTTGCAAGGAATGACTGGTGCTTTGATCCACCTAGAGCCTAGTGTAGTGCTGAGTGCCTTGAACAATGGTCCCAAGACCGAAAAAAAAAAGACTGTCGCGAGGTTCAAATCTGCAGGAGCTGCAGTGTGCTTATCCGACCAGATCCAAGTCATACCCACTAATAGATTATCAGTGAAAGTAACCCAGGCAACATCCATGTAGGATGGATGAGTACTCCAGAATATCGTGATCGCCCCATCGATTTCCTGGGGCCAAGGCATTACATCCCACTCAATATTTACTTGATTGTGATTATCCGCCAGGTAGCTATATTGTGTAAAGAGGCAATGGTAATGTGTATGCTTCCCTTATTGGCTATCAGCCTACAGATGAAGCCTTTGTGGCCCACACTTCTTTCAAGTTTGACCGTAGAGTCCTGGTCGGCCAGCCGTGGCTCTCCTCCGTTTGGCAAAGCACACCTAGTACTGCTCGTTGCTCTTCCCGCCCCTCAACTAGATTCCCACATATTTTGATCCCCATACAGGCAACAACAATCGCCGCGGGAGTAGTAGGATTAGACACTGCAATGCTGCAGAGAAGCTTGAGAGCAGACCGTGCCTGATCCTGGTAGAGCTTAGCGAGCGCACTGTTTACTTTCGCTAGTAAGAATTCGCACTTACACGCACTTCCGACCACGAGGTTTGCTGGATTGACACATCTTGCGGATTATATGGATTGTGTATCATTAATATCAAACGTGCCAGGTTTATGTATTGCCAGCCCATGACTATGTATGTCAGTTTCTAGGTATGAGAAGAGATTCGAGCTTCCCTTACCGTGCCAGTCGGCATGCAACCGGACATCCCAAAAAGGATAGGGGACTGAACCATCCGATACCAGATAACACAGCGGATCGTAAGACTCTGGACGCTGTGTAAGCCACTGCAAATTGTCCTGGAGCAGAGCATTGTAATAAAGTCCACCACCATCACTTTCTCCAAAGCAGAACTCAAGGGCTTTTGAACAATGGTTAACTGCACGATTTGCCCACGCACAGTCGTCTAAATTCGTGAGAGAATCAATCATGCTGGCAGTAGCTTTGATAGCAGGCGGTCGATGCATGGTCAATGACGCGTAGATTTCCTGCCGTATCCCGGCCCAGGCTGCTGCTTGGTGTAGTCCGGTGCTGGGTACTTGAGCCTCCTGACTGCGAAGAAATGCCTGTGTCCCGAGGGAATGGTGACATTGATCTGCGCCAGCAAGCGGCACGTTGAGCTCCTCGAGAAGTCGCAGAATAACAGTTGCAGCAAGCAAATCATCGTTGCAGTTCGACCCTTCTTTATCCAGATCCGGTATCAAGCTCTGGAGACATCTCTGATAGAAGAAGTCGGCAACATATGGATCGAAATCTTTCTTGATAATGCACAAGTGGCGAGCCGATACTGCGAAGATAGCATCCAAAAGAGACTGGCAGGATCTTGCACGTCGCGGCACGTCGATTTCAAAATGCCGTGTTTGATCACAGAAGTCAAACTGAGGATCAGGTCAATAATATGGACTTCTGGAGACCTGCACAAGGTGATCGCTACTTACAAATTTTGATAGATTATGTGTGAAATGCTCAAGCAATAAAATCTCCGTGGCATCTGTCAGAGGCCAGCAGCGGTCGAAAGACTGTCCGAGCATCAAATTGCTCCAATCATCGCTCGCCGCAGAGTATGATGCCAAAGACTGGGGATTGGAGCCTGGCTCGTAGATTTGTATTTGAGACTCAATTCCAGGCTCATATGCTTCAATTACCTCGGCCGTTTCGTCGACGAATTGGACTGACGCGTTTGTTAGAGTACAGTATGCTGATAGATAGAAGAACACCGACGTACTGCTATTCGAGAATTTTGAGCTTGGCCGATTCATCTGCCGCGGTACCTCAACCTGGATTCCCTGTTTGAACCGAATTTTCTTAGAAGCCCCCCGATGGCTGCAAATACGTCCATTTTGTTTGCACAGACTGCACTGAGGTTTTGTAAAATCACCTATGGCGTAGAAAATATATTAATGATTGGCCCAGATGAAAGTTACGAGTATTTTTACATTTTCGATGCAACTGCCTACACTCATCACTGGCTTTCGCTTAGCAGTTGTTCTGTGTAGGACCGCCCTTCTACGCCACGGTAAGTTTCTTACCACGCTTTGGGTTTCAAAGGAGCAGGGCTAAGGTCGCTGATAGATAGATCGGTCATTCTGATGGGGAGGCGGAAAATAGTTTACTATTTGAGCGTCGATAGAGGATAGTTCAGTAGTGTGGGATCATGGGGAAGAAGATGGGGTTTCGAGCGGGCATGACTTTCCTTTTGTAGAAGAGGCGAAGCGGGAGCCCGCAGTTTCCCGCCTCACTCCGCAATGCGAGTACGAACTATCTGACTTGTTTCCGAGGTCAAGACTTGACTTTCCTGGGATTGTCCCAGTCATCTAAATCTCTCCATACCCCGCACTTCCAGTCTTCTATAGTTTTGGGACGAACAACCTCCGCTTTTCGCGGGGTACCTAAGATTCTTACTATAATGTACTCCGGCAGGCTATCTTTATCGGGGATGTCGGATGTCAGAATCCTCCTGGACGCCTTCTAAGAAATAGTCGATCATTTGCGAAGACTACTCCTGTGAACCGTGCCGTTCTCGTCATTTTACGGAGTGATCAGTAGACTACGAGCAGTGACAAACTCAGGTAGATCTTGGTGAAAATGGACAGCAATCACGCCCAGAGGCGAGGCTATATAAGAAAGGTGGTGATCAGGTCAAATTTTGGGATTTAAGTCTCGTCGTCCATCAGTCCTTCAAAACATTTCCACTCAGGAACTCTGTAATCTTGTCTCAATATGCTGACCCTCATCACTCCATTGAGTCTTGCCCTTCACTTTGCTCTGGCAAGCTTGGCAGCTACCTCCGGTCAACATAAGCAATGGCCTCATGGTGCATTCACGACGAAGGGAACTCAGATCATTGATCCTTCCGGGGAGCCTTTCGTTTATGTGGGCATGAATTGGCCGGGCGAGGGCGAGGCGATGATTCCTGAGGGTCTTCAATACTCATCAATTGCCGATGTAGTGTCCAAAATCAAAGGTCTTGGGATGAATTCAGTCCGAATGGGCTGGGCCACTGAGATGGTAGATGACATCCTTGACAATGGGGGCGATGTAACCATTGCCGACGCTCTAAAGAAAGTTCTGGGTCCACAGAATGCAACAGTCATTCTGCACGAGATATTAAAACACAACCCACGATTCTCATCTAAGACAACCCGTCTTCAAGTCTGGGATGCAGTGGCCGCGGAGCTGCAACGCCAGCAACTCCATCTCATCTTCAACAACCATGTGTCGAAAGCGATTTGGTGTTGCAGTGGCGACGATGGCAATGGCTGGTTTGATGACACCTACTTCGATGTTCGAAAGTGGAGGCGAAGTCTGAGGTACATGGCAAAATATGCCAAGAAGAACTGGCCAGCTGCGACCGCGCTCTCGCTCCGCAATGAACTCCGTGAGGTGTCAAATCCAGTTGCGAATGCAACATACGGCTGGACACGCTGGTACGACGAGATGACAGCCGCTGCTGCAGATGTCCATGACGCCAATCCCGATGCTCTGATTTTCCTCTCCGGCCTCAACTATGACCACGAGCTGAACCCAATCACGGCTGGACAGCCGTTGAGCAGCACCGATGACCGAGTATTTAAGCTCAGTGACTTCAAGTACGCGAACAAAATCGTTTTTGAGCTTCACACCTATGACAATTGGATGACGAATTGCACCTACTTCCAATCAACCCTCTACACTCGTGGCTTTAACGCTCTCGATACCTCTCCTGAAACAACAGCGGTCAACCATGCGCCAGTCCTATTCACCGAGTTCGGATTCGCACAGAATGGGAGCGACTACTTGGGTGTGTATGCACAATGTATCAAGGACTTCGTTACCGGGGACAATCGCATTACTGAGGCAGCTCGCATCGAAGGTGGTATTGGCTGGCTTCAGTGGACAATCGGCGGATCGTACTACATTAGGCAAGGGATTCAGGACTTCGATGACTGGTGGGCAATCCTCAACCATGACTGGTTGGACTGGAGGAACGAAACGGTTCTTGACAAGTATCAGAGGCCGATGGTCAAAGGAGTCTTAGCTTCTTAGACTCATGGTTAGCGAGAAGGTTACGTCTCTGGGACTTCTGCTTGGACTTGTTTAGGGATAGTAAGACCACATCATATAATTACTATCTATTCTCGAGGCTACTTAATCAATTTCCAATTGGGTGGGACTAGTATTCGTGCCGGTGCGTACTCAAATGTTCGTGATTTCTCGGTTAAATGCTGTGTTGACATCAACAACCCTTACCCCTATACCGCTTGCCTTATGTCTGCTGTCTGTTCATAGAGGAAACTTCTGGCCCAGGAGTCTCTCGCTCAATGCCCATAGCTTGTCGATATTCTCCTGTCCCTTAGCGTGTTCTTTCTCGATAGGCTTAGGTGCGCAGTCTTGAAGAAACCCTCCCGAATGTCCTGCTCCGTGTCAACAAATGAAGAAACATCTTCGAGTAGAACAAATTCTTACCTTTGATAGAAGGATCCAAAGCTGCAACCAAAGGAGTGGAGCAGCCCTGCTGAAGCGTCTTTGGTGCTTCCATTTCGACCTGCTTCCCATCGGAGTTCTCGTTCATGATGACTAGCGCAGCAGAGAACATGTCAGGTGTGACATGGTTGGAGAGGTTGGATTCCAGGACAACTGTGTTAATGTGTCAGTGTGTCAGATTATTCCAACTCTGAAGGTACGATGAAAACTTACATCCAGGTTGCAGAGCGTATGACTGAATGCCATGGCTCTTCAACTTCTGTGCCAAGGCAGTGGAGAACAACACGTTTCCTGTCTTCGATTGACCATACGCCAGCCACGGATCGTAAGCTTTGCCCTCCTTCATTCGATCAGCTCTATGCACGAGTATACGAGTGTGGAGATTTACCTCAAAGTTGTAATCGTCAAATCTGACACCGGCAAGCTCATACCCATTACTGCTCACGTTCACAATCCTAGACCCTTTTCCGGCAGCGAGGATTTGGGGCATCAACAGATTGGTCAATAAGAAATGACCAATGTGATTGCTGCCAAATTGGAGCTCGATGCTGTCTTTGGTGGTTTCGAAGGTTGGAATAGCCATTACACCGGCACAATTGATCAGATAATGGATCTTTTTGGCCCTCGCACTCACAACATCAGCTGTCTTTCGGATCGAAGCCTGGTCAGCAAGATCGACGTGAACGAATGAGACAGTAATGGATGAGTTGATCGCGTTGATTTGCTCGATCACAGGTGCGATCTTGGACTCGGTCCTGCCGAGAAGGATAATAGACGAAGGCGAGGCATAAGCCAGAGAGATGGCTATTTCAGCTCCGATGGATTTTTCACTTGGACCAGTGATAACAACTGTGATGTATATTAGCGTGTCTCCTGGCTTCTGAGATTCCCGCACCTTACCTGTCTTGCCTTCCAGGGTCGCTGCGAAAGTCTCAACGACTTCCTTTCCAGTGGTGTTGCGGTCGAAAGATGGCATTGTGACTGTTTACTTTGGTTTTATATTCGAAGGTGACAGGTGTTACGAAGTGGAGCACGAAATGTGAATGGTGACCAGGCGAAGAGGATTGAGATGGTGATGGGATTTGGACTGTTGGTGGGAAAGAACGAGCTTATTATATCTTCAGATGATCACTGAACTTACGTGTTCTCCAGATTCACCGTTCCGGAACGGTCCAAATGATAGAAAATGAAACCCAACGCAGCCGAAAATGGAAAACTCAATAAGCCTTGGTTGTTTGTATACATTGCTAGAACCGCCTCTTCGGCGGTGGGAACGCCTTTCGCCCCTGCGTTCATGCCGGAAATGGTATCAATTAAGTCATCACACTTAATGTTGTGCTTAGCAATACACCAGCATTGCATCAATGGTACAAGTTCGAGCAAGCCGTGTTGAGGGCTTTCAGGCTAAGCCGCTTCTGGAAAATAAAATCATCCACAAAATACTGCCGACGATGCGGCTTTTAAATGCACTACGCGAACGCGAGCCAAATCCTCAGTATTAGAAATCAAAGATATGGATGATATTTCCTGCCCGATTAAGACAAGCAGGTATATCTGATGACAGTCATTCTCAGTCAGGTGACCGAGATACTCTTATACTACCTCAGCACTTGAAAGAATATTTGTGAACATGCTACTTTACGGAACTAATCTAGAACTACTGTATCATTTACTGCCCAAACACCGTTGCTAAGCATAATATACACGTCTATATGCAGCGCCTATTCTTAGGACTCCTCCAGATCCACGTTAGACATTTCTTGACTCTTGACCACGAGTCACACCAGTTGAACTATAAGCAGCCTGTTCCTGTGGTACACCACCCGGGTACCCTCTCATTCTTGATTCCGCCTCCATGCCCTCGGCCATGTCAATCTCAGTCTCTTTGCTAGCGTAGTGTTTCGTTCTGACTGCTGGAATGAAATCGATCGCGTAACTCCAGACATAGAATGTGTATATGAAGGAGATGACCCATTCGCATACAGCAGCCGAGTTGTATCTCTTTCGGTGGCTCAGGACCCCAAATGCGATTGCCAGGCCCAGTTCCACAAATATGAAGGCGAGCTTGATCCAAAAGGAGATGCGAAGGATGCGATGTTGGCGATAATGGATTCCGAGACGCTGATACTCCCAGCAAACGAAGATGGCGGAGATGATGTATCCCGCACTGTAGTTCAGGTCAGCTAATGTCCACCGAAGCGAATATGAAGGAAGTGTCTTACATAAATACAACGAGACATGCATCGTGAGTTGTGGAGTAATAAATATTATTTCTGCAGGTGAGAATGATCAAGCCAATCATGCCAATCACGGCAAACACAATCGCTAAAGTGCTCAATATCTTCTGAAACCTGGAAGTGTTTCGAGCGATTGTCCCCCGGTGTCGGAGCCAGCGCTCAGTCGCGAAGACAGTGGTAAAACTGACAACAGTAGTTGTTCCCATGGCAATGAAGAGAGGTTGGAGTTGATGAGCTCCAATGTCCGAGATGTACCTGCGATTATCATGAGTTTCAGTAAGCAGAAAGACGAGAGGTTTCCACGAACGCGATATGTTGATTGGCGTCCATTGGCACCAGGTGCACTTCATTCTCTTTTACACTCCACCATAATAACATGCCGAGAAGCATTCCAAGCCATACGAATCCACTGAAAATCGGCACAATAACGTAAATTGTTGCCCACCATGGTGCTTTGACCCCTGCCATTTTGAACGTATTTTAAGTTGTAAAGATCTCGGGTGCGGGAGGATGACTGTAGGTCTGGCAGGGAAGCGAGGAGATATTTGTGCAGCACACCTAGATCCAAATCCAAGCCGATTGAGGATATAATTGATGTTAGATGTTAAACTCAAAGACGAGAAAAAAATCAAAGAAAACATCATTGAGATTATTATGGTCGATGACGCGCTGCGTCATTCTTGCCGCAGATCCGAATTAGCTTTCTGGGTCTGGGCACTAGCAGTTTCGGCCATCAATTTTAGCCGAACCAAAACATACAACTACCGAGAGCACAGATTGAAGAAAACCCATATAGAAAGCCCTGCCTGTAGATTATACAGCTCAAGTCAGAAAGATTATGAAGAATTCTAATCAAGTGCTCAGCCAATTCAAAACATATGCAGGTAGCCCAAGGTAGAGGATGCCCAAAGATTGCAATCAAAACGATCACTTCAAACGCTGGTGAGCCCTAGCAGCGATCTGATCATGAAAAGAACGACTGTCAGAAAGCCAGGGGCCATGTGTCTTCCGCTCCAGAATTTCAGAGCATAGGAAACAACAAACTGACACTGAATTCGGCCACCACGATATGTGTGTTTAGTGCAAATTATTGTGGCCTCGTTGACGTTCTAGGCCCATGAGGATACTGGACGATTTGTTTCGTATCTGGGAGGCGTACGAACAATCCTTGTTGGACCAATTCTCTTCTCCGCGTTTTCAGACATCCAGCCTGCGAAGAGAAGTCGTTCATCTAGCATCGTATCCTGCTTATAATCCAATATCTGATAATCTTGCTTGCGAGTACAGCCTCGTCAGCCTTGCCGCAAGGCTGAGGACGCCAGTCCCGCATTAATCGGGAAGCGCGATCTGGTGGCTCGCGTCTGCCGAAAACGACTTCGATATTTTGGTGAACGAAAGATTCAACTTCACCATCTGCCACAATACCGGCTCTTGCCTAACCTGACGATTCACTTCCAACTGTAATATCAAACCCTGGCATAGCGCTTCCAAGGCCGGACTCTAAGCGTTCCTCTGGCCCTAGCTCTTCTTTCTTTCTGCACCACATTCCATCGTCAACAACCAACATTAATTCTTACTTCTGATTACCATCTTCACATACCCTTTGATTGTAGGCTGTGCTGCCGAATAATCTCTGCTCAGATGATTTGCTCCTAGCAGTGTATAATCCTTCGCCATGAGGGAAGAAGAATTATGGGACCAGCTCCAGGAGCTTGATGCGTATGCAAGCCCCTTCCGTGCTCACGGGAGATCTGTTATAATATAGCGTCTGCTGCTGGAAGGGCCCAATGCTGACTCTCGAAATGACAGTGAACTCAAGAGCTTTCCTCCTACTGCCCACTGGTTCTGCCCCAAACGATCCGACGACGACAATGTGGACTATGATCAACTAAACGAACCAGAGGAGGGCATGAGCCAGGAGACGAAGAAGGAATTGATACAAGATTTCAAGAAAAGACACAAGGTGGCATATCGATACTCTCAGATTCTTGGACTGAACGAAGATATTACGGGGAAGGCGCGGGAGGAGTACTCTGCGGCCTTGGACCATATATTGAAGTTATGCGACAAATGTGTGTTCAATTGGCATGTTGGACGGAAGGAGCATTTGAAATGGCTTTCTGAGTAGGTTTCGACGGCAGACTGGTGGTTTTCTTCAGCTAACCCCTATAGACAATACAACGACGAGGTGGTTGCAGAACTTGCAAATCGAATAAACGCACTCGACTTCCAGCGGATTGATAGAGGGTTGAAAAAGGGCGAAGAACTCCTTAGAGCGGTAGAACCTCAGCGACGCAACCAATCGTACCTTGCGAAGCAAGACACCGCGGCACTGATGGCTATCTACGAATCTCTTTGCTGTCCCGATTACCATCGAGACGATGCGAGACTTTCAAAGCACTTCGACTATGTTTTTGAGCAAGTTCAACAGCGAAAGGTTCTCAGACTCGGCGATATGCTGCCTGCGATGGCACGGTTTCTGTTCAGTAGAAATTATTATCGGCATCGATTTGCAGCGAATTGCTGGGACAAAATGACCGACAAATTGTCAGCAAAGACTTTCGACTGGGTTATTAATGACAATCTTGCTCAAGCCATCGTGCATGTGGCGAATCTTTCTGCCGCGTCTGAAGATATCATTGGATTCTGGAAAGCATTCCTGCTCATGTTGGAGAAAATGGACCAAGATCTCGTTACTCATCGCCTACGTGGTATGGAGGTTCAGCCAGATATATACCGCCTTGCACTTCAGCACTTGGCCGCTAGTTCCGGTACAATCGTTCAGCTTGTTATCAATGCACTCAGTGGACTTCTCACCAGAGCCCCCAAGGTCTTCTGGTCGGCTATGGAAACCATTTCTCCAGCTGCGGTAATCGATTGCATTTTTCAGAGCCCAGGATTTGAGAAATTGCTCATGAATGCTGAATTTTTTGACAAGATAGCCGAATCCGCTCCGATAGCCTGGATTCCGGGTTTCCTCAAGTCAATAGGTACAGATCATCGATATGACGCCTGCCGGTCGTTGCTGCGCCATCTTCTGGAACGATTTCAAAGCGACAAATATCCGGATGATACGAGACTTGCCTGTTGTGCTGCTGGTATGGGAGCACTGAACCTTACTTTGGAGACGTTCGTCAGCTCTGACTACAAGATAAACCCTTCGACCTCATTGATTGTCATCAGTGAGCTTATGGGACTTGTCAATAAACACCGGAACATGGTCGATGGATGTGCAGACTTGGAAGATGGCAATATTACACCCGCACAAGAGACACTGAGAACACTTGGGATGTCAGTTATCAAGAATGCTCTCACGCTGGATTGTAAGAGCGTTAGAGCTGAGTTCGACAACTTACTACATGATCAGCCTGTTCAGCGTGGTCTAAGAAGCCACTCCCAACCAATCTGGCAAGGCGTTCTGGATATCTTTCGACCCGGAAATATCGAATTGGCCAAGAGCATCATTCCTGCTACCTCAGTACTGGCTGGACTCGATAGGTTTCACCCGAAAGACAGGAAGAAGGCGGAGTTGATAAGCAAAGATCGAGTACAGTTCAACAAAGACTTGGATGAATTGATGGATAATATTTCACGTATTATTGATCGCTTGAGCGACTTTTCTAGCCTAGATCTGGCTCAATTCTCCCAAGACTCCACAATGATACAGCCATTGGTTGCAACTTTGCTTTCCTGCGATCAAAGAGTCTGCGAAGCCACTGTGGGTGCAATCAAAGCAATGACGGGGGAGGATGTAAGGCAAGAAGCTCTGCAGAATCTTCTGGAGACCTCGTTCAGCCCGATGCTTGCTTCAATAAATTCAACAGTCAAGGAAGTCAGCCGTGTACGGACTTTTGGACCTGTTCCATACATGATCAAAATCAATGGTGAAGTGCTCACTGGCTTGACTGGTAACACTGGTGTCCTTCGAGCCCGTTCGAGCTTCTCTAAATATGAACGGTACCTCATCAAGGATTGGTGGCATTCACAATGGCGGGCATTGCACGTGGCATTCGAATCTACTGAAGTTTGGTCGCCCAGTGTCAACAAAAGCAACTCGGAGATGCAGGACTTCTGCCGCGCTGTGATGGAGTATGCTGAGGCACTCTTCGACGAATTTACAGTCTTCGCTTCTGCTCTGAAAAGCTCCACGCCTTCGCCCAGCGCTCAGGAAAATATTGAGCGACATCTGTCCTCCAGAGAGTCGATCAGAGAGGTCTTGGCCATTGTTGGTAACAATATTAATGGAATGGTAACATGGCTGCGACTTCGAGATGGATACCTCGTCAGTATCATTACAAAGCTCCTGGGTAAACTTCTTCATGACCTAGGAGAATATAATGTGGAAGTCCATGATTTTGCAGACAAGTATATTCGAAATGCTTGCATGTCGGATGGGACAGTCAGAACTAATATGACTATGCAACAAAAAGCAGAGCTACAACGAGCACTAGATGAACTACATGGTTTCTCGGAAATTGTCGAAGCTTCCAAAGTTTCTTCGGTTCCAAGAACCCAAGCGTCTCTTGATTCATGGTCAAGATCTGCGGGCGGGATGCAGCATGAGCCAAGACTTCCCCCAAAAAGCGAGAAGAAGAGCGCCGTGAAGCATGGGGCAGTCTCGACATTCCAGTCTTTGAGCAAAGTCAAAGTAGACACAGCTATGTCTGCCGAAGCTCAAGAAACCTTCAGAGAGAATCGCCGGAAGATGCAAGAAGAAAGAGACCGCCAGAAAGCAGAAGCAATTGCCAGAGCGAGAGCGATTCGAGCACCCGCAACCATCAGAGGCGAAGGTTCTGGTCTGAAAGGTATTGGTGGAGTTGCTGGCAAAGATCACGCTCCGATCCGGAGTGAGATCATGGTCGGATCTTCCGACGAGGACTCAGACGACGACGAAGACGAGGATGAGACTAACGCTCTTGTAAAGCGGAGAAAAGAGACCTCGAAGGTAGTTTCTGAATATGAAGAAAGTAGGCGACGAGCCTTGAAGCAGATGAATCAAGGTCCGGTCAAGAAGACCAAGGTACAAAGATCAGCCAAGGATCTTCGCGCTCGCGTCGAACCGAATATGGACCCATTGTACGAGGAGATCCTCAGCTGGGACATATTTCATGACAGCGACACTCCTCCAAGCAGCACAGTCTGTCGAAAGATTGATAACAAATACTTGGACCTTGATCTCTACAGATCAACTTTCGCGCCGTTGCTCATTTCCGAAGTGTGGCGATCGCTTGTTACTGCCAGGGACGAGAACAACTACAAACCGATCGAGATCAAGGTTTTGAATCGCATGACAGTCGACAAGTTCATGGAAGTGAGCACGAGTATGCCAATGTCCAAAAATCGAGACCTGATGGTGTCTGAACGTGACATTGTCCTTCTATCACTGACCGAAGACCCAATCAACAATCCTTCCGCACCGCATTGCCTGGCTCGAGTCCATCGCACGACTCGTAAAAAAGACGCCCTCGAGGTTACTTACAGAATCAGCAGAGAGACTGCAGCAGCCCTGTTGAACAGCTTCGTCCCAAATGGCAAGGCCTACGCAGTCAAGATTGCAGATATGACAACGACTCAACGCGAGTTTGCGGCTCTCAGTGCTTTGATGTATTACGATTTATGTAGTGAGATCTTGGAAGCCAAACCATCTCCAATCCAGAAGTACTCGGACGAAAAGATCTCAACATACGCATCCACGTACAAGCTCAATAAAGGACAGGCCCGAGCCATCTTATCAGCTAACGAAAATGATGGCTTCACACTAATTCAAGGGTCAGTTCTTACCAATTTTCAGGGCTGCATGCACTAATTCATTACAGGCCTCCAGGGTCTGGGAAGACGAAGACCATTGTAGCAATGGTTGGATGCCTCCTTACTCAGACTCTGAAAGAGCAAGCATCGCACATGGTCCAGCAGAAACCTGTGGTCCAAGGCCAGCCAGCTGCCAAAACACCAATGAAGAAGAAGCTTCTGATATGCGCTCCCAGTAACGCTGCTGTTGATGAATTGGTTGTTCGTTTGATGGAAGGAGTCCAACCGCTGAACGGACCTCGTCAAAAAATTAATGTGATCCGGATAGGAAGAAGCGATGCGATTAACGCTGCGGTTAAAGAAGTCATGCTTGACGAATTGGTCCAAAAAAAGCTCGAGGGAGTTGATGGCGAGAAGAACAAACTGTTGAACGAGCGCGAAAAATTGCACAAGGACGCTGCGCTCATCAAGGAACGCCTGAACGTTATCAGACCGCTGATGGACGATGCTCACAAGGAGAATGATACGAAGAAGGAGCGTGACCTGCGACGGGAATTTGATGATCTGAAGAGAAAACAAGCCTCGGTAGGTGCTAAAATCGATGAGGACAAACAAAGTGGCAATACTCATACACGGCAAAATGAAATCAACCGACGCCGATTCCAGCAGGAGATTATCGACGGTGCTCATGTCCTTTGCTCCACACTCAGTGGCAGTGGTCACGACATGTTCCGAAATATCGATGTCGAATTTGAGACAGTCATCATTGATGAAGCCGCACAGTGTATCGAACTCAGTGCATTAATTCCATTAAAGTACGGAGCCACTAAATGTATCCTAGTCGGAGATCCAGAACAACTACCACCAACTGTTCTCTCGAGATCTGCTCAGAGCTTTGGTTACGAGCAAAGTTTGTTTGTCCGCATGCAAAAGAATCATCCACAGGATGTGCACTTGCTTGATACGCAGTATCGCATGCACCCCGAGATCAGTAGCTTCCCATCAGAGCAGTTCTACAATAGTAGGCTGATTGATGGCCCTGGCATGGACAGATTGAGAGAACAACCGTGGCACGCAAGCACCATTCTTGGACCATATCGATTCTTCGACGTAGAGGGAGTTCAGACCAAGCACGCACAAGGTCACTCTTTTATCAACGTTCCAGAACTGAACGCCGCATTGGCCCTCTACGCGAGATTGAAAGAGGACTACAAGAACGTGGATTTCAAGGGCAAAATTGGTATCATCACGAGTTACAAGGCTCAATTGACCGAGATGAAGGCGCGTTTTGCCAGAAAGTATGGCGACGATATATTCGAAGAGATCGAGTTTAACACCACGGATGCATTCCAAGGACGTGAGCGAGAAATCATTATATTTTCCTGCGTTCGAGCCAAGGCTACGGGCGGTATAGGTTTCCTTGGGGATATCAGACGTATGAATGTCGGTCTCACTCGTGCAAAATCATCTCTGTGGGTTCTCGGAGATTCACGATCCTTGCAGCAGGGTCAATTTTGGAATAAGCTCATCGAGGACGCCAAGGCTCGCAAGCGATATACCAGCGGCAATGTTATGGAGCTGTTCTCGAAACCCACAACTCGTGGAGGCCAGCCAGCTTGGCAACCAAGACAACCTCCACAAAGTGAAGACCGTCCTTCCTCGTCAAACGGAACTCGACCCCCATTGTCAAACAATGGCTCCATTGCTTCCCGTGCGAAGGGAGAAGACGAGGACAACGATATCGAGATGACGGATGCTCCAAGTCTTCCTAGCTCAAGAAAGGTCTCTTTGACTGGAGTTGGTGGTCATGCTGCAGTACCTGCCAGTAGGCCTCAAGGAGCGCTCGGTATTCGACCGGGTGTTCGCAAGCCTACTGCTAGTATTGAAGGAGGCAATTCTAAAAGACCACGGGAGTCTGATGTCAAAGATGAGCCCGGGCAAGGTCCATCCAAAAAGGTAAGTGCATTCAAATATCACCAAAGGTATTCGCAGAAATAGCTTACAGGTACAGGCACATCCGACACCGCCACCAGGAGCCGAAACGTCCGCCCTTGAGGCCGCCCTTCAAGCTCAGCAAGCAAAGAAGCCACCTACTTCTCGGCCTCGACCTTCAGGCCTTGTTCCCCCACCTCGACGACCTAAGCCGGCTGCTGACCCCTTCATCCAACGCAAGCCACCGAAGCGGAATTGAGACGTTTTTGAAGTTAACCGAAATTCCCCTCTGCATGTCATGCCCGGCGTTTATAGCATGAAAGGATTGGGCATTGTTTTATAGAAGCATTACAAGCATAGCATAGCATAGCATAGATTTGGAGCTGCCATTTGGAGCAGGCATTTGACGCTTGTGGTTCTGGGGGGAGTACTGTTATCACCTAGATATTAGCCACCGATGATGGCCGAGATGAAGCAAAATACCCGCAGTTGATAACATACGTGACATGAGAAACCTAGACACCACTTCGCAACCACCCATTATCCTTCTTGCAATCCAGCGCCTATCTAGCATCATGATCTAGCTGTAGCTTGTCAGACTCCGTCCCTGCGATTGAATAGGAGCCGGCTATCATTGGGCTCGAAAAGACACCCTACAATGGCTTAAGCAGCTCGCTTGTGCAGAAGCGGATCAACAGAGACCTCGCTTAAATCAGCGATTGAATCGGCCAGGCACCGAATGCGAGAGAAGATGTCTGATGCGAATTGCCACCCTTAGCTAATGACAGTTCATGCCGACATTGAGGTCGTTGAAAAGCCTGGGTGCGGAGGTGTGGTGCCCGTTGTTGATATGCCCTTGCGCAAGCGAGCCAAGATCTCTCGAGGCATATCTTCGTCAACGAGTCTTCAAGCTTCTTCAGCACCTACTTAAGAAGCAGCAGGTTGTTTCTCAGCTGGAGCATCCTAGGATTAGATCGCAAAGCAACATCACTGCTCAACAAATTGCGTCAATTTTCAGCCACATACCGAAGCGCTGATACGCCGGTTACAGTGGCTGCATCTTTCCTCACCAAAGCCATGGAAGGTACCCCGAGTAGAAGAGCTTAAGCGTCAATGAATTATTCAATCATGAGGACACATTTTGAGGAACTCCAAGTCTGCAAGTCCTCAGAGCTTATTTTCCAGTATCCATGTTGAGTTGTCACAAAAAGTCTTTGGCAAAGGATTGTGGCAGTATCTGAATTCAGAACTGGGACGCACCAAGTACTGGCTATCATATGTCAACTGCATTGATTGAATGCAAGCTACACCCAAGTTCGAACTCTATCTATAGCAGGATGCCAAAAAGAGCAATTCCACCTCCGCTCCACCTTCACCTCCACAACCACTCTAGGGCTCATTTAGAGTTCACGGATCCTGGTGGTGCTCATTCCCCACATTATTCCTCTAGCACTCTCATCCCACCTTGCCCGTTGCTTCTCAGGCTTTTATCACTTCTCACCTCAGAATCAATTACATTCTATTAAGTTTTCTGCTTTTCTCGGCATCTCAACACCCGTATCATGAGCAACTGATTTTTTCTTCTTCGATCAACTATAGAATATTCCCTTCCCCACGTGGGTTTTCCATACCGGAGATTATGGAGTGCCTCAGCTATGGGCCTGGGCCAACTGGCGTCCAGTGGGGATCTCTCTGATCTGCCCTAGGATCTTGGTTTCCTCCTAGCGCAATCGCTCAGCGCAAGCCGCTGCTTCATCACCACACCATTTCAACGCCAGCGCCAGTAAATTATCCGACCTTTTTCGCAGCCCGTCGACACGCACAGACTTCTGCAGGAAGCAGGATGTTGCTCCGGCATTTACCAGTTGAAGCAGAGGAGCGCCGAGCTCGAAGACGTCGCGAATCCAGCTGAGGAAGGAACACGAAGTTACATCTAATCTGATGCCGTACCCAACGACTCTCCTGGATGCAAACACGTCGAGAACGGCTGCAGTAGCACGCCGATCACCAAATTTGGTCGCTTTCCCAGCCGTCGGGGAATTCGACGTATCATACGGCGATCGCTGCGGCTTTCCTGGCGCTAGGAATAGCTCCTAATGCAAAAAGCCTCCTCGCGCAATCAGGTCGCAAATCATCACTGGATTGGCTTCTCTCAGGGCCCTTGGACTTAGTACGGAAGCGACGAGTGTCGTCCGAGACCTGTGACGGTGCACCAGCACATTTGCTATGACTTCTTTGTACTCCATCAAACCTCCTTTTCCTCGCATTACTACCCATTTCCTTCTGTTTCTTTTGATGTTGGAGCCCTGGTCTGGACTGATTTTCTCATATCTGATTGCTGCTCGGCGATTGCGATTGGTTTGATGTGCTGACTTCAGTGCCTGTCGTCCGAACTTTTTTGTAGCAGTACTGACGGCGTTGACGTCGTCTACTCCCCGACAATACACCATCGCACTTTCCTTGCTTATAGACCTCCATTGACTCTCGAATAGCATTGCAGCATCAAATCAAATCGTCATACTGCTTTCCCACTACCATATATAGCTCACTGCAGTCATTTCCGCCCATCACACCGAACTGCCGTACCACATATAGCTGAAAGCCCTCCCATTTCCATCCGTTTGACGGAATCACTTCAGCACATCCCGCATCACTCAGCGTAGTTTGGTCTTCCAAACGCTCTGAAATGGGGTGAGCTTGTTTCTGGTACGTTGACAAATTACATCCCATGGTATTCACAATCTTAAATATATGGCAAGCTACAGAAACTGATACACCCTTCTAGTTGCAATGCAAACTTCCGTCAGGTCAGAGGCTCCCCGGCCCGCGGACATCAAATCCCTCTCGGATGAGTCTGTACGTGTCAGTAGAGAGGTATCGGTAGTCTCGAGTCGAGCTCCTACACCGTCAATCATCCCGGCTGTAATCAACGAATATGTGCCTGCGGAATTTACACCAGGAATCACGTCCGTCACGGCCCAGGGGCCCCAGCTAAATCGATGGAACTCGAGGATATCTGATAGATCATGGAGGTATTCGAGGGGGACTAGCTTGCAGGCACCCCGGATCTCGCAGGATGCGGATATGCTCCATGACAACCGGGAGAGCATGAAGGCGCTGTCGGATTTCTTAATGACTAGAGAGCCCCCGCCAAATAACTTCATGAGCATTCCCTCCGATGATGAAAAGAGCCTCTCCTCGCTCAAGAAAACTGCTTTCAGATTCTTTGGAAAACAAAAGAAGTCGGCCAAAGCTCCAAGGTTTATGCAGCTTCCTGATAGCGCAGTAGCTGCTCAGACTCGAAGTGGAGCCCGCCATATCGCTATATCGATTCCAATGGAGCACGATCACTCGAGAGCTCCGACCCCTGTTCATCCGCCAAATCCTCTACGATCTCATCCACCTACGAAAGTAGACAGAAGCGCAGTTACTGTTCTGAAGTCTGTTGCTGAGGTTCGGGAGTCGGCGTCAGCCAGTCTCAGGCCTGAGAGAAGAAGTAGAGATGGGATAGCAGACAGTGAATGTTGGCCACAGAGACCAGACACACGTACTCACGGAGGAATGAACGACATTGATGCTACCCGCATCATGAGCGCATACCATCCGGACTTGATATCCAACACAAGACAATCAAGAGTGGATCCATCTCCAGTAAAGTATGCCCAGCGACCACAGAGAAGCTATATCGCAGTGTCACCCACGCATCATCAGGACAGCCAGCGAGCAGACCTCCGCCATTCTGGCGGAACTATCTACAGCCAAATGTCATTTGCCAGTACTGGAATGGGCCATTCTCGGAATATAAGCAGTGTTTCCACTGCACCGAGTGCCACCTTGATCACTTCGTTGAAACTAGATCTTCCTCCACGAACATCGAGCATTTCCAAGGTTCCCAAAGCTATTCAGAGAGAACTTGCAATGGCTTCGATGTTAGCAAACGAGAAGCTGGCAGAAGAAGCACCAGCTTCACCAATGAAATCTGCCGACAGTGAAGATACATCGCCTTCTCCACCCACTGTCTACGGAATTGCGGTTCGAGGCTATAATGCTTCCCCGGTCGGTCGTCCTCAAGTTGTAAATCAAAGATCGCATGCCTCGAATTTTTCCTCTGACCCATCAAGTCCTCGAGGAGCTCAAGAGGGAGTTATTCGTCGACCTTCGACTGCGCCTCCTCCAAGAACAAAGCATCTCACCGTGCCTCGAAACAAAGAGACAGTTAGGCGAACTGCATCGACTCGAGATGGAACGGTAGCCCCCATTCCTGTTACCCGCCAGAGTCGACAGGATAGAGTACGAGCCAGGAAACTCCGTGACCTTGAATCTGTTCGGTCGCAATTCAGCCCTCTGCGGCCATTATCCGAGGCAAGAGGTACCAGTATCAGCCAGAACCCCACGCACGTCGCAGCAGCCCCACGGAATCCTAAGCGAGGGCTCAACACAGGAGATCGGAGGAGGGCTACAATCAATACACTATCGCCAATCATGCTTGTAGCAAATCTACCTCCATACACGGGCTACGTTGCCAGAACAGACCTCCCACTTCAACGTAACCCCAGAAAATCCAAGTTCGTGGCACCGAATTCACCAGACTCTACCGTCAAAAGCACCCACACGCCTCCCCGCTCAATAAGTACATCTTTCGATTCCGATACCGACGCCGACAATGAAGCCACTCATCCCACCTCCAGCAGCAAGAACAAATCCAAACGCCGCTCACCCACGCAATCCCTCCGCAGCAACGTCCTTTCAACACGACGCCAAGAGCGCCGCGCAAAGCGCAACATGAGCCTCCGCGAGAAAGAAATGGACGCTCGCATGTCCAAGATCGAAAGCGATAATATGATGCTCTTGCAGACACTTGGTGGCATCGCTAGGAGCTTTGGAGAGATCAGTCGCATTGGCAAGGAGACGAGGGGCGATAGGCGAACGACGGCGAGACTGTTGGATGAGGAGTGGAAGCCGAGTGAGGAGGAGAAGAGGAGGAGGGGTGAGTTGGAAAGAATGGAGCCAGTCATGAGGGAGATGCAGGTATTGGCTCCGAGGGTCAGTATGGAGATCCATAGGGTGAGGAAGGAGGGAGAGGAGGATGGAGAAGATTCGGATGATGCGATGAGTATCTTGGGATGAGCTGTTGGCGGAAATGGTTTAAAAGGGGGTGGGTGTTAAGCGAGGGGATATGTTGATACCAGGCTCTTATTTGGCGATATAGCGAGCGATCTATTTTTAATGCTTAATCGTATTCAATATATTTTGTTTCCACACCTACCAATTTGAGCTGGTGCTAATGTAAAAGTGAAGTCCATGACACTTATTATTATGTACCGTACAACTCCGCCGCCTGCCTTTGAATAACAGCCGAATTTGAATTCATCATGTTCGCCGGCGAGACGTGGGATCCGGGTCACAAATTTCCACCATTTCGGAACATACATGGTAAAGCTAGGAATTGAGATGTATTATTATTGTACCTCTACTAGAACTTTCACATGGTTGTCCTTGTCATTGATCAAAGTTTGAAACCCCTCTGTTACCGTGTCCTCCAACTTCACCTTTTTCGTGATCATCTTGCTGGGCTTGATGGCTCCTGTTGCAAGTCAGCAAAGTACACTATACACACCCAGACTAACAGTGGAGATATCACGAGAGAGCAGAATAGGGCGTAAGAGCGGATGTATGGAAAATAAAGCAACTCACCAGAAACAATAGCGTCCAAAACCTCCTTGAAGTCACCCTCCACAAACGTCGCCACACCCATATATCTCTTCTCCTTGAACACTAAATCATTCGGGAAAATTGGCACCGGCTTCTCCCAAACTGCAATATTCACTAACGTCCCATGCGCTCTCAACGCCCCAATCGCCGCGTTCATCCCACTCTGCACACCCGCCGCATCAAATCCAACGTGCACACCCTGCCCATCGCATAACCTCCTCACTTCACTCACAACATCGACTTCCGTGGGATCCAGAACGTGATCTGCTCCGAACTCGCGACTGAACTGTTTGCGGCGTGGTGAGACTTCGGAGACAATAATCTTGCCGGCTCCCTTCGCACGTAGCGCCTGGATCACGGCGAGACCGATGGGACCGCCTCCGATGATGAGGACTGAGTTGCCGGGTTTGAAAGGGGAGGCTTTTACGGCGTGCCAGGCGACGGAGAGGGGTTCTATCAGGGCACCGAGTTCCATGGGGACGGAAGGGGGTAGGTGGATTGCGCTGGTTGAGGGACAGACCATGAAGTCTGAGAGGCCGCCACCACAACCTGAAAGAAGGGAAATCATGTGAGTATATATTGTGCTTTGAAGAAGATGCGGAAAAGGAGGAGGAGGTTTGGAATGAACGTACCGCTGAGACCGATGAATCCATTGCTGTAACAGCAGTTGATGTACCCATCTACACAGGCTCCACACGTTCCGTCGAATATAATGGGTTGCACACACACCCGATCACCAACCTTGTGCGTGGTCACCCCTTCGCCTACTTCCACTACCGTTCCACTGAACTCATGACCAAGCGTCAATGGGACCTTTTCACCCGTAATTGGGTGCGGATGGGCTGAGGGGATGAGACTTGCTCCTCCAAGATACTCGTGGAGATCTATACGGGCTTGTGAATAACAATGTCATGGGATCTGAGTGCTGAGATGACTTACCAGTCCCACAGATCCCAACAAACGCAGGTTTCACCTTCACCTGGCCTTTTCCGCAGTTTGGAACTGGGATCTGGTCGAGTCGGATATCTTTTTGACCGTGGAATCGCAGAGCTCGCATCGTTGACTCCGCGCCTTCTACCTTAGCGTCGAAGGTCTGCTTGAAGTTGTATGACGGCATTGCGATACTTCCCATCTTGCCGACTGGAGAGCTCTGAGTGGGCAACCCAGTCTGAATAGTGCACAAAATAGATTGGCCTCACAAGTCGAAATATCAGATACTACAGGGCAGCACTCAAGATCGTCGTCAGGCAAAGCATTAGTCAAACAGGCAAAACAAAAGACAAAGCAAAGAATGAAAGGAGCCTCAATCAACGAACGCCCCGAGGGAAATTTTATAGACTAGCCCAGCCCCAGAGTAGCCAGCCCGCGTTCGCAGTGCACCTGCCAGCTGGCCTAGTCGCAGAGGAAACATCATCGCTCCCTTCCCTTCCCCTCATCATTTGCTCTAGGTGATAGGGAAGGTTCGCCACATACGCACGCACATTTGGGTGGACGTTCGTTCGTTCCTCCTCGTTCGCCAGCTCGCCAACTACCCCGCCCCAAGATTTAGCCGAGCTGACCCCTATCTTCGGACGTCCCGATTAGGCAATCCGAGAGGAGTATCTGATCAAAATGATGACGGACTGGGGGCTAGATGTGTTGGGGCCCCGCGATGCTGGGATGGAGGAGGTTCCGAAATGGGGAATCCGGAGTGAGAACCTGACAGTGGTGGGTTTCGTGAACTAAGTGGTACTGGGTGGATTGGAGCGGTTGTGGTGAGGGGGAGAGGGAGTGTTGCGATTGTTTGGTCTAGACCTAGCTGTGACGAGGTTTGGTATTGGTTCTATTGTGTTTGATATACTTGGCGGGTTGATATGTTGCTTCATTTCCCACCTTTTATATACATTCTCGTTGCATGTGCAAGTGGATATATCTCTGTCTTTGATGGATGAAAATGTAGTGTCTTACACTTCCCCGCTCCTCAATATTCTTTCGAAATTGAGGCACTCCTTTCTTGATTCTTTTTTGACGGGGAAAATCTACAGCTAATTCGAGTGATAGCTTTAAACACAGTGATTGTACAGCACGGATCTGTCTGAGATACCAATCTTCACCTTCTAATTTGAGCTACTTTTGCTCTCCTCGGACCGCTTATGAACGCACCCCTACGTCTTCTTGCAATAGGGCACCCAGTGAGCCTCAAACACACTCCTTCCCACTCATCTCCAAATGCTCAGTCTTCATTGCATTTCCACCTGCCTTCTCTTCAGCCTCAAGATCCCTCTCAGTGAGCAGAACGACCTTGTCTCCAAAAGCAGCAGCAATTTCTTCCAAACTCTTCTGTTTCGTTTCCCTGTTCGCAGTCAGCGCGCTCTTCTTTACGGCTGGCGGTTTTGGGGACGCTGAAGGGTCGATTGGTGAAAGGTAGACTTACGGAAAGAAAAAGTACGCAATGACGAGGAAGAAGAATGAACAGCCGACAAAGACGTAGTAATAGTTCTCGTGGATTGTAGCGAAGGCGCTGGGTCCTGCTTCGGTGACTGTAATTGCGATATTTTAGTATGAGGATTTTTGAAATGTGAAGGGAGAAGGAAGATGTGGCGATGGGAGGCGGAATTTTAGTAACTTACGAGCAACATTTACGATGAAATGTGACGCGGCAGCTAGACCCATGACTTTGCTCCTGTATACAAGAGGGAGTACTTCAGCACCGTAGAGCCAGGTCGTGCTATTGAGCATGCCATCTGTACTTCATCAGTTTCACCCTCCTCCACCAAGCCCAAAGCTGTTTGGAAGCAGTGGACTCACAATATACCACGACGAAGAGGTAAATACCCAGCACAGCAAACCCTTTCCCGATCTTGTTGTCGGTGTTCTGGAATTCTCTTTGCATTACAGCAGCGTAGATTTCTACGACGACTATGCCAGAAAGGCCTGCGAGGATCATTCTTGTTGTTCTGTTAACTCAGTTCTTCTCTGTCATGAAGGATGCTTGGTACGTGGAAGGAGAGAAGAAGTCATACTTTCGACGACCCCACTGGTCGGTGAGAAACTTGGTGGTGATGGCATTTGAAACAAATGCAATCGTACCATAAACACCTGCCAGTGCTAGAATGGTCTTGGGATCGATACCAAGTGATTTGTAGAGGATCGCTGCAGGGAATCAGCTTTTGGGGAGGAGAATTATGACAAACTGGAGGGTCTCACTTTGGTAGTACTATTCGTCTAAATTCAGCTTAATGTAAGCACACGTCTGTAAAATTGAAACTCACCTGAATGACATTCACACCTGTCAAACTTGTCATCGTTTGCACCGCGATGGACCTGCAACCCCTTGTCAGCCAGAGCACACCTATCCGTACAACAACTCTCAAGCAAAACTCACACCATCACTCTATGTCTGAACAACTTCCAGATCTCCATATAAGAAGTAATCTCCCTTTCCATCTCAAATTCAATCTGATTCCTCATCCCCGCAAACTCCCTCACAATTTCACCCTCCTCGACACCCTCACCCCTATGAATGCGTCCAAACTCCTTCCTCGCCAACTCTATCTTGCCCGTACGGATAAGCTGTCGAGGCGAATGCGGCATGAAAGTCGCTAGACCAGCAAACATGATGACACCGAAAGGAATTTGCAGACCGAGAGGGAGCCGCCATTGAGTGGATCCGTATGGTGCATAGCTACAGGCGAATCCGACCCAATTAGACATCATGGTGCCGAAAGAGATACCGCAGCCGGATATGCCACCGATGAGGCCGCGGTGGAGGGGAGAGGAGATCTCGGAGAGGTAGATAGGAACGGTGGCGACCATGCCTCTGTAACTTCGTCAGGTTGTTTTCCCTCTTTTGTTGACGCTTTCTCACGAATGAGAACGGCATGAGCTTTCATGGAGTCTTAACTTACCCGACGGCATATCCAGCCAACACTCTTCCAGCGAGGAACATCCCGAAGTTTACAGCAGCTGTTTGGACGATAGTTCCGATCGTGACGATAATACACATCAACTGCATGAATCGGATTCGCCCAAGTCTGTCGCCGATGAAGGTTTGCGTCAGGGCACCAAGCGCTTCTCCTGCTATGTAGACAGCTACAACCTGTTGTCTAGGTCAGCACTGGTTCTTTGCGGGAGTTGAGGCGATGATATTTCTTGGAAAGTGGGATGGGATAGAAACGACTTACAGCCCCTGTGGCACCATTTGATGGATTGCCCATGTATTCTATGAAGCTCTTATGGGCGATTGCTGGGTGGCTTGTCAGCTTTCGTCTACGAGATTGATGAGATGGGTGAGGAACCTACTCGTTGTTGCGATACCTGTATCGAAACCCTTGCTCAATGTCAGCAACTGCTTTTGTAAACTTACAAGTAACACTCACGAATAGAAATGTCCCGATCGCTGCAAAGAGCGCAAGCCCAATTGTATACCATCCAGCCATTCTGTCAGATTTTACCTGTACTTGTCGTAGCGAAATTGACGAGCAGCTTCACATTGAAGGTACCTTTGTGATGTAAATGGGAAAGAAGGTTACACAGACAGAAAAACAAGATAGAATCGGCAATAGACGGAGACGGAAGATCATGGCGGGGTAATACATAGCGAGGAGGAGTAAGTAAGTGACAGGTGATCGTCGAGACGATCTCGGAAGTTTGGTGCCGTACGAAGGTCAATAGTGGGGTCCCCGCGTTTTGGTCACTCCAGTTTGTGGAATTGTGGGAAGCGGGTACGGGTGGGTGACATGAGAAGAGTGAACATGTGCATTTGGGCTATGAAATAATGTATAGCCCCTGCTGTAAGCCAACGACGAATTTTGTTGCTGAGCTACTGGTTGCTGTTCAGTCTCCGCTGCCCCACAACGTCAACATCAACAAACCCCAAAACCGAACAGAACTCTACGCGAGAAAAAAAAACCCCATTGCAGTCAGTCAGAAAACGCCAGCTTGAAATAAAAAGACGCGTACGGTAAACAAAAACAGAAAAAGGTACAGAAGCAAAAAACAACAAAACTCAACTGGAAACTCGACTGCACGAAGGCGTGTTGAGATTTACTGCAGTTTACTAAACGTACTTTAATACGTTTTTAATGTTCCGGCCGTTACCATAACAGGTAGTTGGTGTTCGTATACGAAATTGGCGATCCGTACAATCGGAGTCACGCCAGTTCAGGCCGGTGTTCCGATTGTCGTGGTAGATTTTTGTTTATTTGGTCATAACCTCGCTAAGCCTTTCCCACCTCGCCGGATCTTGTCGAAGGAAATACTCAGCCTGGTTTATAGCAGCCTGATTTATAGTAAATTCCCAAAACAGTGCCCGTGGGCATTACCGATTATACATTGTCTATTCACTCGTCCAAAAAATCAAGGTAGAATCTCCTCTCCCTTCCAATCCCAACATCTGCCTCTTCCCTCAACCCCAACACTCTTCACCACGCCGACCATCTTCTCCACCGCATACTCTGGACTAAACAACTTCTCCTCCTTAACACCTCCCCAAAAATCCTTGCTAAGCCCCGTCTTCACAGTCCCTGGATGATACGCCATCGCCATAGCCTTCTCACCACTCCTTCCTCTTAAATACAAATCCAGACTCTTACTAACACTATTCACACCCGCCTTACTCGCGCGATAACTATACCAGCCACCCAATCCATTATCAGACGTCGAGCCCACGCGGGCAGACATATTAAGCCAGACTGCTTGAGCCGGGATGCCTAATTCCTCACATTCGGAAGCAGAGGGCATTTCAGTGGATTTCTTAGGGAGGAAAGGACTGAAGTGCTTGGCGAGGAGGAGGGGTCCTATGGTGTTGATGGCGAAAGTATGTGTCAGGTGCGAGTGGTCGAGTTGGGCAGGTGATTTTTCGGGGTAGAGGATTCCGGGGATGGAGAACGCGAGGTGGAGGTGGTGGGATGAGGGGGGAAACATGGTTTTGGCGTCTTCTGCTGCGCGGATGATGGTGGATTCGTCTAATTGAGGTCAATATTGCTTCATTTTTTTTATTTAGGTTTATCTTGTCCTGTTGGATTTGAATATTGGTCACGCAGATGATAGACGTACTTGTAACATCAACCTCCAATACATTGAGTCTCTCCGGATCAACATCCGGCAAGTCTGCAAGAATGCTCTTCTTCACTCCCGTGACATCTTTCCTAGCTGTTGCAATGACTGGGATCTTGGTCGTTTGTAGGAGATGGCGCGTCAATTGAAAGCCGATTCCTCGGCTTGAGGGACATACTAATGACCATGCCATTATACAGAAGTTTCAATTGAGTTCTGTTGTAGAAGAATGAAAAGAGAGCAATTGTGATGGACTTTGTTATTGAACTCGTCAGTGACAGCATCTACAGGGATGATGATCGTCAGATCCCTGGCAAGCGGCGGGAAGACCTGGAGCTTGGCCTAAATGAGCTTGGCTCTGATCCAGGACTTGGTAAGGTGTGAATCGAAACCACTTGGAAGTGCTACTTATGGAACACGACAAAGTAGTGCTTCAAGCCTGTGGGAGTATACCAGAGAATGTGCTGTAAATTTCAATCAGCAGCCACTTGGCCTTTCGAAGAAATTAGAAGAAACGGCTTCCAACATCACTCTGTACATCCAATGAAAGCCAAGTGTACAAATGTCCTTCTCATGGTCAACTACTTTTCGAAGCTCATCTACCTACACATCAAAAATGCCCGAACACCATACTGCTCAAGCAGATTGCAGCCAGCCGAAGGAATCTTAGGTATATCGTGAAAAGAGAAGCGTTGATCACCGAGCCCGTCCTAAAGAGCCACATCCTGGAAACTCGAATGCCCTGGCGTCTGAGATCCCGATCCACTGTTCTCATCAACAGGCTCCTTCAACTTTTCGTCTGTTTCCTCGGAATCGGATGCTGAAGCGGGAGCTGCGGGTCGTAGAGCGACTTTGTGTTGATCTCTATCTTCGACTCTGACCTTCTGCTCATCCTGAACCGCTGTCTTGTCTTCTTTATCTTCCTCCTCCTCATCGCTACTCTCTTCCTCCTCCTTCTTTGGCGCATCTTTCGCGGGTGGTGTGGGAGGAATAGCCTGACTAGAACCATTGGTCGCAGGTGGACTAGGTAATGGCGACTCTTTAGCTGGCTCTGGCGGCGACTGGGCTGGTAATTCGGTTTGGGCAATTTGGCGTTGTCTTGGATCGGCATCGAGATAATATTGTCTAACACCCACGATCCTGCCTCCTCTCTCACAGCCCTCGACCCATTCTGGCCGAACAACTGGGATGTTCATCTCAACCGCCTTCTCCCAAAGTAGACCTCTCCCTTCCGTAGTCACAAAGTGTGTAGTATCGATCCGGACTGTATCCGCCATCTTGGCTCCTATTCTCTCCACGGCCTTGGTAAGACTATCCCTCAATTGCGCAGGCAAAATACCGGGCGTAACAGTGATACCACTCAAATCCGTCATCTTATGCGTCTTAACAACAACCTTCTCACTGCTGAATGTGCCCGCACTTGTCCTCAAAACCAAGTGAAATGTGTACTCGGTATCGACTGCCAGACCACTGATCTTCGTGCTGTGCATCGTGGTTGGTCTAGGGATGTTGCCGGCTTTCTGGCCATTGCGAAAGAGGGAGAGGGAGATAACATCTGCAGTTGCGACTTCGATTGGGTCCCATTCGAGGACTACGGATGTTTGAGTCGCATTTCTGCAGCTGAGTTTAGGTGCAACGGGTTCTGAGTCGCCGAAGGAGGAGTAGATGGAGTCTTGGAGGGCGAGGAAGGCGGCTTGGGATTTGGTTTCTGAGTTGAGATTTCGGGCGACTGTAATATCTACTATGCTCCCCGAGGAGATATTGGGAGGCAGAAGAATGGAGGGAAATTCAATCTGGACAAGCTGTTAGGTCGCTGGTATTTGGTAGGGCTTGCTTAGGGGTCCAGCAGATTGAAGGGGGAACATACAAGTCTTTTATCTTGGGTTAGCAGGACTGCGACACCTGCATCGACTTTGCCTACTGTCAATGAGATCAGCATCGTTGCGATTAGTGTTGGAATGGATCAGTTGCTGAGGGAGATACGTTGCGACAACCTCAAGCTTGGTTCGTGTGAACGCGCGACCACAGGAGCTCGGACCATTTAGTAGCCTCTGATTGGCTGAATGGTAAGGCTGGGAGAGCAATTCCTACAAGGAAGCCCAGGGGATTTCAAGTGTACAACATGGGAAAGTCTGGATGGTTTCAAAACTACAATCATTTGGCACAATTATTCTTGGAGTGGGGAGAGTTACATCTTCTTCCTAGTAATTGTGAATCCTGGGGTATTCCCTCGACTGATTTTGGGAGTGTTCCTTGGGCTCTGCTGCCTGCCTTGAGGGGGCCCGCCAGCCTTCTTCTTGAGACCTTTCTCCCTGATCTTCAAAACTGCCTCCAAAGCAGCATCTGTCTGCACAACCAGATCACTCAGTCTGGTTTTCAATATGACCTCATTGGGAGTGAGCTGAGCCGTCCCAGTCAAAGGACCTGCCTCCACTCCAGCCAGTGCGTTTCCATCTGGCGCAAAGCCCTTCTTCTTTAAGGACTCTGTGAAAGCCATTCTCAACTTTCTGGCCGCATAACTTCGGACCACCCTCTTTGATTCCAAATGTTTGTATGCGATCGCCGACCACCAGAAAGGATCTGTTCTCTCCTCCCAGCGCTGCTCAAAGACCTTTCGAAGTGGGAAGTTGCTAGGATTTGTCTCGAGCCACCGCATCGCGCTGATGCTGTAGACTCGCGCATCTCTGTATTTGATGGAGAAAGCGTTCCATGGATTGCGGCCTGCGGGGGATAATGGCGTGAGCCAGTTGAAGTCAAGGATTCTTGAGGCGGACTTTGTTATCGTTGGATTCCAGGCCATTGTTCGAGTGAGGGAAGAGGTAAAGACCGTGAAATAAACAGTTTATGGGCCCATTATTGATACCCTGATACCATCTTGCTCAGGCGCTGCCTTTTTGTGACTGGCCGTATTAAAGGAAAGATGTTGCTAAAGAGCAAACAAAGTTCCTCTGGAGAGAAGCTCAGTTGATAAAGTACAGTCCATAAATGTCGGGCTCGCTTCGGGAACAAAGCGCTCATTGTCGATTTACGCTAGTGGTGACGCACAGCCATGGATTTTAGCCCCTCCACTGCAGTTCAAATCACCACAACAAGCGGCGACTTTCTCTACTTAAAGAGACAACCACCCTCGCTCACTTCGATATCGACCCATACAAAGCGACATCTCCAGACTCAAATTCAACAAAACAACTACCACATACAAATTCGATAAAGGAAATCAGACAATATGCCTAAGAATAAGGGAAAGGTAAGCAAGCGCCCCGACTTCAGGCAGAATCATCTTCAGCGCATCGCACACATAGGCAAGACAGATACTGACTGGAATAATTATATAGGGTGGTAAGAACAGGCGTCGTGGAAAGAACGAGAACGACAACGAGAAGCGTGAACTCACCTTCAAGGAAGAAGGTCAAGGTAAGACAATCCCCTCTACTCCCCTCACATTACCCCACCATGCCACTATCCTACCCCATCCCAACACCAACAAACCCCCTCCCAAACATGCATAGTAAATCAGGACACCCCACTAACTTATTTCTTCGACAGAATACGCCCAAGTCCTCAAGATGCTTGGTAATGGTCGCCTCGAAGCCCTCTGCTTCGACGGCTCCAAACGTCTCGCACACATCCGAGGCAAGCTCCGCAAGAAGGTCTGGATCAACCAAGGCGACATCATCTTGCTTTCGCTCCGCGACTACCAAGACGAGAAGGGCGACGTGATCCTCAAGTACAGCGCGGACGAAGCTCGCTCCCTGAAAGCGTACGGCGAGCTGCCCGAGAGCGCAAAGATCAACGAGACGGATACATATGGCCAAGAAGGAGACGGAGACTGCAACTTCGAGTTCGATGAGGATAGGAGTGAGAGTGAGGATGAGGATGGCAAGGGCAAGGAGATTGATGTTGATGACATCTAAGTTCTTGCTCTTGCTCGAAGATCCGCTTCTGGCTCTGCACGGATACCTACTTGGTCTCCTCCTTTTCAGCCTGACTCTATATCCGTATCTGGGTTCTGTCTGGTCTACGAGGAGAACAAGTAGTACTGTTGGTACAGACGCTGGATCTGGTGCTATTCCTGGTGGTGACGAAAAGAAAGCCTGTCTTCTCTCTCAATCTCGCGGAAGTGGATCGTGGTCGTTCGTCAAGACCGAGACGACGCCCATCCATCCATCTCCTCGAGAACCTCGACAGCATGTTTCTTTTGGTTGTGGTCGTCCCTTTGACTGGTCGGTGGCTTGCACGGGAGAGACGTGCAATCTATCGGCTAGGCTGTTTCGTTTCCTTCTGCATCAGCACTACAAAATCCTGCACGTTCTGCTTTTCGTTTTTGTTGGCTTGGATTCGTGGTGGGTACTCCCAGGTGCTCAAAAGCGGATTCAGACACTTCATAGACATAGAAATACGCTGCATTTACATCTATCGCCTATGTTTACTTGTTATATGAATTGTGGTACAGCGTGAAAATATGTTTAACGGCCTGGTATTCAACACTAACTACACTACCGTCGTCTCTGGGAAGTATGCTCTGCAATTCGCAAAGTCAGAACCCGCCCATCAGACACAACGCCTTTGACACCTATCAAGCTAACTATCAGAACCAACATTCCTCTACCAATCATCATCATCCGCTTCGTCATCTAAAAACATTAGCTTCTGTACTATTTTGACTTCTCAGTGATTGTACTCACCACTTGCACTAACTTTCTGCTTCCTCTTATTCAAAGCAGCCGCCAACGCACCAGCCAATCCACCATCTGCTCCACCACCACTAGCTCCAGCTGGAGGCAATCCACTTCCAGCAGGTCCAGTATCTGATCCGGGAACCATTGCTTGACTTCTGTCTCTGATTTGTGATCGGTCGACCTTCTTGAGTGCTCCAATGCCTCCAGCTTTTTGGATGTTCGCCATTAAGTCTGCACGATCACCAGTAGGTTGTGGTAGTGAGGCAGGCACTCCAGATTGGTAGCCTGAATCCCGATTTGGAGGTGGAGGAGGAGGAGCGGGAGGTCCACCAGAAGTTGGCATAGGCGGTGGTGGAGGAGCGTTTGAGGAAGGAAGAGGAGGCGGAGGAGGTGCACCTGAAGATGGTAAAGGAGGGGGAGGAGGCGCATTGGAAGAGGGTAGAGGAGGTGGAGGGGGAGCATTGGAAGAGGGCAACGGAGGTGGAGGAGGGGCACTTGATTGAGGCAATGGCGGTGGCGGAGGAGCATTCGACTGTGGTAGAGGCGGAGGAGGGGGTCCACTGTCTCTCGAAGGAGGTGGAGGAACAGGACGTGAAGAGGCAGGCGGCAATGGTGGTCCAGATGGTGTCTTGGGAGGCAAAGGAGGTGGAGGCACACTCGCGGGAGGAACAGCATGAGCATGTCCTATGGAGTCTCTTTGCGGAGTCTCTCGTTGAGGAGGTGGCGGAGGAACTGCACCTCTGGCAGGTGTCGGCGGAGGAACCTGCTTCCTTTGGCCCATGAATGGAGGAGGTACTCCAAACTTGGAGCCACTCTCCCCAGGTTCGTATGAATCTTCGATTGGAGACTTCGGCGGCCTTGGAGGAGGAGGAGGCCCTGGGTTGGAGAGACTTTGAGCATGGGCTCGTTGTGGTTTGGTGTTGGTATTGGCGAATTTTCCAGCGTCTGGCAAAGGAGGCGGTGCCGCAAATCTTGGAGGGGGTGGTCCTCTCGGTGGAGATGGCTCTCTAGGAGGTGTGAGTTCTCGAGCTGGCTCAACTTTCGCTGCTGATCTCCGGGCTGGAGGTGGTGCTGGTGGTGCTCCCCTCCCGCGTCCTGAAGAAACGCTCTGTGGACTTTCAGATCGTGTACGCGAGGGTGCTGCTGGAGGAGGCGGTGGAGGAGGAGCCCTGTTTCTTTGGGTTTCAATTCCATTTACCGGTGTCGGAACATTCTGTGCTGCTTGCTGTTGGCGAATGTAGTCCGCAATGAAGTCTTGGTTGTCGCGAATCAGGTCATCTGTAATACCCATTTGCTTTAGATCGTCGCCCCAAGTTTCCCTCCAATTGGGATCAATAGCATCCAGAGCAGAAAATTGAGATTGAGGCTTTCCTCCATTGAAGCTGCCACCTGACATGCGGTTGTGCTGTGCTGGTGGAAGTGTATAACTCGGAGAGTCTGGAGGAGTAGGTTGTATCGACGGAGCAGACGAATGTCTATGTCCCCCAAACAAGCCTCCCAGTAAGCCATGCCTCTGTTGCGGCTGTCCACCTCCACCGAATGGATTCGATTTGGTCATTTTGCTGGCATTCTTTTCTCGATCATTCATCTTCTTTAGGAACTGCTTCGCTTCTTTCTCATCTACAAAGGACAATCCAGCCAGGCAATCCTCAGTCTCGAAGGTGTGGAAGAAGGTCCTGTCCTGATTGTAGGACCAAGTATCGTAAATTTCCTGATCCCATATGACCCCTCGATTAAGTGGCTACAAGATGTTAGTATGTGGAGGCCCAATACATGTCCGTAATCCAGGATTCGGAGATGGGCTGACGAACCGACACATCAACAAGCTTCAGCCAGTATGTATTGCCCACCAGATCGTTTGCAAGGACCGCAGCCCCCTGAAGTCCGGTATATGTCCATTTGTTCCGATTAGGGTATGCAATGTACAGTCTGGCCACGGCCACCGCCTGTATCTTATTCGTAGCCTTTGGAACCTGCCTCTTGACTGTCTCCTTATCGTCGTCGGTCAAAATTGAAGGCATATTCGTTGACTAAAGTTGTCCTGATCCCGAGCGATCCGTGTAGGTTCCACCCTCAAGCTCTATTGTTCTGTTTGTCCAGATGGTTCCGAAACAGGAAGTGGTCGTGTGGGAGATTGGCCTCGTATGGCACTGCCTGAGCGCATTGGGATGTGGAATCCAAGAGGACTTCAATGTCTGTTGTTGGCGATCGAGTCGGATATGCTGTGGAATTAGTGAGTCGACGACAGACAGCCAGAGGCAAATGCCATTCACGGAACAACAAACGATGGGTATGTAGGCGGGAGCTTTGATGTTCACAGAGTACCAGTGCCTGTCGGCGCTACGTAACGGAAGGCCCGCCAAGAGACGTTGCTCAAGCCTCACCCAACCCACTCAGCTGCGCTGGATTTGCTGCACTCAGCCACGTCGAAGGCGGGAGAAGCAAGGCGCTTCGATGCGAGCTTCAACGCGCGTCTTGACTCTTGACCTCGGATATTCGAAAGCCAGCACTGGAAACAAACAAAATAATTGATCCAATGATTCTCCAGCTCCATATTGTATGGTTTTCAAGGAAATGTTCAGATGCCAGCTTCCTTTATTTTGTTGCTCTTCAAGAAATAATGCCGAACTAGAGCTGGAGAGCACCATGTCACCAGCAACCTCTCCAGTTACATATGTCGTGTTTTCTATGATTCTCTGGATCATGATATGAGGACAGAAAGTTGTATGCATTCATGATTCATCAGCCAAGCAGTAGATGCTATACTACAGCCTAAGTTTTTTGTGTATTCTTCATCCTCCATGCAAGTCCACCAGGTCCCTTTTACAGGTTACCACTTTGACCAACGCCATGTTCCCAAACCGAATATGCCCACCAACAATCATATTTTGGACTCTCTATTTATAACAATCAGCCTCAATTCTTCAAGAACATACTGATAGCACAAGTTTTAAAGCATACCGGGAAAGCATTACTTGTTCAGCTCCTGGGTCTTAGCAGCACGCTCCTCCTTAGTACCCTCTTGTTGGACATTGAACTCCTTGGGAACAGCTGGACCCGGTTGGGCATGGATGAACTCGACTTTGTCGCCCTTTGGCTCGCCCTGGTCATGGAGAGGATGGGTGCTGGCGTTTGTCTCGGTCTTGGAGGAGGCATGCTTTGCTGTGTGCTCAGTGGCAGCGCCAGGGGCATGGTTATCGGTCTCGTCTGGTCCGGCAGGCATCTTGGTTGATATTGGAGAAAGTAATTTAAATTTTTCAACGAATTTGTAGTTTGAAGTGCAAGCAAAGTATTTGATACGGTTTGCTTCACCTATTTGAAAGGTACCTACCAGATGGCCAGCCTTTTATGAGAGCAATTGCCCCTCCATGCTAAGACCATGACGTCGAGAGTCTGGGGACTTGGAGGGGAAGCACGCGAGAATCAATGCCAATCAATTCAACCCGCCCCTCAGGCAATAGCGTAATCTACCTAGTGACACCGTACTTCCCTGACGCGTCTTCCCGTTTTCCCACTTACAGGAATCGAGATCGAATCCATCGATTTCTCCGTCCGTTCCACTCCCAAGTCTCCAAGCCTTCTTACTGATTACTGTACCTTACCACTGCAAACCAGAACTTCTGCTCATGGAGGGGTCTGGTCGATCATGACCGCCACACCTGCAGATGTCTTCCGGGAACGGTGATCAACAGCAGCCAGTGAAGCTCTCTCTGCCACTAGTAGGACCCTCCAGGAACAACCTGACTCCGCTAACATGTGCAGAAATACCAGCAAGAGATATTCCAGGAGCTTCGACAAAAAGACGAGCTTGTTGTCATTGCCCGCGGCCTTGGTCTGCTGCGTCTAGTTACGAACCTCCTCCATTCCTACGATGCTGCGGGAAATAACCTGATATTGCTGGTTGGGGCCGAGGACAGAGAGAATGGATGGATCGGAGAAGCTCTTGCGGAACATGCTGCCATCAGTATGGCTCCTAGGGCCAGAGGGCTCAGCGTGGTCAATACAGATGTTATGAGCGTAGGAACAAGAGAGAAGATGTACAGCCAGGGCGGCATTTTCAGTGTCACTTCACGAATCCTCGTCGTTGACCTCCTTACAAGCTTATTAAATCCGGAAACCATTACAGGACTTGTGGTGCTCCATGCAGACAGGATTGTGGCTACATCTTTGGAGGCATTTATATTGCGAATATATAGGCAGCGGAACAAAGTCGGTTTCCTCAAAGCCTTTTCAGATAATCCTGAGCCATTCGCCACTGGGTTCTCACCACTTTCTACAATGATGCGGAATCTGTTTCTTCGAAATGTGTCACTATGGCCACGATTCCAAGTCACTGTGGGCCAGGCATTGGAAGGCAAGAAGAAGGCCGAGGTCATTGAATTGGAAGTGCCAATGTCTGAATCTATGCGCGACATCCAAAATGCTATCATGGAGTGTGTCGAAGTGAGCATTTCAGATCTCAAAAAGAGCAACTCAGGTCTGGAGATGGAAGATTGGAATCTTGACAGCGCCCTCCATAAGCAATTCGACATGGTTGTCAGGAGACAACTAGATCCAGTCTGGCATCGTGTCAGCTGGAAGACGAAACAAATTGTCAATGACCTAGGAGTGCTGAGAGGAATGCTTCATAGTCTTCTCACGTATGATGCTGTCTCCTTCAACCGCCACCTGGACACTATTCTGGCAGCTCACTCTCCACCGCCAGGATCTACAAGACAAAACCAATCTCCATGGCTATTTCTCGATGCAGCCCATACCATATTTGACACGGCCAAAAGAAGAGTGTACACTGGTAAGGCAGCACAGGGAGCTACAGAAAGTCTGGATTCACTCCGACCTGTTCTGGAAGAGCAACCTAAGTGGGCTGTTCTGGCCGAAGTATTGGAAGAGATCGACCGGGACCTATATTTCAATCCTACCGTCAGAGACGATTCGAATGGATCGATATTGATCATGTGTAGCGATACAAATCAGTGTCGTCAGCTACGAGACTATCTCCAGAATATGCACGTCCGAACAGAAGCCACTGAAAAAGATGGCGATGAAGAAGCCAAGCATGAGCCATCCGCTACGGTCATGATGAGGCGGAAGTTGCGCAATTACTTTAAGTGGAAGAAAGAATTTGCGAAAGTCAGCGCCGAACTGTTCAAGGAGAATCAGAATTCTCTGAACGGTACAACCGAAACCAAAAGCTCAAGTGGTAGCTATCGAGGAAAGCAGCCGCCAAACAAGCGACGTCGCGTACGAGGAGGTGGCAATGCTGGAATCGGTCCTACACGAGCTGCAAATGGCAGTATTATAGCATCCGAGGACAAACCACTCGAAGTCGCTACTTTGATGACAGAGATTCAGCCGACAGAAACGGAGGCTGCTCAGAAAGAAGACATCATTGCCGATCCATTGGATGATATGGAGGACTTCTATCAACTCTACGATACCCAAGACCTTGTTGTAATTCATGCCTACGATGGAGATATGGACGAACATGTGCTTGAAGAGGTCAAACCTCGATACATAATCATGTACGAACCAGATACTTCGTTCGTTCGTCGGGTTGAAGTCTATCGCTCGTCACACAACGACCGCAACGTTAGGGTCTACTTCCTTTATTATGGTGGCTCGGTAGAAGAGCAACGATATCTTTCTTCCGTACGACGAGAGAAAGACGCTTTCACCAGACTCATTAAAGAGAAGTCTAGCATGTCTGTCGTCATGACCCTGGATGCCCATGGCATCGAAGATCCCGAGGATGCCTTCCTCCGCACGATCAACACTCGAATAGCAGGCGGTGGTCGATTGGCCGCTACAGCGCAACCGCCTCGAGTCGTCGTCGATGTCCGCGAATTCCGCTCCTCACTCCCCTCTCTCCTTCACGGCCGATCCATGGTAATCGTCCCCTGCATGTTAACAGTTGGCGACTATATCCTCTCACCCAGCATCTGCATCGAGCGAAAATCCATCAAGGATCTCATCTCCTCCTTCAAAGACGGCCGACTCTACACCCAAGCCGAAACCATGCAACTGCACTACAAATGCCCCATGCTCCTCATCGAATTCGACCAAAACAAATCCTTCACCCTCGAACCCTTCGCCGACCTTTCAGGTACCCTCAACTCTGTCTCAGCCTCCAACGCAACCTCAGACCTTCAATCCAAACTCGTCCTCCTCACCCTCGCGTTCCCCCGCCTCCGCATCATCTGGTCCTCCTCCCCCTACCAAACAGCTGAGATCTTCGAATCTCTGAAAACACAAGAGCCGGAACCGGATCCCATCGCTGCAGTACGCATCGGGCTCGAAGGCGGCCAGAAGGCCGAAGACCAGAGTTTCAATAGGGAACCGCAGGATATGTTGCGCATTGTGCCTGGGGTGACGGGTAAGAATATCAAGAATTTGGTGGTGGAGATGGGCAGTTTGAGGGAGGTTGCTAATGCGAGCGTGAACGAGCTGGAGCCGGCTGTGGGGAGAGAGGCGGGGAGGGCGATACATAGGTTCTTTAATAAGAGTGTGTTGGGTGATGAGTAGAAAGGCTAGATAGAGAGTGTTGAGCTCTGAGCTGGGCCCGGATGCTTGGAAATGTACTACATGACAGTATGACAGAGATTAGATGCCTTCGGTCTTCTCATAGTGATTATAGAAAATATAAAGACAACACTTTCCTGCAATAGATGTGAAAGCCTTTCGTGAATGTAATGTCCCTGGCTTCCAGTTCTCGCCGATATCAATAGCCCAGCCGATGTTCGAAAAGCAATTCAATGCTAGGAGACTGGGTCAATCGACGTTGAAGGCTCGCTTTATGTGCTCCTGTTTGTTTATACATCCTGCTTTAACCAACTGAGTGTCTGGAGAGATTTGCCGAGAATAGACACTTTAATGTGCAAATAGACTTAGCACTTCACGAGAAATCAATCTTGTGAGAGAGGGAAGCACCCTTGGAAATCGGTTAGTGGCATTTCGTACCATGGCATCTATATCTAAGTCTATAATTTCTATGTATGCAACTTCCCACTCTAAACCCTAACATCCACAACTCCCCTCAAAGTCTCACTCCCCACAACCCTCCTCACGAATTCTAAACCCTCCTCATCATCTCTCATCAAAGCTTCGTCCCTCATGTCCAAAAATTCCGCCTCCGCCCTCCCCCTCTCCCTACTATCCATAGCCGTAAACCCCAGCCTCAAAATCTGATTAATCGTCCTCACTTTATCCTCCAGACTCACTACCACCCCATTATCCTTCCCAAGACCATCGACGCTCTCAAGTCCAGAGCCAACATTCCTCAACCCCCAAACTAGCACCTCAACATCCAGCCTCTCCAGCAATCCACTCCAAACCAGTAAATGCACAGCCTCTACATTGCACTCCCGAATCGCATCTTTCAAGCCTGAGAATGCTACTTCGCCGCTTGTGCTCGTTAACCAGGATATTCGGGCGCCGGATTTGAGGAGGTGGAAGAGGTGTTGGAGGTTTTGAGGGGTGAAGGGTGGTGTGAGGAGGGAGTGGGGGAGTTCGGTTTCGGGAGAGAGGGTGGAATAGGGTGAGGATGGAGACGAGGACCAGGAGATGTAGGGGTACGGAGAGGGACCGTCGGGGGTGGAGAGGAATTGGAGGAAGGAGGCGTAGTCTAGGTCGTGGTATTCGCGGGGTGTGAGGCGGAGTGGTGGAGGTGAGGGTGGTTCTGATGATGGTGGTAGTGGTTGTTCGGGCGGTGGTGTGGTATGTTGTGAAATGAGGGGTTCCGAGGGGAGGTCTCGGGGATGTGCGAGAGCATTTGGTGGGTTCATGGCCTTGATGAAATCTATAGATGGTAGTGTTAGTACTTGTGTCTGAATTTCTGGTTTGAAATGGGACTTCGAGGAGGAATGAACTTACACATCGGTACAAACGGTCTATCAGCCGCATACCTCTGTATCCAAGCCTCCTTCGCCCTCAACAATACCTCCAAGCTCGCCCAGCGACACCTCAAGACCCTACTCTGTAACTCTCCATCTTCCTCTGCCCATTCCCCGCTACTTCCCTCCTCGCCCCTCAAATAATCACCACTCTCAGAAGCTTTGTCACCTACCACCCTCTCTCTCGCATATTCCCTGTCCCAACTCGCTCCAAAAACTCTCATTGCTGTCCAATTAAATACCGTCACACTACTCAGCTTCCCCGCAATCACAGGGCTGGCACTCGGTAAATCGAGATTGAGACAGAATTGGAAAACGCGTTCGAGGAGTTCGGTAGGGAGTTTTTCGAGAAGTGACATTTTGCGTCTGGATTTCAAGGTCTTGAGGGTTCGAATTTTGGGGGCCTTGACTGGCTGAGCCGTAGTTTGTAGGTCGTTTGAAAGGGCATTTTGAGGAGGTTTGAGGGGACGGCCTGGTTTGCGGTTCTGTAAGAGGTTTGTTAGTATATTTTGCCCGCAGTGGTGGAAATTTTATGGTGGGGAGGAGCAATTACAAGGAGTTTTCGGGCTTCTACTGCGATTTTGGTGTTTGAACGTTTTCTTTTGCCGGGTATCTTGATGGGCGTGAGATCCATAAGTCGGTCGAGCTAGCGTGTGGTTTGTGATGCAGTCTGCAGAAGGGGAAGAGTAGTTTTCGAGAAATTATTGTCAGCCTTGTGGCTAGCCCCGCGCTAGACAGGGGTCAAGCAGACGTGGAGCTCTCAGCCTTCTCCCCTCGAACTCTAAGTTTACAACCTTCCATCAAGAGTAAAGGAAATGAATCTCGATGGCAGACTTGTTTTCACCATGCAAGATCCTGCAATGATGATTGCGGATATGAGCGAAAGCACTCTGGCTCAGAGTCCTCCTACGAATCTCGTCTTCCCTCAAGTCGAACCCCTCTCCTTCCAAACCCTCCCATATGAACTCCGACAGCACATCTACAGCTACATCTTCACCCGCCGCTCAGACGTCCTCGTAAGCCGTTTTCCTTACTCAGATTACAAAGGTCCGGGTTGTCGCTGCGGTGAAGGTCTTTCCCTCACCAATCAACTCTTCTACTCCGAAACCAGGCATCTGTTCTACCAACACGCTCGATTCTCCTTCAAAACACCCATGTCCTGCAACCGCTTCCTAGACGGCATCAGCCATCATATAAAACATATTGGTGCTCTATCCATCACGTTCGAGTATTTCGAGATATATCTTCTGCGGAGCATATTCAATAAGTTCGCACCAGACTCTAGATTGCACACTCTACATCTCGATTATACCAGTCAATTGGTGAGGCCTGGTCCAGGTCCTATATACTTGCCTTCGGTGCAGGAAAGAGATGCCAATATTGCGTACGATATAAGTTTTCGACCGGAGATACACCCGTTGTCGAAGTTGAAATACGTGAGGAGGCTTACGGTTGTGGGGGATATAGAGAGCGAGGAAATGCAGGAGGTTGTTGTTAAGCTCAGTCTGAAGATTGACAATGCGGCGAGGAGAGAGGGAGTCTTCGCCAAGAAGACGGAAGTTTCTGAGCTCACGTATTTTGGGAAGTCTCAGATCTTGTTCGGTATTGCACATCCATCTCTGAATGCGGGGTCATGAAGAATTTGGGAGATTCAAGAGTTTAAAATGCTGTATAGTGGGTTTATAATACTGGAGCATCAGAGTTCGATGGAAAGTCGAGCCAATGATTGTAATAAGCGGCTTCCTTCAATATTTGGTAACCAACAAGCCACCCACAGCTGCCAACCTTTTCAGCCTATATCGACCCTCGGCAAAGTAAGAGCTCTACGTCTATCAGCACTGGTTGACTATGCCCAGACATCGACTTGACAAGTATGGAGGATAAACTGGCATCGTCTTTGATCGTGCTGTTCAGTTCCCAAGAGACTTCAGAGTCCACCTCTGCAGCTGGAGCCACAACCGAACAGCTTATCGGGCGCATTCTGGACCCGCGAGATACCTTCTCCCGCCAGATCAAAGAGCTCGTGATCAATGGTTGGACGTTGAAGCAAGGAGAAGAAATATTATGCAAGATCCTTGATTCCCTCGAGGGACTTGAAAGTTTCAGGTGAGCATTCGTTCTTGCGTTGTAATATATTGGCATATTGCAAAAGCTGAAGAGAACCCAGCTGGAGATCTACAGCTCATATTCCAAAGACTGTTCTGCGACTCTTTTACTTGCGATTTCCGAATGCTCGACTTCGTGTTTCCAACGTGTCCAGAGGGCGGGAAGTTGTGGGATTATTCGACATGTCGATGGATGTTGACCTGCTTGCTTCCCCTCAGCTATACTCCCTGGAATACACAGTGCTTTGCGAATCACCCGCGACTAACCGTTCAGAATTTCCAGTACTTACCCGCATCCTGCTACTTAGCAAGAATTTCCGAATCTTGAGGCTCGGCTGCAGCTCGGACTCACGCTACAAAGTGCAAGACTACCAGCATCTCTATACCGGATTTAGGACAGATGGTGTGGGTTCCTTGAACATGTGCTTGAAATCCGGGGACAAATTTCCATCTCTCGAAAAGCTGGTATTCATGCCTCCTGGGAACAGATACTGGAATCAGGTCTATCACTTGACGCGAGACCACTGCATCGCCCTGAATGAATGCATAGACTGGACTAAGATGAAGGTGGTCGATCTTGGTCAAACAGCTTCTCATATATTCTTCGCCGAGCTTGCTGGTCATATCCCGAATCTGAAATTTCTCGACTTCACGATCCTCAACTTCAATGTTTGGCACCAGAATCCAAGTTATGTGCAAAGCATGACTGTGGAATCCATGGAGTCCCTTGCCAATTTGGAAGAATTCCATATGTCCAATCAATCGATGCAGTACTTTCCAAGATTCTGGCCCATCATCCAACGACATGCTGCAACTTTGCGAAGACTGTCAATGGATGTGCCAGAGGATCAGAGTGGTATGGTGCCAGTCGGAGAGCTATCTCATACAAGTGCAAGATCTCCCTTTGCAGGACTTGGGAAGAGCTTGCGAGGACTTGTAAAGCACCCGATGAATGCTGATGCTGAGCAATCTCATGAGCAGGAAATATATGACCACTCCATACGAGTTCGTACCGAGTCAAATTTCACACTGAGATCTTTCTCTGGCCCTTTACCCAGCTCAATACCTCATTTTTCAGAATGGGCGCATTTCCCAACCTACGCACTCTCCACTTCTCCCTGAATCTCCCCGCGCCAGCTGGCTTTCAACTAGGCTTGAATGTGAACACGCTTGAAAAGCTCGTCGAGACTATCTTCTGCAATTTCTTCCGAGACAAGACAGAGTCCAGAATGGAAGAGCTGAAATTCACGGTTCGACGGATTCAGCCTGGGCAGTTCGGTGCAGATGGGTTGGAGACAGTGCAAGTCAAAGTGAAGAGGTTGGATGGAAGTGTTGTGCCAAAGCTGGGCCAGGGTGGTTATGAGAGTCTTGCCGAAAGAAGCTTGGTGACTGCTTAACAATTTTGCCAGCTATGAATGAGGTTGCACTCACGCGGTTTCTCACTTTTCGGTTGCTCTTGATGCAAATCTTCTAAAGATTTGGAAATACCAGGCGCGCGCAATGAGCCTCAGGTATAGATCGGATACCGAGATCCCTGGGCATAACACACGATTGAGTTCATCTCCGCATTGGAGGTTGAAACTGGTGAACGCGGAGATTTGCTTCGGTCTCATTTGACCTTCTAACTCTCGTCGACGGAACACGAACGGGCCTGGCCACGTCCAAGATTTGAGTTTTTCTCAAGATCAAGCTTCGGGCTCTAAAAGCTGCAAGGGTGGCCTTGATACAACCTTTGGCTTTCCCTCAAACTCGATTATGGGTTTCGCACAAACCAATCACTCTGCTCCGGCGTCTGGAGGCTGAGTTTATATTAGAGTCCAAGACGTTGCGAGTCTCCAGAGGCTCTTGGACTTGTCTTGGTATCCATATCGGAATATTTACCTTGGTAGGGAAAGTACCTTCATTTCCCTTTCCAGGAAGTATGTGTGTCACCAGTCCAGCTCACCACCGACGTCATCACAGTTTTCATCGACCTTTTTGCAACGAGATTTTCTTGGGAGAAGATCATGACTTGAACGTGTAGTCTCCACCGAGTCAAGTCCAACGATAAACAAAGGATTTGACGAACCACGAGTCAGCTAGTCATCGATCGAGATTCTTAATGTTGCCGTATTCCGTAGCTCATCGACGGACTGCTGTCAAAACGGGTACAACTCGTGGCGCGGGATGTGGGTCTCTGACCTCACCAGCCACACCTGAAGTGTGGCGTAGGTTGCATCCCAGCGATCATTTCCTTCCCCGGATATCAAACTCTGCCTTCCTTGATTTTGACTTTTACTTTAATTGTGAGCGTACCAATGAGATCTTTCTCCGGCCACCCCTGCCAGACGCAGTTTCAGTTCGAGAGACAAGGGCGGCAGTGGGAATTGCAAAATGCGGTGGGCTGACAAGGGAAATTCTCACCGACGTCACAGTTTACGGCTCGTGATCCCTGCTTGAACTTTGAATTTTGATAAGACACGAGAGAGCAGGGCAGGATCAGATCACTTGTTTGCGTTTGGCTGCCGGAATTACCTATGACGCGCCCTCTCGAGGCGACACGGTAAGGTGAGTGCCATGAACAAGGCTGGCTGACTGGCTGGCCAGGCAGAGGGTGAGCGAGCGTATATATTTCGAGCTTCCCTTCCTTTCTACGCACACTTTTCTTCTCCATCCCACCACACAAACAAACAAACAACCAAACTCATCTCAACTTCAAGACAACGAATCTTGAAGCTCTCAACCACAACAACTTCATACACACAATCATCACAAAGCCGCACAGCGCAACATCTTCGAAATGGGTGCCGTCGTATCATGCGTAAGTCACTCACCTGAGCTCATCCTTGCCACCTCTACATCGAAGCAGTCGCTAATGTAAACAACAGATCAAGTCCTTGTTCCAGACGATCGGAGCCTGCATCATGGCAGTAGTTAACGGCATCGCCGGTATGCTCAAGGCCATCATCAACGCCATCGCCTCCTTCTTCGGTATCATCGTCAGCTGTTTGACTTGCGGACGTGGAGGAGGTAGAAGAAGAGGAGGCCACACAACGAGCCATGTCTGAGCACTCCCATCCCACTCGGCATCAAACCAAGCCAGCACGCCTCCCCACCACAAATCAGTCGAATACTATCACCCCTCCCAACTCGATTTGGTTCGTCTAAGCGGAAATGATTTGGAAAGATGCCAGTGACGGAGGATGGGAGTTTGTACGATAGGATGGAATGGGAATGGAGGGAAGGATGGAATTATGGCACGACACGACCCCTTTTGTTTTCTTTCAATACCCGGCATGAGACTGCCACTCAGCGATTGCTTGCTTGTACCCTCTGATAATAGAGCAATGATGACGATATGAGGAAACTCTGTTTTGCATCAACTTATGCTGATGTGTTGTGACGTTCGTGAAATAATTCTATATGGTGCCTTCCCGAGTTTAGTTGTGTGGCGGGTTCTGAGGACATTGCTGTTTCTGTGATTCAAGCCTTGTCTTTTTAAACCATGTGGATGATCAAGAGATTGAACTTTCAAGGGTCCATCTAACTATTGGGCTTCTACCTTATTACTTTGAGAGTGCTACAAAAGCAGCAATCGTATCATCGGTAGTGCTAAACAAGGAGACCGGGAGGGGAACTATTAGATTTCGTTTCCACGATACAGTCATATTGTACGCTGACACTTCTTTGGGGTGTTGCGAATATGTTGTTCAGATACTATCCAGCGGTCCAGGTTGTATTCTATGTTTTCCTTGTTATTCGAATATGATGGTTGATATGCTCACTCGAGGCCGCTTGATAGCCCGCCATTTACCGGATTTTACGTGAGTCCTAGATTATCAAGGACTGTCAACTTGATACCACCTTCATAGATAGTCAAAATCACCTTCCTCCAATAAATTATTTCGTTTGTGCCAAAAATAAAATATGCCAGGAAATTCCATAGCCATCATGTGACCTGCGTATGCCAAGCATTAGAACCCCGAATTTCCAAGCTTCAAAATATCTCAATTCTAGGATTCCACTCCTGATAGCAGATGAAGGTATACACCTCATCCTGATACAATCGATTCATTGAATAGCGGCTATGCGGTCTCTGCACGCACCCGCCCCTTCATCAACGCTCCTGAAATTTCTCAAGTCGCAATCAGAGAGCATCTGCTTCTTCAGCCCCAATCCTCGACCAGGCTTCTCGTTCGACCATGCAGCTCCTCGAGCTCGAGCACTGCCGTTGCGGACATGTAGCAGTGTGAAATCTCCTTCCAGTGCAAGACGATTGTCAACCTCCTCGCCACGACGCGCCACTGTCGAAGCTTCATTTCTGAACTTGGATTTTCTATGGCCGAGATCAGCTGCCGCGCTGAAAGCACCATTTCGCGATCCAAATGAAACACCTCGCAATAGGAGCCTAGCGTATGGCGGCTCGCTGGTAGCACAAAGGAATGCCCATTCGGGCTCGAAGAAGTGGCATCAGAAGCTCTGGGGAGCGACATCACTGCGTGGGGGGCGACCTTTACGGCCAGACGATCTGCCAGCTACACTACATAGCTCAGAGGAGGATAGTGATAACTCTATGTTCAGTTTGGGACGACATATATCTGCGAAGGCGGCAGCGCAGCCGAAGCTTCGTTGTACGGAATTTGATGAGAATGGGAATGTTGTGCTGGCGAGTGGGGAGTTCAAGAAGAGCGAGTTGATTGCAAAGGTACGATTCGTCTATAATTTGACACACCATGCTAGAACCATTGCTAATACTGGATCGAATTTAGTATGGACTCCTCCCTCGCGATCTCAGAAAGATCGACAGCAGTCTCCTCCCCCATATCCTCGTCCGACCCTCCGCCATCCTAATAAATCTCCTCCACCTCCGCGTCCTAATCAAAGCCAACCGTGTGCTCGTCTTCGACGCGTATGGTACAACGGACTCCTATAACCAGAGCGCCTTCATCTACGATCTTGAAGATAAGCTTCGCCAGAAACAGGCCTCGCCTCTAGCAGGCGGCCTACCCTATGAATTCCGTGCCCTAGAAGCAGTTCTCATATCAGCTATAACCAGCTTGGAGAAAGAGTTTGAGGGTGTGAGAAAGCCAGTTGTGAGGGTCTTAAGGCAGCTGGAAGAGGACATCGACAGGGACAAGCTGCGAGTCCTGCTTATCTACTCCAAGAAACTGGGAACTTTCGAGCAGAAAGCTAAACTAGTAAGAGATGCTATCGATGAAGTGCTAGAAGCCGATGATGATCTCGCGGCTATGTACCTCACTGAAAAGAGTCACGATTTAGTCCGCGGAGAGGATGATCATACGGAAGTTGAGATGCTGCTTGAGTCTTACCATAAGCTGTGTGATGAGATCGTGCAAGAGTCTGGGAATCTGGTGTCCAATATCAGGAACACGGAGGAGATGTTCGTTCTTGCTTTCTTTACCTTCATACGTTCTCCCTCACATCACTCAATCTCACGTTATGAAATTACTCTGCAACAAATACAATTTGAGGTCATTACTAACCCTCTCCCAGCGTAAAAGCCATCCTCGACGCCAATCGCAACTCTCTCATGCTGTTGGACCTCAAATTCTCCATCGGCACTCTCGGCATCGGCTCCGGCGCCTTCATCGCCGCACTCTACGGCATGAATCTGAAGAACTTCATCGAAGAATCAGACATCGGCTTCTGGGGCGTCACAGGCTGGAGTATGGTCTTCGCTGGTATCGTCTGTGCTTACGGACTCACTAAACTACGCAAAGTGCAGAGGGTGAGTATGTGGGGTGAGGGCGGACGGAGAGGAAGGAGCTGGAGAGATGAGGATTTGGATAGGGCGCTGGTTAATAGGGAACTTGAGGCCGGGAGGCGGGAGAGGAGTGAGAGGGAGAGGGTTAGGAGGTTAAAGGAGGGAAGGGGGGAGGATGGCGTGGTACCTGTTATGGCGCCGGCGATGGAAAAGTTGAAGCATAAGGTTGTGTAGAAATGGGTGAAAGTATAAGGTTGTATATGGAAGAAAGCGTGCATTCGTGGCGTTGAGTGAATTGGACCGGTTGGGATGTAGAAACTCATCATCACTATTATCATGGGTGGTGTATGGCGTCGGGACCATGTAGATTCAATAGATCTGCTAGATATCTACACACTTCTCTCTTGCAGTCCTCGCCTGGACGTTTTTACTCTAGAGCCTCTGTTGCATTTTGCCTCACCAAGACCTTTACTCATTGATGAATGGGATTACACCCCACTTCTCTTAGTAGCTGATTGGCTTGTCTGTTTACATGGCTTCGCATATGTATCTCAACTGGACCATTGATGCGGGACCTGCTTTGAGGGTGCTAGGCAGGAGTTAGTATTTTCGGCATTTTAAGGAGACTTGAGAATGTGCCAACTGAACCAATACAGATCAACGCTTCAAGGATTGCAATTACATGGCTCTCACCGCCCCCGAAGACCGCTTGCACTGGTTTCTGTTCACAGAAGTGGGCAAAACAAATGGCAAGAATGTCTCCCTCTTTACAAAGGAAGATGAGCGCCGAAACCCCGACTCGCATTTCGACGATCAGTTCTCGGATGCCCTGTCTTTCAAGGACCTTTATACCCATGGTATTCGAACCACGCTCTTCAATGTGGAGGATCATGTCTTTCCACGCTGGCATTACCGGGGGATGCTCACAACTGGAGGTGCGGCCCATAAGATATGTGTTTTTCGCGCCGTAGTGTCACAATACAGCAGGAATTGGCAAGACATACACCGTTAATTCATCCCATCAGTGCCCAAGGAAGCAACGGCGCCCTGGAAGCATCTTCAGTCCGGGTCTGGATGAAGGTAGGTTAGTGGTAATGTACGCACCTCGTATACAATCCGAGGATCCCAAGACCGGTCCGGAATTAGCTGTCTTGTGTCCTCCACTTCCCGAATGTGTACATATCGAATTGGTAACTGATCTCGGTCACTGTGTCGCTTAGCAGTTACAATTTGTCGTGACGTCTCAACCAGTTCGAGAAAGCCGGCTTCAGTTCACCCAAAGAATCTGACTGATACCTGCCCTCACAAAAATCCCGGGCTCAGCAGCAATTAAAAAGAGACTAACCTGGGCTTGCAAACTCGCAACATACTTGTATACAAGGCCGATATTTGATCGGACACTCACTAAATAGTGTTCAATTTTGCAAATGGCAAGCCTAGAATTTGAAACTTAATCGAGAGTCCTGCCTTCAAGACTTAGTATCCTTCGCAAGCTCTTTTCGAGAGGTACGGAATCATAGGTCGTAGTATAAAACCCCCAAGAAGAAGAAATGCTGAGTTCTGGCATCACCTAATTTGCAGTAAACAATGCTTTTGCGAAGCGAGAGGACCACCAGATCCCCTACTTCGGGATGTGGGGATTGGTGGGGGTATTCTGCTAGCGCTGCAGCCCCGTTTCCTACTTTGATTGGCTGTTCGCAAGTTCTTTGTTATTGTTAATACAATCTCGGAATGATTCTTTCTCGTTCTCGGCAGTTCAACCTGTAAATCTTAGGTTCGTCTTATTGAATACTTGCTCTATGTAGCGGGTCGGATAGTGGAGGATGACGAGTTCGTGTGCGGGCTGGGTATTAGAACGAGGAGAAGCTGCAGCACAACCTGGGGACCCCGCATTCTGTTTGTTGACAGAAGAGGAGGGGCTCCTGAGATTGGTACTATGATGGTCTCCTCGTGTGAACTCGTCAAGCTCATTTCACTCTCAGCTGTTTAGTATAAGTACTTCCTTCATTTCAGCCTACGAAGTCCCAGCTCGACTTCGAAGTCATCTTTGTTTTCCCCACCTAAGTTCTAGCTGCTGTCAACTCCTATAAGAACAACATGCGTCTAGGTCTAACAGTAACGATAGTGCTTGCAGTGGCAGTGTCCGCCCTGCCCGCCAAGTCAAATCATTGCAGGTCCGACTTAGACACTTCAAACGGCGGGTCTACTAACAACACGTCCAACAGCAACTGCTCCAGCTCCCGGCAGTGCATGACGAACATGGTCACCAAGATCTTGGATTCCATGGTGGCACATAATCCAGACGCCCTGCCGCTAGCAAAGGTCTATAGGGCTACCGAGAACTCTCACCCAGCGGCTCTCGGCATGATGACCTCGTGGCGTACCATAACTAGGGCCGGCCCACCCAGCTTACTGGCAATCGATACCACCAACGGCACGGCGTACTTCGCTTTGAACATCAGCGAAGGTGACGACAGTGTTCAAAACATCCTTCGAGGCCGAGTCAAGGTCGTTGGCCAAAATATAACCGAGTTGGAACTCTTCATCAATCGCTTTCGAGGCGACCACGGCTTCTCATTCTCATCCCAGGAACTTGCAGCGAACTCTAAGGTCTTGATGGGCCCGCCGGCTAATCGTACGAAGCAAAGCCGAGCAGATCTGGAAGCTATCAGCGCCGCCCTCTTCGCCGAATCCAGCAACCCGGCTAGCAATACCTCAGTCGCCATCGCTGATGATTGCCAGTTCACAGAATTAGGATGGAAGGTCATCGACACCGGAAACTATGGAAATGCCTCCTCTGAACCTCTCGGGTGTGCCTGGCCTACCGAGCACCCCACTGACGCCAACGCAAGAACGAATCTGGTCATCGATGAGGAGCTCGGCTTTGTGATCACCAGTGGCATCGTCCCTGGTAAAGTCTTCCCATACGCGAACATCACTGAATCCGCCTTCATCCCGGACCACATGGTCACGGCTCAGGAAGCCCAGCTGGCTTGGATGGCTGAGATGATTGAATCGGGCGAGGTTCCTATGCTGGAGCCTACTGGTGCTACCGGCGACACCCTTGAGCTGCTTCAGTTCTACAACGGAGAGCTCCAAGCGATGCAGATCAATGTCTACTTGAGCGGTCCGGGAATGACATCGCCTTGGTTGTCGTAGATATGATGTTCGTCGATATGATATTCGTCGATATGATGAGAGCTATTCCTACTTTCTATTCACATGTGCCAAGTCGTACAAGCAGGTACTGCGGCTTTGTGAAGCTGTCATTACTTGCTGGAAGAGGGATTGATGGAAACCGGGCCGGGAATAGCTTTCAGAATTTAGCCCAAGGGGCTGGGCAGACCGGAATCAGGTCGTGGAAGCTGGACGTAGTACCCTGCCTAACGCACAAATTATATCCCGCTTTACAATCCCATCCGTGTTGACACTTGAACATTGAAAGCCAAAGTCATCCATGTTCAGGAACGCGAAGTGTGTGTTAGACTCCGAGACGTTTCTAGCTCGCGCGGACTTGGTTTTAAGGTTAAAGATCTTGTGGTTCTGAGTGAACGGTCTTTTTCAAGTGAATGCAAATCCAGGTTCGGGTCTTTGAAGTCTCGAGAATTCTCACGAATTAGGTTGCAAGAACAGTATTGACTTGTCGACGTCTGACCAACGATACTCTAGCTGGGTGTAGTGCTGATACAGTGCTGATACAGGGTCAAAAAACCGCAGCCATGCCTTTCCAAGTCACGAGCGAGATTGTCCCTGTCGATTCGAGGCCCGGCTAAGGCGCGCATACTCACGTCTGTACTCTTGTCGTTCTTCGCTATTGCCGCAGGGAAAGCTGAGATGGCTATACCTGATCGGCCAGTTAGCCAGCAGACTTCAGCGCCCACAAAGTTACCTACAGATGGTCCACGACCTCTCCTTTCGAGAATCTTTTACCAAATGCCGGAGCTGGGCATTTAGAGGCCTGACGCGCATTCTTGTGCTGCCGCAAAGCTTTGTCCTCTACTCTGAAACCATTGTGGCTCTCGTTCGTATGTACACGGCGCAAATGCTCGTTCAGATTCTCTTCGCAGGAGAAACTCTTTCCCGAGACTCTCTCACAATTTGGGTGGGGACAATCAATATAAGGGTCAGTTATAAAAGGGAGCCTATTCGCGGGGTATTGCGCTCCTTCGCGTGGAAGTCCGGGCGAAATAGCCTGGTGATCGTCGATTTCGAAGAGCCTTCTTAGATAGATTGCTGTTGATGTGATTCCATTCTCGTCCCATCTTGTATGTTCAACAGCTTGCCTGACTACCGAGATGTCTTCCTTCGTCAATTGGCCATCCAGTAGTATTGGGTGGTCAAATTCGATTCTCAGCTTCAAAGGATCAAAATTTGTCGTAATGGCAAAGAAAAGTCCTAGTGGCTGATGGAGATACGATCTTGCTCCAAATTTTTGCGTCCAGTCAAGCGAGTCTACCAAGTCATCCAAGTCACCTTTGAGGTTCAGTAGTGCTCTGCGGAACATGCTTTGGATACAGAAACTATAAATTGCCGATAGCCACCACAGCGGTGGCTTGCGCATATTCTCTTTCTTGAAGAAGACACGATTCAGTTCTTGCAGGTAAAGCCGTAAATGCATATTAATTGAGAATAGACAGTCGATCTTGCACCGCTCCGGAGAAGCACAGAATTGGTTCCATCGAGATTCGAGAAGACCTCCTTCTTTACTCGTAGTGTCTGGGCGCAGCTGCGCAAGCATATCAACGATTGTGCTATCAATTGGTCCTGTGGAACATGTGTCAGAGATCATCACGGTGCTTGAACTAAGAACTGAAGTCGACTCTTACCTTGTCATTCCTCGCTTGACAAACTGCAGCTGAGGATAGCAGATATGCAAGCTGAGTTGAATCCTCACGATCACCTTCAATGTCGTTGTCCAGAGCGTTGTAGTTGAGTTCACAATGTAAAAGCTCCCACACCACTACCAGCACGCCTTCTCTCACAGGCATTAATTCACTTGATATGGGCTGGTAGTCAATTGCTTTGCAAGCAGAGGAGATTCCCTGCAAGTACATTTGACGTGCTGCGGCGGCACGAACGAACGAATTGTCCTGGTTGTCTGTGAGGGAAAGGTCGATGTCTTGGTCAAACCAATCATCAGCGTGGCTCGGGATTTTGAGCGATTCGATCTTGGCCTCGACTTCAAAAAGGTCAAACAAGTTGCCTGTAGGCAGTCTGACAAAGTACTACTCGTAGGATACTCCAATTGGTTTACTGCTCGGGCACAGAGTGACATCAATGTCCCCGAAAGCTCCTCGACCACAGCCGACAGCTGACCACAGGGACTTATCAGGCTTAGCACAACGGGCGCAAGGAGTTAGAGAATCGCACTACCTTTTCCTTAGAAAAAGTCTTAGTGGAGACTATTCAGGACTCACAGTTTTCCTGGTAAATTTGCATTTCCAACATGCCCCGACTTTCTTAACAGCATTCATTTTAGCGCGAGCCCAGTCGGTCAACGGGCCACGCCGACCTGAGGCAGCTGAAGCAGCTGAAGCGTTGCTACCAACGGAATTCACAGACTTCGAATCGAAAACAATTTCTTGATATCCGGAACTAGCACCACTATGGACGCTTGTGGCTTTGCTGTAAGAAGTAGCTCTTTTGGCTAGGTAAAGGTCGCTGGCACAAGCCAATGTTGTAATCAGGGAGCGGAGCCTTTGTTGATGGCCAGATTGAGGGATTCCTTGGCTGATTCTTGAGCGAGAAAGTCCCTGGAGTGCCCATTGGGAAGCAATGCCTCTGGTTATTCTGGTGGTGCTGACTGTAATTATGCGAAGCAAGTGTGTTCGAACATTCACCACTGTGTCTCGGCTCCAAACGATGACACATTTGATGGACCTTGAGATGAATTATTCTAAAAATGCTTTTGGGAATTTATCACATTGATGCCGCTTTCTCTCGTTGAGCTTGCTTGCAGCAGAGGCTGGTGGAATGGTCGTCTTGCTGTTTTCAGTCGTTGAATTGGACTGCGACTGCGCTTACTCGAGAAGACCCTGTGCTGCTACATCACCATTATGGAGCTGCCATGATTCTGTTGCATCAGGCAATGGTCTACTAGTCAGCCACGCAAGAGAATTGAAAGCTAAAGTAATAATTACTTACCGTAAGTGTGTTCTATCGCAGGCGATATTAAATTCGGCGCATTTCTAGCAAGTTACCGACCAGTCACATTAAGTCTAGTTTTCCTAACTGTTAAGGCAAGGTCTTGGATTGATGGTTGAATTTGTGGTTGGGTCCAAGATATCTTCACTGTCAATACAGTGGTCCAGATGACCCTGACCAATTTCATTCTCGCAGGAAATGCATAGAGAAACTTCCGAGCCCTCGTCGAGAGACCAAATTATCCGCCACTTGCGAAGATCCTACCAAGAAATCATGAGAAGCAATATCAGCATCAAAAGTGGAAACTCCCAACAGGCCAGGAAGCGTCCCTAATGGTTGGAGCAATCCATTCCGCCTGTGCATGATCGGCAGGAAACTCTCCCTCGTTCCCAATAAAACCATCGTAGACTAATCCCTCCATGCTGGTTTCGTAAAGGTCAAATTCTTCGCTTCGGAAAAACGCCGGAGGTTGGAAAGGCGTTCCGTTGACATCGGTTGGCTCGAGGATAGGCGACTTCTCGACTGAGGTATCCTCTGGCCTGCTGATTCTCACGGTTCTGCCAGGTAGGTAGTATTCGTACTCGAGGCCCAAGCTATGTGCAAGGGTCTGAAGACTTCTCTGACTCGAGCTGACTTTGTCTTGAAATACAAGATCCTCTCTGGCAGTGTCATTCTTGAAAGTCAGAATCTGCGAGTAGAGCCCTAGGTTCTGCGGATCGTTCATATCTATTGAGTCAACGATAAATTTGATGGAAGACTGGATTCGACTTACCAATCCTTGCGAGATTGATCAATGATGCCATATCTGGGACCAACGTCTAGTCAGATGAAATTAAATTCAGACTGTTCACAGTTGCACGCGGCTGAGGACTGGGCCAATGGATGAGAAGTCAACGATCTACTAATCAAATCTTGAAGGAAGAGAAACTTGTTCGTTATGGAGCACCAGTAAAAACAAATTTCTAATGAGCGTCTTGTGAAGTGAGGCAGGGTGAGAAATGTTAGCTTTCTATGAGGGGACTATTACGCATCTCACAAGGCGGGCGGTTGAAGTTGGCGGTCTCCCCAGAAAGGGATTCTCACCCATGTCCGCACTACGCTCAATTTGGACGACCACCACCATTGCCGCCTTTCGGCCTGTGGCCGAGTCCCATAACCACGCAAGCTGCGCGACTGTTCCGACTCTTGATATTGCTCGACAATGGCGGTCGAAAACTATGAGCCGGCGGCCAGTGTACCCTTTTTAGTCCGCGCATCGGCTCACAAGGCGGTCTTCCATCGGCAATCTGGCGACATCGACCATATAAAGGGAGCTTGCCTTCGATTCTGGAGGAAGCAGTTGGCACCATCTGCTACTTTTGACCAACTCCTGCCTACTACCATATGAATGTTGTCAATGCATTCATTTGTCCAGCCAATGTCTCCTGCATCAAGAGACAATGATGGATTGAAAACGACCCGAGATGCCTCAGACGTGGCTGCCAAGACTGCGCCTCCGAAAAGCACGAGACCACTGCAGACCTTGAAGGACAACCCACGGCAAACATGGTCATCAGGGGTGGCTATGCATGTCGTTGATGGAGGAGACAAAGCAGAGAGCCCAGCGGAGCAGCAAGATATCTCCAGTCCGTGGATAACCATGAGCACATTCAGATCGCTTGCTGATCAATCTTCATCCTGTCCAACATCTCAAGCAAACGCGAACCCGCTCCTCAATATCAGCTCTAGGAATGTTGATGACATGCTTGATCAATGCGTCCCAAGCAATGACACGTCAAGCTATCAGACTTTGGACTCCGAAAGCACCTATTCGAACCCATTCTCCACAGAAGCCAGTTCCATATACTACTCATATCCTTCCGAAGTCATCATAAACGTTGATTTGGACACTTTGGGGATTGGTGCTTGGGTTGATGATGCCAGCCTGATGAACTCAGCTCGGAATGTGCCACCACCTCAGAGAAGTACCACTTCTTATGCACATACACTGAGCATGGGCCCTGCAGTTTTCATACCCTTTGTTATGCGAGGACATGGTGATGGGGCAATCCATGGGAAACTGAACTTCGAGGATAGTCAGGGGCGCTAGGACGAGAAGTAGCCGAGGATGATCTATTCAAGCGATTCATGTAGTGGCAAAAAGGCATCATGTTGGGGTGAAGCTTCGTTTAAGTCTCGTCACGAGAGGAGGTGGATTGTTGCTCGACAGCTTTTCGAAAGAGTTTGAATACTACGGGTCTTTTTGGCTCACCTTAGAATTCAATGCCTTAAGGTTCGGAAAGTCAATATTGTTTTCGGCTATTTTCGCTCCCCGGGTTCCTTCCCCACTTTGTCTCTTGTTCCACTCTGCGTCTAGCTGACCTTGACGTATTTTGTACTTAACAGACTCTTTGGCTTCTAATACTCAACTATGCAATATTATACAGTATCCGCCCTTGTATACCTGAGCCTTTTGTTTACATTTGTATACGCGCTGTTATCCTGGCCCCTATTCTCCTCGCTTACCAATAGCACAGCTTCACAACACCGCAACCGACAGGCTTTATGAGCCTGAAACGAAATGCCGCCCGGAACACATCAATCAGAACGGCATAGCCGTCCCACAATTTGTGCTTCAAGTGTGCTAGCCGTCTCATTCAGTGCTGTTCCCTGTTTCAATTTTCACACGTTCCAGCCACGTGAAGAGCTTTAGTAAGTCGAGCCGATAGTCCAATCTTAGTTCATGAGGAGGCGTTGCTTGTTTATTGTACGTGCGCGGTGTACATTTCAAGCCTCGAAGCTAAGCAGAGTGGCAGCTTCTCACATTATCTCACTTCTGGGCTTCAAAACGGAGTTATGGTTCACCATAATTATATCGTCAAGCTTCTCTGGCTCGAAGGATTGATCCAGGGAGAACTGTGTTCACTACATATCTGCGGCTAAGCCTTCTCATGATCTGGTTCTCCCGGCAACTTGTGCAGAACATGCTTGTGCCGAGCACGAAAATCTCATTCCCAGCAAGCGCGCTAATTCTCTCATGCCCGTACAGGTCTTAATTACTAGACGCACAGCTTATATCACTTTCTCCACCACGCAGAATAACTTCTCGTTAAGTCATAAACCATCGGGAATTTAGTTGCCGTACTTTTAGCTACTAGTTCCCTCGTAGACAGAGGTCCACCCGGACACTAAGATGGCCGGCGGCACGTCAGAAACATTCAAGTTCATCCCCATTTGTCCTCTGTGCTCAACTAGTAGATCTGCTGATCATCGTATGCTCTGACACTCTCCAAATAATTGATAACCTGGCTGTAATCCTTGCAAACTGCCGATGGTTAGCATTTCAGATCCTCGGGGAAGAAGGAGGGCAAATATACCATGCTTCGAATCCCAACCATCCGAGCCTCCATTGTGATCCGGGAACGTTGTTTCCAATCCTTCCAACGCCATATCGGCAGAACACATAATCGCCTGCCGCATATAATCGAAGCAATGAATCATATGCCAGTGATGGTCCTCGGGTAATGATGTATTTGATGTCAAGCCGGAGTACGTCTCGACAATGGCGAACAAACAATGCAGTTGATGCGTCATGGAAGTCGTGAAAACTGTCTTGTTTGGCCAGATGATAGGAGTTGGTAAATCGTGGTATCTGTGAGTATCGTTGACCCACTGGAAACCGATCCCGTCTATCCAAGTAGTCAGTACCCGTCAATTCAGGATGTTTAGATTTTTCTTACGAGGCATCAGTTCATTCCACGCCACCAGGACCTCTTCTCGGAAGAACTCTGATGTGTTGTAAGGGGCGAATGTCTGGTTGATGTGGAAGGTCGTGACCTGGGTTCCAACTGTTCTTGTGTCAGATCTCTTTATTCAGCTCAATCTTGCTCAGCGGAACCATACAATGAGGTCCAACACCCGTCATATCCCCGCCGACTTCATGTTCGCTGGTCTTTGGGATAGCATTCTGAGATTGATTCCTCAGCAGAAGTGCAATGATGACAAGCAATAACCCGATGTCCAAAAGCCATCGTGCCTCTTTCAGCACTGAGAGGCATGAGATTCTCTTTGATCTCCTAGCATATCTCTGTCTGAACTCCTCGGCGGTTAAGTGTTTTTCATCTCCCATCAGCGACTCGTCTACCTCGGTGATCGAGGAGTCATCTTGCTCGTCCATCTGCACATTCTCGTATTTTGCTGGACTGGTCATAATGATTATGGAAAGGAAGCAAACAACGCCAGCGTGTCGGAATTAAAATATGGTAAATGACAAAGAGTACTCAATAAATGATTGTGCAGAGAAGACTTTCCTGCGAGACACCGGACGATTGAAAGCAGGTCCTGTAAGCAAGACATAATGTGATCTTTGGTGTGGCGAGAGCAGAGACAAGTGATGTTTGACATTATGAGCCTCTTGACAAGGTCATCCACGCTCTTCGCATATAACGTCTTGGCAGTTTCTTTGCCGATCATTCCATTTTGGAGATCTTCAAACAATTCTGTTTCGGGTCTGTTTCCCAACAGCCTGTGGGATCGCTTAATTCTCCCCATGAAACGGCCCAAACGGGAAGCGAAGGAGGTTGACACTAAACCGTTTCACCATCTCAACTCGCCTCGACATTCCTCTAGCACGGACTTTGATACCGATCATCCAAGTTAGAGGCACTTTGAACTTGATTTTCGTCTGGTTTTCAATTGCTAGTCTTGACGCAAGACGATTTTTGGACCCGAATTGGCCTGACTCTGGCGCTGGCTTGAATTTTGCTGGCAAGCTCTGTCACCTTCTAAACAAAAAATCTTTTGACATACTATGCGCTCTCTTCAACTGATTTGACGAGATTCGATTGCAAATACATGACCTTTCACATGGATGCTTCCAAAATTGTAATATAGTTCGAGGTGTCTTGGGCTTAGAGGTTTATTAAGTGTGTGTCGTGGAGCTATGAAGAGGAACTTCTGGTCGCTCAGCAACCATGTCATTCTCATCGTCCTGGCTCTACAGAGCCTTCTAATGACGACGCATGCTTACATGCCACTGTCTGACGATTTCTTGCGAAATGTATCCTCAGGTGGTCCTGACTTCGAAGCTGGGAATGGTGCCATCCTCTCTCCTATCTTGGTCCCCCGGGTCCCCGGCACTGCTAGTCACGCATCAGTCCAACACCACTTCATCAATTTCTTCAGCACCCAATTACCTAAGTGGAAGCTTCAGTGGTACAACTCAACGGCAACTACTAGTAACGGGGCCAATATCCCGATATCGAATCTCGTTTTCAGCAGAGAGCCACCTTGGACGAAAGTCGGTCAAGCAAATTGGTTGACGTTAGCTGTTCATTATGACAGCAAGAGCTTACCCGAGGGGCATATCGGCGCCACCAGTGCTGTTCCCTGTGCTATCTTGATGCATGTTGCTCGAAGCATCGATGGATATATGACCCAAATGCATGACGAGATGAACGCTCTTGGTGAAGGTGGAACTGTTGCGATGGACATGGGAATTCAGCTGATGTTTCTTGACGGTACCGAGTCCCTGGATGGAGGTGAAGCAGCTCTTTCTGGATCAAGGTATGTTTTCAATCTACCATGTTGAACGAATAATGACCTGTGGAGCAGAGACCTGAGCAATACTTTGGAGAAGAATGTTAATCCCGTTGGATCAGGATATCCAAACTCACTGAGCCAGATTCGGATCTTCACTTTACTAGATGGTATGGGGGCAGCTATCCCAATGGTGCCTTCTTACTGTCTGGTGACTAGTTGGGTTTACGAGAGAGTTGCCAATCTCGAGGGACGAATGCGCAAACTTGGTCTCCTGGAGACGACGAAATCGACTGGTTTCCTGTCCGAAGGAAACGCGACGGACGTGCAGGCTGTGGTGGTTGCCGATTCTGCACCATTCATGGAGAAAGGTACTCCATTTCTTAATCTTCAGCCTTCGCCTCTACTTAGCCGCAAGAATGTTTTGGAAGATGCCTCCATTCTCGATGCGCCTACGGTCAGAGATTGGGTTAAGATTGTTACGGGTTTCACGTTGGAATGGTTAGATATGATGGAGGTGTGGCCAGAATAGAAGTAGACACTGTGTATCGAAGTCATCAAATTCATGGCTCTGTGTGAAGCATGACCTGGAGGCCTGAAAGGTCAACATACATGAAACCCTGCGTTCTCTTCAATTTCCTGGGGCCAAAGAGAGAGGCTTAGCTTGCCCTTATCGAAGTGTATAGAAATGAAGACATGGGAGTAAGGGTGGTGAGCGTTTCTGATGCGATGGATAGACCAAATCCCACGGACGTATCTGATTGATGGATGCAGATCAAAGACTGTGGCGAATGCTGGAAAACCGGTGCAGCCTACAGAAAAGTTCCTACCAGTAGCTAAAGAGAGGAAAAGGCGTTCAGGGAACGTCAATCAGTTGAATCGAAATGTTGTTGGTATTTGAGAACTTTACTTCCCACGACAAGAAACAGTGTATGCTGCCACGCCGGTAGACGGCCCTTCCCAAATTGCTACACCATGGCCACTACTGATAGATGTAACAAAAGGGCCCAGAAAGAGTGCTGACCAATTCTTTGCTTGGAAGACCAGCGTAACCCTTCGGCGCAGTGACTGACAAGTTCTGAATATCAGTGAGTTTTCCTGGTGGGCTGTTCGGCTGCATCATGACAGTTCCACCTTTGTACTGCTGAACGCGATTCGTCGGATCCTGGTTTTGCCAAATCCACCAATGCCTATCGACCTGTCCATGATGTAACCAGAAGACTGGCTCAGCAGGGGAGACATAGAAGTCTCCCCCTGGATCACCCCAGATGCTATAATGTCCACCTGTGTGCAGCGAGAAAGCTTTGGCGGTGTCGCCTTGAAGAGTCTTCTCGAAAGCTTCGATGTCTTTGGATGACGTGATGTGGTTTGCAATGTCTTGAGGACGGAGGTATTGAGATGTGAAGTAGTTGTTAACGTCTCGACGAAGACATCGAGGGTTGTATCCGTAGCCGTCAGCACGAGGATTTCTTGGGATCTTCAGAGCAGCATCAACAGAGCCTGCAATAGGACCAAGATTCACAGTCATGCTGGAATGTTGTTAGTCGAACTGAACACATGTTTTGGGGACGCTCGCTCACTTTGCAAAGGGTCCTGTCTTAACACATCCACCTCCCTTTCCAGGTGGCACCATGATACCTGCCATGCCGAGCGCGTACCCTTTATGCGTGACTGCCTCGCCGTTACCACCCATGCTGTGAGCATCTCCATTGAAGATAGGCGAAATAGTCGGGTCCGGATACTTGGCCCAGTTCCAGTACTGCTCTTGGTTAGAAGGCACCCCAATGGGCGGAAGAGGTTGTCACTCACAGGCTGGTAGCCCTTGTAGCCACACTCATCGCGTAGTGCTACCTCATAAGCCCAGACATAATACCGATGCCAGTGGAGGAAGTTTGCCTCAGGAATGTCAATATCGGTGCAAGTTTCTTTCAATCAGTACTCACTGTATCATGAACTCCCATCGTCATATTTACTGTGGGGGAATTCGTAGTCAGTATGACTTTTTTTTAGATAAAATGAGGAGAGCCAAGTAATGGAGGGATTGTCTCGGGAGTAGGCACTGGCCATAATAATCCTAAGACAACCTAAAAGAGGAAGAAAAATCTCGGAGAACACCCACTGTGTACAACGACGAAGTCGTCATACCTGGACTTGGCCCCGGGGTATTGAGTCGCACTCAACTTGGAGGGGGCAGCCAGCAGACACTTCACAGCCTTTACATAGTCATCCTTCTCGCCGATTGTCAAGTCGCCACTAAGTTTCACAGTCAGTGTAAACTTCTACATTCAATCCAGGGCCCTTACTATTCCTTTCTCACAGCAAGTGTTTCTTTCGTGCAAGTCGTTTTCACACTTCCGTCCGACAAGGTACCACTCAGCACTTTGTAGGCATTGTCGAGTGCTTTCGCAGCTAAATCATCGTCTGGCCCTCGTTTCAACACTGGGTTCGCAAGAGACAGTGTCGAAAAGAACAGTAGAAAGAGTCCCGTGAGACTCAAAGAGGTGGAAGCCATTTCCAGTCAGATTCTTCTCCAAAAAATTCACACAGGAGAAGCTGAATGAGAACCACAGACCAAGCTGACTATATGCTTCATGTCCCGAAGTACGTCTATGAGATGGATTCTCACCCCAGGGAAACGTGCTGGCCAAGCAATACAATTCGAGTTTATATTGCTGGTCACATTGCCCTCGATGGTAAACGTGGATGCTGAATGCCGGTGAGCAATATCAAAGGTTAAGTTGAATCTCATCTTAGGTCCTTCACATAACTTTTTCTTGTTATGAGCTGTCTCCTCTCTTGCGACACAGCGAATGAAGTTCCGGTATCGTGTCGAATTATCCTTGTTGTTGTTCACTTTTGCCAAAGGGTCGCTTGGAGATAGCCAATGAGAAATCGCTGACCTCGCCTGTCCGGTTGTTTAGATTCTGCGGGGAAGACGGCATCTTGAGCGGTATTGGAAGGGTTCTATTGAAATAATTAATAGAACATTCTCCAAGAAGGTTGGTTCTATGCATTTTCCCCTGCCGGCCAAGCGTCATGTGAACCGCCTCATTGGCGAAGATCTGCGAATTGCCAACAACGGCACTTCGAGGGTACCACGTCGCTAGTAAGAAATAAATAAAGACTCATACGTATGCATTAACCGCTGGATGCCAGTGGTTACCAACCTCTAGCATGTGGTTGGACACAGCCACCCAAGTCGGTAGTGGGCGAGCATGTGCCCAAGCATTTAATTGGCTCCACCCGAGTCACTCGATTCCACTTCAAACTCGGAAATTGGAAGGCAATCTTTGCGGATGAAACTAAAGGCAGATTTCTGACAGCTTCAGCCAGCATGAAACTTTTAACCTGTAAGCACTTACGCTGATGAGATCGGATTTTCGGAATCATTTCTTGGCCTAGGAAAATCATGGAAGTTTCCAACCCAAGTCTGGAAGCGAATGTGACACCACTTATGCTGGAGAGCTTGAGCCGCAGCGAGCCATAGTATTGAGATCGTTTAAGCAATGCATCGGGGAGGATAAAGAACATGGTTCCCAGTCGACGCAAAGTCTCGAGCCTGAAAGATTAGGCGAAAAGGTTGCCTTCAGATGAGAGGAGATGCCACCAGTGTGCCGCTCGCATGCTCATGCAAGTCCCAGGCCCGGGATTCCAGGAGCATTGAAAACTTGGAGCCAGTAAAGGAAGGGTTATAGAGAAGCAATGACTGTGGGTAAGCAGGTTGAAGGGCAACTACAATCCTGCGCGAACTTGTTCGTTTTTCCCACCTTCCTTCCTAACTCGTTTTATTGCCAGACATAAGGTTGGAAGGCGAGAACTGAAGAACTGGATTACTGAGGGCACAGATTCTCATAGAAATAGACCGTGCAAAATCACTGCACCAGGCTCCCGCTTACCATGTAATGAATAGCTACTAGCTCGATAGCAACAAGTTGGTCACCAAGAGAAGCTCGCTCACAAAGGAACCTAGCATCTCAAATCCAACAAGAATTTCAGAGAATATATCATACTAAGTCTGCAAAAAAGATAGACGCAAGATATTTATATGAATGAACCGATCTAAAAGACCCTCTCTAGGCCACGCACTTGCGCAAGTTGTTGTACACTATCAGGTAATCGTCGCAAATCCTCGTGCCTGACCGCCATTCAGATCCTCGAGTCAACAGGTCTCAGCCCTTTAGCAAGCCGTTGGATCTGGCCAGCGTAATATTTTGACTGCAGACCACCTCCCAGAGCCTTAATAGGAACCCATTTGATCCACCCTGGTGTCGGTACGGGGGCAAGCACCACGCGGGCGTCCTCATCCGAGATCTTCTCATTCAGGATAATCTCCTTTGGTAACTTGGGGAGTACTGCCGCAGGTCGAGCCAGTCCGATGAGATCGCACCCACCACTCTTCAGTGCTGCTTCCATGCCGACGCGGGTTCGGAAACCTCCTGTCACCATAAGGACGGCTTTCGGAAAGCGAGCACGAACTTCTTGAGCAAATTGAAGAAAGAATGCTTCTCGTAGAAGAGTGCTTTGCTTCGTTTTCGGCTCCTTTGAGGCATCCTTGTCCACTTCGGAAACATCCCCTGCCATCATGCGCGGGTTCTCATAAGTACCTCCTGAAATCTCCATGAAATCTACTCCAGCCTCGTTAATCAAACTAATTTGCTCCATGACTTCTTCTGGGGATTCTGATGAAGCAGCGTCGACGCTATTCAGTTTGATACCGATACAGAACTCGGGACTTGTTGCTTTGCGAACCTCTCGGATGATGCGGAGCACGACTTCGACACGCTTGGCTGCTGACCCTCCAAATTCGTCTGTTCGAAAATTCGTCGTTGAAGACATGAACTGTGCAAGAAGATACCCATGACTAGCATGAAGCTCAACACCCTTGAAACCCGCTTCATAACATTGCTTTGAGCCTTCGACAAATTGTGCAACGATTCCTTCTGGACCCGTGATCTCATCAGTCGTCATTTCTCTTGGTGTTCCAAATAGCAAAGACACGGCTGTTCTGGCGATTATTGACTCGCCCAGATTTAATTTTACAGGGGAAGGTGCAACATTCTTTGTGAATAGCCCACTGGATCCGGCTCCAAGGGGTGATTGACGTCCTGGATGGCAGAGCTGAATCACAGTAGGAGTTCCTGAACGTTGACACACTGCTGCCCAGTTCTTCCACGCTGCTTTTTGCTCTGGAGTCTGTCCTTTTAGAGAAGTCTCGACGTCAGCTGGTGATCCGTGGAAAATGCTGGAGACTTGGACGTTTCCTGAAGAAGGTCAGTCGCAATTTTCTACATATGGGTTATCAATGATCAAGTCTTACCCGTGATGACCATTCCCCATCCACCATCTGCCCATTCGCCATAGGCTGAAGAAAAGCCTTTGCTAGGATTGTGATCAGGTGCCATGACCTCTGCCATAGCAGCTTTTGCAAGCCTACTGAATGTTAGCACCAATTCTCCTACAATCCCGATAATCAAAGAAACATAGTTAAACATCGACGCGACATGTCGAGCATGTCGTGAGTTCATTTGAGGAGTTGACTGACCTGTTTGGCAGCACGAGACCACATGGCAGTTCGATCTTTTCTGATAGCTGCATTGTGTATATGGCTGGCAGTGATTCCTGACAGGTATTGTATGAAATAAAGAGGATGCTACGGTGGCACGAAGAGAGCACTGAAATGAAAAGATACTTTCAAGCAGAAGACAGAACGAAGATATACTTGATAGTCACGCCACTTCGCAATATTTTGGGAGGCAAATGGCGGAAGAATACAATCTTTTAAATCGAGAAGCAGGCAATGATATTAAACATATGTCTCCGAACGATGATAGCCTTTCCAAGTCTCAGACTTTTGCTCGGGTATCGAGCCATGCTCGCATCAAATTCTTGGCTTTAATTGGCTGTCAAGGCCGGTATCACGGGGAGTCGATTACCGAGGCGGCATGATGGATGTCCGACCCTTGCCAAGGCGGTGCTTCTCCTCGACCGAACCGAGGTACATCGACTTTGAATAGAAATACATAATTCGAACAGTCGTCTTGTCCGAAGTTTGGTGAAGAGACAGGACAATTGGTAGGGAGAGGAAGCTCGAGGGCTCAGTGAAATGATTGTTTGTTGCGGGTGTCAGAACCTTAAATCAAAGCCTCTCGGCTAATCAATGCCAAGCTCCTCGTAAAAAAGGGCGGAGAGGATCTGTCAAGTTGCAAAAGCTTTCTTCTTGTGGCTTCCATCTTTCTCCTCTCCAACTAACGGATTCGCATAGAAGTTATTTCATCGAGTCAGTGCCATCTTCAGATTCTAGCCAGACATCAGATGAATTCTAGTCCATTGCCTCCACAATTCTGGTTATCACTCCAGCTTTTTCCAGAGCTTGATTTGGTGCCAAACATTCGAGGCCTCAAACATTCTAGTCCTAAGAATCTTTCTAACATGCGCTCACAGCAGTATGTTGAAGGCCGTTCTCTTCGGAACGGTCGACCCGATTTAGAGAAAATCTTCTTTTGTTATAATCAGGCATTTTGCCAAAACAAGACAGTATCGAGTCCGAAGTCTTCCGGAATCGAGAATTCTAACTGCTCATTCTGTTTGGGTTATTACGGACCTACTCTTTCTGCAAAAATTCACGTCGTTAACTGAAATCGTTAATTTTCATGCACAGCCAGCATCCCTTAGTCTTGCAAGACTACATAATTTTCGTCAGGTGCATTACCGGGATCTGAGCCTCAGCTACTGGATCCTGCACGCACGTTCTCAAATTATCCCCAATTTCATGTACGGCCAGATTGGTATGCGGAGAGGTTTGCCAGGTTCTTGCGGCTCGAACCAATCAGCGCAAAGCCTTCGCGAATGGAGGTTAGTACAATACAGTCGTGACGATAGATTCTACCCGGACTTTGCACATTACTTCCGTTGCGCGAACACACTGCCCGTCCACTGCGTTCCGAGGCACTTTTTCCAGAATTTCGATGGTCACATCACCCCACAAGGCTTCTTAAATCTGGCTTTACACCGTATCGGGCGATACTCGCGATGGCCAAGGACCAATGAGTGGGGCTAAGGGATGTTTTGATCGGTTGTCCTGTTCGGTTGAACATTTGCAACGAAAGGCACAGCTGCATACTTTTCCAGCTGGACGTCTTCGATGCTCAAAGTACTCGTAGATAATGACTTTAACTCCGTTGTTCTGCCTGTCATCAAGATTCGGAGCGGGTATCAAATCGAATGCTTGACATGGTCTGCAGAGATAAAATGGAAGGACTGGTACCTGTCTTGGGTTGCACTTAGAAGTTAATAAACATTCTTGCTACTTTCAAAGACACTTGCAGAGGTAAGCTCTCCAAGGCCCTTTTCTAACACTGATCTACTTACAAGACATGACTGACAACAGTAGGAAACTTGAGCCACAAAATGAAACTTTTCATCACCGGTGCAACGGGCTACATTGGGGGAGCACTTTCAGAGCAAGCTATTGCCCAAGGCCACACTGTCCGTGGCCTCTCTCGCAATGAAGCTGGTGATGAGAAGCTGAAGGCCATTGGAGCAACGCCTGTCCGTGGCGATTTGAAGTCACTCGACGTACTCCGCCAAGAATCCTCTCAAGCCGACGCAGTATGCCATCTAGCATACATCCACGACTTCACAGCCAATTACGAAGACATCCTTGCCATAGACGCTGCTGCCGTCGATGCTCTGGCCGAACCTCTTCGTGGCAATAACAAAGCGCTTGTGATAAGCTCCGGCACTCTGGTCGCTGAGCCTGATCCTGCTGGCGGAGAGACGGACGAGTCTTCACCTCCGTTGAAGAACCCGATTGTCGATCGACTTCGCTCGGAGAAACATGCCTTGAGTAAGGCGAAAGATGGAGTTCGTGTCAGTGCGATTCGTCTCACGCCGTACGTGCATGGTCGAGGTGCAAGTGGCTTCGTCCCAATGCTCCTTGACCACGCTGCCAAGAGCGGAGAGTCAATCTATATCGATGATGGCGCCATACATACCAGCGGGGTCAACGTTGATGATGCAGCTGCTATGTACCTCTTTGCTGTGGAGAAGTCCAAGCCAGGCGATGTTTGGAACTGTTGCGAGGATAAATCGGTTTCGATCAAGGACTTGGCGGGAGCTGTTGGGGAAGTAATGAAAGTCCCCACGAGATCGATCACGATTGAGGAAGCGATGAAGAGGGGAGGTCCTTTGTTGGCTTTGATCTTGAGTTTGGCAAATCGTCCATCGAACAAAAAGGCAAAGAGAGAATTGGGCTGGGAGCCGACACGACTGGACATCTTGGAGGACGTTAAAGCCGGGTCTTATTCTCAATTGGCCGCGAATTTGATGCAGGGACAAGTTGATATTAAGCATTACAAGACTGAGTCGGGATAGGCAGAATATCCCATGTAAGGCAGGTAGAGACCCAGGAATTCAATTACTCCATGAACCCCGGTGCCTAGCACAATTTCGGGGCTTTATCTCAGATATCTAATGCGCCATCCTAGAATCCAATCTCTTGGTCCACACATCCGTTGCTGTCGTCAGGGTGTTCAAATTTCGCCTTCACTCGTTGTATTCTCTCTCGATATGCGTCTCTCTTCCATCCTTCTTTACCAGGAAACCAGCTTGCCGTGGAAGTTAGGCTAGATGGCAGAAGGACAGAGGCGAGAAGACAGAGGACAAGAGTAAACAAGGCCTACGCTTGTACTCCCATGCGCGTCAAGCGAGTTGTCTTGACATTTGCAGTTCGCGAGCTTCTTGCGTGCTCGAGATGGACATGTGATAGAATTTTGTGTTCTCAGCTGACCCATTCAAGCTGCCGCAACGGAACTTAGTAATTCTGGCATGAATCTCGTCTGGCATCACCAGAAGATATCTGAGTAGCTTAAATGTCGTTCACTTTTGCAACGCCTGATACTTGACAATTTCAGGGGGCTTTCGCTAAGCTCTGCGAGGTAGGGGAGCGATTGGCGCTAAGTTCCATAAGCGACTAAGGTATCAACAAGCAAGCGATTATCTTCGAGAGCGAAAGGACTCATTCAGGATGTAGTCAGGGTTTCAGACTTTCATACTTCAGTAAGTCCTGATGCCATCATAACCGTACATTTGAATAGACATAGATGAGCCCCGTAGCACATTGGAACAGATATGTCGATCAGTGCCTATTCAATTTATCTGTCTTGAAGTCTGTATAGCAACGGGAGGGCACCATAGGAGAAAATTCAAGGAAGAACCGCACAAGTTAGAAAAAAAGGGTTTTAATGTATACACTGAAACGACAGTTTCATTCCCAACTAGCAGCTCGCGCCGAGAGTTCTACACAGGCCAGCTAAAAATACAGTACATGTGAACCATGTCCACGCGCCCAAACTCCCACCGGACGGTCTAATATTCATACAGAAAAGTTGCAGAGCCAATCCAATTTACAATGCAGTCTTTGAAAACTATGTGAAGTTGATGTTCACATGTTTTGGCAATCCATATTAACAACAGGACACAGCTAGGGCTTCGTGTCATATGTCAAGACCTGTCGGCTGGTCGGTGATGTAGTCGCAGTGTTTGTTGGCTACGTGGACAACGTCGTCTACTGAAGAGACTGGCTGTCATGCACCAAAATCTAAAATGCATAGTCAGCAAGATATCAAAGCCTGTCATTAGGGGCTCCTTACGTCCGTCTCGGGCGCCGCGATCTTCGTCGTCTTCCAACGGAGGATCCAGGTACGGAATACATTCTCCGTCTGTGGACCCAGTTTTCCAATTCTCGTCACTAGACAGTCTCAACAGATCGCTTCTGTTTTTAGACATTGCTACTGTGATAATGATTGAGCGTGATGGTGACCTTTCAAGCTCGTTATAGGATGAAATTCTGGTCGGCCTTTTACTATTCCGCAGATTGTTCTTCAAAGGATCGCTCTGATGAGTTAGGTGATCTCAAAAGAAGGGCTATCAAAGATGTTTTGTGTGTGTAATTTACAAAGTGGTTTGATTTGTAGGAGAAAATTAAGATCTATGGAGCATCGAGACCTATAATATAGACATTCTCGTCGCTACTGGAATGAATCACCTCGGTGCCTTACGGTCAGCAAGTGTTTGTTTTTACAGTTTTGAGGCTGTTGAGGACTTCCGTATTGAGCTCATCGAAACCGTCACTTGCTGTAAAGGGCGTGGTATGTAGGATAATTCTTCGCCCAGCGGCTATGAAGTTGAAGAGGCACACTGAAAGTCGTGACATGTTCCCAGGACACTGGGCGGAGTAAGACAAACTCGCCCCATTGGCATACCTCAGAAGGGCTGCCTCGCGATCCGAAGCCGAAATCCGCGAACGCCCTCTTGATCATGTAACGATTTAATTGGTCTGTTTCTGCAATGAGGGCTGTGCTGCGCGGCTTGAGAACGCCCCAAGATCTGGTGGCAGTGTGGCGGGCGTTGAAAGCAAGGCTTCGTGCATGGCGGGCGTAAATCTGCCCTGACTCCCTGAGGCTGTAGAGAGAAAGTCATTTTCAGATCTTTAAACAGGTCACAATGGCCAAATCAACAGTGATTTCACTCTTTGATGACTTTGAGGCATAAATAAGCCGGCATCCAGTGGCTAATAAATGCTTCGACGTCATTAAATTATCGTCGTGCCGTTCGTCTCATCTCCTGATGGTGGCTTCGCTTAATTTCAGGGGCGAAAAGGATGCAAGGTCCAGGCTGCTAGATTGCGCTGTCACTTGACAGATTTGAGTTTCAGCCTCCATACAAAGTTCAAAGAACAGAAGCTTTCTGACCGACGTTAGGTTGCGGGAGGCTCGACGTTTACTGAACGTCTATTTAGACTTCAAAAGCTCTCAATCTGACTCCCCAGTTCCATTGAGGCTACAAACCACCCCTGAATTGTGTCCTGGAATCCTGGTTCCATTTACGCCACGTTCACAAATCGAATTACTTTAATTCCAAAACATGCATTTCTTGGGACCTCATTGATGCGTTTGAAGGGGGCCGCTTTGGAATATGTGCCCACATCGGAACGCAAACCCTAAGAGGGCCTAGTCGACCTCTTTGTCGGGTCCTTGCGAGGGCGGCAGGAACTAGCAGCAAGAGATAAACAGCGCCCAGGCTCGTTTAAGCAGCCTCCTCGGTACAAACAACCGAATGAGAAACAAGTTCAGGGTTCGAAACAGGAGACATCAGAACGCAATTTTAGAGGTGATCTTGGCGATCATGAACATGCTTAAGCGACTCCAGAATATATTAAATATAAAGTGTTTTCTGTTTCACCGATCCTGAACCAACATGCGCGCGGCCCAGAATCCGCAGATTCGGCGTCTGGTCACTTTCGACTGGCGGTTCTCTTGCGGCACTCCGGCGGATGGAGAAATAGAAAATGTCTAGACTTCGATATCCATTTCGACTTGGCATCCCTAGGTGGAATGAGCGCCTCCTTTGCGGCGAGTTTTGAGAAGTACATATGGTCTGCAGTTCCCAATTCTTTGGACTTCTTCTTTCTCCCCATCGCGCCAGTCGCTCATTACTTGCACATTCTTGCACATTTACATTCATTTGAATTGTCCTTCTTTTGCTGCTTATTCACTCGTTTACCAATTGTCGATTCTACACTTCCACAATCAAATCATCTCGATCATTGTTCGCACTCCCATCAAAAATGAAGTACTCTCAGTTCATCGCCGGTGCTGCTGTTGCCTCAGTGGCAAGCGCCCATACCACTATCTACAACATGTGGGTCAACGACGTTGATCAAGGTGTTGGAAACTCTGCGGCTGGATACATTCGTTCCCCACCAAACAACAACCCTCTGAAGGACATCACCTCCAAGGACATGACATGCAATGTCAACAATGTTGCAACTGCCAAGACTATTGATGTTGCTGCCGGTGACAAGGTAGATACCTCTTGATCTCCTCAAGATGATGTGTTACTGACATAATGCTTAGCTCACACTTGAATGGCACCACGATTCCAACTCCGCTTCAGATGATATCATCGACAAGTCCCACGTTGGCCCAGTCATGGTCTACATCGCACCAACTGCTTCCAATGGTGAGGGAGATGTGTGGGTGAAGCTGGCCGAAGATGGATACGATGGTTCTTCATGGGCTGTAGAGAAGCTCATTGCCAACAAGGGTAAACACGATGTCACCCTCCCATCTACCCTCGCCGATGGCGAGTACCTCATCCGTGGTGAGATTATCGCTCTTCACGAGGCTGATGTGGCTTTCAGCGCCAACTCAGCTCGTGGCGCTCAATTCTACATGGAGTGTGTCCAGATCTCCGTCTCTGGTGGCGGTGCTACCGTAAGTGACCACAATCCCTGGGGACGTCTGTATCTAACAGTGGATAGGTTCTCCCAGCCGGTGTCCCAATGCCAGGAACTTACTCATACTCTGACCCGGGCGTTGTGTTCAACGTCTATGGTGCATACTCCTCATACACCATCCCCGGTCCAGCAGTCTGGGACGGAGCTAGCTCTGGAACCGCTCCAGTGGCCTCTTCCGCAGCTCCAGTTGCTTCTAGCACAGCTGCTGCCATCCCAGCAACAACCGCTGCTCCCATCTCAAGCAGTGTAGCAGCTATTCCTACCAGTGTTGCCAGCGACCTCGAGCCTGTCACCGAAGTCCCATCATCAACTGTCCCATCTGCAACTGCAGCCCCGGTTGAGAGCTCTTCACCAGCTACGAGCTCAATCAAGAGCGCCTGCAAGAGCAAGTCCTCTGCCGTTGCTCCGATCGCAACTCCAGTCGTTACCCCGACCAAGAGTGCATGCAAGGCAAAGACCTCAACTGCCGCTCCAGTCTCCACCAAGTCCGCATGCTCAGCTAAGAGCATCGTCGCCGTTCCAACTACCCTGGCCACTGTTGCTAAGCCAGTTGCATCGGGTGTTTCTGGAGCTGCCGTCGCTAAGTACGGACAATGGTAAGCAGAGCAAATGAACCCCATTCCTAAGCTGTAACTAACATCATTTAGTGGCGGAACCGGATACACTGGCTCGAGCACCTGTGCTGAGGGAAGCACTTGCACCGTGCAAAACCCATACTACTCTCAGTGCATCTAAGCATACCATCACGAACTCCTTTACGAACAACGCGAATTAAGCGACGAAGTCAAAGGACGAACGAGAACACATAAAGCAAACAGCAAAAGCAAAACCTTCGGACACTTCGTTTCACTGTATATTTTCTTCCCTGCTGTGCAGGACTTGCTTGCCGGAGACACTTTGATCGATGGTAGCGTTTGGGTAGACGAGAGAGGCAACTTTGCCTAGATTCCTGTATATATATGCAAGCACAAACGTGTCGAATCAAGAGACTTTCATGTCTGACTGTTCAACTGCAACTTTCCAAACTTTGCATGTGTGACTCGAGACTGAATTTGGTAATCGTGATTTGAGGTTGGCTTCATGTCAATGTCGTTTTCTTGAACTTGACGAAGTCTGTTCGCCTTGTCGCGATATATATTCTATAGAGATTGCCTACTGGAGGTAATCTGCTTTTGATCAGTTGCTATTCAGTGAGGAGTAAAGCCGATGCTGCAGAACAATTTCTCGTTGTTAGGACCAAGCTGGGCACCCAAACTGAGACAGAATCGGGCTAACAATAAACAATCTTGGCGAAGCCTGAAAAAGAGATCGGCTAATTGTGGGAAAGAACGGAAGTCGCCGAGACTAGAAATCGAATTTACTTTTAGGTATTCTTTTTTTTTGTGCGGATACTCAAACTTGAGGTTGTTCGAATACTCGAACCAGGTCTAAATAAGCTTACATTGTTGGCGCCGAGGCTCTTTCCCCTGTTTGTTGATCTCCCGTACAGCCGAAACCATTCTGTCATCGTTAGATCGACCACTCGTGATCCTAAAAACGCCGCTCCATCAACAATTCATTTCTCTTCAAATATCTCGCAACCTCCAGTCGAGCTTTAGACAACATCATGGCCACCAAGACGCAAGAACAGCTTACGCTCGAGGGAGCGAAGATCGCCGTTGCAGCCGCGGAGAAGAAGGCCAAGCAAATCGGGGTAGACATGAATATTGCGGTTGTCGACGCTTCAACACACTTACTGCATTTCTCGAGAATGTCAAATGCGAAGATTACGAGTATTAGTAGTAAGTCTCTATATTTTAATCACTATGTGCATACTATCCATATGTAAATTGTCAAGAGCATAATTACCCCTCCTTTTCAATCGAAGCTTAAGTGGGGTAATGTGACTTGAAGTCAAATTTCACAACTCGACTTTTCCTATGAGTCACTCAAATGGTCTTGGGTCATTGAGACTAACAGTATGCTTAGTTGCTATGGACAAAGCTTTTACTGCAGCTGGTCACCGTGTCGGTACACATACGTACAAGGAAGCTGTTTGGCCCGGTGGACCAGCTTATGGCCTCGGTAATAGCAACGGGGGACGATTTACGACTTTTGGAGGAGGCTTGCCAATTTTGAACGCAAAGGGAGAAGTTATTGGTGGTATTGGTGCGAGTACGGGGACGCCAGCCCAAGATCAGCAAGTTGTTCAAGCTGGGGTTGATGCTTTGGAAGAGGTAGTGAAGGGCAAGTTGAAGTCGAAGCTTTAAAAGGTGGCGTGGCTTGTGACATGTTCGTGGTGTTATGTTTGGTTGTGGAGAGCTGTTGTGTAATGCTTGCGTGGCCTACAATACTGTTTGCTGGCTTGTGTTCTATTGATATCTAGTCTTCGTACACTTCGTTGCTTTCCTCATGAACCTTATGTACCATAATGTACTGTACACCCATGCTTAACCCTGACTCCTGATATACAAAAATGAATGATTGTGCTTTCATCCCCATCCTACGCAGAATCCAAAAGAGCCATCGAATGCATCCAACTCGCCCTCCATTGCTTTCAGACAACCGTACCGGGGTACCTGATCGGGTGCATAAAATCGTAATAAGGTCTCCATATCCTTTTCGTCCATCGCACAGAGGTCTTCCAAGCTATAGGCATCGCTGACCTTGATCATCCTGGTTCCGTCAGTATTTTGCCCCAACTTTAATGCTGTTTACTCCACCTACCATGCCATCCGCTTGGGGCCCTCCTCAATACCTGGCGCGACCTTCCTCAGCATTTGCCTCAACTTGCCAACCTTGGTAATAGCTTCTCCAGTATTCGCAGGCAGCTGCTCCGCTATTGACCTCCTCACAATATTCGCAAATCGTGGTCCCTTGCCGTTCGTGCTGACCATGATCTGTAAGGGTCCATCTCGATGTACACTTCCAAAATAGAAATCACACTCCGGCGGTACATCTGCGATATTCGCCGCAATCTTTCTCTCCTTGCACAACTTCCATATCTGCGACGAAGCCTCGGGGTCATCGACTGCCGTTAATACCATATCGACATTATCTAAGTCTGACGGCTCGAACTTCCGGTCCACGTAGTCGACTTGCCCTTTCTCAATTCGATATGCGACTTCCGGATTTAACCCTTCTCGAGGAGATACTACAGTAACTTTGGCGTCCGCGTTGAGTACATTTAGAATTCGACCCGCTGCGACCTTCGAGTCGTTAGTAAGTCTCAATGGAAGCAGTGGGAATACTCGCCTCTCCACCACCGACAACAAGCACTCTCTTATTCCGAATCTGCCATGCCAATATCAAGGAACCACCACCCTGAACCTCCGGGAATTGTGTCTCGCCCATCTTGTGGATTGTGAAGTTGCTCAAAAGTATTTTTGCGGAGATCCCTACCTCACCACTACGATAAGACATTGACGCTAGTGCTTATCGCTCAAAGCTTGGCTCGCCTCGCCGCATGTCGGTTTAGGTTGTTCCACGGACAGTCTGCAGACGAGGCGGAGATCCTTTAAACACCTCGAGCTGGCAGGGCTCTGAGGCTACACATTCGATATACTCCCGCCATGTCTGGTCGAAAGCTGGGAGGCGGGAGGATACTGGGGAGCGGGAAGTCTCTGGCACCTCCTGCCCCTCCGGCGCATCAGCGAACATCTGATCTCATATCCTCACCAGCAGCAAGCACAGTTTCGTCTGGAGGATCGTCCGCTTCTCCTTTGACTACTTCGCCGTTGCCAGAGAGCAGTCAGGATTTGAGCTCTATTGTGTCGTTACAAAATGGTGGACCTTCTGTTTCGGCAGGAAGCAGTCGGTTGCTGTGCCCGATTTGCAACGAGGAAATGGTATGTGCTTTGGTAGAACTACATGAATAGCTGCTAACAGCTCTAGATGACCTTATTACAGCTTAACAGGTATGCATCCTGTGTGAAGTGTGCGAATTATAGCTAATGGACATAGACATCTTGACGACAACCACCAAGAACTACCAGAGGTGGAGCAGGACGAAGTTAAAAATTGGTTCGACAAGCAGGTCATTAAAGCCAAGAAGTTTCAACCACTTGCTGTAATAAATCAGAAATTGAAGGGACTGGACGTCTTCGAATCGAACGACTCACCGCCCCCACCAGTTTCCGCCCCCATTGCGCTTCCAGGCAACCGGATATCGACCTCCGAACCAGCTCGAGTAGATCCCGACGAAGTGGTAACGAGGGCACATTGGCAGAGGGCTGGATTCAATGACCTATGTACGGAGCCAGCATGTGGCAAGAGGCTAGGGGCTGTCAATGGAACCGTGAATTGCAGGAAATGCGGGCGTTTATTCTGCGAGGACCATACCATGTACCAGATGAAGCTGTCGAGATCAGCTCAGCATGAACCGGTACGAGGATTATGGTGTAGAACCTGTGAGACTTGCTTCAAGTCGAGGGAGGGATACAACGATCACAATGGACTGATACGAGATGATACTACCGATTTCCTTGCCATGAGAAGGAAGAAAGTCGACAAGGAATACCTGGAGATTTCGAGGTTGGAAAAGAGACTGACAAAACTCACGCAAATACTGGCAAATCCACCGGAAGACTTGTCGGGAAGTAATGGGGGGATATTGTCTCTTTCGGGGCAGAAAAATCAAAGGAAATTACTGGAGCAGTCAGTTGTGACATGGGAAGAGGACGCAAAAGTGCTGAAATGTCCTTTCTGCCAACAAGAATTTGGGTCATGGTCATTTAGGAGGCATCATTGTCGGTTATGTGGTCGGGTCGTCTGCGCAGATCCACGAACAGGATGCTCATCCGAGATAGGTCTTAACGTCACAGCACGTAAGTGAAGTCTTGCTCCTCATATTTGTCGTCCATTGACATTTCCTAGTGACTGACATCCAGTCAGAGAAGAACGGTACATCAGAAATGAGTATCGATGTTCGAATGTGCAGGGACTGCAAAACCACCGTTTTCAGCAAGAAGGACTTTGCGGCAGAAGCATCCCACAAACCAGCTGACCAACGATCCTACGAAAACCTCCTCCAATTCGAGCGAGGAATTCGACTTCTCCTGCCCAACTTCCAGCGTCTTTTAATGGCACTCCAAGATCCAGACAAACCACCATCACAACAAACACTAACCGAAGCATCTAAAGTCCGAAAACGCCTCATCGACTCTTTTGGGAAGTATGACCTAGCAGCAAAGCGAATACGGGACCTCCCAACCAAGAGCCCTGCGCAAGCAAAGCTCCAAAAAGCAATTTACCAACAAAGCGCCAACTTCCTAAGCATCCACATGCTTCCTCTCAAATCACTCCCGAAAATCCTCAAGCACGCCTCCCCACATGGCTTCAGCTCGAACGGCCTACCCTCCAACGGCCGCAGCGCCCTCGCAGCAATAAAATACAACGACATCGACTCCGCCTCGCAGATAAGTTCCAGCTCAGCAGTCTCAGCTATGGAAGCCGAAGAAAAGGAACTTCGCGAACGGCTTATTGTGCTTGAGGAGCAGAAGTTTCTGGTCGCTGATATGGTGGCTGATGCGAAGAAGGCGAGGCGATTTGATGAGGTGACGGCGTTGAGTGGGAATTTGGATGATTTGAGTCGGGAGATTGATAGTGTTAATGGGATGATTGGGCAGTTGGACTTTGCGGGCGTTTATGCTAGGGAGCAGGGGAATGGAGGAAGCAGCTCAGGCCCGTTGGGTTTGGGAAGGTAATCTTTCTGATCTGACGGCATTGCAGTAGAGTCGAGAGTAGGGAGGCAGATTGATCTTTGAGGCTTTAAACTTGCTTGTTACTGAGCGGCATTGGGCGGTGTTACTGGTTGCAGGGAATATAGTCGAATTTGGTGGACGCCATGGGTTTGGCTGGAGTTTTGGAAGCGAGGTCTGGTTGTGGATATTTCACAATAACAAATAGGCTTACTGCATAGTTTAGTTACTAGCTATTCACAATCTTATACTTGATCTCGAAATGTCATGCATATTGCACTGATCGTGCGGGTTGAGACAATGTCCTTATGACTTTGTAGTGCAAGATAGTAATGCATCGCTTATGAAATCCATGTCTCATATTGATCAATTTTCGGCGACTTTTCAAGCGAGTCCATATAGTGACACAAATAATAGAGCCGCGAGGATTGGTTTTGATTGCAAGAAATGCAGAGGTCATTGTACACGGTTACATGGGGAATCTCTATGCCAATTACAGTCACAAGGAGCCTCCCCATCTCCCAACTTCCAGCCCTTCATCGTCACCTCACCACACCTCGAGAGCTCAATGTCCTGTCTCGTTCACCCATCCCTAATCTACAGCAACAGCTCCAAAGGATTCTCAACCACCTTCTTGAACTCCTTGATCCACTCGCCTCCAACAGCACCGTCGACAACCTTGTGGTCGAAGCTACCGGTGACTACTATCTGGTCGTCCCACTCAATCGATGTGCCCTCCTCGGTCTCGACGGGGATGGCGACCTTCTTGGTGGTTCCGACGGCGAGGATGCCGGCTTGTGGTGGGTTAATGACGGCTGTGAAGCGGTCAATGGCCGAGTTCATGCCCATGTTGCTGATGGTGAAAGTTCCGCCCTGGTACTCCTCTGGCTTCAGCTTGCCGTCTCTGGCGCGCTTGCCGAGATCCTTGACTTGTGCGGAGATGGACTCGAGTCCGAGGCCTTCGACTGACTTGACAATTGGGGTCATGAGTCCGACTGGGGTGGCAACGGCGACCTGTAATATATTGTAAGCTTAAAGTTTGGTTTACTTAGAGTGGGGTTGAAACTTACGCTGATATCAACGTTGTTGAATTGGCGGATGAAACCATCTCTCCAGCTCGAGTTGACAGTAGGAACCTTCTTGCATGCAACGCCGCAAGCCTTGATCAAGAAATCGTTGACTGAGAGCTTGTACTTTCCATCTGCGGAGGCGTTGAGAGCAGCACGGAGCTTCATGAGCTTGGTAACCGAGACTGAAGCAGCAACGAAGTAGTGGGGGTTCTGGTTCATTGACTCGGTAAGGCGGTTGGCGATAGTTTTACGCATGGAAGAGATAGGTGTGTCGGTGTATGAAGCTGCTGGGGCGGCGCCTGGGGCTGCTGTTGAACCTCCAGATGAAGCTTTCTTGACATCGGCCTCAGTGATTTGTCCACCAGTTCCAGTGCCTTTAAGACCAGCAATCTTAACACCGGTTTCAATTGCCAATCTAACAGCAGCAGCGCTTGCGTTTGGTGCTCTCTCCAGAGCTGGTTGTAATCTGCCACCACTCGACACGGGTTGCTCGGGAGCTGGCGTTGACTCGGCCTTTGGTGGAGCGGTTCCGGACTGGGTATCTGCAGGCTCTGAGGATTCGCTGGCCTCCTCCTTTGGTGGTGGTGGGGGTGCGCTTTCTCCTCCAGCATCCTCGAGTGTGAATGATTCGAAAGCCGATGCATCCTCACCTTCCCCAACCATAACTGCGATAGGCTATGAAATGTCAACAAATGGATGAATGAAACTGAGTTGAAGGTTACTGACGTTACCGACTGCGATGTCCTTCTCACCCGATTGCTTCAAGATCTTTGCCAAAACACCATCTTCTTGGAACTCGAAATCCATCTGTGCCTTGTCTGTCTCGATCTCAACCAGTACGTCTCCCGGAGCGATTGCGTCGCCCACTTTCTTCTGCCACGTCCCGATATTACCAGCTGTCATCGTAGGAGACAGAGCAGGCATTGTGACCACCGTGTGAGGTGGGAAAGATTTTGAGGCGTAGCATCGCGCGAATTGGTAGGAGAAGGATGAGGTGGATTGCACCGCGCGCCGTCTAAGCACCGCAGAGAGCATTTTGAAGTCTGAAAGACCTGGCAGAACGAAGGACAGGTAGAAAATAGGACGAGACGGGAGAGGACGAACAGGTCCAGACAATTGAGGCCGTGGACAATCTGCGTCGAGGTTGATGGAGTGAGGAAAAGGGCCCGACGACGAGAGGTGGATAAATCGTTGAGTTCGGGAGCTTTCGAGTAATTTTCTGGGCTGGCCTGCACTGACAGGCGTTGGGAAGGCCAACCAGCGACTAGAAGGGTTAAGCGCGATAAGAGGTCGGGCTTGCTCTTGGTGATAAAGCAGCACCACACATAATACAGAGATATTATTCTACGTTGATACGGTTCAAAATAATGCATAAAACTACGCGTAATATTTCATCATTCTTCAATCGTCATTACTTCCAAAGTAACAGATTCTGATTTGTTGTTGTGTCTATCTTTTCTCTTCTATCTTCAGCCCGGAATTTAAATACGCCGAAGCACTGCTAAGAATACCTGGGCACTCTGTTCGAGCAACATCTAGTGCCGCTTTCTCTCTCCTTACCAGCCAGTGAAGGAAGCGGCTCAAAGGTCTCAAGGGGACCACTACCACACGGGATCGACAGGGATCACGGAGAGTCCAAACTATCTCAGCCGTGCTGATGCTGGATACGTGGTTAGAGCTTCAAACAATATTTCGAATCGACGAGCAACTCCGCGACCCCGGAAAGACCGGCATACCGACGACCAAAGCCGTGGAAGGGTCACGAATGGAAATCTGAACCGGTGCATCCACAAGCCCATGATGAGCTCCATCGTCTTTGTCGTGTCCGCTTTGGAAACTATTGCTGCCTCCAAAGAGGCACACAAAAATAAACCTCTCTCGGAATCCGTCCAGAAAGCTCTTAAGGATATTAAGGAACATGCGCCTCAATTACCAGATCCAGAAGTGATCTTCGCCCCATTGCAATTAGCTACGAAAACTGGCAATAGCATTCCCTTAATCACAACTGCCCTCGACTGCATCGGGAAGCTCATCAGCTACTCCTACTTTTCCGTACCCTCCTCGCCCAATGCCGACAAAGAAGCATCTCGAGAACCCCTCATAGACCGAGCCATAAACACAATATGCGACTGTTTCCAGGGAGAGACCACGCCGGTAGAAATTCAATTACAGATTGTCAAGTCATTACTTGCAGCTGTGCTGAACGACAAAATTGTGGTACACGGCGCTGGGCTTCTCAAGGCTGTGCGGCAGGTCTACAATGTATTCCTACTCTCCAAAAGCAGTGCCAACCAGCAGGTTGCGCAGGGGACTTTGACCCAGATGGTCGGGACTGTCTTCGAAAGAGTCAAGACTCGGATACACATGAAAGAAGCCAGGTTGAATCTTGGAAAGCTCGGGAAGAGTGGCGGAAACACAAGCTCTTACACAGTCGATGCATCGCCAGAAACCAATGGAGATAATGAAAGAGAGGAGTCCGTGGAGGAAAGTGTTTCCTCCGAAGTACCGTCCGATGGAGACGGACCGAAACTTACTCTGAAGGACCTTGAACATCGAAAAAGCTTCGACGATTCGCAGATGGGAGATGGATCGACGATGGTGACACAATTGAAGCATGCGCAACCTTCACCTCGATACGCAGAAGGCGAAACACCGCCCGAGAGCACAATAGACGAAGGCATGGACTCCGAGGACAATGAGGATGAAGTCTACATAAGAGATGCATATCTGGTATTTCGATCCTTCTGCAATCTCAGCACAAAAGTCCTCCCACCCGATCAGCTCTACGACCTTAAAGGCCAGGCCATGCGCTCAAAATTGATTTCACTTCATCTCATCCACACCTTGCTCAATAATAATATGCTCGTCTTCACTTCTCCCCTATGTACTATTACCAACAGCAAAAGCAATGAGCCAACGGGGTTCTTGCAAGCTATTAAATTCTACTTGTGTCTGAGCATCACTCGGAATGGTGCGAGCTCGGTGGATAGGGTATTCGAGGTGTGCTGTGAAATCTTCTGGCTCATGTTGAAATTCATGAGAGCGCCATTCAAGGTTTGTTTGATAAATCCACTGAAATTTTCTGCGCTAATACTTCGTAGAAAGAGATTGAGGTTTTTCTCAATGAGATCTACCTGGCGCTCCTGGAAAGAAGGAATGCCCCTGTTGCGCAGAAACTTTATTTCATGGGAATTCTCCAGAGATACTGCGGAGATCCAAGAGCTCTGGTCGAGACTTACTTGAACTACGATTGCGACAGGAACGTTGATAACATGTTCCAAACACTGATTGAAGATCTCTCAAAGGCAGCTAGTCAAGCGGTGATGGTTAGCCCATTGCACCAACAGCAGTACGAAGAGCGAGCTACCAAAGGAGCGCTGAACGGATCTGGGTCAGATTGGCAGGCGCGCGGCACACTCCCGCCATCTTTAACAACTGCTCATCTGACTGATCGACACGCGAGTGTTGATGAAGAGATACCGAAAGAATACATCATAAAGCGTCAAGCTTTGGACTGTCTTGTTGAAGCGCTGAGATCTATGGTCAACTGGTCTCAGCAGGGCATTGCCGATGTCACTACAGGCTTAGAGGGAGACACCAGACAATCGGAAGATACCCGACAATCACTTGATCCTTCACAAAATGACAGCTCCTCACGTATCACTAACGGTGACACACCTTTACCTCCCTCGACTCCAGTTGCAGACGATGATCCAAATCAGCTCGAAAGAGAAAAGCAGCGGAAGACGGCTTTGAGCAACGCCATCAAACAATTCAACTTCAAGCCCAAGCGAGGAATTGAGCTTCTAGTGAGGGAAGGATTTATTCCTAGCAATAGCGCTGTGGATATCGCACGTTTCTTGATCTCTGAAGAGCGCTTGGATAAAGCTCAAATCGGAGAGTACCTTGGTGAAGGTGATGAGAGAAACATTGCTATCATGCACGAATTTGTGGACACCATGGACTTCACCAAACGGCGGTTCGTTGATGCTCTGAGACAGTTCTTGCAATCCTTCAGATTACCAGGAGAGTCGCAGAAGATCGACAGATTCATGCTGAAATTTGCCAACCGATATGTGACCGGAAATCCGAATGCCTTCGCCAATGCAGATACAGCTTATGTGCTCGCTTATTCTGTCATCATGCTGAACACTGATGCACACAGTCGTCAGGTTGTGAAGCGTATGACGAAAGAGGATTTCATCAAGAACAACCGTGGTATCAACGACAACGCAAATCTTCCTGATGAATACCTCAACGGCATATTTGATGAGATTGCACAGAATGAGATAGTGCTCAAGAGTGAACGTGAAGCTGCTGCAGCTATGGGAATTGTACCTCAGCAGTCAGGTGGCATTGCGGCAGGACTTGGCCAGGCGCTCGCAACTGTTGGACGAGATCTCCAGAGAGAAGCGTACCTGCAACAGTCTGAAGAGATCTCGCACAGATCAGAGCAGCTGTTCAAAAACTTATTCCGCAACCAAAGGAAGAACGCTGCAAAGTCTGGGGGCATCAAGTTCATCCCAGCCACCTCTTTCAAGCATGTTGGCCCAATGTTTGATGTGACTTGGATGTCGTTCTTCTCAGGCCTTTCTGGGCAAATGCAGAATGCACACAACATTGAGATCGTCAAGTTGTGCATGGAGGGAATGAAACTCGCTATCCGTATTGCTTGTCTATTTGATTTGGAAACGGCGCGAGAAGCTTTCGTGTCTGCTTTGAAGAATGCGACGAATCTCAACACGCCCACCGAGATGCAGGCGAAGAACGTTGAGGCTCTAAAGGTATTGATCGAGATTGGACAGACCGAGGGCAATCTCCTAAGAGGCTCTTGGCGTGACATTTTGATGTGTATCAGTCAACTGGATAGGTTGCAGCTGATATCTGATGGCATCGACGAAGGGTCCATTCCAGATGTTTCAAAAGCGAGAATCGTCCCTGCATCGAAAACAGATGCACAATCGGCGTCCAGAAAATCGAGCCAGTCACAACGGCCAGTACGTCCCAGACCTCGTTCGACGACTACGAGCACAAGCTATTCCATGGAGATCGCGATGGAAAGTCGTTCGGACGAGGTCATCAAAGGCGTTGATCGGATATTTACCAACAGCGCAAATCTTTCTGGTGAAGCTATCGTACACTTCGTACGAGCGTTGACAGAAGTCAGCTGGGAGGAAATCAAGATTTCGGGCCAGACGGAAAATCCAAGAACATACTGCCTGCAGAAATTGGTTGAGATCAGTTACTACAACATGACCCGTGTCAGGTTCGAATGGACGAATATCTGGGCTGTTTTGGGTGAGCATTTCAACCGTGTGGGATGCTACAACAACACTCGTGTTGTCTTCTTCGCCCTCGATTCGCTGCGCCAGTTGTCCATGCGGTTCATGGAAATTGAAGAGTTGCCGGGTTTCAAATTTCAGAAGGACTTCTTGAAGCCATTCGAGCATGTTATGGCAAACAGCAGTGTCGTCACCGTCAAGGACATGGCACTTCGTTGTCTAATCCAGATGATTCAAGCTCGCGGATCAAACATTCGTTCTGGATGGCGGACTATGTTTGGTGTGTTCACTGTGGCAGCCCGAGAGCCATACGAGAGCATTGTCAACCTCGCATTTGAAAATGTCAACCAAGTGTACAAAACACACTTTGGTATGGTCATTTCTCAAGGAGCATTTGCAGATCTTGTTGTATGCTTGACCGAGTTTTCGAAGAACATGAGGTTCCAGAAGAAGGGACTGCAGGCTATGGATACTTTGAAGTCGATCATCCCAAGAATGCTCAAGACTCCTGAGTGCCCGCTATCGAACAAGTCTGACGCAAATTCCGACGGCTCGATCAAGACAGATACATCCAAACAAGTCAGCAGAACATCGCAAGAAGAAGCCTTCTGGTTTCCTGTTCTATTTGCCTTCCACGATGTTCTGATGACAGGTGAAGATCTGGAGGTCAGATCTAACGCTTTGAACTACCTTTTCGAGTCCCTCATCAACTACGGGCGCGATTTTCCCCATGACTTCTGGGATATTCTCTGGCGACAACTTCTTTACCCCATCTTCATGGTGCTTAAATCTAAATCGGAGATGTCAAATGTCCTCACACACGAAGAGCTTTCAGTGTGGCTGTCGACGACCATGATCCAAGCTTTACGAAACATGATATCGCTGTTCACGTACTACTTCAAGTCGCTTGAGTATATGCTCGATAGATTCTTGGATCTTTTGACACTTTGCATTTGTCAAGAGAACGACACAATCGCAAGAATTGGCAGTAACTGCCTGCAGCAGCTGATCCTACAGAACGTGACAAAGTTCCAGCCCGCCCATTGGTCGAAGATTGTTGGAGCGTTCGTGGAGCTCTTCGAGAAGACAACTGCATACCAGCTATTCTCCGCTACGACATCTGCAGGAAGCGGACTAGAGAATGGAATGTCACCCGTGGATGAAGCAACTTCAGATGAGAAATCGTTAAGGATTACGACTGCAAATGGATCCACGACATCCGATGTCGAGAGCATCAACGACGACGAGGCAAGGACGCCTACCTCAGCTGCAACAGACCTTGAGGACTACAAACCCCAATCTGGACTTCAACAACAGCCAGTTGTCGTCACAGCAGCTCGCCGGCGATTCTTCAACAAGATAATCACGAAATGCGTCCTGCAGCTTCTGATGATCGAGACTGTGAATGAGCTTTTCTCGAATGATGCAGTCTACACTCAAATTCCTAGTCCGGAACTTCTTCGCCTGATGGGTCTGCTTAAGAAGAGCTTCCTCTTCGCCAAGAAGTTCAATGAGAACAAGGAGCTCCGTATGCGCCTCTGGCGTGAGGGCTTCATGAAGCAGCCTCCCAACCTTCTGAAGCAAGAAAGTGGTAGCGCTGCCACGTACGTGAGCATTCTTCTCCGCATGTACCACGATGATAGCGAAGAACGCAAAAGCAACCGCGGAGACACAGAAGCAGCTTTGGTACCCTTGTGCGCGGATATCATCCGCGGTTTCACGATACTAGAAGAAGAATCCCAGCAGCGGAATATCATCGCCTGGCGGCCAGTTGTGGTGGATGTATTGGAAGGCTTCGTTAATTTCCCACGAGAAGACTTCGAGAAGTACATTGAGACTTTCTATCCGCTGGGAGTGGATCTCCTGAATAGAGATATGGGTGCGGAAGTGAGGATGGCCTTGCAGGGTCTTTTGAGGAGAGTAGGGGAGATAAAGCTAGGACTGCCAGAACGGACAGATTTGCCGTCTAGTCCGACGAACTCAATGACTCCTGCGAGGAGGAGGTCGAGTTTCAAGTGAGAAGTGAGGGAAGCTGGGTGGGGCGCGGGAGGACACAAACTCCCTAGAGGGATTCGTTTCGAGAATGAAGTTGAGTCTTGCTATTTGAGCGTGGCATTTACGGCATACATTTTGGACTCCGGTTCACCAAACGGGCCGTTTCCTGCCTGTTGGTGATTGAGTGGTCAAGGAGTTGACGGATCGGTTTAGGCAAATGAAGACTTGTAGATTGGGTTTCTGTATGATATGTTATAGGTATACCGTGTCCTTGTGTATGTCTGTGTGTGACTTGTGTAGAGTTGAAGGTAGCTAAAGTAGCTAGCAGCTGGATTCATATCTTCAATGCATCTATTTTCTTGCCATGGCCTAGGAGTAGGCGTTTCCCGACGTGGCCTCTCGATACGTAAGGAGAGATGCAGAGATACATATAAAGACATCTTGGATGGCAGATCAGGGGAAGCCAAATCTTGTTTGTAAATGTCCGCACGTCTGGCCGGTCCACGAAGCAAATTGGGGTGTCCACGTCAGCCTTTAAAGAGGGCCACAGAAGACTCTTTTTCCCATAAGATGATGCAGTCATCGGGTCGTTTCTGAAGCCATGCCTAGGTTATGGCATCCTTGCTGCAGGTGCTCTGAGAAAGCATAGTCGAACATCTTTCGCCTACGGTCGCGACTTCCAGTTTCACCCAAGCGAATGTCGTCCCTTCCTGATCGGGAAGTCGCACCTCCCTACCAGTAAAAACCCATCAAATCCTTCTTAACCTCACCTTTCCCATCATCTTCTCCACCTCTTTATCCATTTCCATCCGCCGCCAGCAGATGCTCACTTGAGCGGTGTTTCCTGTTCTCTCGTCAGCTTTCAGCCAAAGCTTCCTTCTTCGGCTGGACACGTTAAGATGCCACAGAATAGAATCAGCCTCAATTCCCTTCCATTGGGTGATGTGCCCGATGGTGGTTTGATCACTCTCCCGGGTGACAAGATTACGATCAGGGATCGGGTCGTTATCTATGAGACGAGTGAGAATGGAAAGGTATGTTAGTTCCAAATGTCTTTTTTTTTTCCGTTGTATGTTGTTTTGCTAACCTTTGACGCCGTGTAGAAAGTGGTGAAGCTGTATAGAGCAGACAACCAACCTCAGCAAGTCCAGCCAGCACGCCGGCAGCAGAATGCCAAGCAGAGCAAGAAGAGAGCTGCCTCGCCAGACCCGACCCGAGTAGTGAGGAAGAGACTGAAGTCTTCCTCTGGAGCGGGCCTGCAATTGGTGAGTGATTCAACGGAATAATCGAGGCGTATGACTGACCTTGAGAGACGGCCGAACAAGGAATCCGTCGAATGGAGATCAACCAAGAGTCAACACGCATCGGGCTGGAGAACAAAGCAGTCAGCCAAGAGTACGCCGCCATCAAGCTGCTCAAGGATCAAAACCCTCTGGATCCCGAGATCGCCCGCCGCACAGCCCTCAATAAGGCACGAGCATCTGAAATCAACAGACGTGGAAGAGAGAATGGCGACAGACGTCGAGCACTGAAGCTTGAGCTCAGTCCCGAAGGTGCAGACAACGGACCAGAGGACGAGATACAGGAGCTCAACAAAGCTGTCGAAAACTTTGATGACTTTTTCGCCGATACTCACGCTCCCACCTACGGCAATGATCACGGTTCGATACCAAACATGCTCGGATGTGATGATACACGCCGCTCCTCTATTAATACTGTTCCAGATCCATATCGCCAATCGTATGCCTCCGCTCCTGGATACCAGAGCCATTCGCCCAGCTTCCAGGCTGGCCCGGTCCAATCTGCCACTACTATCAGCGATGCTCTTCCTGAAAACAAAATTCATCCTGCGCGTCTCTCGTTGATGAACTCGAATGCTCCAATTCCTGTACACTATTTCACGGAGCCAAAAGTCTTGATGAAGGTCACAGGTGAGAACATGGTGCCTCTTGCCAGATCGAGACTGGCTGGCAGAGAGACAAAAACTACTTCGAAGCAAGAACAAGACACATCTGAGCCAGAGGAGATACAAGAGGTCCTGCCGAGTTGGTACGATTCCTATGCGAAGAAAAGGAATACCCGCAACAGAACTTCGCCAGCTCTCAAGAAGGAGATCTTCGATAACACTAGTCTGCCGTCCATGCAGGACAAAGGCTTCAAATCAGAAGAGGCGATTGCTTGGCTAGATGCGAACATACCATTGAAGGAAGCTTCAGTATCTGATACGAGATTTCCGGGAGAATTTAACATGTCACCAAGGCACGATGATTACAATTATCAGGAGCAGACGAAGCCTGGCTGTTTCCACGTGCCCATGGAGCAAAGTGATCGACTGAAGGTCATGACCGATTTGGGACTGCAGTGCTATCACGATGATGATGACGACACTGCATCTGAAGGTGAGATCTCTGAAGCTGGCCGAATTCCCAGCACAGCTGGAGTTTGTCTTGGCCAAGTCGACATCAAGCAGGAGCTTAATGGTACCATTGATCTGGAACCAGATACGGGATCCCATCCTAGGATTAAGAGAGAAACGATCACAGAATATAGCCAGCCATCCGAGCAAAGTCGGTTTGATAACATCGTCATCAAACAAGATCCAAGTTCTGAGCACCAGCATGCTGCCTCAAGAATGCAAAATGAGGATATGGCAATCAGTGAGCGTCAACCGAATCCTCATGATCATTCAAAAACTGACTTGGAGCAGAATCCGAGCTTGAAGAACACGATGAGATCCACTGGCATGTCGGCATTGCAGCTGATGTTATCAAGGAAGTCGTAGATTATGCGGAGAATGTGTCACCAAGGAAGGGAGCGCTGGGAGAACTGTCGGTCAATGCGATCATTGTTCGAGGGAAGGAAGTTGCCAAGGAGATGGAATAAAAAATCATATGTGATACCATACTGAAAGATGTTTTGCTCGTTGCTGAGATATGATTAGCAGAGTGTTGGCTGCAACAGAGAGAGGATTCAGCATTGCTACCAGGAGCAGAATGTTAGCCAGATGAGAACACTGTCACGTAAGGACCGTTGCCTGGTAGATAAGCCAAGTAAATAATTATCAGCTGTACGTATCGCAACAACTTCAACACAATCTCCTGTCCAAAAGATTGAGCAGTGACATGCTTTCTTGTCGGGACTCCACTAAACTTCGCTTCAACGGCCAAGGTGTCAAGAAAAACAAAAATAAACAAAAAGATTCTTACACCACAGCTGAAATTACCCAGAAGAAGAAAAACAGAGAAGACGAAAAGGCAAAACTCAACTGGAAGCCCACACTCGGATACGTGTGAGGTTCCAATTTACAAACCTAATTGAATAGGTTTTCCGATTCGATTCGATTTATTACTGAAACCAGGAGGCAAAGCACCCAATAATCGCACTCCAGAAGCCATGAAGCTCACAAGTATCAACATTAACACGTGGATTTACCCGATGAGCTTGATGCCAATGACGGATGAGTCTCCGAAACCTTATACTCCACCAGGGCAGACCCATCCCTACTTATACTTCCCCAGACAACCCCATTTGCAATGAACTGTTCATCTCATCTCGTGTCGTACCGTCGGTCATAATCTTTGGCTGTGGGGTATGGGGTGCAGTGTGGGGGAGACGGGTTGGTACCTGGTCAGTTCCCTGGAGAATTCCCGGTTTGTGTACGTATGATGTGGATGTCTTGGAAGACGGCAGGACGGGATGGTACATCAATATTCACAACGTACAATAGACTTGGCCAATTGTATATTGAAGAGTAGCTTTGCATCTCCGAAGAGTCTGGTGCTCGAACAAGTAAGTTTTTGAACGGGACTTTTCAGATTCTCATTCGGATCTCATCATGTCTGGCAAAGGAATTATGAGAGCTGCTCAAGTTCAGCACCAACTGCAATACCATGTGAGTGACTTCGTCAGTTCTATTACTCAAAAAATTCCCTAGAAAACCTCGAATATATTATCGGCATCCAACATAATAAAGAATTAAAGTCGAAGTGAATGCCCGTGACCGCTGTTGAGACGGATGCTTCCGTGGTCAAGGAGGACTGTCCCGCCGCCATGACTAGCCGAGCAACTAGCAGCATACAAACACTTCGAATGCAGATCCTGGGCCAGCTCCTTGCCTTTCTCATCTTCGTTATTTACCAATCGTACCTGGGTTTCTCCGTGATCGGAGACGTTACCATTGCTGTACATGTATATGACGAGAGTTGTTTTCGGACCCTAGAACTCAGTTCTTGCTGAACTGACTGTCACTAAGTACAATACAGGACAGCTTTGAAACGATCATCTCGGAAGATCTTGTGAATTTCAGTAGCAGAATCTAATTAGATTCCACTTCAGGAAAATATTGTAGCTTTCTCAGAATCTGATTCTTGAAGCTCATCCACAATGTCAACAAACCTCTCAGCTGCAACAAAAGCTCTAGGACGCTTCACAACATGTGTTGTGAGCCTGCTTGTTATCTATATTCTCCTCTTAACAAATCCAACACCGAGAACCCAAGGCTGACCAGATCTCAAAAATCGGCGATGCCCTCGTCAAACTCGGCGTCCTCTACGGCGGACATCTCTCAGGCATGAAAATGTACTCACTCAACCCAAACACACCCAGTGCCTCCTCAACCAAAGTCTTCGGCCCAGCCTACACCATCGAAATGGTCCCTCAAAACGACAAGACCTCTCCGAAGCCCGCCAAACACTTCGTAGACACCATCCCGAAAGACGCAGTGGTGTTTGTGTCGCAGCCGAAAGATATGTATTCAGCGTGTTGGGGTGGGTTGATGAGTACGCGAGCGAAGTATCTGAGCGCGAAAGGTGTGGTGTTCGATGGGAGGTTCAGGGATGCGGGGGAGCAGAGGGGGTTGGTATTTCCGATATGTTTTCATTGTTGATACCAAATCTCTCCTTGGGCTCAAGCAGCTTAGAGACAGATCAGGGTTAGGTTCCTGATGACTGACTTCAACAGGTCTTCGCCCGCGGAACATCCATCCTCGGCTCAAGCATCTTCTCATGAGCATCTCGTCTCAATGTTCCTCTTCCCTTCACATCACCTTTTCAAGATAAGCCTCTCACTATCAATCCTGGAGATCTTATCATGGGTGATAAGGATGGAGTGGTGGTTGTACCACCTAATTTGGTAGAGCAGTGCTTGAAATTGTGTTAGGAGAGGTGAGAGATTGATGAGAAGACTAAGGAGACGGTGGAGAAGGGTGAGGAGATGGGACCGACGATTCAGAGGTTGAGTAAATAGGAAGAGAGGTGTGGTGAAGGGCGAGGAAGAGCATGTAGAGTGTAAATGGAGTGTGATTTAGAGATGGAATGATTGCTTGTTTCGTACTGAAGTGGGTTAGTTTTGGAAAGAAGAATGTAAGAGATGGCTTATTGACAGCCTCAAGCAAGATATCCTCTGTAAGAGGAGAATATGAGCAAGATTTGTGACTTTGGCGGAAATCAACTTCGGAAACTCAGCACCATGTCAAGTTATCCGAATCCCCAGTTGCAGAGCATAAATCAGAACTATGACTATCCAATAATAAGAATCTAAGCAGTTGTCTGGACAGAGAAGAGACGGAAATGCATGCAGTGGTTCTATCGGAGGCTGGATTCTGGAGTGGACCAAAAAATCAAATGGAAAGGAAGTTGAGCAAGCGAGAAGACCCTTTGCCAAGACCAAATTTCACGACCCACAAAACATAGCTTCAAGAAGACAAGCGCATCTCACGATAGCTTATCAGGTCTCATTGATTCCATTGTAGCTTGGTGGGGTATCACTCGTCAAGGACAGCATTTGTTTTGATTGAATGCACAAAATTTGATTCGATATGTGTTTGCCGGGCGATCTAGGAGTTTATGAGAGAAGCGGTGAGAGCTGACTACTCCGTGCATTGAGTTTTGGCGGTAAACGGAAATAGAAATCGTGGTTGGAGGGAAGTGTGTGATTGGTGGGGGAGGGGTGGAAGAATCGTCCGGATGGAAAGGTGGACTATGCAGGACTCTGTAGGTAAATACCTAGGAACGGAGGAGGATTTGGGGATTTGTTAAATTTGTTATCAGGTCTGAGATGCTCTACAACGACTGTCAAGAGAATATTTGGCTCATTTCGAGTTATGAACAGATTCAGTAGAGTTGTTCCGTTGCCTCCAGATGCCGGTGTTGAGTTGCAGCCACAATCAGTACCAGATGAAGCTCAAACGTCTAGGCTCAAACCAAATAGCGGCAATCCCGGCGCATAGGATTTCCTCCTGGAATTCATTTCTGAAGATCGGGATGTACCACATACGCTTGTTCAAAGTGTTGGGGTACTTGGGGGGATTCCGGGGTCAAGTAAGGGTCCAAGAACATTTTTCTGTCTCTGCAAGCAGCAGTATTCCCTTGCTAGTCTGGCGTTGCATTACTTGACTATCAAGAACATTTCACTGGTTCCGGGGTTATGATAGTGGCGAAGCTGTACTCCAAACATCCAGACATGCATGCTTATTATTCTGTATTTGGGGCTGAGTTTGGGATACATGTACGACATAGAAATGCCTACCACGTACAGCAGAGGATGCATCTTCAAGTCTTCCAATTTCCATAATGATTCCATTTTGACGGAAGCATAAGGTGATTTCATATTTGCCTCAAGATAATACACAATTCTCGGATCCACTTCCTCATCAACTTTGCCATTACAAAATCTCTCTGGCGGTGGCAAAGACTTTCACCATATTTGGCCTGGTTTGATGTTCGCCGGACTGTGTTGGGAGGAAGGAGACTCGCTTCTGTCTGGCTAAACACGCTAGTTCGCCGAACCCCTGTCATAATTTTTCCCTCGAGAGGCCAGAGGCCAGAGCCCAGAGACCAGAGACCGAAGATTTAAATACTGCTCGCCCTCTACAAATTTTCTCGTCCTGTTCGTATCTTCCCTCCTTCCACCTCTACACCGAACATCTCCTCTCATTCCCTTTCTTCCTCATAGACCTCTTCTGTTCAGGAAGAAGAGTTGCGAACACCCCGCCACAGCGCTGCTCTCTAATCCAGCGTATCGATTGCCCCTCCAACCTTTTTTGCGGGACCGCCGATAACGACGATCGCACTAGTGGTCGACAATTTTTCTCCCTCTCCCACACTCGAATCCCCTCCGCCGCCTCCTCCTCTTCTCTTTTTCTACAACATGCCCGCTGTGACCGATACATCAGCAACCGCAAGCATGGCCTCAAAAGAGAACAAAAACAGTGTCAAGGTTCTTGATGAACTTATGGCAAAGCTATGGATCTCCAAGGCACAGGAGGACATCAATGCCGCCACCCACAATCTGGCAATCTTCATTAACTCGCCCATTGAGGAGAACGACGCCCCAACCAAGTGAGTACAGCCTTTTATTTCTCGAACGAACACTTCATATTTCTTTGAATATCTCTCCGTTCCAGCACTGGATTCTGCGTCTGCGAGCAGGTTTGGAGGGGTGTGGCCACTTCGCCGGTCGCACTTTTGATTTTCTAAAATGGGGATCCGAAACAATTGCTGACCAGATCTCCTAACAGGACCGTCGAATCCCTCAAGAAGCAACTTGCCAACAAGAAGGATGCCAACGTCCGGGAACGTGCCCTCAATGCCATCCAGGCTATTGCTGAGCATGCCGATACCTCTCCCTCCGTCGAGCCATACTTGGTTGTTCTCCTCCCATCGGTTCTCTCAGCCGTTGGTGATAAGATGGTCCCAGTCAAGAACGCCGCTCAAGCTGCTGCCCTCGCCATCATCAAGGCTGTCAGCGCCAACGGTGTTAAGGCTGTCCTCCCACCCATCATCAACTCCATCTTGACCGCTCAAAAGTGGCAAGAGAAGATCACCGGTCTCACCTGTATCGAGGCTCTCGTCGTTTCCGCCCCATCACAACTCGCTCTCCGCGTCCCAGATCTGATCCCAGTCGTCTCCGAATCCATGTGGGACACAAAGCCTGAGGTCAAGAAGATGGCATACGGTACAATGGAAAAGGTCTGCGGTCTTATCGTCAACAAGGATATCGATCGTTTCATTCCCGAGTTGATCAAGTGTATCGCCAAGCCAGAGAATGTCCCAGAGACCATTCATTTGCTCGGTGCCACCACTTTCGTCACTGATGTTCACGAGCCAACTTTGGCCATTATGGTTCCTCTCTTGGATCGTGGTCTCGCTGAGCGTGAGACTGCCATCAAGCGAAAGTCTGCCGTTATCGTTGACAACATGTGCAAGCTTGTCGAGGACCCCAACATTGTTGCGGCTTTCTTGCCAAAGCTCATGCCCCAACTCACCAAGAACTACGAGAACTTGGCTGATCCCGAGGCCCGTGAGAAGACCAAGCAAGGTCTCGATACCCTGGTCCGTGTCGGTGCCGTCGTCGACGGAAAGATCCCAGAAGTTTCCCACGCTGGTGATGTCTCTACCGTTTCTGCTATCTTGAAGGAGATCATCGAGTCTGGCAAGCACAAGGATGTTATCACTAAGTTCGCCCCAATTCTCGACTTCGCCTCTGCCCTCGCTGGTCAACTTATTGATGAGAAGGACGCCGATACCCAGAGCTGGACTTCAAACATCAAGCCATATATCGCCGCAATCATGCCCGAGTCTGATGCCCAGACCGTTGTGGATGCTCTCCGAAAGAAGGCTTCCCCACTCGCTGAGGACGCTGATGCCGAGGAGGCTGACGATGAGGAGGGAGAGGATCTCTGCAACTGCACATTCAACTTGGCCTACGGTGCTAAGATTCTCCTGAACCAGACACATCTCCGCCTGAAGCGTGGTCAGCGATATGGTCTTTGCGGTCCTAACGGTTCCGGAAAGTCCACTCTCATGCGCGCCATCAACAACGAGCAAGTTGAGGGTTTCCCCAAGAAGAGCGAAGTCAAGACCGTTTTCGTTGAGCACGATCTTGATGCCGCTGATACTGAGCAAACCACCATTGACTGGACCATGAAGAAGTTGAAGGAGGTTGGTGTCGAGACTTCCCGTGAGGAGGTCGTCAAGCAATTGACCGAGTTCGGTTTCACCGACGCTATGATCAACAACTTGATCACTGCTCTTTCTGGTGGATGGAAAATGAAATTGGCTCTTGCCCGTGCCGTTTTCGAGGACCCAGATATTCTCCTTCTCGATGAGCCCACTAACCACTTGGACGTCAAGAACGTCAAGTGGCTCGAGGACTACTTGATGGCATCTCCCTGCACATCCATCATCGTTTCCCACGACACTGGCTTCCTTAACAACGTCTGCCAACACATCATCAACTACGAGAGATTCAAGCTCAAGCGTTACCGCGGTAATGTCCGTGAGTTCGTCAAGAAGTGCCCATCTGCCAAGTCATACTTCGAGCTCGGTGCTTCTGAAATGGAATTCAAGTTCCCAGAGCCAGGTTTCCTCGAGGGTGTCAAGACCAAGGCCAAGGCCATTGTTCGTGTGTCCAAGATGAGCTTCCAATACCCAGGTACACCCAAGCCCCAGATCTCCGACATCTCCTTCCAGTGTTCGCTCGGTTCCCGTATTGCCGTCATTGGTCCCAACGGTGCTGGTAAATCTACTCTCATCAACGTCTTGACCGGTGAACTTATCCCAACCATCGGTGATGTCTACACCCACGAGAACATCCGTATCGCCTACATCAAACAACACGCTTTCGCACATATCGATCACCACTTGGAGAAGACTCCTTCAGAGTACATCCAATGGCGTTTCCAGACTGGTGAGGATCGTGAGACTATGGACCGTGCCAACAAGATCGTCACAGACGAGGATGAGAAGGCAATGGACAAGATCTACAAGATTGAGGGTTCCCAGAGACGTGTCATTGGTATCCACTCCCGCCGCAAGTTCAAGAACTCTTACGAGTATGAGTGTTCGTTTGCTCTTGGAGAGAACGTTGGCATGAAGAACGAGAGATGGATTCCTATGATGACTGCTGACAACGCCTGGATTCCCCGTACCGAGATCTTGGCTTCCCATCAAAAGATGGTTGCTGAGGTTGATCAAAAGGAGGCTCTTGCCAGTGGTCAATTCAGACCTCTGGTCCGAAAGGAGATTGAGGCTCACGGTGCCAACTTCGGCCTCGATGCTGAGTTGATCTCTCATTCCCGCATGTTGGGTCTTTCCGGTGGACAGCGTGTCAAGGTCGTTCTCGCTGCATGCTCGTGGCAACGTCCTCATTTGATCGTCCTTGATGAGCCTACCAACTATCTTGATCGTGACTCTCTCGGTGCTCTTTCCAAGGCTCTCAAGTCCTTCGAGGGTGGTGTTATCATCATTACTCACTCCAAGGAGTTCACTGAGAACTTGACTGAGGAAGTTTGGGCTGTCGTTGACGGAAAGATGACTCCATCTGGTCACAACTGGGTTCAAGGACAGGGTGCTGGACCTCGTCTAAAGGGTGATGACGATGATGAGGAAGAGAAGTTTGATGCTATGGGGTATGTCTAATTCATCCTGCTGCTGCGTTTGGGTCACATGCTAACTTTGAAACAGTAACAAGATTGTGTCGACGAAGAAGGCCAAGAAGCTTACTTCCGCTGAGCTGCGGAAGAAGAAGAAGGACCGTATGGCCCGGAGAAAGCGTGGAGAGGAGGTTTTCTGTAAGCTATGCATTTTCTTGGCGCCTTGCCCTGGGGATTCGACGAATCACTAGTCCACTACTTGATATTTTGGAAACATATGCTAACATTTATTCTTCACAGCCGACGAGGACGATTAGATGCACAAGTCGACGTTGGGATGAACAAAAGTGTTATCTGTAGGGTCATTGCGCATTGGGAATAGTCTCCGGAGTTTTCTGCGTTCCTCTTTTCGCGGTCGTCATGGTTTTTTGCAGACTAGAAGATAGATCAGCAAATAGACACTTCAAAAATTGCAATACAAATATCAAATGTACAATCATCATTACTCGGACCAGACTCGTAAAATAAGTGGTGAGTATGGCAGTGGACATTAATTCCTCCAATCCTCATGGCAAGGGGCCAAGAAATTGCATAGCTTACAGAAAACCTCCCCTGCCTCCTTGAGGAGATCTCGAGAGTCCCTCTCCAGATGCCAAAGTAGCAGGTTGGTGATATTTAGTGGACAGAAAACTATGGTATACCATACCTTCCTGCGCAATATCGACAAAAGGCGCGTTCGTGATGGTTTCCCCTTTTCAGACATTGCTCATGGTCTAAATTTAAATTGCATGGTAGGGAGCAAAAATTATATTCTACCAGACTTCCGCCTCAGATGATCCGGCAAGATCTTCTGGAGGGTTTACAGAAATTGTAGACAACTTCGCAACTTCACTGGGCGGATGAATTTCGAGTCCAAAGCTTTGGGCGAACGAGCACACATATCTTCTCGAACCCTTCCATTCAGCTTCCCTGCCTATACAAGAAACTCACTCGGACGAAAATCACAATCCTAATTCGTATATTTTGAATTAATTTTTATCCACAAGCCATCCCACGTTTCTTGCCCCAATAAGGCAGACTCAGATTCCGAAGTGCAACTCGAATCAACTCAATCAGAAGCCGCAGATTTGCCTCGTGGCTGGCAAACTTCCTTCCTCCTTGGTACTGTACCGTACAGTAGGTACAAGAAGTAGATCTTATCTTCCCCGGCGATTCTCCGAATGGAAGGAAGATTCCCAGCCGGGCATCCGTCTCTATTCTGTCGGTGCAGGTTCACTGCAGGAAAACGTGTTAAGATCGCCGGTCGAACAGGAACAGGAAAGGAAGGTGAAGGACTTTTGATCTTCTCATCCTCTCTGCTGTACCTCGCTTATAGCCTCCTAACGATAATAATAATAGGTGGCTTCTAAGCTCTAATGTCCAGCCCAGCCGTCCGCGGCGCGCCACAGCGCAGCTCGAAGCGACAGCCTAGCGCTCGTGATCCAACGTACAGTACCATCATCAACGTCTTCGCATAAACCAAGCCACACTCTCAAATCTCCATCCTCGACTCCCGACTTCCGAAAAATCATTGGAAATGCTCAAGGTGGTAAGCATACGCAATTCAATCCTAATTCAATCACCAAGATGAGATGAGATAAAGGAGATCTAAGACATGGAAACGGAAAATCGATAGTTCACGATCAGATGGCAGGTCGACAGGTATGCGTTCAGCGGGCCGAGGCCGGCAGTACTCGAGCAGACCCTGAAGGGTGGGGTAAGGTGCCCTGAAGCGATGCAAGATTCGGCGATTGGGGCTGGTTTGGGGGCGTGTTTCCGAATGGATGGGAGGAGCTTGGGGCTTTTGTGGTAGGAGGGAGGGGTGCGGTACTTTATTATGCTTTCTAAGAGGCTGTCACGTTCTGGAATGGGTTGTGAGGGATGGACGTTGAGGATTATCTAAATCGATTGCCGCGTGTGTGGTTTTCACTGCAGGAGGAAATCTGCAGTTGAACAGAGACGGAGGTGCACAACGTGGCTTGGACAAGATTTTGATTGGCAATTGATATCGGAGGAGGAGACGTCTCTTCACAAAAGGAAGGTTCTGTCCGGCAGTAAGTACTTGCTGTAAGGATAGCACGGGCCCGTGGCCTGTGATGGATGGAGGTATTGCTTATTTGGGAACCTGGACCTGGTCATGTTTCCTTCTCGTGAGTGAGGGGCAGCGGAGACGAAGCCAGGAACATGAAAGCTTGTTACTGAGATGGATGGGTTGAGTGAGAGGATATAAACTGCTTTGATCTGCTGTTCGATCGTGTTTCTGCACCGCACCTCACATCCTCCTCCTCACCCCTCTTCCTCGCGCTCCACCGAAATCTTTGGCAACTCGCTCATATCGGAGTAAAGGAGCTGCTTGGTAAATCGTTCGCTCGATCCAAACAAGTATTACAATATGGCGGTCTTCTCCTCACTCCTCAAGGTGCTCGCCGTCGCCAGCTCGGTCATTGCCTCGCCAATCGAGCAACAGCTCGAGAAGCGTGCTGTTATTGATCACGATGCCGTCGTTGGATTCCCGCAGACGGTACCCAGTGGAACTCTGGGCTCTGTGTACCTTGCCTATCAGCCTTTACTAAAGGTTGTGAATGGCTGTGTGCCATTTCCGGCTGTGGACTCTGCTGGAAATACTGGGTATGTTCTATCTTCCGCTATTTGTCGAGTTATGGCTTGGAGAATAGAGGGCTGATGGTTTGAAATAGTGGTGGACTTGCTACATCTGGCTCATCAAATGGAGGGTGTTCCTCTAGCACTGGCCAGATCTATGTCCGTAGCGGCGAGTATGGCGGAAATACCGTCTTGATGTACTCCTGGTAAGTCTCCCCTTTGCCAGCCAGACAAAGACTCGATATTTACATATTCCCCAGGTACTTCCCTAAGGACTCTCCATCCGACGGCCTAGGCCATCGCCACGACTGGGAAGGAGTAATCATCTACCTCTCCTCCGCCACCAGCACCGCCGCCTCCAACATCCTCGCCGTCTGCCCATCAGCTCACGGCGGCTGGGACTGTGTCACTTCCGGCTACTCTCTCACCAACACTTCTCCTCGCATCAAGTACGAGAGTATCTGGCCTGTTAACCACGCCTGTGGTCTTACGACTGATGTCGGCGGGAAGCAGCCATTGGTTGCGTGGGAGAGCTTGACGGCTGCGGCGAGGACGGCGTTGGAGAATACGGATTTTGGGGATGCGAATGTGCCGTTTAAGGATGCTAACTTCTACCCGAACTTGTGGAAGGCGACTTGGTAGAGTAATATCTGCTAGGTCGGTGAAAGAGGAGGTGTGGATAGGGTGGAGAGGAGGTGTTTTTGAATGATTGATGATTACTACGGGAACATCCTGTTGTCATGGAGTTGAGGCATCCGTCAATACGGCCTCGCTAATGTATATACTTCTCTTTTCATTTGTTATAGGGGTTTGATGGGTACGCATTGCTTCGCATATGCTGGAGTTCAGGGTCTTTTGCATGAAGACAGTTGGAGGTTTCGCTTGAGATGAAATGGAAATCAGAGAAGATCGATCGACTCAATAAAGACGCGTTGCTCTATTTTGACCTTCTCGCAGTTTTGGTTACCGTGTGAACAATGCAGGTCGAAATACGAACAGAAGTGCTCCGCTGTTGATCAAATTTGTTCTCTTCTCGCAAATCCTCGCTGGAGATTGGTACTGCAGGTTGACTCCACGAGGCTATGTTGACTTCATAACACAGTGGAGGCTGAAGGATGCTTTGTGACAAGGTTCCGGGTCATGCAGAAAGGACACAAAGTTCGAGAAAGGGCTGACAGACCATACCCGCGGAAGCGTCGCCGCGGCCCTGTCAAGACTTGGAAATTGAGCATAGCCCTCTATAAGAATGAAGTCAAATAATCTTGCAACAAGAAAGAAACGGAGAGAACAGAGACATTGCACCGCGAAGAGAAAATCTGGAAGCGAGCCTCGAGACTGGAGATCTGAGACCACGGATGAGGTCAATCTTTGTGGCTCTTCTAAGTTTCTCATTGCCAATTTTCTGAAGAACTTCTAAGGAATGGCGAACAGTACAGTGTATCTTGAAGGAAGGAAGGATAATGAAAGTATTACCAAGTCACCTCCAGATTCTAAAGTGAATCAAAGCTGAGATCTGCTCTCCACTTGGATGTTTCGGATGAGAATCTGGGGAACTGGCTACTGCGGGAAGCTGTTGGACGAGACTCGAAAGCTTCCCGGCCCAAGTTTCTGCTACAACAATGCCATTTCCTTCCAAGTCGAATATCTTTTGTCACTTTGAAAACCCTCTCATGATTGAAACCTGCTCCCATAAGAACGACCTCAACATCCAGTTTCCATCCTTTCTCCACGTGACCTGGAAGCCCGCTTGATCCGCTCCGGGATTAGCTCGCTCATTCGATCGTCTCGGACCGGAGCTCTGGTCACGCCTAGCTCAAAATTCTCTCAGCAACTCCTACTCTTCCTTCCCTCCAGTCCATCCGTCCGACTTTCCCATATCCTCAATTCCTCATCCTCCTTTTCTACAACAAACTCATATCCACATAATGTTTGCCGCACGCAGAGCATTGTCGGGCGCTGCCCAGAGACGAGCATTCTCCGCAACTGCCAGAGACGTGAGTTCAACCATTTAATATGCAATACCCCGAACTATCTCCAGATCCTTGGGCCGAGGCTTCGAAGCTTCAATCGTTGGTCGCAAAATTGAGGATAAATCTGCGAATACATTGGAAAAATTTGGCTGCTCGAGAGATTGCAATTGTTGCATCGGCGATCGAGAGCTGCTTTGTTGAATGCTGGCAGCCCGAACCATCACAATGAGCCATTGTTTAGGCTGAGCAAATGCTAATCTATACAATCCAGTTGTCGAAAGTCACAGTTCTCGGTGCTGCTGGTGGAATTGGACAGCCTCTGTCTCTTCTCTTGAAGCTCAACCCCCGTGTTACAGACCTCGCTCTTTACGATATCCGTCTCGCCCCAGGTACGTCGAGTTCATACATGGAAGGAAGTTGTAGTATATGGAGGAACATGGTCTCTTGGACACAATACGACGTCTACGATTCTGACTAAAAATACAGGTGTTGCCGCTGATATCAGCCACATCAACACCAAGAGCAAGGTTACCGGATATGACCCAACACCAAGCGGTCTCGCAGCAGCCTTGAAGGGTGCTGAGATCGTTCTTATCCCAGCCGGTGTTCCCCGTAAGCCAGGAATGACCCGTGACGATCTTTTCAACACCAACGCCTCGATTGTCCGTGATCTCGCAAAGGCCGCTGCCGAGTCTGCCCCAGATGCAAACATCTTGGTCATCTCCAACCCAGTTAACAGCACCGTCCCAATCGTTGCCGAGATCTTCAAGGCAAGAGGAGTCTACAACCCAAAGCGTCTGTTCGGTGTTACCACCCTTGATGTTGTCCGTGCTTCCCGATTCGTCTCTGAGATCAAGAACACCGACCCTGCTGATGAGGCTATTACCGTTGTCGGAGGTCACTCTGGTGTTACTATTGTTCCTCTTTTCTCGCAATCCAAGCACGCCGATCTCGTCGGTGACGCTACCCTCCTAAACCGTGTCCAATTCGGTGGTGATGAGGTCGTCAAGGCCAAGGATGGTGCCGGATCTGCCACTCTTTCAATGGCTATGGCTGGTGCTCGTTTTGCCGAGAGCTTGTTGAAGGCCGCTCAAGGAGAGAAGGGTGTCGTTGAGCCAACTTTCGTTGACAGCCCATTGTACAAGGACCAGGGTGTTGAGTTCTTTGCCAGCAAGGTTCTTTTGGGCCCCAACGGTGTTGAGGAGATCCAGGATGTTGGAAAGATCACTGCTGAGGAGCAGAAGCTTTTGGACGCCTGCTTGGACGACTTGAAGAAGGCAAGACACTCCAGTTCCTCGATCTATCTCTCACATACTAACTCAACTTCTCTAGAACATCCAAAAGGGTGTTGCATTCGTCGAGGCCAACCCAGGAAAGTAAACTTTCCACACACATACCGGGGATACGGAAGGGGAATCTGGGGCGGGCGTCTAGAAGGGAAGGGAATTTCCGATGGCTTGGTTTGCCTACATTCCCGCAAACCACCTCTATCATCAGCTTCGGAGTCTGCATATTAAGCGTGTAGATTTCGGAAACACCACCACCTTTTGTACTATCAAACCTCAATACTTCTTCGTTTATGACTTTAAAAACACTTCACTCTACTTGCTCATTGTGTTCTGTGATTGAGCCGTGTTCTTGTCTGCAAGGCAGTGGATCCGAGATGGCGTTTCTACATGTTCTTTCCACGGTAGTGAATTTGAAGCGTAGCAAGTCGAATAGTTCACCGTGTTCTGGATTAATCCATAACTATAAATGCCCTGGGCGGGACTATGTTAAATCTATGTCGACGGCCAATTTGGCAGGAGACTGGATGTGTCTTTATACCTACATTCTCTCACAAAGCAACAAAAGCGACTATTTCAACATTGTTGGCACTGATATGGGAACCGTAATATTGCGATTGCATATCTTTTCGAGTCACTTTGCTTATTTCCTGCCCAAGCATTATTCATCCTCTTGACTCTCTTCTCACTAACCTACCGCCCTACCGCGCTCTGGGTATTCTTACGACGTGCCACAAACCTCCAACTGGGCCCCTTACCAATGTAATATAAAAATACCCTCCCCTGCCCATTCCGAACAACCACCAGTCCCTCGCCTTGGAAGTAGCCTGGTCGCATGTGTCCTTCCCACGACGCTGCCACCTACGTGCTACTGTCTCCTCTTGAGAACTCTTCCAAAATACAAGAGCCTACCGCCATCTGCTTTTCAAACAAAAGCAGAAAAACCCGGAGCGTCGAAACTGATCCCAGTGAGTCCTCCCCTGCCGCAAGTATTTGCCAAAAAGTTCTCAGTCCTTGCCGTCAAAACGGACGGTGCTGTCAATCGTCATATTTCGCGGTTCAGAGCACTGTGGTCGCCACCGTGAGTTGATTGATTGTGATTGAGTCGTATGAATAATGTGGAGGAGGTGGAGCAGAGGCGAGACGCCATGAGAGAAGTGAGATTAAAACAATCCCACGTACTAACAAGAATCGACCAGAAAGAATCAGCCGAGCGGAAGTCAGATTGATTGATTGGGTTTGAGTTCGACTCAATACTGCGCTGCAGTGTCTTTTTATAGGCAGCTTCCGGTCAATTGGTCACGTAGGACACTGCCAGATTTAACGTAGCTTGCGCCTTGTCTTACTGGACTGTTTATGTACTGCGGAAGTATACCTCTTGGGTTAAATCATGTATGTATGATTTGATGAGAGATGGTGATTGTTCAGCCGGCGAAGCAAACCATACAGCAATCTATCACCTTTGCATGTGCAAACACAGGGTTACGGGTCTTGTTCACTTGTAAATCACCTATTTCTAACAAGCTTGGAAAGTCTCTAAAGAGAATCAAAGATCCATTGAATTTGCACTCCATAAACACACCCCGCGCACCAGCAATTCGACGACTCAAAAGTCGGCGAAGACAATTATTTCCCACCTAAGTTACAGCGCCATCATCCGTCGAGGCAGATAAGCAAAAAGTTGAAAGCATAATTTGCAAGTGAACAATAAAACCAAATTATGCTCGCTTGCTCGCTGAAAACCCATTCATCATTCCATTCATCCAGTTCCATACCAAGTTATGTGCTGTAATGTGCCGTGCTGTGCTACCATGTCATTTCCGTCATATCCGTCATATCCATCATATCCATCAATCATGCGCCGTTAAAATCCTGCCTGCATCAGGGAACTGAAAATGAGAAGTAAAGAAGTGGAAAGTAAATGGGTAATGAACAAGCGGAGATGGCAATTATGTGAAGGGAAGGGAGGTGAGGCCTTAAAAGTAGCCGCGCATGGCGTCCTCGAATCCTGTACCGCCTTTGAGGTCGCGGTCGAAGGCGTTTGAGACGTCGAGGACACGCTTGATATGTTCCATGCTGAGAGGCTCGCCCTTGTTGACTGCCAGAGCCTGGGCTGTGCGAATGGTGTTCTTGATCTACGAATTTATTAGCTCTAGCTCCAGTAATAGGAACGAAGATGAACATACCTGGCGACCATTGAGGTTATTGCGAGCAAGGGTATTGTAATCCTCTTCGGTGAAAGGCATTGTGTCGACACCTTCGAGGATTCTCACACGCTCGATGAACATCTTGAAGACGCTCTTCTTGGCCTTTGCACTCAACTCGCCATATCGAAGAGCGATGTGGATTCTTGATTGGAAGGCATCGTCGAAAGTCTCGACACGATTTGTGGTCAGGAAGAGGATACCCTGGAAGTACTCCAGCAGACGAAGGAAGATAGACACCAGTGCATTCCGGTGAATGTCCTGAATGGTACGCTTCTCTAAAAAGACATCTGCCTCATCCAAGAGAAGAACGGCGCCCCATGCATGAGCAATATCGAGGATTTTCTGCAGCTCGCCTTCAAGTGTTCGAGGATCGGTACCGAGCTCACCAGCTGAGACCATGTAGAGTGGGCACTTGAGGAGTTCGGAGATGCCCTCAGCGGTCAGAGTCTTGCCAGTACCTGGAGGTCCGTGAAGGACGGCAACCAGACCCTTGCCCTTGCCCTGAATGACATCGTCGATGCTCTCTGCTGGATGGTACTTGTGAGATTCCACCAAAGCCTTGACAATCTCTTTGGTGTTATCTTCCAAGACCAATGACTCGTAAGCACCCTCGTTCCATACAATCTCCTTTACACCAGAGACTGTGAATTCGAGCCAGAGCTTCTCAGCAAAGGCAAATCCAAGAACGACAGGCGAGGCAATCAGATACTCCTCATCGGTAAAGATGGGAAGTTCTTTCTTGTCCTCCTCAACGACAACTGCTGCCTCGCCCTCCTTGGTAACCATCTTGCTTGGGACTTCTTCGAGCTTCTCTACGGCAATCTCTTGACCGTCGGCATCGACTGGAACTTGGACGATACGAGGCTCGTTTTTCTCATCCAGAACCACTTTCATCTTCATCTTTGGCTCGTCATCGTCCTCTTTGCTCTGGCGAGCCTCGAAGGTATGATTTTGTTCCTCATCGGAGCTGTTTAACCATGTCAGTAAAGTTCAGAGTACCTTGGAACGGAAGGACGTACTCATCACCACAGCCACAGCCACCCTCGGAGTCAGAGTCATCGGAATCAGAGTCGATGATATCCGGGTCTTTTGGCTTGACTGTGCTGACATTGTAATTTGGTAAGATCCGACGATGAATGGCGGGGTCGATCATGATTCTGCCGTTGATGTTGACCTTGATGATTTGTCTCTTCTTCTTGACATAAGCCATACCCTCGTGGGACTTGTAGTGAACGCCTTGCAAAGAGACAAATTTCTTGCCCCGAGCAATGAGCTCTGCTCGGAGCTTCTCTTCATTCTTATGATACTTCAAGGGGAAGCAGTTCAGACTGGTAATCTTTCGTGCTCCCTTGAAAGCTGGAACTTCGCATTCCATGGAACCTAGGAACTGTCAGCTGGAGCAGCGAACATGTTTGAGAGGAAATATACCCATTCCCCAGGTCTTTCCATCGTACTCAAGATACTTGCCCTCGATGCTGTACCACTCGCCCTTCATGAAACTGAATTCCTTTTCGGCAAGCTCAATCTTGAAAGCACGAGGTTCATCGGCGGAGCCGTAGGTGGTGGTGTATGCGAGAGTATTTGGCTTGTACAATGCCCAGAGGTACTCGAAGGAGATCAAGCCCGACTCCAGCATAGGGTACAATGTCTTCTTGGTAGCAGCATAATCCTTGTCCAGGTACTTGAGAAGGACTTTAAGGTGCTTTCGCTTGGTCTCATTGCGCTTGATGGCCTTCTTCTTGCCCTTCTTGACAGTGATCTTCTTATTCTTGAGCTGCTTGGAAAGCTTGCGAAGGTCCTCGAGGTAGAGGAAGAGAAGATTAGGGTCGACACAAGGTGTTTCTTCAACAAGACTGACACCCTTGACGCCATCCATAACATCAGTAAGAGCTTCTTTAATGAGCTTGCTCTTGATGTCAACGACAGTCGTCTAGGTCGGAAGTCAGCAACCAATCTGGGCATAAATCTTTTCATTGCCTAATACCAAGAGTCGGAGGATCGTCAGGAGGAATGTCTTACCTTGTACTTTCCCTCCCAATCAAAAGTTCTTCGAACATTGAAAAGGTACTGATCATACTCTGAACTCTCCTCGTCTTCAGCAGTGTCGGTGAGCTTGTAGTTGTGAATGGTAGAATCCCACAACTGATCAACTCTCTTGAATTCGAGCTTGCTGCCACGCTTGCCTTTCTTCTTTTTGTCCTTGATCTTCTTACCACTTGGATCGAGACCCAGAGCTGCCAGTTGCTTGGCGTTTCTCGCAGCCTGCAATCGAGCAGCAGCACCTCCTCCCAAACCTCCCAAGGCTCGACGACCAGGTCTAATACGTTGTCCTAGTCCACCTCCAAGACCAGCCTGACCAAGACCTTGTAGTTGTTGCATCTGCTGCATTTGCAGGAGCTGTTGTTGAAGTTCGGCGTTCGCATCGACCTCATCATCCTCATCTTCGTCTTCAACTTCGGTCTCGGCCTCACTGTCGCTATCTGAGTCTGATTCGGAGTCTGAAGAAACCTGGAATATGTTAGCAGATGTCTTAGTGCATCCCAGCTGGAAACATACCTCCTTGCGCGACTTCTTCTTAGATTTTGTCTTGCGTTTGTCCTTGGCCTTCTTCGCCTTCTTCTTCGCTTTGCGCTTACGCTTCTCCTTCTCTGTCTCAGTTTCCGAATCATCATCCGACTCGCTCAAATCTGAGCTACTCTCATCAGAGTCCGACTCGCTTGAGCTATCATCAGAGTCGCTCTCAACGACACCCTTCTCCTTTGCCTTCTTGGACTTCGTCTTGCAAGCCTTGTCTGGTTCCTTGTGTTTCTTAGACTTCTTTGATTTTGCCGTCGACTTTTCGGAAGATTTGGGTGACTTCGTCTCGACTTGTGTGCTTGAGCTTCCTTCTCCAGCGGCAGGAGCTCCGCCCTCTCTCTCTACCACCTGCTGGCTCTGACTTGTGCTTGGAGTATCCATGATGTCGTGTGTGTAGGATTTCGGAACCTTGGAGAGGATAGGTTGAGCTAGGAAGGCTGCAGAGAGTTGCAGGATCTCTTAGCTGGTTGTGGAGTTGCCTTGCTGGTGCCTTGACGGTGACTGCAATCGGAGCTTAATATTCACTGTTTCGGTAGCACTACAGCACTTCGTGTTAGCTAGAAGTTCGATATATGATGATGAAGCTCCGTTGCCGGAGACGATGACAACTGGCTGTGGAAGGTGGTTCAAGAAGGGTGTAACCCGGAAGGCTTCCCAGTCACAAGGCAAGGCGGTGATGAAGTAGACAGGACGATCAGCAGGCAAGCTTACCTTGTGTATCGATCCAGCTGCACTCCAGACTGAACAGCAGAAGTGCGGATGGCTCCCTTCTTAAGCAACCCGGCTGCTGGGATCTCGGTGACGCTGGAAACGCCAGTGACACGACTGTCTTTTTTTGCCAACGGTTTTTGGCTGGAGAAAAGCGTTGCAAGATGCAAAGATGCATCAGTGAGCTGCATGAGATGGTTGTCTTATCGGGCTTGATTGGATAAGGCTGTACTAGCGCCATAGCATCGGCTAACCCCCTTGTCAATACCAACAAGGCTGAAGGGTGGGATCGGGCTGCAAGACGAAATATGATGCTCGGGATGCCCGAAATGGTTACGGAACAAAGGATCTGGCTTGAATTAGGTATCTATCTTACGGAAGAATTCATGGGGCCTCTCTGCCTACAGGTACATTGACTCAGGCCGAGTAGAAGGCGTAAGGCGGAGACTTGGGGAGCGACAGGCAGCCGTGAGGCTGAAGTGGAGACATGATTGTGGCAAATTGTGGCCATAGCTCCCAAAGTCCCGGTGATGATAAAGCTACCGGGATTCGAGAGGCTCTTCAACGTTTATCCCAAATTCTTTCAGGGTCCTCTTTTCAGCTGGAGAAGGGTTGGACAGGACTGAGCTTATATTGCCATTTTGGGCAAGCACTTCATCACCCGCCTCTTCAGCTGTTCTGACTGTACAGTATTTCGACATCGGCACTGTCTCTGGCGCTGAAGGGCTGACGAAAAGCAATACCTGAAGTCCTGAAGGAATTGACAAAGAGCTAGTTTCATCTTCCTTCCAGGTGGCTATCCTGTTCAAATCTATATGCCTTCGACCTCGAATGTCTTGAGCTCGGCTCTCCAAAGTCTCAGGCCAAATCTTTAGCAGCTCAGCCACAGGGTATGACAACAAAGAGATCTGAAATTTGTCAGCCACTCAAGTGCTTCATTTCCTCACCGACATTCGTCCCATTAAATTGCAAAGTCCGGTCAACGACATACCCTTCCCTTCGCCATGAAAGCTGGATCTCTAAAATTCTGACTGGAGCTCAGCCACAGGTGTGGGGCTGTTCTGTGGCGCTGCCTCCTTTCCCCTCGGCTAAGACGACCAGTTTTCAAAACAAGAAAATGTAAATAACAAATTGAAAGGTACAATTGACAAGCAAATTGACATTTCAAGTCGGGTTCTGATTGTGTTATGCTTGAAAATCATTTTTTCTTTTGTAGCAGGGACAAACATCTATGATTCTATTTCCTCGTCAGATCGTCTTGTTACATGATGAATAGCCAAATAAGACTGCATTTAGAATACGTAGACGACAATCAAACCTTGGACAGGAAATCGAACAACGTAATGAATACCTACCAAGTGCAAAGTGTGAGTCAAATAGATCAATCAATCTCATCAAGTGTTTGTAGCAAGTGGTTTGCCAACTCAGCCCTCATCTTCGCCAGCTTAGCCATCTTAGCAAGCAGACCTCAAAGGCTCTACTAAAACCAGTCTGGGTGCAAAGCTATTGAATTCTCATTCCTAAAGCGAGCAAATGGCTTTATGTGATAGTTTATCGTGTACCTGTTCCCTGTTCTGTGCATTCACTTGTCTAGAATAATGACTTTCAATCCGCTACTCGAATCAATGGGAAGGAAATCTTCGGAATAGCGTTCTAAGCAGTGAATTCGAGGACATACTTCCGCTAGCTTCCAAGATCATATATATAGCCCTCGAAAGTATCTGAAACGTCCTTCTCCTTTCCTCTCCAAGCAACTTCGGTCACCTCCACAGCACTACCACTATCACCACCACCAAAACTACCCACAAGCACAGACACTCCTCCTAACACAAAAACACTTTCACAAGCAATCGACCAAAACTCTCTCAATATGTCTGAGCAACAGCAACACTCCAACCTCCCAACCTACCAACGAGCCTCCGCACCCTCTCCCTCCGAGCCAGGAAGCCGCTTCCCTTCCGAAATCCCCGAAGCAGCCAAACAGACGACCCCTGAGCGCCTGAGCGCCAAAGCGTCGACCCACGCTAGGTTGATTGCAGGAGACAAGCTGGATGCGTTGATGGAGGTGGCGTTGGAGTTGAAGGAGAAGAACCGGAAGTTGAAGGAGAAGATTAAGGAATTGGAAGAGGAGAAGAACCAGCATGGCTCCGCTTAATTTCTCTTGGGTCACATCATAGCGTCAATGAAATTTGGTTTGCGACTACATCTTACTAACACCTTATACTGTGAAATCTTGCTTTCAGACCACCATCTGGCTTTCAACACTGCTGTATAATTAGGATTATTTGTGTAGGTCTGAACACAACTTCGCAAAATCCACAAACCATCTTCAGCCAGATAAAGTTACCACCTTTGAAAGTGAGCTGCTTCATCAATTACCTTTGTATGGCACAAATTCCAAGGGTTGTTGAAGTTCTTTATTGTATAAATAAAGATGTTGAACCTCTGACTGAAATACTATCACTTGCTCACATCTCGTTTGTTCAACCCCTTATAAGATGATGTAATCAGCCCCATCTCTTTTCAAATTCCTCCCATTGGCTATCCAAGCCGTTGAAGCGCGAAGAACATCCAGGAACCGCACTTCCATGCCTGATCCGCTAATTCGTACCTGTATTCGCTTGTACCTGCCCCATATTCGAGTCACACGCCGTGAGCAGCGCTCTCAAGCCCCGGGGTTTGCTTGTCATTTTTAGCTACCATAAATATCAGCCATTCATGATAGAAGTCAAAATTATGGTAGGTATAAAAGGGAGAGGGCAAACACGAACAGGGGTGGGAAAGAGGAAATGAACTTTTGCTAAGCAAGATTTGGGCCAACGACGTCTCTCAAGAAACGGTCCTTAGAGTACAGAACTTGCTGGAAGATTTATTGTAAGTTTTGAAAACAAATCTTCGACTTTCTTGCCCTCAGTACAATTGGAAACAAACTACGCTCTGCATATCAAGCAAGACATTGTCATATCCATCTTGCTCAGCGAAACAGCTCCTCTTCCTGTCCATTTCTCCTTCATACGGCCCAGTCTCTACCAGATCACCCCCTCCCCACTGGCAGTAGATTCATCCCACTCAATATTAGCTTTTCAGCCTCAGCTTCTTGACAAGATCTTGGATACTGACATGATATTTTCAGACAATGGAGCGTAACGGCCGCGTACCCCACCCAAGCAGGAACATCCTCCTGGGCCGAGTAGCCTATATCCACCAATTCAAGCCTGGTCTAACCCTCTATAATACATATGAGGGTCTGAGGAACGAAGACCTAGCACCAGCTCCTGCTGCTCCTGCTGCCGCCGGTCCTGTTGATGAAGAAGATGAAGAAGATGATGAAGATGAGGAAGATGAGATGGTCCCCGTTCCAGAACGTCGCCATCCTGTCGCTGGCCCGGACATCTTCAATCCTCCACTGGCTGCTGCTCCCGCCCGACACCGCTCACCACCGACCCCCGAGTACCGTACCTCTCGCCGCCGGCGCTTAGAAAGCCTACACGGCTTTGGCGGTGATGACGATGATCTTGCCGATACCAACATGCAAAATCCCACCCCGTCCCCTCCCACCAAGAAAGTAAGCCGTGGTCGTAAGATCATTCGTAGCGTCAGCAACGCCATCAATGCTGCTCGACACCCTGGTGACTCCCGACCAGGCGTATCCCAGCGCCAAGCTTCTCGGCCTCAAGCTCCTCGGCCTTCTGTTCCTGGTCGCAGTTTTGCAAATGCAGTCGTGCCGGGCGAGATCAGTATCCCAGTCAAGCCGTAACCACTTGGCCTGTTCTAATTGGATCCGACTCTGCTGGATATCGCTAGAGATGCTGTGGGATATGCTCAGGGTGATTCCCAGGCGGAGAGAGTTGGTGCAGTGAAGCTTGTTGGGAATATGAGTGGTGGGGAGATGGATATGGAAGATTTCGTTAAGGAGTGAGTATCTAAAGATTATATCCTTCTTCATACAAACAATGTCATTTGAACAGGATCGAGAGCTAACACTTGACCTGCAGAGTAGGGGCTAAACTCAATAGCGACCCAAAGAGTCTTTACTTGGTCCCAAGGGAGAAGATCATGGAGAGGCTCAAGTGCTCACATGATCTGGAGGCACAGAATCAGGGTTGAGATATCAGGTTAGTGCATATATCCATTTCCCGTTAGTTTCTTCAAGCTGTGGTTCCAGGCTTCTTTGGAGACACAATAATGCTGACTTGCTATGCAGCTTGGACGTGCAAGAATTGACCCTACAGACTAAACGGAATCGGGAGTTGGATCAATTGAGAATGAGGGGATTCTCAGAATCTTTTTGTATTATGTAGTGCTTGTCATGAAAGTCACTGTACAGGCAAACATTCTAGTCTTGCAACACACACCTCGAAATCCGCATGTAATATTAGAGCACGAAGCGACTCGTTCGAATTCACGTATGCGGTGACATTACTATAAATTGAAGAGTGAAGAACGCAGGAGGTGCCTTGCCTGACTCAAATATATATTGAACTCATAAGTACCTAGTACTATATATATTCTAAACACCTACATCATGCTCACCATGTTAAAGTCGATGAAGTCTTGGCGACCCTCTCGCTTAAGTGACTTAAAGCCTTCAATGTAAACAAAGTGAATTCAATGCCGCACGTCGCACATCGCACGTCGCATCGCCCAATGCGTCCTTTGAACACCTTCCGATGGTCATTGGCTATCCTTCTTGATCCCTGCACGTTATGTCGAAGACCTCGCTTAACATTTATGGGCGAGTTCTGGTAATGGTGTGCCTATATCCTATATATCTCGAGCCACGATCCGCTTCCACACCTCTCTTGTTTCCTCGACACCCGCAAAAACTTCTTTGGTCTACAGACGAGTTTCAGCACTTTCTTTTGTTTCTGATTACTGGATTTAATACTGTACTTAAGTATCAAGAACTTGGACACTTGCTTTCCTACACCAAAGAACATCCTAATGCCAAACCACCTCAGATTTTCCGCCGCGCCCTGTATCGACACACTATCTTGCCAAGAATCACAGTAACCAACCAAGCATCCAACTAGATTATCAGTAAGTACCAACGACTATTCAAGACAGATGTCCATCATTGCTAATAGTTTCAGAAAATGGCAGACCGCAGACACACTACCGCCTCCACAACCAACACCCGCGCCCCAGGTAGACGTGCAACTAGGCAGCTACCACCACCACCCGCTCCAGTCCAGTCTATCGACGGAGAAGCTGATGAAGGTTCGGAGAGGGACTCGGACTCAAAAGACCCAGCTCTGCAACCCTACAAGCGCCCTGACATGCCCAAGTTCAAAGGTCCCACCAAGGCAGAGAAGACAGCACGGCAATTTCGGCCGCTCTCCAAGCTTACCCCGAGCGTCGATGAGCAGTGGCAGGTCTGGGAGACTCTACAGCTCCAGCTGGAGAGAGAGCACAACGAGAGAAGAGAGGCCCTGCTCAGAGCGCGTGAGTTAAAAAGACGTCGCCGGGGTCTTCCGCGACGGGCCGTTGAGGAGGAAGAGGAAGATATTGAGATGGAGGACGATGTGGGAGACCACTTGCAGCAAAGAAGAGGTTGTGCTTCACAGCGCAGAGGAAGACTCCAATACGTCCAAGACGAGGACCTAGACAAGGAAGAGGCAGAGACGGAAATGGAGCAAGGCATCACGAGTAGGGGCGCCGCACCTCCAGCACTGGTTACAAGGCACGTTCCTCCTCGCCACGAAAGACGCAGACTCGTTCTGGATAAGAACATAGATGATGACCTTTCCTCATCTCGTGGGTCTGGTCGTGGTACCAAGCGACGGAAGCAACATGAGGGAGCGAGTGAGGACCTGTATACTCCTCCCGGTCGGGGATCACCATTCCGTACACCAAGTCCGCCTCGAGGACCAAATCGACAGTTGAGTGAGCTGAATATCCCTCGAAACCAATTTGAGCACGCTTCACCTTCGACCGGACCGGGTGTTGGACCTTCTCGGCCTGGACAACCTCATACTTTACGTCATGGTCCACCTCCACCACCGCCTGGATACAGACCTTCTCACCCTGGTTCTATGCTTCCACATCCTGCCCAACATCGTTCCGAAATACCCGCGACCTTCTCCCCTCCTCACCCACGGGATCGGTCTCAAGCTCGGGGTATACCCGCTTACCAAGCTCGTCAAGCATCAGCTCCATCTTCCCCAGGTCTATTTGTTTCTCAGTCACCAGCACCAGCACCCGCCCCAGCTGAGGAGAGTTGGCCATATGCAGAAGTCAAAGACGAGCCTGCCAGTGACGGTGGCCGCGAATCTCGCCTTGGGATGCCTCAACGATACCCTGAAGCTCGGGATCTCGAAAAAGCATACCAAGAAGCGCTGGAAAGGATTAAGAAGCAGGAGGCAGAGCTGGAAGACAAAGATAGGGAGATTGAGCGGCTGAAGGAGATCATTCGGCGGGAGACACTGGACCGGGATAGGGCTCAAGACCAGTATGGAGAAGAATGAATCTGTATCGAGCATAGTGGATAAGATGGTGTCGATATCGGGGGGCAATATGGAAATGATAATACAGGAACAAATCCTTAGGTCCTCATGTGTTGGCTGTGAATTCGTGCATTATTGGTCGATCGAATGTGACATGGAATTATCTGCTGTGCATTTCCTGCTGCTGTGTGAAGTATGAGATTGATATGCACCTAGTTCGAAGAGAAGGCTTACCATGAAAAAGAGGCGGACACATCCCAACATCAAATCACACGAATCTGGGTGGAATGGCTGAGAATACGTCCAAAAGACAGAATTGAGTCTATGTTTTGGAGGAACCTTAAACAAAAAGTTGATCGCAAGCGGAAGTATCGTTCAACTTTTCGTGGGGGGATACACGTTCTACAGAGGCTGAAAGGAAGGCGGGGCTGGAAGCCTCATTCATCTTGTCCTTCCAGCCTGTGAAAGGTTCTCTAGTGTGCCGAATCGCAATGAACGCAATCCATGGCCTTTCAGCATCATCTTATAGCTTGGACGGCATATTATGTATGTACTTTGCGGGGGATTGGTGGATCGTTGTGGAATCTCCTCACGGGTACTTGAACAGCGCAAAGATGAAAACCCCCTTCTAGCACGTTAAGATAGAATAGCAGATATCACGACGTCACAAAGTATGAAGACAGGACATAAATGTTGTGAAGTGTCCATTCTATTTCGAAGTGCCTCGGCACAGAAATGCACCTAAAGTGCTTGCCTGTATACGCAGCTACTTTATCCATAGTCAAGATTTCCTAAGCTCCTAGCAGTGCAGTAGACACGAATATGCAGAAACGTGAACCCCATTTTGCAGAAGACTCCTAAGCAGTACCAGGAAAAATGCAAGCAAATGACGCCAGAGAATATCAAAAGACGAGAAGCAAAGAAGAAAAGCGAACCTCCAGATCCTCCGGGAACAAAATGACCAGAGTCAAAGAGTGTGGCCAAGGCAGGTGTTACAGCAGAGATCGAGCGAGTCAATCAACAATGTACCAAGCCAAGGTTCTGTCCACCTATTCCTCCATGGAATCAGCCTCAGCGTCCTCGAGATGACCGTTACCGTTAGTATCAGCGGCATCATCAGCGACCGAGAGATTCTCCATGACCTCATCAACGGCATCTTCATCGTCCGCAACAGCACCTGCGAGGTTACCGTTGGCATCGATCTCACCTGGAGCATTTGTCAGTGAGTTTCGATGATTCGGGAAGGGAGTCTCCTTACCGCTCTTCTCCAAAGCCTTCCACTTCTTCTCAAGCAAGAAAGCCTTGTATTCATCACCGCCGGCAGCCTTGATGTGCTCGGAGATCTTACCCCACATGGCAGCCTCCTGCTTCTTAAGGGTGCTGGCCTGGTCGTTCTTCATCTTCTCAAGTGCCGCAGCTTGCTCGACCTGCATTTGTTCCTTGAGGGCGCTGAAGTCGGCATCGATGGACTTCTTGGCGGCAACGAGCTTGGGGATCTGAATAAAAGGTCAGCACACTGCAGTGGAGGTGATGAAGGGCGAAGAATATTTCAAGTACAAGTCGAGGAAGAGCATAAAGGAACTTACATCAGCATCATTGAAGTCTTGTGCGACAGCCTCCAACTTGGCCCAACGCTTGCGAAGGGAATCCTTTCCTGGGACAGTGCCAGTGATCTTGGTCCAAGCTGGTTCGATCTCCTCCCATTTCTTGCCGTCTCGGCGCATATTGACGATCAACTTATCCTCCTCACAAAACTCAGCCCAGCACTCAGGGAACTTGGTACCACCACCACGCTTAGCAGGAGTATCACCGTTCGTAGCCTTTGCCTTCTTGGTAGGGGTTTCGCCGTTAGCAGCCTTGGCTGGACCACGCTTCTTGCCGGATGATTTGGCACCACCGTTGGTGGCAGGAGCAGGAGTGGTCATCTCGACATTTTTATTCTCAGCACTGTTTGGGGTAGCAGGAGTGGGAGTGGCATCAGCCTTCTTCTTGGCAGGACCGCGCTTCTTTGGTGCAACAGCCTGTTAATGTGTAAGCAAATGTTTGCCAGAAGAAGGCTCAAAGTGCACTAGCCTTTGGAGTTGTTGGCTCCTCAGCCTCACCGTTGGCCTCTTCGCCCTCCTTAGGAGCAGGCTTCTCCTTCTTGACGGGAGTCTTGCGGGGCTTCTTGGGTGTCTTGGTTGGGGTCTCAGCCTCAGCATCACCAGTGCCGGCCTCACCCTCCTCGCCATCCTTGGCGGCTGGCTTCTCCTTCTTGACGGGAGGCTTGCGGGGTTTCTTGACCTTCGTGGGTGTCTCGGTAACGACAGGCTCAGGGGCACCGGCAGCTGCGGTTTCGTCGGCCATCTGTTTTTGAGAGAGATGTTAGCAATAGAATATTTGTATGTGTATTGAGGAGAGAATGAAGAATAGATCGAGACCTTGAAGTGAGGTGAGGAACTGGGGGGAACAGCTGAGCGGACCGGGAAGCTTGAAAGCTGAAGTTGAGGAAGTGCCCGACAACCTCGATGTTACAGTAGAGCAAGAGCGAGAATACTGAATGAGACCAGTGGTGTACAAGAAGTATGGGAAGGGATGGGTGCGGGGAGTGTTTGGTTGTGGATGTGGATCAGGAAAGAAAACAAAGCGGGCTTGTGTCGCGGGGTTGATTGTTTGCTATGAATGATTTGAGTGGGGGGGGGGGGCGGCAGGGAGCGGAAGCGAAAGTGAGAGTGAGCGAGCGATAAGATCCGAAACCACCACCTCAAGAGATAAAGAATGTGGTAAGAGAGGCAGCCAGAGTGTACTTGAGGCTCGAGACAGATCGAAAGCAAGAGACATTGTGGCCCGAATAGCTTAGGCACCCCCTCTTCGCTATGCTAGCACCTCTTGCAGGCAGAGCACTGCATACTGAGGAATAGGATAGCACCGGAAGGACCCAGAAACACCATGTACGATGGTATTGAATGAAGATCGAAAGAAGACTTGTGGCTGACTTACCTCCTCGGGCTCCTCAGGTTGTGCAACAACGTCTGCGACAAGGTCTCCCAGAGACATGCCAGGTAGGGTAGGAGTTGCGAGGTCTACAGTAGACATGTTGACGATCGAAAGCAATGAATTGAAGATTTGTGTGAAATATGTGGGACTTGGTCTTGTGTTGTTGATTGAAGGGTAGATCGAAGCAAGATGCTGAAGAGATTTCGGTGTTGTATGAAGGAGGAGTGATTGGACACGGGAGCGGCGACGAGGTTTTTGTAGGCTCGAACATGAGGGTTTAACATACCAAAATCAGGCACCAAGTCTCTAAGGGTACTGATGAGCGCAACGAGAACAGGTGAAGGGCCTCGGATTGCTTGACAATACCAAAATGGAAGGCCCGGTACAAGATCAGGCTCCGAGATCGATAATACCAGCAAAGTACACAAGCCCAAATAAGCCGAACGATCCATGACGAAGAGCATCTCAATTAAAAATTGAATATTCTTTCCACTGCATTCCCCTGTTGGAAGTATCTATGCGTAAGTATCTAATATTGGATTTAGAATGTGCAATATGCCAGCGGGTACAGCAAAAGTATTGTGAGCCTGCTGTACTTATCTTCAAGAGTTTCACGAACCTCTATCAAACTTTATCGTGACTTCGAGGTAAACATAATATGCCAAGCAATAGACAAGAAATAGATAAGCTGTAGAGCAGAGCCTCAGATATTTTCGGTATAGACTTCCTTAAGATCGATGGCTTCGGACATTCGGAGAAGTGCAAAGCACTCAGCTGAGTATAGCCAATGACGTCATAAGGAGGCTATGATTGCAAGTAAAGCCACTGACCGAGAAAATTTGAACAAAAGAGATGACTGATTAAGACGAGGCAATAGTCATGTTGACAGCTTCACACGTGACAAATGTGTGATACCAGAAATGAAATGCCTGGCTAGGTGCTTATTAGGGAAGTCCCCAGCTAACGCATCTAAAGACGCCTCCTTCAGGTAACAGTGATTGGAACAATTACAGTGCTCATGGCTGTCTTCCAAGTTTCAGACACTTCTCAAAGTCTGTTCTGTCCGGACGAGAAGCCACCACGAATGCGGACTTTGTCAATTAGAAAAAGCAAGATCAAAGCACGATCCTTGGAACAACATAGAGATTCAACAGACAGGAGATAGAAATGTAAGTTTCAGAACACATAGCACTGGCCTTGAGGGCTCGATCTCGTCTCTCAGGGCCATTCAAGGACTAGTCAATGGCCCAAGACCGGCAGGATGCCATGTGTATGGATCTGCCAATCGTTACGATCAAGCTTACTGAGCATGATGGCATTTGATTGCTCTCAAGCATGTTCTCTCAAATGAATGTTCACAGCATGATTTGATTTTCTCCAGATGTCGTTGAGTGTCTCGAGAGGCTTGCTTTGTCAGCAGCCGAAGGCTACTGCACCACCTTCCAGTCCTGTTCCCAACCCGCTCTCCATCAAATTCTTCAGGAGATCATTGGGACTCACTCAACATAAGCTAAGAATATTTTGTGTCATGTGGGCTTATGTGTACCATTCGGCGGTGCTATACGTACCCAGCAGTACGTCTTTGAGTTCATTTTGGGCTCGTCCGGTGGCAGAGACAAAATTGCAAAAGTAACGCACAGTCCAAAAGAACTTAGCAAACAGCCTCGTCGACAAGTATTCGGAAAGACGGATTGAGGACTCCTGTTCGCCCGTTTCTTCCCCATCGAGTTGGCACTTCGTAATGCTGTAGCGCGCAGTCGAGGTCAAGTGACGCCGTTGTTCTCCTTCCAAAACGAAGCAAACATGCCAATACGTTCCAAAAAAGACCCTCAGCCAGCGTTTGAGCTGGATTCTTCATTATCAAGTTACCTGAAATGTTTTCTTTCGTGCCTAGGGGACGGCTATCCATTTGCTTCTGGCTGCTGTCCTGCATTTAAGCCCAACGAGTCTGCTCGGCGGCTGCATGCATACCTACGAACGATCATGCTACTCACCGAACCAATGCATTCGCTGCTGCCAGCAGTTCGTACGACAGCCAGTAGCCATGGTGCGAGTCATTTGGTTGCCTGTTGAAGCCTCGACTATTCAAGGCTTTCATACCTCTTCATCACATCGAGGATCCTGCTTTTACTCTGCTCTATCTCAAACTTTGCTCCGATCAGCAAACCATCATAACGTTCTTGGATCAAATTCTAATCCTACACTTCTCATAATGTTTGCTCTCCCCTTCGCTCCCCATCTTCCTCCTCCTCTTGTTCCTCCTGTGGTTCCCGCATGGACTCCTCCTTATGGTCCCCCTCAGCAGCTACTCGGAAGGGATCTCCGGCCACGCAGGGCTCTCGGAAACCCCCTCAAACATAGCAGAGGTAGTCAGCACCTTTGTATCGAGTCGCCTATGACGAACAGCATTTGGCCGATCCGTCAGCGAAGACTGGCTAGACATATGCCAGGACTTCTCCAAAAGATGCGAGAATCCGGCAACAGAATCATGAATCCACTCGATCTTGTTCCTTGCGAAACTTTCCAAGATCAGGATGATGACCCTTTTGTCCTAGATCTATTGATGAATGGTCTCGCACGTCGCTACCCAGCTACGCTATTTGGATTGCCTTCACCCACCGGCGGCCTCGATCTTGATGACTACTTCTTGCAGCTCTATGCCTTGGCCTTTCAATTTGGTGCCATCAATGTCCAGGCAATAAATGACATCCTGACAACCTTCCGAAAACTTTCTAGCATCTTGAAGAACGATTCCGCATGCGGCTTTGGCGTTGACATATATACTGTCGTCGCAGGCTGGGCAATCGCTTTTATGCCCATCATCGGTGGGGTACCGGGTGCGATTTACACGCTCATCGAATCACTGTATGTGATGACCTGTAAGGACGAATATACTTTGAGAACCCTGGTTGCGAGGATTCCGTTTCAATATCAGGGACAAGTTCTTACCGAGGCGCAGCAAAGGTCGATAATGGAGCAAAGTTTCTTGGCCCAGAATATCATAGAAGCGTATTTGGGCCTCCCTCTCACTGTACCGATGTGAATGTCTAAGCAGAGCTTCTGCCACCTCAGGTTCTTCCATTCCTCAAGCAAATCTTGGGATCCATTTTATTAACTTTTTCTAGAACATCAATGAGACAACCATCCCTTCCGGGAAAGCAGTAACCCCTGTAATCAGTGGACCCCTCGAACTATTTCCGTCCTGTCAACCTTGCAGTGCTCGTCAAGGCCAATCATTTTATCACCTCCGGTATTCCCCTCCAAAGGTTCTCCCTGGATCGGAACTCAGCCTTACTTTATCCCCAACTCTGCTGTCATGCTCATGCATATGTTGACGGCGACTCCCAACCTTGATAGCTACAAGAGGGGCTGGAATTCGAACTCAGAGATGGCTTTCTCAACAACATCAGCTTGCGGAATAGAAATATGCCAGATAACATGCGCAAGTCAGAGGATAGTACCGTGAAAGATGCCGTGGAAGTGGAAGCAGACACCATCAGTGAAGCATCGGATGAGGAGGAGAAATCCAAAACTACATGGCAGATGGCTTCGCAGTACAGAGCGGCAATATTCTGGTCGTCCTTCATTGGTCTGGCTGGTATCAATTGGGGAATGGACACACTTGTGAGTGCTGAAGTGATCTCTCAAAGCCAAGATCTGACGAAATCCCTAGCTCTCGAACGGCGTCATTGCAGTCCCCTCCTTTCAAAAAGACTTCGGTTACCTTTATAAAGACCAATACATCGTCAGCGCCCCTTGGCAGATTGCTTTTAACACTGCATCATCAATCGGAGGTTGTTTTGGAGCCTTTGCATCTGGGTACTTGGCAGATAAGATAGGGAAGAGGTTCGCACTTGGAATTGGTTGCTTTGTTAGTATTGGTGCGGTATTCGTACAGCTGTTCGCAGGGCAGCCAGGAACTCTACTCGTGGGCAAAGTAAGCAGCCAGACTTACTAATTTTGCTTTATGTCCCCAAGCTAAACATCTAACAGCTCATCAACGGTCTTTCGCTCGGCTGCTTCCTCGCCATTCCATCCTCTTACGCTGCTGAGATCTGCCCTGTCAAGTTGAGGGCCCTTACAACATCTGCCGTTCAATTATTCATTGGCATCGGGCAGCTCATGGCAAATCTCATACTCAAAGGAACGGGAACATTGGACACCGCATGGGCGTACAAAATCCCCTTCGCTCTCCAATTCGTCTTCCCAGTCCTCCTCCTTGTCGGCCTACCTATGTGCCCAGAATCGCCATGGTACCTGCTCCGCAATCGGAACCCAAACACTGCGACTAGCACACTTGCACGACTGGGATACGATAATCCTCTGAAGACTCTCGCGGAGATGCAAAAGACTATCACTTTCGAGGAGCAGAGGGTCGATGCCACCACGTACCTAGACTGTTTCCGCGGCTCGGATCTACGTCGAACAGAGATTGCCATGGGGATCTTTTCCGTGTCACAGCTCGTCGGTGTGGTCTTTGCTATCGGTTACAGCAGTTACTTCTTCCAACTCGCCGGTCTATCAGCCTCGTCCTCGTTCTCGATGTCCGTCGGTGTCTCGGTCCTCGGTCTCGTCGGCGTGGTTTGCTCCTGGTTCTTGCTCAACCAGGTTGGTCGACGACCTACTGCTCTAACTGGTACCAGTATTCTTGTCGTTCTTCTCCTCTTGATTGGAATCCTCGACGTCATTCCAGTTCGAGCAAGCAACCTCGGTCCAGTCTATGGCCAAGTAGCTTGCATCATTCTCTTCGCCTTCACCTATCTTCTCACCATTGGGCCCGTTGGGTATGCTCTCTTTGCGGAGGTTTCGAGCTCACGGCTACGATCTCGCACAGTCAGTCTTGGAATCGTTATACAGAATTTGTTTGGGATCCTGATGCATATTGTCATTCCGCTTTTGATCAACCCCGATGCTGCAGCTCTAGGAGGCAAGATAGGATTCATATTTGGAGGTACGGCGTTCATGTCTGCTGTCTGGGTTTATTTCAGAGTGCCGGAAACGGCACACAGGACATTTGAAGAGCTGGATTATTTGTTTGCAAAAGGTGTCTCAGCAAGGGCGTTCAAAGGGGTCCAGGTCGTGGCTACTTAGTATTTAGGTACTCGTTTCAACGAAGACAGTTATCAACGTGCTACCAAATTTATATATCAGCACCACATCCAGTTGTAATGAAGTGATGGGTTTGAACCATGGCCCATTTTATTCTGACAATCAAGCAGGTTGTCAGATCGGTGGTCTCATGGAAGTACTGTTTACATATACATCAAGTCCACAAGCCAAGACAAACACCTCGCCTTTCTAGAAAATCCCATTCTCGAGCCACTCATCCAGTCCACTCGGCGTGTCCTGGTCTGCCTGAACTTGGCAACGTGGTGGAATTTGACAGCAGTCGGCAGAGTTCTAATAAAGTGACCACCAGAATTGGCAGACCCCATATCAAGGTGGCCCCTTGTACCTCATTCTGTTTCGATCCATACCAATCCCATGGGTTTTGCCACACTTTGCCCGCTCTTCTCATAAGTGCTAGAGATCGCTACAGATCAAAAATCTCAGTAAAACTACAATAATTTTATACCCCGCTCGAGGCCAAGAGATCTTCAATTTGGGTCCGAATTTGCCCCGATCTTGCTTTTTAAATTCATGGTCATTAAAAGTCGTACTGTATCAACAGCGATATCTATATATATGGGGTCCAAGTTCTTCTTTCAAGTGCATCGATCTCCTCAAGGCCCTCCAGAGATTCCAGATGTCGTTGCAGACGAGAAGCTGCCGCCACGAAAACCAAACTCTTCTGCTTTAATTCACAATTATTTCATATATACATTAAAATGCTGTTGATTAAGCAAATATTGAATAAGTTTGATGCCCAGGAGATCCTTGGAGTGGAATATTGTTGTCGTCGAGTAGATTGTTGTCAAAGCCGAGTCAAAGCTGCCGAAACACACCTACACTACCTTGGCGAACCTCTCCGTCATCATGCAATCCACAAAACAGTCTATCCCACAGGTCATTGGGATCGCAGTCGATCTGGGCCATACCCATGACTAGTTTCGCGTTAATGATCATAGCACAAGGAGGTCAGGATTAGCTGTTGGTCAAGCTGCGAGACCACGTAAACCTACAATTGGAAGCTTTTCATATTCCCCATACGAGGGAAGGAGGTCAAAATCACTAGATCTTCTTGCCTCACCATTAACGTCCACTTACAATATCTTTACAGTGCACAGAATTTGACGGTCCCAAATATCTCTAAACTCTGGCCACAAACCAGTCCGAAAGGCGAGAGGGTTACGTGAGGAGGGTGGATATCTTGAGGCTCCTACTTAAACTTGTGAAACTCAACATCTTACGCTCAGCGAATGATGTCTTACCAGAGAAGATTACGATGATACTTCACTTTTGTCGATAGTTCATCTGCAGGGATTGATGCTCTGACGTATCTTTGTCAAGTCCTCAACTGAAGGTAACGGAGTTACTTGAATACTTGCTCAGGGCATCTTTCGAAAGAAAACTTGAGATTGGTATTTGAGAACGGAACAGGCAGTGGTAGCACCAGCAAATGTGGCAGTCGAGTTGAGACGGTGGTTTAGACGCCCATCGTGTATCTCCCAAAGATTAGCGGAATAAATAAGGACTTATTGTGCCAACACGAAAGAAAAAAAATGTGCACTTAAGATCTTGATGCCGAGCTGAACGACAAACTCAACCCCATGTCCCAGTCTCGACTGGGGTCTTTCGCTGGGGCTGGAATCGTGAGAATTATAGTGCTGCTCTTATGGGAACTTGGAGACGTTGCCGTCATCAGAACTCCTTCTGGGCGAATTTACAGGCATTCAGTCATAAGGAGAGCAGAGCGCTGTCCAGAGTCGCACTGTCTTCGGGTTTGAAGAGTGATCAGACCAGTACATTGCGTTACCACGTGACGTTGATCATGAAAATTGACAGTGAAGTAGAGGTTGGTAACGTGACGATATCAAATTCGAAGAGCCTTGATCCTCCCTATTTGAATCTTTAATAGAGTTTCCGACTCACGACTCATCCCTAAGTTTGAGTGTAGAGATATTGGCGGCCGAGTGATATTCTAAGTCTTTCGATAATCTGCATCCACCGACTTGATTCTTGGACGCCAGACATCATTATCTCTGCCACCGATCAGACTGTGGTTGATTTGTGAATCAGCTAGACGTATTCGTATTATATAATGTACAAATGGCCTGAATGACTGAACCGGGACAAGAATGAGATATATGAAGAAGAATCAAGCGATAGTACAGGCAGAACAGTGAGAATGTTTTCATGATCTACGTCCTACAAACAGAGCATGACGCGGAGAAGGCCAGAGCATCTGATCGTCGAAGACGTCCGAATATCGTAAGTGGCATCGCTGATAGCCTGGGCCTTTAGAGAGTGGTTACTGGTCTAGCTTGAAAGTGAATCACAGCGATTGTAAGCAGAGCAGGATTGGCTAAAACTTCAGAGCAGTAAGTGGAGATGGACAATCCCCTCTACTGTCTAACCATCCGCAATGACCTGTCCCCGTTCACTTTGATCTTCCATTCAGAACCCGTAGGTGACTGGGTGTTCCCCGTCCTTGCAACTCTCGCCTGATTGTTCAACCCCAAGAGAAGGGGGAAAGAATAACATCAACCCCAGAGGACTAAATGGAGCAAAAGAGCCGACAATCTTGAGGCCTCACTTCTCAACTTTCTCAAGAACTACTTGACATAATGCTGTCTCCAACTTCGAGGCAGTTGACGTGAAGATACAAAAATTCCAAATAGCCGGAACTGATCAACACGGCCCCTCAATATGTCCCGTCCCGGCTGGGAGGAAGTGAGGACGGAGATCCGGAGAAGCATAACTTCACCTAGAAGACTATTAAGTAACTAGTTGTGAGAAGCACAAATCTAGAAGCACAAGATGAAACAAAGCGCTTGGGAAATGTTCCAATAAGGTAAGCAGATGCAGTTTCTTGTAATGGTTGAAGAAGATCAGCTAGGGCTGACGGAGAGGGGTAGTACAAGCCGTCATCGATGCCCACTTAGACTTGAATCTGGTTGACAATTCGGAATTCAGGCAAAATGAACCAGCTTTCGAACAGTGGGGTATCCAAGCAGATGGGAAGCAAAATGCACCAGTCCACATACTTCACCAGAATTGTCCTGGTGTTGGTGCTGTGATGTTGATGCTGATGCTGATGTTTATAGTAGTGCAGTAGGATATCTAGCCGGAAGTTCATCCGTAGGGGTTTGCATGTGCGTGCTGCACCCTCGCACTTGGCGCCTCGGTGCCCCGAGCGCTCGGTTCAGCCCAGCCCAAACCCAGCTAAAAGCCTGTCAGCTCATGCAAGCCACCCGCTGCTGTCCTGCAGCGTCAAAATATGCAGGCATTTACCCCGCAATCCCGAATGTATCCTGGACATGGAGTCCTCACTTACTCTGTCCGACAATATCCATCGTTTGGAGGTTCATAACATCGAGTCGATCAGAACATGATCAGCAGATAATTCTCGCTGAAGGTGTGGCTTTGCAACAAGCGCCACAGCTGAAACCCACCAGCGGCATCTCCGCCCATCTCAGAACTTCAGAAGCCGTTCTTTCTGCACTCCCTATCCTCCCCACTAGTTCTGTCGATCCCAGTCCCTTGGTCTGCACCTCGCGATTGTCAATTTCTGTTGATGGAGGAGTAGGGTTGTCCTTATTAAGAGGGCAAGGACTTACTTAGATGCCAGTCAATCATCACTGGACTGTTGGCTGACGCTCATGGGATGCCGACGCGATGGGGAGCAATGGCAAACGACCTGGTGGTAAAGAGCCTCCCCAATCCAAAAGATATACATGTCTGATTATCTCCAGCCTGCCACACATGTAGAAGACGACGTGTCAAATGCGACCTCGTGGAACCCGCCTGCGAACGATGTACCAAAACAAAGATACAATGTGAGGGGTATGCGAAGAAGGCAGGACTGAAGTTCGTGGACGAGAAGCAGAAGGCTGAGAAGAGAGTCCAGATCAAGAGGGAAGCATATCTGCAAGCCATACAGGCAGAGGATGCAAGGGATAAGGCAAAGCAGCACCACGCGAACACGCTGGAGGGCCAAGTACTGGAGGGCGCGGGTGCAGAGCAGCAATTGCCGAAAGCGAATAAAGTCATTGTGGCTACTCGAACGTCGAAGTTGAAGGACCACGATAATGAAGTCGGGACAGAACTCTCGATAGCTGGATTTCAAGACAAAATACACATGTCTTTTCTGCTATCCAAGTTCTTCGTGGGAGCAAGAATGTGCATACCGTGGATGTTGAAGGGCTGCAAATGGAGCGAAGATTGCACAACGACACAAACGATAAAGGCTCTTGGTGGGATATATTTTGGCCGGATGCACCATCGCAACCAAAGTCTAGACTCCGGTTTCCAATGTTACAGTAAAGCATTACGACTGCTTAGCAAAGACCTTGTATCTAAGAGGGCTTGGGAGCTGCCTTCTTTGACGAACGTGTTGTCTCTGACACTCTTCGAGGTATGGAATCCGTGATGTGTACTCCCGAAGGAGACTGACAGCCTGGGCAGATCATGGCTTCGCCAACTGGGAATGGTTTCCTTCAACACGAGAGTGGTATAGCGAGACTGATCCAAAGCTCGACCCCGGAACGGTTCCAGTCGGTGCCTGAGTTAGATGTCTTCGAGTCTGCCAGACTAGCTATTGCTTTCGGCTGTGCAGACCTACGTATACGATGTTTTCTGGAGGACCCTAAGTGGAAGACCATACCCTGGCTGAAGCATCCGGAAGCCAGAGATTTGAGATCGCTCATCTACGACAGATTTTGCGACTTTCCCGGGATACTTCAAGATCTTGAAGCTTTCCGCGTCGGTAACCTGCAGGATCCTGCCGATGTAGAAAGACTCTACCAGACAATTTGCAACCAACTCCAGCAACTTTACGAATGGCGAGCACAATGGGAATCACAGAATGGAAGTTGTTGCTTCTCACGGGCGTCGCAAGATTCAAGATCGCCATTCAGTCAAGCGTTACACTTCCAGAATCTGCAACAAGCTGCAGGACTCGCACACTACAACACCGTTCTTCTCATTCTGCTACGAGCAGGACGAATGTTGAAAGGGCCAGACTTCTCCTCCACCATATCGTCAGAATCTATCCGCGTCGCTCGCCGCAATCCAGACCTCCTGCTTCCTCAAGACTCCAAAACGCTCCACGGCGTTGCAAGCGAGATACTACGAAGCGTAGAATATGGTCTCTCGGAACCTCATACCAGCGGTGGATGTTTCCAGCTGCTCTTTCCGTTGAGAGGTACACTCGAGGTCTACAAGCCTGGCTGCCCTGAGAGAGTTTATCTGATCAAGACCTTTTCGGATATTGCGGACAAAGGGGGCTTTGAGATGAGTCGAGGTTTGACGCCTGCTGGTCTATGTGGGAGAATGATTGAAGATGAGCATCTGGACACCTGAAAGCTGAAGACGGCCAGCCCGACGATAACAAGACGCCATGGAATTCCCTCTTGAAAGGAGAAGAATATGTAGGCAAGAGATCTTGATGATCAGTCACTTTCGAACTACCATGCGGATAGACCAAAAGGCGTGAATCGCAGACTGAGTACTCAGCGACGTCTTCACGTAAGGGGAATTTACCACCCGCCGCACTGGAGGGTATGGCTGGCAAGTCCGGCACCGCTTCAAGGATACTTGCCATGCCTTCACCAACGAAAAGGAAGACGAGTGATGGCTCAGATATCCGTCAGGAGCACTTTCTACAATGAAGACCGAACAAAACAGCCTTACAGCACGATAGCTGAACTCAAGAAAGACCACGGCTGCAAATTTTCACTGCTGCAGATATTTCACTGCTGCAAGTGGAGTCCCAAAGAAGCCCACTGTCTGAGCGATGGTAGCAAGCATAAGCTGTAAGTGTTTGTGGTTCAAAGGAATTCGGTGGATCTCGAAGAATGTCAACGATCTCGATCTCATCTGTCACGTCTACTGCACATCGAATTGTGCACTTACTAGTAAGATTAGAACACTGGAGCAAGCAAAGGATTCAGTGGAAATGGCAATCAACCAGGAGCCCATTGAATAGTCAGGCAAAGGTGTAGCCATCAGGAATGTATATAATCCGAAATTTTACATCTGTGCGATATCTAGCTGCCATATCTAGTTGATCCCTTGACATCAATCCTCTTCTCTTCTCACCTAGCGAGCCATATAGATCCCTCCTGTGCTCGTTGTTTCGGACGTGGTACTGCGTCGTATCTCCGATCTTCTAATCCACTGTGTCTGTACAACTTCGACCAAAAGCATGCAATAACTCGACAGAGACTTCGTAAAATGTAGCCAAAGTACACTCTGGTGTTGCCAAGGGAATCTTTGTAGTCTTTCAGTGTGCAGCACATTGACAGGTGCGAGAGCTGCAGGCTCCAATCTGTGGAATAGAGACACAGGAAGACAGTTCACTTTCCGTTGAGGTCGCTGATGGGTACTGGCAGTGGTGTATTGGTAGGTGAATGGTCGAAAAGTGCTGTCAGCTTTTGGATCGTGCGGCCTCTTAATATCTCCCTGGTGGACTTGCCGTTTGTGTTTGCAAGAGGTGACTGACTGTTCAGATTAAGACCTGGCATGTGCCTTGTGTTACTATTGCAGGAAGTGACGAAGGAACTTCGACATGACTTGAGTGGAGGAGGAGATTGACCAAGTCGTGCTTGTATTGTTTTGGACTATCCTCAAATCAGTGCGGTGCGGTGTTCTCTTTGGGAATGAAGTCCTCGAACGCCCGCTTTGCTACAGTGTTCGGTTGTCAAAGTAGAAGGCCGATTGTGACAAGTGCTTCCTCCAAAAAGAAGAGCAGTAGTATAGTGCCAGCCTCTCCCTTTTCTACCCTTGTGTTTGGAGGCTTCGTTGCTGGTTCTCTGGCGTGGCGGAGCCTCAGAGCTGTTCGAGCAGTTGGAGGTTTGGTCTTTATTTACTGGAAAGTTGCGTCAGTATTTCCGAATATCTGTTCCTTCAGGTGGCAGCAGGCTTTACGGAAAGGAATCGAGCATATGATGAGACTTGCCAGAGGACGAAGACTATGTAAGCATTCCATCCATTGTAATGTCGCTCATTAGGAAAGAAGAGTGATGGTAGTGCTGTGGGCTTCCGATTGGATCCTGCGCAACTGCATCGTCAACGTTCAAGAACAGTGGGATATCTGGATGATTGAATGTGAACATCAGTATTAAGGACATACGGAGACAGGACTGCTTCATTGCATCTTCGAAGATCCAGAGAGAGAGAGAAGCAACTTCACGCAAGCAAGGTTTGTGAGCGAGGACCAGAATCTTCAGTTGGAAAATGATCTGGAATCCGTATTGTTGAATATAACAAACCAGTTGTATAAAAACGTAGAAATATAGAAGTAGAGGATTATAAGACATGTTGTAAGAGTCATTAATCAAGAAGGACTGATCTGCCTCTATCCCCTCGAGAGTCCAAAGTATCAGAACAGAACAGCAATTCCAGCCAGCCTGCTTATACGCCTAACCTACTACACTGACTGACCGACAATCACAACTTGTCCAGCCTTGTCTCACTGTATCTGAGCTCACTGATCAACATAACAGGTCTCAGGATACTTCGCACGAGGCGGTGGATGCAACGGTGCGAGACATGATTCTCCTTTCAAGTGATCTATTCTGTAGCTCCTACTCAGTGCTCACTCGATATCCACACCTTTCAATCTCCCTTTCTCCTCCCTTTTCCCAAATCAACTCCCGACAGCCTGCTCTAAAGACTACGCAACCCCCGGTCAAATACAACGCAACGCATCAACCAAAGATCAACCGAGATCATCAAGTCCAGTCCAGCCAACTCAGCACGCCCTGCAGCATCTCCATCCAACCTCCAAGCCCGGCTCCACCGCCCCGAGAGAAAAAACACAGAAGAGAGGCCTGAGCGAGGCGAGTGAGCAGCGGCCACACCGAACCTGGGCTGAGAAAGTCAGAAAGACAGGGCGAGCGAGCGCGGTCAGAGCCTTGACAGCAGCGCAGCGTTGCAAATGGCCTGGTCTGGACATTAATGGTTGGCTGTGAGGCCTGCACGATGCACTGCAGCATTGAAGTGAGCTGAGCTGAGCTGAGCTGAAAGGGGAAAAGGGCAGGGGCTGTTGATGTCCAAGCCGGCCAGCAGGGGAAAGAAAATAAATGGCTTAATCCGTATGGCGGAAACTCCCATGCGACAAACTCTCATGCAAGCATTGCAGATGGAAGATTGGATTGATAGATTGGGAAAGCCAGTCGGGAAAGTACCGTACGCAGGTACGTCGTGCTAACTAATGCAGCGTTACTAGGTTCTGACATTCTGAAGCCTGATCGTTGCGAGATGGACGGGGGAGGTAAAAGAGAGTTTGATGCTTTGATGATGATTATGATGAAGATAGGTTGTGAGATAGCATCTTACAGTACCCGAAGAATTTGGACTTATGGTTGTCTGTGAGGCTGTGTGAGCGTTTGTGTTTTGCATTTGCGTTTCCGTGTTTTGTGATTCCTGAAACTCTTGTGGACGATATTCACCCCCTGTTCACACACTCGCTACCTAACATGTCAGTTGCTATGACGCTGCCACGCTGCTCGAGAAAGTGAGCACTGACAGTCTACCACAGTGGACGAAAGAGAACCCAGGCGGACGATCGAACACTGGCAGGAAGATGCTCCCCGGTGCTCACGCCCTATGGATCCATGCTATGGTGCGGGAACTGCGGAGGTACGGACGGTGGCTCGGAGAGATCAACATAAACAAAACAACTAAACAAGCATCTAGGTTCGACTCAACGACAAGAAAGTCAACTTTGCAGAACCAGGGCTGAAGTATTCTGAATACCATGCTGAGTCTATCCCAAGTCCAACGCCTTGTATGCGCAAGCTAACCATTCATGTTCGCAGCCAAGAAGAACATCAGCGTTCAGACAGTGGAGAAGTAAAGAGCTGCAAGCCTGGCCTCCAACAAGCGAGGAGTTGGAGAGGACAAAGCTCAACTCGGCCAAGGGCAACTTGAAGTTGAGCACCACTGCCGAATTCAGCCGAGAAGATTGAGTAAGGAGTACTACACTCGTATGAAACTGGTAGGTCAAATTCCATATTTGCCAATCTATTGGATGTGAGGGGAAAGTTTTCGCTGGATGCAGAAATTGTGGTGTTGGCTCTCAGATCATTCGGAGAATTAAATAAATCGAATATCAAACCACTAGACCATAATTGAAAATAGCCGATCAGATACCCGGCACAAATGGAAGGCTGAGAGATTTTGAGAGGAGCGGAATGAACCGTGGTGGGTGCTGCTTGAGAACAGCTCTCGGGAGCGATTCAGGGTGGATTTCTTTGTTTACTTTTGAAAATTGGGATATCAAAAGCGAAGCGGGGACTTGATCGAGTTATTGAACCCTGGTTTAATGGATGGTCGCCAAGTTACTAAAAACATTTGATTATGGATAGCATGCAGAGCTGATATGCTGATCGAAACGAAATTCAATGTCACCCTTAATGATCAGAATCAAGTTCGCGATTCTTCAACCGAGGAAGAGGGACGCGAAGTGTGATCAGTCATATTCTCCCAAAAGTATGAATGCAACTCTAACCCTTGAATAAAGTGGGCTACCATCCCTCGGATCATCAGCGCTATCGAATTCTTCAACAATTCGGAGGCAAGTCCGTCGTCGATCGAGGTATGTCCATACTCGGTATCACTGGGATCGATCCATCCAGCATCTGCAGCACTTCTGTCTATAAACCTTGATAATCGCAAAGGAGTAGACATGTCTAACAAAGAGATCTATATGATGGAGCCGTATTCCCAGCGAAGTGGTACCGATGCGAGACCGTAAGTCAGATCAGACAGAAATGTCTTGAAATTGAGACCTTCAAGTCTGATAGTCGGTGCAAGGAAAGACGACGCAAGTCAATTGTTTCGCGCGTGGATAATGAGAGGCTGCTTGTAAGGGATCGACTGCTTTAATATACTAAGAATTATTGTTCTAGGTAAGGAAATGGAAGAGATTAAAGCAAAAGGCTCAGGAACTTTAGGAGAAGGAAATCTGGCATAATCACGTGATCATTTCAAAAGGCAAAAGATAGTGGCGCAAAAAATGTTCTTAACGCTACAAGATGTCGAGGAAGGGAATCGATGTAGTAAGCGAGGGAGAGAACATGAATATAAAAGTTGAAGGAGAGATATCACAGACGGCGCGTTTTCAAGGTATTAGTACACGATTCGAACGAAGAAAGGACACTTTCAGTTCATCGCTGTAACCAAATATGAAAGCATGGCAGTGACAGTCCCCTCATCTCCTTTCACCTCATTCATTTACTCAGTCCTCTTTCCTCCAAGCTCTCGCAGCCAAAAGCGGCAGACATGAACCTATTGATCCGACTCCCAAACCCCCAGCTGAAAATCCCACGCCACATGCACGCAAGACCTCAAGCCCTCACTCAAGCCACACTCCCCAACAGAGAACAGAGAACCCCAAAAATTATCGACCAAGAAAACAAAAGTGCAATACTTGTGCCGTACCAAAAAACGCCCCTATGCATGCAGGTTGAAGCTCATAATCTGGAGACGAGCGATCATGTTCGGTGGATGTGAGTTGTCGGAACTTGGGACCAATGAGGTCTGGAATGGCTTTTGGGCGGACTGGCTTGGTAGCCATTGCAGGGTGGTATTTGGATTTTAGGGCGGCGCAGGGGTGGAGGGATGAACCGCAACTTGCGAACCTCACCTCACCTCACTTGACGGGGAAACCCCATGGAGGAATTTCTTGGAGGTTAGGTTTACCGAATGTTTCCTCGACGACGATAGTCAAACTCAACACCATTCTTTGACGCAGCAGGAAGAGGTTGAATTGACTTAACCCAATTATAGGAATTTCGATAGTCTCTTAGATAGGTTTCCTTTTGCGACGAGGGGAGAAGAGGGATGATGTTCCTTGGTAGTTTTGCTTTGGTCGACTCCACCCCCATGCATGCAATCGCTAATCGTTGGTGCATGCCTATCATATGTGAGTTGTGATACATGCCGCGGAGGTACGGCTCGATTCAATTCCCCAGGTACCAGAGGTCGGAAAGTCGGACCTGGCGTTTGCGAGGGATGAAGAGGAATGCTAGGGGTTTGGTCGCGCGGATGGAGGTAAACGAATGCCATGTCCTCCTTTGTAGTACCACGAAAAACGAGACTTGCTGCGAGGTACATTCTAGATCCTGTTGTGTATGTGTAAAACGGTCGCTAGAAAGAGGCTTTCGATGTGGTGAACTAGTTTCGGTGCATCCGCTCGGGCATTGGCACAGAGAGGACCATATACGAGATTTCCCGCTTGTCTCATTCTCTCCATATTAACCGACTTGAATATCGTGCCATATAGCGTGGGGGTGTTCCATCTCGTGGAATTTTTGCACCTCAACTTCGTGACATCTCACCGCTGTAAGCAATGTAATCCATGTCCGTCCACGTGGGAAAGTGCTTGCACAGGCCAACTGTTCATTGCTTTTGAGTCGGATCACCGACGAACGGTTCCTGGGTACCTGCTTGCTTGAGAGACATTTTCTGGTAGGCACCTAGACGGGAGACAGATGTGGTTGACCTCGTCTCGCTTGCGTGCGGATGGCTTGACAAGGTTGAGGGAAGTGGAAGCAAGGGATTTGGAATTCTTGCGCAAGTCCAGGGCTCGTCGCCAGGATGTTTGTCTTGTGTCTCCGGCATTTGAGACGAGGGGTTGAGATGACATGCAGGAAGTGAGGGATGAAGGATTCATTTCAAAAGGAAACAAAATGTCCCAATGCTGAGCACCTAGGCCGGTTATGTGCAGATCAAGAAATGGAGGTGCTGGGCCTAGATCAGAACATCTCGGTAATCGAATTAGATGAACGAAGACTAGCGAACGAACGAACGAACTTCAAACGGAGCAAGATGCGAGTGAACAGAAGCAAGGAGGACATGGTCCGTGGAAGAAAAGTGAAAAGAAAGAATGAGACAGATGCGACGGGAGTTTCTGATATCTCCGGAAATCATACCACTCTTTCTTTCAAGGCGTATTCTAGCCTTTGCTAGGTTCGCAGTTCCTGGACGATGATCTTGAAAGAGCTTACTGGCCTGGAAAGCAGGCATTGAAGCGAGTGCGACGGGATGAACCCATGTGGGAGATGAACAGCAGATACGGTACCAGAATTATAGAATGATACGAAAATGATTACGCAAAGAAAAGAGATAATTGAAGAAAGAAGCAAGACACGAGATCGGGATGTGCCGAAATGGATGGGAACTTGGTGAACGGATATCGGCAGCACGTATCAGTTCCTGCAGGTAGCCTGCCTGCTGAAGAGAACCGGCACATGATGCGGAGATTGCCCTGCTGGCTTTTTCGATAGGCTGGGCTTGGAAAAGATGATCCTGTGAGCTTTTCCCTCGTATCGCACTCGCCGAATATTTCCAGTATATTACCAAATCAACGGCCTGTTGATAAGTAAGTGAAGAGGAAAGCCTCAACCCTCCATCCAACAAGGGATGCGGCGTTCTTGTACCTTTGAAGACGTCAGACATTTTAGTTGACAACGGCTCGATGTCTCTCCTTGGACTGTTCCTGGATACGGAACGGCGAGACTCCCGCCTGCGCGCGCGGACTGTCAAAAGGCGTGCCTACCGTAGGTGGATCTTAGACAGACGATCGTAACTTTATCTCCCGATGCTGTGATCCAATCCAGCACGCCCTGCTTGCCCTGCGTTACTTCCGCGATACCTAACCAGGTCGAAGCGCAAGTAATAGACGCGTGTACAGTGCAGTCCTCGATACCTTGGGTTGGTCGGCGAAAGAGAGATTGGACCTTGCATGGTGCAACTTGAAAAGATTTTGTTGAACGCTGGTACGCACATTCTGGATGGTGGTTGGTGGCACGTAACCTAGCCTTGGCCCATGGAACTGCTGGCTGTTCCTGTATACGATGCCGAGCCGCTGGATGGAAGTTCCAGGTCTACTTCGTGATCTGAATCTAAGGTGATGCGACAGGACTAACGAAGCTGCCGTGAAGATCATAACGGTCGTTTCCCAGACCATAAAATGACAACCGCGGTACACAGCGATCTCTTCACCTGTTTCCCAAACCCCTCAATCCCAAAATCCAGATCAAGCTAGACATCTAGGACGATCACATCTACGTAGGGATAAGTCCCATGCCTGCCAATAACTAGCCTGCCAATCCGACCCTTCAAGGGCCGGCCGCCCCCTAGTTCGAGCCTAGGTAGCTCTTTTTACTTGCAAGGCTTGTGTCCTCTGGCTTGCAAGTTGTAAGCCAGCCACACATATCTGACAGCTGGCATTCCAACATCTCAAGAGGATCATTGGCGTCCATTGCAGCTCGATTCCCAATAAGGTTCTTTGTGGCAGCTGATTATTGCCCTGCTGGGCGCTGGGGACGCGTATCTTTACTTACTCTGGGCGTGGAGATAAGGTATGAGTGTGGGATGTTCCGTGAGTATTACCCGGAAAGAAAAATGGTGAAGCAGAGAATACTTCCAATTGTTATTTCCATGAGCTGAACAAGAAGATGGTTAAATTGGCTGTCGCTACGTACGGCTTCGTGATGTGGTGATCTGAAGTGGCGACCGTTTGAACAGCCATTTGGCGTTCATCCCCTCCATCTTGTTCGTATCATACAGCGCCGGCTCAGCTTGATGTCGCAGCCAACAGGGAAGCCAAATAAACTTTTTGCAAAAGCAAATATCAACTTCCCAAATCCCCGTCGAATCATCATCATGATAACCAATTGAAGCTCAAAACATCCCTGTAGCCTATCCAGGTGCAAAGGGGCCTAGAGAAAATCGTTTCTGTGCCTGGCAGCCTGCATACCGTCGATCTTCTCGTGATCTGCACTTCCGTAGGCGGTCTGGTTTACTTTTCACTTAGTGGCTGGCTTTGCTGCTGGCCTTGTCCAGATACGGTTGAGCTAGCTAGCTGTTACTGTGGTCCCTCTGGTTGAAGTTGTAGGCCTGAACCATGCATGTTTTCAGCTGACAGGTGCTCGGGCTTGAAGGGCTTGGGGGCTATTTTTCCTTTCTGGTCTGGTCGGCTCGCTAAAAAGCTAGAATGGGGAACGGGCAGGACGGGACACGGGATAGGGGGGGAAGCCAAACCAAACGTGCGGGCTCGATGGCTGGCTCAGCCACCATGCAAGTGGTTTTATTGAAAATCGTTTTGGAGCTTTGGATTGGTTTTGGAGTCGCAGGTTTGAGGTTTTGAAGCACAGGCGAAACGTGAATGATTTGGAGGCGAATATCTCTATGCAGGTGCAGGTGTAGAGGTGCAGACACGAGGGGGTTTTGTGACGTCGTTGTGCGCGAGCTGGAGTTGGGGATATCTATTTGGGGGAATTTGTACATATTGATGGCTGGCATCTTCTACTCTAGGTACGATTTGTTATTGAATTGAGGTTATCGATAGGAGAGCTGAACATGCAAAGACGAGGAGGAGTGGCAATAAAAGCATTGGAATACGGAGAGGTGGGTTTTCTCAGCTGCTTGCACTGTGAAGTTGTGGTTGTCGTCTGTTCTAATTGAGGCATGCGATGAGGCGAGAGGAGGCGAGGAACGAGGTGATGTGAGAGAGACGACCCGATGAAGGAGGGCAGCACGTAACGAACATGCAGAAATCAAATCGTTCTGTATCACGAACCACGAATTGGGTGTATCAATAACGGTTCGATTGCGCGCTTCCTCCGGACCACCTTTATTACGCGTTCTGGTCCGCTATCTGCTGTTGTGGCATGGTTCTGGTGACACTTTGAATGTGGTGATGGTGCGGGATGTTGCGCTACGCTGTTGACGATGAGATGATGCAGTACAGCTCACGGCTTCGAAGGCGTGAAGCACAGGACACAACAGCGGTGAACTGGTGGACGATGATCACTACAGTATATTCTCGAACCGAACTTGGCCTTCTGTTGCATCTCCTCCCAAAACCATGCTGCAGATATCAATTGTGCTTAAAGAGATCATCCTTTATATTTCGCCGCGATCAAGACCGAGGTTCAACCAATTCAGTATTGCAATCCCAAAATATTTGTCAAAATAGGAGAGGATCTGATTTCCTCCTGCATATTTTTTGGAGTTGCTCTTGGGCTCGTCTCCCGAAATGCCTTGTCGTGGTGGCTCTAGCTGTCAGGATAAAAGGATCTGGGATATCCTTGACCCTGACCCTGACCTTGGCCCCTGCCAGTTTCGATGTTTTGGGGAGACATGCTGGATGACCTGACACACCCGTCGACCACATCCAGGTGTCGATCAGCAATGAGGGTGATGATTGGGTGGGAATGGCTTGGTGTGGGAGCGCGGCATCAGCCTTCCCTTAGCTCGGAAAGATACCAAGATACTTTCGGGTGTACTTTGTTGACAAAATTACTTGCCGGATATCCAGACAGAGGAATGATTTGAGCAGACTGATCTTTGGAAGTGACGATGATCGCATCATTTCCAGCCTTGTCATTCATTATTGACCAATTTTAAGGAGGATTCAAATATTGAATTTGGTGGGCTGTCATTGTGCAGGAGGCTTCTTTGGGTAATAGATAGGTCACTCGGCTAAGCAAATCTATTGGAGATGCACGGTCAGGGCTTGTTTTTTTCTCCTCTAGGCTAGTTATCTCAATCTCATTTAACAAGTGAAATGCAATTCGTTGAACAAGTAATAAGTTTTTCTTACCATTCCAAAAGTGTGGTAGATCTAAATATCCCGTGCCAGCCATGATCCCGAATTTCGGTCGGGTAGGGAAGTGTACCGTTGTTGTTCGTCAAGTGTGTTCTGACGGGATACTTGACTCGTATTGCGCAAGCAAGCTGATCTGAAGGCAAAGTTGCAGGGCTGGTTCCCCACAATGATTTGTTCATAGGTATGTACGTACATAGCCGCTGCTGAAGAGTCGATTCGATGGTTGGATCGCTGGATGCGACGATGAGGTAAATGTGGTCATAGGGTCGGTCGGATGAGTAAGTGACATGAGATGAGATGAGATGAGATGCCCGATACGATACGATGCAGCAGAGGGAGAGCATGGACCCATCCCCTCATCGACCGACGATTGCCGGAATTACAGCATTAATTGGGTGCAATTATTGGATTATATAGAACAATAATCTGGGGACGTCGACACCTACTAGAGTAGATCTGGTGCTGGACAGATTGCCATCTGCAAATTGCTGGTCGAATTGGGTTTGCAGATGTAGGTAATCCTTGTCTATCATCGATCCAAGATTCACCGCTGCCAGGACAGCGCTGCCAGGCCATGCATGCCTATGCCAGAAGTCTCGTCGCTCTTCAAGTGCCGGAATGATCTGCTCAGTGTGCCGGAGTGGTATCAACGCTGCTCTGGCTTTGGAACCCCATCCGAATTCCGCATACCTAGGGACTTGCATAATCATAGAGCTACAACTGCACTGTACCGCATCGATGCAGCAAGTAACGTTGGACGTGACAAGGTCGCCGGCTAGGACTCCGAAAGCATGGACAAGGCGACGAAGGGTAGTTGCATGAGCTGGGCACCAGTCCTGCAGAGGGTGTTGCGCGGGTGCAGTAGCTCGCTCTGTGGCTCTGTCGTTTGGCTTTATACTGCCCATACCATAGAAGTAGCTGTACGCCCATTAAATTGGCTGCTATGATTGCCGATTTACAGTGCATGCTGCACGCTGTATGCATGCAATTATCAGCGAACGCCGGAAGGGGACTTGACTGTTCGCATTGGGCCAGGCTGATAATTGGCAGGCAAAATTAAGGCCATGTGCAGGTGTCCATTGCGGCAGAACTCGCCACGGCGAGCGTGAAGAGCTGTGGGGATTGGGCATGGCTTTGTGAGGCTTGAAAAGTTGAGGATAGGGTCTGACTGGGTAGGGGTCGCTGGCTGTGTAGGCATGGGTGTCTTTTGGGACAAGGCTTTCCATCCAAACTGACTGGCATTGGAGGTCAGTCCTGATTCCTCGCAGGTATTGCAGCCTTTTGCAGCAGCCCATGGCCTATCTTTAGCTTTTGGGGCTTGAGAGCGATACCTTTTCGAGGCGCTCTTTGGGGGGCCAGCAGGGCGGTGCACAGGGGTACGGACGCTAAAACACCCGAAAAGCTACCTGGAACTACGTCGAGCTAGCCTGGACTAGGGGCCTGTCATGCCCCGTCACTGTGGTCCATTTTGCAGGGAGTTCCCCCCGGCTTGCTGCAGTGCACGCCCGCGAACCCTGGGAATCAATCGGATGGGGTTTGGGCTGTTCTGATTCTCGACGTCCGGGCGAGCGAGCGAGGAGATGCGATGGATGGACGGATGCTCAGTGCTCGCGCTTCACCCCCTTTGACTCCCTTGGGTTTGGTTCGGTTTGGTTTGCCCTTTGGCAGCGGTCCTTTGGTCTTGTCTCTTCAGGTGCTGGCCTGTTTGACTCTGGTCTGATCTGATCTGGTAAAGAAAAGGCTTTCGTGGCTGACTCTCGCGATGTCATCGTTCTTGCTGCGTGGGTGTGCCGGGGAACATCTGAGCTGAGTCGAGTATTGCCCGGTCCGGATATCAGGCGCATCGCATTGTGTAGTCGAGTATTGCCATACTCTACTTTGCTCTACTTGCTCTCTGTGCCCGTTGGTACCATTCCAATTCAGTCCAGTCCAGTCCAGTCCACCTACTAGGCGCGCAGTAGTCAGTAGACAAGTTCTAGGTCATCCAGGTTGCCTTGCCTTGCCTCGCGTTGTCTACACTACCACTCCTCCCGTTGTCGACCTACCTTGCCTTGCCTTCGATCTGTACCAATACTCACATATCATTCCCGACTACTGCGATCACCAGCAGATCACTGGTGTGGCTTTCACTCCCCCACCACACCACACCACTACCGGTTTCCCAGCACCTCCACATCACACTATTCTGCCGCTATCGTCCGTCTTCACTACTTCCACTACTCCTCGTGCCTAGCCGCAGGTCGCCGAAGTCAAGTCGACTGGACAGAAGAGGACTGGGACGGACAGGAAGCCAGGCCACCCGGGACAGGATAGGAAAGGATTGGACGGATCAGTGTGAAAGATACTGGAGCAGTGAAGAGAGAGAAGACTCGATTTGACTTGTTCCTAGTCGATGCGATACTTGGGTCGTGCCTCCCTTGACCTCAACTTGACAGAAAGGAAGGAAGGAAGGAAAGAATCGATTCGACATCCAGATCCAGTTCCATTCCCCGCGGATCCTCCTTTCCAGGTTTATCCCAAGCCAAAGCGACAGACACACTGGCATACAATCAGACAGACGAACATTCCTGCCGTCAACTTCACGACGGTTCTCCTGCTTCCTAATCACACCGACTTCTTTTCAGCGTATGCGGGCTTTGCAGAAAGACATACATACATACAATACCAGACCAGACACACCAGTGCCAGAAAGACTTCCACATTTCCAAGCCATCCTCAGCCATACTATTACTTTGGAACAACGGAAGAAGTCCCTTCTCGTCTTGCTCCAGCTTGCGCTTTCCAGAAAACGCCTTTTATATTTCCTTTTGCTGGAGAAACTCAAGCTCTATGTCCGTCGCATACATATAATCCTAATTTGTCCCCAGCTCATTCGTTCGTTTTCCAGCGCGCGTATACTATAATATTTCCCGAATCTCAACACCCCACCGCCTTTTAATTCTCCTGCATGTCACAGGTATCTAGCTTGCAGCCAGGTTTCTATCTTTAAAGGCTCGATCTCCCAACCTCATCTCTAATTTACATTCTTGCGTTCAGCTCAACAAGGCCGGGGCATATTCAACAGAAGGCTGCGTATCATCTCGCCCGATCAAGACACATTCCCCCCGCTTTAGCCAGATCCTCCTCAAGAGATATCCGCCACAGCATCGACCAGCTGTGTTCAGCTGCCCCGGATTATTCTGGTGGTTTGGTTCCCGAAGTGCACAGCACGCTCTCCACAAGTCACAGCATATTCCCGCGCGCGAGCGACCATACTAGCTAGCTAGCAACGAACAGACAGACGGACGGACAAAGAGACAGCGGTACGGATCGGTCAGGAAGAGGCTCAAGGACTGACTCTCGGCACGCACCGGGAATCCACTTACTGACCTAGCTTAGCCAGCTCTCTTTTCCGGGTGTGGTGCGGTGCGGTGTAGTGTAGTGGCAATAATCTGCGTGCTTTCACTTTCAGCCAGCAAGAATCCAGAGGCTGCAAGTCGAGCATCATTCGCTTGGGGGTGTGGCCAGATTGAGAACCTCAGCCATCAGCCGCCTGCCCAGCACGAGATCTAAGTGGAGGGCCTGTATGCTTGGCACCAGCTCCTCGGTCTCTGGCCTGTCCGGAAGTGTCTGCTGCACTGGTACTTTCACTTGCACGCTCTTTCATCTTTCCAACACTGCTGGTGCTTTCGTCTGCACTATTGCACTATTTCACTCCCTCCCTGGCACTACCGAAAAGTTGCAGTGAGGAGGAGGAGCGGCCTATCTCGACCCCACAACTACATTCATCGACGGGACACCTCAAAATACACCCCACTACTACTACTTTGTAAGTTTCGCCCTATCCTTCCTATGCACATACATCTATCACTTCCCCATTACTCATTACCTATTCGCGATCCACCCCCCTTGCCCTTTTCATACCCCCTTGCCTGGCACTTAAGTGTCATCTGTGCGCATCTGTCTTGTCTTGGTCTGGGAACCTTCCGCTCCACCTACCCTACCCAGCACCTACCTACCTACCTTGGCGCCGCTCGAGCAAGGACCCTGGTCGCATCTGCCATTAAGCTTGCGCACATCTTCTGCCCGTTTACACTTCCCCTCCTGCTCCAACAACCTTTCTTTGCGAAGTTATCTGTTGTCACCCGGCACTTCCAAGCATGACCATGACAACCACCCGTCCATGACAGCATGAACTGATATTAACAACCCATGCGAACAGGTTCATCTCTCTACGGGTAGCTGCATAACTTCAAGAGACCCGACCACTCGCGGAAGATCAACAGCTTCAAGTCTTTGTCTCTTCGTCAGTAAGTGATTCAAAACACTCCCGTCAAAATTGTATCCCAGCCGCCTCCAGCCCCTCGTCGTTCCAATACTTTACCTCAACTCCGGCTGACCCGTACTTAATTAGGGCGAACACTTGCAATACTTTGTTCAAAGTTTCAGCTTCCCCCGAAACCTCGATTCAAACTAGAGAAACGACCGCTTCTTATTTTGGTACAAGATTCGGATAGCAAGCGCAGCTAAACTTCCATCGACTAGAACCATTCTCCAAAAGTGTTCTTCAACTCTCGGTTCCTCCGTCTAATTTGACACTGGACGAAACCTGGAGCCTTCTACGACCGGAGGAAGCAAAACCGAATTTCACCTGAGCAGTCTCCCCCAGAGCAAGCGCACCACCGGGTCAACATCTGCGCGACCTGCTTGTCGGAATTGGCTTGTTGACAATACCGTTGGGCCAATCTCCTCTGCATTCCATGGGATAGCGCTATCAGATCGCAACACTCCGATAACTACCACCAAAGACTTTCGTCTCCACTATATTTGTCTCTCGTCACTGCTCGCGCTTGAGCTTTTCCCTTCACCACCGTCAAACTGGCATATTCAACGTACAGACTGTTCGAAGTAGGTGCACTTTTGGATGCTCTGGCAAACTCTCTCGAATTCTTTCTGACACTTAGCTACAGCCTGAGCACCCTTCCTCTAACAGACCGATTATAATCGACGACTCGTACGCATCGCCCGAGACTGCGGCTTTTCACGAAGAAGGGTACGAGGGTGGCCTTGTGGCCAGGGCGGATTCCCCAAAGGATCTCCTCCCCATGTCTGCCTACGGGAAAGGGCAACCGCCACAGCTTCATGGTATGTGTATTTGGAGGCGGAGTCTTTGGACGCGTCAGTGCGGTATGATTGTTTACTTACAGCTCGATAGGCTATGATTCTGGGCGAAGTTATCCCGAAAACACTTTTCCCTACGCGGCCCCGAACTATGGCTCCCAAGCCCCTGGTCCGGCATCAACTACCGCGCCAGTCTACCAGGCACCTCAGCTGACACCCATGGCATACCCTCCGAATCAGGTGCGCACTCCTTATGACGACCAATCTGGGCCTTACTTGAATGTTGGGACTACAGTACCAGAGATAACATCCTTCACACCCCAAAGAGGAACCTCTGGCAGCAAAATCTACGTTTATATCACATCTCTCTATGAGCTGATGACGGATACCGCGCCCGTTTTTTCTCTGATGTTTGGACAACGCAAATGCCCTGCGACCTTGCAGAAAGTAAGCCAGCAAGGGGCTGTCTGTTCGTACACCGTGACTGCCGAAATACCACCTTTCAGTGTTACTGGATGGCATTCTACAGTAGTTCCGCTTTGCATGTTCATGGAGAGTGGCGATGGAGATGCGATCGAGAAGGTGGATGCCGGACAATTTACGTTCATTGATGGCCAGAACGAGAACAGCATGGCCCAGGAAAACTCCAGGAAGCGAAAGCTTTCCACCGACTCGAGCAATCTGATGCGGAGCCCTTTGAAGCGAACTCCTAGTCAACACCTAAGGCCCAAAGAGGAGTACAGCACGTACAGCTATGCTCAAAGCGAGGCAACACAAACATTCTCGCCATACCTTCAGCCCAGCAATAGCTACAACAACCTCGTACCACAGTACAGTCGTCCCGCTGGAGGCTATCAGGGACAGCAAGCAAGGAACTTGGGATACTACTCAACGTCCGCTACAGCATCTCCCCCAACTATCAAAGCACAATCGCCCCAAACAGGCACCTGGGGTTCCTACCCTAATGCTTCAATGGCACGTAGTCCAGGAATTCAATCTAGTCTGGGGCATCAACGACCAGGGCTTGGGCCGCTCCCTACTCCGGCGTCAACTGCAAATCCGCCATTGATCAGAACTTCGACGCTACAGCAGAGTTCCCCTAGTCCAGCATCTACGCCCCACGGAGGTCATCCGGGTCCATTTAACGCATATGCATTGTACCACCAGAAAGCAAAGCTAGAGATTACGGGAGATCTAGAAGAGATGGCGGCGCATTGGTCAGAAGAGGAGTGGGAGTCGAGAAGACGACTTGTGCATTTCAGACGGTCACAGTCCGGAAGTACAATAACAACCACCTTCCAAGCCGTTTCGCCGGACGATCGACCTCCGAACAGCGTATGTATCAGCTGCATATACTGGGAGGAAAAGAACGAATGTTTTGTTACAAGCGTTGACACAATCTATCTACTGGAACAACTAGTAGCTGCTCGATTCACGGTGGAAGAAAAGAACAGGATACGAAGGAATCTGGAAGGGTTCCGACCATTAACTGTATCCAAGGGAAAGCCTGACAGCGAGGAATTCTTCAAGGTCATCATGGCATTCCCCGCGCCAAAACCAAGAAATATCGAGAAGGATGTAAAAGTCTTCCACTGGAAGGATTTGGCTTCTGCGTTGAAGAAGATCATTGGAAAATACGTAAGTGTTGTGCGCGAGAGTTTACCAAAACCCAAATGCTGACGTTGGACCAGTCTGCCAGCCCATCTTCAACACTGCCACCAGGACCAACACTTCTGACACCAGTCAGTTCCTCCGGATATGCCACGGAAGGATCAAATGCGGGTATCTCTTCATACCCAAGTGACCACCATGGAGGAGTCTCGCCCCGATCGATATCTGGTTCAACCACTTCGACCTACACTTCCAATATCCCCGCTCGAGTCGTCTCGCCTCACGATCACAAGTCCATGGCTCTTCAAGGTGGCCCTCCTGATCTTCGCATGCCACAACACCCCCACGAGGGACCGAGCCACTGGCATGGAGGGCAGCATCACATGCAAGCACCACACCAGTATCAACCTTTGGGCAACCCTAGCAGTCGAGGCTCATGGGACATGTATGGCGACTCTAGCTCTGCGACTGCCGGCGGCACTTCTACCCAGTTGCAAAATATGAACTATCTAAATCATCGAAATACAGCGGAGTCGGCGGCTACAGGGGGCGACAACAGGATCGCCAGGACATTATCTGCGCAGCAACAAGGTCAGAGTCAGCAGGTGCCGCGTACGTGAGTTGGGTGGGCTCTGTGATTGGCGAGAGCGGATGTTGAGGGTGTCCTCGACAAATCAGATGATCCATGGTTTAGCGCGCCTCTATCCTAGTCCGATCTCGTATTCCCTCACATGCGCATGTCCTCTGCACAACATCTTGCAACCTTGTCGATATTGCAAGTTGGACTTATCATTGGATTGACGATGTCGATATCACGATGATACGTCCTCGTCCTCCCATTTGATGGTTGCCTGGACACCCTCCTTCCTCCAAGGAGTCATCGCCTTCTTGTCCATGACGCTTCAAAAACCGAGTCGAGTCGAGCTATCCTCGTTCTATTCCTCATTACTTGTTTTCTCAGCATCAATACCTTGTTTATCTCGCGGCAGTCAGCAGACATTAGATATCATTTTCGCATCATGCATTTGTTTATGGTGGGCGGTTTTTGGAATAGGTCAAAGGTTAGGGGATGGCATTCTTGGACCTAAGTTCTGGCCAAGGTCAAGGGCTGGTGGTCAGGAGTCTTTGGTGGCGTTCAATGATCCATGAGCGGGCTGCATAATCAAGGGAGTGTAGCATATACCTGAAATCCGGGGGTTTGTTTAGTTTTGGCGCCGTTCTATTTTGTTTGGTTCATTCTACGGTATCACCACATTTTCCTATTATTGTCACTATCATCCTATTTAACAGTACCAGATATTCCCCCATGTTTTTTTTTATTTGGTTGACATTGCATTGCATTTGGCTTGGTGTTATTGTTTTGCCTTGAGTAGGCAGGAGGGAAGAGAAATTTACTCGTCCATATATGGAAATGTAACCAATACAATAGTCTGCTCCGTCTTGTTTTGATTACTTGTTCATTGCTTACTTGCTTGCGCTTTGGGCCTTCCGGAATCGCCCGGCACACCATGGAGCGAAATAGAAGGCCAGAACATGTATGATTATGGGTGCGTTGCAATGAGTGTCCGCTTTGGTGGTGAAGAATTGGTCTGTAATCTGCCTAGCCTTCTGTGCTTGAGTTCTAAATTTGGCTTTCTGTAATCTATCAAGTATATCGTTTGCATGCAGGAAAGAAGGGGGCATTCTAGATGGTGTCCATGGGAGGGGGGGGGGGGGGGGG